>Ga0308171_1000036_pt1 | contig 447006 bp, 379 predicted proteins | sample PhyGR1_FD_202135 | JGI IMG/M metagenome (GOLD analysis project Ga0308171, IMG submission 202135) | Phyllosphere microbial communities from UC Gill Tract Community Farm, Albany, California, United States - DLSLSG.R1 | ecosystem: Host-associated > Plants > Phyllosphere > Unclassified | place... | reverse complement strand
ATAATCCGTGTCTATCCGTGCAATCTGTGGCAAAAAATAGAACAGAAAAAAACAATTAGAATAAACCACTGATAAAAAGGATGAACACAGATATTAATAAACATAATCCGTGTCTATCCGTGCAATCCGCGGCAAAATAATAAAGCAGGAACTAAAAACAAATAAAAAAAACCACAGCTACAAAAGACAAACACAAATCTCTAAACTAAATCTGTGTTGATCTGTGAAATCTGTGGCAAAAATAAAACAGAAAAATAATTAGGATAAACCACAGATAAAAAGAATGAACACAGATATTAATAAACATAATCCGTGTCTATCCGTGAAATCTGTGGCAAAAAATAAAGCAGAAACTAAAAACAACCCACAGCTAAAAAAGACAAACACAAATCTCAAACTAAAACCAAATCTGTGTTAATCTGTGAAATCTGTGGCAAAAAAAATAAATATGGATTTACAATTAAAAGAAAAAGTAATCATCATTACCGGCGCGGCCAAAGGCATTGGCCGTAGTATCGCGGAAGTATTTGCCAAAGAAGATGCCATCGCCGTAATTGTAGGCAGAAAAGCAGCAGACAACCAGAAGGTGGTTGATGAAATTACCGCGCTAGGCAAAAAAGCCGATCAGTTTGTAGCCGAACTTTCCAAACCGGAAGATTGCGAAAAAGTAATTGCCCAGATTGCCACCAAATTTGGCAGGATTGATGGTCTGGTAAACAATGCCGGTGTAAATGATGGGGTGGGCCTTGAGCGTGGCGATTATGAAAGTTTTATGGCTTCGCTCCACAAAAATGTAGTGCATTATTACCTGATGGCGCACCATGCTTTGCCTGAGCTGATCAAAAGCAAGGGGGCAATTGTAAATATCACTTCGAAAACAGCTGAAACCGGTCAGGGCAACACCTCAGCCTATGCGGCAGCCAATGGTGGCAGAAACGCGCTAACCCGCGAGTGGGCGGTAGAACTTTTAAAATATGGCATCAGGGTTAATGCAGTTTTGGTGGCAGAGTGCTGGACACCCGCCTACGAAACCTGGATCGAAACGCTAACTGATGCACAGGAAAAACTAAATGAAATTACCGCTAAAATTCCTTTAGAAAACAGAATGACCACTGCAGAAGAAATCGCCAATATGACGGTATTTCTAATGTCGGCCCGCTCAAGTCACACTACCGGGCAAATAATCCATGTAGATGGTGGCTATGTACATTTAGACCGGGCTTTGGCAAACGCTTAATCAGTTTTCAGTTGACAGTTATTAGTTTGCAGTTTATACCAATGCCGGCAATTAACCAACACTAATGAAAACTGGAGCGTAAATAGATCGTCATTGCGGGGAGGAACGACAAAGCAATCTGTCATGCCAGCGATTCTTGCTAGAAAGATTGCTTCGTCGGCTGAAAAAGCCTTCTAGCAATGACGAATGTCTATTGTTATCTCTTCATTTTGTTAGGCCATATCCGATAACCTACTGAAAGAAAAAAATCGTCCGCGTTTGTAACGCGGATGCATGAGGACAGCGATTTTATCGCTGAAAAGTATAATCAAAAAAAAGCCGATAATTTAAATTATCGGCTTCTGTATTATTGGGGTTTATTTAGCTTAACCTTTATAAAACACCTCATTCCAATGCAATTCATTTCTGAACTGATTGATTTTCGTATCGGCCCCAATGTTAATGTATTCCAAACCGGCAATGTTGGCAAAATCTGACAAGTGCTCGGTAGTTAAATTCTGACTGTAAGCCGTGTGGTGTGCTCCACCCGCGTAAATCCATGCTGCACAACCTGTTTTCATATCAGGCAGTGGTTTCCAAAGCACGCGTGCAACAGGCAGGTTAGGCAAATCATTTTCTGCTTCAACGGCTTTAACTTCATTTACCAGTAAACGGAAACGGTTGCCCATATCAATTAACGAAGCATTCAGGGCATCGCCACCGCCTACGTTAAATACCAAACGTGCCGGATCAGCTTTACCTCCAATGCCCAGTGGATGCACTTCTAAACTTGCTTTTCCTGATGCCAGGCTGGCGTCTACTTCCAGCATGTGCGAACCCAGAACCATGGCATTTGCCGGATCAAAATGATAAGTATAATCTTCCATAAAAGCATTTCCACCTGGTAAACCCGCGCCCATTACCTTACAGGCACGTACCAAAGCCGCAGTTTTCCAATCACCTTCACCGGCAAAACCGTAACCATCGGCCATCAAACGTTGTGCTGCAATACCCGGCAACTGAATCATCCCGTGTAAATCTTCAAAAGTATCAGAGAAACCTTTAAAGCCGCCATCAACTAAAAACTTGCGTAATCCCAACTCAATTTTAGCCGCATCGTAAACCGATTGGTGTCTCGCACCACCAGCTTTCAGGTCATCAGCCATTTCATAAGTAGCTTCGTATTCTTTTAATAAAGCCTGAACAGCTTCCTCATCAATTTCATTAATTACGGCTACTAAATCACCTATACCGTAAGTGTTTACTGAAAAGCCAAATTTCATTTCCGCTTCAACCTTATCGCCATCGGTAACCGCTACAAAGCGCATGTTATCGCCAAAGCGTACAAATTTAGCGCCCTGCCAATCGTTCCATCCGGCAGCAGCCCTGCACCAGGTATCAATCTGTTTTGCCACTTCTTCATCCTGCCAGTGGCCAACCACCACTTTACGGTCTTTACGCATACGCGAAACCATAAAACCAAATTCGCGGTCGCCGTGTGCACTCTGGTTCAGGTTCATAAAATCCATATCAATGGTATTCCATGGAATATCACGATTGAATTGTGTATGCAGGTGTAACAGAGGTTTCTGCAATACATTCAAACCCCTGATCCACATTTTTGCAGGAGAGAACGTGTGCATCCAGGTAATAACTCCAATACAGTTCTCATCGATATTGGCCTGTTGTAAAGTTTCAAAAATCTCCTCGGTGGTTTTTACAATCGGCTTGTACACCACCGAAACCGAAATATTTTGGTTTTGGTTTAATGAATCAGCAACCTGCTGTGCATGTTCTGCTACTTGCTTCAAGGTTTCTTCGCCGTACAAATGTTGCGTACCGGTGATAAACCAAACCTGTAATTTTTTTAAATCAATCATTACTGTTTATGTTGTTTTTAATTATTTTGTTTTTAATTTATTCAAATAAACCTATCAGGTTTTAAAAACCTGATAGGTTATTATTTTCCGGTCGGTGAGACACCAACCGATAGTTCAAGACTTTGGACTCACTATTTTTGTCCGTAGTAAGCACCTGCACCATGTTTACGCTCATAATGCTTTTCGATTAACGAATCTTTTAACTTTGGTGCCTGCGGATTAATCTGTTGCGTTAACAAAGCCATTTGCGCTACGGCTTCCAGTACTGCACTATTGTAAACGGCTTTCTCTGCTGTTTTACCCCAGGTAAAAGGCGCATGGTTACCCACTAAAATCATTTCTACCTCTTTATGGCTTAAGCCCAGGCTTTCAAAGTGATTAATGATCTGGAACCCCGTTTCATATTCATAATTACCTTTAATCATGACGTCATCCATCGGTGGCGCACATGGAATATCGACAGTTAAATGGTCAGCATGGGTGGTACCAAAAATCGGGATGGCTTTTTGCGCCTGCGCCCAGGCAGTGCCGTAGGTAGAGTGGGTATGTACCACGCCACCAATATCTTCCCAGTGCTTATACAAAACGGCGTGCGTTTGGGTATCCGAAGAGGGGCGGAGACTACCTTCAACCGTTTTCCCATCAAAATCTACAATCACCATTTTTTCCGGTGTTAAATCCTCATAAGGCACACCACTGGGTTTAATTGCAAATACACCTTTTGAACGGTCGGCGGCACTTACATTACCGAAGGTAAAGAGTACCAATCCCAATTTCGGCAACTGCATATTGGCTTCGTAAGCCTGTTGCTTTATATCCTGATAGTTGCTCATGACAGATAAGGTTTAACATCTTTTTTGCTGTATTTCTCCAAATAACGGCCAAGCCCTAAATATTGCTGATAATGCTGGCGGTAAAGCTTTTGCTTTTTCACATTTGGCTTATATTCTTTTTCAAAACCGGTACCCATGGCTTGCATGGCTTCCTCAATATTCGGGTAAATACCGGCCGCTACTGCGGCAAACATAGCTGCACCTAAAGCACAGGTATGCTCAAAGCGGTGGATCCGGATCGGCATTTCGAGCACATCAGACATCATCTGCATAATGTATGCCGATTTTTTAGCCACTCCACCAATGCCAATAATACCTTTTACAGGCACCCCTTGTTCTTTAAAACGATCTACAATGGCTTTTGCACCAAAACAGGTTGCGGCTGCCAGGGCGCGGAAAAACCGCGGAGCATCGGTTCCTAAACCCAAACCAGTGATGGCACCTTTAAGTTCCTGATTCGCATCAGGCGTTCTTCTGCCGTTTAACCAATCTACAGCCAGCTCTGCATAATCATCATCATCTAAAGCTTCAGCCTGCTTACTTAAACTGGCGATAATTTTGGCTTCAAGTTCTTCTTTCAGCGCAATTGCCGTGGCCTCATCAATAAGTGCAGATTCAGTTAGCAAATGGTTTAGCGGCCAGCTGATTAAATTTTTAAACCAGGCGTATACATCGCCAAAAGCAGACTGACCTGCCTCTAAACCTGCCATACCCGGAATTACAGAACCATTTACCTGTCCACATATACCGTTTATCAGTTTTCCATCTAAATCCTGGTTAGGTGCTACTAAAATATCGCAGGTACTGGTACCCATTACCTTACTTAAATAATAAGGCTCAATCTGTCCGCCAACTGCGCCCATGTGTGCATCAAAAGCGCCAACACCAATTACCACATCAGTACTTAAGCCTAATTTATTTGCCCACTCTTCGCACAAGGTTCCGGCGGCAACATCAGAAGTATCGGTATCATTAAATAATTTATCTCTGAAACCGGTCAAAAGCGGATCCAGACTGCTAAAAAAATCTTCCGGCGGCAAACCGTTAAATTCTTCTGCCCATAAAGCTTTGTGTCCGGCAGCGCAACGACTTCTTTTCATGGAAGTCACATCCTTGCCGCCACAAAGTAAAAACGGAATCCAGTCACAATGTTCTACCCAGGATTGCGCACTGTTCCGAATAGACTGATCTACCCTTAAGGTACGCAAGAGTTTGGCCCAAAACCATTCAGACGAATAAATTCCGCCTACATACTTCAAATAGTTGGTTTCGAACCGGGTAGCATGCTCATTAATTTCTGCAGCTTCTTTAACCGCTGTATGGTCTTTCCAAAGCACAAACATGGCATTTGGATTCTCTTCAAAACCAGGTGTTAAAGCCAGGGGAGTACCCGCTGCATCAACAGCAACCGGACTAGAACCTGTCGTATCAATCGAAATACCCCTTACTAAAGAAGCAATTTCTGCACCACCGGCTTTGGTTAAACAATCTTTTATGGTATGCTCTAAACCTTCAATATAATCTAAGGGATGCTGGCGGAACTGGTTAACAGCCGGTTTACAGTATAAACCTTTTTGCCATCTGGGATAAAGAAAAACAGAGGCCGAAATTTCTTTTCCATTTGCGGTATCGACTAGAACAGATCGGACAGAATCAGTCCCATAATCTACTCCAATTACATAGTTTGCTTTGCTCATAACAATAAATAAATGTCTAATTAACGTTTATTTATTTGAATTAAAAAATTTTATTGATTTTTAATTCAAAAACATCGATTCCGAACAGTCTGGAGCACTTTTGTTTGCGAATTTCTTTCGTTTAGCTGAGGTATTTCCTGGTTATTTTAAACGACAGGAACCTGCCATAGCAATTAAAGGTGAACGCAGGTCCATCACCAAAGAATTTTATCAAGTAGTATACATCAAAAGGCAGCAACCAAATCAACCGTTAAAGATTAAACATCAGATACGATATTAGCTTGCAATGCGGAAACCACCTGATTTAATACCACATTGATGTTATTCAGTAAATAGTCAAGTCTTTGCGATTTACCATATTCCGGTGCAAAATTCTCTATTTCGATCAAATCGTCCTTTATGGATGATATACCTATATCAGCTACAGAGGGTTTAATCCGATGTACAAGCTTTGAAATTTTCGAAAAATCATTGTGATCGTATGCATCATTTATCTCTTTTAACGTAAGCGGTATATGCCGGATAAAAAAACCGACCAGATTATTGATGAATTTGGTATTACCTCTCGCGATGCCCTCAATTTTCGATAAATTATAAAGGGGTGTATCAGTTACGTTATCAGGTTCTTTTTTAACTAAGTGAAATTTACCCAGCCATTTCGAAGCAATTTCAAGGAGCTGTTCTTCTTCAAATGGTTTTGACAAATAATCGTCCATGCCATTATCTAAGCATTTTTGATTATCTCCTTTTAATGCGAAAGCCGTTAGTGCTATAATCGGTACATCTATTAGTTTTTCCCTAACCAATCTGGTTGCTTCCAGCCCATCCATTTCGGGCATTTGTACATCCATCAAGATCAGATCAAATTTATTCTTTTCAATTAAAAGAAGTGCTTCGTGTCCGTTAGCTGCCTCGGTAACAACAGCACCAAAATTACCTAATATTGCTGATGCCAGAAGCCGGTTGGTTTCGTTGTCATCGGTAATCAAAATCTGCTTACCATTCAGTAATGTCGTATCGACTTCAATATTGCCTTTCTCTATAAGGTCCTGTTCGTTACCTTTTGGTATCCTGAGGTTGAAGGATACGGTAGTTCCTTTGTTTTTTTCGCTGTTTACCTTAATTTCTCCTCCCATCAGTTCAATGAGTTCTTTAGATATGCTCATGCCCAGTCCGGTTCCACCGTATTTTCTGGTAATAGAGTTATCTTCCTGTGAAAATTTAGCGAACAGGTGGTTAACAAATGTCTGCTCCATTCCAACGCCACTGTCAATCACGCTTATCTCAATAAGCTGTTCCGATTCGTGATCCTGTAAAACGCTGCAGTAAATATCTACTTTTCCTTTCGGGGTAAACTTAATTGCATTGCTGACTAAATTGAGCATAATTTGGGAAAGGCGGTAAGGATCGCCAATTAATACCCTTGAGAGTCGTTGATCGTAAAATGAGTTGGTAAACGTAAGTCCCTTTTCTTCGGCACGGTGCTGCATCACCTGCATAACATGGCTAATGACCTTTTTAGGTTCAAATCCAATTTTTTCAATACCCAGCTTGCCAGACTCTATTTTACTTAGATCCAGAATATCATTGATAATTACGAGCAGATTATCTGCAGAGGAGCGGATCGTATTGAGAAAAAATTGCTGATGATGATCTAATTTTGTTTTACTAAGCTGATTGGCCATCCCGGAAATGGCATTCATTGGCGTTCGTATTTCATGGCTCATATTGGCCAGAAATGCTTCTTTTGATTTCGTTGATTCCTCGGCAGCCTCTTTAGCTTTGATAAGCTCATGCTCCAGCTTTTTCTGCTCAGTAATATCTAAGTGTATTCCGACAGAGCCGATATGTTCCCCTTTATCATTGAGCCTTGGCGCTCCGCTTATGAGCCACCACCTTAATTCGCCGGCTCTATTCCGAACTTTCACTTCATAGGCATCTGATATTCCATGTTTTCGGAGACTTGTTTTTGACGCTACGGTCTCCTTACTTTCGCCAAGGTCTATTATATCTGTGTCTTTCGCTCCGGCAAGTTCTTCCTGGTCAAAGCCGATCATTTTACAAAAGGTTTGATTTGCAAATTGAATATATCCGTCATTATCAACCTCCAGTAAGCCCAGGTTCATATTGGTGATGATGTTTCGGTACTTTTCTTCTTTGTTGATCAGGGCCTGCTCAGAAAGCTTACGTTCAGTGATGTCAGAATGGGTACCGATAATTCTCTCCGGCAACCCATCTGGTGTTCTGTTCACAATCATTCCCCGGTCAAGTACCCATATGTAGTTGCCATTTTTGTGTAATATCCGGTACTCCCGCTGATGTGAATTTATTTCACCTGAAAAATAGGCTTCATCTGTCTCCAAAATTTTAGGAAGGTCATCGGGATGTATCCGGCTTAACCATTCATCAGGGTCATTAGCAAAATCTTCATCCCCATAGCCGAGCATGCTTTTGTATTTTTTAGAAAAAAAGGCTTTTTTGTTTTGGAAATTGTATTCCCAAACACCATCCCCGGCGCCTTCCAAAGCAAATTGCCATAGCTCCTTACTTGCCCTTAGCTCTTCTTCATTTTTCTTTCTGTCAGAAATATCCCTGATAAAGGCACAGAAAAAATTTGTACTGCCCTGGCTTACGGGAATGATAGACAATTCAACTGAAAATTCCGCTCCGTTTTTATTCATCGCAGGCATTTCAATCATTTTATTTAAAATTGTACCGGCACTATTTTGATGGTATCTTTCCATACCTGCCTTATGTCCGGCTTTGTGGTAGGATGGAATAATGTTATCTGTTAAATGCTTTCCGATCACTTCAGCTTCCTTCCAGCCAAATATTTTCTCTGCCTGAGGATTCCAGAAAGTAATTAATCCCTCGCTATCGATGGTAATAATGGCATCCAAAGCCGAATTCATGATCAGGCGATTTTTTAATTCGCTCTGCTCAAGCGCTTCCATCGCTTTTTTCTTTTCGGTAATATCGGTATAATTCCAAAGGTGTCCCTTGTATACATCGTCTATAAAAATCGGAATGTACTCGCGTTTTAATATCCTTCCATCGGCTAGCGTTAGGTTTTTACTCTCGAAAGCTCTGTTTTTCAGTATTTGTCCGATACCGGCAACAAACTCATCAGGATTGTTAAAAAGGTGTTTTGATTGCTCTGCGCTATCACTGCAGCTGGTACCAATAAGTGCATCTGGTGGATAAGGTATCTGAAAAAGATCGCAAAAAAGCTGATTTGTAAAAACGATGTTTCTATACTCATCTTCCAATAAAATCCCGCTGTGCGAGTTTTCCACCAAAGAAGTAAATACCTTTTCTGCACTTTTCCTTAACGTAACCTGTTTATTCAGGTATTCGGCAATGGCAAGAAAATCATCAGGGTTTTCGCCCTGATAATTCCGACCCATTTCACCCAGAATGTTTTTCAAGGTTTCAATTGATTTCCTTTTTACCGATACTTCATGGCTCAGTTTTTTATTTACGGATATATACTCTTCTTCACTAATTGAAAAAGCCCTTTCAACCAATAATTTATCTCTTAGCAACGCGTCATAGGAATCGCTGATTACGCTCAAAAATTTTTTAATAGCCGGATTCTCCACCAGGTCGGCAGATAAATATTTGCTAATCTGCTTATTGAGTAACTTATGGTAATTCATAGAATGAAGTAATGGTCATCGTCTGATTGTGTAGCTGGCAGGTTCCACTATTATTAAACGGAGAAATCTCACCATACGAATAAAAACCCGCGATGGTAGTTTCTTTAGCAAACACTTCAGCAACTGCTTCAACTTCTTCCTCGGTTCTGGGGCCGAGTATTAATTTACGCCCAACGCAACTGATGAGCAAAGCAAAATCCGGCTTTTGATTTTGTTTCAGGCTATTTGTGGCTGCATGGCTCGAAGCTTCGATCAAATTATCAAAATTTGCTTTCATCAATCTTACCTGTGCGCCCTCTGGTATGTCTCCTGCAAAAGTCATCGTTTTTTTATCTTCATCAATCGATAAAATGGTACGTACAATTGGCTCTGAAAAACCTGGAATTGAAATAGCTAACGGAAATAACAACGCAGAGGCCGGGAGGTTATCCACATCAGGTCCCAAATATTTTTTATACAAATCCAGGGCACTTTCGCCATTAATTTCATACAATACATTTGCCTGCGATCGGGTTACCGTTCGCTCCAAACCGAACATGTCCCAACCACCCTGCGAGCCATGGGTAACCAGCAGCCTGTTCCCATAAAAACCAATGGCAATGATGTTTCCTTCACCTGGGTTTTGATTGAGTCCCACTAAAGTGGATTTGAAATTGGCATCATCTCCAGCCAAACCACCGGTTACTAAAATGTTTCCCGCGGCAACGTTTAGTCCTTTGATCAGCTCACTTCCATTTACCATATTTCCATCGGCAAACGTTAGTATATAGCTTAATTCTTCTTTCGGCAATTTCTCAATTAACCCGATCGCCGCAGCGTAACTATTTTCATATTCGTTTATATTGGCCAGCGAAGTTTTTATCGTGGTTGAATCAAAAGCTAAAGCAATAGCAATAAGCGCATTATCGCATACTGTCTGCTGGTAAATTTCTCCTGCAGCACTGCATAATGCAATATCTGCATTTGTAAAAAGTGATTTTAACTGCAGGTATACATCAATGGTCTGCAATAAATGCTTACCACCAAAACACAATACCAATTGAAACTGATCAGCAGCTATGTTTTCTTCGCCGTTCTCAGCCATCCATTGGCCTGCCGTATAATTAAAGAGCTTAGCCTTCATGATTTATTTTTTACACATAACACCTGGACGAATGTATTGACAAAACACACATACACCTGAATATCATTATTTTATAGAAAATTAAAAATAATAATTCATTTAATTGAACTTAACCGAAACACAGCACGTATAAAAAGCTTCGTCGTCGCTTATCGTTTTATCACCGGTACTTTTCCGATATCCTACATTTCTGCGGCTTTAAGCGCATCATTATTGTGGGTCTAAATAACTAAGTTCAAATGATAGGAGATAAATATGATCTGACCAGAAATCATCCTATACAATGAAAATCAAATAGTTACCAGATATACTTTTCTCTTATAAAGTTTAGCTGCAATAACCTAAATAAAGCTAATGAATTTTTTTCAAATGATTGTGATTCTATATGCTGAAAGGAAATCCAGAAGAAGCATAGATTATCCTCTCTGTTACAACAGCGGAAAACATTTCTATCCGGTAGATTAAATTTTGAAATATCAGGTCCTGATATTTTTTTTGGAAATGATGACAATTTGGACAGCCTGCCAGGGCAGGAGCGCTTTATTGGATATTTGAGGTAGAATCAAACTATAAAACAATAAGCGTGCTGTCTTTGGATATGAAAAAGGGAGCTATCCATTCCGGACAGCTCCCTTTTTTTGATCAGTAGCTTTTTCTGGTGGTATGATACTTAAAAAGGATCTGAATAAAGCGTAGCATTAATTTTAGCATTCTTTGCTACCGAATAGCTATTGTATCCATAAGCAAGATTCCTGTTTGTTATATTATATACAATGAAATTAAAAGGAATATTGGATGGTACTTTTATTGATACAAAACCATTGGCATCGGTAACCCCTTTAAGCGTTGACGAATTGATCACTTCAAAAACATTGCTGGAATTAAGGATGATTTCATTAACCGGATAAGCCACTACGCCTACATTCTTCAATACAGTTCTGTAATCTTTTGTGGATATGAGCGTGAGGTTTAAAAGGCCTGAAAATTCAGACACATTTATACTCTTTTTCTTGTCTACATCCGCAACAACCTGAACAAATTCGTCAGTACGGTACCTCACTTTATTGATCCTGGCAGTATCGCAGGTTACAAGATAATTGTTAGGCAGCAGATCAGGAAAATACGCTACGCCATCCTGATCTGTTCTTATTGATCCAACCAACGCACTTGGGTCAGGGTAGTTCGTATTTAAACCAAGTTTTGCATCATACAGCGAAACTTTAATACCAGCTAAACCTTTCCCTGCATCATCTACAAGTTTATAACTCAGTTTGCCAGAATTTACCCCATCAACCAATTTAACGTTGGTAATCTTTTTACAGGAGAGCGTCAAAATAAACAGCCCCAGCAGGACCATGATTTTACATTTCATACTATTATAAAATAAGCAATCTTACAATCAACTATAGTTGATAGATATTCATTGAATAATTGACCGTAGCATCTTTTTGGACCGAAACGCTACTGTTATAATTGTATGATGCATTTGTAACCGTATTATAAAGGTATATTGCGTACTGCTTGTTTGAAGGAATTCTGAAAGTGATCAACCCTGCATCGTTTGTCACTCCTGAAAAATCGGCAACTTTTAAATTGGCGGCAGTAATTGCAGCGTAGTTGAATTTATTTGAAGGAATCATAACCACACCTATATTTTTTAATGGTTGATTATTATTGTAAGATCTAACCGCAAGCGCAAATGTTCCTGAAAAATCTGTTACCTTGGTTTCTTTCGCTTTATCAGCACCAGTAATCACCTGAACATATTCCTGAACCATGTAGGCAACATTATTTACCTTTGCAGAATCAGCAACGAGTAAGTAATTGCTTGGATTGAGGTTGCCAAAATCTACCAGACCATTAGGATCTGTTAAACGGGTTTCCAACAGAATGTTGTAATTAGCGTAGTAGGTGTCGGTACGGTCAAATAAAGATACTTTTACGTTTGCCAATCCTTTACCGGCATCGTCGGTTAGTTTGTAAGTAAGCTTTCCGCTGGTAGAAAGTTTAACATCAACATTGGTCGTTTTTTTGCAGGAGATAAATACCGCTACAAGAAGAATGAAGAGGGTTAATTTTGATTTCATATACATATTTATTTTATTTTGGCCGCAAATATAGAATAATGACTGCGTACTTATGGGATAATTTTTAACCAACTTTAAGACAAAAAAATAGCACTCTGATAATCAGGAGCGTTAGAATTTCATGAGAAAAAAAATGAAGTATTTTTGGCATTGATCCGTCTTCATTATCAAAACCCGCTTTGGCGCAGGAATAAGCGATAGAGCACAAATCGCCCCCAAACAAGATCACATCAAAACAATGGCAAGAAAACAGTTAAACAGCGGAAATGCACCAGGCGTTGAATTATCAAAAGCCAAAATAAACAGAAAAAGTTTGGGTAATGTTGCCCGTTTGCTCACTTATCTGAAACCCTATCGCGGCAAATTCATTGCAGCGCTGTTTTTTCTCTTTTTATCAAGTTTGGTTGGGCTGGCCTTTCCATCTTTTATCGGTGCATTGATTGATACCGCACAGGGTAAACACGCCAATGGTTATTTGCCGGATACCATACCGGGAATCTTAATGTTAGCCTTTGTTGTATTGGCCTTGCAGGCAGTGGTATCTTATTTTAGAATTTTATGGTTTGTCAATGTAGCAGAACGTTCCCTTGCCGATATCAGGCGCGATACCTATTTCAAATTGATCACCTTGCCGATGAACTTCTTTTCCAACCGCAGGGTTGGGGAGCTCAACAGCAGGATCTCTGCAGACCTGTCGCAGGTTCAGGATACCTTAACCACCACCATTGCTGAGATGTTACGGCAGTTTGTATTGTTTACAGGTGGCATTGTTTTGATGGCCGTCATTTCGAAAAAACTGGTTTTTACGCTGCTTTTGATTTTACCCCTTATGATTGTATTTGCGGTGTTGTTCGGGCGGTTTATCAAGAAGATTTCGCGCCAGGCCCAGGATAAAATGGCCGAATCAAACAGCATTGTTGAAGAAACCCTGTCGGGCATATCAAATGTAAAGGCGTTTGTAAATGAAGCCTTTGAAGCCACACGGTACAGGAATACCATCCGCGAGGTAGCCGATATTGCTATTAAAGGAGCCAAATTCAGGGGCATGTTTGTTTCCTTTATCGTGCTTTGTGTTTTTGGAAGTGTACTGGGGGTGATCGGTTATGGCTGTATCCTGGTCAGTCACCAGGAAATTACCTTTGGCGAACTTTTAAAATTTTCACTGTATGCGATGTTCCTTGGCAGTTCCCTGGGTAGTTTTCCCGAACTTTTTGCCAACCTGCAAAAGGCTGTAGGTGCCAGCGAACGGGTGCTGGAGATATTGGGCGAACAGGGAGAAGCAGTATCGATAGTCGAAAAGGATAACGTAGTAAAACAAAAAATAGCCGGGAATCTTGCTTTTAAACACATCAGTTTTGCCTATCCCTCAAGGCCTGAAGTAGCGGTGTTAAACAAAGTATCTTTCGAAGCGAAAGCCGGACAAAAAATAGCTATAGTAGGTCCAAGTGGTTCGGGTAAATCGACTACTGCAGGATTGATCCTACAATTTTACCATCCGCAAAGCGGCGAAATCCTGTTTGATGGCAAACCAGCCGCTGCCTATTCACTTACGGATATACGAAATCAGATCGCAATTGTGCCACAGGATGTGATGTTATTTGGCGGAACGATATTGGAAAACATCGCCTATGGCAAGCTAAAGGCCACAAAAACAGAAATAATACAGGCGGCTAAAAGGGCAAATGCGCATGATTTTATCAGTGCATTTCCAGAAGGTTACAAAACCGTTGTTGGAGAACGTGGCGTAAAACTTTCGGGCGGGCAACGCCAGCGCATTGCCATTGCCAGGGCACTGTTAAAAAATCCGTCCATATTGATTCTGGACGAAGCCACTTCTTCGCTCGACTCCGAATCAGAACGCCTGGTGCAGGAAGCACTTGAAGAATTAATGAGCGGACGGACGTCTATCATCATCGCGCACCGGTTATCTACCATTCGTGAAGCAGACAGGATCCTGGTGCTGGAAAAGGGACAGATTGTTGAATCGGGCACCCACCAGGAACTCATGGAAACTGAACAAGGGCTGTATAAGTACCTGAGTGGCTTGCAGCTCGAGGCGTAACAATCATAAAACAGCATATAAAAAAGGAGGCATTGAGCGAGGTTCCCTGTTAATTTACAGTTGCGGGTGATGGCCTGAACTATACCTCATTGGCTGATTAAAACCTTAAAAATCCTTCCTGATGCTTTAAGAAGAGCGTTCAGGTTACATTGATTTACCCCATAAAGATATGGATGGGGAAGGGGCAACCGGACACAAAACAGCTTCAGTTATTTACCCATTTAATTTTAGCACTGTTGCCTATGGCTAGATGAACAAAATTAAGTTGATCTACTCCATGAGGCGAATTACAAGCACTGTACAATGATCAAACTGTAGCAGCTTACCAACGCCTGGTACAAACCCTAATAAATTGCGTTGATATTGCCCTTGCCGAAAAATTTATAAGCTTTTTTTGGTCCGTTTCGCCATAATTTGAGTATTTTGTAATCACCCAAAAAGATGGGCACCCAAATCATCCATCTGAAAAAAAATACTTCCAAAAAATATTCAAAAGTCCACCTTCACCCCACATTTACCCCACATTTACCCCACGTTTGACCCACCTTCCGGCCAGGCTTGCGTGGTACCTGCTTGCACACTGCTAAACACTTACTTTGGTAGAGTTGTAGCCCTGGTATAGATCAGGATGATCAAACATTTACCTCGCTTTGGATGGGAAGGTTTACAATTGGTAAATAAAAGGTAAAGAGCAATTTGTCCTGGGGTATTGTTGGTATATAGCTGTGTCGGAACAGGCAGGGGCAATAAACGACTGTTTAGGCTTTAGCATCATGAAATAAATCCTTTTGAAATAAAATGCTCCAATGAGCAGGAAAGGATTTATGTGATCCCGCTGGGATTTGCACCTAGTGCAAAAATCAGCGTTTAAATAGTATTTATGGCTGTTTTGTAATTCCACTCATTGAATTACTCACTATTTTTTTAATACGTTTTAGCTGCAATTGCTATATAACTATACTAATTATAGTTGATTCTTGTACTAAAAATAAAGAACTTTTGGCCTGCCTTTTCTAGAATAATCAAATCCCATTCCTCTCCTATATAATTCCGCCATATAATATTCTCCATTATGCAAAACAAGCACCCCATTCTCTTCCAATACTCTTATCATTTTCTCATCCTTAACTAAACCCCTTATTTCTTCTGGTTTACAAGGAAATTTAATACTTTTAATCTCATTCTCTAAGATTTCTAATACTTCTTTTAAAGGCTCATTCTCAATTTTTACTTCTTCAATTTTGTTTTGTCCAACTTCATCAATTGATTCTCTAATTGCTGTTGGAAATAATAGGCGATCTTTATATAGATTTGTAATCTTACTATCAGATATCATTAGAGTTCTTTCTGATGCAGAAAAAAGAAATCTTACTATATCTCGTGATTGAATTTCCTTTTTAAGATTTGCTAAAGATCCAAGAATCCAATTATGAGAATAAGCTTCCTTTGATGAATTTTTAGCCATTCGCATTCCCCACAGAGAATAAAGAGGTTTAACAAGTTCAGATTCACTTTTACTTCCTAGTGAATTTTGCCAATTTGAGTAGGTCGGCACATTAAGTACAAATTTGTTCAAAATCCAATGCACTAGTCTTAGTGCTTCTTCAGCGTTCCATTTTAATTCGAAATTCTCATATTTTTTGAGAAATTGTCTTGAATTCTGAGAGATAGCTACAGTGATAATGTCTCTTCTTACAAATACAATTATTCCAAGATATCTTTCGGACTGACTTTCTAACCATGTAGGAACATCTTGTAGTAGAGATTCTAAGGCAGTTTGTTGATTCGCATTATTATTAAATTGCTTAAAAAGATCCTCTATACCATCAAAAATCGAAACAATCTTAGTTTTAGTTTCTTTGAGAAACAATAAAAACTCTCTACCAACATTCTTCTCGCCAACTTTATGTCCAGCAGCCCATGAAATATAATCTAGCCAATTCTCTCTCCATTGACTGTTAGTGAAGCCTTGTTTTAAAGAAATTTCAATATCAGGTTTGATATATTCTAACCAAATATTTTTAATAATTTTTGCTTTGGTGATATCGATTAATTCATTAGGAATAGTGTTAAAATCTTCTGCATTGGATAAATTAGCAGGTTGGGTTATTGGTAAAATGACACCATTATTATTAAACGACTCAAGTATTTTTTTTCCAAAATCTTCCCAATTTTTAAGGTATGCTATTTGTTTAAATAAGAAAGTTTTACCGGAACCTTTAGCACCTACGACGACAGCAATAGGTAACTGATTATGAAATTCATTAGCCAAATTCTTAATAGACTGAGTCTTTAAGAAATCATCTTGCTGTTCTGTCTCAGCAAAAATCATCTTGTTAGATGCCTCCTTTAACTTTTGCCTTAGCTCTGCTAAGTTATTTTCTATTGCAACTTCAGTCTTTTCAACTGGAAATACTTCTGAGATCTTTACTAATTTTTTATCTAGTTCCGATATTTTTATCAACTTAACTATTTCATCCCAATTATCAGGTAAGGATTTTAGGCTGTCATATTCTTCAGAAAAAAGTGTTAACGGACCTAAAACCCTTCCAACTATCTGCTCATCGGTAAGTTCCTTAAAATCCTCTAGAATATTATACTCTTCAATATTAATAAAAGATTCTAGGTATGAACTTCTAAGAGGAGTTAAAGATCCTCCTGATGAATATGTATCATCCCAATTTGATTCAATTTCGTGGATTGAGCTTTTTGGAACTTGAGAAATAATTAAAGACGGAATTGGAGTGTCTTGATTTCTAAGACTATTTTGATTCTCGAATTTTGAAAGTATCTTAAACATCATTGAAGTTCCAAGAATTGATTGACCACTAAGCGTGGTAACAAATACTTTATTTATTCGAGGATCAAAAAACCAATTGGAAGATAATTCCGAAGCTCCCGCTCTTAAATCAATAATTATGTAATCAACAGAAAGTTGTTTCGCTAGATCTATTAAAACATCGGTTAAAACAAAGGGATTATCATTGAACCTATATATATGTTCAGGCTTAATCTCTAAATTTGGTGTGTTGTACTTAAGAGATCTAAATGCTGGCAAAATAAATAAATTATCATTTTCTTTAATTTCAGCTTTTAAATTTTCTGCAACTATTTTATTCGTTACATTGTATTCATCGCCACTATGCAGCATAGCTAGATAATCTGCAAATGAGACTGGAGTATTTACTAACCACGATATGCCTGGTGCTTCAAAGTCTGCATCTATTAACAAAACCTTATTGTTTTCAGAAAGGTTTAATGCTAACGAAATTGAGTGGAGTGTTCTCCCAACTCCACCTTTAAATGAATGAAATGCAAAGATAATTGGTTTTTCTGATGCATCTCTTTTTGGGAAATTATTAGAACTTTTTGAACCGATGTATGAAGACCTATTTATACTTGGTTTAAAGCCTAATTTATTAATATCCACTATATCAACCTCTTCAATTGAAATTGACAGTGTTCTTTCACCCTCTAAGATTATAAATAGTTCTTCATCTATTGTCTCAAGTCTAGATAAAAAAATCTCATTAAGCTCTGCTTGTATATCCACTAGTTGTTTAGGATCCGCATATGTTATTTTTACCCCATCCCAATAAGTCCGGAAATTAAGACCTTCCAATTTATCCTTGTTCTCATTTTTTTCATAATAGAATTCAATGGAATCTCTAACATCAATCCAAGTATATAATTTGTTATTTACAAGCATTTTATAATTCTTTTTTAAGCAAAACCATAATGTCTTTCAGGAATTTTTTTTGTACATTTTCTACTGTTGTCTCGTTATACGAACCGTACCTTAATCTTTCATGCATTTGTGATATAGGTCTATTTTTGTCATCATTTTTAAAACCCATATTAGGAATTTTAAGTTCTACTGCCCATTGCCATAAGTTATGCCCATGACCATATTTTTTTAAAACTGGCAAAGTCTCGAAATCTGCAGTAGAAGTCCCGTTAAATTCTTTTAAATATTTAGCTTTTAGTCCACATTCTACAGCATAAAACAGCAACAATATGTGTGACATTTCTTCCTTAGTAGATACAGAATACTTATAATGTGTTTTAAATGCTTTTACTAATTGTGTTAATGTACTGGTAACTTCTGCCATTTATTGTATTTTTTTGTCAAATTCCTTAATGTAAGCCAATGTAACAATAATTAAGCGAAAATATACCTTCAAATATCATTGTAATTTGGCTACAAATAAACAAAAGTTTCAATGATTTTAATGTCAACATACCTTTTTAAATAAAATCTCATTATATTCCAATGATAAACAGTAAATTGGATGTATCTATAAAATCCATTTCATATGTTCTTTCCTCACCTCAAAAATTTCAGTCCGTATTCTGGTCATATTTATAATGAATTGAAAACTGGCATTGTAAGAAAACAGGGTGAGCTAATCAGCAAGAATGATAACCGTTTTAAACTGATAGAACGTATTGGCTATTTTCCATTTAGAGAATTACGCAGAAACAACCAAGCTTATTTTATTAGTGATGAAGAATTATTTGATTTCTTCCAGACTACAGAGACAACTTTAACTAACTACAACATTGATTATTACCCCGGTTGGAACTTTGAAGCAAAAGAGCAGTTACTAAAAATTTTCTTAGACGGCTATCATAGTGGAATTAACGATTTCAAAGAAAACATTGGAATATCTTATTATACTCTGTCTTATGACCATAAAATAGAGTATTTGCGTAATTTTTGTTTATACTGTCTGGACTTTCTTTATTTTGAAAGCGAACTGGATAATGATCTATTTTACAATTTGGGCTACATTCAAGCGAACTTATACCTTGGATTTGTAGAGATCAATAATTTAACGGCTTTGTCCAGTGCCACAACAAAGACAAAAAACGAGCCTGCATCAAATATTCCATTGGAGCCTTTAGCCAATAAACTGAAAGTAAAAGAGCAAAATTCAGAGCAAGAACGGATTGAAATCTATTGTGATGTTACAGAGATCAAAAAAATGTGGTTGGTATTAACCGAACCGATCAATACAACCAAAGGCATAGCGCAACCGATTTTTAGCAAAGATGAACTTAAAAAATATCTTAGTGCGATGTTTTCTTCGGGTGCTTTTCCAGATGCCTTTAAGACTACACCTGAACTACCCGCCAAAACAGTTCCTCGGGGTGATATGCGGAATGTGTTGATTGCCCTGATGTATTGTTGTTATAATTTGAACCGGAATTTTTATCGGGGTACCGATCAGATTACATACGTTGCAATGCTGAAACGCTATTTTTCTGCATTTGCAACTTCGGAAATTGAAAGCATCAAAAGTGTACTGGCAACTTATGCTCCAAAAGGAATAGAAGTGTTAAAAAACAGCATAGACCAAAATCCACATGTCGAAGAAATGTTGAGCATCCTTAAAATTCATAAATTATTACATTAATGTCATTGCGCATTTATCTGTTTTTGCGCTATTCCTTTGCATCCATAAACGAAATATTATGGATACACAAAAAATCTTATTTACAGCTTTATCAACGGAAGAACTTTCCGCCATCATGGAAACATCTGTTAGAAATGTTATCAGCGAACATGACATTAAAGCCACTGGTACTGACCAACTATTAAATGCTAGGCAAGCGGCCAAACTGATCAACTACAGACGACCTACACTCTATGGTCTGGCCAGGCAAAAGAAAATCCCATTTTCCAAGACAGCAGGCAAATTACTTTTTTCCCGAAACAAGTTGCTTGAATGGGTTGCTAATGGCAAAGACAACTCAACCAAAAACAGCAATTCATAGGAATACACATCTATCTCGTTGGCAATATAACTGTATAGTCAATTGGCTGTAGCGTTATAGCCAATTATATAGTTATGTATCTATGTACATTACGTTGGCTATAGCAATTACGCAATGGTTTGGGGTTATTCAATACCCGTCAGATCAAGATCGGTAGGAAGGCGCTTTAAGTAAGTCAGTTCCCTTTTCGGGACTGAGCAAGCGGAAGTTGGGCAGTGACCCTACTTACTTGCCCTGTGCTATCGCTACAGGGATTTCAAGTAGCCTCTGGGGCTACTTTGAGGCTTTACAAGCCTTTTTGAAACCATAAACGGTATACTTTCAGGTATACCAATTAGCTATCTAATCAGTTAGCTAGCTAATTAGATATATGATTAGTTGGCTAATCAGCAAATTAAAAAACATTAGAGAGGAGCGCAATTTATGAAAATGGACATCATCACAATGGAAGACCTCCGCCAGTTCAAAACCGAACTTTTGCAGGAAATGAAAGGTATTATAGGACAAGGGAAGGAAAGCCAGCAAAACGGCGAATGGCTAAGAAGTGCGCAGGTGCGCAAAATGCTGAACATATCGCCAGGTACTTTACAAAACCTGCGTATCAACGGAACATTACCGTTCCGCAAAGTTGGAGGTACGATGTATTACAGCAGGGTGCAAATAGAAAGAATATTGAAAGGAGAATAATATGAAGAACTATCTGAACATACAACGCCATGCCCTTAGTGGATATTTTGAACGGGTGGCACTGGAAAGCCGATTTTATGCAACCCACATCAGCCTGCTGATGGCATTGTTTTACTACAGCGACAGCGATGCACCCGAAAAAACCTTTCAGGTCAGCAGACCAAAGCTGATGCGGTTCTCCCGTATCAGGTCAATCGCCACCTATCATAAGAACATCAAAGACCTTGTAGAATTTGGCTATATAGAATATAATCCCTCATGGCACCCACAAAGAGGTAAACAAATAAGGTTTATTATCGAAATACCAAACCATCCTTAAACATTCGGGATATGGAGGATATCAATACAAAATCGGTGCGCTACCCTGTAGCCACCGATATCAAACTGGAAAAGATCGCCCTCAAGCTGGGTAGGACAAAAAAGATGACCGTCATACAAATGGTAGAGTATTTCTACCGGAGCAAGAAAGACCCCTTAGACCTGAATGACGAACTGCTGAAAAAAGAGCTGGTCAACGGAAATAACCGAATTATTGGCTTTTTCAAAACGCAGGAAAAAGATTTCCTGTTGCATATCTTCAGCGATTCGGGTACACTAGTGACAATAGCAAAACAACACACACTGTACATTAAGGACATTGGCAAGTTTATGGCGCAGGATCTTGAAAATACGAAAAAGCTTGCAGAGGGTATGACAGCACTCCAGCGTGGTATTGCCAGAACACAGACCCATCTGGAAGACAAAGCATTGCTAAAATTACGATTTAGCAAGATACTCGAATATTACATCACTCAAAGGGAATCGCTGGGCTGGACTTCGGCCAATGTTAAAAAAGAGGAACTGCAAGCCCATGTCAGGCAATCACTGGAAAATCTATAGCTTATGTTCATCAACATCACCACATCAGAAACGGGAGAAAATAAGGGCAGCAGCGGTGCGCTGGTCAATTACCTTGAAAAAGAGAACCAAATGCAGATCGAAAAAGGCAAAGGTTTGGAACTGGAAAATTGGTTCAACGGTACTGGTAACGAATTTCGCAGGCAGGAAGTCAGGATGAAGATAGACAGCAACATTGCCAAACTTGGACGGATTGACAGTAAATTTTTTCTGATCAACATCAGCTCCAGCCAAAAGGAACTGGCGCACCGTTACGAAATGTACGGCAAGGAAGGTACAAAGGAAAAACTAAAGAAGTTTGCGATAAAGGTAATGGATGAGTATGCCAAAAACTTTAAAAGACCAGGCATTAACAGCAATAAAGATTTGCTCTGGTATGGAAAGCACGAAAACTACCGCTATTACAAACACATAGATAAGGAAGTAATGGATGGAATACGTCAAAAGGGTGATCGCAAAGAAGGAAGGCAGGATCATATCCAGATCATTGTCAGCCGTAAGGACTTTACGAATAGGATTAAGCTTAGTCCGCAAAATACCTCAAAGGGAAAGAACAAGGAGCATTCCGCCAAACTTGGGGAATTTAACCGTACTGCCTTTAAACAATCGGGCGAGAAGCTGTTTGATGCTTTGTTTGATTTTGATAGGGGACTGAAAGATACCCTCGCCTATGCCAACATGATGCAAAATGGGACTGTCGTACAGAAGAAACAGATGAATCTATTGGAAAACATCCCTAACCTAAAGGCTGACCAGACCATCATTAACGATTTTGCAAAAAGCGTTGCTGAAGGAGTGTTCGAAAGTGTTGGGGAAATAATCGGCACAGCTGGAAAGCTGGGTGTTGATTTGTTAAGTTTGCTTATGGAGCCTGTTTGCATCGAGCCGCAGGAACATCCAATTGAGCCTTCGAGGCGCAAGAAAAAAAAGACAAAGGGGAAATCACAGGGTTACGAAATTAGCAGATGAATCCGGCTCGTCGGTATTTCAATCAGATTGCCAGATTATTATGAAAGCACCTACACGTGCATTGCTATTTCTGACTAATAAAATATGAGGTTTCATACCAAGAGATATACACAATAATTTTATAATTGAGAACAGATAATAAGTTGCCCAGGGACTCTGGGCAACTCTTTTAAGGACACTCATCCAAACTTAATAGGTTATCTGGCGTGTCGCTGTCCGCCTCAGTTTTAAGGTATTTTACCCCGTTTCTGCTTGCGACAATAACATCCCGATCGTGCCCACCAACACTGGTGTAATACGATTTGGTACCGTCTTCGATTGAATCGATTGCTTCATCGAGGGTTAATTTCCACCTTGATCCATTGTGAATTCCGCCTACATTTGCGATCCTTTCGTAGGCACTACTACGTTCGCGTTTATTAATGCAGGAAATTTTTCTACGTTCTGACATTTGAAAATGCTTAAATATCTTCGCATTGTGCGAATCCACGGACTTTTGTTTTGCCCCACTGCATCAGCGACAACAAGTCCACCATATATCGCTGACAATGCAAGGTAGCAACCCAATCTGTAACCTATTTACGGCTTTCCGTAGTACGATTAATTTAAGCAAGCACCGACCATCGGACTAGAGTCTAGGTCGATTGCCAAAGCAAGAATTGTATTTTGCTCTTAAATTGGGGCCATAAACCTGTTGGCGAAATTATGTGTACCGCCAAGAAATTGTATTTGCTTTCAAATGGATTGAAACATTATAGTTTACAATTGATAAAAATCCATATAAAACAATTAGTGAGTGTTAATCTAACCTCACACTACGGCTGTACAAGCAGCCTCTAATAATTAATTTATTTTCAAAGAACTTTAATACCGTTGTTTAATCACCGATCATTTGAATGCAGCATCTGGCTATATAGATCCATTTGTATTCTACATAGCGTTTTTCCTGATGCTGATAATCTACCAGACTTTTCCCTTTTCCCTTTACGCTTACTGCCATGTTTCCGCCAGAAATTGTATTTTGCTTTTAGAATGAAACATGAAACAACATAATATCAACGGATTACAATAGAGCATTGTATCTTACTTTAAATGTCACCTTGAACAATGCTTTAAGTTGCCAAAATTCAATCCACAATTTATGAAGCAATTAGTGAGTGTAAATAACCTCACCCTATGGCTGCACAAGCAGCCTCAAATAATTATTTCCTTTCAAAGAACTATTTACGTCCTAATACAGACGCTATATTATATTATCTATTCTACGATCATCTGAATTCCTGCTCTTGCAGCTTTATAGGCGATTTTTTCTTTCAAACTATAATAACTCCAATTTTGCAGCAGGAAGACATCATCTTTGGCTATTTCTTCTTTTTGCTCTTGGTTAATAAGTAACAATGTTGCAGCCTGATATTTTAAACAGAGGTCAATCAGCATCCGGCTATATACGTGCAATTTGTATTCTACATAACGTTTTTCCTGATGCTGATAATCTACGAGACTTTTCCTTTTACGTTTACTGCCATGACCGCCACGATTAAATTTAACAGCTTTTTGTACTCGATAGATGGCAGCCTGTATAGCTAATCTGCGATGCAAAAACTCTTCCTTTGTACCAATCGTATGCTCATATTTTCCTATTTTAACAGTAACAGGGTGTTCTATGGACAGCGAAGCTTCTGCGATAATAGAGGTGTCTAAGGTATGCTGTTCTTTATCTACCTGAATGGCTGCCAGTAGAAATATCTTCCCCTTATCCAATTGGATATTGCTGACGCAAAGCTTTAAAGTTCCGTTCATAATCTTTTCAAGCATTATTTTCTTATCGCTCTTGTCTTTTCCCAAATATGTTCTAAACGGAATTTTGAAAAGTTTAAAAGAAAAATTCCTTTTGTCCGGAGCGTAGGCAAACTTGGAGATTACACTAGCTTCAAAGGGTATGGGGATATTTTTTTTATAGTTCCTTAGCGATTTTTCGCCTTTCCAATAAGCTGACTTTTCTTTGTTAAAATAAGAAATTAGGGTATTGTTGAGGTTGCTTAGGATATTGGTTGGTATCTGTCCTTTAAAGTGATTGGAAAGCAACCGATAAGTGGTGTTTTGGCGAGATGACTTTAAAATGCCGTTTTCTTCTTTTTTTTCATCAGCGATTTTGAGCTTGATGTCTTCTGTTAAATAAAAGAAATCCTTCACCTGCTCTTGAACAAAGTGATGGCTCATTATCATATTTGCGGAGCGATAAGTAATCCATTGCCAGTTGTAAAGCTGATCCTTCATCTTTTTAACTTCCTCTTTGTCCTCGGAATCAATCAGTAACTGAATTTTTCGCGTGATTACCATTTTATTACTTTCCATAACCTTACAGTTTTACTTTCTTGATTTTGGTACATGCCCCGACAAATACTTTCTGAATATAACCCTGATCCAGATTCAAGGCAGAAGAAATTTCCTCGAAACTGTATTGCAGTTCATAGCGCATGTGGAGGATTGAAGACTGCTCCTTACACAGGTCGCCCTCAAACTTGAATCTTCTGGTTTTTCCAACGATCTCAAGCTTTTGGGTATCGGTGAGGATGGCTTTAAGGTATTCTAAGGTTTTTTCAACTTTTCTGGCGACCTGATATTCATATATTCCTCCTACATGCCACGCAATACGTTCATAGTTGAATGAATATTTCAGACATAGCTTGATAAACATCTGCTGATCTTGGGTGAGATTGGGAATTAAGGTTTCTAACTTAATCCACTTTTCTTTTAAATCTTTGTCCAGTTCCTCTTTGTAAAGAATGTCGGTATCATCTTCATTTTCGGGGTCATATCCACACATAAATTCCTGATAATCCACTATTTCATCCAGCTTTAGCATGTTCCTTTGAAATCTGTTGGTCGAAGTTTTATAGTATGCTTTGCAAGCATTTGAGGTAAGCTTTTTTAGAAATACTTCGATTTGGTGGGAATCGCTGATGCTTTTACGGACTAGCCACAATCTTAGGAACGCTTCATTGACTATGCAATCCGCATTAATGTCATCTTTGATGTACCTTAAGCCCTTATGATATAAAGAGGGGTATAAGCGATTGTAAAAGAACTCCAGTCCCTTTTCATTACCCTGCTGAAATTTATTGAAATAATACTGCTGATCGTCAATGCTGTTGCTTTTCATTACTCGTATTCGATTATACGAGTCCCGAAGATGGTAGATGCAAAACTATAGCGGGCTCTATCACCGTGCTACAAGGTTCCGACGCCTTCAGAAACGGTTAACGATAGAGCCCATAGCGCTATAGCTGTACGAAAGTACGCATAAATTCACTATGGGCATTAAATCTATCGTCTCGTTCTGATTCAAATTGTCGGAATTTGTAACCGAGACTCTTTTATTGATACCTCTTATTATAATAAATACTGGATGTTCTTTCTTATCTCATATGTATTGATGGTTACTGATATCCCAAATATAAATAATTGTTTTTAAATACACAATAAGTCTTTCAAAAAATCACGATTTAGAATTGTCCATTTGTACATGGAAGATACAATATCAACACTTAGCGCTAATATTATAGAGCTTAGAGACGCTTTAGGGCTATCGCAAAAGGATTTTGCCTTGCTCGCAAATATTTCCCGAACAACTTTAGGAAACATAGAGTCCGGACGTGCTAATTTTAAAATAAGCAGTTTGGATGGGATATTGATTTTTACATCAATTAAGCTAGAGGATTTAAGCAAACCATCTTTTGCTCCGCCAAAAAATATACGTGAAAAGTTATCGGAAAAATATAAGTCCGAACCTTCTGTATCTGTTATTTTAAATGAAGAACCTTCTATACCGTACTGTATAAAGTACAAGCTCCTTAAAACAACCTTCCTTGATACACCGAAAGAGACGAATCAGATTATTAAGTTCTTTTTTGAAAAATATGGCTGGGTACTTAAAGGAAATTCGTTGCATGCGGCATTAAAAAGAATTCCTGAATTAATAAAAATCCAACCACATCCGAGTAAGCGGTCAACTAATCTATATTCGAAAAGGCACGTTTAATAATTTTGACCCACTAACTGAAATGATACGCTTCGAACCAAACTAACTCGAACTTATCTGAAATTGAGCGGGTATGGTTATTGTAGAAATAATTCTTTATTTTTATATTAACACTCAATATCACATCCATGCACATAGAAACACGTAAATTACATTTGATAGAAGAAATGCTCAAAGTAAAGAGTGAAGCTACATTATCTGCTTTGGAGAAACTATTAAAGAGTACCAACAATAAAACAGTTAAGAAAACACCAAGCTTAAAAGATTTTTCTGGAATCTGGTCTAAGGACGAGGCGGAAGAAATGGAACGCATGATTGCAGAATCTTGTGAAACAATCCACGCAGATGACTGGAAGTAATCTATTAGATACCAATATCGTTATTGAGTTATTTAAAGGCAATTCTACAATTACAGACTTTCTTGAAACCTTAGAGGAGGAAATAAACATTCCTTTTGCGGTATTAGGAGAACTATATCTGGGTGCTTACAGATCAGCTAACCCAAAAAAGCACATTAAACAGATCAACTCTTTTCTAGAGAGGTGTAATGTACTTATTGCTGATGATGAAACAGCAAATCACTATGCCTTAATCAAAACTGACTTGTTGCAAAAAGGTAAGCCAATACCAGAGAATGACATGTGGATAGCTGCAGTATCAAAGCAATTTGACCTAAAGTTACACACTAAGGACAAGCACTTTAAGGAAATAGACAACCTGAATTAAAAGAGCTGGTAATCTTCGGCATATATTTGCTTATTGAGCAATGTCCCCACGCTAGGTGCGGCCTGCGAAACCCCTACGCTCAATATCCGCCCGCTGTTCTCGCTCTTAGCCTTTACGGAGTGGTGGCCGTCGGTTTCCTGACAGTTCAGTCTCGATTGTGCAAGCCCCCAAGCTTTTCCCTCGCTTTGGGTTGCTAATAACCAAGAAATGCACACCCAAACTTAAGTTTTGAGTGTGCATAACAATTTATCTATAAAACAGCAAACATTTCTCTTAGTGGTGCCATGTCATTACCCACTTTTTCATCCAATATTTTAGCATAAAGCTGGGTGGTGCGGATGTTGGTATGGCCAAGCATTTTAGATACACTTTCAATCGGTACACCGTTCATCAGTGTTACAGTTGTAGCAAAAGTTCGCTTAGCAATCCGGTTGCCTAATGTTTTAGAAACACCTGCAAGGGCAGCAATTTCTACCAAATACTCGTTCATTTTCTGATTGCTCGAAACGGGCAAGGCTTTATTCTGATTAAGGCACACCGGATGATCCTTGTACCTGTCCAGGATTTCTTTTGCCACAGGCAGCAAAGGAATAGCAGCCCTTGTGTTTGTTTTTTGCCTGTACGTAATAATCCATTGTTCTCCATCTCCGCCTGTATTAATGTCTGATGGTTTGAGTTTTTGTAAATCCGCATAAGATAGTCCAGTGTAGCAACTGAAAAGAAAAAAGTCCCGAACCTGTGAAAGCCTTGGTGTGGTAAAGTCTTTTTCTACTATCAATTTAAGTTCCGCTGCAGTAAGGTAATTACGGTGCACCTCTTTAGATTTAAGTTTATAACCAAAGAAGGGGTCTGAACTGATCCATTTGTTGGCCATGCAAATGCGCACAATCTTGCCTAAATTTTTAAGGTGTTTGATAGCGGTGTTATTGGTATTCGCTTTTTCGGTACGCAGGTAAAAATCAAAAGCACTGATAAACTGATGGTCTATGCTTCTAATATTGATGTCGTTTTTGCTGTATTGAAATGACAGGAATTCCATCACATGCCTTTCAAGTACTTCGAATCTTTTAAGTGTCCCTGCTGCATAATCTTTGCCTACTAAGGACTCCATGTTGTTATTATGGAGTTTAATGGCTTCTAACAAAGTATGCGCATGATCTGATTTACCGAAATACCTACATTTAATGCTTTCCGCTGTTATTTCTGCATTTTCTAAACACAGCATGGTATGGGCAGCCGATACATCCGCTTTCATCTTATCCATATAAGCGTTGAACATTTTTACCTCTGCTTTTGTACCTTCCATATGTCCAGCTTTAGCGTTCCAAAGCGCTAGTGTACACTTCCTGCCGGCAGATATCTCTACAGGTTTTCCGTTAACGGTAATCCTTAGATAAACGGGTACAACTCCATTAAGGTAGTTTTTTGGTTTCTTCAGGTAGAAGAGCAGACTGAAATTAGTTTTCATAATCAACTGATTTAAGGTTAACAAAAGTAGCCTTGCAGTCTAAAAGTGTCAAGTCGTTCAATGACTTAACATGATGTAAATCAAATACTTACGTGATTTCTAGTGAGTAAATCACCTCCCAAAATTTACTCACTGAATCACTCACTTATTTTATGTGATTTTTTGAATATTTTGGGATTTTCCACCAAACAAAAAAGCTTGCAATCATTTGATTTGCAAGCTTTTACGTAGTTTTGATACTATTTTCTGTGATCCCGCTGGGATTCGAACCCAGGACCACTACATTAAAAGTGTAATGCTCTACCAGCTGAGCTACGGAATCTACTTTACATCAACGTTAGCCGTTTCCTTTAAAGTGGTGCAAATATAGGCGTATAGACTGTTTCCTGCAAATAAAAAATCGATAAATGCGGTAGTGTATTGATTTATAGGTAAATTAATTATCTGGCGGTCCTTTTTTAAACTGATTTTGTAAGTTTTCTATACTTAACATGTAGATCATCCATAGCGAAATGGGTTTAAAGATATGTTAAAAATAAAATTGGGAAAGCGGTGATACCTATTTATTAAAAATTATTCTTTAGTTTGGCCTAAACAAATAAACCGAACCAAACTCATGCAGCAAAAAACAACATCAGCCCTGGCACAGGGGCCGAAACCGCTCATTATTATTTGTGCTTTATTCTTTATTTTCGGCTTTGTAACCTGGGCAAATGGAACCCTGATTCCGTTTTTTAAGTTATCTTTCGGCCTGTCAAACCTACAGGCATTTTTTGTAACCTTCGCCTCGTACATGGCCTATTTCTTTTTGGCGCTACCATCGTCGTGGATATTGAAACAAGTGGGTTTTAAAAACGGAATTGTTTTAGGTTTGATTATTTTGGGTTTAGGCTCATTGATATTTATTCCGGCAGCTCAGACCAGAACTTTTGGTTTATTTTTAACCGGTATTTTTGTACAAGGGGCGGCACTGGCTTTGTTACAAACCGCATCAAATCCGTACTTAACCATTATAGGACCTATTGAAAGTGCAGCCAAACGCATCAGCATTGCCGGGATCTGCAATAAATTTGCCGGAATGATTGTACCATTGATTATGGGCACCTTGTTTTTAAAAAATGCTTCTGAAGTAGAAAAACAGATTAAATCGGCTACCGGTGCAGTGCACCAACAGTTATTAAATGATGTTTTAGGTCGCGTAAATATGCCTTACGTTGTTTTAGCCATTGTTTTCTGCCTTTTTGCATTGCTGATTAAATTTACCAATTTGCCGGAGGTTGAGGTTGAAGAGGATGTGGTAGACGAAAGCAATGGAGCGGTACTCAAACACAAAAGCATTTTCCAGTTTCCACATTTATTTTTGGGAGCACTTTGTATTTTTGTATATGTGGGAGCGGAGGTTATGGCTGGTGATATTATCGGAATTTATGGCCGCGAATTGGGCATTAAAGCCGAGATTAGCGGAAAACTAACTTCTATTACCCTTTTTAGTATGTTAATTGGTTACATTGTTGGCATTGTAACCATTCCAAAATACATCTCGCAGCAAAAGGCCTTAAGAATCTGTGCCATTTTAGGGATCTTATTCACCATTTTATCTTTTGTAATTTCCAGCTGGTTCGCAGTAATTTTCGTGGCTTTACTCGGCTTAGCCAATTCATTAATGTGGCCTGCAATTTTTCCGCTCGGCATTAGTCACTTGGGCAGATTTACTAAAATAGGTTCAGCCATTATGATTATGGGTATTGCAGGGGGTGCCATAATGCCGCTACTATATGCTTTCTTAAATGAAAAACTGCATATCAACTTTCAACTGGCCTACCTGTTAACGGTATTGCCCTGCTACTTATACATTCTGTTTTTTGCCATAAAGGGCCACAAGGCAGGATTGAATTTGAAATAAGCAAAAGCAGATCAATTTTATGATTAAGCCCCGCCTTTAATGAGGTTGGGCTTTCTTTTATGCTTAATTTTCAGTTATTTTGGCGAAATTATAAACAGGTAGAATCTCGATACTTAATACTTAAATCTTGATACTAATACCCCCAAACCCATAATATCAACAATGAACAAAGCTATCTTTCTAGACCGCGATGGTGTACTTAACCACGAAATATACGATTACATTTGTCGCGTTGAAGACTTTAAAATCCTGGATTACCAAATTCCTGTACTAAAGAAACTTTTTGATGAGGGGTATTTGCTGATTGTCATTACGAACCAGGGTGGCATTGCTTTAAAGCGCTATACTGAACAAGAACTGGCTATTATGCACCAGATGCTTCGCAATGCTTTTTTGGCTAAGGGAGCTGATATTGCCGGCTTTTATTACTGTCCGCATCATCCAACTGTTGGTGGGGAGTGTAAATGTAGAAAACCTGCATCAGGAATGATTCTGGATGCCATTGACATGTATGATATTGATCCGGCACAGTCTGTTATGATCGGCGATAAACCCAGAGACGTAGAAGCCGCAAATGGGGCAGGAGTGAAGGGCATATTGATTGAACCGGATGAGCAGATTAATTATGAGAAGGTTAAGGAAGTCCTTAGTCGTGAGTCTTTAGTCTAAAGTCTCTTTTTAAGGCGTACAAGAATTTAACTCCAGGGCTTATATTGATTTTATTTGGGCGTTTTCACACGCTGTACACTATATCTTTTTGGCTGTCCTTCGAGTATGCTGCCATCGACAGAATCCACTATTTTGGTCGTCATTCTCGCGTACGCGGGAATCTTAATAAAACGTTTTAAGAGACCCAATCAAGTTGGGAATGACGATTTCCTGAGGGATATTTCCTAATTAAATTTTATCTGTCAATCATATTGATTTTTATATCATAAATTATCCCTCAGGATGATAGCCAAAAGGATGCCTTTTCCATCGTTAACTCAAAATGTTCAAAAAGATATACGAAGTTTAAAAAGGAAAGAATAAATACACTGTCAGTCAGAAGCTTATGAAATTATATTACGTTTTTTCGTACCTAATACTTAAATCCTTCCAGAAACTTCTCCTTTAAAATTTCTCAAGTTACCTTGCCTTTTAGACCTGATTGAAATGGCATTCCGGTGTCTGATCAATTTATTTTTCCGGAAAATTCACCGGAATATAACGGAAAGCAGGACTGGAGCAACCGATTGGCACTGGTTCTGCTCTCCAACAGATAAGGGAAAATGGATGATGGAACCTGCCTTGCCAAAATTACCAAATCTTTCCACGCGCTTGTGATTTGAACTTTCTTAAGCTGCCCATGAAAAATAGACCTGATTGAAATGGCATTCCGGTGTTAGATCAATCTATCTTTCCGGAAAATTCACCGGAATATAATGTAAAGCAGGACTGGAGCAACCGATTGGTACTGACTCTGTTCTCCAAAAGACCAGGGAAAATGGGAGATGAAAAACGCTAAATTATTGAAAATAAAATATTTAGCTTAGTTTGCGTTCAGGGTTTGGAGTTTGGAATAAGCAAAATGCTCAGGCAGCAAACCCTAAGGAACTCTTATTCATTAAATTTTGTTAAACAAAAAAGTCCTAAATTATTACTTAATTCAGGACTTTCTTGTGTGCCTGGAACTCAACATTCCAAACTCAATACTCCAAACTTATTTACCCGCTGCTTTAGCGTGGTCGGCTAAAAATGTTGCTAAACCGCTATCTGTTAATGGGTGTTTTAATAAACCAACAATAGCAGCCAATGGTGCCGTAATTACGTCGGCGCCTAATTTAGCACAGTTTACAATATGCAATGGCCCGCGGATGGATGCCGCTAAAATTTGTGTTTCATATCCGTAGTTATCAAAAATTGTTCTGATATCTTCAATTAGAACCAGGCCATCGTTAGAAATATCGTCTAAACGGCCCAAGAATGGAGAAACGTATGTTGCGCCTGCCTTTGCTGCCAATAAAGCCTGTCCGGCAGAAAAAATCAAAGTACAATTGGTTTTAATTCCTTTTGAAGAAAAATATTTAATGGCTTTCAAACCATCTTTAATCATCGGAACTTTAACTACGATTTTCGGGTTTAATGCGGCCAGGGCTTCGCCTTCTTTGATAATTTCCTCAAAAGTGGTCGAAATCACTTCTGCACTTACATTATCGTCAACAATATCGCAGATTGCTTTATAATGGTTAATTACATTTTCATCGCCGGTAATACCTTCTTTAGCCATTAAGCTAGGGTTGGTGGTTACGCCATCTAAAATGCCAAGATCTTGAGCTTCTTTGATTTGATCAAGATTTGCTGTGTCAATAAAAAATTTCATGTTTATAAATTCTTAAAATGATTATTAGGTTCTGCTGCAAGAAGCCCTGAAGAATTTAATATCCCCCCTTCAGGGGAATAAGGGGGTAAAAAAAAGGGCAAGCACCTTCTATCGCACCGCTACAACCTTCTACCCTTGCTGCGTTCCCACCCTGGGGGAGTTCAAAGGGAGCTGGTCGTAAAAGACTTGCCCGGCCACAAAGGTAGAAAAAGAAGTTGTTTTGCAAAACGCATTTCTGTATTTTTTTTTAGTTTTAAGCTATATAGCTGATTAATAAATTAATAAAATCGAAACCGGCATTTTAAATTGATCACAACAGATCCACTTTTGGTAGTTTATTTTATATTTAAACAAATTATTCATACTTGAAATACTTATTAAAACGGTTTAGTTTTAAAATTGAGCTAATATGAGCATTTATTGTACAATATTACCATTATCAATTTGCTAAATGTATTAGGTAATAATTATTATTTTTTAAATTTAAACGGATTAAATTACCTAGGAACTAAAATTTTTCCAAAAATCGTGTCAACTCTGTAATTTAAAGTTTCTTTTTCCTATCTTAGTGTTTCCTATACACTAACAACTAACGAGCAAAGAATGGAACCAAACAGTGGATTGTACGATGCGCAATTTGAACACGATGCCTGCGGTATTGGGTTCGTTGCACATGTGAAAGGGCGGAAATCGCATCAAATCATCTCTGATGCACTTACTATTTTAGAGAATCTAGATCATAGAGGGGCATGTGGAGCAGAACCAAATACAGGCGATGGAGCAGGTATCATGATTCAGATTCCTCACGAATTTTTTTACGATGAATGTTTAAAAGCAGGCTTTAGCCTACCAGAAACCAATAATTATGGTGTTGGTATGTTATTTATGCCAAAGGATATCAGGTCCAGAGAAGAATGCAGAGAGCTGATTTACCGTGCTGCTGAAAAGCTAGGCCTTGAAATTTTAGGTTTTAGAAAGGTTGATGTACACACAACGGATATAGGCAACATGGCCCTTTCCGTTGAGCCTGAAATTGAACAGGTGTTTATTGCCCGCCCTTATGCAGTGGCACCAGGCGCAGATTTTGAACGCAAACTTTACATTTTTAAAAATTACCTGATCAAACTGATCGTAAATACCGTTCATGGCGGTAAAGATTTTTACATCGTTTCGCTTTCCGCACAAACCATTATATATAAAGGTCAGCTCACTTCCTTACAGGTACGCACCTATTTTACCGATCTTACCGATAAGCGTATGGTGTCTGCCCTGGGTTTGGTTCACTCGCGTTTTGCCACCAATACTTTTCCTTCATGGAGATTGGCCCAGCCGTTCCGCTTTATTGCGCATAACGGCGAGATCAATACTTTACAAGGAAATTTAAACTGGTTTAGGGCAGGCGTAAAGTCTTTTGCTTCTGCTTACTTTACACCGGAAGAACTTGATATGTTACTGCCTGTAATCGACGAAACAAACTCAGATTCAGGCTGTCTGGATAATGTGATTGAACTCTTGCTTCACTCAGGAAGAAGCCTGCCGCATGTACTAATGATGCTGGTGCCTGAAGCCTGGGATGGCAATGAGGATATGGATCCTGTTAAAAAGGCTTTTTACGAATTCCACGCCACTTTGATGGAGCCTTGGGACGGACCTGCCGCCATCGCTTTTACTGACGGCAAATTAATTGGCGCTACTTTAGACCGTAATGGTCTCCGTCCTTCGCGTTATGCCATTACTTCTGATGACCGCGTAATTATGGGTTCTGAAGCGGGAGCGCTGGCCATCGATCAGAGCACGATCATCGAAAAAGGCCGTTTAACTCCTGGTAAAATGTTCGTAGTAGACATGGAGCAGGGCAGGATCATCAGCGATCATGAAATTAAAGAAGAAGTTTGTGGCAAAAGTCCTTACGGCGACTGGATTAACCAATACCAGATCCGCTTAGAGGAATTGCCTGAGCCCCGCGTAATGTTTACCGGCTTATCTACTGAATCTATCTTCAAATATCAACAGGTTTTTGGCTATAGCAGAGAAGATGTAGATCTTTTGCTTAAACCAATGGCCATTGAAGGCAAGGAACCGATTGGTTCAATGGGTACAGATACACCTCTGGCTATCCTGTCAAAACGTCCGCAACACTTATCATCTTATTTCAAGCAGTTATTTGCACAGGTAACTAACCCGCCAATTGACCCGATCAGGGAAAAAGTGGTAATGAGTTTGGCCAGTTTTATGGGCAGCATGGGCAACCTGCTGGAAGAAACACCAAAACAGGCACATTGTGTTGCGATTAAACATCCGATTTTAACCAACCAGGAATTAGAGAAATTAAGGAGTATTGATACCGGCGTTTTCCAGGCAAAAACTTTGCAGACTTATTTCAGGGCAGATGGCAAACCAGGCGCTATGGCTAAAGCCTTAGACCGTTTGTGCCGTTATGCAGTTGATGCGGTTGAAGACGGTTTCCAGGTGATTGTATTAACCGATAGGGCTATCGATTCTGAACACGCCGCGATGCCTTCTCTACTGGCGGTTTCAGCAGTACACCATCATTTGATCCGTAAAGGATACCGTGGTGCGGTTGGTATTGTGATTGAGGCTGGAGATATTTGGGAAGTACATCATTTCGCAACCTTGCTGGGCTTTGGTGTTACGGCTATAAACCCTTATCTGGCTCTAGAAACCATCAATGGTTTCCAGCAAGAATCTGGTTTGTCGGCAGAACAGCTTACCAAAAACTATATCTACGCGGTAAACAGCGGTTTACTTAAAATTTTCTCTAAAATGGGTATCTCTACCCTTCAATCATACCAGGGTGCGCAGATTTTTGAGATTTTAGGTTTAAACAAACAGGTGGTGAACACCTATTTCACGGGTGCGGTTTCTCGTATAGGTGGTTTAGGTCTGGATGAGATTGCGAAAGAAACTTTAATCAAGCATCACCGCAGTTTTGGCCCGCTAACGCAGACAGAAAACTTATTGCCGGCTGGCGGAACATATAAATTCCGCCGCAAAGGTGAAGCGCATTTATTTAATCCGCAAACCATTCACTTACTACAAAACGCAACACGTAAAAACGACTACAATATTTTCAAACAATATTCTAAACTGGTAAATGAGCAAACACAACAGGCTTACACCATCCGTGGATTGTTTGAATTCAATTACAGCCGCCCTTCTGTTCCTTTAAACGAGGTAGAAGCTACGGAATCTATCTTAAAAAGATTTGCCACTGGAGCGATGTCTTTCGGCTCAATCTCGCATGAGGCACATTCTACTTTGGCCATCGCCATGAACCGTATCGGTGGAAAGAGCAATACCGGAGAAGGTGGTGAAGATGAAATGCGTTATACCAAACTGCCAAATGGCGATAGCATGCGCTCAGCGATTAAACAGGTGGCTTCTGCGCGTTTCGGTGTAACGAGCTATTATTTGACCAATGCTGATGAGTTACAAATCAAAATGGCTCAGGGCGCTAAGCCGGGAGAAGGTGGGCAATTACCTGGACACAAAGTAGATGATTGGATTGCAAAAGTTCGTCACTCTACGCCAGGCGTAGGTTTAATTTCGCCTCCTCCACATCACGATATTTATTCCATCGAGGATTTGGCACAGTTAATTTATGATCTTAAAAATGCCAACCGCGCGGCACGGATCAATGTTAAACTCGTATCTAAAGCCGGCGTAGGTACTATTGCTGCCGGCGTAGCTAAAGCGCATGCTGATGTTATTCTCGTATCCGGCTTTGATGGCGGTACCGGTGCTTCGCCGTTAACTTCTATTCAGCATGCGGGTTTACCATGGGAGTTAGGACTGGCGGAAGCGCACCAAACCCTGGTAAAGAACAAATTGCGCAACCGTATCGTTTTACAAACAGACGGTCAGCTAAAAACAGGTAGGGATATCGCCATTGCAGCTTTATTGGGTGCAGAAGAGTGGGGCGTTGCAACAGCCGCGTTGGTAACATCAGGATGTATCATGATGCGTAAATGCCATTTAAATACCTGTCCGGTAGGGGTGGCTACACAAGATCCGGAACTAAGGAAATTATTTACCGGTGATGCAGACCATGTAGTAAACCTATTCTATTTCCTTGCCGAGGAATTACGGGAGATTATGGCCGAACTTGGCTTTAGGACCATTAACGAAATGATTGGCCAGGCTGATATTTTAAAATTACGTGAATTGCCTGCCGAAGACTGGAAACTGAAACACCTTGATCTATCAGCCATATTATACAAGGCAGAAGAAAATGGTTTACCTTTATATCATACAGAAGCTCAGGATCATGGCTTGGATCAGGTTTTAGATCACCAGCTGATTGCTGCAGCCCAACCTGCCATCCATCATAACGAACCTGTATTTGCCAGCTTTAATGTAAAAAATACTGACCGTGCGATAGGCACTATGCTGTCTAATGAAATTTCAAAAGTTCATTTAAGCGCTGGTTTACCTCCGGATACGATCAACTTTAAATTTGTGGGTTCTGCCGGACAAAGCTTTGGTGCTTTTAATACCCGCGGGGTTACTTTATCACTGGAAGGCGAGGCAAACGATTATGTAGGTAAAGGTTTATCAGGTGCGAGACTGGCTATTTATCCTTTCTCAAACGCTACTTTTGTTCCTGAACAAAATATCATTATTGGTAATGTGGCCCTGTATGGTGCAACTTCTGGTGAGTTGTTTGCCCGTGGTAAAGCAGGCGAACGTTTTGCCGTACGTAACTCTGGTGCAACAGCTGTTGTTGAAGGTGTTGGCGATCATGGATGTGAATACATGACTGGCGGTGAGGTGCTGATTCTTGGCGATACCGGAAGCAATTTCGCCGCTGGAATGAGTGGTGGTGTGGCGTGGATTTACGATGCCAATGGAACTTTCGAGCGAAAATGCAATAAGGAAATGGTTGATTTGGATCCACTTCAGGCAGAAGATGAAGAGCGTATCTTAGCCTTACTTAAAGCACATATCCGCTTAACAGATAGCAAGGTAGCTGATTTTATCTTAAGCGATTGGAAGACCCAGTCTGCGCATTTCGTAAAAGTATTCCCTAAAGAATACAAGGCAGTTTTAAGCAAACGTAACCAACAAGTAAAAACACACTAGGCCATGGGTAAAGTAACAGGATTTCAAGAATACGACAGAGTTGCACCCATTAGAGAAGAGGTTGCAACGCGTGTAAAACACTATGGTGAATTTTTAAATAATTTACCGCCACAAGAATTAAATAATCAGGCTGCCCGTTGTATGGATTGCGGAGTACCTTTCTGCCAGTCAGGTTGTCCGCTGGGTAACGTGATACCTGAATTTAATGATGCTGTTTATCAGGGTAAATGGGAATTAGCCGCAAATATTTTATTAAGCACCAATAATTTTCCGGAATTTACGGGTAGAATTTGCCCGGCACCATGCGAATCGGCATGTGTGTTAGGTATTAACAGACCACCGGTTTCTATTGAAGAGATTGAGAAGCATATCATCGAAATTGCTTTCGAAAAAGGATTTATCAAAGCTAAAGCACCGTTAATCAGAACGGGTAAAAAAGTTGCTGTAATTGGTTCAGGTCCTGCAGGCCTGGCAGCTGCTGCCCAGCTAAATAAAGTTGGGCATGAAGTTACCGTTTTCGAACGCGATGATGCACCGGGTGGGTTGTTAAGATATGGCATTCCCGATTTCAAACTGCAAAAAAACGTGGTAGATCGCCGTATTGATTTGATGAAAGAAGAAGGCATCATTTTTAAATGCAAGGCCAACGTAGGTGAGAATGTTGAAATAGGTACCTTGTTACGTGATTTTAATGCGATTGTATTGGCAGGTGGTTCAACCATTCCACGTGATCTGCCGATTGATGGCCGTTCAGCTAAAGGTGTTCATTTTGCAATGGATTTCTTAAAACAGCAGAATAAACGTGTGGCTGGCAGGACTGTAGAAGCAGAAGATATTATGGCTACTGGTAAAAATGTGATTGTAATTGGCGGTGGTGATACCGGATCTGACTGTATTGGTACGTCAAACCGCCATGGCGCAAAATCCGTTACGCAATTTGAGATCATGCCAATGCCACCGCAGGCACGCAATGAGCATATGCCTTGGCCAAATTATCCAATGTTGCTGAAAAATACTTCTTCTCACGAGGAAGGTGCACAAAGAGCTTGGTCTGTTAATACCAAAAACTTTATTGCTGACGAAAAAGGAAATCTTAAAGCACTAAAAGTTGTTGATGTAGAATGGGAAATTGATGCAAACGGGCGTCCGGTTACATTTAAAGAAGTAGCAGGTACTGAAAGAGATCTTCCATGCGAGCTGGTGCTTTTAGCAATGGGATTTTTGCATCCGCAAAAAGAAGGTTTACTTGAAAAATTGGGTATTGAATTAGATAACCGTGGAAATGTAAAGGCATCTGAACATACCTATCAAACCAACATTGCAAAGATTTTTGCTGCAGGCGATGTCCGCCGTGGACAATCATTAGTGGTTTGGGCCATTTCAGAAGGCAGAGAAGCTGCCCGTAAGGTAGATGAATACTTAATGGGAGCAACTAAGCTGGCATCGAAAGATGCAGTAGCATATGCTTAAACAGGTTTAAATTCTATATTTTTTTTGGTCGTGGTGTAAACCACGACCTTTTTTGTTTTATACAATAAAATTGATAATTCATTCGATCGTCATGCTGAATTTATTTTACAAGGAAGAAATATTATTTTCAATTGCCTTGTAGCTACTTCGTGGTCAGCATCTTTCCGGCAAAATAGACCCTGATAGCTAGCTATCGGATCAGGGTGACGGCTAGAAATAAAATCATTCTTGAAACATCTTCCAAACCCGTACTATTCGTAGAGTTAAGCGCAGCGTCTCTACGAATTCAAGAATAGAACTGAGTTTATAACTTAGTAACAAAAACGAGTCAGAGACTCTTGTCCATTCCAAAATCCGTAGAGCCCTTCAGAACTCTACGGATAGAACCATACTATCCGTAGAGTTAAGCGCAGCGTCTCTACGGATCTAAGAATAGAACTGAGTTTATAACTCAGCAACAAAAATGTACTATCCGTAGAGTTAAGCGCAGCGTCTCTACGGATTTAAGAATAGAACTGAGTTTATAACTCAGCAACAAAACAGAGTCAGAGACTCTTGTCCATTCCAAAATCCGTAGAGCCCTTCGGAACTCTACGGATAGAACCGTACTATCCTTAGGATTAAGCGCAGCATCTCTACGGATCTAAGAATAGACTGATTTATAACTCAGCAACAAAACAGAGTCAGAGACTCTTGTCCATTCCAAAATTCGTAGAGCCCTTCGGAACTCTACGGATAGAACCGTACTATCCGTAGAGTTAAGCGCAGTGTCTCTACGGATCTAAGAATAGAACTGAGTTTATAACTCAGCAACAAAAATGTACTATCCGTAGAGTTAAGCGCAGCGTCTCTACGGATTTAAGAATAGAACTGAGTTTATAACTCAGCAACAAAACAGAGTCAGAGACTCTTGTCCATTCCAAAATCCGTAGAGCCCTTCGGAACTCTACGGATAGAACCGTACTATCCTTAGGATTAAGCGCAGCATCTCTACGGATCTAAGAATAGACTGATTTATAACTCAGCAACAAAACAGAGTCAGAGACTCTTGTCCATTCCAAAATTCGTAGAGCCCTTCGGAACTCTACGGATAGAACCGTACTATCCGTAGAGTTAAGCGCAGTGTCTCTACGGATCTAAGAATAGACTGAGTTATAACTCAGCAAAAGTGGCGACTCAGAGACTTAGCTATTCTATAAATCGTCTATAATCTACGGTCTATTTTGAAACGACGTAAATATCTTAATTCTAAAAACTTATATTAGTATATGGGAGAAAATGGTTATCAAATAAAAGATCAGGAGGCTATATATTTTATAACATTTGCTACTGTACAGTGGGTAGATGTATTTACCAGAAAAGAATATGCTGATATCGTTGTAGAAAGTCTAATTTATTGCAAAACGAATAAAGGTTTACGAATTCATGCCTGGTGTATTATGAGTAATCATCTTCATTTGATTTTATCAGCAAGTGATAGTAATCTATCTGATACGTTAAGAGATTTTAAAAAGTTTACATCTAACAACATCATTAAAGCAATCAAAAACAATAATCATGAAAGTAGACGAAGCTGGATGCTTTGGATATTTAAAAAAGCTGGAGAAGAAAATAAAAGAAATAAAGATTATCAATTTTGGCAGCAGGAAAGTCATCCGGTGGAACTTTCTACCAATGAAATGATGGAGCAAAGATTAAATTATTTACATGATAATCCTGTAAGATCAGGTGCAGTTAGGAGTGCAGAAGAGTACGTTTATTCCTCTGCTTTAGATTATTATACAACAGAAAGAGGATTGATAGAAATAGACTTTATAGAATAAACAGAGTCTTACCATTCACATACACTATCCGCAACGTCTCTACGGATCTAAGAATAGACTGAGTTTATAACTCAGTAACAAAACCGAGTCAGAGACTCTTTTCCATTCTTCAATCCGTAGCGCCCTTCGGAACACTACGGACAGAAACTGAAAACAGTATGATAATAAATGACCTAGCAGAATAAAAATTAAAACAATTTCAACTGTTTATCTATGGGTGGCTTCTCTTTCCCAAAAACTGTTCGGCCACCGTATTTCCAGCTTTCCTCACGTTCCTGTTCAATTACTTTTTCAAAATCCATATTAGGAACGAAGTCTTTTTCTGCATTTCGGGCGATTTGATGTAGTGACTTTATCGCTTGTTGTTTGTCGGTATTGCCGATTTTCGCCTTATCAATTGCTTTTTGCAAAACATTAATTGTTTCATCATAAACATTTACCGGAACTGGGAAGGGGTGGCCATCTTTGCCTCCATGAGCGAATGAATAACGTGCAGGATCAGTAAACCGCGAAGGTGTGCCATAAATTACCTCACTCACTAAAGCCATAGATTGTAAGGTTCTTGGTCCCATGCCCTGGAGTAATAATAGTTCTTCAAAATCTTTTGGCTGTTTTTCTTGTGCCAGCCACAGAATACTTCCTAAACGTTTCAAATCAACATCTTTTGCTTTTACATCGTGATGATGGGGTAGCACCAATTTTTGTATCTCATTAAGCATACGAGCAGGCGATTCAGCCGTCATGCCCATCATGCTCTGCCTGGTTTGATCAGCATTATTAGCTGTCAGATTAAGGATCTGGCCTTGATTAATGCCACAGATTCCCGTATGCGGTTCTTCTACAAAGGATTTTAAATTTTTAGAGTGCCAGTGGTATCTTCTCGCTGTTGCGCTGCTATCGCTCATGCCTTGTTGCACCACTGCCCAATCGCCCTCATTGCTCAAAATAAAACTATGAAGGTACAATTGAAATCCGTCCTGGATGGCCGTATTATCTACTTTTGCACTGAGTTTACTCGCACGAACCAAATCTGTACCATTCAATCCGGTTTTATCGGCAATTTTCAGAAGTTCATTTGGTGTTTCCCTACTATACTTTCCTTTGCCACCACAGATGTAAATGCCCAACTCTTTTGATAAAGGATTTATGGATTTTTTTAAAGCGCCAATTACTGATGTCGTTATTCCTGAAGAATGCCAATCCATCCCCATTACCGCACCTAAACTCTGGAACCAGAACGGACTACTTAACCGGCGTATTACTTCGGCTTTACCATATTCCAATAGTATGGCTTCTGTTATTGCTAAGCCAAGTTTGGCCATGCGTTGTGCCAGCCATGGTGGTACATGGCCATAATGTAAGGGTAAATCTGCGCTTCCTGATCTTTTCAATACTAACAAAATTAGTAAAAAATTTACAAAAGCGAAAAAGTGACTACCGATTTAACGGGGAAATCACTTTTAACTTTTCTCTGTTAGTTCTAGCTCTTTCTGCGCATGCATAAGCATTTGCCACGGAAGCACGAAAAACACGGAAAAATTTTAATCTCCTCCGTGATTTCTGTGTTTCCGTGGCTAATTAATTTTTGAACGTGTTTTAAAAGCAATATCCCTGACCGATTTCACGAAACAAAACGATTAATCATATTTTTTGTTATTTTGAGCAATAACATCCTGGCAAAGGCTTATTTATCTATGCGCAAATTTCTACAACGTTTACTCAGTTCCTGGATTATTCACCTGTCGAATAAGTTTGGTTCAAATCCAAACGCTAAACGCATCCATGAGGCTTTAGATAAACTTTACAAAACCATTAATGATAATCCTGGAAAACGTGGACTTATTTTCGAAGTTACTGACGATCATAAATTCATTATTTTTTCAGATCAGCATAAAGGTGCCAGAGATGATGCAGACGATTTCACTTTAGCTGAAAAAAATTATTTAAAGGCACTTCAGTATTATAATGAACAGAACTTTCATTATATAAATTTAGGGGATAGTGAGGAGCTTTGGGAGAATTTGCTCGAATCGGTAATCAAACATAATAAAGAAACATTCGAAGCAGAGAAAGCATTTATTGCTAAAAATCAGTTCACCAAAATATTTGGCAACCATGATTTATATTGGGATAATGATCCGTTGGCTGGATTTAACCTCAACAGACTTTACGGAACCGCGATCCGTATATACGAAGGAGCCATATTAAGGATGCCGGTAAAGAATGGCAAACTTGATATTTTCTTAACGCATGGACATCAGGGCGACTTGCAGAGTGACGGAAATTGGTTTAGCAAATGGTTTGTAAGTACGATATGGGCACCGCTACAGTCGTACCTTCAGATTAATCTGAATACGCCGGCATACGATAATCAGCTTAAAACAGTTCACAACACACTGATGTACAATTGGGCGATTACAAAGCGTAATATGGCTTTAATTACGGGGCACACGCACCAGCCAGTTTTTGCCTCATTAACTCATCTGGAACGAATTTACATGAAGCTCAAAAAAGCAAAAGACGAGAAAAACACCAGCGACATCGCGTTTCTAAATGCCGAACTTCATAAACGGATCAAAGAAGGAGACCTGGCCCCGGTTTTTGGCAAATACAAGCCGGTTTATTTTAACAGCGGATGCTGCTGCTTTAGTGACGGCGATATTACCGGGATCGAAATTGCTGATGGCTTGATAAGATTAATCAAATGGTCATACCATACCAATATTGTACCCGAAAGGATAATACTTGAGGAAATGAAAATCAACGATTTAGTAGATTCAAACTTATTTAACGGGTAACGTTACATAAAAAGTACATCCCAAATCTTTTCCATCGCTTTCTGCCCACAACTTTCCTTTATGGATCTCCACAAGCGCATTTGCTGTAATCAGTCCCAATCCATAACTATTTTCCCGATTTGTACTTACCGGACTCAGACGCGCAAATTTCAGAAAAACGCTGTCTAAATCCTCCTGGGTTAAACCCACGCCATGGTCTTTTACCGCAATAGTGATGTGATTATCAAAACTTTGATGGGTGATCACAATTTTATTTCCTATCGGCGAAAACTTGATCGCATTATCAATCAACTGGCTAAAAACCATAGCGATTTTATCCGGGTCAGCAAAAACCTCAGCAGTTTCCTGAATTTCGATTAAAACTGTCTGATTTTTACGCTCAAGCGCTGGCGTAAATTCTTTCTTTACTTTTTCCAGAATTTGTCTTAAATCTATCTTATTCTTTTGGGGCTTAAATGAAGTTGCCTCTTTCCGGGCAGCACTTAAAATGCCGTTCAGATTATCAATCATCTTTTTAGATTGTGCATTAATCTTACCCGCAATTAAAGATGACTTATCATCAATACCTGGAATTCGTCCCAACAATTCAGATTGTAGCGTAATGGTGGTCATTGGGTTTTTAAGATCATGAACAAGTACATGTAAACGATCATCATAAGCCCTTAAAGTTCTCCTTATTGCCATTCTGGACTCCAGTTTTTCAACTACCATATCAGCCAAATACCTCAGCATTTTCAACTTCTTTTCGTCGATCGTTTTAGATTTTGTATCTGCAACGTAAATCAGTCCAAGGTGATAACCATCAGGCGATACGATGGGTGCTGAAGTAAAAAAAGTAAATCCTGCCTTAGCCTGATCTTGAATAATTTCCAATGCAGCTCCGCCGACCTCCGACTTCACGAAAAAATTACCATCACCCTCAAAGCAGATCCCGGCAAATGAAACATCAAATATTTCGGCAGCCAGCTGCGAAATCTGGTCAAAAGCACTTTCTGGCGGGGTATTTAATACCTCATAATTACCCAGCTTTTCCAAACGTAAGGTTTCATCTGAGGAGATATCATGTTCTGCTTTTTCGTATAGCATTTATGGCACAATTTAATAGATGGATGAATCACTAAAGGTAAAAATTATATACAATACCATAAACAATTAAGCCGTAATTTTCGTTATGTTTAGGTTGGATATTACAGAGCCGAATTCATTAAAATTACCATCATAACTTTTAAAAAATGAGACTATATATAGAACGTAAACCTGTTAAGGTAAATCCAGATACAAAGAGAGTTATTGCACGTTTTTTTTTTAATGGAGAGGAGAGGGCACTGGAAGTAATCAGAAAGGTCTTGGAATTTTCGGATGAAAAAGTGTTTTCACTGATATCGCCTATACTGCAGGAATATTCCAAAAGACACCGGAATATCACTAAAATCTTAACCCGTCATTGTAAAAAATTAAAAAAGCAGTTTTTAGCCCTGGGCACCTCATTCGAAGACATTGATGAATATACCCGGTTATTGATTGGCGCATATTTTACACACGAATATTCCATAGAATCGGCTGCTTTTTTCAATCCGAGTATTGTTGATGATCCTGATCAGACCGATTTAGTTGAAGGTGAAAAAAGGGTAATCATAAGTTTTAGGGCTGTAGGCGAGGGACATATTTCGTCTATCGTATTCCGACGTGCCTTAATTGATAAAAATAACAACATACAGGTTTTACCAGTTGGAAATTATGTTGATGAGGCCGAGGTAGTAAAAAATGCCATCTACATTAAAAAACTATTCCTGAAAAAAGCGGCTTATGCGCAGATTGATCCTGCTGTTTTAGAAGAAATTGAATCTAAACTTGATGATAAATTTGAATACACCAGTTTAAGCAATATCATCAAAGATTCTAAAAGCTTATATAAAGAGAATCCGGCACGTTTAATCGAATACGATAAGGTGCTCTGGCTATCAGACACTTATCACACCATCACCTTTTCAAAGGATACGGATATTTCTGATCGTGTAATTTTTCCTATCTCAGAATTTGAACGCAAGGGGATTGAAGATGCTCGTTTTGTCAAGTTTATTAAAGATGATGGCAAAGTACTATACTATGCCACCTACACTGCTTTTGATGGTTCTTTAATTATTCCCAAACTCGTTCAAACAGAAGATTTTTATGAGTTTAAAGTGATTCCCCTTTATGGCGACGGTGCACAGAATAAAAACCTTGCTTTATTTCCAAGGAAAATCAAAGGAAAATATGTGATGATGAGTCGGATAGATGGATGGAACAATTACCTGATGTTTTCGGATAAGGTGAATGTTTGGGAAAACCCGGTTCTTTTAAAGCAGCCCCGTTACGATTGGGAACTGGTGCAGATCGGTAATTGCGGTTCGCCCATAGAAACTGAAAAAGGGTGGCTGGTGATTACGCATGGAGTTGGGCCGATGCGAAGATATTGCATTGGTGTGAGTTTATTGGACCTGGAGGATCCCAGTATTGAAATAGGCCATTTAAAGGAACCATTGATTATCCCTAATAACGACGAGCGGGAAGGTTATGTACCAAATGTAGTATACTCTTGTGGTTCTATTATCAGCAATGGCGAATTGATTATACCTTATGGTTTATCAGATTATAGCTCATCATTCGCTACTGTAAATTTGGAGTTACTGTTGAATAGGCTATTAGAGAATAATCAGATTTAATATACTGCAATCGATCATCATTCACGTTCTGACACCGGTATGATTTAATTTCAGCGCGAGATTCAGAAGTTTCGGTACAAGCAGTTTAAATACCGTTATTAAATTACAGCAAAGCATTTAAACACTTCTTCTTTATTATTACAGGCGCTAAAGTTAGCCTGAAAAAATGGAGCTAAGTTAAAGCTGAAATTATTGGTTTAATATTTTTAGTAAAATCCTTTCACACGAAGCCATCTCTAGCAAGCAAAAGATGGCTTTCGTATTTTTATGTTATCAAATAAATTGATCTTCAAAAAAAAAGCTGATTCATTTCGAACCAGCTTTTGATAGCTCCGGGCGAGTCTATTGATCTAACCGATCTTCTCTGTTTCCATTAGTGGTGAAGACAAAGTTTCATATTCTACTTCAGCAATTTTTAAAATCGCCAAGTGCGAGATAAAATAAGCCAATGTACTTTCGGCACCTTGATTTCTGTTCACACTGTTAAACTGTAATCCATCTGCACAGCCATGGGTTTCATAATCGTACAGTGGGATGTGAAGGCTGTTTTCGCCTAGAAACCATTTATAACTGATGTGCATCAGGTTCAGGTATTGATCATCTTTAGTAATCTCATAAGTTTTAGCATACAATAAAACCATGGCCATTGTTTCTATAGCCTGTTGATCATAAATAGGGTTTTTACCATGCTTTTTCATCCAGCCGGCATTTCCAACCGGATTCAGGTATCCGTTTTCAAAAGAGAAACTGTTCAGGAATTTAATACTTTCCATAGCTACCTGGTACGATTCCTTGTTGCCTGTAACATCATAATGATGAAGCAAAGCTAAAGGAAGAATGGCATTATCATAAGTCAGAATATCTTCAAACCAATGCCAGTCTCCATCTTTATTTTCTTTATATGATGCCACCAATGAACTTGCCAGCATATTTATCTCCTGGCTAATCAATTCATCTCCGGGATGAGCATTCAGGTAATAAGATAAACCAATAACCGTATTTGCCTTTCCGCGCAGATATTTTAGTTCTTTAAAGTGTTTTACAGAATGAGAAAAAAGTTCGCGGCCAAACTCCCGATAGGAATTATTCGGTGCGCTGGAAACCAGATAACCTAATGCCCAAATGGTCCTGCCGAATGAATCTTCAGAGCCAACCTCATCTAAAAATTGTCTGTTGAAACTCAGGAAATTCCTGAAATTTCCATCATCTGTTTGCATGTACTGAATAAAACTGAGGTATATTGGCATAAAAGCTAAAGCCCTTCGGTTTTTATTCTGCTCCACAGCCATAATGGCCATAATCAATGCCCGTGCATTATCATCAATGCAATAACCTTCTTTTAAATTCGGAATGCCAAAGCGGGCATGTTGTATAATTCCGGTATCATCTGTTAGTAGAGCAATGTGACTTAAATTCAAAGCAGGCATTCCTTCTACGTCGATAATCGGCGGGATTGACCGCTCTGTTTTCGTCCCTGCAGATAGCGCTTCATTCAATACATTAAGATAAATACTTCCGATCGCCGGCCAACGAAGGTTTAATCCGTATTCATAAGCATTCTGCTTCAGTTTGTGATATTTATCGCTGTCGCTTAAAAGATCATTAACAATTGCGGCCAGTTTATGATGATCTTTAAAATCAAATAATTTACCTCTGTTATCGGCCAATAACTCCTGTGCATGCCAGTAAGGTGTAGAAATGACTGCCGCACCCGCGCCAATAGCATATGATAAGGTACCGCTGGTAATCTGGGCTTCATTTAAATAGGGAGTAATGTATAAATGGCATGCGGTTAAATATTGATGCAGTTCTTCTTCCGAAACGAATTTATTGACGAAAGCGATATTCTTTTCTACACCTAAATCTTTTGCCAGGGCCTTCAAACTGTCGCGATATTCTTCGCCGTTGTGTTTAACTACACCAGGATGGGTATTTCCTAAAATCAGGTATAAAACATCAGGATGTTTTGATACGATATCCGGTAAAGCATTGATTACCGTTTCTAAACCTTTATTCCTGCTAATCAGACCAAAAGTAAAAAGTACTTTTTTACCCCTAAATAAATCACTCTGCTCGATTTGATTATTAACGATCGGTTCTAAATCAGGAACACCATGTTCTATTAATTTAATAGATGCCTGTGGAATCTGGTATATGCTTGTTAAAAACATTACTGCCTTTTTGCTCATCACTACCAATTTAGCCGTTTTAGATGCTATTTCCTTGATAATGGTTTGCTGCATAAAATTTGGTTCTTTCAAAACCGTATGCAAAATAGTGATGAAAGGTTTTTTTAACCGGTTAATTAGTGAAAGCAAAAAAACACCGCTATTACCACCATATATACCAAATTCATGTTCAATAATACAAGTATCTATATCACTGTTATTGATAAAATCAGCTGCTTCAATATAATCCTGTTGATTTTGTTGTCGGATAACAAATTTTACTTCGCCCGGGTACTGATGTTCGTTTACATCATCCGACTCATTCATGGCAACTACAAAACTCCTGCGGGCATCGTAGGTAGGATTTAAACTTAAAGCATTAACTAAATTTTGGTTGAAGGTAGCTAAACCACACTCACGGGGCGGATAGGTAGAAATATAGGCTATTTTCATCTTTATAAATGTTTTCAATGGTAATTACACAATCGTGATCTCTTCGTTCCCTTTATTACTTTGAAAAATCATAATAGTTTCACAAGTATTTCTATAAGGTTATGGTTAAATAACATTATTGGTTCCAAATAGTTTGCTGTTTGAACGATTTACAGCTTGTAAACCCAAAACAATAAGTTTAGACACCTGTTAATAGGTTAATATTTTAAACATTTCGCTATGAGATCAATATGGAAAGGTTCAATTGGATTTGGTTTGGTAAATATTCCGGTTAAGTTATTTTCCGGTGTCCAGAACAGTAACCTTGATTTGGATATGCTTGACGAACGCGACCATGCCAAGATTAAATTTTTGAGGGTAAATGAAAATACACAAAAAGAGGTACCTTATGATAAGATCGTAAAAGGTTACTTTTTAAAGGACAGGTACATCATTTTAGACAAACATGATTTTGAAGAGGCTGCACCTGAGAAAACAAAAATTATTGAACTCGAAAATTTTGTTGATATCAAAGATATTAATCCCATTTACTACGAAACATCTTATTATACCGAACCTGAGAAGCAGGGTAGAAAGGCCTATAGCTTATTGTTAAAGGCCTTACAGAAATCTGGCAAAGCCGGCGTGGCCAGGTTTGTATTAAGGAATACCGAAAATCTTTGTGTTATCCATCCCATGGAAAACGTTATTGTCATCACAAAAATTAGGTTTGACCAGGAAATCAGAAGTTTATCCGAAATTAATAAGGCGGATGATATCAGCATCACTAAAAAAGAAATGGATGTGGGACTGGCGCTAATTAAACAATACAGCTCAAAATTTGACCTGAGTACATTCAAAGATGATTACAGTAACGAATTACTGAAAATTATTAAAGCCAAGGCCAAAGGAAAGCGGGCTACCGTTAAAAAGATGAAACCGAAAAAAGCTTCAAGTGATGATTTGTATGACCAGTTGATGCAGAGTCTGGGTTCTAAGAAAGGAGCTTAGACAGTTTGCAGTTATCAGTTAACAGTTCGCAGTTGTCAGTTTGCAGTTATTAGGTTGGAAGGGGATTTTTAAAGTTTCAAGCTGAGCGCACATACGAGGCTGCATTGAAGTGTTTCCACTCCAATGCAGCTGATTTTATTTAAAGGCAGCTTTTAACTGGTCAGCAACATACGCCTGTGCGGCTTTAGCTTCTGGTACAAGAAGCGACATGCCAAAAAACTCGTGTGTTACACCCTCATAATTTTTAAGATCAACTTTTACCCCGGCAGCTTTAAGCTTATCAGCCAACATTACGCCATCATCATGCAAAGGATCTATTTCGGCGGTGATGATCGTGGTTGATGGAAGTCCGCTTAAATTGGCATTAACCAGTGATATTTTAGTATCTTGCGCTTCGATCATGCTATTGAGGTATTTTTCTGTAAACCAGCCCATCATCGCTTTATTTAAAGGCTTTGCATTCGCATACATTTTATAAGATTCGGTATTCGTATCCGCTTGTGCAATGGGATAGATCAAAACTTCGTGTACAGGAAGCATAATGTGTTTGTTTCTGGCCATAATAGAAACGTTTGCTGCTAAATTTCCACCCGCACTTTCGCCAGCTACAGCAATTTTTGCCGGGTCTGCCTTTAAGTCTACAGCATTTTTAACTGCCCATTCGTAAGCTGCAAATGCATCATTGTGCGCCGTAGGAAATTTATTCTCTGGCGCGAGGCGGTAAGCCACAGAAACGACAATTGCGCCCACTTGTTCTGCCAGGGCCTCGGCAGATGCATGATAAACATCCACATTAGCAATAACAAAACCACCGCCATGATAATAAACAATGAGCGGGTAAGGCCCGTTTCCGACTTTAGGCGTGTAAATACGCAGGTGAACCTTCCCGTTATCGGCATCAATATCCTTTCCAGTGGTATCTACCTTAGGCATTGGTACCGCAATATTATTTTGTTTGGCTACGTCCATTACCGCATCTGTTGGGGTATGGTTCTTACGTGAATCAGTAGCACTTAAAGTTTCTACAGGTTGATCACCATAACTGCTTAACTTTTCTATTATTACCTGCATTTCAGGTCTGATGGTTTTGCCCCATTCTGGTGCAGGCCCGGCAGGCTTTAATGTCGCCATCTGCGTAGAATCAGTCATGGAAGAATCTGTAACTGTTGTATTTTTTGTTTCGCCAGTACAGGCTGAAAGCAAAATGGTTGTTCCAAAAGCCAGAATAATAGGTTTTAGCAGGTTGTTTTTCATAGGGTTGTTTTACTTTTTAATACGGCTTTATAACGTAATCAGTAATACAAGTGTTTTTATGATAACACAACTTTTCAGAATTTATATAAATGGCAAACTTCTTGACAGCTTAATCTGTTCTTAAATAAACGAATAATTTATGTTGACAGAAATTACAGGACTACCAGATCACATTTTTGGCGTAAGAGCCACGGGGGAAGTTACCAGTGATGATATTAAAAGCGTTTTATTAACTGGTTTGCAAAGGACGGCCAGGAGGTTTAAAGAAATCAGGTATTTGCTGGTATTGGAAACTGACGTAAGAAATTTTACGGCCGGTGCATGGGCACAAGACATTAAAGCGGGCCTGCAAAATTTCAGTAAATGGAAAAAAATTGCAGTTGTAAGCGCTGAAAAAGGAGTGGAGTGGTTTACTGATGTATTCACCATCGCTACACCTGGTCAGTCGAAAGGCTTTAAACCTGAAGAAATAGAAGAGGCAAAAGCCTGGCTTAATGCGGAAGATTAACGATTAAACTATATGAAAGATTCAAAAACATCGGCCGAAAGTAGCAAGGCTACTGCACCGAAAAATGTTAAAGCCAAAGGTGCTGATGATAAAGTGACATCAGCAAAAGATGCGGAGAAAGTGGATGTAACCAAAGACAAATCAGCTAAACAGAAAAAACAATAATCAGATACATTGAATACCATTATGAAAGTTGATGCGGGTAATGTAAACCGTTTTTATGATAAAGCTTACGATTGGATAATAGACAGGGGACCTTCAGTAATTTTAGGGATCATACTGCTTATTTTTGGCTTATGGCTCATTAAGCTGCTGGGAAAATGGATGCAGGGCGGCATGCACCGTAAAGACATCAATCCGTCACTACGACCTTTTTTAACAAGCCTGATCATCATCACTTTGAGGGTTTTGCTTGTTCTTACCGTGATGCAGGTTATTGGCATTCAGCTTACTTTTTTAACCGTACTGATTGGTGGTATTGGCGTTGCGGCAGGTTTGGCGTTGTCGGGCACCCTGCAAAATTTTGCCAGCGGTGTATTGATTTTACTCCTGAAACCATTTGTTGCCGGAGATAACATCATTGCGCAGGGCCAGGAAGGAACTGTAGCCTCAATACAGATATTTTATACCATTGTGAAAACATTTGATAACAGAACTGTGGTGATACCCAACAGTAAACTATCTAATGAGGTGATTATCAACATCAGCAGGGAAGGTACCCGCAGATTGGATATAGAAATTAAATTTAGCTACGGAATAGATTACGAAAAAGTAGTTTCCATTTTTAATAAAACGGTGGATGAGTTTAAGTCTTGCTTAAAAACCCCCGAAAGGAGAATTGGTGTATCCTCTTTAGAGGATAACGGTTTCAAAGCAAGTTTAAATATCTGGGTAAATGCTCATGGATTTACCGATACCAAGCTTTCATTTCTGGAAGTGCTGATGAAAAACCTAAAACTTGGAGGAATAAAATTACCGGGTATGCCTGACTAAAAAATTTAGCTTTTTAATAAAGCGTAAATCTTATCCATTAACTCATCAATGTTGAAAGGTTTGGCCATAAAGTCATCTGCCTCTACACCATCAAGTGCATAGTTGCTGGCGTTATACCGGGCGGAAATCATCAAAACCGGAATGTTCTTTGTAGCCCCGGAATTTTTAAGTTCCTTTAAAAGGACCCTTCCGTCAACGTCAGGGAGCATAATATCCATGATGATTACGTCTGGATTGAATTCCTGAACATGGTTAATAAAATCAGCACCCTTATTTAATCCCTCAACGTTAAATGCTTCGCTCTCTAAAATAAGTGTGATAACGTCTAGGATTGCATGGTTATCTTCAATCACCAAAATGTTTTTCTTTGCCAAAGTTTGAATGGTTTTTTTTTAAATTCAAACAAATATATAACAAAAAATAAATCTCAAATCTGAATTTATCAAATTAGAGACATTCTAAAATTAGGCTTTAAAATTGTTAATTTGCGAGATTAAATATGTTGCAACATCAAACACATGAGTAAATTTTCTGTAGACCTGACCAATTGTGATCAAGAGCCAATTCATATACCGGGCAAGATTCAATCACATGGTTTTCTGATAGCTGTTGATAAAAATAGCTCAACCATTTCCTATATCAGTGAAAATACAGGAGATTTTTTAAAACAAGATGCCAAAAGCTTATTAAATACTCCCTTATCTACATTAAATGATTTAATCAGCCAACCGGATTCAGCTCTCCATATCGAGGATTTGTTAAAGCTGGGTATCATTCGTAAAAGTTTCGATGCCATAAGTCCGCATCCAATTGAAATTGAAGGAAATCCCTTTTACCTGATTATTTCTTCCTCAAAAAACGATTGGTTATTGGAATTTGAACCCGCTACACTTCAATATGACATTCAAAGTTCTATAGGCCGTTCGGCCTCATCGATGCTTCAGGGAAAAAACATAGAGTCCTTGTTAAAAGGTGCTGCCAAGGAAGTAAAACGATTGATCAATTACGACCGGATTATGGTTTATAAGTTTTTAGAAGATGGCCATGGTGAAGTGGTAGCAGAAGAAAAAGAAGCCGGTTTGGAAGCATTTTTTGGCTTACACTATCCGGCAACAGATATTCCAAAGCAGGCCAGACAACTGTATAAGCTCAACTTAACGAGGTTAATTGCTGATGTAAACATAACCGATTCGAAGGTGATTACATTTAAGGAGGGTGAAGCGCTGGATTTAACAAACGGCGGCTTACGTGCCGTATCACCCATTCATATTCAATATTTGAAAAACATGGGTGTCCACTCCAGTTTTAGTATTTCCCTGATTTCTCATGGCGAGCTTTGGGGGTTGATTGCCTGCCATAACTATAGCCCTAAATTTATAGATTATAAGGCAAGAGAGGGTGCCAAGTTAATCGGACAGATTCTTTCCTCAGCGCTTGAATATCGCCAGGAAGAGGAAGATGCCAAAATTATTGAACAATTTAAAAATACCGCGAATATACTGTCAGACCATTTAAACCGGGATAAATATCTGATGGAAGCGATAACCACTCACAAACGAACCATTCTGGATGCCACTAAAGCCAGCGGAGTGGCGATCATTTTTGAAAATGAGCTTAAAACTATTGGGAATGTACCATCAGCAGAAGAAATAAGTGACCTTGCTTTTTGGTTAAAAACCACCAGCGATGAGTCGTTATATTATACGCATAGGTTGTCTGAAATCTATTCTCCGGCTAAGAAATACAAGTCTGTAGCGTCTGGCATTCTTTCATGCGTGATCAATAAGGAAATGGGCGAAATGATCATTTGGTTTAAGCCGGAAATGATTACACAGGTAAATTGGGCTGGAAATCCGGACAAAGCTGTAGTTCCGTCAGAAAATGGTTTGATGAGTTTATCTCCCCGTAAATCTTTCGAAATCTGGGCGGAGGTTGTTAATAATACTTCAGAAAAATGGATGGCTGAAGAAATTGCCTCCGTATTAAGGATACGCGAAATTATCATTACCGATATTAATAAAAAAGCAAACGAGATCAGATCGCTTAATGAAAAACTTCAGGCCGCTTACGAAGAATTGGATACGTTTAGCTACACCGTGTCGCATGATTTAAGAACACCGCTTACCTCTATTAAAACCTACGCAGAGCTGATGTCTAAAAACAAAAGCATAGATGAGGGAGGTAAAAAAATGTTAAGCAGAATTTTGGTGGGTGCCGATAAAATGAACTTGTTAATTAAAGAGATTTTAAATTTGGCAAGAGTTGGCCGCTCTGAAATTCATTTTGAAACAGTTGATATAGCCTCTTTAATAAAAGACATCACCAGCGAAGTTTGGGCAGCCTACAAAGCAGATTATGTTACCCTGGTTTTAGGACAACTTCCCAATATCAAAGGAGATAAAACCATGATTACACAGGTTTTTACCAACCTGATCGGAAATGCTGTAAAATACTCTTCAAATGCCAACAAACCCAAAGTAGAAGTTGCTGCGTATATAGAAGGGGGAGAAATCATCTATTCGGTAAAAGATAATGGTATAGGAATTGATAACCGTTATTACGACAGGGTTTTTGAGCTTTTTAAGCGCATGGATAATGTGAAAGATATTGAAGGATCAGGAGTAGGACTTGCTATAGTAAAAAGGATTGTAGAGAAACATCATGGCAGGGTTTGGTTCGAAAGTAAGTTAAATGTTGGATCTACCTTTTTTGTAGCTTTTAAAAACAGATAAATGAGAACACCAGATATATTTTATGTTGAAGATGACATAGACTATGCATTTTTTATGCAAAGTGCTGTACAGGAAGTTAAGGACACGCTTAATCTGGCCATAGTTGAAGATGGAGTAGAGGCATTGAAAAAACTTCAGCATTTTGCAGAACATAAAACCAAACCAAAGTTAATCCTGCTTGACCTGAACTTACCGGGCTTATCCGGTTTGGATTTATTGAAATTTATACGTGATATTCCTTATTTAAAAACCGTACCGGTTATCTTATTTTCAACATCCGATAATCCGGACGATGTAAAAGCATCGATAGAATTTGGAGCCAATGCTTACCTCACCAAACCGGATGGTTACGAGAACCTGGTTAAGTGCGTACATTCCGTACACGACTTTTGGTTTAACCAGCACTTGAGGTTAAATTAATAATATAATACAAATATGAAAAAAATCTGGCGGCAGGTCCGGATTTTTTCTATTTCATCGAAAACTTCCCTGTATGATTGCCAATTTACTGAGAACGGAAACAGCACATAATCACAAAACACTAGAGTCAATGATGTTCGTTAACGAAATTATGAACCATTCTTTAAGTATCGATCAATATAAAAAGCTGTTAACCATTAATTATATGGTTCACCAAAAACTGGAGAATGCACTGGCAAATATGCTAGACCTGGCTATTGCGGAGAAATTAGACATGAAAGGTCGTTTTAAGTTGAATGCTTTAGAAAAAGACCTGAATTACTGGGAAATAAGCAGTTTGACATTACCGGGTTTAAATTTCGAATTATTTGTTCCTGAACAGCATACAGCAGAGGTTTTAGGCGCATTATATGTGCTTGAGGGCGCTACATTAGGTGGTAACGTAATTAAAAAGCATATACTGGCCAATCCAAATTTTATAAACCAGGAGGGTGGCTTAAATTATTACGGTGTGTATGGTGATGAGCTCAGTACTAAATGGAAAAGCTTTGTTATGGTAATAAACGAGCATGTTGCAGAAGCCGATTACGAACGTTGTAGCAATAGCGCAAACCAAACCTTTAATAACCTGATTATGCTCTCCAAACAAATGACATAAATCAACTTATTTTAATTTAAAAAAACTAAAAATGTGGTTGTAATATGTGCCAGGGCATTTTTTTGATTTTGAAAATGTGCAAAACTTATTGTAAATAAATATTTGCTTTCTGTTGTTAATTCGAGGTAAATATGTATTATTGAAAAAAAATAAATTTTTTAAACCTTAAAACATCAATTAGCGATGGAAAAATTCTCAAAAGTTAAAGCTGCTGTTGCTGCTATTGAAGCAGACGTAGAAAAATTTTACAATGCTGGCAACGCAGCTGCTGGTACTCGTGTGCGTAAAGCAATGCAAGATCTTAAAGTTTTAGCACAAGAAATCCGTGCAGAAGTAACTGAAAAGAAAAACTCTGGAAAATAATATTTCGCGAGTATGAAACAAAAAGGGTTTTTGGTACGCCAAAGCCCTTTTTGCGTTTAGATATCATCGCTCTTCAATCTAAATTCGGTTTAGCTACAAACGCTCCGCTTATTTAAGCACATAAAATAAAGCGAATACCAGAAATCTCCATTCCAGACTTTTTTAGCATCTTAATGCCTGCGATAATTTGATGGCGGCTAAATAAAAGGTGCTTATCAAACATACCGATATAAATGATAAAGCTCCCCATCGCGGGGAGCATGTATCCAACTAACAAAACATATTTTTACCAGGTTAAGATCTTCACTAAAATGGATATTCTTTTTATCAATATATTTAAACCCGGTGTGTTGCTCTAAATCATTATCATATTAACCCGGTCAATTACACATCTGCGGTAAAATTTGAATTTTCAAATTTGCAAGCCCTATTGTTCGTAATCCAAATATCTTTTGGCCCCTCCGTACACAAATATAGAATTATCTTATAACTTATTTAGACTAATTATAAATAATTATTAAATATTTTTATATTCTCTAGGAGGAGGAGAACGGTAAACGGATGATTGAATATGAATTTACCTTCCATTTCCTCAGGAAAGAAACTTATAATTAAGCAGATGTAGCAAGAAAATTTCACGGTACTAAGCTGTGTGAGAGCGTGTAACAATTTTCACTGCAAACCATGAAACATTACACGTCATTCGAATTCGTTCATTGGCATGCACATCACTATTGCAAAACGTCTACTAAGAAAAGGAAATGAGTGTAAGGGGAGGGGTGATATATATAAGATTCTGTTAGTGAAGAAATTGCTAAGGCAGATTTACAACTTTGTCATTCTTTAACACAGATACCAAATAAAATGGAGATATGATTACAGGCTCAACACGCTTACCCGGAAGGTTAAGCAAACCTGAAGCATCACGCAAACGTTTGTTCAGTAATTCGTTTCATTTACAATAAGATCGGCATCAACAATGGTATTATAATAGGCCTGGTTTTCAGTATTGGGGCTATGAATAAGATCCAATAGAATATTTACCGCCTTTTGCCCCTGCAAATATGGGTATTGCTCTACCGAAGCTACGGGAGCGTGATCAAGATAACTGATAATAGGAAGGTTGGCATAACTTACGATGTCAAAATCGTCGATTACATTCATCTTTTTGAAGTGTTTGATTAGAAAAAGTGCCACATAATCATTAAAAGCGACTATAGCCGTTGGTTTTCTTTTATGCTTTAAAAACTTTTCGGCAGCATCTATAGTACCTTGTTCTGTTAAGTCGCAATTGATGACCAATGATGGATCGAACTTTAAACGGTTAAAAGTAATTGCCTGTTTGTAACCGTCTTTGCGCTCTTCACTGGCATATAAGGTACCTGGGCCATTAATCATCCCGATACTTCTGTGTCCTTTTTTTAAAAGATAGTTCACCGCTTTAACTGTTGCACTTTCCAAGCCGGATGCAACGTAATGCACGTTTTTTAAAGGTGGTATCCGGTCAAAAAATACAACCGGAATATTAAACGAATTAACTTTTTCGAAATGATCAAAATTACAGGTGTGCTTACTGATTGATACCAATAAACCATCAACACGTTGATTTTTCATTTTCTCAACAAGTTTTACTTCGAGCTCATAACGGTCGTGCGACTGGGCGAAAATCACGGTATAATTTTTCTTCATCGCCTCATCTTCAATTGCAGAAATCGCGATCGAAAAAAAGTGTTCTGATAGCTCCGGTAAAATGACGCCAATGGTATATGTTTTTCCTTTTTGAAATAGAATGGCAGCCTTGTTAGGCTCATAATTTAGCGACTTCGCCAATTGTTTAATTTTCTCCCTGGTAACTGCCCCAATGCTCGGATGATCGTGCAGGCCCCTTGAAACGCTGGAGGGAGAGATATTTAAGATTCTGGCTATTTCTTTGATCGTTGTGGGTTTCGACTGCATGATGCGTACTAAACTAGTATATTAAATTGCTTCAACATATAATAATACAAAATTAATCAAACGTTTGCGCTGTTTTCACTCCTTTGTTCAGCTAAAAAGATATGTAGTTACACCCAACCTGTAATCCATTCGTCATATATATCACACTGGCCGCATCTTTGAAATCATATTCATATTTTGGCTGCTATTTAATTTAAAAATGATCGCAGTATATATTTTAGTTTTTGTTGTCGCCTTATTCCTTATTATAACCAATCTGCCGGTTTTCGGACAGTTACCAAAGGGATTGCGTTTGGATAAAATCCGTAGCCTGAGTAATTATCGCAATGGTGCGCTACAGAACTTATCCATCACACCAATGCAGCCAGAAGGAGTAAGCTTTTTTAAGATTTTAAGCGCTTTCTTTTTCGAAAAACATCCGGATAAGGCTCCGAGCAAAGCGCTTCCATATATTTCCCCGAACATTAATGGCAGTGCTAAGGGTAACGCGCCTGAAATTATCTGGTTTGGCCATTCGTCATATCTGATCAAAATAAACGGACTAAGAATTTTGGTTGATCCTATATTCAGCAAAACACCTTCTCCGTTTTCATTTATTGGGAGTAAGGCTTTTTTGGGGACTGACATTATAAAGGCCGAAGAATTCAAAAATATTGATATCCTCATCATTACACACGATCATTATGATCATTTGGATTATGAGAGTATATTAAAAATTTCGCCGCAGGTTAACAGTATTGTCACTTCTCTTGGTGTAGGGTCGCATCTGGAGCGATGGAAAATTAAAAAAGAAAAAATTAATGAGCTGAGTTGGAACGAATCGGTCACATTGTTTAACCGTTTGCATTTAACAGCTGTTCCGGCCAGGCATTTTACAGGCAGAAAATTTAAAAGAAATCAAACACTATGGTCAGCCTTCGTACTGAAAACTGCAGACTTTAAACTTTTTTTAGGTGGCGATTCCGGTTATGATACACACTTCGAAAAAATAGGTGAGGAACACGGTCCTTTCGATTTGGCCTTGCTGGAGTGCGGACAGTATAATGCTTACTGGCCATACATCCATATGTTCCCGGAAGAAACTGTACAGGCCGCAATCGACCTGAAAGCTAAAATTTTAATGCCGGTACATTGGGGAAAATTCAGCTTGGCCATGCACCCCTGGAATGAGCCAATAAAACGGATAGTTGTAGCCGCAGCAGCAAAACAGTTTCCTTTGGTCACTCCAAAATTAGGAGAAACCATTATTTTAGATGAATATTTACCAACCGAAAACTGGTGGCTAAAAGAATAAAAAATTAAACAATAAGAAGACTATGGTGTTTAATGCTAAAATCAAATACCATTATGAAAACTGATCTTGTAGAAATTTTTCAGACCATCAGAGCCGGCTTACAGCCCTATGCCACCCGCGGATATACGGTACACGAAAATTCAGAAAACGGATATGATCTGTATAGTGAAAAAAATATTGAACTAAATGGACAAAAAATAACCGAGCGATTTTTTGCAGGTGTTTATATCAATGGAGATGCCGTTGAAGTTAAGGTCAATACAGAAGAATTTTCTACAGACAATCATAATTTAACTGATTTTGGCCATAATAAAGCTGGCTTGAAAATTTCGGCTCTTGACGATGCCAAATTAAAGGAAGTAGAAACTTTAATAGAGATTATCAGTACCAACTTTAAAGAAAAAGAATGGATTTAAAAATCTGATGGTTAAATTTGCAGCAGATACATTTCTGAATAACATTCTACTGATTGAATAATTTAACTTTTGAAGATAACTGGCACCATCAATTTAGTTTGGCTCTTGCTGATCATAAAATTGGGTGCTTTTTTTTTTCAGAAGATGGTTTTCAGTTACTCAGGATTGATCATCAACTGATTATCCACCTGGTCAGCTTACAAAACAGCTTTATTCCACAGGATCTTATTGCACTGCAGGAACGACATTATCAGAAAGGCATTAAGCTCATTCACCTTTGGGAAGACCTTTGGTTATCAAAACCCGGGCAGGTTTTAGCGAGAATAAAATCTTTGCTTGGCAAAAATAGCCGCATTCACGGCAGGAAAACTAAAATATTAAAAATTACCAAACCTGTTGCTGATTCCTTTTTAACTAAAAATCATTTGCAGGGTTCGGTAACGAGCCGTTATAAAATAGGTTTATTTGAAAAAGATCAACTGGTGGCTGTTGCTACCTTTTCGGGATTGCGCAAAATGAACCATACCGAAAATTACAGATCTGCAGAACTGATCAGGTTTGCAGTTAAAGCGGGTTATTCTATTACAGGCGGATTAAGTAAATTGATTTCATTTTTTGCTGCAACCTATCAACCTAACGACCTCATGACTTACGCTGATCGCGATTGGTCTGCAGGAGAGGCCTATACTAAACTGGGCTTTTTACAAACTGCAATTTTGGAACCGCAGATTTACAGCCTGGATGAAAATCTTAATCGTGTACTCAAAAAAGATGCCCGGTTTTTTGCACAGGAGGTATTTAACACCGGGAGTTTTAAATTTATTCTTCAGTTTTAATGGACCAACATAATCTCATCATCATTTTAGGAGCAACTGCGTCTGGTAAAACGAAGCTGGCTGTGAGCGTTGCAGATGCTTTAAATGGCGAGATCATTAGTGCCGATAGCCGTCAGGTTTTTAAACGAATGGATATCGGCACAGGTAAAGATCTGCAAGAGTATCATATCAACGGCAAAACGATTCCATATCATCTGATCGATATTTTATTGCCCGGCGAACGTTATCATGTAGATGCCTTTAAGAACGATTTCTACAAGGCATTCGCAGCCATAACGAAAAAAAACAACATGCCGGTCCTTTGCGGCGGGACAGGCATGTACATTCACAGCTTACTACAGAATCAAACCTATACCGCTGTCCCCGTCAATCAACCCTTGAGGGATCGATTAGATTTATTATCAAAGGAAGAACTGGTTTTGATATTGCAAAGTGATGAAAGCCAAAATATCGGACATGCTGATCTATCCTCAAAAAAAAGACTGATCCGCGCATTAGAAATAGCAGATTATCTCAAACATAACATACTCGAAAAAGTAAATCGACCGTCACTTAAACCGGTTATTTTTGGGTTAAAAAATGAGGTTGAAGTTACCAGGGCTAAAATTCTAAACAGGCTGAACGAAAGGTTCAAAGCCGGCCTGGTAGAAGAAGTAGAACAATTGCTGAAAGAGGGAATTGACCGGGAAATCTTAGTTTTCTACGGCCTGGAGTACAAGTTTATCGTAAACTATCTTGATGGATTATTAACCTTTGAGGAACTGAAGTTAAAACTTGGTACGGCCATTTGTCAGTATGCTAAAAGACAAAATACATTTTTCAGAAAAATGGAAAAGGACAGTGTGGAGATTATCTGGCTTGATGCCAGCATGCCGACAAACCTGTTAAAACAGTTGATTTTGGAAAAAGTTTCAACAAATAAAAATTAGCTTCAAAAGCTGATTTTAAGCGAGAAAAATGTGCAAATAAGCCCAAAAACGCCCTTTTGGCACAGCCTTTGTATCTGCATTGGATATTATTTTAACTCAAAAAGAATATCTTAAACATGAAAACAATTACAAAAATTTTTGCTACATCAGCAGCTGTTGTAGCACTATTTTTTTCAACTAATGCAAATGCTCAAAGCTCTGCAAGAAACTTAGGTATAGGTTTAAATGTTGGTGCAGGAACAACTACGGGATATGGTTTAGTATTAGGAGGCGATATCAGATATCAATTTAATGTAGACAAGCAATTATCAATTCCTGTAACTGCTGGTTACAATAACTTTTCTATCAAAGATTCATACGGAGGTGGAAGCTTTGGCGTAATTCCAGTTAAAGCAGGTGCTAAGTATTTCTTTAACGATTCGGGTTCTGGTGCTTATGGATTAGCAGAACTAGGTGCTGGTTTCGGTACCAATAAAGGTGCTGGTACATCTTTTGTTTATTCACCAGCAATTGGTTATGCATGGGCTAATGGTTTAGATTTAGCCGCGAAATACGAAGGTTATTCAAACAATGGTAGCATTGGTTTTGCAGGCATTCGTTTAGCTTACGGATTTAGCTTGTAAGTTTATTTACCTGATACTTAAAGCCCCGGCAAATGCCGGGGCTTTTTTATTTATCATTATTTCTGAAAAAAATGAAAATAAAAAAATCTGAACGAAATCACACTACGTATATCTACCAAAACCTTAGTATTAACTTAATTTATCTAATATGAAAATGATTACTAAAATTTTCGCTACAGCAGCTACTGCAGTTGCTTTGTTTGCCACTACAACACTAAATGCGCAAACCATGACAGAAACTGATCCGAATCCGGCTCCTAAGGGAATGGCGTTCAAAATAGGGGTTGGTGTTAACGGCGGACTCTTCCGCGATCAATCGCCAATGGATTACGCTTATGGTGCTGATTTGAAATTGCAATGGGACTTATCACCATATGTTGCCGTGACTGCTTCAGGTGGTTATACCAAACTAATGGCTAAAAATAACGACATTGACATTGATTTTATCCCGGCCAAAGGTGGCGTTAAAGTGTTTCCGATTAAAAGAATGTATTTAGCCACTGAAGCAGGTGCAGGCTTTGCCATTAAAGATGGTGGCAAAACGAACTTTATTTATTCGGGTGGACTGGGTTATGAGTTTGGCGGTTTCGACGCTGGTGTTCGATATGAAGGTTATGTGAATGATAGCTCATCAGCCACCTATTTCAGAAAAACAGGTCAGTACGCATTAAGGCTGGCTTACAATTTCAAATTATAATTCAAACATCATATAATATTAAAGTCCCGATGAAAATTGGGACTTTTTTATTTATTTACCATTTTAATTCCTATTTTGAGCCGAAAACCAAATACCATGAAAAGAATATTCGGGATAGCCATATTTACTACTTTAATGGCCTGCAACCAGGCAGAGCAGAAATCTACTGAAACCAAAGATTCTACCAAAACCGAAGCTACTTCGGTTAACAACGAGGTTTTAATAAAGGACGAGAAGAAACTGGCGATATTTAAAAACTATGTGAATTTGAAAAATACGCTGGTGAAGTCAGATGCTGCAGATGCACAAAAAACTGCTTCCGTACTGAAAAATAGTTTGGCAGCCTACGAAGGCTGTGAGCCAACTGCAGAAATTGCTCAGAAAATAGCGGCAAGTAACAACCTGGTTATACAAAGAAAAGATTTTACTGCTTTAAGTGCCGATATCATTGCTTTGCTTAAAAATGCGGAAATAGAAAAAGGAACCATTTATGTTCAGCATTGTCCGATGGCGAATAAAGGAGATGGAGGGGACTGGTTATCAACCGAAAAGGAAATTAAAAACCCTTATTACGGCAATGAAATGTTGGAATGTGGCAGAGTTGCAGAAGAAATCAAAGCAAAATAAGAGGCTGAACCGGGTTAAATTAAGTATGATTGTTACGTCATTTTGACCAATTATTCATATTAATTTAACAGATTTGTTATGCATGTATATTAATTTTATATAATTTAGAAAGCTATAAACACAATACAATAATATGTCAGATATTGCAGAGATAAAAGTTGATGGTAAGACAGTAGAATTGCCAGTAATAACAGGAACAGAAGATGAAAAGGCCATAGATATTTCGAAATTAAGAGATTCAACAGGCTTCGTAACTTTAGATACTGGTTTTAAAAATACTGGTTCTACAAAAAGTAAAATCACTTTTTTAGATGGTGAAAAAGGCATTTTAAAATATAGGGGATACGCTATTGAAGAACTTGCAGCAAAATCGAGTTTTTTGGAAGTGATTTATCTGATTATTTATGGCGATCTTCCTACACAGACCCAATTAGAAGAATTACAGGCCGAAATCAGTAAACATACGCTCATCCACGAGGATATGAAGAAATTTTTTGATGGTTATCCGTCAAGATCTCATCCTATGGGACAACTTGGCTCACTGATCTTCTCGTTGTCTACGTTCTATCCGGAATGCTTAAAGCCAAATCAAACTGCAGAAGAGCAGAATTTAACCATAATCAAGCTCCTGGCTAAATTTCCAACCATTGTTTCATTCGTTTACAAAAAGTCGTTAGGTCACCCGCTTATTTATCCAAAAAATAAATATGATTATGTAACCAACTTCCTTTGGATGACGTTTGGCCAACGTACGGAAGATTATGATGTGAATCCTATCGTGGTAAATGCCTTGAATAAATTGCTGATTCTGCATGCCGATCACGAGCAAAACTGTTCTGCGTCAACCGTTCGTATTGTAGGCTCTTCAGACTGTAATTTATATGCTTCAGTTGCTGCTGGTATTGCCGCGCTCTGGGGACCATTGCATGGCGGTGCTAACCAGGCTGTAATTGATATGCTTGAATTGATCAAAGCTGACGGTGGTGATACAGAAAAATGGATTGCAAAAGCTAAAGACAAAAACGATCCGTTCCGCATGATGGGCTTTGGACACAGGGTGTACAAAAACTTCGATCCAAGAGCTAAAATCATTAAAAAAGCTTGTGATGATATTTTAGAGAACTTAGGTATTGATGATCCGATTTTAGAAATTGCTAAAAAATTAGAGGAAGCAGCTTTAACCGATCAATACTTCATTGACCGTAAGTTATATCCGAATGTGGATTTTTATTCAGGTATTATTTACCGCGCATTGGGTTTCCCATCCGAAATGTTCACGGTGTTATTTGCTTTAGGCCGTTTACCAGGGTGGATTGCACAGTGGAAGGAAATGCACGAAAACAAAGAACCGATTGGTCGGCCACGTCAGATTTACGTTGGCGAAACCGACAGAGAATTTGTTGAACTTAAAGACAGAAAATAATTTCAAAAAAAAGATAAAAAACCACCCGGATTCGGGTGGTTTTTTTTGGTTTTATGCGTCATCTTGAGCGAAGTGCAACGCAGTCAAGAGATCTTTAAACAATGTTTAAGTGATAAAAACCTGAATTCAATTAATAATTCGCTATAATTTAGGTTTGTTGCCGACTTACAGGAAACGGTTGTCACCCTGAACTTGTTTCAGGGTCTTTATAGAAAGGTGGTTCAACAATAAGATGCTGACCAAAAAATAGACACAAGGCCATTGAAAATATCATTTCTACTCGTAAAACAAGTTCAGAACCACGAATTTGCGGGATCAGATTCGTCTTGAGCAGAGTGCAAGGTAGCCGAAAAATCTGCTATAAGTAGAGCTCTCCATTTCACTGCATTCCAATCGGGATCTCGCTAAACTAAGTCGCTACATAATAAATTAAATTGATCATCACCATTTCCGTTAGCTTAAATGCCACTGAATACAAAATCAAGATCCAGAATATTTTAAAAATGGTACTCCATGTTTTTCGTTGATAAAAAATGGTAAGCGCCTTAAACATGTACCAGAATAAAAATATCGTCACACACACCGCTATAATTTTACTCATGAAGGAATCTTCACCGAAAACATGCTTCATTACAGGCTGGGTGATTATCGAGACGATAAAATAAACCATCATACCATGGATGGTGAAAATCAGGTGATCAAGATAATAGATATGATTTTTCCTGAAATTGAGCATAATAAACCAGGCCAGCAATGGCATCAATAAAAAATATTGTTTCGGCCGGTTATGTTCAAGGGTTTCCTGAATGACTTCTGATTTTTCTCCAAGGGTAATTGCTCTCTTTTTAATCAATCTATCATACCAGCTATCCTGTTTTGAAACAGGCAGTTTTTTTTGTCTTGACAGATAAGCCGCATAGGTACTATCGTTCCGTTCGATATGAATATCGTTGTACTCATCAATAATATCGCTGAGAGAATCGGATTTCAGTTTGGCATTTTCGGCGTTAAGTCTTTTTAATTCCTTCTCTTGATCAGCAAAGCCAAGTTTTATAAATTCTTTTCTCCTGATTGCTTCATTAATTGATTTTGTTGCTTTATTGGCAATTTCTTTAGATAAACCTGTAAGCTTTAATGCTTTATTCACACTATCGGAAACATCCGCACCCTTTTTTTCTTCAATGTCGATATGACCATGATCGGGATCCTTTTCTACATGTTTTGGAGAGTATACCACCAAAAAATAGATAATGGAAACAAAAATGTACATGCTTACCGGATTGATATACCGGGCTCTTTTACCAGCCAAATAATCGAGTGTAACTTTACCTGGTTTGGTTAGGAGAGGGACCAGCGTTTGAAAAAACTTATTGTCGAAATGAAAATAATGGGCAATACTATGACTTATAAAAGTCCAGAAACTTTCCTTTAATTCTAAATTCGGTTGACCACAATCGCTACAATAATGTTTCTCAACATGAGCACCGCAGTTTAAGCAATTGTGTTCTTTTCTATATTTACCAGCTGACATAAGAGGCTAATCGCAAATTATAAATGGTTAATGACTTCGAGTTCGGCTCGGGTATGTTTGTGTTTAAAAGTGATAACAAAGATAATGGCAATTATGAGTACGTAAATGGTAAAGGTTAACCAGATGTTATGCCAGTCTTTTACATCCAGCGCCCGGCTCAGTTCGCCATTTGGTAGTACATCAATCCCTTTATTTTTAAGAAATTTAAGCAGATGCACATTGTCTTGTTCGCTTTTAACATATTTGGATAGCGATCCGATGGTATGGTAATATGTTGTAAAGAAACGGCTAATCATCCAGCCCGAAACCAAGCTGCCAAAAACGGCACCAAAACCATTGGTCATCATCATAAACAAGCCCTGTGCAGAAGAGCGGATTTTAGGCGCGGTTGATGTTTCAACAAACAATGACCCTGAAATATTAAAGAAATCAAATGCCATTCCATACACAATACATGAAATGATGATCATCCATAGATTGGTTGATGGATCGCCATAGGCAAATAAACCAAAACGAAGCACCCAGGCAAACATGGCAATGGCAATAACCCATTTAATACCAAATCTTTTCAAAAAGAAGGGGATAGCCAGGATAAAAAGCGTTTCTGACACTTGCGAAATCGATAAAATAATGGTAGAATATTTAATTACGAATGATTCTGCAAAAACAGGAAATAATTTAAATTCATCCAGAAAAACATCACCATATGCATTGGTTAACTGTAGGGCTGCCCCCAAAAACATCGAAAAGATAAAAAACAAGGCCATCTTGTAATCGGCAAAGAGCTTAAAGGATTCCAGTCCAAGTTTTTGTGCAAATGTTTTCTTATCGCTGATTAAGTTTAAAGGCTTACAAGCGGGTAGCGTAAAAGAATATATACCCAACAATAAAGCACTTATACCTGCAATATAAAATTGGTTGGCGCTGGCTTTGTTACCTGTTAAATTGGTTATCCACATGGCGGCAATAAAACCAATGGTACCCCAAACCCTGATTGGCGGAAAGTCTTTGATCACATCGAAATTGCCGTTTTTTAAAGTGGTGTAACTGATGGAGTTACTCAGCGCTATGGTTGGCATGTAAAAGCACATGGCTACCAATATTACCCAGAAAAAAGTATGGGGATTATCTACCTGCGGAAGGTAAAACATGGTTGCGGCGTATAGAAGATGCAAGATAGCATAAAGTTTTTCTGCATTGATCCACTTATCGGCTAAAATACCGGTAATGGTAGGCATAAACAGCGATGCAATACCCATGGTGGAGAAAATGATTCCAAAATCTGCACCATCCCATTGTTTGGTCCCAAACCAATAATTTGCAATTGTAATTAACCAGGCAGCCCATACAAAGAATTGCATGAAACTCATTATAGTTAAGCGAAACTTAACATTCATAATAATACTTTAGTTTGAATGATTGAAAGTAAAAGCTGAATATAGAATTATTTTGAATGATAATCCAAAATGAACCCAAATTATTTTAATTAATTCGGATCATTTTAGAATTTAGCTTTTACAAATGGGATTTGAGAAAAAAAATTTAAGAGCTTTTGAAAGGATGAACATTTTAAGCACGCTGGTATCAGGATTTACTGCGTTTATTCAATTCATCTCTTAATCTTGCGGCTCTTTCGTATGCTTCTTCAGCAATGGCTTCCTGTAATTTTTGCTGAAGTTCATCTAATGTTAAATCACCAAAGCCCGGTTGCTGCGTTGAGCCTGACAAGTTTTCGGTTTCATGTTCTTTTGCAATAGAATCCATATTTTCGAGGAAAAGAAAATCATTGCCTTCAATTACAATTCCTGCAGAAGCCAGGATAAATTCGTAAGTGTAAATCATGGCATTAAAGCGAACAGCCAAAGCAATAGCATCTGATGTTCTGGCATCAACCTCATGTGTGTTTTTACCATCACTACAGATCAACTTTGCATAAAAAACACCATCAACCAAATTGTATATGATAATTTCTTTGATACCGATATGAAAAGTATCAGCCATTGATTTAAATAAATCGTGCGTTAATGGCCGGCTAGGAGTCATTTTCTCGATTTCTATCGCTATCGCCTGTGCCTCAAATGCGCCAATAATAATCGGTAAGCGCCGACGCCCGTTTACTTCTCCTAAAACCAGGGCATACGCACCAGATTGTGTCTGGCTGTAAGATAAACCTACAATATCTAATTTAACTTTTTTCATATTTGTGATAAGACCTTATCGGTTTTTAAAAACCGATAAGGTCTATAAGATATTATCCTTTATGTGCTTTTAATGCCTCAATTAATTTTGGTACAACTTCAAAAGCATCGCCCACAATACCATAATCTGCTACTTTAAAGAAAGGCGCTTCCGGATCTTTATTGATGACAACAATCACTTTTGATGAACTCACACCCGCCAGGTGCTGGATAGCGCCGGAAATACCAATTGCTATATAAAGGTTAGGACTAATTGCAATACCGGTTTGACCAACGTGTTCTGAATGGGGCCTCCAATCTGCGTCTGATACCGGTTTAGAGCAGGCAGTAGCAGCCCCTAATAAACCAGCTAATTCTTCGATCATTCCCCAGTTTTCAGGTCCTTTTAAACCTCTGCCTGCTGAAACGACCAATTCTGCATCAGGTAATGATACTTTATCGGTTGCCCTGACAATCTCTTTTATAACCGTTCCTAAATCTGATTGTTTCACATCTGCAGTAAAAATTTCTATCGCTGCATCGGTAGCATTTTCTTTCACACCAAATGCATTAGGATTTAAAGCAATTACTTTATTGGCTGATGTTAACTCGGTAATGGCGAATGCTTTACCAGAGAAAGCTGTTTTCTTAACCGCAAACTTCCCATCTGTGCTTGGTAATTCTACCGCTCCATCGGCCAAGCCTGCTTTAAGTTTTACTGCAATACGCGGTGCTAAACCCTTACCAGAAAAGGAATTAGACAACACAACAATATCTGCACCTTCTTTTTCTGCCGCTGCAGCGATAACACTTGCATAAGCTTGATTTACAAAGGTCTTTAACTGATCGGCACTTACATTTAGCACTTTTGATGCACCGTATTTACCTAATTCTTTCAATTCGCTGTCGGCTACATCGCCGATAGAAATAGCAGTTAAATTGGTTGACTGTTGATCGGCAATGGCTTTGGCATAAGATACAGCTTCAAAAACCGACTTCTTAAATTTTCCCTCAGCTTGTTCTACATATACTAATACTGACATATATTTTTATCCCGAGATTCCCTTATTTGGGAATTTAATTTTACAATGAATTAATTCTATTTATTATCTCTTTATCAACTGGTAGCTGAAAATTTCAAACTGCCAATTAAATTACTTTAGCTTCGCTATGTAAAAGATCAATTAAAGATTCCGTTTGATCTGCGGGAATTAATTTTACCGTTCCACGCGGAGCAGGGGTTTCATATTTAATGACTTTAGTTACTTCTTCAGCATCAACTGCATCTACCACATTCAATGGTTTGGTTCTGGCGCTCATAATACCACGCATATTCGGGATTTTAGGTTCCGCCACCCCCTCAGCACAGCTGGCAATAAATTTGCCCGAAACAGTTAAAACTTCTTTACCACCTTCAATTTCACGTTCAATTGTTGCAGTATCTCCATCAATAGCTAATTTTTTGATGATAGATACCGAAGGAATATCCAAAAATTCGCCAACCATAGCGGCAACCTGATTACCATTATAGTCGATTGATTCGCGACCCGTTAAAATAAGATTAAAATCTTTTTCCTTTGCATATTCAGCAATTTGTTTAGCCACGAAATAAGCATCTCTCGGAGCTGCATTTACCCGAACCGCATCATCAGCACCAATTGCAAGGGCTTTCCTGATGGTTGGGTCATTAGCTGCTTCGCCAACATTGATCACGGTTACCGTTCCTTTTCCACCTTCAGTTAACTCAATTGCACGTGATAAAGCGATTTCATCGTATGGATTAACAATATATTGAACTCCTGCCGTATTGAATTCGGTATTATCATTAGTAAAAGTTATTTTTGTCGTTGTGTCTGGCACGTTACTGATACAAACTAATATTTTCATATGTTAATAGTGGTTTTATTGTTATGAACGATCTCGAACTAAAATTGTTTAGCTATCGATCAGTCCATATACGATATGATTATTATATAAGGTCTTTCTGCAAATTTAATTAAAAAAGCAAGGAAATAAAATGTCATCCACCCGTTTAAGTAAGTTATTGGAATTTTTAGAAAGCGATCCAAACGATCCATTTATACTATATGCCTTAGCCACAGAGTATAATGCTCAAAATGATAAAGAAAAAGCCTATTCTTTTTACCTTCAGTTAACGGATAAACATCCTGATTATGTAGGTACCTATTACCATTTAGGCAAGTTATTGGAAAAAGACGATCAAAAAGAGAAAGCAATCGAAATTTACCAAAAGGGGATGCAGGTAGCCCGAAATAAAAGAGATATGCACGCCTTTTCAGAATTGCAGGGCGCGTATAATACAGCCGCGGGATTAGATTATGAGGATGACTAGGCAGACCTTCAGTTTACAGTTGTCAGTTTACAATTCTCAGTTTACACTTGTCAGTTGACTGCATTCAGTTAATTTTATCAGTTTAAATTAATGCAAAACAAACCCATCGCTGTTAAAAGACAGTTGCTGTTTATCCGGAATGTAATTTTTTTCACCTTCACTTCTTTTGGTGGCGCACAGGCGCATCTGGCCTTGTTGCTAAAATATTTTGTGCAGAGTGCTAAGTTTATTTCAGAGGAAGAACTTTTAGAGTTGAATGCCTTGGCACAGGTACTTCCCGGACCAGCATCGACACAAACCTTGGTTGGCATAGCCTGGAAGGTTGGAAAGCTCAAGCTGGCCATTATCACTTTCCTGATCTGGATATTACCCACCGCAACGATAATGACTTTAGCTGCCATCAGCTACGCTTTGCTTGATCAAAAACAGAAGTTTAGTTATGTTTTAGAATATATTCAGCCCATAGCACTCGGTATTGTTGCTTATGGTGCCTGGAAACTTGGCAAAAAAGTTTTATCATCAGAGGTTTCTATATTTTTAGCTATTGCCTCAGTTATTGCCACATTGGTTTTAAGAAATGCCTATGTTTTTCCATTGTCGATATTGATAGGAGGAATGATCTCTTCGGCTATTGAAACACCAAAAGAGGAAACGGAGTTAAGGGTAAAACTTTTTTCGAATATCAATCCCCGAAAACTGGTTTACTTTCTTGGTGCTTTACTTTTGTTTGCATTGGTAGGCGCAATTATAAACAGAACCTCTCCCTTCAGTTTACCCATCCGTTTACTGGAGAACTTTTACCGTAACGGAATATTGGTTTTTGGAGGAGGGCAGGTGCTGGTTCCGCTAATGTTTACCGAGTTTGTAGAGATGAAACATTACCTGCCTTCATCCGGGTTTTTATCAGGTTTCGCGCTACAGCAAGCCTTACCTGGACCAACATTTTCTTTTACGAGCTATCTGGGCGCACTAAGCATGAAGAATTTTGGATATGGATTATGGGGGCAGATTTTAGGTGGATTGATCGGCGTGATCGGGATTAATTTACCCGGCCTTATCCTCGTGTTATTCATTGTGCCTTTTTGGGATGATCTGAAAAAGATTTCCAGGATCCGCCATAGCCTTTCGGGCATTAATGCGGTTAGTGTTGGATTTATTATTGCTGCCTTTGTGCTGTTATTGATCCCAATAGGCTTTAACTGGTTGTTTCTGGGTATTATGCTCGCTACATTTCTATTGCTTAATTTCACTAAAATAAGTCCGCCGGTTATAGTAATAGCAGGCATTCTTATAGGATACATCCTCTAATTTTTAACATTTTTTTTTCCAGAATACAGTCCGTTCTTCAATAACTTGTTTTTTAGTTTTATCTTCATCAAAATTTAAATCAGATCAAATAATGAAGAAACTATTAACGCTTTTATTAGTTGCCGGCTTCGGCATAACCGCATCGGCACAAGAAAAAAACAGCCTGGAATTGGGACTACATGCCGGATTTAACCTCGCTACCGTATCAACCAGTAGCCAAACAAACAGCGATTACAGAAATGGCTTTAACCTTACAGCTGTTGGCGACTACTTCTTTTCAGACAGGTGGAGCATTAAAGCTAAAATTGGTTATGATCAAAAAGGTTGGGACAATGGCTACATCACCAATTTGGATAACGGGCAAAGCTTTATTACAAATTACCGGATTAACTATTTGACTGTCCCTGTAATGGCGAACTGGCATTTTGGAAAAAAAAGAAATTGGTACCTGAACTTCGGGCCATATTTCGGGATTTTATTGAATGCGAACGAAACAAAATTCAATACCGATTTAAAGAATTTTATCCATAACAGAGATATTGGTATTGACCTGGGTATCGGTGTAAAATTACCTGTAGCCAATAAAGTAAAGGTATTACTAGAACTTGACGGACAATCCGGCCTTACCGATCTTTTTAAACAAAATCAAGGTTACCAGGTCAGGACAAACCGATCGAGTTTTAATGCAGGTTTGCTTTTTGATTTGTAGAAAAAGCTTTCTTACATAAAAGAAGCTGTGACATGATTTGTAATTTTACGTTCTTTTGTCACGTTGAGCCTGTCGAAACGCCTTTAGGGCAATTAAAACATGGTCCTTCGACAAGCTACCATTGACGTTATTTTGTAATCATCTATTAATGAGCAGAATGCGACATCATGCATTTCCGTATAGCTAGGCCATAGCACCGTATCACCGTTCTACTTAAAACCGGCCTAATAAATTTTTCGGACTGCACTGTTCTAACCATAGCACTGGCTTTGAAAGAAAAATTTTCAGCCGGCATTTTTTGTTACTTTTTGATGCCAAAAAGTAAGAGCCCTTCGGCGGCGGTGAGCCGAGGCAAGAATTGTGCGAAGGAAAAAACGTCAATCATATTGATTTTTATATCATAAATTATCCCTCAGGATGACAACTGTACTTATGATACAGCTTCTTTTTTATAAATACCTAGCTTTTAGGATCATCATAACCAAAAATTTCTCTTACGCTCGAAATGACGATCAAAGATGATTAAAAAGGTGGATCATCGTCATTGTAGTCGTCCATTTTTGACGGACGGATAATCACATTGCTTTGTTTTTCAAAATCCTGAGACGGATACATTCCAGCGGAAGGATCGGCAGCAAATGAATTTGGCGGCGCATTGAAATCATCTTCCAGATCCTGGAACTTAACAAATTTACCCACAAATTTAAGCGGTACAATTCCGGTTTCACCATTACGGTGTTTCGCAATGATTACCTCACCGATACCAGCCTGTGATCGTCCCTGCTCATCTTCGGTAATACCATAATATTCTGGCCGGTATAAGAACAATACCATATCCGCATCCTGTTCAATAGAACCCGACTCACGTAAATCAGACAGCATAGGCCGTTTTCCCTGTAAACCAGGCCTACTCTCTACCGCACGACTTAACTGCGATAATGCCAGAACCGGAACATCCAGTTCTTTTGCAACTGACTTAAGTGCCCTTGAAATACTACCGATTTCCTGCTCACGGTTACCTCCGCCTTTTCCTTCACCTTTACCATGCATCAACTGCAAGTAATCGACAATAACCAATTGGATATCGTATTGTGATTTTAGTCTCCGGCATTTTGCCCTAAACTCAAAAATATTTAATGCAGGTGTATCATCAATTAATAGGGGCGCTTCGGTTAAACGTCCAATTTTGCTGTGTAACTGCTGCCATTCCCATTCCTGTAAATTTCCTTTCCTGATTTTTTCCTGCTCAATTTCTGCTTCTCCTGAAATTAAACGATTAACCAGCTGAACTGAAGACATCTCCAGCGAGAATACTACACAAGGTCTTTGGAAATCAACAGTAGCGTTACGTGCACAGGTTAATACGAATGCGGTTTTTCCCATCGCCGGACGCGCAGCAATAATAACCAGATCCTGCTTTTGCCAACCTCCGGTAATACGGTCCAGACCGGTAAATCCGGTTGGCACGCCGGTTAAACCATCGGTTTTGGTACGGAGTTCTTCGAGTGTAGCCAGTGATTGTTTAACGATATCGTCCATTTTTTGTGTATCTCTACGCAGGTTGTTCTGGGCGATTTCAAAAAGGCCTTTTTCAGCCTGATCCAATAAGTCGAAGATATCTGTGGTATCTTCGTAAGCATTGGTAATGATTTCCGTCGAAATTCTGATCAACTCACGCTGAATGTATTTCTGAGAAATAATACGCGCATGAAACTCAATATTTGCTGCAGAAGCAACACGGTTGGTTAAATGAGTAATGTAATAAGCGCCACCAACCATTTCTAAAGCTCCTAAAGTACGGAGCTCGGCAGTTACCGTTAAAATATCTACCGGCTTCGATTTCTGGAAAAGGATATGGATCGCTTCAAAAATTTTCTGATGTGCGATATTATAAAAAACCTCTGGCTTTAAAACGTCAATTACCGCTGAGAGTGCATCTTTTTCGAGCATCAATGCACCTAAAACAGCTTCTTCCAGGTCTAATGCCTGTGGGGGGATTTTCCCCTGTGAACTTATGGTGTTACTTAACCTGCTTTTTCTAGCAGTCATGCTACTCTTTCCGCCTTGTTCGTTATCGATACTCATTCTACAAAAGTAAGCAAATTTTGATGGGGTTGTTTGAATAGTTACTAGCCGTTTGTTAACAAATTGAGGGATAATCAAATTAAATTTTATCGCATTTATGAGGCTTTAAAAATTTTAAACAATTAAATGTTAATAAGCTACATATTGTTTAGGGTCAAAACATTTTAATTGAATACTTTTGCCTAACAATTTTGAAACATGGATAATTTTAGAAGACCGCAAAGGGCAAAAGAGAATAATGAGTTTGTATTCGGCATCAGGGCCGTAATAGAAGCCGTTAAAGCAGGAAGAGACATTGAAACCATTTATCAGCAACGCGGTTTGGGAGGTGAACTCTTTCTGGAGCTGAAAGCCCTTCTAAAGGATACACTTATACCATTAAATTCGGTTCCTGTAGAAAAGCTGAACCGCATGTCGCAGAAAAACCATCAGGGCGTCATTGCTGTCATTTCTCCAATTACCTATCAAAATATTGAAGATATTATTCCTGCTGTTTTCGAAAAGGGCGAAGTGCCGCTAATTCTGGTTTTAGATAGTGTAACTGACGTGCGCAACATGGGTGCAATAGCACGTACGGCTGCCTGTGTAGGTGTTCATGCCATAGTTGTTCCGTTAAAAAATGCGGCACAGATTAATGCAGATGCGATTAAAACTTCTGCAGGGGCATTATTCAGCATTCCGATTTGCCGCCATGCCAACCTGCATAAAACCTGCTTATTTCTGCAAGAGAGTGGTCTGCAGATTGTGGCCTGTACTGAAAAAACCAATGATTTTATTTACGTCCCCGATTATACCATGCCTACAGCAATTATAATGGGCTCAGAAGATGAAGGCATTTCTAACGACCTTTTGAGGGTAGCAGATCATTTAGCTAAAATACCTATGGCAGGAAAAATTGAATCATTAAATGTTTCGGTAGCTGCCGGGGTAATTTTATACGAGGCAGTTAGGCAGAGGATGTAACAATGTAAGATGTAAAAGGGGAGATGGATAATGGAATTCAACCAGATCCGCCATGCTGAACGTGTTTCAGGATCTTTAAACGCAATTTAATGGAAAAGGAAAGATGGATGCAATCGCTTTAAGATTCCCGCATGCGCGAGAATGACGACCGCCCTAATGAATTCTATTAATGGTACTTGTTTCTTTCTATAATAGAATATGCAAAATGGATGATGTAACTATGCCACATCATCCATTTTACATCCCACATTATCCATCCTTAGATAAACTTATTCCCAAATCTGGATTTAACTTCCGCAACGAACTCTTTAACCTTCTGTTCTTCGTCTCTGGGGCAGATCATAAGCATATTATTGTTTTCAACCACAATATAATCATGCAGCCCTTGTAAGATCACCAATTTATCCTTTGGAACATTTACCATACAATTTGATGAATCGAACATCAGCACCTGTTCTGAAGGAATAACGGCATTACCCACATAATCCTTTTCAGCCATTTCATAAATAGATGCCCAGGTACCTAAATCAGACCATCCGAAATCAGATGGAAGTACGTAAACGTTTTCTGCCTTTTCCATAATTCCAAAATCTATTGAAATATTGGTGCATTGGAAATAGGCATTATTGATAAATTCTTTTTCACTGGCCTTATTCAACTCAGCCCTTCCAACATTAAATATTTCATACATATCTGGCAGATGTTTCTCGAAAGCCTTTAATATCGCTCTGGCAGACCAGATAAAAATTCCGGCATTCCATAAAAAATCACCGCTTTGTATAAATGATTTAGCTAAATCTAAATTTGGCTTTTCGGTAAAGGTTTTAACCTTATGCAGGTCAGTATCGGTATTAAGCACATAATCAGTATGCTGGATATAACCGTAACCAGTATCCGGACGGTTCGGTTTAATTCCCAACGTGATTAAACAATCATTTTTGGATGCTGCTTCTAAAGATTGCTCAATGGATGCTACAAAGCCATCAATATTAGCAATGGTATGATCTGATGGCGCAACCACAATAGTCGCATCAGGATTTAATTCTGCGATTTTTAAACTTCCGTAAGCTATACAAGGTGCTGTATTTCTCATTAAAGGCTCAGCCAAAATCTGGTTATCCGTTAACTGTGGTAACTGCGCTTTAATCAGACCGGTATAAATTTCGTTGGTAACGATAAATATATTTTCCGGAGGACAAATATTCAGAAATCTTTCATAAGTACTTTGAATAAGGGTTTTTCCGACACCGAAAAAATCGATGAATTGTTTTGGATATTCTGTTCTGCTCACCGGCCAAAAGCGGCTTCCAACGCCACCGGCCATAATTAATGCATAGTAGTTTTTATTCATTTTATAATTTAAAATTACACAATGCCTTCATTCAAAAGATCGTGTAAATGGATGATGCCAAAGTAAGTATTTTGTTCCAGAACTAACAACTGGGTAATATTGTTTTGCTTAATAATATCCAGGGCATCGACAGCTAAAGCATCAAATTGTATGCTCTTTGGTGTTCTGCCCATGATATCCTCCGCTTTTAAGTTTGCAATAGTAGTATTATTTTCCAACATCCGCCTAACATCACCATCGGTAATGATGCCCAGTACCTTATCGTCGCTATCTACAACAGCTACGGCCCCCAAACGGTTTTTACTAATTTCGATCAGCACATCTTTAACTGAGGCAGAAGGATGTATCGCTGGTTTTTCGTTAGATAGGGCTAAATCACGTGCTTTTAAATATAGCTTTTTACCTAAAGATCCACCCGGGTGATATTTTGCAAAATCAGATTCGTTAAACGCTCTACATTCTAATAAACAAATGGCCAAAGCATCACCCAATGCCAATTGCGCAGTTGTACTGGTTGTGGGTGCCAAATTATGCGGACAGGCCTCTTTTTCGAAAGCGGTATTCAAAATCAGATCGGCCTGCTCTGCCAAAAAAGAATTCAATTCGCCAACCATACCAATCAGTAAATTGCCTGCTGTTTTCAATAAAGGGGTAAGCACTTTAATTTCAGGTGTATTTCCGCTTTTGGAAAGGCAAATGACAATATCATCCATTTGGATCATGCCCAAATCGCCATGGATCGCATCTGCAGCATGCATAAAAATAGCGGGTGTACCCGTTGAATTAAAAGTAGCAACTATTTTCTGCGCTATAATTGCACTTTTACCTATGCCCGTTACAATCACCCGTCCTTTGCTATTTAGAATACTTGATACGACTTTCTCAAAATCGCCGTTAATGTTTTTCGCAACATTTAATATTGCAGCTGCTTCAAGCTCTAAAGTGCCTATAGCTGATTGGATTATGGATTTTTTACTTTTCAAAGAGAAAATAATTGTTTGTTAATACTTGAAATTCTTGTAAAATTATGTTATTTTGGATACAAAAATAGCATCGCATATTTTATTACACAAAATGGACGTGAAAAAGTCGTTATTTGATAACCTACAAAATTTCTTCGGGTTTGATAATTTCAAGGGTGATCAGGAGTCGATCATTACCAATATTTTAGAAGGCAATAATACTTTTGTTATTATGCCCACAGGCGGAGGGAAGTCTATTTGCTATCAGTTGCCGGCTTTAATGAGCGAAGGTACAGCAATTGTGATTTCTCCTTTAATCGCATTAATGAAAAACCAGGTAGACCAATTAAGGGCTTTTGGTGGAAATGACAGTATTGCTCATTTTCTTAATTCATCCTTAAACAAATCTGAAATTACTCAAGTTAAATCTGACCTCTTAAGCGGTCAGACTAAATTATTGTACGTTGCGCCAGAGTCTTTGGCAAAACAGGATAACATTGAATTTTTGAACCTGATTAAAATTTCCTTTGTCGCCGTTGATGAGGCGCATTGTATCTCTGAATGGGGGCACGATTTCAGGCCGGAATACCGTAAGATTAAACAGGTTATTGCAGGGTTGGGGAATAATATCCCGATTATTGCATTAACTGCGACGGCTACGCCAAAGGTACAACAGGACATTATGAAGAATCTGGGCATGACGGAAGCCACGTTATTCAAATCTTCATTTAACCGGCCGAATTTATTTTATGAAATCCGTCCTAAAAAAGATATCACCAAAGAAATCATTAAATATATCAAGTCTAATCCGGGTAAATCAGGGATTATCTATTGCCTAAGCCGTAAAAAGGTGGAGGAAGTGGCCGAAGCTTTAAACCTCAATGGAATCAGTGCCTTGCCTTATCATGCAGGTTTAGATCCGAAAGTCAGGGCCGAAACACAGGATAAATTTTTGATGGAAGATGCCGAGGTAATTGTTGCAACGATTGCCTTTGGTATGGGGATCGATAAACCAGATGTACGCTTTGTCATCCACCACGATGTGCCTAAGAGTATGGAAGGTTATTATCAGGAAACCGGTAGGGCCGGACGTGATGGTGGCGAAGGCGTGTGCATTGCTTTCTACTCTCAAAAAGATGTAGATAAACTGGCGAAATTTATGAAAGATAAACCGGTTTCTGAAAGAGAGATTGGTACACAGATATTAAAGGAAGTGATTGATTATGCCGAATCCGGCGTTTGCCGTCGTAAGCAGATCCTACACTATTTTGGCGAAAACTTTAACGAAACCGGCTGCAACTGTATGTGCGACAACTGCAAAAAGCCGAAAAAACAGTTTGAAGTTGAAAGTCAGTTATCTACCTTATTAAAGTTTATTGAAAAATCCGGTGAGAAGTTCGATGATGCACACCTGTTAAATGTCTTTTTAGGTCTGGAAACAGCGCAAACCATTGCTTATGAACATAGTAAGGTTCCTGAATTTGGGATCGGTAAGGAGGACGGTGAGCTGATGTGGAAATCCATTATCCGCCAGGCGGTTTTAAATAATTATCTTTTCAAGGATATCGATAATTACGGTTTATTAAAATTAACTAAACAGGGAAAAGATTTTATCGTTAATCCTTACAGCCTCAAATTCATATTAAACGAGCCGATAGGAAACAGCACCGACGATGATGATGAAGATGTAAAACAAGGCACAGGCGCTTTGGATACCCATCTTTTATCGTTGCTCAAAGAGCTGCGTAAAAAAATTGCGAAGCAAAAAAGCGTTCCACCATTTGTGGTTTTCCAGGATCCGTCTTTAGAAGAAATGTGTACCCATTATCCAATTACCATGGAAGAACTTCGCCAGATTTCTGGTGTAGGTTCGGGTAAAGCAATGAAATTCGGTGCACCTTTTATTGAATTGATCAAAAAATATGTGGAGGATAACGACATCGAACGTCCTATTGATCTGATCATTAAAACGCAGGCCAATAAATCGCAGATGAAAGTATCAATCATCCAAAATATCGACAGACAGATTGGCCTGGAAGACATTGCCGATTCAAAAGGCATCACTTACGAAGAAATCCTGAAAGAAGTAGAGTCGATTGTAAACTCCGGCACCAAACTAAACCTGAACTATTTTATTGATGAAATCATTGACGATGATAGGCAGGATGAAGTTTTTGATTACTTCAGGGCAGCTGAAAGCGATTCTATAGACGAAGCACTAAATGAACTGGGCGAAACCGATTACACCCGGGAAGAAATTCAATTGATGCGGATAAAATTTATGTCGGAATTAGGAAACTAAAAATCAGATATGAGATTTGAGACGTTAGATATGAGAGAAACACAAGTCTCAAATCTCAAATCTCAAATCTCACATCTCACATCTCACATCTCAACAATGTTAAACTATTTAGATAAATTAAAAAATACAGATTCAGGGAATTTCTTTTTAATGGCGGGTCCATGCGCTATTGAAGGCGAAGATATTGCCATGAGAATTGCTGAAAAGATTATTACGGTTACCGATAAACTGCAGATTCCATACATTTTTAAGGGTTCGTACCGCAAGGCAAATAGAAGTAAAGGAAGTTCTTTTACGGGCATTGGCGATGAAAAAGCGTTACGCATTTTAGAAAGGATCGGCAGAGAATTTGGTGTGCCAACCGTTACCGATATCCATGAAAGTGGTGAAGCCGCCATGGCTGCTGCGTATGTTGATGTACTGCAGATTCCGGCTTTTTTGTGCCGCCAAACCGATTTATTAGTTGCTGCTGCAGAAACGGGGAAAGTGGTAAATGTAAAAAAAGGCCAGTTTTTATCGGCTGGGTCCATGAAATTTGCAGTTGAAAAGGTAAAAGAGGCAGGCAACGATAAGGTCATCTTAACTGATCGTGGAAATACCTTTGGTTATCAGGATCTGATTGTAGATTATCGCGGTTTACCCGAAATGCAAAGTTTTGGTGTGCCTGTGGTAATGGATTGTACCCATAGTTTACAACAGCCTAATCAAAGCAGCGGAGTTACCGGTGGTAAACCCGAACTGATTTCAACTATTGGAAAAGCAGCCATTGCCGTTGGTGCCGATGGCTTATTTATCGAAACACATCCTGATCCTGCAAATGCCAAATCAGATGGAGCCAACATGCTTCATTTAGATTTGCTCGAAGAAACTTTAGTCAAATTAGTTCGTTTAAGACAAGCTGTTATATCATGACAGCTAAAAAAGGAGTTTTCTTAACTGCGGAATGGCGAAAGTTAGCACTCGCGCAATATGCGGTAGATGAGCAAATTCTTTTAAAGTATCTTCCTCCGCACACCGAATTAGATAGCTGGAATGGAAAGTATTATGTGAGCTTAGTGGGTTTCATGTTTATGAATGTAAAATTACTTGGCTTTAATATTCCATTCCATACAAATTTTGAGGAAGTTAACCTGCGCTTTTATGTTCGGTATAAACATGATAAAGAATGGAAAAGAGGAGTTGTTTTTGTTAAAGAAATTGTTCCTTTACCTGCAATCACATTTGTTGCCAATACCATTTATAAAGAAAAATATCAAACTTTACCCATGAAACATGTTTGGGTAGAACAGGAAAACCAGCTTGAGGTGGATTATCTCTGGAAAAGTGAAACATGGCATAATTTCAGGTTACTGCCAATGCAAAGGCAGAAGAAATTGCACCGGGTAGCGAAGAAGAATTTATTACCGAACATTACTGGGGATACACAAAAATTGGCCGCAATAAAACCTCTGAATATGGGGTAGAACATCCGCGCTGGCAAGTTTATCCTATAAAAAGTTATAAAATCAACGTCGATTTTGGGATAAACTATGGTAATGATTTTGCTTTCTTAAACCATGCCGAGCCAGATTCTGTTTTCCTGGCAGAAGGATCAGAAATCAGGGTACTTAAAGGAAAACGATTTTAGACGGAATTACCATCATTCAGGTTAAACGCAATGATCATGACTATTCTGAATGATTTTTTTTCCCCTTAAATCAAAATCATTCTCATTTTTTTAAACCGGTAGAAAGGCAATAATTGAAGTACAAAAGTCCGAACAATTTTTGAAATTGTTGGTTTTATGTATGTTGGCATCAAAGTCGGGGCGTAACTTTTCTTTTACCTATCAATTTTAAGGAAATTAGCTTTAGTTTTTATTTTAAATTTAGAGATGGAAATACCGGAAAAACGGTTAATTTTTATCGAAGAATTCATAATAATGAAGATTCTGGTAACGCAACCATTTATAAACATCCAACTATGAAATCTTCTGAACAGAAACCAAATCAAGGTGATAGCAGGCGCGATTTTCTTAAAAAGACCTCAGTAATTACGGCCATTGCACTAACGCCTGGTACTGCAATCAAAGCTGCAGAAAATAATGCCGATGAACGTTTTGCCGAACTTTTTGAGAAAATACCCCTAAAGCTTACGGTAAATAATAAAGCTTATCAAACAACGGTAGAACCCCGGGTAACCCTTTTAGACTATCTGCGTGAAGAATTACACTTAACGGGTACTAAAAAAGGATGTGATCATGGCCAGTGTGGCGCCTGCACTGTTCATGTAGATGGACAAAGGGTAAACGCTTGCCTCAGCTTAGCAGTGATGAATGAGGGAAAGAAAATAACCACGATAGAAGGTTTGGCAAATGGCGATACTTTACATCCGATGCAGGCTGCTTTTATCAAACATGACGGTTTTCAATGCGGCTACTGTACACCAGGGCAGATCATGTCGGCAGTAGCCTGTGTTCGTGAAGGCCATGCCAATTCAAGGGCTGAAATAAGCGAATACATGAGCGGAAATATCTGCAGGTGTGGTGCTTATCCAAGCATAGTTGATGCAATTATTGAAGTGAAGGAAGGAGGTGAAACCCTATGATCAATTTTCAATACCTCAGAACAACCACAGCAAAATCAGCCATTGCTTTATTGGGTAAAGATAAAAATGCCAAATTCCTGGCAGGTGGTACAAATTTAATCGATCTGATGAAAAGAGGTGTTACCGCACCGGAAAAACTTATTGATATCAACCACGTACCGCTGAAACAAATCAGGCAGATCGGGAATAAAATCCATATCGGTGCTTTGGCTTCGAATACGGCAGTTGCAGATCATCCCCTGATTAAAGAGAAACTGCCTTTACTTTCCCGGGCTTTACAAGCCGGCGCATCAGCGCAACTCAGAAACGTGGCTACGGTTGGCGGGAACATGATGCAGCGTACGCGCTGTGGGTATTTTTACGATATCGAAATGCCTTGTAATAAACGCCAGCCCGGTACAGGATGTGGAGCAATGGAAGGTTTTAACCGCATGCATGCTATTTTCGGAACTTCAGAAAAATGCATTGCTGTTCATCCCAGCGATATGTGTGTAGCCTTAATTGCCTTAGACGCTGAAGTGATATTGGCCAATGCAAAAGGAGAACGCAAACTATCATTTAAAGATTTTCATCGCTTAGCCGGAGATACACCACAGTTAGACAACAACTTAAAGGCCGATGAAATGATTATAGGTTTGGAAATTCCTACAAACAATCTGGCCAAAAATTACCATTATCTAAAAGTCAGGGATAGGGCTTCTTATGCTTTTGCACTGGTATCAGTAGCGGCAGCTTTTGAAATCGTCAATAATAAAATTACTGATGTTCGGCTGGCCATGGGCGGCGTGGCACATAAACCCTGGCGTTTAACCGCATCTGAGATTTTCTTAAAAGGAAAAGAAGCCAGCTTAACCAATTTTGAGCAGGCTGCGCAACTGGCCATGAAAGATGCAAAAAGCTTTGGAGGAAACGACTTCAAGCTAAAACTTGCACCCAATACAATTATTGAGGCCTTAAACCTAGCAAAATCAAAAGCCTAGTTATGGAAAAGAATATGCTAAAAGATGAAAACGACAGAGTAGACGGATTCTTGAAAGTGACCGGGAAAGCCAAATATTTTGCTGAATATGATTTACCTGGTTTAACCTACGGTGTGTTGGTAACCAGTACCATTACTAAAGGGAAAATAACCACACTTGAAACGAAGGCTGCCGAAAAAGCTCCTGGAGTGGTCGCGGTGATTTCGCACCTGAATAAGCCCCCGGCGGCGGCTTACGAACAGGAGGGTGGACCGCAGATGAAGATTTTTTATACCGATAAAATTTTCTATAACGGACAACCCATAGCTATTGTGGTGGCCAATACTTTTGAAAGGGCAACTTATGCGGCATCATTGGTTAAGGCAACCTATGCTAAAGAGACTTTTAATACTGATTTTGAAAAAGCGCTGAAAGATCCGAAAGCTAAAAAGCTACAGGGGCAGGCCGACTATAAACGTGGTGAAGAAAATGCTTATAAAACTGCAGAGGTAAAGCTCGAAGAAAGGTACTTTCTTCCAATTGAGACACATAATCCAATGGAATTACATGGGATTATTGCCGATTGGAGACCAAATAACCAGCTTACGGTTTATGCCAAAACACAAGGCGTAAAAGCTACGCAGGGAACTATTGCGAATGTTTTTAAAATCCCTATGGAAAATATCCAGGTGAACTCGGAGTTTGTGGGTGGTGGTTTTGGGATGGCCTTACGCACATGGCCATTGGAGATCGCCACAATAATGGCTTCTAAACACATTGGCAAACCTGTAAAACTGGTTGTTACCAGAATGCAGATGTTTACGATGGTAGGTAATCGGCCAGCGGCCATACAAACCATTGGTTTGGGTGCAAATAAGGATGGCAAGTTAACGGGCATTACGCATAGGGCTTATGGTGAAACTTCTGCTTATGAGAACTTTACCGAAGGCGTAGTGAACATGTCAAAGTTTATGTACCAATGCGATAATGTAAATACTTCTTATGTTATTGTTCCGGTTGATTTGGGCGTGCCGATATGGATGCGTGGACCAGGGGAAGCCACCGGAGCTTTTGCGCTCGAAAGCGCGATTGATGAGATGGCGCATGCCCTAGACATGGATCCATTGGAATTTAGAATTAAAAATGATCCTGAAACCGATCAACAAAAAAACAAGCCTTTTTCCAGCAAGAATATTAAAGAGGCCTATAAAATCGGAGCTGAGAAGATTGGCTGGCGCAACCGAAAAAACAAACCGGGTAGTATAGTTGAAGGGCCATGGCAAACCGGTTACGGTGTAAGTGTTGGTGTATTTAATGCCAATAGGGGTAAAGCCAGCGTAAAAGGCATTTTAAAAGCTGATGGATCGCTTCTTTTACAAAGCGCAACAAGTGACATTGGTCCTGGTACAGGAACCGGTATGACTTTAATTGCCAGTAAACTGATGGGTATTCCTGTAGATAAAATCACTTTCGAATTAGGTGATTCATCTTTACCGCCAGCGCCAAGTCAGGGCGGTTCGGCTACACTATCTACCGTAGGCTCGGCAGTGAATGATGTTTGTGTAGCCTTAAAATCTACCATTGCCGAACTCGCAGCAAATTCAAATATGGATGCAACGTCTAATTTTGTTGATGTTTTGAAAAAGAATAATCTGCCGCAAATAGAAATAACAAAAGAGAGTCAGGGCGGTAAGGAAAGAGATAATTACTCGATGTATTCGTTCTCCATTCACTTTGTACAGGTAAAAGTAAATAACCTGACAGGAGTGGTAAAGATAAGTAAAATTGTTTCTGTAGGTGATTCAGGAACCATTGTGAGTCCGAAAACCGCCAGAAGCCAGATGGTGGGCGGCGCAGTTGGCGGTATAGGAATGGCTTTAACAGAAGAATCAATAATCGATCACCGTTATGGAAGATACATCAATAACAACTTTGCTGATTACCACGTTCCTGTGAACGCTGATGTACCGGAAATCGATGTTAATTTTATCAATAAGCCTGATCCTTACATTAACCCGATGGGTGCAAAAGGTATGGGTGAAATTGCTTTGATCGGCTTTTCTGCTGCAGTAGCCAATGCCGTTTTTAATGCTACTGGGAAGAGGATCAGAACATTACCCATCACACCTGATAAGATATTGGCTTAAAACAACAGAAATCAAGTTTTAAAAAACTTGACTTCTCTAAACACCCGAAACAAAAAATGCGTCCAGATTTTACATTGGGACGCATTTTTATTTTTCTGTTAAAGAAAACAGCTTGAAGATCCTTCGCTTTCGCTCAGAATGACAATCTGAAAAAATTACTTAGCAACTTACTTACCTGAATAAGTTGCTGCTAATTTTAATGCATTGTAAGCATTTACAATTCCGCCGCTGATACAAAGATCAGAAAAAGGAACAGAAACTTTTTCGGCATCAGGACCTTCGCCTTTCGCGTATTCTACATTGTGGTTTACTTTGGTAACCGATTTAACGATAATTTCTTTTACCTGCGCTGCCGTTAATTTTGGATAATAAGAACGGATTAAGCCAGCCAGGCCAGCCACAACCGGAGAGGCCATACTGGTTCCATCCAAGTTTTTGTATTTGGAACCAGGTACGGTGGAATAAATCTGTACACCTGGCGCGAAAACATCAACCTGGTTTTTACCATAGTTAGAGAAACTAGCTTTCAAAGTCTCATCATCTTTAGGACCTGAAGCACCAACGGTAATCCATGATGCAATAGTTTTCTCATCTAAATCCTTGTGGTTAGGGAAATTATTTTCAACATCAATATTTTTGTTCTCGTTACCTGCGGCCTGAACAATCAATACATCTTTAGATGCGGCATATTTCATTGCTTCGTTAACAACTGCTTTATCCCAGCTATAAGCTTTACCAAAACTCATGTTGATTACTTTAGCGCCATTATCAACTGCATAGCGGATTGCATTTGCTACATCTTTATCCCTTTCATCACCGTTTGGCGTACAACGCACGCCCATAATAGCTACATTATCGGCTACACCTAAAATTCCAATTTTGTTGGTTCTATCTGCTGCAATAATACCTGCTACGTGTGTACCGTGCATCGCATCAGGGCCTGCAACATCGTTATTGCCATAAAACCGTTCTTTATCATTATTTGGATCATCACCAACTATTGAACGTGGATCATAATCAAGATTTAAGTTATATTCGGCCTGGCGTGTATAATAATCCAATCCTTCTTTAATCTGGTCTTCGTAAAAATCTTTAAAACTGCCTTTTTCCAGTTGTTGGATCAATATTCCCTGGATACGGCCTTCAATCGCCGTAGATGGCTTAAAGTTTTTAAAATCTTCTGCTGTTGGATTTTCTTTACCAATTTTCTGTACTACAGCATCTAAAGCTGTTTTAAAACCTGTAATACCCGCTAAGTTTTCTTTTGCTTCGGCCAGTTTTTGTTCCAACTCGGCCCTTTCAGCTTTAAACGCTTCAAAATCCTTTTTATCCTTTTCTGCTACATTTGCATCTGTAGTATTGGCAAAGCGTGCCTGATCCCGACGAACCAAACGGGTCAGCTCTAAGGTTTCAAAATTTACAGATCCCTTTGGTCCTCCAATAAAATTCCAGCCGTTAATATCGTCGATGTAGCCATTTTTATCATCATCTTTACCATTGCCTGGTTTCTCTTTGGTATTTACCCACATAATCCGTTTCAGATCTTCGTGTGTAGCTTCTACACCACCGTCATTTACAGCCACGATAACTTTTACGGATCTTTTACCCTTTAAAAGTTCTTTATATGCTTTCTCCGTACTGATTCCGAATGTGCTATCGCTTTTTAGGTCGAGGTTTTGCCAATTGGCTTTTTGCGCATGAGCCAAAGTTGGTACTGCACTTACAATTGCAATACCCAACAATGTTCTAAAAATTCTACTCTTGTTCATTTATATATTTTTGTATTAAACGGCGAAAGTTAATTTTAATTTTTTGTTGAAAGAAATTGTGTTTAAATTAAATTGATATTGATGTGCTTTTTATAACAGTTAAGGCCGTTGACAATGAAAAAAGTCGTCGTTCAGGACCGGTTTCTACGGAATAGAGAAATCTATCTGAAAAGATTTCCCGACTTCGTTATACCAGGTTCGAAACGACGACTAGTTAAATGTAGGTTAACTTGATAACCTATTTTAAGCCTGCGGCAATTTTCTGAGCCATCTCGTTATGCGATTCGATTACTTTTAAAGTATTCGCAGCCCATTCTTTAATACTTTGATCGCGGTTTTCGGTACCTTTTTTGAATAATGCTACCGTTTTTTCGTGATCGGTAACCATCATATCCATATAGTGTTTATCAAAGGCTGCACCAGTCATTTTTTTCATACCATCTAAATGAATCTGTTCATCAGCTGGTAAGGCATCAGGGGTAATTACTTTCTTATTTACAGCCAATGCTTTTAATTCTGCATTGGCTTTTTCATGGTCGGCAAGCATTTTAGCCGCAAACTCTTTCACCTCTGCACTTTTAGCATTCTGGGCTGCAATCTTAGCCGCTTCAACTTCCATAATACCGCCAACGGCCGCTTTTCTTAAAAAAGTAGCACCTGCTTCATCCACTCCAGATTCAGTACTTTCTGATCCGGCAACGTGATTACCGTTTACCATAGTGGTGTCGCCAGCAACACTGTCTTTAGTAGTTGCCGATTTTTTATCTGCAGTCTGGCAGGCCTCAAAAGAAAGTGCCATGGCAAAAGCTGTCGACAATAGAAATATCTTTTTCATGTTTTCTCAATGTTTAATATGTATGAGAAACAAGATACTCGAAAAAAGGTTTTTGATATCTCTGCTGGCCCTTAACGATATGCATTTTGAATCACAATGCCCATTTGCCTTTCGGGATTTTGAATAGCTGAAAAACCAAATTGTTCATAGAGTCCATGGGCGTCTAAAGTAGCCAATTGGTAACGCCTCAGGCCCTGCAAATCCGGATGGAAAATCATAAATGACATCATTTTTTTTGACTAGCCCAACCCACGGTAATTCTCGTTTATGTAAACATCGCAAAGCCAGGCAAATGTTGCTTTATCGGTTACCCAACGGGCAAAACCTACCTGCACATGATCTTTGTAAACACCAAAACATAATGAATTTTCTATGGAACGTTTTACGGTAGCTATAGGAATGCCTTTCGCCCAATAGGATTCGACACTTAAATACTGATGGATAGCTTCGAGATCTAAGCGTTCTTTTTGATCAGAAAATATAAAACCGTTTTCGCTGATTTCCATAATTGATATAGGTTAATTGTTTAAATTTGGCTAACCATTTAATTGTCAGATTATTATTTCTAATTGACCGATTTTAACAGTTAACCAGTTAAACTAATTACGCATATTGATAAACTGTAATGGCTGATCAAAATCTTCGTTTCTGCAAAGACTGATGACAGCTTGTAAATCATCAATTTTTTTGGCCGTAACCCGAACCTGATCATCCATAATGGCAGGCTGAACTTTTAACCCGCTGGCTTTGATTTTGGCTACCACTTTTTTCGCCGCTTCTTTATCCAATCCCTCTTTGATACTGATTTCTTTTCTGATCATGTTACCCGAGGCCTGGTGTTCGTCGCCGAAGTTTAAACTTTTTGGATCCAAATTCTGCTTCATCATCCGGGAAATGATAGATCCTTCAATAGCTTTCAAACGCATATCGTCTTCAGTTACAATGGTTATCACATTTGTTTTTTTATCCAGATCGATTGTGCTTTTTGATCCGTTAAAGTCGAATCTGTTCAGTATTTCTTTTTTAGCATTGTTAATGGCATTGTCTAATGTCTGCGCATCAACTTTACTTACAATATCAAAAGAAGGCATGGTTTTAGCTTTAAAGTAAAAAAATAAGTAGATTTAATAGAAATTAATCCATTCTCACAAAAAAACGAAAATAATATGAAAACCCCTAAGCCGAAGTCTCAAAAAAAGATTATAAAAAAGGAAGCCAAAAAACAGCTTGAACAGTCTATTACTACTCAATTTTTAGATGTGATTAAAAGTTTAGGTCATGATGTATCTGAAATCAGTACGGAGGTGGGTAAAGCAAGTAAGCGGGTCGCTAGAAAATTAACCAAAAAATTTACCATTGTTAAGTCTGATGTGGGTCAAAAAATTGATGGTTTGTTACAAGCCTCGCAAGAAAAAGCAAAAGAAGTAAAAAAGCCTGTTGCCAAAGCGGTAAGTAAATCTGAAAAATCTGCTGAAAAAGTAGTTAAAAAAGCTATAGCTAAAGCAAAACCTGTGGTACAAAGTGTTAAAGTTGCCGCAATAGAGACCGAAGAGAAGGCCGAAAAGGTATTGGCAAAGCCATTGAATAAGTCAAAAACTGCCGTAAATGAAACAGTTAAAACAATCAAAAAAGTAGCAGATAAAGCACCGGAAAAAACACCTGAAATACTGAACAACACTGCTGCTAAAGGCAGTTCTGAAGCAAGGAAAAATGTAAAAACACCAACCAAGAAATAAATTTGTTAACGTTAACGTGTAAATGAATTAACATCGATTTAACAAAATAATTTGCAGTTTTGAACATCCCTGTTTTGGCAGGGATTTTTTATTTTTTTAGATGAGCAATAAGAAGATTCCATTTTTTAACCGTGAAATCAGTTGGCTTTACTTTAATGAACGCGTACTGCAGGAAGCAGCCGATGAAACAGTTCCGCTGATTGAACGGATTAAATTTTTATCTATATATTCTTCCAATTTAGAAGAGTTTTATCGGGTTAGGGTAGCCACTATAAGCCGGCTCACCAATCTGAACGATAAAGCCAAAGCACTTTTAGGATTTAACCCGAAAAAAATTCTGAATGAGATTAAAAATATTGTTGTTAAACAGGAAAGAAAATTCGACCAGCTGTTTCAGGCTACTTTAATTAACGAACTTGCTCAAAACAGGATTTTTATTTTAAACGACACACAGCTAAATGTAAGCAGGGGAGAATTTGTTAAAAATCATTTCAGGGATAAAATTTTATCCAACCTGGTTCCGATCATGCTGGATATGGATAAACCTTTTCCGGAATTGAAAGACCGGTACCTTTACTTTTTTGTCAAACTTTCTAAAAAGGATACAAAAGTTAAAGAGAAATATGCACTTATTGAAATTCCGCCCAATTTACCCCGGTTTTTGGTACTACCCGAAACAAACGATTTAAAGTTTATTATTCTTGCCGAAGATATCATCAGATATTGTTTAGACGATATTTTTTATGTTTTCACTTACGATAATTTGGAAGCTTACTCCATTCAGTTGACGCGCGATGCTGAATTGGATATTGATAAAAACATTAGTGACAAGTTTATTGATGATTTAAAAAACAGCTTAGAGAAACGAAAAAAAGGAAAGCCTATGCGCTTGCTTTACGATTCGGCCATGCCACTGAATATGCTTACCGTGTTGGTAAACAAGCTTAAACTGGAAGCCGAAAGTTTGATTCCGGGTAACCGCTACCATAAATTCGGCGACTTTATTGCTTTCCCGAATGTGGGCAAAAAGGAATTGGAGTATGCACCAAATGTACCGTTAAAGGTTCACGATCTGCATAGAACGCAAAGTATGTTCAATAAAGTTGCACAGCGCGATTATTTGGTCAATTTACCTTATCAATCGTACGATTATATTATTTTGTTCTTACGTGAAGCTGCCATTGATCCGAAAGTAACGGAAATACAGATCACCCTATATCGTTTAGCCGAAAACTCAAAAGTAATCAATGCCTTAATCAATGCCGCTAAAAATGGCAAAAACGTTTCTGTTCTGTTAGAACTTAAAGCTCGTTTTGATGAACAGGCCAATATCTACTGGACAAGCCGGTTAATGGAAGAAGGTGTTAAAGTAAATTATGGCTTAACAGATTATAAGGTACATTCTAAAATCTGCTTGGTTAAACGGATAGAAAAAGATAAAGCGGTATACTATGCAAACTTGGCAACAGGGAATTTCAATGAAAAAACCGCAGGGTTATACTGCGATCATAGCATTTTTACGGCCAGGAAAGAGATCACCAACGACCTGGTTAAACTTTTTGATGCACTAAATAAGCGTACCGTAACCAAAGGTTTCAAGCATTTGATTGTTTCTCCATTGGAGAGCCGTTCTAAACTGGTTAATTTTATCAACCGCGAAATCAGAAATGCCAAACAAGGTAAACTTGCTTATATTATGTTAAAAGTAAACAGTTTGGCCGATGAAGGCATTATATCAAAACTTTATGATGCGAGCAATGCCGGGGTTAAAATCCAGCTTATTATCCGCGGCATTTGTTGCCTGGTGCCGGGAGTAAAGGGGTTTAGTGAAAATATTACTGCGGTTAGTATTATCGATAAGTTTTTGGAGCATGCAAGGGTATATATTTTTGGAAATAACGGCAAAAACGACATGTATTTATCATCTGCAGATTTAATGAGCAGAAACTTTGAACATCGTGTTGAGGTTGGCTTTCCGGTGCTGGATCATGATATTAAACAAGAAATACAAGATATCATTGATCTGCAGCTGCAAGATAATACCAAATCCCGACAAATAAATGCCACTAACAGCAATAAATATCATAAAAACAGATTAAGTAAAAAAATAAGGGCGCAGGTGGATATTTATAACTATTTAAAAACCAAGCATCAATCATAATGTTAAGATACGCAGCTATCGATATCGGCTCTAACGCGGTGAGGTTACTCATTGCCGATATCAGCAAACAAGACGGGAAATATAAATATAAAAAGAATACCCTTATACGTGTGCCCCTACGATTAGGCGATGATGCATTTCTGGACAAACATATTTCGGAGAAAAAATCAGCCGATCTGGTAAAAACCATGATTGCTTTTAAAAACCTGATGGATGTTTACCATGTTTCTGAATACCTGGCCTGTGCAACCTCTGCCATGCGCGAGGCCCAAAATGGTGAAGATATTGTTAAACTGATTAAAAAAGAAGCAGACATTACTTTAGAAATTATTGAGGGACAACGCGAAGCCAATATCATATACGCCAACCACATTGAAGAAGCATTAGACGAAAATAAAAATTACCTGTATATTGATGTTGGCGGCGGTAGTACCGAGTTATCTGTTTTTGTAAAGGGTGTGCCGGAGGCATCGAGATCATTTAATATCGGTACGATCAGAATGCTTGATAACCAGGATAAGGAAGAAACCTGGGAAGAGATGAAAGATTGGGTTAAAGAGCATACCAAAGCCTATAAACATTTAGCAGGCATAGGTACAGGTGGCAATATCAATAAATTGTTCCGCATGTCTGATGAAAAGGAAAATGCACCTTTATCGTTGCAGAAACTAAATTCGATGTATAATAAATTAACCAGTTATTCACTGAAAGAAAGGATTCATGTATTGGGTTTAAATCCCGATCGTGCAGATGTGATTATCCCGGCCTGCGAGATTTATTTAACCTTAATGAAGTGGACAGGTATAAAACAGATTTATGTACCTAAGGTGGGTATGGCTGATGGAATTATTAAATTGCTGATTGAAGAGAAGTTGGATTAGGTAACCAGGGCGTCAGATTTTTCCGTCTGATACCCCGACCAATCTGGTCTTTAGAACTGTCGGATGGTAACATCCGACAGCACATTATCTGTGGTGTCAGATGTTACCATCTGACACTCAGAAAATCCTGGCTTATCATTCCGATGGTAACATCCGAATGCACATTTCATTAATCTTCCAGCAATTTAGTCGCAGCTACATCTACAAACCAGGTTAATTTACCGTCAATCGGATCGATTAGCTGAGAAGGATACAGATCAGGATTTTTTTCTGTATCACCAATTACATGTTTAAGTGCTTCGGCTTTATTCTCTCCAAAAACCAGAAAAGCAACATTATCTGCTTTATTAATTAATGGTGCAGTAAAACTAATGCGATAAGTATCTAGTTTTTCCACGTACACAGCCGCTACATTCACTTCTTCATCCTTCACCAATGTAGTGTGCGGAAAAATCGAAGCGGTATGTGCGTCATCGCCCATGCCTAGCAGGATTAAATCGAAAACAATGTCTTCGCCATTAAAATGCTGATCAATTGCTTTTTTATATTCAATAGCCGCTTTTTCCGGTGCCAAAGTAGTATCTACATAAAAAATATGATCCTCTTTAATACCCAACGGATCTAAAATAGTTTTCTTGGCCATTAATCCATTGTAGTTATCATCACTGGCCGGAACGTTGCGCTCATCGCCAAAGAAAAAATATACTTTTTCCCAATCGATCCTGTGCTGACCTTCGGTAGCTAAAAAATGGTAAAGTGCTTTAGGAGAACTACCACCAGTAAGCACGAAATTAAAACGATCGTTTTCTTCGATAGACATTTCCGCAATTTTGATTACATAATCTGCCAGATCCTGGTTTAGTTCTTCTAATGTTTTGTATATAAGTAGATTCATTTTTATGTATTAAATAATGTCATGTTGAGCTTGTCGAAACACCTTATCATAAATTTTCGACACACTCAGAATGACAATTTGTTTATGGCTATTCAACAGTTGTTTAAGCCATTAACTTATTATTCCTTGTTCTTTAATGGCAGGTTAAACCAATGGAAACCGTCTCTTGCAATAAGTGCTTCTGCTTCTTCAGGTCCCCAGCTATCAGCCGGATAGTTAGGGAAGTTGATCGACTTCTTGCTTTCCCAGGTATTTAAAATCGGCATCACCAGTTCCCAGGCTGCTTCTACCTGATCGCCTCGCATAAACAGGGTTTGATCGCCCATCATGGCATCCAACAACAAGGTTTCGTAAGCTTCCGGTGTATCGCCCTCGTAAGTGCCTTTATAATCAAATACCATATCAACAGGGTTCAATACCATGTCTAATCCAGGTCTTTTGGCCTGCACCTGCATGCGGATACTCATTTCCGGCTGGATGCTGATCACCAACCTGTTCTGCTGCCAATTTTCAGTTACATCTGAAGAGAAAATCTGATGTGGCACATCTCTAAACTGGATCGTTATTAATGATGAAGTTTGGTTTAAGCGTTTTCCTGTTCTTAAATAGAAAGGAATACCTTGCCATCTCCAGTTATCGATATGGAATTTAACTGCCGCAAAAGTTTCGGTATTAGAGTGAGGATCAACACCTTTTTCCTGACGGTAGCCGGGAACTTCCTTGCCTTCAACCCAACCTTTGCTATACTGGCCGCGAACCGTATGAAAACGGATATCTTCAGCAGAAAAAGGACGCATTGCTTTTAATACCTCTACCTTGCGGTTCCTGATTTCATCGGCATCAAAATTAATTGGCGCTTCCATTCCAACCAAACAGAGCAATTGTAACAAGTGGTTTTGGATCATGTCCCTTAAAGCACCCGAACCTTCGTAGTAACCTCCACGATCGCCCACACCTAACTGTTCGGTTACTGAAATCTGGACATGATCGATATAAGATCTGTTCCATAATGGTTCGAACAAAGCATTGGCAAAACGGAAAGCCATCATGTTTTGCACGGTTTCTTTGCCAAGATAATGATCGATACGATAAATCTGTTTTTCGGTAAAAATGGTGCTTAACAATGCGTTTAACTCTTTTGCTGATTCTAAATCATGGCCAAAAGGTTTTTCGATAACGATGCGGCTATTATCTTCATCTTGCGTTAATTTATATTTCTGCAAACACTCCGCGATAATAGGGAAGAAATTAGGAGCCACTGCCAGATAGTAAATGACCTGTGTACCAGCACCAAACTCTTTTTGATATTTTTCTACGGCAGCTTTTAGATTTTCGAAAGTTTTCGGTTCAGCAAAATCGGTAGGGCAATAATGGATCGTATTTCCGAAATTTTCCCATTTGTCTTTTTTAACTTTCCCGCTACGAGAAAACTCATTTACCGCTTCTTCCAATGCAGTTTTATAACTGTCATCGGTAAATTCTGTTCTTCCGGTACCTATAATGGCAAATTTTTCAGGCATATAGCCCTCCATAAACAGGTTATATAGCGCTGGTGCTAATTTTCTTTTATTTAAATCGCCTGTTCCACCAAATATTACAAAAATGGTGGGATTTAATGCGGTTTTGGCTTTCATCTTATATTTTGTTCGTGTGTCTATTAGGTTAAGATAATTTATTCCAATCGGCATGGAAAACGCCATCTTTATCAATACGCTCAAAAGTATGCGCACCAAAGAAATCTCGTTGTGCCTGGATTAAATTTGAAGGCATTCTGCCGGTAGTAATAGTGTCAAAGTAGGTTAGGGTAGATGCAAAAGCAGGGATGCCTAAACCAGCATTTATGCTGGCACAAATTGTATTACGGGTACCCTTTAAAGTATCTTTAATGATATTTTGAATACCTGCATCACCGAATAAATGTTCCAGAGCATTGTTTTTATCATAAGCCTGATAAATATCTTCTAAAAATTTAGCCCGGATGATACAGCCGCCACGCCAGATTTTGGCAATTTCCTGCAACTGTAAATCGTATTGATATTCTTTTGATGCCTGCACCAACAAATGCATCCCTTGTGCGTAAGCACTGATCATTGAAAAGTAAAATGCATCTTCCAGCTCCTCAACGGTAACCGCAATTTTGGTATCATTTTTACCAAATGCTTCTTCTAAAGAAACCCTTAAGGCTTTAAACTTAGATAAGTCGCGGTTAGAAACAGCTTCGTTAATGGTTGGTATAGGTAACTGAAGTTCCATTGAAACTTCCGAAGTCCACTTTCCGGTGCCTTTTGAACGCGCTTCATCTTTAATCTGGTCTAGCAGGTCATTTTTTGTCTCTGTATCTTTAAACAAGAAAATCTCAGCAGTAATTTCCAATAAGAATGATTGTAACCTGCCTTCGTTCCATTTTTTGAATACCTTATAAATTTCTTCATTTGAATAACCTAAGCCATTTTTAAGGATGCCATAAACTTCTGCAATAAGTTCCATAATGGCATATTCGATACCATTGTGTACCATCTTCACAAAGTGGCCTGAAGCACCAGGGCCAATGTAGGTAACGCAGGGATCGGTACCTACTTTAGCAGCTACAGCTTCAAAAACATCCTTAACCACATTGTATGCTTGTTTATCGCCGCCCGGCATCATACTCGGACCGAAACGTGCACCTTCTTCACCACCAGAAATACCCATTCCGAAGAAATGTAAACCATCTTTCTCTAACTCATCAACACGGCGGTTGGTATCGGTAAAATGTGAATTTCCACTATCGATGATGATGTCTCCTTTACTTAAAAGCGGTTTTAATTCGGCAATAACGCTATCTACAATCGGGCCTGCAGGTACCAATAAAATCAGGGTACGCGGGGTCTGTAAACTAGAGATAAAGCTTTCAATATCATTAAAGCCTTCCAGCTGATGTGCTTTACCTTCTTCTTCAAGTTTAGCAATCATTTTGCTATCTTTATCATACCCCGTTACGGAAAAGCCTTTATCAGCCATGTTCAACAATAGGTTTCGGCCCATTGTGCCTAAACCGATCATTCCCAACTTATATTTTTCAGAATCGTTATTTGCCATTTTTTGTGTTTTAGAATATACCCAAAATTAGGGTTTACAAATTAATATCGGACTTATTGTTGTTAAAAGATTGTAATAAAAGGTTATTATTTTTTAGGTTCGACGGTGAAAATATTGTACTTATCGGCCAGTTTCCAAAGTTTAGCACCTCCTTTAATCCCGTCTCTGTTGGTTACGAGTTTGATGTTGTTTTCTAATTTAAAATCGATGTGTTTGGAATTGCCGCCGCCAATGTAGAGTGTATCGTAATTAAAAACTGTTTTATAAATTTCGATAATCTTTTTCAACCGCTTATTCCAGCGCTCAGCCCCAATTTTTTCAAAAGCTTTATTCCCGATATAATCATCGTAATCTTCTTCTTTGTTAATCGGGAAATGCGCCAGTTCCAAATGCGGCAGTAGTTCACCATCAAATAATAGTGCCGTTCCAAAACCTGTTCCTACCGTAAAAACAATTTCAAAACCTTTTCCATCCACTACACCTAAGCCTTGCTGATCGGCATCGTTTACCAGGCGCACGGGATGCCCCAGTACATCAGCAACACGCTGTGCAAGATCTACATCTTCCCATTTATTTTTCGCCAGGTTCGGTGCAGTTTTAACGATACCATTTTTAACATAGCCCGGAAAACCAATGGAAATGCGGTTATAAGTTTGCGGAAAAGGCTTAACCAGCTCCACAATTCCGTTTACGATATCCTTTGGTGTAGCTTCGGGCGGTGTTTTACTTTTTACATATTCATTAAGCATATTGCCGCTTTCATCCAAAAGAACCGTTTTTATACTTGTACCACCAATATCTATCGATAATATATTGTTGTTTTCAATTTTTTTCTCTGTAGCCATACCGCTTTATTTATAATTCCGAAGTTCTACAAATAAATTAAAATGGCAAACATTAAATGAAGATTGATTTACACAAACAAAATAAACTATAAAATCTATGTATTTAATAGAATATATTTATGTTTGTCCCGTTAACATAAAAAGATATAAACTCTATGACGCTAAATTACCTTGCCTTTGCTATTCCAGCTTTTTTTATTTTTGTATTTATTGAATTTAAGATTGCTAAATACCAAAAGAAAGCTAAAACCTTCAAATATGAGAGTACGGTTGCAAATTTTAGTGTTGGCATTGCCGAAAGGTTATTGAATTTGTTTATTGCGGCCAGTTTTTATCAGGTCTACAACTGGGTATATACCAACTATGCGATTTTCGAGATTTCTACTCATTGGTATGTCTGGATATTGCTGCTGCTCTCAACCGATTTTGTCTGGTATTGGTACCATAGGTTGGGGCATGAAATTAATTTCTTATGGGCTGCACATATTGTACATCACCAGAGCGAAGAATTTAATTTGTCGGCAGCCGCGAGGATTACCACCATCCAGGCCATTTTCCGTAATGTATTCTGGTGTATATTACCCTTATTGGGTTTTCACCCGAATATGATCATTACCATACTTTTGGCTCACGGGGCCTACTCATTTTTTACACACACACAATTAGTGGGTAAATTAGGCTGGCTGGAAAATATATTGATTACGCCTTCTTTACATGGCGTTCATCATGCATCCGATGAAAAATACCTGGATAAAAATTATGGTGATGTGTTTGTTTTTTGGGATAAACTTTTTGGTACTTTCCAAAAAGAAGAAGAGGCCCCAAAATATGGCTTAACCCATCCTATCAAAAGTTATAGTTTCCTTTGGCAGCATTTTCATTATTACCTGGAAATGGGAGAGGCCTATAAGCGTGCAAACGGGTTTAAAGCCAAGTGGAATGCTATTTTTGGCAGTCCGGCATTAATGGATCAAACTATCAGGCCTGTTTTGGAGGAACGTTACGCTCAGCAAAAAAAATACCATCAGGGCAAACCCAGGTTTAAAACCTATTTAAATATACAGTTAATTGGCATTGTTGCCATGCTTACAGGCACTACCATGTTTTACAACTCGTTAACTTTGGTAAACAAAGTAGCCATATCTACATTTATTCTGCTTACGCTGATTAATTTAGGGGCATTACTGGAACAGCGCAAATGGATTTATTACCTGGAATGCTTCAGGTTAATACTGGTAATTGGTTATCTCTTCTACATTTTTAACATTATCGAACTCCTGATATTCCCTGTTGTAGGATTGATAATTCTGGAGCGTCATTTTTCTTTGAACAGGCTGTATAAGAAACACTTTTTCAACTACCAATCCAACACAATTAATACATAGGTAACCTAAAGTAAAAGTTTGCTTAATATTACCGTAACGTTAGCGGGCTACTTTTGCTCGCAAGATGAAGGATGTATATTTAAGCAAAAGTGATGAAGATTTAATGTCTCTGATGATCAATAGAGATAGCCTGGCATTTGAAGCGCTTTTTAACAGGTATTATCCTGCTTTATGTAAATTTACCTCCATCTATATTAAAGACTACAATAGGGCCGAAGAGCTTATTGCGGATCTTTTTATGAAACTCTGGGACAAAAAACACGATTTGCAGATCAGATCCATCAAAAAATATCTGTTTACTGCTGCAAAAAATTTAGCCTTTAATGAAGTTCAACGCATAAAATTCCATATATTGAGTATTAACGACCGTGAAGAGACCCTTGATTATCCAGATACTTATCTAAACCCGCATGAGCAGCTTACCAGCAGGGAATCTTACTCCGAGATTATGGATTTGATTAAACTGTTGCCCGACCGACAACGAGAGGTGCTTTTAATGAGCCGCATAGATATGATGGAAAAAAGCATTATTGCCGATTTACTCGGAATAACGACCAGAACGGTAGAGACCTTACTATACCAGGCCGTGAAAAACTTCAGATTGCTTACTGCGGACCGATCGGCTATTTAATTTTATTTCGTTATTTCTGGAGAACCATAAGTTTGAACGCAATCGTCCCAAAAGATCATTCATCCAAATATTATTTGCATTAGTTTTTGGAAAGGCTGGTTCAGTTTTCCCTAGGGGTCTTCAGCCGCGCTTTTTGGTACGAGTTTCGGTTAGGTATTGGAAGCTCTCCTCCCGACAATCCCTTAGGTTTATTTAACCTAGGCAGGTGCTTATCAATAGCAAGTCGACAGGGGCTATGAATTGCTGACCTTTCATTTCCAAATCGAAAACATTCATATTACCTGATGAAATACGCCTTCAACTCATGAACTGATTTGGGTCGATACGCAACCCTTTATACTTAACGATTTGTTAACAATAACTTGATCTTTTTCGCTACGTATCAGCAGGCATTAATCTGTCTTACATTCAGAACCGCATCACTAAATGGACGAACGTTACTACAGATTAATAGAAGATTACAGCAAGAAAACCATCGGCACAGAAGATTTAACTGATTTATTGACCTGGGTAGAAAGTAGCCAGGAAAACCAGCAGATTTTCAGGGAAACCCTAAAAGCTTTTGAAGCGGCAGATCATTCGCTTAACAAACCTGTTAACCAGCAAAAAAGCTGGTTGGCCATCCAACAACATATTGAAAGTAATACTGAACAACCACCGCTAATCAAGAAAATTAAATACCAGCGCTATCTTAAAATAGCTGCCGCAATTCTGGTGATTGCTGTATTGCCAATACTTTATCTTACCCGTTCTCATCCCAAAAAAACCACAACCATTGCTTACCATGAAATCTACAATCCACGTGGACAGAAAAGACTGGTGACTTTGCCCGACGGTTCCAACATCTATTTAAACGGGGATAGTAAAATCCGGTACGCTTTAAATTTTAATACCGGTAAACGTATTGTCTACCTATCGGGTGAAGCTTTTTTTGATGTACAGCACCGCAGCAAGCAGCCTTTTATTGTACATACAGGAAAAGTAAGCACCACCGTGCTGGGCACCTCATTTAATATCAATGCCTATCCGTCCTCAGGAAATATCGCCATCACCGTACAAACGGGTAAAGTGGGAGTTGTATTTAAGGATAAACGTAAAGCCGCCCCTGTACAGTTCCTTTTACCAAATCAACAACTCAGCATCGACAGCAGTAACGGACAGGCTAATAAACATCAGGTAAATGCGGTTGATTATGACAGCTGGAGGGAATACAAAATCTTTTTTCACGATAAACCCCTGATCGAAATAGCCGAGGTGATCGCCCGCGAGTATGATCTTGATATCGAAATTAAAAAGGAGGCTTTAAAAGGCGTAAAACTTACTGCAAAATTTGATAAATGTTCAGTTAAGCAGATTATGGATGTAATTACTAAGCTTTCCGACTCAAAATATACCATCTATGAAAATAAACTAATCATTTATTAACGGCAAACTATAAAGATAGATATGATATAAAATTACTAAACCGAAAATTGGCTTGAAATGCTGGACACATTTCAAGCCCTGAAAACTGTATACTCATTTGACAAAGTAAAACTTAGTAAAGATATGAAAATTAATACCCGATGGATTAAAATTTTCCATCAGTATCCCACAAGAATTATGGTAATAATGGCCATAATCATGTTAAATCTGCTCTCTTTCTCTCTAAATACCTATGCACAAAGCGATAAGAAATTTTTATTCGAAGCGGACGGCATTACCTTAAAAAAAGCTTTCGAGAATTTAGAAAAGCTGAGCGGCAATCATATTGCATATAACAATAACCAGCTCAACGATCAGAAAAAGATTTATGTTTCCAGAGGGACAAGATCACTTTTTGAAATACTTGATCTGCTGCTAAAAGGAATGCCCTTTACCTATAAAGCCAGTTCTACAGGGAATATCATTATTACGGCAAAAAATACCAACACCGGTAAAATTAGCGGTAAGGTTGTTGACGAAAACAACGAACCTATTCCGGCTGCTACCATTAAAATTGTTGAACTGAATGTCCTTGGACAAACCAATAACAACGGTGAATATAACCTGAATGTAGCCGAAGGCATTTATACTGTTGAAGCAAGATTTATTTCTTATGAAGTTGCCAGAAAGCAGCAGGTAAAGGTTAACGTTGGCACAACTACACGTGTTAATTTTAAATTGGTACAAGCTGACAATTCGTTAAATGAGGTGGTAGTTACCGCTTTAGGTATAAAAAGGCAGGAGAAAGCATTAGGCTATGCAGTAACAAAAATTGATAGCAACCAGTTAACAGAAGCCGTTTCTACCAACTGGACGGATGCACTTTCGGGCAAGGTTGCGGGTTTAAACCTGATCAGATCCAACAGCGGCCCGGCGGGTTCAAACAAAATCATTTTAAGGGGCGAAAACAACCTGACAGGTGATAACGAAGCCTTGATTGTGCTGGATGGAGTAGTAATCAACAATTCCGGCGGTAGACGTACAGCCAACAGTTCTGATGGGGTGTATGGAACCGGGAGTGATAATATGCCGGCTGATTACGGAAGCTCTATTAACGACATCAACCCAGAAGATATTGAAAGTGTAACGGTATTGAAAGGACCAGGAGCTGCCGCCTTGTACGGCCAGCGCGGTGCCAATGGTGCTATTATTATCACCACCAAATCAGGAAGTTCAAAACACAAGAAAGTAAACATCAGATTCACTTCCAACGGGTCTTTTGAACAGGTAAACCGTTGGCCTGATATGCAATATGAATATGGCCAGGGATTAGATGGTGCAGCCTATTATTCTTATGGTGCAAGTGCCGATGGTGCAAGTACAAGCGGAACCAGCTCTGCCTATGGACCGCGTTTTGATGGCCAGATGTTTTTCCAGTACGATCCGGTTACACAAACTGCAGGTAAAACCAGAACACCCTGGGTACCTTATAAAAATCAGATCAGGGATTTCTTCACTACCGGCGACAATTTAACCAATTCCCTGAGTTTAGATGGCCGCTATAAAAATACCACAGCCCGCTTTTCGGTTACCAACCAGAACAATACGTGGATTGTACCCAACACTGGCATAGAGCGTACCACGCTTACCTTATCTACCAATACCGATGTAACCTCTAAATTAAAAATCGCCACAAAAATCAATTATGGCAACCGCTTTAGCGATAACTTACCTGGTGCAGGTTATGGTAATCAATCGTTGATGTATTGGTTTATTTTCTGGCAACCGAATGCAAGTTTGGACTGGATCAAAAACTATTGGGCAAACGGACAGGAAAATAAGGTCATCAAATATCCGTTCAGTTCATTTCCTGAGAACCCTTATGCAGTTGTTAACGAGTTTATCAATAGGACAAGACGTAATAACATCACGGCGAATATTCAGGCTAGCTATCAGTTTACAAAGGAACTGAGCCTGTTATTAAGGTCCAGTATTGATTATTCAAACGAAAGGCGCGCGCAGGATCGTCCGTACGATGCCGGTAGCCGGTTACCTAAAGGTTCAACCCGGCAACAACACATCAATGCGCAGGAAACCAACATCGATTTCTTGTTGAGGTACGATAAAAAAATCAATAAAAACTTTAGTATCAATGCTTCTTTTGGTGGAAGTGAGTTAAGAAATAAATATAACAAATCAGATTTACGCGCCGATGGTTTGATCGTACCGGATATTTACGAATTAACCAACAACCTTTATCCTTTAATTTCTATTCCAGATACCAGCCGATATAGGATCAATAGTTTTTATGGGGTTTTATCTACCAACTACAAAAACTACTGGTATGTGGAGCTTACCGGACGTAAAGACTGGAGCAGTGTATTGGCTACGGCCACCAGGACAGATAATGTTGGGTTTTTCTATCCGGCAATCAGCACCAGTTTTGTGCTTTCAGAATTCTTCAAACTGCCTAAAGCAGTTAGCTTTGCTAAGTTAAGGGCATCAGTTTCGCAGGTTGGTAGCGGTGGCACCACGCCTTATCGTACAGCCTATACCTATTCACTGGCGTCTAATGGCACTTATCCTGACAGCTCGCTTGTAAATCCAACCATTTTACCAAACGAAAACTTAAAACCGCTTAAAACTACCACCTATGAAGTAGGCACTGAAGTAAGTTTATTTAAAGGCAGGTTAGGTTTTGATGTTGCTGTTTACGCCGGAAATACCAAAAATCAGATTCTAACCAGAATCATTGACCGTTCAACAGGCTATAACCAGGCATTGATCAATGCAGGGCAGGTAAACAATAGCGGTGTTGAGGTAGCCTTAAATGGAACACCTGTTGTTACTAAAAGCGGTTTTAAATGGACCATGAATGCCACTTTTGCTTCGAACAAAAATGTAATTAAAGCCTTAACAGATAGTTCGATTATCCTGCGTACCGGTCCGGTTGCAGGTGGCCAGATTGTAGCTAAGGTGGGCGGTAGTATGGGTGATTTATATGGCAGGGGCTATGTGCGCGATCCACAGGGTAATGTAGTTTACGATGCCACCACAGGATTTGCCAAAATCACCAATGACGTGGTTTACCTGGGCAATACCATGCCTAAATACAAATTCAGTATCGGAAGTACTTTTGCTTATAGAAATATCAGTTTAAACGTGCTGTTCGATGCGCAGATAGGTGCAGTTGCACACTCTTTATTAAACTACAAAATGGTTGAGCAGGGTAAATTAACCAGCACACTGCCGGGAAGATATAATGGTATTATAGGTAATGGGGTAGTTCAGCTGGCAGATGGCTCTTATGTGCCAAATACAACAGTTGCTTATGATATTGATGAATATTACCGCTCGCATGCCGGTACGGATAACGCAGAGGGCAGTACTTTCAGTACCGATTTTATTAAATTTAGGGAAGCTTCTTTAAATTATAGGTTCAATCCACGTTTTCTCAAAAGGATTGGTCTCTCCTCCGCAACTTTTGGGGTTTATGGCCGTAATCTTTTCATATGGTCGCCATGGCCGATGTTTGATCCGGAATTTGGAACGCTTAGCGGTTCTGATATCGTTACCGGTTTTGAGATCGGTCAGTTCCCATCAACCAGAACTTTTGGTTTCAATTTATCAATTGGCATATAATCTTTTAAAACATGAAAAAGAATCTATATAAAATTATTGCAGGTTTAATGGTATCGGCTACTACACTTTCATCATGCGATAAAAACTTTCAGGAAGTTAACACCGATCCGATAAATATCCTGTCCACCACACCTGATAAATTATTGGCTCCGGCACTGGTGAATACTTTAACCAGCGGAATGGTTCGTAACCGTAATTTTAATAACGAACTGATGCAGGTAACGGTCAGTATCAGCGATGGTGACGGAACCGTTTTTAGGTACGAATACAGAAGCACCTTTTCTGACTATTTATGGAATGCCTGGTATGTTCAGCTTACCAACTTTAAAGATATTTACAAATTAGCAAGTAAACCCGGCATGGAAAACAAATCATATCAGGGCATTTCTTTGGTTTGCCAATCATGGGTTTACTCCATGTTATCAGACACTTATGGCGATATCCCATATTTTCAATCCAACGAGGGCAGCAGCGGCGTTTTAGAGCCTAAGTTTGATAAACAGAAAGATATTTATCTGGATATGTTTAAGAAACTGGAGGAAGCCAATACCTTGTTAAGTTCAGGCGTTGCGATAACCCCGTCAAGCGATCCGGTATTTAAAGGGAATATAGCCAAATGGCGGAAATTCTGTAATTCACTGTATTTAAGATTATTGCTGAGGGTATCGGGCAAACCGGAAGTTTCGGCACAGGCAATTGCCAAGATCAAGGAAATTGTAGATACCAACCCTGGCGATTATCCGGTCATGGCAAACAATAGCGAATCGGCAACTTTACCATGGACTGGTTTAACCGGAACAGATCCTTATGTAAATCCTTATGTAAATGGGGTTAGGGTACAGGATTTCAGATCTCCGGCAATTGGAAGCTTTTTTATCGAGCACTTAAGAGACTGGGCTGATCCGCGTATTGATGCCAATTCGCCAAATGGCGATGGAGGAGCAAACCGGTTAGGAATTGCACAGGGGCCACAAGGATATTCAGGTGTGCCGAGCGGTTATGCCGTTGGTGCCGGTGTGGTAAAACAGGCGTATTTTTATTCATATGATCAGGCCCTTGGCAGCAGCACTTATGGTGCTAAATCTTTACAGCAATCGCCTAAAACAGGCATTTTGATGAACTATGCGGAGCTTCAGTTTATTCTGGCTGAAGCTGCAGTAAAAGGTTGGATCAAAGGGTCAGCGGCCAATTATTATAATGCTGGCATTGCCAATGCCATTAACTATTGGGTACCAGCATTTACCACTTCAACTACATCAGCAGCATTTACCAAATATGTTACCGATGCGGATATCGACTGGGACAATACCCAATCTACGGAAGGTAAAATGGAGCAGATACACCTGCAGAAGTACTTTGCACTATTCCTTGTTGATATGCAACAATGGTTCGAATACCGCCGTACCGGTCATCCGGTTCTGCCAAAAGGACCAGGGTTAAGAAACGGCGGGGTAATGCCGGCACGGATGACTTATCCGGTGTATGTACAGTCTGCAAATCCAACAAATTACCAACTGGCCGTAGCAGAGCAGGGACCTGACGCAATCAATACCAACGTATGGTGGCAAAAACCTTAACACACAATTAAAAATGATTAAAATGAAAAAGATAATATTCTATAGCTTAACTTTTCTGTCACTGGCCTTAACCTGGTCTGGATGTAAAAAATCAAATTATCCTGGTGGTGTTATTGGTGATTATGTACCACTATATGATTTAAGGAACCTTTATAAAGGATCAGATGTTACGCTTACCAATGAGAACATGTTTGGATCGAGCAGCATAACCGGCGTAGTGATATCAGACCATTCGGGTAAAAACCTGCCTGAAGGCTTACTTATTATACAGGACAGGCGACGTTTAGGCTTAATTAGAGGTATCTCTGTTGCCATCGGTGCTGATGCCTCGAAATATGTTCCGGGCGACTCTGTTGGGATAAGAGTTGAAGGCGGAGTCTTAAAAAGGGTAGATGGAATTTTGCAGGTGACGGGTGTTCCGGCCAGTGCGGTTACCAAAATCGCATCCAATGTACCAATTCCACCCAACCGGGTAGGGAGTAGTTTTATCCTGGCCAAACCTAACGATTACGAAAGTACCCTGGTTGCAATTGTAAAAGCTGGATTTGAGCCTGGCGCCGGCCCTAATGATACTTATGCGGGTGATAAAACCATCAACGACGGTTTTGATAATTTTACACTGCACACGGAGGCAACGGCCACTTTTGCCAACACGGGCGGACTTAATTTCAACGGAAATTATTACGGAATCATTTTTAACACCGTTACCGCAAACGGAACGTTAAAACCGCACCATAGAATGCGTACCATCAAAGATGCGGTTGCTTTGAGTTCTACACCAGATATTGCTTCGGCTATTATAACAGGTTATATGGCTGATGCCGAGGGTGGTGATGGAAATTATGAATACATGCAATTTATGGCCACCAGGGATATTGATTTTTCGGTGACTCCTTTCTGCGTAGTAGTAACAAACAACGCAGGTGCATCATCACCAACAGGCGTGTTCCCGATAAAAGGGTGGGCAACCGGTGCTGACGCATTGAAAAACCCGACAGGATTAGTAGCGAGAACCTATAAATTTGATTTAACTTCTGGTAAAGCAGCAAAGGGCACATTCTTTTATGTAGGCGGGTCTTCTAAAATGATCAATGGATCAAAATCAAAATCAATTGCATCCGCCAATTGGATTAAGGCTAAAAATTATACCTTAGCTACTCCTGCTGAAGCACCTGCAGGTAATGGAGATGGTTTTGGTTTATATACATCAGGGTTATTTGCCAACTCGGGAAATGCCTCAGGCTTTGCCATTTTTGAAGGTACAACGGTTAACGTGAATACGGCACCAATAGATGTGATTTTTATAGGTAGTGGCGGCAGTTTGTACAATGCGCCTTCGGCAGGCTACAAAATTGCCAATACCGACTTTTACGATAAGATCAATCCGATTACACTTGCCCCTCAGCCATATTACAGAAGCGGTGAAAATACGTTGTGCTTCAATTATCAGCTTCCTGCCGATCAAGGTTTCTGGAATAAACTTGGTGGTATTTACAACCCATCATTGGGTAAATGGGTCAAAGCCAGAAGCCAATCAGATATTGACCTTAATACTTCATCAACCCTTGAAGATATTGAAGGCACATCTTTGGTGAGAATTATAAATGCGGTGACTGGAGAGTATATTCGCACAGACACCATTCCACCAACCAGATTGAAATAAACTATCCTAACCACAAAGAAAGCCCTGGGGTTTTCTTTGTGGCTTGTAATCCCAATTTTACGTCAACATGAACAGAAGATCATTTATACAAAAATCAACTTTATTAACCTCCACTTTATTTGTTAGCTTAAAATCCTTTCCCTCATCGTTATTCGCCGTTGATGGCCTGGTAAGCGGTACTGTAACCAGTAAAGGTAAAGCCCTGGCCGGCGTTGTCATTTCTGACGGCTATAGCGTAGTGCAAACTGACAGAAGTGGTAATTACGAACTAAAGCTTCACGAACTGGCCCGTTTTGTATGGATCAGTACACCATCAGGTTATGAATTTAAGACCGAAAGTAGCATTGCCCGCCATTATTATAAGCCGGATACGGCAGGTAAACTAAACTTCGATCTCAAACCACTAAAACAGAATGATAACAAACACAATTTTATCATTTGGGCCGATCCACAGGTAAAAACCAAAAAAGATGTGCAACAAATGATGGAAACTTCGGTGCCAGATACGCGTGAGGTAGTAAAGGGAATGGGAAAAACACCTGTTCATGGCATCGGTGTAGGTGACCTGGTATGGGACAACTTAGCGCTTTTTCCAGCGTATGATGAGGCAATTGCGCAGATTGGTATTCCGTTTTTTCAATGCCTGGGTAACCATGATATGGATTACCGCATGGGTGATGATGATACTTCAGACCGTACATTTCAGGCGCATTACGGGCCAACCTATTACTCTTTTAATAGGGGAAAGGCCCACTATGTAATTTTAGATGACGTGCGTTACCTTGGTGTAGAGCGGACTTATGATGGTTACATTACCCCAACACAATTAGCATGGCTGGCTAAAGATTTACAGTTTGTTCCGAAAGATGCTCTCCTTATTGTTTGCCTACATATTCCTGTACATAACTCGGTAAAAAACAACGATGATTTTTATGCTGTTTTAAAAGATTTCAAAAATGTGCATATCATGTCAGGCCATACACACTTTAATAAAAATGTAATTAAAAACGGCATTTATGAACATAACCATGGTACAGTATGTGGTGGCTGGTGGACAGGTCCCATTTGTGGCGACGGGACACCGCGTGGTTATGGTGTTTATGAGGTAGATGGAACGGCGTTGAAATGGTATTATAAGTCAACCGGTGAAGACCGTAAAAAACAGTTGAGTATTTATGTAGATACGCTTACCAATCAAAAAAGACTAATCGCAAATGTTTGGAATTATGATCCTGAATGGAAAGTAGAATACTTTTTAGACGGAAAGGCGATGGGCGCTCTGGCCATTCAGGATGGATTCGATCCTTTATCGGTAAAATTGTACCAGGGGGATAAATTGCCAAACCCCAGACCATTTGTTGAGCCGGTGTCTACAGACCATTTGTTTTTAGCCCATTTTAGCCCATCGGTTAAAAAGGTAAAAGTAGTGGCCACGGATCGTTTTGGAGAAAAATTTGAAGCCGAAGCTGATGCTTAGTCGTCATGCCAGCCATCCGGAAAGCGGTACCGACAATTAATCCTCTTTAAATTAGAATCTTTTTTTAATCAATCCCGTCAGATGGTAACATCTGACGCCACTAAAAATTAATTATCGTGCTGTTGGATGTTGCCATCCGACAGCTAATTAGCTTACTAAGACCTTTTAAAATTCCTTTTTTGATATGAACCTTAAAAAAACAGCAGTAGTTATTCTTCTGGCTTCATTGGCCATAAAATCGCAAGGCCAGGAAGTTAAATTTCCGGCATTCAGTGCCGAAGCACACCGGGGTGGACGGGGTTTAATGCCAGAGAACAGCATTGAGGCGATGTTAAATGCAATGAAAATTGATGGCATTACCACTTTGGAAATGGATACACATATTTCCAAAGATGGTGAGGTGGTGGTTACACATGATGATTACCTGAGCCCGGCTTTTATGCTTACACCTGATGGAAAAGATATTCCGGAAACAGATGCCAGGAAATACTGCATTTTTGAGATGGATTATGCCGACATTAAACAGTTTGACCTGGGCACTAAATATTTTGCGCAATTCCCGCAACAGCAGAAAATAAAGACACATTTACCTTTACTTTCTGATTTAATTGACGCCGTACAAAGCGATATTAAACATAACAAACGCAAACAGTTTTTCTATAACATCGAAACGAAGTGCAGCCAAGGTGGTGATGGGGTCACCAATCCTGATCCGGATAAATTTGTCAAGCTTTTGATGGATGTAATCATCCAAAAAAAGATTTCAGATTTCGTGGTAATACAATCTTTTGATAAAAGGACAATTCAGATTATCCATGAGAAATACCCAAAAATAAAAACTTCTTTTTTGGTAGCCAATAAAAAAACATATGAAGAAAATATTGCCGATCTGGGATTTAAACCATTTATATTAAGTCCGCTATGGCAAATGGTAAACGAAGAACTGGTTAAAAAGGCACATGCAGATGGTGTCAAAATTATTCCATGGACGGCAAATACCCTGGCCGATATTCAGAAACTAAAGGCTTTACAGGTAGACGGAATTATTTCTGATTATCCGGATATCTTAGTGCAGGCAAAATAATTGCTTGTTGAGATTACTGATAATAGCAGATTAAAAATGTTTATTTGTCGAGATCTGTGCAATCTTGACCAATGCTGATCATTAAATCAATATATTTTCTCCGACTGAAGCAATATGCGCTTTATCAATCTGATCTAAGCCAGGTATGTAACCTAGCTTTTTTATTTTGGCATACTGAAGGATATATCTTTCGTTTTCTTCATTCTCAGTACCATTAAAAATGATTCCTTTAACAGGAATTTCGTATTGCCTGAGTAAATTGACCGATAGTAAGGTGTGGTTAATACTGCCCAGATAATTTTGTGAAACCAATATTACTTCTACTTCCAGTTTTTTGATCAGGTCTACAATCAGCTCCGTTTCATTTAAAGGTACCATTAATCCGCCAGCACCCTCAATAATTAAGTTGTTGTTCGTTTCAGGAAGATTAATTTGATTAAGGTCTATTTCAATACCATCTAATCTGGCGGATAAATGTGGTGATAGGGGCTGTGTTAATCTGTAGCTTTCAGGATGTATAACGGTACGGCTATTACTCACTAAACTATTTATTGTTATGCTATCGCTGGTTTCCAAATCTCCAGACTGAATGGGTTTCCAATAATCGGCTTTTAATTTTTCAGTCAAAATAGCACTAACCAATGTTTTTCCGATACCTGTCCCAATGCCGGTAATAAAATATTTATTCATTTAATTTAATTCTTTGAGGTGATTAACCAATAACTTAATTTCTTCGTCGGTATTATACGTATGAAGGCAGATCCGGAGCCGTTCTTTACCTGGCGCTACTGTAGGACTCAATATTGCCCTTACATCAAAGCCTTTGCTTTGTAAGCCAGCGGCGGCTTTTTTGGTTGCTTCATTTGATGAAAATAAAACTCCCTGGATGGTGCTTTCGCTATCAAATGCTTTAATATGATGCTCTTTTAATGCTTTTCTGAATACGGTAATTTTTTGATGAATTAACTGATGATCAATTTCACGCAAATATTGATATGCGCAGTTAACCGCAACGATATTATGAATGGGTGCAGCTGTAGTGTAAATGAATGATCTGGCAAAATTAATAAGATAGTGCCGAAGGTTTTTACTTCCTAAAACGACCGCTCCGTGTACCCCCAATGCTTTACCGAATGTTACAATACGCGCAAATACGCCGTCAGTTAAGTTAAAGTGATTGATTAATCCCTGACCTTTTGCGCCAAAAATACCGGTGGCGTGGGCTTCATCTACAATCAGATTAGCATCATACCGCTCACAAAGATTTAATATCGCCGGTAAAGGGGCTATATCCCCGTCCATAGAATAAACGCTTTCTACCACAACGAATATGTTTCCTTTGGCCAGTTTCAGTTTGCTTTCCAGATCGTTTATATCGTTATGATAAAATTTAAATCGTGTAGCATGGCTTAACCTACAGCCATCGATGATACTTGCATGAATCAGTTCATCTGTAATTATAGTGTCACCTCGTTGTGGTACACTGGATAACAGCCCTACATTGGCATCATACCCTGAATTAAAGATCAATCCGCTTTCGGCCTGGTGAAAATCGGCGATGAACTGCTCTGTCTCTTCGGTAAACCTGGTATTTCCGCTCAATAATCTTGAACCACCAGCGCCGTTCAGGTGATGTGGCATGGAGGCGAGGGTAATATTCATCCTATCCTTTAATTCACCAGATCTGGCAAAACCCAGATAATCGTTGGAACAAAAATCAACAGGAGGGATGTTTATCGATAAATTCCTGATCGAAAGTTTATCTTTCCGTTCCTGAAGCTTACCACTAATAAACTGTTCAACTTTACGCATCGCCCAAAAGTAAAAAAAGCGTCCCGAATAATCGAAACGCTTTCCAAAATATAATTAATTACTGCTTTACTATTTACCCTTGTGCAGGAGGATTGGAAACGACAGGTTCTTTATCTCTTTTTCCTCTTGTACCCATGCTTTTTCTCATTTTCTCAACTCTTTCTTTCGCCTCTGCACGGAAAGCATCCATTTTAGTTTTCTGATCAGCAGTTAAAATAGCATCTATTTTAGATTTTTGCTCATCCATTGCTGCTTTACGTTCTTTCATCTTGCCTTTCATATCGCCTTTATCAGCAGATCTCCAGGCTTCCAATTTCTTTGCATTTTCCAACTCAATAGCGTAAATCTTACTTTTTTGATCAGCGGTCAGGTTAAGCTGTTTTTCCAATCTTGAGGTCACCTTTTCTGCTCTTTGTTCAGCCGTCATTTTAGGCATTGCCCGTCTTGCGTGTTTTGTTGTGTCTTGCGCAAATGTAGCGGTTAAACCCATTACCGCAATTGCCAGTGTTAAAATTGCCTTTTTCATGTTATGTTTTTTATGTGTTTTTAAATCAATAGATATAAAAAATCACAAACAGTTTAATTGGCACTTGTTAAAAAAATGTTAACTCTTATTCAATTGAGAAATTGATTTCTGCATCTGCGCCATCATTTGTGTGAGTGTTTCCATTGTTGGATCTGGGGCAGGCTCGGGTAATGATGTAGATATATATGCCTTTGCTTTCCATATTTCCAGAATATCATCTGCTGCAATGGTGTAAGGGTCATATACTTTATTATCTGATATCAGTTTCAAATCCTTATTTTCCCTGAAACGGTTACCTGCTCTTTTATATACCACGCCTTCATTTTTACTGATCACAATATAGGTTTCACCAGTTTTTACTTCATTCCAGTTATCGAGGTACTCGCCAATAATGATGCTTCCCGGTTGTACTGGTAACATACTATCGCCCATGATTTCAAAAGCCCTGAAAGTACCTTGTCTTAACGCAGGCAATGGAAGTTGAAATTTAGGCAAATCGCTAATGTACTGCGGATCTGAAAACCCGTTCAAATAACCGGCACTTGCTTTAACCGGAACCAATTCGATATTTTCACGGTCGTTCTGATCTACAGAAATGCTTAGCACCCGAAGGTTAGATCCCTGGCTTTTTGGCTTGGGTTTCCAGCTGTCAGATATTTTTTCATTAATAAATTCATCAATGGTCAGATCAAAGTATTCAGCTATTTTTTTTAGCAAATCATATTTAGGTTCCGCCCGGTCTTCCTCGTAAGCCCCGATAAGCGATCTCTTGATTTCCATAATATCAGCGAAATTTTGCTGCGTAAGGCCTTTTTTCTTCCTGAGGTACTTTAAATTATTTGAAATATTTGACATAAAAATAAATTTTAAAATAAATTTGGAATTACTAAAATAGTTAGTAATTTTATGCTCATAAAGTTAGTAATATTATTTTGATTTGCAAGAAAGTATACTAAATAGTTTAGTTTAAATTTTCAACCTAAGATCATGAAAAAATTTGTTTATATCGTTACCGACAGAAACCGTACAAGTATGCACGTAGGCATGAGTTCAGATTTGATCAAAACCCTTGATTTCTACAAACAGATGCCAAACTTGTTTTTTGATAACGGTCAGCAATTAACCCGTTTGGTTTATTTTGAGGAATTTAAAACTGAAGCACAGGCTTTGGTACGCTTTAAATCAATTAGCCGATTTACACGTATGCAAAAAGAACGTTTGGTAAGATCCTGTAATCCGGATTGGATTGATTTAACGATTGGCCTTGATTTCGAAAATATTCTGCTACACCGCAATATCAACAATCAGGTTAAACTCTCATTTACAAGCCTCTCTTAGCCAGGTTTAAGCTTTAACGCCTGCCGATTGAATATGAATCATGATCTATAAATATATAAAAATGCTTGAATGATCAGGATTGGTCATCCTGATCATTCAAGCTAAAATTAATATTTATAATCTAAAGGCTAACAGATGATTAACTGATTCGATTATTAAATCGATCCCTTAACTCAATTTACCACCCTGGCGCAAACGTTAAACCGAATACTCCGGTTTTAACATCTTTTCTCTGAAAGGGGATCGCGTAATAAGGTTCGAGTACAAAATAGCCAAAAACATTAACCCTTAAAGAGATACCGACACTCATTGCCGGCACACGCTCTGTTGTAGCCTGATAGGTAACCGGATTTCCCTTTTCGTCAACAACCGGTTTTTTATTTGCGTCCAAAACAGGTTGAGTTGTATAAGTTGGTTCACCTTTAAATTTTACCTGGGTATCATTCGTCCAGGCCAATCCTGCATCAAAAAATAAATTCAAATCTGAGAATAAAAACTTGGAAGGTATAGCTGTTAATTTTTTAGGCCCTGTAAATGGCAGTCGTACTTCGAAATTAAAAACAGCTATTTTACTTCCTGTTAACTGGTTAATATCAAAAGATTCTGAAGACTGTGCAGAAGTGCTTTTGTAAATGGAGTTTGATTCATACCCCCTGATCAGATAGGGATAACCGACATACATTGGGTAAAGCCTGTCTGAATCTTTACCAATTCTTAAGGTATTATAACTTCTTACCGCAAATGTTACCGGCTTAGCCCTCCAGTATTTACGGAGATCTGCTGTTACACCGGCGAAGTTGTAAGTGCCTAAATATTTTTCGCCGCTTACCCGGTACCTGAAACCATCAAGCGGACCGGTAAGACCGAATATTGAATTATCGCCTACAAATCCGGCATTTAATTGATACAGTGTAAAAGAATTAAATGGAATTCCATAATCATTAGAAGCTACATCGTTAGAAATCCGGCTACGATCTGAACCAATGTAGTAACCGTCAGCGTTATAGTAATTGCTATATCGATCAATCCTATAGCCATAATGCGAAAATGAACCGCCTAACTCAAAACGATGTATTTTACTAAATGGATAAGCCCCAAAAACCTGAAACTGATCTTCAAAGGTCCTGATAATATCTGTCCTGTCTGCCAGTGCATTAATGGTAGTATTATCTCCTGTAGGTATGTTTTGATAGCCATAAGACCTAAAACCAGATACGTAGGGGATATGCGAAACGGCTGCCCCCCAGTTTATCCTGCTTTTCTGATTAATGTAACCAACTAATCCACCAGCATCGTAAATTTCACCATTTACAGAAATATTGGCAATAATTTGATTGGTACCCAGAATATCGCTGAACATGCCTACAATTCCGCCAGCAACGCCGGTTCCAAAACGACTGGTTGAAACACCTACACCGCTATTTGCTAAATAATCTAACCTGAATTTTGGTTTATAAGGTACCGTTTTCATGGAATCGGCAACTATTTTTTCGAAACGGTCGAAATTATTTAAATTAGAATTGATAATATTTACGCCAATGTTTTCCATTGGAGGAAGAATAGCAGCATCAAAATTTTCTTCGTGATTACCAATTCTTTTCGCTGTAAAGCTGCTTAATTTAGCATTATAAAGGGTATAACGCTGGTAGCGATAATAACTATAAACAATATCATCGGTCGCCGACACCGAAATGGCAGGAGAAAATTCGGTAATCCCGCTAATTCCAGTAAAATAATCGGTTAACTGATCAACCGAATGATCAGCAAAGTTGTATTTATACAAATTCCTGAACCCATCTCTGTTTGATAAAAAATAGACATTTTGGCTATTTGATGAGAACTGGGCATTCAGGTTGTTCGCTCCAGGGAAAACATCTAAATTACTTACCGTTTTAGTAGCAATATCATAAACAGCAAGGTTTATAGGCAGCACGGCATTAATTGTATTGGCCTGAATGGCTGCTCTATCGGACGAAAACACTAGTTTTTTACCGTCAGGCGAGTAATTGGGGGCGTAATCAGAATAAACGTCATTGGTAATCTGAGTTACTGCTTTGGTATCCAGGTTATAAGAAAAGATATCACTTTGCCCTTCAACCATACCTGAAAAAGCAATATCTTTTCCATTTGGTGACCAGGTTAAATTACCAAACTGTTGTACCTGCCCCATGGCCGTTTGAGATATGGTAGATCCGTTAGAAACATCGATAATCATCATCTGGTTTTTACCATGACTAAAGATGCTAAAAGCAAATTGTTTGCTATCCGGCGACCATGCACCAGCCGATTCTATAAAATTGAAATCATCAATATGCCCATTGGAGATCTGGCTGCTGAGTTTTCTGATAATTTTACCGGTTTTGGCATCGGCGAGAAATAAATCTATACCAAAAAGATCTTTCTCAGACATAAATGCCAAATATTTTCCATCCGGACTTAGGGCAGGGGCGACGTTCATATTACCGGCATTTTTATTGTCGATAATTTTTGTACCGGTAATTTTAATCTGCGAACTATCTGCTTTCAACATCGGCTTATAATGTGCATCAATGGAATTTTTCCATAAACCCGATAATGTTTTATCATCATACCCGAAGGTGTACCTTATGGCATTTTCATAACCATATTTTGCCGTATTCTTGAATAGCGGAACAATGGTGGTATCGCCATATTGGGAACCGATGTAAGTCCAAAATGCCTGACCATAACGGTAAGGAAAATACTTATTGGAATTGGTTAAATCTTTTAACGAAGGTATATCACGGTTCAACATGGCATCACGCATCCACATGGAAGTAAATGCATCTTTTTTTCCGATGGATAAATACTCTGCCATCCCTTCAACCATCCATAATGGCGTTTGTCCGACATTCTCTAAACTGATTGAATCTTTCTCTAACAGCAAATGGTATTGAAAAGCATGAACCAGCTCATGGCCTAAAACGTGTCTGGTTTGGCTATTCAACTCCATAACAGGCATAATTACACGGTTTTTTAACGCCTCGGTAACCCCACCGGTACCGATTCCAATTTCTCCGTTAAGTACCGTTGTTTGCTGGAAATCGGGATGGTTGTTATATAGAATGATAGGATTTTTCTTAAGAAAAGTATCTCTAAAAACTTCCTGGTGCATTTTGTACCAGGTTTCGGCTTCCTGCGAAAAACGTTTTAAAAGTTTATCATTTTTGATATAATAATAGATCTCAAAATGAGGCGTTTGTAAAACCTTAAAGTCGAGTTTTTTATATCTAACCTTATTTTGTCCAAAGTATTGGGCCTTAACTGAAAAAGAAAGAATAAGCAGGAGCAACAAAGGAGAATATCGCCTAAATAAAGTAGAGCCTATTTTCATATATGTGGTTTTAGTGATGTTTGTTCAAAAAATTATGAAAATGAAATGGTAAAAAGTTCTGGAAATAAAAGTAATAATTGTTTAAAAGAGTATTAAAAATTTAACACTTTTTTAAAATTATACTCGCTATTTTACACGTATGGTAAACTATTCTTATTATTCCTGTCCGAAAAACTATTGCTGATTAGTTTCTTCGTTTTTCTTTTTCTCCTTCTCTTCCTGACGTTGTTTTCTTCTCAATTCACGTTCTTCTTTTCTGGTAAGTGGAATGGTAGGAGTAACGGGATTTTGAACAGGATCTGTCTTCTTTTCTTCTTTTTTAACTTCAGGTTCATTGTTTACCGGTTCAGTAGTAACCGGCAATTCCGTAGGGACGGTAAAATCAGTAGAATCAACAGCTACACTATCAGTTGATATGGTATCCCTAACAACTCTCGGACTAGGACAATTGTAAGTACGGGTAATATCAACGGTAGCTTTTGGAAAAGGGCCATAAGTATAACCTGAATTTGGGTCGAGGTATACCTTTTCCATAAACTTGGCAAAAATAGGTAGTGCCGTTCTTGATCCTTCTCCCTGTTCACCATTTTTGAAGTGTGCGGTTCTTTCGTCGCAACCCACCCAAACCCCGGTTACCAGATCTTTGGTTAAGCCCATGTACCAGGCATCTACATAATCGGATGAGGTACCTGTTTTACCGCCAATCTGATTATTTTTTCTGAACAAGTCTGGCCATTCCCACAATGCCTGTGAGGTACCTTCAGGTTCTTCCATACCACCACGGAACATATAGGTCATTAACCAGGCGATTTCTTCTGACAGAACCCTTTTTGTTTTAGGCTTAAACTCGTCAATCAGGTTATTATCCTGATCGGTAATTTTTTCCACTAAAATGGGATCTGTTTTAATCCCCTTATTCATAAAGGTAGCGTAAGCCTTTACCATTTCGTAAACGGTAACATCATTCGAACCTAAACTTACGGAAGGTACAGACTCCAAATGACTGTCAATACCGCATTCGTGTGCATACTTAACTACATTATCCCAACCCACCTTTTCGGTTACCTGTGCAGTAATGGTATTTACCGATTTAGCCATTGCCCAGCGCAAACTCATTTCACGGTAAGAAACACTATAATCGGCATTTTTCGGTTCCCAATATTTGGTTTCACCTTTGTCCTGATAGGCAATTTTAACCGGTTTATCGGTAAATTTATCGCAAGGACTCATCCCTTGTTCTAAAGCTGTTAAATAAGCAAATGGCTTAAAGGTAGAACCTGCCTGGCGTTTAGCCTGATTAACGTGATCGTATTTGAAGAATTTGTGATCGATACCGCCAACCCAAACTTTAATTTTTCCACTTGCGGGCTCCATGGTCATCATTCCGGTATTCATGATTTTTCCGTAATAACGGATCGAATCCAGAGTAGAGAACAAAGTATCACGATCGCCTTTATAGGTAAAAACCTGCATCCTTTTCTTTTTATTGAAATAGGCAGTAACAGAATCCGGATGGTTGGGGAACTTTTTTTGCAAAAGTGCATAAATCGGCAGGTTTTTCATCGCTCTATCCGGATAATCAACTTTGTGTTTTTCCGAATCGTACCATGGATCTTCATTGCCCCAAACACTGTAAAACCTGCGCTGCAAAATTCTCATCTGATCAGCAACAGCTTCTTCAGCATATTTCTGCAGTTTTGAATCGATAGTTGTGTAAATTTTCAGTCCATCCTCATACAGGTCGTAACCATTATCAGTACACCATTTCTCTAAATATTTTGCCACAGCTACCCTCAGATAAGAATCGCCGTCGCTGCCATCCTGCATTTTACCTTCCTTTAATTTAACAGGCTCCTTTGATAATCGGGTCAAACTATCTTTGCTAAGGTAGTTGTACTTGTTCATTTGTGCCAACACTACATTTCTTCTTTCCAAAGCTTTTTCAGGATTTTTGGTTGGATTATATAAGGTAGTTCCTTTTAACATCCCTACAAGCATCGCTGCATCTGTAGTGGCCAGGTCTTTGGTTTCTTTATCAAAGTAAATCCTACTGGCCGTTTTTATGCCGTAAGCATTGTTACCGAAAGAAACAGTATTCAGATACATGGTAATGATATCGTTTTTAGAATAGTTGGCTTCTAATTTTACCGCCGTCATCCATTCCTTTAACTTTACAATCAAGGTTCTCACCAAAGGTATCTTAATCAATAATCCCTGCGATTTATTGTAACGCGTACGGTAGAGGTTTTTGGCCAATTGCTGGGTAATGGTACTGGCACCACCATCTTTCCCTAAGCCAGCAACTGCCCGCCCCACGGCCTGCACATCAATTCCCCAATGTTTATAAAAACGTACATCTTCAGTAGCAACCAGCGCATGTATTACACTCGGTGCAATATCATTGTAATTTACAGGCGTTCTGTTCTCTTTAAAGTATCTTCCAATTAGTTTGCCGTCTGCAGTGTAAAGTTCAGAACCCACACGTAGCGTAGGTGCTTTAATATCCCGAACACTTGGTGAATAGCCAAACAACCATAAAAAGTTTAATTGCAGAGCGGAAAAGAAAATTATTATAAAAAATAAAACTATGGCAAAATAACGTAAGTACTTGTTTTTTATCTCTTTAAACATATTGGATAAGATAATCTTAAGGTAAAAGCTGTGGCGTTAAATATAAAAAACTCTGTATGCAAATTAACGGATTTAATTTACTTATTTTTTAGTTCTATATTTAAATTATCGACGCATCGGTTTACCTGGAAATAATATAATGATGAAAAACGAATTTAAAGGCTTAATTGTACAGGGAGATAAGAAATTTTCCTTAAAAAACCATAAAACTGATTTTACAGGCGGTTATAACAAAGAAAAAGCGAAAGATGCCCTGGTAAACTCGAAAATATCGCTGAGTCATTTACAGGAAAAATTGTATGCCTCCGCGAAACATGCGGTACTGATTATTTTCCAGGCTATGGATGCTGCCGGTAAAGATAGTGCTATTGAGCATGTAATGAGCGGGCTAAACCCACAGGGATGTCAGGTTTATAGCTTTAAAACGCCTACGCAAAAAGAATATGAGCACGATTTTTTGTGGCGACATTATAAGGCGCTGCCTGAACGTGGACGAATCGGGATCCATAACCGTTCCCACTATGAAAATGTATTGGTTTGCAAGGTGCATCCCGAATATATTTTAAACGAAAATATACCAGGCCTTAGTGATGTTAAAAAGATCAGCAAAAATTTCTGGCAACAGCGTTATAAGAGCATTAAAAATTTCGAAGAACATTTATCCGCCAATGGAACAGTTGTTTTAAAGTTTTTTTTAAATGTAAGCCGGGATGAGCAAAAAAAACGCTTTTTAGAACGTATTAATGACCCCACCAAAAACTGGAAATTTTCTTCAGGAGACATTGAAGAAAGGGCATTATGGGATCAATATATGAATGCCTACGAACGTGCAATTAACGAAACCAGCACACCGGAATCGCCCTGGCACATTATTCCTGCTGATAAAAAATGGTTCGCCAGGCTGGCAATAAGCGAAATTATTGAAGACAAATTAAAAAGCCTCGACTTGAAATTTCCTGTATTAGGTGAGGCGGAAGACGCTAAACTTGGCGAAGCCAAGCGCATTTTATTAAGTGAGTAAAAAAAATGCAGGTCTATAAGCCGGGTTCTGTCTCCTGATTGCTCAGGATTTCTATCATTTATCTACTATAAACGTTGCCGTTTATCTCTAACGACCTACCCACTAACATCGGACGGGCAGCCCTTTATCCCGACGGTAAGTCAGGATGTTAGCCTATTTGGTCTTTCAACTCCCGGGGTTTACAAACCACTGCAGTCGCCTGCAATGCTCGTGCGCTCTTACCGCACGTTTTCACCCTTATCCCGATGTAAAACCGGGACGGTATATTTTCTGTTGCACTAATCCGTGGTCCAGGTTTTCATTCCTGAACCCCTTTCCGTTAGAAAGCGGGATGCCCTGCGTTGCCCGGACTTTCCTCTCTTCCGATTTTATTCGGAACAGCGATAGAACAACCTGCATTTTGCGCAAAGATGGGTTTTTTATTACAATAGTCATAATACTATTCATTAGCGAGTGCATATATTTCATTTAGCACCTTTTGAGAAAATCTAAAATTTGTCCGTTGTATTTTTGAAAGACAGGTTTAACTGAAGTAATCAAACCAACATTTTTTGCCTTTAAAATTATGCCTAATGTACCCGTGTAAAGAAGCTGTAACCGTTCAGCTGCTTTTTTCCCCTTATTATCATCTAAAATGAGAAGAGAACTTTCTAATTCTGTTGCTAATGCAATAGCACTTGCTTCACCAGCCTCGAGATCCAGGGAATTTTGAAGTGAAATGTTTTTTGGTGTTCTGATTTCAATCCAATCAGGCAAAGGGGAACCAAATTCCTTTGCGATTATAGTTGTGGTGACTAAGAGATTTTAAAAGATTAAGCTCTCCGATATTTTCCAATAAAATGAAACAGGTTGTATCAGCGATTACGATTTCTTATTTTTCCTGCATCTTTTAACATTTCTGAAACAGAATAATTAATTAACGAACATCATAATCTGAAAGTAGTTCAGAAAAGGTACGTACAGATAAGTCAGCCATAGCAGCAGCTTGACCTAATGATAATTTTCCAGATCCATACAGCTTTGCTGCGATGAAACGTACCGTATCATGCTCATGCCTACCTAAGCTATCTGGAACTTGAAGAGTTATCGTTGTCATACTCTAAATACACGAAATAATATTTACTTGCAATTCTCCAAATCTGTTGAAACCTGCGAGTAAGGCACAAATCCCTGCTTATTGCCAAATGAATTGGTGATGTAAACCATTACCTGCGCCACATCAATATCAGCGAGTTCTGGAAAAGCAGGCATTTTTTCCTTGTATTCTTTACCGTTAACAACTAATGATTCATTTACTCCATTTTTAATAAAACACGCTAAACGGGATTTATTTGCCTTTAAAAACACAGAATCAGTTAACGGGGGAGCGAGCTGGCCCAAACCTTCACCATTTTCACCATGGCAGTTCTGACATTTGGTTTTATAGATATCTTTTCCATTCGACATATAATTTTGCAGATCGATGGTTTCCTGATTTTGGCAGGAAACGATAATGGCAACCAGTGAGATAAAAAAGAGTGCATTGATAACGTACTTGCGCATGGATGTTTATTGTAAAATCTTCATCCCTAACGGATAGGAATGAAGACTGATGATTACTTTTTATACTCTGCCAGTAAAACCGGAATATCTTTTTTCAATTGCGCTACCTGGTCTGCTTTAGTACCATCATAAGCGCCGCGAATCCGTCTGTCTTTATCAATCAAAACCAGATAACCCTGGTGGATATAACCATCTTTAGCCGTATTGTCTTCGCCAACAGCAACTAAGTAGTTCTTTTCGGCCAAGGTATATACGCTATCTTTTGTGCCGTAAAGAAATAACCATTTCGGACCATCAACACCTAACTTCTGAGCATACTTTTTCAATACATGAGGTTTGTCATATTTAAAATCAATCGTGTGTGATACAAACATTACATCTGGATTGGCTTTAAAATCATTGTAAACCGTCATTAAATTTCGGTGCATGGTAGGGCAGATGGTGGTGCAGGAAGTAAAAAAGAAATCGGCGACATAAACCTTTCCATCAGTAGCTTTATTTGTGGTGATCACACTATCCTGGTTCAGGAAAGACCAGGCAGGAATGGTTTGATAAACGGTGTCAATTTTCTCTACACCAGCGGCATCTTTAACCGTTTCAGCATGGCGTTCCCCATAAAATGGAAGCTTTCTTTCTTGTTTACAAGCCGAAAATATAGAAACAGCTAGCAGGGACGTAGCTAAATAAATTTTGATTTTATTCATGATATTATCTTAAAGATGCAAATATACAAGGTATTTATTTAGATCTTTAATGTTTGGAAAAGTCTGGGTAAGATGTCCGAAAGTAGGAAGTTTGAGCGGTCAGAACATATGCATCATATCTTTCAGCAATAGTTCTTGAACTCTTGCCTTATTCATTACCTAAAACCTCAGAAGTCCGGCGTTCAAAATTGTCGGCTTTATACCTGCTGACCAGGTCTGCTGACTTCTGACAAATAAATTTACATCACCAAGTCCCGATATAGAAGAAGTATAAGAATTGTGACGCTTACTATTGGAAACATAAGGTAAAAAGGGATTGATCGAAATCCTCTGTACTAATCCGTACTTATATAGGAATTAAAGAATTAAAAATCTTAGCGAGACGCTAAGACCAGTAGAGGTAGAAATCCTCCGTACTAATCCGCCGCTATATAGCAATTAAAAGGTCTTAGCGAGACGCTAAGACCAGTAGAGGTGATTCCCGCATGCGCGAGATCCGATTGCTATCGGATGATGACCGATTAGTAGATTCTGTCAATGGTAGCTTGCCGAAGAACCTCTTATGAATGTTTAAAAGACGTTCCGGAAAGCTCGATGTGACAACTACAACTATAATTAAGCATTAAAATTATGCCTGTAAATCGGCCATAACCGTTTTGATCTTCTCTTCAAGCTTTGCATTAACCGAATCAAAATCTTTTCTATCGGCTAAAGGTGCATTTACACTGCAATAGAATTTGATTTTAGGCTCTGTACCACTCGGGCGGGCTGAAACAATACTGCCATCTTCAGTAATAAACTGTAAAACATCAGAGGTAGGATAATCCAGTTTGGTTATCTTTCCGGTTGATAAATCTGTTTCCTGTCCTAATTCATAATCTTTTAATACCGATACTTTAGAACCACCCAAAGTTGCAGGCGGATTTTCTCTAAATTTAACCATCATGGCTTTGATTTCTTCAGCACCGGATTTACCTTTTTTGGTTAGCGAAACCAGGTCTTCTTTATAAAGACCATACTCTACATACATATCCAACAGGGCATTGTATAAACTAGCACCTTTATCTTTATAATACGCCGTCATTTCAGAAATGAAAGCGGCAGAAACAACAGCATCTTTATCGCGTACCAAATCACCAATCAGGTAGCCATAGCTTTCTTCACCACCACCGATAAAATACTTTTTGCCTTCAAGTTCGGTCATTAACTGTCCGATATATTTAAATCCGGTTAACGTATTATAGTAGGTTACATTTTTCTTTTTGGCAATTTCTTCGATCAGGTTAGAGGTTACAATGGTTTTTACAATAAACTGATTGCCATCCAATTTACCACTATCCTGCCATGCAGATAACAAATAATTAATCAACAAACTGCCTGTTTGGTTACCGTTAAGCAATACCCATTCGCCATTATTGTTTTTTACGGCAATACCCACGCGGTCAGCATCAGGGTCGGTTGCCAGAACTAAATCAGCATCTATTTCTTTAGCTTTGTTCATCGCTAAAGTCAATGCATCTTTTTCTTCCGGGTTAGGATACACCACAGTTGGAAAATTACCATCAGGCGTACTTTGCTCTTCAACAATGGTTACGTTCGTAAAGCCAAACTGCGCTAAAGCTTTAGGAACCAATGTAATTCCAGTTCCATGAATAGGGGAGTATACAATTTTTAAATCCTGCTGTCTTTTAATCGCATCAGGGGAAATTGAAAGTGCTGTAATGCCATCCAGATATAACTGATCAACCTCCTCACCAATCAATTGAATGTTTGCATCAACGCGATCAAATTTTACTTCATCTATGCTTTTAATTTTATTTACTTCATCAATCACCAATTTATCATCGGGAGAAGTAAACTGACCTCCATCAGCACCGTAAGCTTTGTAACCATTATACTCTTTAGGGTTATGCGATGCCGTTAACATTACACCACTTTTGCAACCAAAATGACGTACAGCAAAAGAAAGCTCTGGCGTTGGTCTTAATCCAGAGAAGAAATATACGTATATGCCATTGGCCGAGAACACATCGGCAGTGATTTTTGCAAAGTAATCTGAATTATTGCGACTATCGTGCGCAATCGCCACTTTGATCTGTTCGTTTGGATATTTATTGTTTAGGTAGTTGGCTAATCCCTGTGTAGCCGTTCCGATGGTGTATTTGTTTATACGGTTAGAACCTGCACCCATAATGCCGCGTAAACCGCCTGTTCCGAACTCTAAACTTCTGTAAAATGCATCAGTTAGTTCGGTTGTTGCATTTTTATCTACAAGGGACTGGATTTCAGCCTTGGTATCTTCATCATAATTTCCATTTAACCATTGATTAATGGTGGCTTGCGTTGATTGGTCAATTGCCTGCATTGAGCTGTTTTTTTTAGTTTAATATCTCGTGATGAACAAATTTTAATGGATGAGGTTTGGTTTGAAGATATTTATTTCAATTCATCCAAATTTTATTTTGTTGAGGGTGTTGCTTTTAAGCTGCTTTTGTTTAATTTCACGCCCCGATACAATAATAAAGAAAATCCATTATTAATGTGAGGCGATTTTAACTTTTTTAATAATCGTTGCAAAATCAGTAAGGTTCTCCTCGCATAATCATGGATTAGAAACAGTTTATAAATAAACGAAATCATCATAAACTTTTAAACCAAGCCCTGGGATAAAAAAACTGAACGTTTCGTTACCTTTTAAAACCATTAGCAAGTAAATGAAAATATTAAAATTTGGGGGTACTTCTGTAGGTAGTCCTGAGCGCATGACGAAGTTGTTGGATATCATTAATCCAAATGAAGAGCAGATTGTAGTTTTATCAGCCGTGTCTGGAACTACAAATAGTTTAGTAGAAATTGCAACTCATTTTTTAGCTGGCGATAAGAAGAAGGGAAGCGAAGCCGTAGAAAACCTGTATCAAAAATATAAAACGTTTGTGATTGAGTTATTGCCCGCTGCCGAATTTCAGGAACAAGGCAATGAAGTAATCGATTATCACTTCAACTTTTTGGCAGGTTTAGCCAATGATATTTTCACATCGATTGAAGAGAAAGTGGTATTGGCACAAGGGGAGCTTTTATCAACCACTTTATACCATATTTATTTAAAATCCATTGGCGTACCATCTGTACTATTGCCTGCTTTGGATTTTATGAAAACAGATGAGGATAATGAACCTGACATTCCGTTTACCACAAAGCACTTAATGCCGTTGCTGGAACAACATAAAGACAATAAACTCTTCATTACACAAGGTTACATCTGTCGCAACAGTTTTGGTGAAGTTGATAACCTGCGCCGTGGCGGTAGTGATTATACCGCATCTTTATTAGGCGCTGCAATTTTGGCGGAAGAAGTTCAGATCTGGACGGATATAGACGGGATGCATAATAACGATCCTCGTATTGTTAAAGGAACCAAACCAATTGCGCAGTTATCATTTGATGAAGCAGCTGAGCTGGCTTATTTTGGGGCCAAAATTTTACATCCTCAATCTGTTTTCCCTGCACAGAAATATAAGATACCGGTTCGTTTGCTGAATACCATGGAACCTTCTGCTGCCGGCACTTTAATTACCCATAATAGCGAAAAGGGTAAAATTAAATCAATAGCCGCTAAAGATGGTATTACGGCAATCCGCATCCAATCCAGCCGGATGTTGCTGGCCTATGGTTTCTTACGCAGGGTTTTTGAGGTTTTTGAACGTTACAAAACACCGATTGATATGATTACCACTTCTGAGGTTGCCGTATCTTTAACCATTGATGAAACCGCACATTTGCCACAGATTATTGAAGAACTGGAAAGTTTTGGAACCGTTGAAGTAGATACCAATCACAGTATTGTGTGTGTAGTGGGCGATTTCGGTTCAGAGAAACACGGTTTCGCCAGTAGGGTTTTAGAAGGATTAAAACACATTCCGATCCGTATGATTTCTTATGGTGGAAGTAACTATAACGTTTCGCTTTTAATTTTAAGTGAATATAAAACAGAGGCTTTGAGAAGCTTACACAACAGGTTATTCGAATAACAAGAAAAAGGCGCCGATTACAACCAGCAAGCCGACAAGGCAATGAAAAGCCAGAAAGTTTGCTGGTAATAAACCGTTTTTATATTTTTTGTAAGAATTAAATAATCCTGCAGAAAGAATAAGAACAATAAATATGGCGGCCGCTATCTTCATTTTTTTATAAATAAAAGAAACAGTAACAATAATAGCAATACGATAAAAAATCGGATTTTCCCATTGTATTGTTTCCGGGTAATTCTTCCATGCTTTAAATCGAGGTAGTTACCCAAATAAATTAGCGCAAAGAATAAAATTAAAATTATAACAAGGAATTTGAACATGTTCGCCGATAAAGATATATCAAAGTTTAACAATATTGAAACGCCTTTTTACTACTATGATACCGATCTGTTGCAAAAAACCCTGCAAACTTGTGCAGATGCAGCAGCTCCTTATCAATTTCACATCCATTATGCATTAAAGGCAAATTTCAATCCTGTAGTGTTAAAACAGATCAAAGAAATTGGTTTCGGTGCAGATTGTGTGAGTGCCGGCGAGGTTAAAAGAGCAGTAGAGGTTGGTTTCGACAATAAAAAAATTGTTTTTGCCGGCGTGGGTAAATCTGACAAAGAAATTAATGAGGCCCTGGATCTTGATATCTTTTGCTTTAATGTAGAATCTATCCAGGAATTAGCGGTATTAAATGAACTGGCGGCTAAAAAAGGCAAAACCGCTCAGGTTGCCATCCGCATTAATCCAAATGTTGATGCACATACCCATCATAATATTACAACAGGTTTAGATGAAAATAAATTCGGGATCAATTCATGGGATTTAACTGAATGTGCCGATGCCCTAAAAGCTTCAGAAAATCTTAAGTTTATCGGTATTCATTTCCACATCGGCTCGCAGATTACCAATCTGGATGTATATAAAAACCTTTGCGTTCGCGTAAATGAATTTGCCGCATGGTTTGAAGATAAGGCATTTAAACTTCAGGTATTGAATGTAGGTGGAGGTTTAGGGATCGACTACCACAATCCCGATCATCAAATTCCTGATTTCGGATCTTACTTTAAAATTTTCAATGAATTCTTAACCATTAAACCTGGTCAGGAAGTACATTTTGAACTGGGCAGGGCTTTGGTTGGTCAATCAGCATCATTAATTACCCGTGTACTGTATATTAAAAACGGAAAGAAGAAAAACTTTGTCGTTTTAGATGCAGGGATGACCGAACTGATGCGTCCGGCATTGTATCAGGCTTACCATAAAATAGAGAATCTTAGTCAGTCCGGAGTTCGTCCAGAGTCCGAAGTCGTAAAATACGATATCGTCGGTCCAATTTGTGAGAGTACCGATTGTTTTGGCAAAGAGGTAGAACAACCCGAATCGTTTAGAGGGGATATTTTTGCTATCAGAAGTGCGGGTGCTTACGGAGAAGTGATGGCATCAAAATATAACCTCAGGGATGCGATAAGATCGGTATATAGTTACGAGATATAGATTTTTAAAAACTCGTCATTTCGAGCGAAGTGCAGCAAAGTTGAGAAATCTATTCGGTAGATCTCTCCATTCCACTGCGTTTCAGTCGAGATGACGATTTTTCTGAAAAAACATTCGTGCAATAACGATTTTACTACCTCAAATCGTCTTCTCCTCTGTAATGTAGGCTAAAAATTGTTTGCTTTGCTCGTAGTTAGTGCCAACAAACACATTGTTTACCCTGGTTTTGCCCGCAATATTTTGTCCAGGCAAATAAAATACTTCTCCGGCTTCTACCTTTAAATTCAGGTTATTTAAGCAATATGCTTCCCATATTTTTGGTTAATCCAACGGCTTCTAACATCGTGTATAGCTTAAAATTTAACCCCTAACGAAAGTCTGATCGTAAATGGTTCTCCTTCAACAAAGAAATAATTATTTCCAGCATACGGAAAATCCGTAGTAATGTCGCCGGATGCCATATAGCGCTTGTTGGTTAGATTATCTGCAATTACCCTAAACATATACTTCGGACTGCTAAAGCTCAAACCAGCATCAAATTTAGTATAGTTGGGCAGGTAGGTATCCCTTTGGCTGATGGCAGAAAGTTTGGTAATGGTGCTTTGCCCTGCGCTGATGGAGATTTTGTGGTAACCGCTTAGAGGAAAACTATATTGTAGCCAGGTATTAAATACTTGTTGAGGTACATCCGGCATTTTTTGGCCAATAATTGATGGATCATCAGCGGTTGGATTGAGGTTATTATCTTTGGTTATTTTGGCGTCTACATAAGTATAATTTGTGATCAGTGATAGCCGATCGTTAATATTTCCGATTACATCCACCTCAAAACCATTGCTCACTACTTCACCCAACTGAAGATAGTAGGCTATGGCTCCGGCAGCAGACGTATAACTTCTAAAATCTCTTGCCGCTACGTTTCTTTTTACCGTATGGAAGCCATTTACCGTAGTTAATAAACGGCCATTAAACCAATTCTTCTTTATGCCCAATTCATAATTATTGCCCAGTTCGGGCTCAACAGGTTTTGATGCGGTAACCGTTTTTTGTCCGTCCTGTGGGCCATCAATGGTTTCGGTTACTACCTGACCGGTTTTAGGCACAAATGATTGATCATAAAGAAAATAGACAGACAAAGTCGAATCAGGCATAAAGCTTAGCGCAGCACGGGGCGAAAAAGCATGTTGTCTGTAATAATCTGGCAGGCGCGGGCCTCTTGTAGTGGTTAAAATATTGCGGTTACGGTAATCGGTATAACGCGCCCCAACGGTCAGTAGGAATTTTTCAAAGGCGATATTATCATAAACATAGGCTGCTGAGTAGTGAATGTGATTTTCCTGTCTGATTGATCTTTTAGTGACGCCAACGGTATTCGCATCTACATAAAAATCTGGATTATTCCGTTCGAAAGAGAAGGATTTGCTTCCGTAGTAGGTTGACAGTGAATCTTTACCGGTAGTATAATCACTACCTATTAATAGTGTGTGTTTAAATGTACCGGTTTTAAATTTACCAGACAGAAACAAGTTGGTGTTATAGGTTTCGCCCAATATATTGGAATTGCTTGCAATGCGGTTCGTTTTGCCTTGAGCATTAAAACTGATCGATGTCCGGTTATTGGCCGATACCATGTACCACTGGTTGGCGGGTGCTTTCACAAAATTCGATTGTGAAGTAAGCTGCCAGTTCTCATTAAATTTATGAACAGCATTAAACCTGAAGGTGTGCGTTTGCGAAACACTTAAAGGCAAACCAATTCCCGCACTGAAATTTAAGCTGATCGGATCTTGCAGCACATCCTTATCCTGACGCAATTTATTAATGGAAGATCCATTTCTGACCTCTCCACGAATGTAATTGTATTCTGCAATTAAAAATGTACGCGGACTAAAATTATATTGCAACACAGGTGCTACTACATATTTGGCTGTTTTCATGTAATTGAGGTATGAATCCTGATGCTGAAAAGCCGTATTGAAGCGATACGAAAAGCCCTTGCTTTTTAATGCACTTCCTACATCTGCTGTGGCACGTAACAAATTGTAATTGCCCCCTGTAACCATTACATTTAGCAGTTTTTCTTTTGGTGATTTTGTCACAATATTCAATGTTCCGCCAGGCTCACCCAACGCACTGATAAATCCTGCCGGTCCTTTAACAAATTCAAGGTTTTCGATAATGGCTTCATCATCAAGCGTTGCGCCCAAAACCAACCGGTTTGGCATTCCATTGATGGTGGTGGCTGCGTTAAATCCCCTCACTTTTATTGATGCAGAATTATCGAAAGGTGAACTGTTATATCCAAAATATACACCACTGGCATTTCTGGCCATATCTTTTAATTGTAACCCGCCTTGTTGCTGTATCAGCGCAGCAGAAATGCTGATGATATTCTGGGGCATCTGTAACAGGGGAACCTGCATCCTCAAACTATTAGATAAAGTATCCTTTTTGAGCCTGATTGCTTTCTGACCATCGATACGGACTTCGCTAAGCTGGCGTACTTTGGCCGTAGAATCCTGCACTGATTTACTGCGCTTTTCGTGCTGCGCATAAACCTGTTGTATCGAAATCAGTAAAAATAAGATAATGTAAAACTTTTCCTTCATTTTTTTGTGTGTGATTGATTTGTTATATGTATGGTGATTTTAGTTTAAATCCTGAGTTTTGTGGCAAAAAAGATGATGCATAAGTCAATGCAAAGCATGTAGAATATACCAAGCAGAATTTGCCGATTTTTATCTGGTGCTGGTTTAAGCTTAAATTCAGGTAGTTTTTTTAAATCATTTAAGCTTAGTTTTTTATCTGCTATGATATAATCGTTCATAAAATCAACCCATTGTTTTTGAAAAGCGTTTACCTGGTCCTGATATGAGAGATAATCCTTCAATCCGGTTTCAGCAATCCCGTTCAATAAATATTGAGTTTTAGTTGCCGGATTTATCCAGCTTACATGATTGGCAACAGCATTCTGTTTTGCAGGGTACTGGTTGTAATTTTTTGCAACCGCGGTCATTCGGCGTCCTAAAAGATCATAGTAGGCAGCAAAACGTTTAGTATTGTTTTCGCTCGTGTCAGATGCTGTCCTTAAATGCCTGTATTTTGGATTATTCAGGTAAAAGGTATCGATAAGGAGTTTGCGCGGCAATGCCCAAACCGATTCACTATGCTCTCTTAAGGCAACAACAGCGTCGGTTTTTAGTGGAATGGGATAATGCAAACGCACAATGGCATTACATAATGCGGGTAAGAGCATTAAGAAAAAACACCATGCTCCTAAAAGATAAAGTGCATTATGAACAGAATTTTGATTTAATCTGACAATCAAAAAAATAACTGCAAACCAAAAAAAAAGATAAACACTAATGCTAAGCATCCAAAATATAGCCGCTATCGAATCAAAAGAAATCAATAAGGCCGAACTGAAAAAACCTACAATACTGAGCAACCAGGCCATTGCGCCAATCAGCATAAACCTAAAAACAAGTTTATAGCTAATTATTCTGGCAAAATACAGCCCTTGCAAAGAAAGTAATTTATCCGTTTGTTGTTCCTTCTCCTTCGATAAGATATTATAGCTTAATGCAATGGCGAGTAAGGGGAACAGATAGATAATCACATAAGCGAGATCGAAATTTCCTGATGCAAGCGCCTCTGGATTAGAAATTTCGGCATTTGAACCTTGAACAAAATTCCGTCTCCGGGTAATCACATCATAATAAGGTGTTAAATCCCTTTGTCCAATCGATAAAATACTTAATGAATGAGGCTTATGAATGGCGTATAGAGGGTTTTTATACTCAATTACCGAAGGAATTCCGGCCTGATTAAATAAAGTCTTTCCAACTGCAGTAGTTGTATCAGCAGAGAAACTTGCGACAGCTTCCTCATACTTTTTCTGATATTCATGTTGAAGACTATCAATAGCCAATAACTGTTTTTGAGTAAAACGGAAACCATCGTAAATACTGTAAAGTCCGGCTGCAAAGAAAAAACCGATTAAAACCAATATAAATTTTTGCTTGGTCAACAGCCTGAACTCGAATAAAAAAATGGTTTTAAAGAGTTGCATAATTAATTGCTAAAGAACGTGAAACAATGAACTGAAGTAAAAACATAAGCATAAGTATCCATCCAATCAATGAAACGATAGCAATGTTTTCCAACTGTAATACCCTGTAAAGTGTGGGTAGTTGATAGCTGAAATCTTTAAGCTGGCTAAAATAGCGGGGTCCTACCACATATTCTCCCTTAACATCTTTACCATGCATAGCCAACTGTAAATTCAATTTTCTGATCAGATGGTTGCGATAGGTTTGTGCCTGTTTAAAAAATTGTTCGTGGTGATAAAAATCAGAACCTGCCAGCGCCATCGAAAGGCGTTTGGTTGATAAAAAAGGATCAAAAATACCGGATAGGCTTAAAAGACGTCGCTGTTGATCAAAACGGTTTTCAACGGTCTTATAATAGTGGTTAAAGACCATGGTACGATAATCTTCATTAAACTGAAGTGTAAACCCGTCTACATTAAAAGGTAACGCCTGTACACTGTCTACATGATATTTATTCAATAAACTGTCGATGTACCGTTTTCCGCGGTCAGCGTAAGGATCTTTTCCATTTAGGCCCTTTCTGTAACCCTGCTCCACCAAATCATTAAAAGCGGCACGAGACATTAACGGGTAGTTATGGGTGGCTATACCGGTTACTATTTTAGGGAAAATAATGCTCATGAAAATCCAGAAGCATAAGGCACCTAACAATGCTTTCCCTGAATGATTGCTTACTGCAGAAATAAGTGTACCAAGTAAAGCAACCAGCAGGTAGTATAATAAACAAGTTGCTAAAATCCATACCAGCCTGCCAAAGAGCAGGCTGGTATCGCCTGTAAAAGTAACCGCTAAAGCCACGATTATAAAGGCGGGAAGTATGATCATTACGATAAGCAGGTAATTGGCACAAACTTTTGCCCAGATCATTTTTCTGCTACTTAAACCCTGAGCCAAAAGCATTTTAAGCGTACCGCTCTCTTTCTCGCTGGTGATACTGGTAGCAGTAATAAACAGCAGAAACAAAGGGACTAACAACTGTAAAATAAGCGCGAAGCTGAGGTTGGCAAAACGCAAAGCCGAATCATGATGTTCAGCGTTACTATCGCTAATTTCGTGCTGTTGGTGTGCTTCTATCCGGTAGGTATTTCCTGTATAATCATTAATACCCGGATCGAAAACATTAAGCAGATGCATGGGCTTGAACAGGTAAGTTCCAAAGTGTGCAGCATCATGAGGGTTACGCTGTTGATGCGCCCATTGCTGTCTGAATAAAGCATTGGCTTCCAATCGCTGTTTATGGTTGGCATTGTAATTTAAAAAAGTACAAAACATAGCGGCTATAAACAATATCCATATGGCAATGGCCGAAATCAGCACTGTTTTATTCCGGTAGCTTAGTAATAATTCTTTTTTGATCAGCATCTGCCACATGCCAAACCCCTTCGTTCTCATCTGAAATTTATATTTTTTTAATGCATCAAAGTTGCATTATATTTTACATATTTGCAACTATATTGCATTTACATAATCTGGTCTTTTCATGATTAAAGATTTTATCCGTAGAAATAATTATCCGTTTTACAAACAGCCCGATGCCATGGATTGCGGTCCGGTTTGTTTAAAAATGGTTGCAGCTCATCACGGTAAAAACCTATCTATGCAGTATTTAAGAAAGTTATGCGGGATCGGAAAGCAGGGAACAACGTTGCTCAATCTGACCGATGCTGCGGATCAGCTGGGTTTTAAAACTCTTGCAGCAGAATTACCTTTTCATAAACTGAAAAACATTCCTTTGCCCTGCATATTACACTGGCAAAAAGAACATTATGTAGTTCTTTATGAAGTAAATGATAAACATATGTACCTGGCCGATCCAGCCCTAAATAGCAAAATTAAACTCATCGTTGACGATTTTTTAACTGCGTGGACATTCAATACAGAAAAGAATACGGGGCGCGTTTTGTTACTTCAGCCTACCCAGGCTTTCGAAGAGCTGAAAGCGCCCGATGAACATAAAACTTCCTTATGGTCGTTATTGCCTTACCTTAAAATGCATAAAAAAGGCTGGCTCCCCATTCTAATCAGCTTGCTTCTGGCCAGTGGCTTTTCGTTAATTATCCCATTACTTACTCAAATGGTAGTTGATAAGGGAATTAATGCCAAAAACACCGATTTACTCTTGCTCATCTGCCTTGGTCAGCTAATGCTTTTTTCGGGCAGGATGTTGATGGATTTTATGCGGGCCAGGATTCTATTTCGTATTGGTGCCAGAACGAGCATTACCATGCTAAAAGAATTTCTCGCTAAATTGATGAAACTCCCGTTTTCATTTTTTGATAACCGGCAGGCCGGCGACAATATGCAGCGGGTGAATGATAACCAGCGCATCGAAGAATTTCTGACCAATTTCCTCATTAATTTTATCCTGTCGGCCATTACCTTACTGGTGTTAGCCGGCGTACTCTTTCATTACAACTGGCAAATATTTCTGCTTTTTATTATTGGTGCCGCCGGCAGCATCTTATGGTCAAATTCTTTTCAACAGAAGCGCAAAATCATCGATCAGAAAAAATTTAAGGTACTCTCGGCCAATCAACAGTTGCTTTTGGAAATTTTTTATGCCATGCAGGAAATCAAACTTACAGGTAGCGAAGAAAATAAAAAGCAGCTCTGGGAAAGCCTCCAGGACCAGTCGTTTGACTTAAAACTGGAAGCTCTCCAACTCGATCAACGCATGCAAGGGGTGGGGTCTTTTATCAATGAGATCAAAAACGTATTGATTACATACGCTGCAGCCATGTTGGTGATCAATGATCAGATCACCCTCGGCGGCATGCTGGCCGTTACTTACGTATGTGGACAGCTAAATGCTCCTGTAAACCAACTGGTAGAATTTGCGAGGGTATCACAAAACACCAAGTTCAGTTTAATGCGGATGGATGAAGTGCAACGGGAGGAGGAGGAGGACCTGAATATGAAAGAACCACTAAAAAACTTTGGCCCGGTTGATATTTCATTAAACAAAGTGTCATTTAGATACGGGAGCAGGCATGCACCTTGCGTTTTAAAAAATATTGATCTATTTATTCCGGCTGGAAAAGTAACCGCCATTGTAGGCACGAGTGGAAGCGGTAAAACGACGCTTATCAAGTTATTATTAAAGTTTTATGGTCTTACGGAAGGTGAAATTTTTATAGGAGAGCAAAAACTTGAGCAGGTAAATGCAAAATTTTGGCGGAAACATTGTGGCGTAGTGATGCAGGATGGTTATGTTTTTATGGATTCTATAGCCAATAACATTTTCGCGGGTGCAGCGATGAAAGACTATAAACGCCTTTATGAAGCAGCCAAAATGGTCAATATGCACGATTTTTTCTCTTCAATGCCCTTTGGTTATGATACAGTAGTTGGAAGAGATGGTTATGGACTTAGTGAAGGACAGAAACAACGCCTTTTAATCGCCAGGATGATTTATCGCAATCCGGATTATATTTTTTTGGATGAAGCCACCAATGCACTTGATGCGCAGAATGAACGCTCGATAGTGAATAACCTTAATACTTTTTTTAAAGGTAAAACAGTGATGATTGTAGCCCATCGGCTCAGCACAGTTAAACATGCTGATCAGATTATCGTACTACACGAGGGCGAAATAATGGAATGTGGTACGCATGAAACGTTATTGCTCAATAAAGGAAGTTACTATAACCTAATCAAAAATCAACTCGAACTCGGTAAATAAAATATAGATATGAGCTTACAGATTTTTCCTTATTCGTTGGTACGTTATGCCGGATTACACCATCAACTTTTTAATCAGCTGCAACTCAGAAATGCAGAACATCTTTTATCATCTTATCAAAATCATTTTGATGACAAAGACAAATTAAAAAACAGACTATGCGATGCTTTATATCCTGTAATTAATCTTCAGACGGATGATAAAGTTAGACAGCAGTTAATTAACCTTAAACGTCAGTTATTCAACGACAAACATATTGATCCTCACTATGTTTCCTTATTACCACAAACACTTCAGCATGATTTTAAGGTTTATTTAAACAAGTTGGCACAACTTACCCTTTTTAAAAATGAGTGTTCCCTAAAATTTGAAGAAGAACAGCATATTCATCAGCAAAAAATACAGGCAACAGCACAACTGCCTGAACTGCAGAACGGGCTTTTGTTATCAAGTCCGTTACTTTATGAGCGGTTAAGCAATTTTACGCAAAAAGACGTTAAAAGCTTTAAACAGAAAGAACACCGGACCTTATTCAGCTTGATGAGGTACCTGAGCAGGATGACTTTTAAAACTTCACCATTCAGTAGTTTTACCTATACCGGGCTGGCAACATTGGGTGCATCGGAGATATCCAAAACGACTCATCACAGGGTTTGTAGCCTATTAAAATTAAATAATGCGATATTCGAATACCTCAAATCAATATTGAAAAGGCATCCTTTATTAAACGAGCAACTGTTGATTAAACTAAATATAACGGCGTCAATTAAAAAGGATAAAATCTGCTTCTTAAGCAATTTCAACAATATCGAATCGTTTCAGCAGATCAATGCAAAAGGCCTGCAGTTATTAGTTTACCAGCAATTAAATCAGCGTCAACTTATCTCATTTAAACAATTGATCCTCAGACTTTATCAGAATGTTGACAATGCGGATTATGAAAGTATCAAGATATACGTCATTAAATTAGTTGAAACGGGTATGCTTGAAATGAGCTTAGGATTTTCTGGCATGGACGAAGCATGGGACAGCAAATTACTACTTTTTCTCAAATCGTTCAAAGGAGTGGAGCCATCAGCAATACCGGTTATCACACTTTTTCAAAACCTGCAGCAATACAGAAATCAGTACTCATCAGCTGGTCCTTTTGAGCGCTATCAAATTCTTCAGGAAGCAGAAAAACAATTAAATGAAGTTTTTTGCCGATTACAACAGGAAGCTGGACTTCCTTTTTACAGTAGCGCATCAGAAAAAAAAATAACACCAGAAAGCCCTGAAGTAGCAAAAATTTCAGTCCATAAATTTATTCCTTACTATTTTTCAGCCAGGCATATTTTTTACGAAGACTGCTTTACAACAGAAAAACCGGAACTACCTGAACAACAGATAAAGGATTTTGTTGATAAAACAAATGAACTGATCAGTTTCTTACTTCCGCTTGATGTGATGCGTAAAGAACGTAAAAAAATGCGTGATTTCTTTTTAGCGCACTATGGAGATAATGAAACAGCAGACCTGATAACTTTTTACAGAAATTACTACTTCCACGTAAAAAAGCCTGAAAAACAAGAAGAATCACTTCCAACTACTGATTTTCCAGCTTTAAAGTATTGGAAAGATGCAGTTTTAAAGAAACTATCAGCAATTGAAGACAACGATGAAAGCCGGATTCATTTAGACGTTAATTTCTTTGATGGCCTGCCAGCGGCCGCTGACCTAGCTAAAAATGCTGCAACAGGAATGTTTGTACAATTTGGCGAGAATGAAAATGGCTGTGCCGGCGTTATCAACGCTTTATTGCCAGGAATGGGCAAAGTGAGCGGCCGCTTTTTATCGCTCTTTGATCAAAAAATTACCAATAGTATTGTCAAATATAATGAAAACCTTCATCATGGCGTCGTCAAGGTAGAACTGAACGATGCTTCAACATTTAATGCGAACATCCATCCGCCATTGCTGGCTCATGAACTTGAACTCCCGGGCGGAAATAACATTTATCCGTTAGGCAAACAATTTAGCATAAGCGATTTAAGGATAAATTATGATAAAGAAAATGAAGTGTTAAGACTTTATAAAGAAGATACTGAATTTTACAGTTATGATTTAAGTTTAGAGTCTTTTTACAACCGGTCTAACCTTTATCAACTGCTCGCACATTTCAATCCCGATGCGCGTGTCTCGTTACAGCCCTTTATTCAACTGGTCGACCAGTTTTACCTAGATAGACATCGCGTTCCCTCGCCTGATTTATTTACATTGCCGAGGATCGTTTATGCCCAAAATATTATTTTAAGGCGTAAAACATGGCGTATAAAAACATCCATTATTCCCCAACAGGATCAGTTTGAAACAGATTTTGAATATTTTATCAGACTGAACAACTGGCTCATTAATAATAAAATACCTCGGGAGATATTTATCTTTTTGAGAAAACGCGCTTATCAAACTCAATCGGATGATAAAAGGGAAGGCCTGCATGATGATTATAAACCGCAATACCTTTCCTTCCATAGCCCATTGTTTTTAGCCATGTTTAAGAAATTATTGTTGAGGGCCGGCAATTACATTACCCTTGAAGAGGTATTTCCGAAACCAACAAAGAATAAGGTAAGCGAATACCTGATCCAATGGCACAATAACTGATCACTTTATGGAAAATCGACAATTTAAATGGTTATCGGTATATTTATTCCATTATGGAGATGCCGATCAACTTTTAAAACAGCTGGTTCATCCTTTTATTCAGCAATGGCATGCGCCCTGGTTTTTTATACGTTACTGGGAAGGCGGCGATCATATCCGTTTGAGGTTAAAAGCTACAAAAAACCGGCACCATTCAGTCGTTAAGTCATTTTCTGCGGAAAGTTCAGTAATAAAATCCATTCAGATCGCCGAATATGAACCGGAAGTCGAGCGATATGGAAACTTAGAGACTATGCCATGGGCAGAACAATATTTTGAATGTTCGTCTGCCTATATTTTAAACTGGATCGTCAATCAGAAAACTAACCAATCGCCCATCGCACAGGCTATAAAAGTGCACCTCACCTTGTTATATGCTACCGGATGGAATAAGGATGCATTAATAAAGGTGTGTAACTTATTTTTAGAAGGCTGGCTGCCCAAACTCTTTAACCAAACAGAACCGACGGAAAGGCAAAGGTTATTTTGGCTAAACCAGTTTGAAACCGTTTTTGAAACATCAAAACCTCAAATGGTTAAAGCTGCAGAACAGTTTTGGCAATCGCTTAAAGCCAGGGAAGCAGATGATGATTTAAACGCGTATTTATCTGAAACCATTGGGATACTAAAACTATACAGATCGTCTGATTTGGAAGAAAATAAATTATTTCAGGTAATATCCAGCTTTATGCATATGAATAATAACCGTTTAGGTGTTTATAATTATGAAGAAGCTTACATCATGTATTGCATCCTAACCTGTCTTGAGTTTATCCATAAAGAATCCATCACGTAATATTTGATAATGTTTACTGCAAAACAGATCGAAAAATTAAGAAATCAGCTTTATAAGATTTACCATGACTTATGCCTGAATTTCAAAGAAACTGATCAGGAAATCTGGTGGCCAACGCCATTTTATATCAACCCTGAAGAATATGAATTTAGGGAAAGTTATGACCTCTTTAACGGTAATTGTGGTATCGTTCTTTTTTTTCTACAATTATATCAGTTTGATAGAAACGCAGATCACCTGCGTATCGTAAACAAAGCGATGCACCGGATTTTAAATGCAGAAGAAGTGATTCACCCTAAATCTTTTGCTTTGTATACCGGTTTGGGAGGGGTAATTTATACCTGCCTCAAAATTTACGAAGTGACGAATGACAGTTTTTATAAAGAAAAAGCGTTAACATTAACGCTCCATCATGAAAAACAATTAACCGAATTATTAAAAGCCGATCTTTTAAGTGGCTACTGTGGTAATTTGCTGTTATTAAACTTACTTTATCACTACACCAATCACCCTCAAATATTAAACCTGGTGAGATTGCTGATCGATCGGTTAATTGCAGAAGCACGGATCTCCGAACAGGGGTTAAAGTGGGACTATTCCAGATCGAAAAAAGCCTATGATAGCATGACCGGATTTTCTCATGGCGCCTCGGGTATCGCCTGGGTGTTGCTGCAGGTTGGCCAGTATTTTATTGCTTCGGGATTGATTTATCTGGCTAAAGAAGCTTTGCGGTACGAAATGCAATATTTCCACCAACCTGCTAAAAACTGGCTGGACTTGCGGCTTGGCCCGCACAGGTTAAATAAGCCTGACGTACATGAATGGAGGCTGGAGACGTTTTTACCTGAAATGACGGATGTAAATTCATGGGCGCATGGTGCTGCCGGAATCGGACTAACGAGACAAATGGCTCTGCAGCATACAAAACAAAAAGATTACCAAGTGGATTGCCGGAACGCCCTGGAACGCTGTCTGGATGATTTAAAAAAGCTAAATCGAACTGATTTTACCTTAGTGAGCGGGTATTGTGGAATGATCCCGGTTTTATTAAGTTATCAATTAACATCTCAAATTGATTTAATATTAGATCAGGCCGGAGAACTCCATCAAAGAACAAACAGTTATAACACCTATGTTTCATCAGGTATTGATGATTATGGCTTGTTATCAGGAAAAACAGGAGTGGGTTATATTATTTTAGCTATTTTAAAGGGGGAAGGCTTTGATAACATTTTGAATCCCGGGTTACCCCACAATGATCAAAAATCAATACTTGGCCATCAATATGATGAAATTCAAATTAAAAGGTCGATTTTTTCAAAATATTATCCCAGAACATTGTCGAAATTAAAGGATTTTTCGGCTTTTGAGGCTGAAGAAATTTACAATTTTAGAGCAAAACTACAATCAGAAATTTCGAAAATCCGCAACGATGATATTGCAACTTCATTTGATCTGGAAAGCACTTTGGTTGATTTATGGAAAAAACACAAAGGTTATTTCAGTTTCAGGCAAAAACATAAATACTGGCTTAAACAGGCCAAAAAAAGCCTTAAGCTAATTGATCTGGAGTTACTCCATCAATTTTTCAGATTAAGCGATCGGATAAAAATTTATCGTCCGAAACAACATAGAGAAAATGAGATGCTTCTATTAATCAGTGATGAAAACGGAATAAGAGAAATTAGTGTTGGCGTATTTACCGCGTTAATTTTAAATGCAACAGAGAAAGAAAAAATGAAAGGAAAGGAGCTCGCAAAATTACTCCAATCCACATTATTTGAAGATTCTCCAAACGAAAAGTCCTTGGAGGAGTTAACAAAGAACATGATTCAGCAAATCAGGTTATTGATTGAGGCGGGCTTTATTGAAATAGGATAATAAAAATTGGATTGCAAAATGATTAAATGCTAAATCTGCCCGCTCAATTCGTTATCCAGAACTTGTTCCGTGTATTTAAGCAGATAGCTTAGTTGGCAAAACAAGGCGCCCTAAAGCGCCTTGAGATGAAAATACCCGTGTTAATTAACAGATCACAGTAGTACACCTAACTGGTGGCGTATGGTGGTCATCTGTTTGCTCAGTGTGGGTTGGCTCAGATACATTACCCAAACCACCAGATAAACGCATAGCCATTTCGCTGTCGATACTGGTTACAAAACTTTCCAATTGAAGGTCTTCCAAGCTTAATGTGATTTTTTCTGATTGATTTTTCATAAAATAATTGATTAATATTGATGCCTACTGTGGTTACGGGGGTTCGGCTTATCCCCGGTTGCAACAGCACTAAGTTAATCAATTGCAACATAGTTGCAAAATAATCACTTATATTTTTGCAACCATGTTGCATAAACATATGTGATAAATTACAAGTAATTGAAAATCAATACATTATTAAATGTATTAACTAGCTCAACCAGATTATAATTTAACTCAATTAAAATAATAGCCAGAAAGGATTTTCAATATTATTTCTTGTTCTTCGAAGTCGCAAAAACAATTACACCCGCTATTAAAATAATACCACCGGCATATGGAGGCCAGTTTACAGATTTTTCTTTATCTGCTGATATCTGAATGGGACCTGCATCCACAATTTTTTCTTTTTTAGTATAAGAGAAACCAGTCCAGATGAGCATGGCAATGCCAACAACAATCAATACAATTCCTAATGTTCTGTTCATAATATTGCTTTTAATTTATATTAGAACAGCTCTGTCATTGATATGTTTTTATTGAAATTTATACCCAAGAGAAATCTTACTGGCAAGATTTATATTTTTCGCTATTTCAAGTGAAAGTGTAAATCTTTTTACGCTTAAAAAGTAGTTAAAATTCCATGCAGAGGAACTGTTGATTACTTTATCAAGATCTGCGAGTTGGCCGTATTTAAAACTGTTGGCCAGTCCCGGAGTTCCACCAATGAACAGCCTGAAAGCGTGTTTGATATCATGGTTGCGCCTGGCCCTGAAAATTACCTCGGTTGAAAGTCCGGTAGTCCAAAATCTTTTTCTGTTTGAAACACCCGCATAATTATAAACTTTACCATTGTAAATTTCATCCCTGAGATCAGCATATGCTCCATTTTCGGTACTTAGTGCGTTTTCCCAGTTTATAAATCTGAAATCGGTATTTCCATTTAGGGAAGTACTGTGGAAACCGACAGAAGTTCTTAAACCAAAACCATACATTTTTTTGTTAAAAGCGGGCGGGTAATCGCCATTGGCATCATTCCTATTATTTGAATACAGATGTTCAGCATTTCCTAAATAACCCAACACACCATATGCAACATTAAACCCCTTAAAAGTATGCGCACTGTTAATGTTTAACATACCCATTTTAAATGAAACGCTACCATTTCCAGGAGAGGACGCCCCGGCATAACTGGCTGATGCATGTGTTAACGATTTGATGCTATCGGCCTCCATCTGACGCGGCAGATAACCCATATTATTTCCAGGTAATGCTGGGCTTAGGTAGGTTCTGCAGGAACTTGATAAAAAAACCATTAGCAAAGAAGAAAAAAGGAGAGTATTAACTGGAGCTTTCATTGATGCTATTGCTACTCCTCAAAAAAATCGACCAGACCACCTAAAAAATACTCCTGAATTCCTTCCGTAAAATCTTTATAATCTTCATCAGGAATATTGGTTTGCCTAAATTCAAGTGATGTTCCTTTTTTATCTTCGTGCAATTTAATGGTTACGATGGATGGTTCATTTTCTTCTCCAAAATACCATTGTTGTACAATCTGCTTTCCATAAACAAATTCGATGTTTTTACCGGTAATATCGCCATCCCAGAAAGAAAATTCAGTTCCGGGTACTTCTTCAAACTCCACTTCGGCACCGGTCCATAATTTTATGCTAATATCCTTGGTCAGCGCTAAATAAACTTCTTCGGGTGGGGCAGGTATGTAGGTATATTTTTTAAAGTCCATTCTGTATCATTATTTTTAGGATTTAAAGATTTTAATGATCAAAGCTCAGGAAAATCAGATCCGATTATTTATTAGTTAAGATTAAGTATATGGTATCATCCCCATCATTAAACCTTGTTCAATCCTGATCTATATTCATTCTAGGATTGTAAATCTTTTTAAACTGGAGACTTGTTGCGCCAAAATTAATCAATAATCCGACATTGAAATTATAAGCTACAATAAAATTTTTAGCCTGTGCCGAATGATAGTTTTCTAAATTTATGCGCCTTGAGCTCTAAAGCTAATAGATTATCAATAACAAAGAGTAGGCCGTTTTCCAAAAATCAAGCCATCACCAAAATTTCTTTCAGCTTCTCTTTTAAAAGTTATTTGACAAGTTAAATCTTAAATATCCATGTATCTGATCTGGTATTCCTTATCATTAAAATTTTAAAATCTTTTTAATCCTTTCTTACTTAAAGGCATTCAAGCCGGTCACATCCATGCCCGTAATCAATAGGTGTATGTCATGTGTACCTTCATAAGTAACTACAGATTCTAAGTTCATCATATGGCGCATAATGGAGTATTCGCCGGTAATACCCATTCCACCAAGCATTTGGCGTGCGTTACGGGCAATATCCAGGGCAATTTCTACACTATTTCTTTTCGCCATAGATATTTGTTCGGCCGTAGCCCTGTTTTCGCTTTTAAGTACGCCCAAACGCCAAACCAACAGCTGACCTTTCGTAATTTCGGTTACCATTTCGGCCAGTTTTTTTTGTTGCAGCTGGAAACCACCGATCGGCTTTCCAAATTGAATACGCTCTTTCGAATAGCGCAAAGCAGTATCATAACAGTCCATTGCTGCGCCCAAAGCACCCCAGGCAATACCATAACGTGCCTGGTTTAAGCAACCCAACGGACCTTTTAATCCGCTGATCTCAGGAAAAATATTCTCCTTTGGCACTTTAACATTATCAAAAACAAGCTCACCGGTTGCCGATGCGCGTAAACTCCATTTATTATGGGTTTCTGGCGTAGAAAAACCTTCCATTCCACGTTCTATCACCATTCCTCTGATTTTGCCTGATTCATCTTTTGCCCAAACCACAGCAATATCGGCAAAGGGGGCATTACTGATCCACATTTTGGCACCGTTTAAAATATAGTGACTTCCTGCATCTTTAATATGGGTAACCATGCCGCCCGGATTGGAGCCATGATCCGGTTCCGTTAAGCCAAAACAGCCCATCATTTCACCACTGGCCAATTTAGGAAGGTACTTTTTGCGCTGTTCTTCAGTTCCATAGGCATAAATAGGGTACATCACCAACGAACCCTGGACAGATGCGGTAGAGCGGATGCCCGAATCGCCGCGTTCTATTTCCTGCATCAGAATCCCATAAGCAGTATAATCCAGTCCGGCACCACCATACTCAACCGGAATGGTAGGTCCGAAAGCACCGATATCCGCCAGTCCCTTTATTAAATGTTTAGGAAATTCTGCCTTTTGAGCATAATCCTCAATAATAGGGCTTACTTCCTTTTTTACCCAATCTCTGGCCGTAGCACGGATTAATTTGTGTTCATCGGTTAATAATTCATCTAATAAATAATAGTCTGGCGCCTCATACAGGTCTTTTTTCACTGATTTGCTCATGTAATTTTGTATTATCTGGTTAAAAAACCGCGTTCATTTCAAAGGTAACAATTTACGGTAATGGGCATTAAATTCATGAATAAAAATTTAATTTTACAGCTTAAAGAACATACATGAGCCATTTCAAACAAACTGTAGCTTTAAAAGATGTGAAATGTTTTGCTTTGCATGGTTATTACCCTGAAGAGCAACTGACTGGAAATCATTTTATTATCGATTTAACAACCGAATTTACGCCAAGGGGTTTTGATGATGAACTGGTGCAGACCGTTAATTACGAAGATTTGAACAATATTATTATTGCGGAGATGAAAAATACCCAAAAGCTATTAGAAACCGTTTTGAATAATATCATCTCAAAAGTAATTGAAAAATACCCCTTTGTAAAAAAGATTGACGTAGGCATAAAAAAGCTTCATCCCCCAATGCCCGGACAGATCGGCCATTCTTTTGTTCAACTTAGTTATTCAGCAACAAATTAAAATGAATTTTACCCCTATAAATAACGAAATTTTAGCAGAAATCACATCAGCAATTGGTGCCGATAAAGTTTTCACAGACACCGAAAACCTCGAAAAATATAGCCATGATGAAACTGAAGATTTACGCTATCAGCCGGAGGTGGTGGTTAAGCCCACTACGCCGGAAGAGGTTTCGGCCTTATTGAAGATCTGCAATACCCATCATGTTCCGGTTACACCCCGTGGAGGTGGAACAGGCTTAAGTGGCGCTGCCTTGCCCATTTATGGCGGGGTTTCGCTATCAATGGAAAAGTTTAAAGCCATTCTCGATATTGATACTGAAAACTTACAGGCAACTGTTGAGCCTGGGGTAATTACCGAAGAATTTATTAATGCAGTAGCAGAAAAAGGCCTTTTGTACCCGGTTGATCCCAGTAGTAAAGGATCTTGTTTTATTGGGGGTAATGTGGCGCACGGCTCCGGTGGCCCAAGAGTAGTAAAATATGGCACCATACGCGAATACATTTTAAATCTGGAAGTGGTGCTGCCCAACGGCGATATTATCTGGACAGGCGCAAATACCTTGAAATATGCTTCAGGATATAATTTAACGCAATTGATGATCGGCTCGGAAGGCACCTTAGGTGTGGTGACTAAAATCGTAACCAAGCTATTGCCTAAGCCTGGTCAATCGGTTTTAATGATGGGATCTTTTAGCACTAACGAAGCTGCCTGTGCTGCAGTTTCAGCCATTTTCAGGGCCGGCGTAACACCATCAGCCCTGGAGTTTATGGAACGGAAAGGCGTAGAATGGGTAATCAAATTTGATGATATTAAATTTGATTTAAAAGAAGATGTGGCTGCTTTATTGATGATTGAATTTGATGGCGATGACCTGGATGATATTTTTAAAAATTGCGAGAAAACCAACATCGTTTTAGAAGAACACCACTGTACGGAAGTTTTATTTGCTGATACAGCTGCTCAAAAAGAGGAATTGTGGCGGATGCGCAGAACAATGGCCGAATCAGTTAAATCTAATTCGGTTTATAAGGAAGAAGATACCGTCGTTCCCCGCGCGGCTTTACCTAAACTCGTAAGTGGTATTAAAGAGATTGGCGCCAGATATGGCTTTGAGAGTGTTTGTTACGGACATGCGGGCGATGGAAACCTGCACATAAACATTATTAAGGCAGGGATGAGTGACGAGGATTGGAAAAACAAACTCAAATCGGGTATCGCTGAGATATTTGAACTCACCACCGCTTTAGGCGGCACCCTTTCAGGAGAACATGGCATTGGCCTGGTTCAGAAAGAATTTATGCCCATAAAGTACTCAGAAATCCACCTTAATTTAATGAGGGGGATTAAACATGTTTTCGATCCTAATGGGATATTAAATCCGGGAAAGATTATGCCAGATTGATTTATTTATCCGTTACCCTGAACTTGTTTCACGACATCCCTTTCTATCCGTAGAGTTAAGCACGGCGGCTCTACGGATTGATGAAGAACTGAGTTTATAACTCAGTAAAAACAAGTCCAGCATAACGACTACTGATTCACCTTTCTATCCGTAGAGTTAAGCACGGCGGCTCTACGGATTGATGAATAGAACTGAGTTTATAACTCAGTAAAAACAAGTTCAGCATAACGACCCTTTCTATCCGTAGAGTTAAGCACGGCGGCTCTACGGATTGATGAATAGAACTGAGTTTATAACTCAGTAAAAACAAGTCAAGCAGGATGACTATTGATTACTCAATTGCTCAAAACCCAGCATTTTTTGTTTTTCTTCTTCAGGAATTGCCGTAGGTTTACCTGTGGCATAGTCAACGGCTATACAAACTGTTTTTCCTTTACTGCAGATTACTTCTTCACTTCCCTTCAGCTTTACAATCTGGTACTCAAGATCGAAGCTTGTATTACCAATCCTTGATGTCTTAACGTGGACAGCAATTTTATCGTTCATTACGATGGGTAAAATATAGTCTAATTCTGCGTGCGCAATCACTATTCCCGTCCTTTTCCAATTCCATTTAATAATTTCTTCCCAGTATTTAGTTCTGGCGATCTCCAGATAGGTGAAGTAAACGGAATTGTTTACATGCCCCATCATATCAAAATCAACAAAGCGCAGATGAATATTTGTTTTATAATTGAATTTGTCTGAAAAAGCTTTAATTTCTGTCAATTTGTCTTTTGATTTCGATTTATTTTGCCAAAATGTCTTAAAAATCATAAATATCTGGATTGGTATATAAGTTGAATAGAATGAATTATCAATTTAAAAATTAGAAAAAATAAAGAATAAGCGATATGACACTTGTAAATTTTAACAACAGAACCCGTAACACTGCTCCTTACTTTAACAATGTTTTTGATTCATTGTTTAGCGACGCTGTAAGTAAAAACAAAATGGTTGATAAATCACCGAATGTGAATATTCATGAAAATGAGGCAGCATATGTAATTGAGCTGGCCGCCCCGGGATTGAAAAAAGAAGACTTTCAAATCAATTTAAAAAAAGACACGCTTTCTGTTTGGGCGGAAGTAAAAAAAGATGAAAACCAGGTAGCTAAAGATTTTACCCGTAAAGAATTTGATTACAGCTCATTTGCCAGATCATTTAATTTACCTGATACTGCTGATGGGGATAAAATCACCGCCGAATATAAAGATGGCATTTTATCGATCAACATCAGCAAAAAAGATACAGCGAAATTACAGCACAGAGAAATTGTAGTATCGTAATAAAGCATTCTCGGAAGAGGATTTTTCATAATAGTTTAGTTTTTAAGTATTATGAAACCTGCATCAGTAGGGTTAAAGATGAAGTTGATTGGTGACTGATGCAGATTTCGTAATCATTGAGTTTAGGTTTAGGTTTTATGAGGTTAATGCCGGATGGCATTAACCTTATTTTTTAATACGGATCGTCCATTTCGACCGAAGTGGAGAAATCTAGCTAGTTGAACAAAGGAATCAGATTTCTGCATTCTGCAAGATTTCACGCTAAATGGCTCTAGGTAGTGGCGTGGAGTCGTTTAGTATTTAGATCGATTTTAAGTTACATACTTAAAATTAGCTTAACCTCATTTTTTTGTATTTTCGCGGCATGGAAAGAGAAATTCTGGATACGAAACGCAAAGCACTCAAAATAAATCTTGACCCAAGAATTTACGGCACTTTTGCCGAAATTGGTGCCGGACAGGAAGTTTCAAGAAATTTTTTTAATGCCGGAGCAGCTTCTGGAACAGTAGCAAAAACCATGTCGGCCTACGATATGACTTTTAGTGATGCTATTTATGGAGCAGAAGCAAATGGACGGTACGTTAGTCAAAACAGGCTTTTACAAATGCTTGACCATGAATTTGGATTGCTTAATGAGCGTTTATCAGGCGAAAAGTACGAAAGCCGCACCTTTTTTGCTTTTGCTGATACCGTAACCACTTTAAATTATAAACGTACCAATGAACCCCACGGCTGGGTTGGAATCCGGTTCCAAAATGAGCCCGGAGGCTTCCCAAATGAAATATTCTTTCATGTCCGTTTGTTAGATACTGATGTAAACATGCAACAGCGTGTGCTGGGTATCATCGGTGTAAACTTGCTTTATGCAGCTTTCTATTATAACCAGGATCCTAAGATTATGGTAGAATCGCTGGCTGACAATTTAACCATCGGATCAGTAGAAATTGATTTGATTTCGGTTAAAGGACCAGCATTTCCCGGAGTAGATAATATCTTGCTCAATCTGTACATGATTATGAAAGATTTTTCGGCTGCTGCCATTTTCGATGCTGATGCGCATCCACGACAGGCCAAGGACCTTTTGTACAAGAAAGATATCATGATTTTACGGACTAAATACGGGCAAAAATCATTGCCTAACTTTAACCTGTTTAACAAAGCTACTGAGCAGTTTAAACGTACCAATAAAGTAGAGGAGGGAAATCTTGCTGTAATGATTGAAGTTTTGGCAACCAATGTTTTAACCGATGCGCAGGAAACACCTGATGATATCGATTTAGAAACAGTAGCTAAACGTACCCAGGAGATGTGCGATACCGGAAACACGGTGATTGTTTCTAATTTTACCCGTCATAACCGCCTTGCCAAATATCTGGCACGGTGTAAGCCAAAAAGTGTTGGCTTAGCTACAAACATCAACAACTTAAAGTTCGTATTCAATGCTAAAAACTTCAGCGGCGAAAATTATTCGGGTCAACTGTTGAGTTACGTAAACGACATGTTTAATACCAATGTGCGGTTATTTGCTTACCCTTTTCTCGACAAAAAAACCAATCAGGTCATTACAACGGAGAATATGCCGATTACACCAGAAGCCAAACCATTGTTCGATTTTCTCTTGATTAACGGTTACATTACTGATATCAAAGATTACAGCGAGGATGAAGTGAAAACGGCTTAGATTTCATTTGTCGCTATAATGGCCTAATGCTGATATAATGGTAACGGTTACTATATTTTCTTCTATTTTATAAATCAACCTGTCTTTACGATTTATCTGCCTTGACCAAAAACCAGATAGATCAAATTTCAATCTTTCAGGTTTTCCGATTCCGATTTCGGGATGTTCAGATAATTCGATAAAAATCTGATTTATTCTTCTAATTGAGGCTTTATCCCCAGATTTGTATTGTATTTCTAGATCTTTTTTAGCTTGTTTTTCAACTTCTATAAAATACTTTCCCATATATTTTTAGGATCTTTAATTCTGGTTGTGTTGCCTTTCTCGGCGCTTGCTGCCCTGGACTTTATTTTAGCTACAAATTCAGGATGATAAGGACTTGCCTCTTCTTTTTGAAAAGATACATCTAAAGCTTTTAGAACAGCCTCAATTGCAGCCGCTTGCTTTTTGTTTTTAGGATGTGCGATGATAGTCATGACCAATACTTTATTATCAAAAATACGAAATTTTAACAGTAATTAGTCGCTATTATAAAGCGAAAACTTATCACTAAGCCGATAGAGTTAAATCGTGCGCAAGGCCGAGCCGTTTTCATTTACCATAAGCGTATGTTTTGCACCACATTTGAGTGCAAAGTTATTGCGTTGGTGACCAACAGGAAAATCAAATGCCACCGGGTAGGTATATTCTTTTACTTTCTCCAGTACGATATCATAAATATTTTTTCCAAATTCTTCGCCTGCATCGTCAGGCTTCACTTTAAACCCACCCAAAATTAGTCCTTTCAGGCGTTTAAGTTTGCCGCTACGTTTTAAGTTCCACAACATCCTATCGATGCTGTACAGGTATTCGCCGGTATCTTCTATAAATAAAATTTTATCTTTAGTATCTAAGTCTGATGAGCTGCCGGCAAGTGTTTCAATAATGCTCAGGTTCCCACCAACCAATATTGCATCCGTATTCCCAAAACGGTTATTGCTATTTACCGGAGCAGTATAACCCAATTCTTCACCGGTCAAAGCATGCTTTATGGAGAGGATTGTTTCTATCTGTATGGGTTCAGCTTTAGCCCAATCATCGGGAAAACTATTGCACATTTTGGCATGGATCGAAGCAATGCCAAATTTTTTGGCCAAATGGCAATGTAGTACAGTAATATCGCTGAAACCGATAATCCATTTAGGATTTCTTTTAAAAAACGAAAAATCAAGCTGATCAATAATGCGTATAAAACCATAACCGCCACGCGCACACATAATGGCTTTAATATCGGGATCATTTAGCATTTTCTGGAAATCAGCCAGCCTTTCTTCATCTGTTCCGCCGTAGGTAAAATCACGCTTGCCGATGGTTTCGCCTACCTTAATGTTAAATCCCCAACCCTGCATCTGCAAAATCGCAGGCTGAATCTGTTCCAGGGTAATGTATCCCGCCGGACTGGTTATTCCGATAGTATCTCCAGGTTTTAAATAAGGTGGGATTTTAAATGCCGAACTTTCGCTTTCCACAGCTAAAGCGCTAAAGGCGGGCAACATCGTAGCTGATGCAATAAACGAAGAAAGGAAATGTTTTCTATTCATCTAAAACAGGATAGTGGAATTGATACGGCTAAATATAGAGTTAAAATTAATTGCATAAAAGAAAAGGGATTTATATCCATAAATCCCTTTTTTAAACCAAACAAATTAATCTGTAAAAGATTAGTATAATGTGAATTATATAAGTAACCGCATTTGAAATAAAATGTTTTGAGATTTTAAAAATATTTGCCGCGTAGAACAATACATAAAATCTTTTACCAACTCATTTATTTTGCATGTCTAACAATTTAATTCCGTCCCAAATAATTTTAAACCACTATACCTGCTGTATAGCCCTGATGGAAACGGAAATCCTTTTTGGCAAAGACGTGTTGTCTTTTCTTAATTTTCCCAAAAAGATTGAAGTGTACAGCAGGACCAAACCTCTGCCAACAGCACTGAAACTGCGCTTCTAAAAACAACCAATCGCGCTAACTTGGTCAAGATTCTTCGTTGCACGGAGGGTAACAGCATCTAATAAAAGGAAGGCTATTCATCGCGAATAGCCTTGCTAACAACAAAACAAATATAAGATAACCAAATCTTACCTGATTGAGCAGAATCAGGATAAAGTGCTATGAGATACACTTTGCGGCCTAGTAATGGATTCGAACCACTATAAAGAGTTTATGAAACTCCACCTTCCAATCGGTCAACTGGCCGTGTTTTTACAATTGCTTTAGTGTTAAATAATCTCTTAGCGCCAAAATCTGTTCTCTATTTAAATTATCTTCATCCTGATCAATTTCTATTTTTTTTGCTTCTGTTTGCAAAGGATCAAGCAATTGAGGATATTCATCTATAGCAGGGTATTGAAAATAAATCGACATGATTTTTAATATTAATCGTTCAACAATGTAACACTTAGATTTAGACAAATATATAAATTAGTATATAATATCTATAGATTTTGTAGTTATTTATTTTAAAATAGATTCAATTACCTCATTTACAGAATAATAAAAATTTTACTATGTATAAAATATCTATTGAAGTTGATTTCTCAACTAAAAAAGCTGCTATTTTGCTGAAATAAGCGAGGTGTAAGCATATTTTAACAGGCGCTTTTACATCCCTTTAAATTCAATTTCAGAAAAGATAATTATTTTAAGGATATTTGCATTTCAAACATTAAAATAGTAATTGTGTCTTTAGATAAATTGAAACTTAGCAAACCACTTGTAGCGGCCATGACGGATGCGGGATTTTTAACACCAAAAGAAATCCAGACCAGAACGATGTCGCGTATATTAGGTGGTCAGGATGTTATAGCGGTTGGACCAGAGGGCTCAGGAAAAACTACTACTTATGTTTTAGCTACTTTAATGAAGTTGAAATATGCATTTGAGGAGGCGCCAAGAGCATTGATTCTAGTGCCTGACATTGAACATGTTGACCATGTTTTGGAACAATTTAAACTATTGAACCGCAACAATACTTTCAGGATTTTGGGAATTGACAGCCGGGGCACCATTGAAACGCAAATGAATGAGGTTACCGATGGCTGTGATATTATTGTTGCCGTACCCGATCGTGCCCGTGCATTGTATTTAAAGCTAGCTTTAAACACCAATAAAATACAATTGTTTATCGTAGATAATGCAGAACTTATTGTTAAAAAAGGTTTGCAGTTACCAGTTGTAGAGTTAGCAAACAGCGCCTATAAGTCTCAACATGTGGTGTTTACAGAGGTACTGCATGATAAACTTAAACACATGATTGCCCCTTTCATGAAAGATTCGGCAGCAACCATCGAGGTAGACGAGATTGGCGAGAAGCAGGCAGAAGTTTACCATCAGATGCTTTATCAGGTACCCAATTTCAGGACAAAGCTAAATTTATTAACCTTGCTACTAAATGATGCTGAAGTTTTTGATAAGGCTGTTGTTTTTGTTAACACGCGTTTAACCGCACAAACCGTGTATAAAAACTTTAACCAGCATAAAGAGGGCGAAATTAGCATTTACCGCCCGTTGTTTTTTGATGATAGGGGTTTTGATGATATTAACGAATTTAAAGATACCCCAGAGGCCAGGATATTAATTGTGGCTAATGAAAATTCGGGCGAACTCAATATTGAAGGAATTCCTTTCATTTTTCATTTCGAATTGCCAGAACAAAAAGAAACCTTAATTAAACGTATTGTTAAGCACGGTAATGAAGATGTGGTAGCCATCACTTTTTCTACAGATATTGAATTGATTGAAGTAAAAAAAATTGAGCAGGCTATTGGTCAGAAACTGGAGGTAATGGAGTTGCCTGAAGATTTAAAGGTAGTTGATGCTGCTGATAAACCAAAGAAAAAGAAAGGTACTGAAGATGATGAATCTTCTGAAAGAGGTGCTGCGTTTCACGAAAAGAAGGCCAGCAACTTAAAAAATTACAATTATAGTGCAGGCGCTAAAGCTAAAATGACCTATAAGAATAAAAAGGGATTGTCTTAACAAGGGGCGTTACGCTGAACTTGTTTTAACTTCTATTCCGCCAATAAAAAATCCTGAACAAGTTCAGGATGGCGATTTCTAATATATAAAAAGCTCCTCAGAAATTAATCTGAGGAGCTTTTTATTTAACCGTTATTTACGATTAGTATAAAGTAAACTCTACACGACGGTTTTCTTGACGGCCAGCTGCAGTTTTGTTTGTTGCAATCGGTTGGTCAGGTCCGTAACCTGTAGCTTCAATTCTAGATGCATTTGCACCTTGAGATACTAAATAAGCTTTAACTGATTCTGCTCTTTCTTTAGATAAACGTAAGTTTAACTCTCTACCACCGGTGTTATCAGTATGGCCAGCTAATTTCAGGCTAAAGTTTTTATCTACCAATAATGCAGCAACACGGTTTAAAGTAGCATATGATTTAGAACGGATAGTTGATTTTCCTAAATCGAATTCTAAGTTAGAAATTGCATCTTTAACCACTTTACGGTCTTCTTCAGTAATTACTTTAGTTTCTTTAATGATTTCACGTTGAACTTTGATTGGACAACCAGAACCATCAACAACTGTTCCTGAAGGAGTTCCAGGGCATTTATCGAATTTGTTTGCTACACCATCGTTATCATCATCAGCTAGATCTTTAGCATATTGCTCTCTATCACGTTGCGCATTTTGTTCAGCAGTTGATAAGGCTCTTCTTAACTCAGCACTTTCTTCAGCACTTTGCTTGCGTAAATCGGCAACCGCGCTGTAGTTTTGTAACTGAGAATTTTCTTTGTTACCTAACGCAAACTCTAAACCTGCGTGTGCATAAGAAAATCTGCTCTCGTTGTAAGCACTTTTCACTGTTGGAGACGATTTGATAAAGTTGATGTCGTAACCCAAGTCGATGTTGATTCCTTTAGCTACACCAAGTTTAAATCCAACACCGGTAGGGATGAACCATCCTTCTCTATCGGTAAAGGCCTGTGTTGAGGCAACCTCTGAGTCAGATGACATATATCCTGCACCCGCCTTAACGTAAGGAATTAAAACTGCATTCTCAGTATTCAGACTGAAGTTGGCAATATTTAAAACAGCTGTTAATGAACCTGACCAGTTAATGCTATTCTTTTGCTCAATGGTGCTGGCCTGGTTAAGGGTTTTAATCTCACCGCGTAAAAAGTCAGCCTGTAAACCTAAAGCTGGTAAAATTTGTTTTTTAACAAAAGCGCCGTAACCGATACTTTTAAATTCTTCAGCTTTAACACTTCCGCCACCTAAAAACGTATTTTGGCTAAGAATACCGCCATGGGCACCAATACTCCAAGTTCTTAATGATTGCTTACCGAACCTTCCCGGAGGCGGAGGTGGTACTTCCTGTGCAAATAATTGTGATGATAATCCTAATAAGGCAACCAACATTGTTGATTTAGTAATTCTCCTATTCATGTTTTCTATTTTTTAAATAATTAGAGTCTTAACAGTTTTTTAATCATACTGTTTGAACATGATTAAGAAAAAATCTTGCCAAATAGCTTATTTAATACACAATTAACATATTATCAGATAATTAACATATCAAATTTATTTCACAAAAAAGTTACGTAATGGCGTATGCCCCCTATTTTAATGTATACAATAATATACACTAATGGTTTTTGATTAAGATTTATCCTATAAAATTTTATTTAAAGGATAGTTATGATCTCCTTGCCCAACCTCAGTCTGGACACCAGGATAGCGTAAAATTCGATAAAATTAATCCAACATCCAGTGTGCTAAATACGGATGGATGTTGAATCGCAAAGCCACTGAATCGAATCAGCATATTACAATCTCAATTTAGCGAAGAAATCCCAAAATACGATTCCGGCAGAAATGACGATGTTAAACGAATGTTTGGTGCCAAACTGTGGAATTTCAATACATTCATCAATTTTGGCCATTACCTCATCACTAACACCGTCAACCTCATTTCCAAATATCAGAGCATACTTTTTCTTGGGATCGGGATTGAAAGTATTCAGCATGGTACTGTTTTCAGCCTGCTCAATGGCTACTATTTCATAACCCAGGCTCCGCAGGGTGTCAACAGCCTGTAGGGTATCAGTGTAATGAATCCAATCAACAGATTGTGTGGCACCTAAGGCCGTTTTTTCAATCTCACGATGGGGTGGTTGTGCGGTAATTCCACAGAGTATTACTTTCTCAAGCGCAAAACCATCTGCAGTACGGAATATAGAACCTACATTGTGCATGCTACGCACATTATCTAAAACCACCACCACAGGTAATTTTTCCTGTGTTTTAAATGCTTCGATATCCGGACGGTTTAATTCGTCTAATTTTAATTTTCTCATTATTTTTAAAATGATTTCACAGATGGAAGGATTACACAGATTGAATGTAATATCGAATCTGTATTTACATGTTATGCATCTTGTGGCAATTGTTTTTATAAACTAGATGGTCCGCCACCAATTTCACTGATATAAATTGCAGCTGAATAACCTATTCTTTCAAGATAATAACCAGTTAAGTGTTTAGCAAAATCTTCTTCATAGCCTTTCTCTAAAAGCGCAATGGCACATCCTCCAAATCCTGCCCCCGTCATACGTGCACCAATTACATGCTCATAGCCCGAACAGAAATCCACTACTGTATCTAACTCTTTTCCGCTTACTTCGTATAAGGTACGCAAAGATTCATGAGACGCATACATTAAGCGGCCAAATGTTGCTAAATCTCCTCCATTTAATGCTTTAGCAGCTAAATGTACACGATCATTCTCCTTAATCACATGTGTAGCCCTGTTTAGTATGGTTTCATCACTGATTAAATGACTGTGCAGGGCAAACTTTTCTGCATTAAGTTCACAAAGATAGTTGAGCGTAATTTCTTCGTTTAATTGTTTCAGGGCTATTTGGCATTCTGCAACCCGTTCGTTGTACTTTGAATCTGCCAGTTCCCGCGGTTTATTGGTATTAATGATGGCCAGCACATAATTGCCCAGGTCAACATCAACCATTTTGTATTTTAAGGTTTCACAATCCAACACAATGGCTTTGTCTTTTTCTCCGAAAGTAACCGCAAATTGATCCATGATGCCCGAATTTAGACCAATAAAATCATTCTCAACACGCTTGGCGATTTTAACAAGCGCTAATTTATCGTAGCCTAAATTATAATAGGTATTCAGGGCATAAGCAGTGGCTATTTCTATTGAAGCTGAAGATGATAGTCCAGATCCGATTGGAATATTTCCATAAAATAGAAAATCCAGGCCGTTTATATCCTTACCGTCTTTTATAAATTCATTGATTACCCCAATAGGATAATTCGTCCAGGTGCTGCCATTCTTTTCATTAATCGTATTACTGGTTACTACCGTTTCAATATCAAAGTTTAAACTTTTAAACCTGAATTGCCCATCATTGTTCGGGGCAATGGCTACCCAGGTTCCTAAAGAGATGGCGCAGGGCATAACCAGGCCGCCATTATAATCGATATGCTCTCCGATCAGATTAACCCGTCCAGGTGTAAAATAAATAGCTTCGGCATTTTTATGGTATTGCTGGGCGAATTTTTCCTGCAGGCTGATGTTCATTGGGTTAAAATATATTTATAAAAAGCATTAATAATGCTATGTTTGTTTTGAAAACAAAAGCCCTAAGTTACAATTTATGAGCGTACAGCAAATACCCACCGGAAAAATTATTGATGGCGATGAAGTTATCGCAATCGAACTCACCAATAGCAAAGGCACTTACGTCAAAATATTTAATTATGGTGCTATTATCAATAAATTTATTGTCACAAATGCCAGGGGTGAAAAGCAGGATATTGTTCTCGGCTTCAATACATTTGATGAATACCTGAGTCCGGGTTATCTGGCAAATTATCCATATTTAGGGGCCGTAATTGGCAGATATGCCAATCGGATAAAAAATGGAAGATTCAGTATAGACGGGGAAGACTATCAGTTGCCGCAAAATGCCGGTGATAATACGCTGCACGGGGGCCTTGTAGGTTTTGATAAAAAGGTTTGGGATATTATTGAAATCAATGATGGCGCTCAACCTTCGGTTACCTTGCAATATGAAAGTGTGGATGGAGAAGAGGGTTTTCCTGGAAACCTGGTGATTGATCTGACATTCGAACTCACCGAAAATGATGAGTTGATTTTAAGTTATGAAGCAGAAACAGATCAGGCCACCGCCATAAACTTAACTCATCATGGTTATTTTAATCTGGCTTCTAATGGGGGGAGTGTCGAAAATCATAAACAACAGATTTTTGCTTCACACTATCTAGAGCAGGATGATAATTATTCGGTAACGGGTAACCTTATCGCTGTTGCGGGCACGCCTCTGGATTTTACCAAACCTAAAGCAATAGGGCAAGACTGGAATAAGGACGAAGGTTATGATCAGAGTTTTGTTTTGGATAAAATTTATGGCGATTTGTCGCTGGCAAGCAAAACAATTGAAGAAGAAAGCGGTTTAGTATTAAGCGTTTACACCACAGAACCGGTAGCTCATTTATATACTGCGAAATATTTAGATGTAAAGAATGGAAAGGGGGGGAAGGATTACAACAGCTTTGATGCCTTTTGTGTCGAAACCCAGCATCATCCAAATGCAGTTAATATCCCAACATTCCCTAATACGATTTTAAGGCCGGATGAACTGTATACGCAAACAACCATTTACAAAATTTCATTAAATAAATAATTTATGTTTACTATTGAACATATACAGGCCGCAGCGTCAAAAATCAAATCCGGTTCAGATTTTCCGAAGTTTATAAAGGAAATTAAGGAATTGGGGGTTAAACGGAATGATGTTTACGTCAGCAATGGCTTATCGATCTATTTCGATGATGAAGACAATGCACAGCAGGTAAGTCCTGATGAATATCCAACATTGGTCATTAATGAGGAGGCTTCTGCAGGAAAATTGGAGCACGCTTTAAAAGTACATCAACAAGGTGAAACAGATTACATCAGCTTTTGTAAACAGGCGGCAGACGCGGGCGTAGAAAAATGGGTTACAGACCTGGATGAAATGACCTGTACTTATTTAGATGCCGAGGGAAATGAACTGGTAAAGGAAAATATTCCTGCGGTTTAGAAATATACAAAGACTATATTTTAAGTAAAAGTGTCATCCTGAGGGATAATTTATCTTATAAAAATCAATATGATTGACAGAAGTATTTAATGGAAATAAACCTCTGGGAGGATCGTCATTGCGGGAAGGCTTTTCCAGCCGACGAAGCAATCTTTGCAGCAAGCATTACTAGCAGGATAGATTGCTTCGTCGTTCCTCTCCTCGCAATGACGACTTTTTTAGGTATTCTGTAAATGGTAGCTTGTCTAAGGATCATGTTTGAAATTCCCTAAAAGCGTTTTGATACTTCGGCAAGCTCAGCACTCGTGGTTAACATCTTTTAGCTGGGGAGACCCTGAAATAAATTACCTTCGGTGAGCTCGCAGAAGACTCGGTTTACTGCGTAGCTTTCCGCTTGACAGGTCAGGGTGACGCTCGCTTAATTTAAAAATACTTAAGCTGATCGAAAAACTAATATTAAACGATAATAACTAAACCCTTTCCAGTACCATTTTAATCGCTTGCTCTACAATTTTATTCGGTTCATTGCTAAATTCAAACTTTACCCTGCTGGCCAAAATAGCATTAATTGACAGTGCTTTATGCCCCAAAACTTTAGCTAAAGCGTAAATACCGGCAGTTTCCATTTCTAAATTAGTAATGCGGTGCTGGTTACGCTGAAAACTGTTAATTAAACCAATGAAATCTGTAACCGAATTTTTTGCCCTTACGATTCTACCTTGTGGCGCGTAAAAACCCGGGGCAGTAATGGTGATACCGTGAATCATGTCTTTACCAATGGTATGTAGCAGGCCATCATCCGCAGCAGTTAGATAAGGGTTAATATGTTTAAGTTGACCAAAGTGAGTTTTTACGTCATCCAGCAACAGTTGTTCATCAGGAGATAATTGATGAACATAATAATTCATTAAAGCATCCATTCCTAAGCCATACGATGAAGCTAAAATGGTTCCCATCGGGATATCTGGCTGGACCGCACCAGATGTACCTACTCTGATTATATTTAAAGAAGTAAGCGATTTTTTTACTTCACGCGTTTCAAAATCCACATTAACAAGTGCATCCAACTCATTGAAAACGATATCTATATTATCCGTTCCGATTCCTGTTGAGAGTACGGTAACGCGTTTTTTGCCTACATACCCGGTGTGGGTAACAAATTCCCGTTTACCTTTTTTAAATTCTATCTGATCAAAATATTTACTGACCTCACCAACGCGGTCAGGATCACCAACAGTGATGATGGTTTCGGCAATATCTCCTGGTAAAAGATTGAGGTGATATATGCTGCCGTCAGGATTGATGATTAGGTCGCTTTCTGATATTTTCATATTTGGTTTATTTTATCCCAACAGATTTGGCTTAAACAGATTTATCGCTGTAATATCCAAATCTGCAGCTACTTGTTAAGTTTTTTACATGCTATTTTTCACGCAGATTTCAGTGGGCTAATACCTGTGGTGACTAGCTGGTGTATAAATATTTTAGCTTGACACCATCAATCTTATCAAATTTACTTAAAACCTGATTAAGTTGTGCTTTTCTCACTTCAAATTTCAAGATGCAATTGATATCAAATTGCTGTGCTAAAATCTGCAGATTTTCTTCTTTGCTTAACTTCATTACATCGTTCATCTGCAGGTATTCAAAGTGAGCCTCATACACATCATTAACCGTCTTGGAAATGACCTTTGAAGCTTTAATAGCCTCTATGCCAGCATTTTTATAAGCATTAATTAAACCAGGAACGCCCAGTAGGGTCCCGCCAAAATAACGTACCACTACAATGAGTATATTGGTAAGATCTTCAGATAAAAGGCAGTTCAGTATTGGCCTGCCTGCAGTACCGGATGGTTCACCATCATCGCTTACCCTAAAAACAGAACGATTAGGTGTTAAACGATAAGCATAACAAAAATGATTGGCTTTAGGATTTGAAGACCGCAGGTTCATTATAATCGGTTTTACTTCTTCCTCGCCACGGATGGGGTAGGCATATGCAATAAATTTGCTCCCCTTATCTCGAAAAATACCTTCTGAAGTATTTTCGATTGTTTTATAAGAATCATCGAACAGCATGTTGTGATAAGGTAATGAAGATAATTGCCGCAACGGCCAAAATTATCCCCGCATAATTTAATTTACTCAGTTTTTCTTTAAACACAATCAGCCCGATTAAAGTGCCTACAATAATTACCCCCAAATTCATTGCGGCAAAAACGGTAGATGGATTGTTTGCCAATGCCTTATGCGCTTTCATATAAAAAAGGATATTGCCAAAATTAAACAAGCCTAAAATGAATCCACAAACTACATTTATCAATTGCGGTTTTGTTTTGCCAGCCACCACCATGGCAATTACCAATATTATCGAAACAATAAAGGACAGACCAAAAACAGTGAAAAGTGAGGTGGTATAGGGTAATTCTTTGTACAGCGCAATTTGTTTAAAGAGTACATCAATGACGCCAAAACCAACAAAAACCATAATAGGATAGAGGAGACTTTCTTTCCCGGTTTTCTGATGATCAGATTTTCGGAGGAATGTTAAAACAATAGCAACGAACCCTATCGCCAGGCCAATAACTTTGAACTGATTAAAATCTTCCTTAAAAAGAAAATAAGCCGCCAGTATCGGAATAAATAGCGATAAACGTTGGGCAATGTCGGTTTTAACGATGCCAAGTTTCTTTACTGATGCGGCAAGAAACAAAAATATGGATGGCAGTAGAATAGCCAGTGCAATATAAATGGGCCATGGGGCAGCAGAGGTGACCAGCTTAACATCAGGCTTAAAAAAAAGGAAACATAAGCTTAATGCGATAAAGTAATTGACCGTAACGGCTTGAATAACGCTAATCTGGTATCGTTTGGCCAGCTTTAATAAAACAGCTACCGTAACACTGCAGCAAATGCTTAAAATAATATAAATCATTTTATCGGATGTCGTTTAAATAGATCAAGAGTTTGTCGTCTCCAACCTGTACGGTTTCTTGAAGGTTTCCATTAATATTTGGAGAAGGTACGCCATCGCTCCAACTGCTGGATGAGGTAAAAATACGGGCTTCATCCCACAGGTTAGTACTTAAAAACTGACTTAAAATCTTGGCACCACCTTCAATAATAACCGACTGTATATCCATTAGGTAAAGCTGGAAAGCTATTTTTTGTGCCAGATAAAAGTGCATATCTTCCATCTGGATATAATGAATATTATCAACAACATCGGTTTTAATTTCATTAAAAATGATGGTTTTGGCTTCATTATTAAAAATATGATTGGACAGTGGTACCTGCAGATTTTTATCAATTACCAAACGGACAGGGTTTTTACCCGGCCACTCGCGGGACGTCAACTGCGGATTATCCATTATCGCGGTCTGCTTGCCGACCAGGATTGCATCCTCTTCACTTCTCCATTGGTGTGCCAGACGTTTAGCCAGGGCACCGCTGATCCATTTCTGATGACCATCCTTTGTAGCGAAATAGCCATTAGCGGTTTCGGCCCATTTTAAAATAATATAAGGTCTTTGTTTTTTTATCCTGGTAAAAAATCTTCTGTTGAAATAATGGCATTCATCATCTAAAATCCCGCCCACCACTTCAATACCTGCATTTTTGAGCCGCTCTATACCTTTGCCGTCAACACCTGAAAAAGGATCTCTATTGCCAATAACTACTTTATTTAGCTGATGTTTTACCAATAAATCAGCACATGGGGGAGTTTTGCCAAAATGTGCACAAGGCTCCAGATTAACATACGCTGTAGCTCGTTTTAATAGCTTCTCGGCCTCTTTGCCATAAGCATCAAATACAGCTTTAACCGCATTGGGTTCTGCATGTGCCTTTCCATATTCCTGATGATAACCTTCCCCGATAATTTTCCCGTCTGCAACAATCACGCAGCCAACCATGGGATTAGGGCTAACATTCCCTGAAGCTAAGGTAGCCAGATCAAGGCATCGTTTGATATAAAATTCATCACTCATTAGCGCAAAAGTAGTAAAAAAAGCATCACAGGCCGATCAAAAGAGAATGGTTATCGTCGCAAATAAGTAATTTTGTCTGACATGAAAATAGGAGCGCTTGAAGAGCATTATAAATTGGAATTGGTGCCGTTTTACGACAGCGAGGAGGCCAAATGGCTTTTTAGTCTGGCCGCCGAACAGGTTTTAAACCTGTCTCGCAGTAAACTGATGATGGCGAAAGACATGGAAATCAACTTTATCGATCAGCAAAAACTTTTGAGTATCCTGAACGATTTGCAGATCGGAAAGCCAATTCAGCATATTTTGGCAGAAGCACATTTTTATGGACTGGTTTTTAAAGTAAATGAAAATGTGTTGATACCCAGGCCTGAAACAGAGGAACTGGTAGAGTGGATCATATCGGATTGTAATAAATGGTTGGCAGTTGACAGTTTAACGTCATCTGAAAAGCCAAGCATACTCGATATTGGAACCGGATCTGGTTGTATACCTATCACTCTAAAAAAACATCTGCCGTACGCAAAAGTATCTAGCTTGGACATTTCTCCTGAAGCTATCATAGTCGCCAAACAGAATGCGAGACAAATTGGTGTAGAAATCAATTTTATAGAGGCGGACATCTTACATTTTAAATATGAAGAAAAATTTGATATCATCGTCAGTAACCCTCCATATATCACATATTTAGAAAAAGAAGATATGCATCACAATGTCTTATTACACGAACCACACCTGGCATTATTTGTAAGCGATGACAACCCGCTGCTATTTTACAAAGCTATTGCAGCATTTGCACAAACAAACCTAAAACCTGGCGGACAACTTTACTTCGAAATAAACGAATACCTTGGTAAAGAAACTATCGAGATGTTGCAAGATAAAGGTTTTATAAATATAGAGTTAAGACAGGACATGCAGGGAAAAGACAGGATGGTGAGGGCAGGGGTTTGATGGAAGAGGTAAGATGGGAAGTGGATGAGAGAAGTTGAAATAGTCAATTACCAATTTTCTACGATCAATAGCGAACATATCAGGAACTATTTATTAATTAATTACGAATAAGCGATTTAGAAAAAAATCGCCGTCTTAAGAAACGAAAAAATCTTAAAACGCTCGCTGTAATCAATGGCTTTAACATTGCTGCTCCGAAAATCGGGGCAGGCTGTTGGCTGACAAAGCCCTCTCGTTACGATAGCCCTTCTCATTAAGCCCTTGGATGAAATTGGGTAATCACCTCCCTTAAATAATCCCGATCAATGTGTGTATAAATCTCGGTAGTGGTAATACTCGAGTGACCCAACATTTCCTGTACCGCACGTAAATCAGCACCGCCTTCAATTAAATGAGTCGCGAATGAATGTCTTAACGTATGTGGACTGATCGTCTTTTTTATTCCTGCGGAGATAGCAAGGCTTTTAATAAGGTTAAATATCGAAATACGTGAAAGTTTCGCCCCAAAACGGTTTAGAAAAATAAAATCTTCGTTTCCTTTTTTAATATTGGCATGTACCCGAACTTCATTCAGGTAAATATTAACTAGTTTAAGCGCTACACTACCGATGGGTACCAGACGTTCTTTATTACCTTTCCCAATAATCTTGATAAATTCGATTTTATCAAACACATTTGATATCCTTAATTCGGTTAATTCAGTTACCCTTAAACCACAACCATACAGTACCTCTATAATGGCTTTGTTGCGCATCCCATCAGGTCTGGAAGCGTCTATAGCAGCTATAAGCGCATTAATTTCATAAATATTCAGCGTATCCGGTAATTTTCTGCTGAGCTTTGGCGCCTCCAATAATGCTGTTGGATCATTTGAAATCAAATCTTCAATCATTAAGTAGGCGAAGAAAGCCTTTAAACCCGATATTACCCTGGCTTGCGTACTCGGTAGCATCCCAAGTTCATTTAACCATGAAATGAAAGATTTTAGATGGGTTATTGTAATTTCATTAAGTTTTGGTTCTGCGTTTAACGATTGAAAATACTGGATCAGTTTATTGAGATCGTTGAGATAGGCATCAATTGAATTTCCGGATAATGACCGTTCCAGTTTCAAATACGATTTAAATCCTTTAATATATGATGACCAAAGCATGCTTTTATTTGAGATTTTTTATAACATTGCAACGTTACAACATTATATGATGAAAATACAAATTATTAACGGCCCAAACTTAAACTTATTAGGTGTCCGTGAGCCATCTATCTATGGAAATACCAGTATAGAAGATTATATTAAAGAACTAAGAACGGCTTATCCGGATATCGAAATCGAATACTATCAAAGTAATGTTGAGGGTGAGATTATTAATAAATTACATGTGGTTGGCTTTAGTTATGATGGAGTAGTGCTAAATGCTGGTGGTTATACACATACCTCGGTTGCCATTGCAGACGCAATTGCCGCTATTAAAACGCCGGTGGTTGAGGTGCATATTTCTAATATTTACGCCCGTGAAGAATATCGCCATGTTTCCTTAACCGGAAAAAACTGCCAGGGGGTGTTAACCGGGTTTGGAATGAAGGGTTACCGCCTGGCAATAGAAAGTTTATTGGTGTAATATAATTTGTTAGTCTTAAAACTCTCACAGGTAGCATCAGGTAATATGTAATATTGGGAAGATCGATTCGTCATTTCGAGCGAAGTGCAACGCAGTCGAGAAATCTTTTAAGCAAGTTTAACTATTTTGCTATTGATGAATATCTGTTCGCTTCACTCGAAAGGACGAAATGCTTTATTTTAACTCCGAAAAATACTGGATTTTCTTAATAAAAAATGCCCAAACAATACTGTTGTTATACACCCCGGTATGTTTAACATAATCTTTCTGAAACGCTGTCCGTTTTTTGCTTGTTTTTAAAAGCGATTTAAGGAAATGCCAGTGGCCTTTGGTCACGGCCATCGTAAATTTTGGTTTTCCGGTCAGTAAAAAATGCCACCAGGCAACAAAATCGATAAACATCCGGATGGTAATCCTAAAAATTGCATCACCTGCCGGGAGGTTTTTTTGCATAATGATCAGGTTATTCCTGAAATTAAGGTAAGTTTTAAAAGGATTTTCAGTTTGTAAAGTTCCGCCACCTACGTGGTATACTTCGGCGTCCGGACAGTACATGATTTTATAATTGAGGTTTTTCAATCGCCAGCAAAGATCTATTTCTTCCATATGTGCAAAAAGATCGGCGTCCAATCCTCCGGCCTCTATCCAGCATTTACTTTTGATAAAAAATGCCGCCCCGCTTGCCCAAAAAACCTCCCTTGCGTCATTGTACTGACCATTGTCAAGCTCATATACATTAAAAAGTCTGCCGCGACAGAATGGAAACGAATAAATATCAAGATATCCGCCCGCAGCACCTGCATATTCAAATTGTTTTTTGGTTAACTGCCATTTAATTTTAGGCTGTGCCGAAGCAATACGCATGTCGCTTTCCATCAAATCAACCACAGGCTTGATCCAATTGGGGGTTACTTCTACGTCAGAATTAAGCAAAACAAAATAATCTGCTTCAACGCGTTCCAAAACTTTGTTGTAGCCTCCCGCAAATCCATAATTCTGGTCGTTCTGAATAATTTTAACAGTTGGAAAGTTTTCTTGTAAAAATGAAACTGAATCGTCAGTCGAAGCATTATCGCCCACAACAATTTGCAGGTTGTCATATTCGGAAAGCAGGATTCCGGGTAAAAACTGCTTTAAATATGCCTTTCCATTCCAGTTTAAAATTACAACGGCTACTGATGGGTTCATTCTTTTTGTTCGGGTTTAAATTTCCAGCGCTTATGGCTCCATAGCCAGTATTGGGGCTGATCTTTTATAATGTTTTCTAAAAATTTGAAATGCAGGTCAGTAATCCCAAATTCGTGTATGCTTTCCGGATCGAGACACATGGGTATTACTTCTACATGGTAATAACCTTTTTTGACTACACTTACTTTGAAATAATATATCGGTCTTCTGGTCGATTTCGCAATCTTTTCTACACCTAAAAGTGCAGCTGTGGGCTGATTTAAAAAATCTGTAAAGTATTTGGCTTCCTCCCTGGTGGGCGACTGGTCGCTCGCAAAGCACAATAGGGTAGGTTCGTTTTTATAAGCAGCTATTCCCCGCAGGGTTTGCCTCATGGCAATAAAAACATTACCGAACTTTGTCCTCATGCAGTCAAACCATGTTTCGAAGATTTTATTTTTGATGGGCTTAAAAATAACCAGGGTTTTGGCAGATATGCTTAATCCAAGCGCCAGGGTACCCAATTCCCAGTTTCCATAATGACCGGTACAGGCCAGTACGCTTTCTCCGGCTTTAAAATGCGACTCTAATTGTTCCAATCCCGTAAACTTTACCCTTTTTAAAGCCTCCGATTTTGAAATGCTCGTCATTTTGATGATTTCAAAGATGAGTTCTGCCAGGTATACAAAGAATTTTTTCTCAATGACTTTTATTTCGGCAGCAGATTTTTCAGGAAAGGATTGCGTCAAATTCTGTCTGACAACTTTTTTTCGATAGCCAATTACGTAATAAAGAAGATAATATAGTAATCTTGCAAAAAAAAACAAAAAGGGCAGGGGGAGCAGCGATAACAGGTACAAAAAAAATACGCCTACATGCGCAATCCCTTTCTTAATCATTATTTTTAAAACGTTTCAGCTACAAACATAAATTTTCAAATGCAGAATACAGCTATACTTCCATTATTTTATCTTCCACCAGTAGGTTATTTTAGTTTATTGCAACAGCTGGGAGAAGATTTTTTAATAGAACAACATGAGCATTTAGCCAAACAGACTTACCGTAACAGGGCCAGCATCTACTCACCTAATGGCAAATTAGATATTACCGTTCCTTTGGTTAAAGGCTCAAAAACACATACAAAAATGAAAGATGTTCGGATCAGTTACGATTTTAACTGGCAACGTTTACATTGGTTAAGCTTAGAAAGCTGTTACCGCAGCTCGGCCTATTTTGAGTTTTATGAAGATGAACTTAATCGTTTCTATACCGATAAATTTGAATTTTTGTTCGATTACAACCTCGAACTTTTAATGTGGCTGAATAAAAAATTAAAACTTAATAAACGCTTTGAACTCACGGGTGAGTATTTTGATAACATCCAGCCTGCACTCGATTTCCGCTCAGCCATGAACCCTAAAAAACCTGAAGATATTGTAAACAATAAACCCTATTATCAGGTTTTTGAAGATAAACATCAATTTTTACCCAACTTAAGTATTGTTGATCTGTTATTTAACCAGGGTCCACAAGCCCGGCTATATTTATAACATATGGGAAAAAGCAAGCCACGTAACCGTCATAAGCACTACAAAGTCCCAGCTCCAGGCACCAGTCCGGGTTTATACGCCATTGATGAAGATGCCTTAAAGCCAGTTATTGTACTGCATGCTTATAACGATAAGAGTTATAAGAAAACAGAACTGGAAAACATCAATAACATCGATAAACTGATCGAAAACAAAGATTTTTTTTACTGGTTTGATATTAAAGGCCTGGCTGACCCCAATATATTTGAAACTTTATATGCTAAATTAGATATCAGCAGGCTTGTACTGGAAGATATTACCAGTTCTTATCAGCGGCCCAAACTGGATGAATATGATAACGATAAATACATTTTTTCAGTAAGCAGGCATTTATATTTAAGCGATGAAAATGTGCTCTGTAATGATCAGATTTCTTTTATCTTATCAGAGCGTACATTAATCACTTTCCAGGAAACCTATGCAGATTGTTTTGAGCCGGTAAGGAAACGTTTGGAAATAGGAAAGGGCAACATCCGAATTGGCGGCAGTAGTTACTTAATGTACGCCATCATGGATGTAATTGTAGATAACTATTTTGCACTTCTGAATTTTTGGGGCGAAGAATTAGATGCGATTGAAGACCGGTTATACGACCATCCGGATAGAAGGATGATGTACGATACACAGGCCATTAAAAGATCTTTGATCACCATCAGAAAAGTAACCTGGCCAGAAAGGGATAAATTAAATGACATTATCCGCTCAGACAGTCCATTAATATCCGATCTGACCAAAACCTACATGAAAGATGCTTACGACCATTGCATCCAGATTATCGATTTCATCGAATCCTTAAAGGAGATTGCTTCTGCCAATATCGACATGAATCTATCGATTATCAGTAACCGAATGAACGAAATCATGAAAGTATTGACCATTATTTCGTCCATTTTTATTCCGTTAACTTTTATTGCCGGAATTTATGGAATGAATTTCAGTAGGGAAGATCCGGCAACAGGAAAGATATTGAAGGATAATATGCCAGAATTGTATGCAGAGCATGGATACTTATACACCTGGCTGGTGATGGCGGTGATTGCCATTATACAGGTGATTTATTTTTGGCGTAAAGGATGGTTTAAATAAAACATTATTTTAATAATGTACCTTTTTTGGTAACTTTAATAATATTCAAATATTAAGACAATGGGACGAAATACATCTATCGCTTTGGGAGATCATTTTGAAAACTTTGTTGATGAAAGAATTTCTGAAGGAAGATTTAAAAATGCAAGCGAGGTTATTCGGGCGGGACTAAGACTACTGGAAGATGAAGAAAAAAAAATCAAAATTTTAAGAGAAGCACTTCAGGTAAGAATTGATAATGGAAGGGTAAAGGATTTCGATCCGAAAAAACATATTGAAATGTTGAAAGCCAAGAAGAGGACAAATGGCTAAGTCCTCTTTTAGTAATAAAGCACTTCGAGACTTAAGTGAAATTTGGGATTGTACCTATGATGTCTGGTCAGAAAATTAAACTGACAAATATTATAGGTTACTCATTGAATTTTGTAATCAGATTGCTAAGAAACCTGAAAAAGGTAGAAATTATAGAGAGACGAACCAAAACATATTAGGATTCAAAGCTGGCGAACATATCATTTTTATCTGATAATTGATAATGTAGAAATCGAAATAGTTAGGATTTTACATGCTAAGATGGATTTAAGAGCTAAATTGTCAGACCTTTAGTTATACCTGTAAATGAAGAATATTAGATGTCAGTTTCTGTAAAAATCAATTGTTAATATTCGTAGCTTTAGGGCATTTTGGTTTAGGTTATAGATGCAGTCATTCGAAATAGATAAAAGCGACGTACTCAAGGTTAAAAATGCAATTTTAGCTGGCGATGAAACTTTAAAAATGGTTTTAGAGGAATACCATGCCTCCGAAATCGCGATTTTGTTCGAACGTTTGGATAAATCCGAACAGCGGCATATCATAAACCTTCTTCCGGCCGAGATAGCTTCAGAGATTATCTCGGAAATGGATGAAGAATCCCATCCAGAGGAGCTACTTTTTGAGCTTCACCCTGACAAACGTACAGAGATTGTTGAAGAGCTGGATTATGATGATGCTACAGATATTATTTCGCAACTGGAAGACCATGAGCAGAAAGAAATTCTGGAAGACCTGACCGAAGACCATGCTTCAGAAATCCGAAACCTTTTAACCTACGACGAAAAAACTGCAGGTGGTTTGATGAACACAGAACTGATCTGTGTAAACATTAACCTCACCAAAAAGGATGCTATTGATGAGATTATCCGCCAGAGCGAGGAAATGGAGGAGTTTTATACCATTTATGTGGTGGATGATGAGGAAGCTTTTAAAGGCATTGTTTCCTTAAAAGATATCATTAAGGCAAAACACAATGCCAAAATAACGGAACTGGTTAAAATAGATGCGGTTTATGTACATCCTAATACAGATCAGGAAGAAGTAGCCAATTTGATTTCGCAGTATAACTTAACCAGTATCCCGGTAATAGATGAAAATCAAAAACTGCTTGGCAGGGTAACTTTCGATGATGTGATTGATGTAATGGAAGCGGAAAGTACAGAGGATATCCTGAAAATTTCAGGGGTATCGGAAGATGAGGAATTGAGCGGTAACTGGGTTGAAGCTGTAAAATCACGTTTACCCTGGTTAATTATCAACCTGGGCACGGCTTTCCTTGCTTCTTCAGTAGTACGTTATTTCGACCCTACCATTAAACTGATTCCATCATTAGCGGCGTACATGACCATTATTGCCGGCATGGGCGGAAATGCAGCTACCCAGGCACTTGCGGTAACGGTAAGACGTATATCACTCTATGACTTAACAGATAAGCAAGCTTACCGAACGGTATTGAAAGAATTTACGGTAGGCTTAATTAACGGTGCAGCTAATGGTTTGATCGTATTTATTTTTGCTTTCTTTTTTGATGGAAACCCCATGCTAGGTCTGGTTATCTTCCTGGCTATGACCGGTAATCTGATTATTGCGGGGATAACAGGTGCAGGTATTCCGCTTGTTTTAAAACGTGTAGGTATTGATCCTGCCATTGCATCATCTATAATTATTACTACTTTTACCGATGTTTTTGGATTCCTGTTAATTTTAGGATTGGCCAGCAAACTTTTACTATAAACCAGCAAGACCAGGATTAGGGCAAAACCAAACTGGAATGGCTGTTAATTAATTAAAACAAAAAAATTATCTGCAAAATCTGATCCCGATGCAAACAACAAGACACGATTGGACAAAAGAAGAAATATACGAAATTTATAATAGACCTTTTTTGGATCTGGTTTATGAAGCCGCAACCATTCACCGCGAAAACAAAGATTATAATGAAGTTCAGGTGAGTTCATTAATTTCCATTAAAACCGGTGGCTGTGCAGAAGATTGTAGCTATTGCCCGCAGGCAGCCCGCTACCATACTGATTTAGAAGTACAGCCCCTGATGCAGGTGAGCCAGGTAGTTAGCGCTGCCGTTAAAGCCAAAGAGGGCGGAGCATCTCGTTTATGTATGGGCGCTGCATGGCGCGAAGTACGCGATAACCGCGATTTTGACCGTGTGATTGAAATGGTTAAAGCAGTGAATGACATGGATATGGAAGTTTGCTGCACATTGGGCATGCTTACCGAAAACCAGGCACAGCGCTTAGCTGATGCGGGTTTGTATGCCTATAATCATAATATCGATACTTCTGAAGATGATTACAAGCGGATTATATCAACCAGAACTTATGATGACCGTTTAAATACGATCAAAAATGTAAGGAAAGCTAAACTGACCGTATGTAGTGGCGGTATTATAGGTTTAGGGGAAACAGTAGAGGACCGGGTTTCGATGCTGCAAACGTTATCAAACATGGAAAAACATCCCGAGTCAGTTCCCGTTAATGCTTTGGTACCGGTAAAAGGAACACCTTTAGCCGATCAGCCACGTGTTCCGATCTGGGATATGGTCAGGATGATTGCAACAGCACGTATTGTAATGCCAAATTCAGTCGTGCGTTTATCAGCTGGCAGAAATGAAATGAGTACACTGGAACAGGCGTTTTGTTTTATGGCTGGTGCTAGTTCTATCTTTGCAGGCGATAAATTATTAACCACGCCAAATCCGGCATTTGTTGACGATATGGCCATGTTTGAATTATTAGGATTGAAAACCCGCGATGCCTTTAAAAATGGCAGACCTGCCAATACCATAATTGAACAGGAAGCCGTTTAACATAATTCATAAAACATCTGTGCTGTCAGTTGTTTCCAACTGAAAATGCAAATAATGCTATAAACAAGAAAGTCCCGGATTTTAATCCTGGACTTTCGCGTTTATAATACTTTGGTCTGAAATCTATCTACCTGTCGGATGGTAACATCCGACAGCACGAGGGAAATTTGTCTATACCGCTGTTACCCTTACCCCAATATTACCTTTGGTTGCTTTCGAATATGGACAGGCGCGGTGCGCTTTATCTGCTAATGATTGGGCTTCTTCATGAGAGATTCCGGGGATATGCACATCCAAATCTGCCGAAAGTGCAAATGCATTTCCATCCTTATTAAACGAAACAAGTACTTTAACATTGGCTTCGCTAACATCAACACCTTCGCGTTCGGCAATAGAGCCTAAGGCACCTAAGTAGCAAGGTCCCCAAGCTGCTGCGAATAATTCTTCAGGATTCGTTGCTCCACCCTGGCCACCTAATTCTTTTGGTTTTCTCAGCTCTAAATCTAAAATTCCGTCACCCGATTTAATGTGTCCGTCTCTTCCTCCGGTAGCTGTAACTTCAGCCGTATATAACTTTTCCATCATCATTTTTTTAATTGATTAGGTTTAACAAATTATACTGGTCTTTGTTTCAGGCATCCGTAAATACTGCCTGATGAAATGCCTAAGGGTGAAATTGGAAGTTAATTCCGGTTATCAATTAAAGCCTTATTTTTACCGATAATTTGTAAATATCGTAAGCCACTTTCTGGATCAGGTCAAACTGCTCAGGAACCAGGTCTTCTCCTTTTTTTATTGCAACTCCATTATCGTTTAACCTGATTAAAGGTACATTATCTATAGCGTCTTTTCCCTGCTCCAGATTATCAATAGATGCATCTAATAAATAGTTGGTATTATTGGCGATCGGCTTTAAGGTCTCGAAACTCTCGAAGATAAACTGGTGTTCTTTATTATATAGCGAAAGTGTTGCAACATAAGATGACAATAAATGGCTTAGTGCGGTAAACTGATGAACCTCTTTAATAAACAGCTGTTTGCTTTTAGGTTCAGAAAACATCCTTTGAAATAATGAAGCTAAATTCGCGGTACTTACATACACTTCTTTACGGGCCAGCTTATACTCCGTTCTGTTGTAATTTTTTTCAAAATACAGTTTAATCACCTGTTCATAATACGCTTTATTTGCTTTCAGCATGTCTACCATAGCTTCTTTCAGCTTTTCATGTTCCCAGGTTGGGAATAAGGAATAACTGGCTAACAGAGCAATACCAGAGCCTATAAAGGTATCGTAAATCCTCTCACGTGCCAAAGCGATTGATCCCATTCCCAGAAAATCGAACAGGATTAAGATATAAGGCGTCATAAAGAGTACGCTGACTACATAATTTTTCCTTTGGAAACTGTAGCAGCCGATCATGCAGATTAACAGAATGACGAACAGTGTATTCCGGTCATGGATATAGGTAATTACCCCCATACCGATAAAAGCCCCGACCGTGGTACCGATTAAACGCTGATAATTACGCTCTTTAGTTAAACTGAATCCCGGCTTTGAAATCACCAGGATGGTAAGAAGAATCCAGTAACTATGCGAGAAATCGAGAATCTGAGCCACAATAAAACCCAAAAGCATCACAACAGTAACCCGTAACGAATGCCTGAAGGTAGAAGAGGTATAGGTTAAATTCTCTGTAAACAGGTTGAAATCGAATTTTTGCCTGGTGATAAATTTCTCTGTATCTACCTCAGCCTTTCTGATATCTTTGCTGTTTCTGATTTTAAAGTAGCTGAAAATGGTTTTAACCCTTGCCAGGATATTTTCGATGTTCACCTCAATATTTTTCAAGGCGATAATGCCCAGGGTATTGTATTCCTGGTTTTGGTTGTTTTTTTCCAGATGATTGATTTTGATCTTTAACCTTTCGATCTCAATCAGTAAACGCTTCGAAATAACAGGTATGCCTCCGCTTTTCAGGGCAAATGCAATATCATCAAGGGCATACGAAATCCGCTTAATGGCCATTTCATAATCTGATAAGATACCGGCCTTATCAAACTGGTCGTGTAACTGCTGGTAATTATAATAGGTAGACATCACCTGCTCAAACAGGTCTACCATATCTACAAACACCAATAATAAAAATCTGCCTTCAGGAGTCGAATCCCTCACAATTTCGCGGGTCCTGAATAATAATTCCCTTACCGCATCTTGCTTTTCATGCACGGAGACCTGAAGTTGTAACAGTTCTGAATAGGTTTTATCGTAGTTATTATTCTGATGATAAAATTTGGCTTTTTCGCGAAGAAATTCTGCCACTTCTAAAATAGAATCACTTAGCGATTGCTGTACCAAACGAAAAGGACGTAAACGATACACAAAATAGCTTAAACCTGTATACCATAGGCTACCAGCCAGCACCAAAGCGGCATGTAACAATACCTCCTGCCATGGCCGGATATCATCAATACTCAGTACCATAATCAACAATACTGCGGTACCTACTGATGCCGCCCTGATGCCATAGATATAAAACATCGAAAATACAAAACTTGATGCGGCCAATAAAAAGCCTATAAAGTAATGATTTTTATTAGTTAGACCAGTGATGATGGAGAAGGTAAAAATGAGTGCCGTGGTAATCAGCATGGCATTTCGGCGGTGTACCATCGGCCCCGGACTATCAACCACACTGACACATAAAGCGCCCAAAGATAGAGTCATGCCGTATTTTAATAAGCTAAACTGGGCAAAGATTAAAGAGGGGAGTAGTACACCTATGGTAATACGGAGACCATCGGCAAAATACGTACTCAATAAAAAGTCTTGTATATTTCTAATGGGTTGCCTGATCTGCATGTTACAAAAATAACATAATAGGGATGTTTTTTGTTGGGATTAAAATTAAGTTTTTTGTTTTTTTACTATCCTTGCGCAGAAAAACGATAATCAACTGATTACTAAACACCTGCAAGGATGTTAATAAGTGCATTAATGTCCATTGTTAACAAACTCAAAACATGCCGCACGCAACCATAAATTCGAAGTTTAGTTGAATTCAACCTGTTGATAACCATTGTTTTTAAGTGAATAACATTGTTCATAAAAACATTTACTTTATACTTGATAATTAAGGTTTTATGTCCTAAATTAGATCATATCAAATACGGAGTACTTTGAATGCTGACAAAATAATCCAAAAGAGATAAAGAACCGAAAGGAGAATTATTTCGGATCGTTTACAGGGAAAACGATTAATTTCAGAAAGGGTAAAACCGAGTAAGAATATATATTAACATCGAAAGATTGGACAATAAGAAAATCGCACAGGCCCAAACAGCGCTTATAGAAAGCTACGAAGTTTACGGACGGATGAGCTGGAAATAAATTTTCACGAATCGTAAAAGTTGAAAAAACCTAACGAGAACGGAAAAATCAAAGTAAATAAGATTTGATGCTTTAAATGTAACTACGGTTATTTTAAAGTTAAAACGGGGAACTCGATCGAAAGAAGAAGGTCCCCGTTTTTATTTTGAACCCAGGTGTTGGCGCATCCTGAGGTAGCATCCATTGTATAAAAATCAAGGAATTTCCTTTATTTAATGCTTAAACATTAAATTTACCAAATGGCTAAAAAAGGTAAATCATTCTCCGGTCTGTCAAAAAAGATATTCGTTCTTGATACTTCAGTCATTTTATACGATCATGACGCGATCAACAACTTTCAGGAACATGATGTAGCCATTCCCATCCAGGTTTTAGAAGAACTCGATCATTTTAAAAGCGGTAATGATACCCGAAATTTCGAAGCCAGAAGTTTTATCCGCCTTATTGATGAAACCTCGAAGCAAAAACTCATCAGCGATTGGATTTCACTAAAAAGTCACGATTTAGGTAAATTTAAGGTCGTTTTTAATGAAAAGCCATTAACTGTAAATGCAGAAGAGGTTTATGGAAAAGGCAAAACCGACCATAAAATTTTAAACGCAGCATTAAGTTTAAAAGAAGAATACCCAGATAAAAAAGTAATACTCGTATCTAAAGACATCTGCCTGAGGTTAAAAGCAAAGGCTTTAGATATAAATGCTGAAGATTACGAAACAGGCAAGATTAAAAATGTAGATGAACTCTACGCCGGCAAGACCGAATTGGATAATTTTCCGATTGACATCATTGAGAAAGTAAAAAAACAATCATTTATTGATGCAGGCGAAATAACACTACCACCCAAAAACGCCAATCACTTTTACGTTTTAAAAAATAAAAGAAAAACGGCCAGTGTATTTTATAACCATCGTTTAAAAACGATTTCGGCTGTCTCAACCGATGCAATCTTTAAAATAAAACCGAAAAATATTGAGCAGGCATTTGCCATCCACGCACTTTTAGATCCGGAAATTAAACTGGTAAGCATACAGGGCAATGCCGGAACTGGTAAAACACTGTTGGCCCTGGCCAGTGCGCTGGAACAGCGTAAAAATTTCAGGCAGATTTATGTCACCCGGCCCATTGTTTCACTGAGCAATAAAGATATTGGTTTCCTGCCGGGCGATGCAAAATCTAAAACAGATCCTTTTATGGCACCCATTTGGGATAATCTGCGGTTTATTAAAGAGCAGTTTATTGGAGATGATAAAATGTCGGAAAAGATTGATGAACTGATTACAACTGAAAAAATAGCCATCGCACCACTGGCATTTATCAGGGGCAGAACCCTCACCAAAATCTTCTTCATCATTGATGAGGCACAGAACTTAACACCGCACGAAGTTAAAACCATCATTTCGAGGGCAGGGGAGCATACTAAAATTGTTTTCACTGGTGATATTTATCAGATTGATACACCTTACCTTGATTCGGAAAGTAATGGGTTGTCTTATTTAATCGAAAACGCAAAAAACCATCCGCTATATGCACATATTACCTTACAAAAAGGAGAGCGGAGCGAGTTGGCCAATTTGGCTAATGAGTTATTGTAATATTTTTACTCCCAACCAGGTGATCGTCATTTCGAGCGGAGTGTAACGAAGTCGAGAACCACGAAGTGCTCAGCGAAGCTAAATCTATCTCGAAGGTAAATCTCTCCCCCGAATATTCGGGACTGCGCTTCAGTCGAGATGACGATTTTTCTTATTAGATATACAGCTTCATTTGCAATTAATGATATTTCTTCAAACTTCTCAAACAAATAAACAATCCAATCAAAGTTAACACCGCGCTTAATATGAACGGTGCCCCGGGGAAATAAACCGGTGCTTTCCCTTCTATAAAATACGCAAATATATGTGTCATTACCCAGGGCGCAAATATGGCTGCCAAACTTTGTAAACCGGTTAAAACACCTTGCATTTCGCCCTGCGCATTGGCAGGCACCTGATTCGAAATCAGTCCTTGCATAGCAGGTCCGCCAATTCCGGCCAAACCGTAAGGAAGCATAAACGCAAACATCATCCAGCCTTTAGATGCGAAGGCAAAGGCTACAAAGCCGATTACATATAAAATAAGACCGAAGTAAACTGCTTTCTTTTCACCTATTTTTGGTAAAATTATCCTGATTAATCCACCCTGTACAATTCCGATAACCAACCCCACAAAGCCTAATGAATAACCCACCCATGCCGCATCCCAGTTAAATTTCTCCATGGTATAAAATGTCCAGTTGGATTGAACTGAATGACTGGAAAAATACAGCAAAAATAAGGTAGCCATTAAGCCCGCCAATGCCGGATATTTACCAATACTCCGTAATGAGCCAATGGGGTTGGCCCTTTTCCAGTCAAAAGCCCTGCGTTTCTCAACAGGTAACGATTCCGGCAATATAAAATAACCATAAAGCCAGTTCACTAAGGACAAGCCTGCAGCGATCATAAATGGTACCCGGGTGCCAAAATGGCTAAAAATACCACCTAAAACGGGACCTAAAATAAAACCAACACCGAATGCAGCGCCAACCAACCCAAAATTCTGCGCCCTTTTTTCGGGAGCTGAAACATCGGCAATGTATGCCTGGGCGGTAGTAAAACTGGCACCTGTGATACCTGCAATGATACGTCCTACAAATAGCCATATAATGGAAGGAGCGAAGGCCAAAAAGATATAATCGATACCTAAACCAAACAAAGAGCTTAGTAATACGGGTCTTCTTCCGTAACGATCGCTCAATGAACCGATAATTGGAGCGCTTATAAACTGTACTGATGCATAGGCCAGTGTAAGCCAGCCTCCGTATTCTGCGGCCAAACCGAAACCGCTGCCGGTCAAATCCTGTATAAGCTTCGGTAACACAGGGATAATGATCCCAAAACCTGTAAAATCAATCAGGAGGGTGACCATAATGAAACTCATTGCAGATTTCTTATTGTTTGCCATCTTTAAAAGGTTGAAAAACAAAAGTATCAGAATTACTTAAGAATGTAAATTTTAGTTCCAGAAAACTGAGCGGTCTAAATCAGCATATCATACACAATCGCTGTTTTTAAACCTGATATAGCGGAAAGCCCACAGCGAGGTACGAGCGAGGACTTGGAGCGGTAGCAGGGCTGCAGACCGCCACTAAAACAGTACCCTACATTTTAAAAAAAAATCATCAATCCAAGCAGGAAAACCTGTCAGATTTCAAAACCTGACATGTTTTAGATTAAAAACTCTTAAACTGGCCTTCAATAACTTAAAATCCTGCCGAGAGTAAAAAACCTATGGCAACGGTCAAAAATTTTCCACAATGCCTTAATCCGGCTAAATTTTGCTAAATTCGCAAGGTTATAATAACACCCTTTTTTAATATCGTTTCAAGTAGCGAGAATAATAATTTATGGCAGAAGATTTAGAGAATCAGCAGAACGACAAAATCATTCCAATTAACATAGAAGAGCAGATGAAATCGGCCTACATTGATTATTCAATGTCGGTTATCGTATCAAGGGCATTGCCTGATGTACGCGATGGATTAAAACCGGTACACCGCCGTGTTTTATATGGTATGCTTGATCTTGGTGTAACCAGCAATAAACCACATAAAAAATCTGCCCGTATTGTAGGGGAGGTTTTAGGTAAGTATCACCCACATGGTGATGCATCAGTATATTTTACCATGGTACGTATGGCCCAGGATTGGAGCTTGCGCTATCCTATGGTAGATGGTCAGGGAAACTTTGGCCACATTGACGGCGATTCTCCGGCGGCAATGCGTTATACGGAGGCGCGTTTTTCGAAAATCGCTGAAGAAATGCTTGCCGATATTAATAAAGATACGGTAGATTTTCAGTTAAACTTTGATGATACGCTACAAGAACCAACCGTATTACCTGCAAAAATCCCTAACTTATTGGTTAACGGATCTTCTGGTATTGCAGTAGGTATGGCCACTAATATGGCACCACACAATTTAACAGAAGTAATTGATGGGGTGGTAAATTATATTGATAACAGGGATATTACCATAGAGGAATTAATGAAGTTTGTAAAAGCTCCTGATTTCCCTACCGGTGGTATCATTTATGGATATACCGGCGTTAAAGAAGCGTTCGAAACCGGCCGCGGACGTATTGTAATGCGTGCAAAAGCCGAAATAGAAAGCATTAAAGACCGCGAGGTTATTATAGTTACCGAAATTCCTTACCAGGTAAACAAAGCCCAGATGATTGAGCGTACTGCTGAATTGGTAGGTGAGAAAAAACTGGAGGGCATTGCCAACATTAAAGACGAGTCGAACAAAGATGGTATCCGTATCGTGTACGAAATTAAACGCGATGCCAATGCCTCAATCGTTTTAAACAACCTATATAAATATACGGCCTTACAAACCTCTTTCAGCGTAAATAATATTGCACTGGTAAAGGGACGTCCACAAATGTTGAATCTTAAGGATTTGATTGTACATTTTGTGGATCACCGCCATGATGTAATCGTTCGTCGTACCAAATACGAACTGGCTGAGGCTGAAAAACGGGCACATATCTTAGAGGGTTATTTAATTGCTTTGGATCATTTAGATGAAGTAATTAAATTAATCCGTGCTTCCGAAACACCTGATGAGGCCCGTTTAGGCCTGATGGAGAAATTCGGACTGAGCGACCTTCAGGCACGTGCTATCCTTGATATGACTCTACGTCGTTTAACCGGACTAGAGCGTGATAAGATCAAAGAAGAATATGCCGAACTGATGAAAACCATCGAATATTTGAAATCTATCCTGGCAGATGAAGGTTTAAGGATGAAAATCATTAAAGACGAGCTGGAAGAAGTAAAACAGAAGTTTGGCGATGAGCGTAAAACCACCATCGTTCACTCGGCTGAAGATATGAGCATGGAAGATTTCATCGATGACGAAGAAGTGGTGATTACCATATCTCATGAAGGTTATGTTAAACGCACGCCGGCAAGCGAATTTAAAGCACAGGGCAGGGGCGGAAAAGGTTCTAAAGGCAGTACCTCAAGAAATGAAGATTTTATTGAGCACATGCTGGTGGCCACCAACCACAATTATATGTTATTCTTTACCGAAGCCGGAAGGTGTTTCTGGCTGAGGGTTTACGAAATTCCGGAAGGTTCGAGAACCAGTAAGGGAAGAGCGATACAGAATATCATTAATATTCCGAAAGAAGAGAAAATCAAAGCTTATATCAAAGTTAAAAACCTTAAAGACCAGGAATATTTAGAGAACAATTTCATCATTATGTGTACTAAAAAAGGTACCATTAAGAAAACTTCTCTTGAAGCATATTCACGTCCGCGTGTCAATGGTATCAATGCCATTAACATTAACGAAGGCGATATCTTATTAGAGGCTTGTTTAACCAATGGCGAAAGCGAAATTGTAATGGCATTGCGTTCAGGCAGGGCCATCCGTTTCAACGAAAAAACCGTTCGTCCGATGGGTAGAACCGCTACCGGTGTACGTGGTGTCAGGCTTGCGCACGATCAGGATGAAGTTGTTGGCATGATTGCTGTAAACAATCCTGAGGTTACGGTGTTAGTAGTATCAGAAAAAGGATATGGTAAACGTACCGATATTGAAGATTACCGTGTAACCAACCGTGGTGGTAAAGGGGTGAAAACGATTAACGTTACTGAAAAAACCGGACAATTGGTTTCTATAAAAGACGTTACTGATAGCGAAGATCTGATGATCATTAACCGTTCAGGAATTGTCATCAGAATTCCGGTTTCAGCATTGAGGGTAATGGGACGCGCCACACAAGGGGTTCGTTTAATCTCATTGAAAGGTGATGACGAGATTGCTTCAGTAACAAAAATCGACCATGAGGAAGATGAAGAAGAAACAGTAGATTTAACTGATGTGGTTGTTACAGACGGCGAAGAGCTGGAAGCGGATACTTCACCTGACACTGATGATACTGAAACTGAAGAAGAAGAGGGGGAATCAGATAATGAAGCGGAAGAAGAAGAAAATTAAACTAAAAATAAGATTAGCATAAAAATTATGAAAAAAGTATTTCTAAGTATAGTTTTAGCAGGTGCGGTAAGCGCTGCATTTGCTCAGAAAAGTGAAGTTAATGCCGCAAAAAACGATTGGAATTTGTTCCAGATCACCAATTCCAGTGCAACAACTCCACTAGCGAAGAAACTTGAAGCTTTGGCAAAAGGTTTAGCCCATACAGATAAAGCTATTGCTGATGAGAAATCTAAAGTAATGCCTGAAGCATGGTCATACCGTGCACTATTTGCTTCCTCTGCAGCAATTTTGGATTCTACCAGTGCTGCAAATGCTGATGCGAATTTAAAAATTGCCCAGGATGCAATTGTTGAAGCAAAGAAATTAGATACCAAGGGTAATGAAAAAGATAACATCAGCTTAGCAGAAACCAACGTCAGCAACGCTGTCAGAAATGCTGGTGTAATTGCCTATAATAAAAAAGATTACAAAACTGCTTACGAGAAATTTGTGGCTGCAACTGTGATTAACCCACAAGATACTGCGATGTATCTGAACGCTGGTATTGCAGCGAGAAATATAGAGGATTATCCAGCGATGATTACTCAGTTTAAAAAAGTGATCTCTTTAAATTCACCTCAATCTAAAGACTTATATTCTGAGATACTGAATGCTACTTTAAGTAAGCAAAAAGATACTACGGCCGCGTTAGCGCTAATCAAGGAAGCTACTGCAAAATTTCCTGAAAATACTGACTGGATCAAAACTGAAACACAGATTTATATTGATAGGGGTGACGCAGCAAAATCTGAGCAGATGTTAACAGCATTGGCCGCTAAGGAGCCAAACAATGCCAGTTATCAGGTTTTATTAGGTAATATCTATTTCAGTCAGGCATTAAAATTACAAGCCGACAGAAATAAAATCGACTCCAAAAAAGTGAAAGAATTTAACGAAGTAACCGGTAAAATGAATGCTTTGTTGGATAAATCTCTTCCTTTCTACAAAAAAGCTTTAGAAATTGATGCTAAAAATCAAGGGGCTTTGGAAACGTTGAAAACGATCTATGCTTTCAGAAACGATACTAAAAATTACGAAGATATCAAAAAACGTTTAGACGCTTTGCCTAAAGAATAATTCTGATACCGATCTAAAAAAAGAGCCCTGAAATTTCGGGGCTCTTTTTTTTATGTTTATTTTTATGGTTTATTACGGTTTACTACATAATCTAGCTTATGCAAAATTGCTTTAAAATATCATTGATTGCCTTAATTTTCGTCTCTTTTAATGCTGTTGCCCAAAAAAGTCAGATCTTGATTGCCCGAAACGCAGTAGGTAAATTGCAGGCATCTATCGCCAATAAAGAAAATGAAAAAAAGCAATTGGCTATTATAAACGAAGGTTTAAAAGCTATTGAATCTGCAGAAAAAGATAATAAAACAAAAAAATGGGCAGAAACCTGGTCGATCAAATCTTATCTGATGTCTTTCGCGAGCTTAATAGATACTGATCCGAATAATGCCAATAAGTATTATGATAATGCGATTGATGCTGTTGCAAAGGCAAAATCGCTCGACCGCTACGATGACAATTCAGGCTTAATTAAGGCTTCCAACCACAATATCCTGATCAAAAAACAAGAAAAGGGCAATGAAGCTTTTTTCAACAACGATTTTAAGGAGGCATTTGCAGATTTGAAGGATGTAGGCGATAATTTCCCTGCTGATACCACCTTGGCACTGAATACCGCCATTTGCGCCTTAAACATCCAGGCCTACGATGAAGCTTTAACTTATTTTAAACGTGCGAAAGAAAACGGAATCAAAAATCCATCAGTTTTTCAGAAAATGGCACAGATGTATGTTGTTAAATCGGAAACTGAAACCGCCATTAAAACCCTTGAAGAAGGATTGGCACTTAATCCTTTTAACCGTTTTTTAACCAACGACTATATCAACCTGTTACTGGATACCGAAAATTATAGTAAAGCACAGGGACTGATCGAAAGCAATTTAAAGGTAGAAAAAGGCAATAAGTTACTTTATTTCCTTTATGGATACCTGCAGCAGATTGGCGGCAATAACGCTACGGCAATTTTAGCATATGATAAAGCATTGTCTACCGATCAGAATTATTTTGACGCCTTGTACCAATTAAGTCTGGCCTACATCAATACTGCAAATGAAACGCTGCGTAAAAGCGACGCAGATAAAACCGAAAAATATAAAGGTTTAATTAACCGTGCCCAGTTTGCTTTGCAGCGCGCCAACGAAATTAATCCGAACGATAGAAAAACCGTGCAGTTGCTGATTGATATCTATAATAAAAAAGGAGCAACAAACAAAGTACAGGAACTTAACCGCAGACTTCAGGAATTATAGAAGAGTTTTATAGTTAAAGCAATAGGGCACTATCGCAGTATTAAACTTAACATAATATTAATTATAAGACATATCAATTGTAAGAAAGTAAATCGTTTTTGATCTCCACAAAATTAAATATATCATCCTCATCCTTTTTTCAGCAATAATGATGGCAACACAATCTTTGATTCTTTTTGTTTCTCCTCGTCTTTCCAGTACACTATAAAATTTATTTTCGCGGCAGCTATTTTAAATCCCTGGTCAAAACGCTCCTGTAGAATGTTTTTGAATTTTTGTGAATATTTAACGACGAGTTCACCATGACCATTTTTTAATCCTTCATCTGACGGCTGCAGACGTAAACCGCTAAAGCTTGAATTAATGCGATTCTGTATATGTTCGAAATAACCAAGCTGTACATCTCTAAGCGTAAGATGCATGGTTATTTGTTGCGGCTCAGGGTATTGGTTATCATCTTTGGCATATATAAGTCCGTTTGCGACAAAATGCCGGAGATAACTGCCTTGATAGTATATATTAAGATTGGTTTTAGCTCTGGTAACGGCTACATAAAATTGTCGCTTATACTCATCATTAAGGGGTTTAAAATGCTGTAATAACAGATATAAATTGTCAAATTCTTTACCTTTGGCTTTATGGATCGTAGAAACATATACTACTACTGCATCAATATCCACGAAATCTTCTACTTTAGATTCAAAAAGAAAAGCTTTCCAGTCACTTTTATATTTTTTAGCATTATTCACCTCCTCAAACTTACGTATTGCAGAAATAGCAATGTTTTTCTGGGCACTGGTTTCAATATAACCCATTAAACGCCGACTGGCCTCACTCCATTCTTCATCTGCTACCAGTGGACTGTCTGAAAAGGCATTGATCATATCAGAGAAAAGGCGTAGCTCGTAAAGATTTTGCAAGTTAAAGCCATCGTTTGACTGTATTAGCTGAGCCTTTACTCCTTTTTGCAAAAGCAGGCCACAGAGTAACATGGCTTCTTCATTGGTATGTGTAAGCACACAGGTGGATCCGGAAAGTTCCGCTGGGCTTAAATTATCAACCAGGGAAACGATAATTGGGTTTTTGGCATACTCAATAATATGGATCAGTCCGTTTTGATGTTGGCTTGCAAAACAAGGTTCAGTTTTGAGCCTGCCGCTGATGGTTTCTGCCCACTGGTTGGCTAACGATACGATATTGTTTTTGCTACGGTAATTTAGCGTAAGCTCGTATTTAACAGCATCTTTTTCAGTAATAAAGGCTTGCATGTAGGCGGCATCTGCCCCGCGAAAACCATATATATTCTGGTCATCATCGCCAACCAATATTACCCGCATATCTTCATTTTGCTGCATCAGGGCTTGTACCAGTTCATACTCTTCTTTATTCATGTCCTGAGCCTCATCCACCACCAATACGGATTTTGTAATCCTGAAAGGCTCCATCTCCCCAACCCTAATTTTGTCAACCGCCGCTTGGATAATATTTTCAGAAGCCGTAAGGCTTCCTACCCTGCCTAACAAATCAAAGCAGTACGAATGGAAAGTCTTGATTTCGGTATAATGGGCAGCGTTACCAATGAGTTCCATCAACCGTTTCTTGAATTCTGTTGCCGCTGCCCGCGAGAATGTAAGCATTAACAATTGCTCATGTTTTACATCCTCAGCCATTAGTAAAGAGGCTAACTTATGTACCAATAACTTTGTTTTGCCACTTCCGGGTCCGGCAGCTACAACGATGTACTGGCTGCTTGTATCATTAATGATCTTTAGCTGTGTTGGTGAAAGCGCACCAAATAATTTCATAAATTTTGCAGGCGTAAGGCTGCGTTTTATTTCATCCTGCCTGCTGCCGGGAAAATATTTCGAGAGAAAAGAAGGGTAGTTTAGTTTGAAATAATCGTCGACAAATTTTAGCGCTTCATTATAGTTACGGATCATTTTCTGGGCATATTCCCCAACGATATGGATCTGCTGCACTTTTTGCTGATAAAACAGTTTCAGTTTGTCGTAATCACTTTCTTTATATTGTATACGGTTGTTCTTTTCAATCCGCTCAATGGTAAGCTTATTATGTACAACCATGAATCCGCCTTCTATCTTTATAGCGCCTATGCGCGACAGGTAAAAAAGACTGTCTTCAATATCATCGATATCAGCTTGGATAGAAAACATGCCTTGCTCCTTCTTTACCATCTCTTTAAGTTCCTGTACAGAAAATTCAATCAAGACCTCTTCTTCTTCATTGTTATCAGATTTAACAAGTGCCAATGCTTTTCTGTGCAGATATTCTGTAATCATCCGTGCAAGAAGATGCCGCTTTTCCTGCTTTTCGCTAAAGATTGCTTTATCCACCAGTAAAGCGATCTGCATATGGTTTTTCGTGTGTTCTAAATTGCGGCGATTGATCCATTTTTTTATCGCCCAGAAGTTAATAATCGTCTTTAACTGGTTAAGCGAACTATCTTTGATACCGGAATTAAAAAATACCTCAATGATTTCCTTTAAATAGTAAGCTCCTTCCCCGTTTTTTAATTGTGACAATAAGAGTTCTTCCTGTTTTCTAAAACTTTCTACAATGGCCAATGATCTGCTGGCAGACTCTGTCTTTTTAATAAAAGCTGTAAGGTCTTTGGTATGGGCCAGTATTTTTTCCTCGCGCATCAATTCAATTGCCCTAATTACATCTTCTTTGTACATACCCAATTGATCGGATATATAATCTACTCTCGACTCAGCAACCTCATCTGTTGATAATCTTTTGCTTTTGCTCGAAAAAAGTTTTTTAATAATCCGCACTGCCTGCTTCTGCTGGTCTTCGGAAAATTTTTCTGATGCATAAATCCGATCTATTGCCTCTTGTGCATTTTTACTCAATATGCTGGTCGCAAAAACCCTAGGCATATTTTGTCCTCGCTTTAAATAACCGGCATCTTCCAATGCTGCAATAGCGGTGGTTACCCTGGTTTCAACCTCACTGATGCCATCGTCCCAGCCAGCTTTCCTTGCTATCTCAAGTGCTGAATTAGAAGCTTTATCCCTTGATCTGGTTAACTCCTTTATGGCTTTCCATATCTGGTTTATTTCCTTGCTGCTAATTTTGGTTTGGTTGAGTAGGATGAAATGTTTATCCAGGTCTTCTTCACTAAAAAGTACAAAACAATCGGCCTTTAGCTGCTCATCACGCCCTGCCCTGCCTGCCTCCTGTACATAATTCTCCAGCGAGTCGGAAATGTCGTAATGGATAACGGCGCCAACATCACTTTTGTCTACCCCCATACCAAATGCAGAAGTGGCCACCATAATGTTGACTTCACCGCGCATAAAAGCATTTTGATTTTGAGACTTTTCGTCTTTTTCCATTTTGCCATGGTAGGCCTTGGCAACAAATCCATCTTTGGTTAGCTTGTGGGCCAAATTCCTGGCCCTTTTTGTACGGGATACGTAAACAATTGTAGGACAATTCTTTTCCTCGATGATATCTCTAAGCTGATTATATTTTTCATCCTCATTATCCCGTTGATAAACACGGTAATATAAGTTTGTGCGTGAAGCATCAGCCCTGAATACTTTTAAATCAAGTTGTAATTTCTCTTTAAAATAAGACCTGATATCTTCAATTACATTCTGCTTTGCTGTGGCCGTGAAGCACGACACCGGAATGGTATGATTAAGTCCTTTCTTTTGCTGCAGATCTTTGATAAAATCGCCAATATATAGGTAGTCTACCCGGAAATCCTGCCCCCAGGATGAGAAACAATGTGCTTCGTCGATCACAAATCTGGCAATCTTCCTTTTAATCAGCAGCCTTTCGATAGTAATTGAACGAAGCGATTCAGGCGAAATGTAAAGTAAGCTTGCATAGCCATTTTCTATACGTTCTATCGCTTTGCCACGATCTATCGGATCTAACATTCCGTTGATGGTAACCGCTTCTGTAATCCCTTTCTTTTCCAGGTTATCTACCTGGTCTTTCATCAAAGATTGTAAGGGAGCAATTACTACGGTTAAGGCCTTTGCATTTTCGCCGCTCATTAATGCAGGTACCTGGAAGGTAATAGACTTACCACCACCCGTTGGAAATACTGCCAGAATAGATTCGCCCTGGATAGCAGCCCTAACGGCATCTTCTTGGAGCGGCTCATCGCCATACTTACGAAACCCGGAAAAACTAAAATGCTTATTCAATGCCAATATCGGATCGTGGGCAAGTCTGCAATAATCACATCCACGCAAGCACGGATTGTTCCGCATCAGGAAAAGCAGGCGCTCTACATCCGGATAGTTTTTTAATACCCAGGGTGGTGTAATCGAAAAACGATCATCGCAATGGAGCAAAGCCAGCGTATAAGCCAAAGCAACAGGCGTTGTATCGATAAAATGATCAAGTTCAAATTCTTTGCAAACCTTACCTTGAAATAAAATACTGATATTAGTATTAAGCTGTTCTTTATTAACTGGTGCGGAATAATTAAAATATCTGAAGAAATTATCAAAACCGGTTTGATCATGCAACAGACCATACAAGATAGTTAAAGTAATGAAATTTAATACTACTTTAATAGTTATTATACATCTATTTAAGCTTTTTAAAAAAATAAAAATCCATACGCCGCTAATTAACTACATTTAAATTATGGATCAATTAGATTTACATTCGTTTTGGGAATTATTGCCACTAAAAGGCTTAGGACCTATACAGTTTCTCTCGGAGAAAACAGATGTACAGTTATATGATAAAATCTTGGGTAAAATCATAGCAGAAGAACACGAGAACCTGGAAAAACGGAAACAGGATTTACAGGATACAGTAAAACAATTCAGCCAATTTTTTAGTAAAGAAGATTTAAAAATCGCAATTGAAGCATTAGAGGAAACTATTGGCAATGAGCGGGACGATATTTCCACCACATTCTGGGGATCAGGAATATCTCTGGAGTACAAAGCAGATCAGCTGGTGGAAATTTTTGCCGATGACCGCGCAAAACTGCTCCATTTTCAGGATATACCAATTTTTAGCGCTGAGCCAATTCATTTGATCGGCGAAATCAGTAAACAATTAAATGAAATTCCTCTGATCAAAGATGAGGAAGTTGTTTTTCCGAAGCACCATCTTTTCTTATTTTCTTTTTAAGCGAACAGGTAGATGGTCAATATTGTGAAGGATCAAAGAAAAACCGGTCAATAAGCTGGAGAAATTCGCCCAGAACGCACGCTGTTAATTTAGCTGATTATCAACCATTAAAATTGTTTTGAGTTCTTCCCAATTTCATTGTCTTTAGGTTAATGCAAACAATTATGGCCTCAACTTGTACTAAAATTATGTACGACCATTACAGCTTCGAGGAAGCTACCGCTTATCAGACCGAACTCGCCAAACAATTAAAGTTTCAGCAGCTCCAAAATATTGATACGATTGCCGGGGCTGATATTTCTTTTAACAAAAACAGCGATACAATGTATGCGGGAATTGTAATACTCACCTATCCGGATATGGTTTTGAGATCTTTCTCGTTAGCAACTTATGAAACCAGTTTCCCTTATAAGCCTGGTTTTTTAGGTTTTAAAGAAGTGCCTGCATTATTAAAAGTTTGGGAATTGATTAAAAATAAACCAGATGTTGTGGTATTGGATGGAAATGGAATTTTACACCCGAGGCGAATGGGCGTTGCTTCACATTTTGGGATTTTGGCCAATCAAGCAACTATAGGTTGTGCCAAGAGCCTTTTATATGGTGAAAACCATGTTCCTGAAAATAAAAAATTAAGCACTACAGAAATTATCAGTCATGGCGAAACCTTAGGTTTCGCTTTACGCACAAAGATCAAGTGTGCGCCGGTTTACGTATCTGCCGGTCATTTAATTACCGCTGATCAAAGCCAGGAAATTGTAAAAAACTGCGTGGGGAATTACCGAATCCCTGAGCCGACGCGTATGGCGCACAATATTGTAAACGATTTCAGAACCGGTAAACTGAAAGCTGGTTTTCATGAAGTATCGGCACCCTTAACGCTATTTTAACTCAAAGCCAGTATGCGGAACTTGTTCAGCATCTTCTGTGCGAAAGCACTTGAAATAAATACAGTAGCTATCGGATCAGGGTGACGACACGATCAAGCTAAATCCAGTTAATCCCTTTTTTAAGCAATTGCAGCGTTTTGTATTCTTCTGAATCTACTGCTGGTTGCACATTGTAGCCCCAATTTGCCTGTGGCGGTAAACTCATTAAAATCGACTCGATCCGACCGTTGGTTTCCAAGCCAAATTTTGTTCCTGAATCGTATACCAAATTAAATTCTACATACCGGCTACGGCGTTGGTATTGCCACTCTTTCTGAGTTTCGGTAAATTCCTTATCCCGGTTACGATCAATTAATTCGGTATAAATCGGTAAAAATGTTTCACCAATGTTGATAGAGAAATCTAGAATCTGTTCCCATGACAGCCTGGTGTTTTCAGGTTTTAAGCGATCGTAAAAAATGCCGCCAATACCCCGTGTTTCTTCACGGTGTTTAATAAAGAAATAATCATCAGCATGTGTTTTAAATTTTGGATAAAATTCAGTGCTGAAATCGTCGCATGCCTGCTTTAATTTATGATGAAAGAAACGTGCATCGTTCTCGAAAACATAATGCGGTGTTAAATCGATACCACCACCAAACCAACGCGTTTCCTCATTGAGTTCAAAATAACGGATATTCATGTGAATGATTGGTACCAGTGGATGATTTGGATGGATTACGATAGAAACGCCTGTAGCAAAAAAATCATCCTCATTAACCTTGAAGGCTTTTTTTACCGCTTCCGGCAGCTTACCATGTACAGCAGAAAAATTCACGCCACCCTTTTCGATGATTGCGCCATTTTGCATAATCCGGGTACGCCCGCCTCCCCCACCATTTCTTTCCCAGAGCTCTTCCTCAAATTTTCCTTTGCCATCTGCAATTTCCAGTCCCCTGCAAATTTCATCCTGTATTTGCTTATATCTTACTGCTACTTCTTCTTTGAACATGATGATTTTTTTCTATTTCCATACAAATTTAAAGCTAATAAGGCAGCTATATTGATTTATGTTTATATAGTACATTGTATTGACATTGCTTTTGTAGCCAAGAGTCTTTCATCTCCGCTGTCCCGAATCCTGTGCCTATTGTTCCAGGTAATTAAGGTCTTTATTAAAGCTTTCTTTTAAATAAGCAACAGAAATCATGGCAATTACGGTTACAATACCCATCACAATAAAACCGGCAGATACAATGTTGTAGCGATGCACAAAAAATTCGAAAACAAACGTGATCGGAATCAAAGCGCCACGCACAAAGTTGGGCGCTGTAGTGGTAACTGTTGAGCGGATGTTTGTACCAAACTGTTCGGCAGCAATCGTCACAAACGTTGCCCAATAACCAACTGCGAAACCCATAAAAAGGCAGATCAGGATAAAATTACTTTCTGTTAAACCAGTACTATTTAAATAAACCAGGACGGTGATTACCGATAAACTTTGAAAAATAAGTACTGTTTTTTTACGCGATCTTAAAACCTGTGCTAAAACCCCACACACTACATCGCCAATGGCAATACCAAAATAGGTATACATAATGCCGGTTCCTGCATTCAAGACATCCTTAGCGCCCAATGCTTTACCTATTTCTGGTGACTGGGTAACTAAAATCCCGACAATAAACCAGAGCGGAAGGCCGAGACAGATACAGGCGAGGTACTTTAAGAATCTTTTCCGATCAGAAAATAGCATAAAGAAATTACCTTTTGAAACCTGTTTATCCTGCTCAGCATGTTTAAACATACCCGATTCGAAAGTGCCTACACGCAAAAGCAATAACAGCAAGCCCATACCGCCACCTACAAAATAAGACGTTTGCCAGGTAAAATGCTTTCCAATGGTAGCTGCTGCCGCGGCGCCCAGTAAACCGATGCCAGCCACCACCATGGTACCGTAACCACGTTTCTCTTTATCCATGGTTTCCGTAACAAGGGTAATGCCCGCACCCAATTCGCCCGCTAAGCCAATGCCTGCTATAAACCGGATCATGGCATAGGTATGCACATCAGTAGCAAAACCATTGGCTATATTTGCCAATGAATACATCAAAATTGATCCGAATAATACTTTGATCCGCCCGAATTTATCGCCTATGATTCCCCAAAGTAAGCCTCCAAGCAACAGGCCAAACATCTGCATATTGATGACGTATTCCCCTTCGGTACGCATATGTGCTGCAGAAACCCCTATATCGGTAAAACTTTTTAAGCGCACTACCGAAAACAGAACGAGGTCGTAAATATCGACGAAATAGCCCAGAGCAGCTACAATAACTAAAAAAATTACATTACGGCTGTTGGTTTTAGCTTGATGATCCATTTAACTATTTGGTTTAATCGCTGAAAGTACGCATTAACACAAATATTTAAAATAGATTTCTAAAATAAAAGCCACCTCTGTGTGGGTGGCTTTTAAGATCCTACATAGGAGGATTTTGTTTTGTCGTGTCGGGTGGCATTTTTGTTGTCGTGTCTGGCATTGATTTGGATGTTGTATCCATTGGCGCCGTTGTTGTCGAATCCGTTGTTGTGCTGTCTGAAGAACCAGCCATGTTTTTTGACGAATTGCATGCTGATGTGGCTATCATAAGAGAACCAGCAAAAGCAAGACTTAAAATTATCTTTTTCATAGTTTTTAATGTTATCTATCATCCAAAACAACCTTACAATCATTTGGTTTTAAATATTATCCGATAAAGGATAATATTTTCGCGAATAAACACCAGCTATTGAGCGTTAACGAAGAAGATCAAACGGTATTTATTGTCATTTTTAATTTTCGAGATAATATCATCATACATTCCAGTATATTATTTCCCTAAATACTATTTAACCATAAGCTAAGCTGCTATAAAAACAACTATATAACCAAAAGTCTTGATCGAGATGCCATAAACAGGCAAGCTGTCATTTCAGAAAAATATGACCAAAACAAGATCGGTAAAACTTTAAAAGGTGATAAAACTTTCTGATATTAGTAAATATGATTATTTCTCAAAACACCCTTAAATGGGTAATGCGTTTTTACCCACCCCTATTTTTTCAACGCATTTGGGTTCAGAAATTTGACAATGACTTTAGAAGCTGTACGGTTAAACTGAGCAAGAGTTTTCTGAATAAAAATTACAACGGTTCTATTTTTGGAGGAACTATTTACGCAGCTACAGATCCATTTTACGCGCTTTTATTTGATCAGCTAATGCAGCGTCGCGGATTTAAAGTCCGGGTTTGGCTTAAGAGTGCTTCTATACAATATCTAAAACCCGGACGTTCTACTTTATATTTCACTATTACAGTAACTGATGACATGCTTAATGAAGCTGAACAGGCTTTAAGAACCATTGGAAAGTTTGTAAAAGCCTACCCTATGGAGATCACCAATAAAAAAGGCGAATTGTGTGCAACCGTAATGAATGAAGTGTACATCAGAAACCTGCACCGGGGCGAAACACCAAGAGTTGCTTACTAATTTTTAGATTATGCCGAGTATTAAGAATTTAATTTTGCAGGGTGAGGGCGTGATGCTGGATTTTAAAAAAACCATTACGAGTACCGAAAAAATAGCTAAGAGTTTGGTTGCTTTCGCCAATAATAAAGGTGGCAAATTATTAATTGGCATTGCAGATAATGGATCCATTAAGGGAGTAAAATCTGAAGAGGAAGAGAAATACATGATTTTAACTGCTGCACATCAGTTCTGCAAACCGGCTATTGAACCTCATTTTGAAGAGATTTACGTAGATGATAAGCTGGTTTTGGTGGTTGAAATTCCTGAAAGTGATACCAAACCGCACTATGCACTTGATCATCAAAAGAAATGGTGGGCTTATATTCGCATTGATGATAAAAGCGTTTTAGCCAGCCGGATTATTCTCGAAGTGCTAAAACAGGAGGATAAAAACAATGGTGTACTCATCTCCTATTCTGATAATGAAAAAAAATTGCTCGAATACCTCGAGCAAAATGGAAAGATTACCCTGAAAGAATTTAGCAAACTTTTGCGGAGTTCGTACCGCAAGGCCCAGAAAGTACTGGTTAATTTAATTTTAACTAACGTAATCAAATCGCATACCACCGAAAAGGAAGAGTATTTTACGGCCGTGAGGTAGTTAAGTATCGTTATAAGTTGATTTAATTAGGTTAGTCGTCATTCCCGCGCAGGCGGGAATCTTAATCTTTAGACTTATTGCATTAAGATTCCCAATCAAGTTGGGAATGACGATTCCGCTTGCTAAGTATTCTAACTGAGCACAATCCAGAAAATTCGGAAGAAAAATCTATCTCTCTAAATTTCCAAATTCAAAGTACTTCAGTCACCAGGTCGGCCATCATATATTAACTTTTCTACATCCCTATTTTATGAGGTTTAAAAAACCGATCTTTGCAAACTCATGTTTTCTAAAATTTACAACCGGTATAAGCCCTATTATAAAGAAAATCTTCATTTGGCATTGCCAATTGTGGGCTCGCAGGTGGGTCATACTTTGGTGCATATGGCCGATAGCATCATTGTGGGTCATTTTACCGATACCATTCAGTTAGCTGCTGTTTCGCTGGTGAACAGTATCTTTATGCTCATTCTCGTAATTGGCCTTGGCATCTCTTATGGTTTAACCCCGCTTATTGCACAGGAAAACGGCCGGCAACATTATGATGAATGCGGGAAGCTTTTGTCAAACAGTTTGATCATTAACATTTGTGTTGGCGTATTATTATATGTGCTGGTGCAAGTGGGGATATTTTTTGTTATTGATCGCCTGGACCAGACGCCCGAGGTAGTACGCTATGCAAAACCTTATCTCAATCTTTTATCTGTTTCGATTATTCCTTTGTTGATTTTCCAGACATTTAAGCAATTTGCCGAAGGTTTAGGCTTTACCAAACAAGCCATGTTTGTTTCCATCTGGGGAAATGCCATCAATATTATTTTAGGAATTATCTTCGTGAAAGGCATGTTTGGCATCCAATCTATGGGCGTTAGCGGTGTGGGTTTAAGCACGCTGATAGACAGGATTTTGATGGCTGCTGTGATGTGCTTTTATGTATTACGCTCGAAGCATTTTAAAAAGTATCTGACCGGTTTTAAGGCAACTTTTTTTGATAAGATAAGGGCGGTTAAAATCGCAAAAATCGGAATGCCGGTAGCGATGCAATATTCTTTTGAAATCAGTGCTTTTAGTGGTGCTGCACTATTAATCGGTACCATTGGTGCGATTGAACAGGCCGCACACCAGATTGCCATTAGTTTAGCGGCTATGACGTATATGATCGCCAGTGGCGTGGCATCGGCAGCAACCATTAAAACCGGAAATAACTTTGGTAAAAATAATTTCGATGACCTTCGTAAATCGGCAATCGCCAGCTATCATGTAATATTGCTTTTTATGTCGTGTACTGCGGTAATTTTTGTAATTGCTAATGATTTGATGCCTTTTATCTATACCGAAGATGCCACAGTAATTCCAATTGCGGCACAACTATTAATCATCGCAGGCTTCTTTCAGCTTTTTGATGGCACACAGGTGGTTGGATTGGGGGTTTTACGCGGTATGGGCGACGTAAACATGCCAACCTTAATTACTTTTTTAGCGTATTGGGTAGTTGGGATCCCGATTGGCTATGTTTTGGGATTTCATTTCAACTTGGGCGTTAATGGAATCTGGTATGGATTAACATTGGGCTTATTAACGGCCTCTATCCTGTTGTTTTTAAGGTTTCAGAATAAGACGAGGAGTTTGAATTAAACGATCGTCATCTCGACTGAAGCGCAGCGCAATGGAGAGATCTATAATCAAGATACCCTAGAGATAGATTTAGCTTCTCGGAGCCTTCGGGTTCTCAACTCCGTTGCACTTCACCCGAAATGACGGTAATTGTGGCGTGCAATGACGACGTTTCTTCGATGTCATACCAAGTGACTTTAGAAAAAAGGAACAACTAAATTATTTTCCCCCAACATTTACCACAACCCCTATGGTAAAAATGGAGTTACCAGCAGACATATATTTGCGATTCTTTAAGCCTATATTGCTGCTTGTGGTATATTGAAGCTGAAAGGTTTTGCTGAGCGCCATCCGCGTAAAAAAAACCGGCTCAAAGAAAATATTATCTTCTTTAGGCTGCACTGCACCATTTAAAAAGAACCGATCCATTTTAACATGACTAATCCTCAGAGCGGTTCCATAATTAATGGGGAAATCGGTTCCGAACAAGCGCAAATTATTTTTCTTCTTCGAGCTGTAGTTTACCTGTAAGAATGTTTTTCTGTAATCCACTTCCTGCAGTTCAGAACTAATGAGGATATCATTTTTATAATCACGGAATGTAATATCGCTCCAACCTTTTCCTACACCCGCATAAATTTCGATAATGCGGTTATCATCCGGACCAAAAGTATCGAAATAACCTCCTCCGATTTCAATCAGTTTGTGCCCGAAATCTTTGGTTTTTCTTTCACTGTTCATCCTTGAGCCGCTAAAAAGCAAGCCTATATGATCAGAAACGGCATAAGCACCGTTAACGCTGGCATTGCCTTTTAAAGAGATGTGCGCACCACCACTAAATTCACCCTGTTTACTTAACATGGGCGTATTTGGAACGTTCGGCATATATACGGAAGAACAACTGGCTGCAAAAAGCACTAAAACTGGGAGTGTAAAACGTAGGTATTTGATCATAGATGTTTATATAAACAGATTTTGGCGTTAAAAATTGTGCTAAAGTTCCATTTTCATGAAATCCATCACTCTTTTAAACTCGTCATGTAAACCGGCTTTTAAATGGATTTTTTCTTTTGTAGATGGATGAACGAAGGTTAACTCTGATGCATGTAACAACATGGTCGTCATATCCCACTGTTCTTTAAAAAATTTGTTCTGTTTGTTACAGCCGTGTGTCCTGTCGCCGATAATCGGATGTAAGATATGGCTAAAATGTCTCCTCAATTGATGCATCCGTCCGGTTTTAGGTGTGGCTTCTACGAGTGAATACCGGGAGGTTGAATGTTTACCAAAAGCTACTGCTACCTCCGCTTTCTGAAGTGTACGAAATGAAGTTAAAGCCTCCTGCATGGTTCCGTTTTCTTTGGCTAAAGGATAATCAATTTCCATCTGATCGGGTGTAAAACCACGCAGAATGGCCAAATATTTCTTATTGGTCTCAGCATTCATAAATTGCTGATGCATAGCAATTTCAGACTCCTTATCAAAAGCAAACAACAATATACCGCTGGTTTTTCTGTCTAGCCTGTGTACGGGACTAACATGCTTCCCTACCTGATCTCTTAACAATTGCAGGGCAAATTCTGTCGCGTCTCTGGCGATGGAAGACTGGTGCACCAACAAGCCATGAGGTTTGTTAATCGCAATTAGATTTTCGTCCTGATAAATAATCTCCAACATATAGGCGCGAAGATAATGATATTATGGCTTTGCAAAAGCGCTCATCCAAATAAATCAAAAGCAAGACGATAGGTATTGCAATGTGCATCTACAATATCCCTGATATCTGCCGAGTAGCCTCCGCCCATGCTTACCTGCATAGGCAGATTTTTATCTTTACAGGCCTGAAGCACCATCCTGTCACGTTCTTTGCATGCTGCTTTGCTTAAAGCCAGTTTACCCAACTTATCTGTTGAAAGCACATCCACTCCCGATAGATAAAATACGAAATCAGGTTTGGCCATCTCAAAAGCCTTCTTCAGATTGACGTTTAATATGGACAGGTATTCATCATCAGCTATTCCATCATCTAAAGGAACATCAAGATTTGAAATTTCTTTTTTAAACGGGAAATTCTTCTCGCCATGCATGGAGAAAGTAAATGCCCTCGGCTCCTGTTGGAGAATCTCGGCCGTACCATTTCCCTGATGTACATCTAAATCAATTATTAATATGCGATTAATTAATTTTTTATTTAACAGATAATTAGCAGCGATAGCCTGATCGTTTAACAAACAAAAACCCTCACCCCAATTGCTTCCTGCATGATGGGTGCCACCTGCAACATTAAAGGCAATACCATTATCTATAGCGAAATGAACTCCGTCAATTGTGCCCTGTGTAATCCTTAGCTCACGCTCTAAAAGCTGCGCATTTAACGCGAATCCAATCCGCCTTTGATCTTTAGCAGAAAGTGTTAAGTCCCTCAGTTGTTCCCAATATGCTTTTTCATGAGAGAGGAGAATAATCTCTTCCGAAACGGGTTCTGGACTAAATAAATTCTGAGGCGTTATAGTTCCCTCATGTAAAAGCTGCCCCGGTATCAGTTCATATTTCAGCATCGGAAAACGGTGTCCCTCAGGTAAAGGATGCGCATAGAGCGGATGCCAGGCAATTCTGATCATTAGCCTAAAATTTCTCCTACGTGTTTTTCGATATTGGTACAGATCTGATCCACCGGAAGATCATTCGCATCGTAACCAAACGGGTTTTCTATTTCTTCAGCTATCAGCTCTAAACTCGCTAATACATAGAGGATAAAAGGAACAATTGGTACTACAAAATAACCTAAACTGAACACCCAGCCAAAGGGTAAAGTAATCACATAAACAAAAATAAACTTTTTAATAAATGCGCTGTAAGAAAACGGGATTGGCGTATTTTTAATTCTTTCGCAGGCACCACAGATATCAGTGAACTGACTAAAGTCACTGGAAAGAACAATAAACTGTTCCTGCGAAATCGCGCCCTTTTCCAGCAGCCCATAGAATCTGTTGGTTAAACTGCCTGCTATCTGGTTTGGAATGTGTTTACCTTCTTCAACTTCGATCAGCAAGCTATTCTTACCAAAATACATCTTTTCTCTTAAATGTTCTTTTAATGCAAAAGCATATTTAGGGATGCCGTATTCAAAAAAGCGAACATCCTCATCTGTCAGTTTAAGTGCTTTAATCTTTATAGCCAGGTTACGGCTCACGTTGGTTAACGACCCAAGCAATTTCCGGCCTTCCCACCACCTGTCGTAAGCCGTATTTGTTCTGAAAACCAGTAAAAGCGACAATACAAACCCCAATAAACTATGCATCATGCCAATATTGGTTACATTGCTCGTTTTAGAAAGCTGAAAGTAATTCAATTCGGCATAGGCAACCAGCCCAGAAAATACAGCTACACCAAGCATTAAAGGCCAAAGTTTTCTAAAGGTGTCACTTTTATCGATATGAAAAATGAACGTACTCCAGTCTTTAGGGTTATAGTTAATCATTGTTTTTCTTTTCTACGTTAAAATATCTTTACTAACTTTTAATAACGCTTGCCCTGCCAAATAAACATCTTCATAGGAATTATAAAGCGGTACGGCACTTAAACGGATTACATCAGGTTCGCGCCAATCGCCAAGGACGTGATTCGCCATTAAGCCGTCAAAAATCGCTTTACCACGGCGCTGAGCAATAATGGATAACTGCGCTCCTCTATCTACAGGATCCTTTGGCGTAATAATTTTGTACTGCTCAAATCCTAATTCTTTATTAACTTCATTTATAATAAATTCCAAATATTTAGTTAAAGTAATACTCTTTTCTCTCAAAGGCTCAATGAATCCTGCTTTTTCAAAAATCTGAAGTGAAGCGTGATATAATGCCATCGGCATTACCTGCGTACAGCTTACCTGCCACCCGTCTGCTCCGGCTTCAGGAACAAAGCCTTTTTCCATTTTAAAACGCTTACTTTCCTGATAGCCCCACCATCCCGCAAACCGGTTTAGTTCGGAGTTGCCAAAATGTTTTTCATGAACAAAAATTCCGCTTATTCCACCCGGACCTGAATTCTGGTATTTGTACGAACACCAGCATGCAAAATCAACATCCCAGTCGTGTAATTTTACAGGAACATTACCTGCAGCATGCGCAAGATCCCAGCCTACTACTGCGCCTATTTCATGTCCTGCTTTGGTAATGGCTTCCATATCATACCATTGTCCGGTGTAGTAATTTATTCCGCCAAATAAAACCAAAGCAATTTCAGAATCATTTTCTTTGATTTTAGCTATGATATCTTCGGTATGGAGTATTTCCTCACCTTCTTTAGGAAAAACCTCTATAATCGCTTCTTTAGGGTCAAAACCATGAAACCTCACCTGGCTTTCTATTGCATATTGATCGGATGGAAAAGCACCGCCCTCCATAATGATTTTAAAGCGTTTGCCTTTAGGCTGATAAAAGCTAACCATTAACAGATGAAGGTTTACGGTCAGGGTATTCATCGGACAAACCTCAGAGGGTAACGCACCAACGATCGGAGCCATTAACTTTTTAAGCGCCTTGTGGTAGAACATCCAGGGCTCGTTTCCATCAAACCAACCTTCAACAGCGTAGTTGGCCCAATTGTTAAGTTGTCCCTTCAGCACTTCTTCAGCCACTTTAGGCTGAAGACCTAATGAATTGCCACACAGGTAGATAAAATCTTTATCATTATGTTTTGGAAATAAGAACTGAGACCTGAAGTGATGAAGCTGATCAGCCTCATCCTGTAATTGGGCAAACGATAGTGTGTTTTCGAAATTCATCAGCCAATATTACAAAAAGCAGGTATTGTTTCCAATCCTGCCTTTCAATTCTTTTAAATTTATTAGAATTTCATTGTATCATGTTTACCCAAATCTGGCGTATCTCCGGTAACTACCGCTTTCAAAATACTAAATAACACCACAATTTTTGATGAAGATGAATCCCAGTATTCTGCTTCTTCAGGGGTAACCTTTATCAGAATTAATCTCGGGTCGTCAACGCCATCAGGAAACCAAGCTTTTACAAATGGGGAAAAATAAGCCTCTTTGCGTACTTTATCGTCTACAAGTTCAGCTTTACCTTTTACCGTTAAATAAGTATTTTTAGAAGGATCGCTATAAGCCAGCAATACATTATTTTCTTTTGAAATTTCTTTCGATTTCAAGGAGTACTCGTTAGTGTAAAACCACAGGGTGCCGTCGTCTTCAATTTTCGCAGTACCCATTGGCCTGCTTCCAAATTCATCGTTTGAAGAAAAGGTAGTAAACATACAGGTTCTTACACTTTCTGCCATCTCTTTTAAGATGGCTATATTTTTCTCGTTTTTCATGTTTTTGATTGTTTATAGAGAAAAACAGCAAGCGCCTTAAAAGGTTTCTATAAATTAAACCTTATTCGTCTTACTTACATATTTATTGCCTTTTACAAAAAATCGCCATGGTAGTAACGCATGCTCTTTGGCATAGGCGATGCCAACACGTGGTGTTGCTGCAATATCTTCTTCTGCATACCGGATACCCTGGTCCTCAATCCAGATTTCCTCATCGGAAAGATTTTTGGCATTAAAAGTCTTATCGATCCCCAATGCCTTTGCTGCCGAACCGGGCCCGGCGGAAATAGCACCTTTTAAACGAGACATATTCCTTCGCTGTTCTATAATTTCTAATCCCAGCATTGGTTCTATCCCCCTGATTAAAACCGCGTGCGGGTCGTCTTTAACTGATGTAACCACATTGAAAAGATGATGCATACCATAACAGAGATATACGTAAGCAACACCGCCTTCACCATACATGGTTTCAGTGCGCTGGGTACGGCGACCGCCATATGCATGAGATGCTTTATCTTTCACCCCGAAATAAGCCTCTGTTTCTACAATGATACCGGCAGTAATTTCTTCACCAATTTTGGTATAGAGTACCTTACCCAGTAAATCTTTCGCAAGGCTTACCACATCCTCATTCTGATAATATTCAGGACTTAATTTCAATTTGTAATCTAAATTATCTGTTTAATAAAATCGCAATAACCTGCTCTAAATAAATTTGATCTGTTTCATCAAACTTATTCAACACTTCACTATCGATATCTAGCACTCCGATTACTTCACCGTTAATAATAAGCGGCAGAACGATTTCAGATTTTGAGGCTGATGCACAAGCGATGTGGCCAGGAAATTCTTCTACATCTGGCACAATAATGGTTTGAGCTTCAGCCCAGGAAGTACCACAAACGCCCTTACCCTTTTTTATTCTTGTGCAAGCAACAGGCCCCTGAAAAGGTCCAAGAACAAGCTCATCGTTTTTTACCTGGTAAAAGCCAACCCAAAACCAACCAAACTGCTCTTTAAGTGCGGCGGCAACATTTGCCATATTGGCAACAAAATCTGTTTCGCCGTATAATAGCGCTTTAATTTGAGGGATAATGGATTGATACTGCGCTTCTTTAGAAGTATCTCTTGTAATAACTAAATCTTCTGCCATTTGTTTTATTTATAAATTCAAAGTTAATAATGAAATGCGAGTTGTAAGACAGCATGGTTTTTAATGACAAAAATTTGAATGAGAACCTATCCTGAAAATGCTTAGTTTTGACCGCTTAACCGCTTATTATGATCATAGCCTTAACCATTACTAAATTCCGTGGCCTAACTATCCCCTTCGCATTTATAGGAATGGCGGTTTTAAGGTTACCCTTATGGCTAAATAAAAAGTGTAGTTTCTGGAAATTAATGGGAAGTGGCAAAGATGCAAGGGTTGACTTATCTCCGGATTACAAGCATTGGGCTGTATTAACGACCTGGAATGACCGTGAAGATTATGATCATTTTAACCACAATTCTATAGTGATGAAATGGTTTAATTTTTTCGCAATAGAAAGTTTCACCATCTTACTCAATCCTTTAACAAGTCATGGCTTATGGTCAAAAGCACAACCTTTTAAAGTTGATAAGACAAACAAAGTTTCCTCTGGGAAAATTGCTGTAATTACCAGGGCGGCAATTAAATTTAACCGACTAAAAGAGTTCAGGCATAATATTAAAAGGGCGGCAGATGCGATGCATACGGCACCAGGATTTGTCCTATCTGCAGGTATGGGAGAAAATCCATTTTTTGACCAGGCCACCTTCTCGATATGGGACGATGCTGAGAGTGTAAAAAACTATGCCTATAAAACTTTCGACCATGCCGATGTGATTAAGCTTACCAGAGCGAGAGAATGGTACAAAGAAGAACTTTTTGCCCGTTTCTCCATTATTGATAGCTGGGGAACACTTAACGGAACATCAGTTGAATTATAAATAAAATATATCCTAAATGAGAGTTGTAGCAGAACTTCCGCATCCGGAATGTAAGATCACCATTTTTTCAATGAACCAAAAATACATTGTAAAATTTGAACAGGGCACTTTTGAGCAAAGTTATAAACTTGCTGAACTAGACCTGAGTGGCGGTGGCGTAAATGATGTTTTTGAAATTATTGATGAAGAATTTATCCAGACCGTTATTGCCCGCTTCAAATCGATGCGTTCTGATTTTACTGCAGCTTACAACAGGCATCAATATTAACATAACCACTTCAATCTACTGATATTCATAGTTTTATTATAATAATCAAAATAATATTCTGATTTTTTGTATATTTTTTGAGTTAAACGGAGTTATTATCGACAGTCTTTATTAAGATAAATATATATAAATAATTGATATATAGAATTTTGAATCTCTACAAAAAATATAATTTTGTATGTGATTTAACCAAATAAATGAGAGGTTTAGCGATTTTGGGTTGAAACAAGCATTAAATATTTCAAAAAAACTTATGTACAGTTCATCGATTGAAACGCAATGGAACGGAGAAATTTAATTGCTAAATTTTTCCGCTGCCGTCAAAATCTCGAATTGTGAAATGAAAGTAACCGAAGCATTGCCTTAATCCAGCCTCTCCTCTATCACCATTGGTAATTCGTTATTTTACTTTAGTCTAAAGATTCTGAAACGAGTTCAGGATGGACGGACTCTAGGGGAAATTACCGTGCTGTTGGATGTTACCATCCGAAGTTAAAACTAGAATTTTCTGAGCGTCAGATGGCGACATTTGATGCCACAAATATTTTAGTCTAAAGATCCTGAAACGAGTTCAGGATTGACGACCATTGGGATTATCCTACAGCACCGACCGTCCTTTCGACCGCAGTGCCTGCAGCATGCACGGGCAGCTGTTTTGACACGTTTCAGCCGAAATGACAATCCATCTGTACTTGTCTCATTAGATTTTTTTGTTTTTCTAAACCTGACTTCACGGTATCACCAGGTTGTAGATCAATAAATCTGTGGTTACCTGTATACATCTGTGGTTAAACAGCAGATTTATCGGTTGGAACAGAAATAAAAAATGGGTTTAAACAGAAACTACCGTATCATGCACCACTACCCTGTACCAGTTTTTAGAAAATTTTTCTACCGCATCTAAATGTATTTTATCCTCCTGGTAGGCATTATGATCTGCAATGTTCGCAAAGGTAATGGTAAGTGAATAAGTAAAAGAGTTGTCTGTAACCGGACGTACCGGTGTATTAGCCGCCAGTCCATAACTTAATGTTTTAATGTATTTGATTGGCTTTAAGCTTTCGAAAAAATTGGCAAAATCGGCAATTTCGTTTTTGGTTAATTGTGGTTTTAACCAAAACATCACAAAATGCTGAATCTGACCTTTATCTGCAGTAGTATGATCTATCATAACGAATTTTATTTTTTGCAATATAGAAATGATTTTTTGGTGTACAAAAAAAGCGTTACGATTTTGAATCGCAACGCTTTCAAATATGATTGAAACCTTCTTAGTTTTGTACTCGTCCGGATTTTTTATCTTCACCTCTACCGATCAGGTAACCACCGCCAGCACCAACTAAACCACCGATAATAGCACCTCTTCCTTTTTTCTTATCAATTAAAGCACCACCAACTGCACCAGCAGCACCTCCAATTACAGCGCCCTTAGCTGCATCACTCCAGCCTTTTTTCTTTGCAGTTGGCTGTGTACCGCCATAAGCACTGGTTGAGCTTCCGCCAGAACTGGCATATGATCTTCTGGCGCTGGTACTTGATCTTCTTGCAGCTGCCAATTCTGCCTGGTGTTGGGCTTCTTTCTCTTTTTCTACCCTGGCCACTTCAGCTTTTTTAAAGCTGTCCAGGCGTAAGCTATCTTTTACGGCTTTAATGGCTAATTGTTTTTCTGCTTCCTGCTGTTTCAATGCAGCTTCTTCTTTTGCTTTGTTATTACAAGCAAACATAACAGAACTTAATGCGATTACTACCAATATCCTTTTCATAATTTTTAATTTTAGCATGACACTCATTTAGCTACCTAACCTCACTAAAACGAGTTTCATTTGTGATATATGATTTAGTTAATTATCACTACTAAAGAAAAAATGATGCCAAAATGTTTTGCAAATCAAAAAATTAGTCAACCAGATCGACATACCAAAAGCCTGAAAGTGCAGGTTTGGCACAAGAATCATCATCCTCTGACGTAGTTTTTGCAGGTGAATTGTATGTCCTGAATACCTGTTCACCAACTGAAAAATCAACTTTTGCTTTAAAGATTGGGCCCTCAAAGGCAAAAGTATGGAACTCGCCATTTTCTCCACAGGGATCAGTTTCTGGCGGGAGCTGATCAATTAATTCTTCAGTAATTATTTTCCCACATAGGTCTTTTAGATTATGCTGGGTACAGACAATGATGGTTTTATAGTTCAGATTAATAAATTCACTGATCAAAGCTCTGGTATCTTTATACCAAAGTGGAAATATGGCCTTCATGCCAATCTCAGACAGCCTGCTTTCCCGGTATTTACGCAGATCTTCGAGAAAAATATCTCCGAAAATAGCATATGAAATTCCTTCTGATTTAAATTTGTCCAGATGAATACGCATGGTATTGTCGTAAGTTTCCATATCCGGCATTTCACCCAAACGGATCTGATATAAAGGAATGCCAATACTTTCAGCCTGCTTAATGAGCAAATTTTCCCTTACTCCATGCATTGAAACTCGATTATATTGCGCTGTGACGGTGGTAACCAGATAACGGATATCGAGCGTTGGATCTTGGAGAGCGTAATGTAATGCCAGCGTACTATCTTTACCACCACTCCAGTTAAAAATGCAGATTTTTTTATCCATTTATTAAAATGCTTTTTAGCTGCTCCATTCCATTCACTGCATTTTGTTCAATGGTTATTACGTTTTGATAGCGCTTAACGTCCGGAGTTTTGGGATCGATGATATATTTTTTGACTTGACGCGGTACGAAATCGATAAGTCCGGCTGCAGGATAAACCGCCAGTGAAGTGCCGATCAGCACAAATAAATCAGCCTTCCCACAAATTTTAGCTGCAACCTCAATCATCGGTACAGCTTCACCAAACCACACCACATGGGGCCGCAATTGTGACCCGAATTCGCATAATTCGCCCATTTTTATTTCTGAACCTGTAACGGGATAGGTTAAATGAGGTTTAAGGTCGGACTGCGACCGGGTAATCACGCCATGGAGATGAGTAACCTTGGTTGAACCCGCTCTTTCATGCAGATCGTCGATATTCTGGGTAATGATTTCAACATCAAAATCGTTTTCGAGTTCAGCCAGCAACTGGTGCGCACGGTTGGGCTTTGCTGCTAAAACCTGCTTTCTTCTTTCGTTATAAAATTCCTGCACCAATTCCGGATTCCTTTCCCAGGCCTCGGGCGTTGCTACATCATATATATTATAACCTTCCCATAAACCGTCGGCATCCCTAAAGGTTTTTAATCCACTTTCGGCACTGATTCCTGCGCCTGTTAATACTACTAACCTCATATAATGATTAAACAGATTGTGGCGATCGAACAAGTCGGGCGTAATTAATAAATTTATCTGCAATATTTTTATCAGCCTTAAAAATTTCAGGATGAAACATACAAGCTAGCGCCTCAATACCCTCAACCAAAGTACCAATACTTGGCTGAGTGAACATGTCAAAATCGGCAATATAAACCTGATTGTTTTTTACTGCTGCAAGATGATCCCAACCCGGTTTTGAAGTAAGGAGCGGCATTTCTTCCAGGCTTCTTTTTTGGTCGAAACCACATGGTGCAATTACCAGAACCTCGGGATTGTATTTTAATATTTTTTCCCATGGCGTAACAATTGAGTCTCCCGCAGGGTTCGAAAGCATATCAACACCACCAGCTGCAGCAATCTGAAAAGGAATCCAATGTCCGCAATTATAGATCGGTTCGATCCATTCCATCAGCATCACCCGTTTTAATGGTGATTTATTTGCACGTAGTCGATCCAGAATCTGATCAGTTTTCTGCTGTAAACCTGCCAGATAACTAAAAGCAGCTTCTTCCTTTCCCAAAGCCCTGGCAATGGTAACCGCGCATTCGAAAACATCCTGCAGATTATTTGGCGAAAGTGGAACCAGCGTTGGCTGCTTAGTCAGTTTCATTACAGCCGTTTCGGTACAAACGGTGTCGATGTTACAAACTTCGCAGATGTCCTGTGTAAAAACCACATCGGGTGCTATGCTTTCTAAAAGGGCATCGTCTACCCAATAAAGACTTTTCCCCTGCGCTTTGGATGCCGAAAAAATCCTGTCGATTTCTATACTGGAATAATTTTTACCTTCCAAAATACACCTTACGATTTTCGGTTGTTCGGCCGCCTCTTTCGGGCATTCAAAGGTTACCCCATACAGGTAATCCTGAAGGCCCATATCATAAATCATTTTCGTAGCAGCGGGTAAAAAGGAAACAACTTTCATATTATTTTTTATCGTCATCCTGAACTTGTTTCAGGATCTTTCTATTAGGTGCTGAACTAAATTCAGCATGACGGGATTTATAAAGTTAAAAAAAATCCCCTTCTGAACTAAATCAAAAGAGGATTTCTGTTTATTTTTCGATTGGTTGCTGAGCTACCAAATCAAATACTATGACTTTTGCGTTTGCAATTTTAATACCGGATATTTTGCTTTTAAGATCTCAAAAGCTCCGAAAAGTAAAGTACCATAAATTACTGTTCCTTCTAAAAATCTGATTTCGAATGGAATAGCTTTTACCAGGCAGCTCCAGTAACCAGCTAAATCCTGAGTATATGCAGGATTGTTAATCCAAACACCTAAGTCGGTAACCAACCAATGAATTAGCACAATGCTCAATGTTGAAGCCAATAAATTTACTACATTTATGTTCTTAAGCAGCATTCTGCCTATCAACACCATTAAAGCAAATGCAATGTATGTCCAGTACCAGCCTTCGTAAAGAAAACCGTTACTGTATTTACTAAAAATACTGATTGATAAAATGAAATCGCTTAAAAACAAACTCAGTATAGGAAATGCGAAAGCCTTTAGGTGATCTTTAAAATAGGCGCCTCCAAACAAAGCCACCGCTCCGATTGATGAAAAATTGGCAAACTGTAATTCATCGGAGTTGAATGTTACCAGCAAACGGAAAGCCGTTATGGCAAGGATCATCAACAGCAATATTAAAGTGCGGGGATTAAATTTTAAATGAGCCATACTACTTCTGGTTAATATTTATGCAAAGTTAAATTTTATTAGCGGATATTAAAACTTACACCTGTATTAAAGTTGAAGCCAGGCGTATTGTAGCCAATAATTTCAGTGTATTTTTTGTTCAGGATATTTTTGGCATCAAAAAATACTTTCACGCGTTTTTTAGCCAGTGCATATTCTATATACGCATTAAATAAATTGTATGATGGCATTTCTTCGCTTAAATAAGTGGTAAAATTGGTATCGAAACGTTTGCCAAAATAGCGGAAGTTAACACTTGCATATAAATTGCCAGTTGCCTGTGCACCTGCATTAATACCGAACGTGTGCTTTGGCCTGCGGATTAAAAAGTCGGTTGTTCCTGTATTTCCCTCAACAAAAGCATAATAACCATTGATATTGAAAACACTAAATTTTGCCGCTGGCTCAACTTCAAAACCTTTGTATTTTTGGTTACCCTCATTAATATAACCTGTTGTGTAAACAATAGCATTAGTTAAATCGCGTTTGAAACCTGCAATGCGCAAAGTAAAGGCATCGTCAGCAAGATTTAAGTTTACACCAGCCTCATAATTTTGAGATTTTTCTGGCTTCAGATCCAGATTGGCACCATATTGCCCAAACAACATATTCAGTGTAGGAATTTTGAATGCAGTAGATACTGTTCCAAATAATTTCACTTCTTTAATGATGTTGATGCTTGGAGTAATCGAATAAGTATAATTTTCGCCATATTGATCATGTTTGTTGTAACGTCCGCCTACTTCGAGGTTAAAAACACTTAAATCATGTAAAAACACTGATCCGTAAGCAGCGAAGATATTAGTTGTTGGATTTTTGGTATCGGTAATCAACTTCATTTTTCTATCGTCGATACCTATTAATAAATCCAGTTTATTTCCAAGTTTCTGGTTATAGAATAAATCAACCACATTAAGTTTGCCGAAATTTAAAAAATTACTTGGAGAACCTGCATAACTAGAGTTTACATCGTTTGAGTTGCTTTCGTGGCTATAATTTAGTGTTATTTTACCGGTGTTGAATTTGTATTCTGAATTAAAACCTGCGCTAAACTGTTTCAAAATAGAATTATTGGACGGTAAACCATCGGTAAATCCATCCTGATCTATTTTATAATCGCCATAGAAATAACGCAGAAAAGGATTAACGGAGAAATTTTTGTCGAGTTTGATCCCGAAATTCGCATTTAAACCATCAGTTTTAAAACCATCCTTATCAAATATGGCTGCACTTCCTGGCGGTACCGCGGCTTCAGAAATTCCATCGGTTTTCAAATGGGTATAATTGATGTTGTATGAAAACCCTTCTACACCACCATTTAAGCCGATCGTTCCTTTGTAAGTTTCGAAGCTTCCGGCACTGGCCACACCGTAAATGGTATTTCCTTTAGGCCCACCCTTTTTAGTTATGATATTGATTACTCCTGCAACAGCATCAGATCCGTAAATAGTAGACTGGCCGCCTTTTAAGATTTCGATACGATCAATCTGATCGATTGAGAAAAGACGCAGATCAAACGTTCCGCTAATACTTGCGGGATCGTTCTGTACGATACCATCAATAAGGACCAGGGTGTAGCCGCCAAGTGCGCCCCTCGTAAATATACTTTTGTCCTTGCCCTGGTTACTATTCCCCCCACTAATAACGATACCAGCCTGCTCATTCAATAAATCGGGTAATGACTTGCCATTACTGCGCTCCAACACTTCGCGACTGATAATGGTAACCACTTTTCCGGTCTGTGATTGTTTCTGGTCGTTTTTTGTTGCAGAAATGACAACATCTTTGAGCTGCAAACTATCTTGAGTTTGCGCATTGGCCACCTGGCCGATCATTAACTGTGCGAGCCCTAGCCCAGCTACAGTTAGCATACATTTTTTGTTCATTTGATTGTGAGTTTTGCCCACAGCCAACAGATCAGAAAAGGAAATGAAAATACGAACAACGTTGATATCTCAATCCTAGCTTCAATCCCCGAAAGCTATGAAATTAATCGCTAAAGGCAGGTCTTCTGACTTACTCCCGGTTTTCCGGCCTTCCCATCCCTACATATCGGGACAGTGGCAAATTGATTGAAAATCCGTTAAGGAGCTTACAGCTGCGGGACAGTTACAGATTTACACTGTATTCCCTTTTAATCCCGGGTGTAAGACCGGGAACCAAAAGCGCCGCAAAAGTAATAAAATTAACCAATATGCAAAATGGATGTATAAATACTATTTTAACTAACAATTACCCCTGTGTTTGCTGAATGAAAAGTCGTTTTTAGAAGCTGAATTAATGTTCAGGAAATACGCATTACCGACCGGAATAAATATTTAGAAGATTATTTCTGATGAGATTAAAACTTTTCAGCTCAATTTAGGTTTTATAGCCTATTATTGTATAAAAAACTATACATTAATTAAAAAACAATATATTCGCATTTTAAAAATTAAAGAATACATCTCTAATGGCTAAATTATTAATAATTGACGATGAGCGGGCAATAAGGAGTACCTTACGTGAAATTCTGGAGTATGAAAATTACGATGTTGAAGATATAGATAATGGTATCGACGGCCTCGAAATGATCAAAAAAGGAAATTTCGATTTGGTTCTTTGCGATATCAAAATGAATAAGATGGATGGTATGGAAGTGCTGGAGCAGGCACAGATCATTAAACCAGACTTGCCTTTTATTATGATATCCGGTCACGGCACAGTTGAAACTGCCATTGAAGCCAGCAAAAAAGGCGCTTTCGATTTTATTTCGAAACCACCTGATTTAAATCGCTTATTAATTACCGTACGCAACGGTTTAGACCGTGGAAATTTGGTTACCGAAACCAAGGTCCTAAAACGTAAAGCCAGTAAAACCCGGGAAATTTTAGGTGAATCTGAAAGTATTTCTAAAATTAAGGAGACCATTGAGCGTGTTGCGCCAACCGAAGCCCGGGTATTGATTACCGGTGCAAATGGTAGCGGTAAAGAACTGGTAGCCCGTTGGTTACACGAAAAATCCAATCGTGCCGATAGCCCTTTAATTGAGGTAAACTGTGCGGCTATCCCCTCAGAACTGATAGAAAGTGAGCTGTTTGGACATGAAAAAGGTTCTTTTACTTCTGCGGTTAAGCAACGCATCGGTAAATTTGAACTGGCCAACGGTGGAACGTTATTCTTAGATGAGATTGGCGATATGAGCCTCTCTGCCCAGGCAAAAGTTTTACGTGCCTTACAGGAGCATAAAATTACACGTGTGGGTGGTGAAAAAGAAATTGATGTAAACGTTCGTGTTTTAGCTGCAACCAATAAAGACTTACTGAAAGAAATTGAGGATGGTAACTTCCGTATGGACTTGTATCACCGCTTAAATGTAATCAATATCCATGTGCCGCATTTAACTGAACGTACGGATGATATCCCCGTTATTGCCCAGAGCTTTTTAGAAAGCATTTGCAGCGATTATGGAATGCCTGTTAAAAAAATAAATGAAGCCGGTATGCTGGCCTTGCAAGCTTTACCATGGACAGGTAACGTACGCGAGCTGCACAATATGATTGAACGCCTGATTATTTTGAGCGACAAGGTTATTACCGAAAATGATGTCCGTGCCTTTGCTAATCCGGGGGGTGGTACAAACATTGGTGCTGCAACTAGCACGCAGATTGCGGCTGCCGGAGGTAACGGCCTTGCTTCTTCTTTCGATTCGTTCAATAATTTCCAGGATTATAAAGATTATGCAGAACGCGAATTCATCAAGTTCAAATTGGAAAAAAACAACTGGAATGTATCAAAAACAGCTGATGAAATTGATATTCAAAGAAGCCATTTATATAGTAAAATAGAAAAGTTTGGTCTGAAAAGAGCGGAATAGCTCTAATTAGGTTGAAAAGTTTAAAAGTTGGAATGTTTGAAGGTTATCCGGACAGCATTCCAACATTTGTTTTTAGGTCCAAGGTTTCAAAAGTAATTTAAAGATTAATCAAGGTACTCATCTTTATAGAACTGATCAACTTTACAACGTTTCAACCCTCCAACATTAAAATAACATCTATCCCATATAATCATTCTGTCTCATCAGCAAAGCCCTGTATTTATTAAAGATTGCTGTTTTAGAAACAAAGCCTAAATATTGGTTCTTTATGGTTAACACTGGCAAAATCCACACATTTTCCTGCTCCATTTTTTCCAAAACAGTTTTCAGACCGTCATTTTCGGTAATGGTATTTGGTGCAGTTTGTACCAGATGAGATGCTTTCAGATTTTCCTTTTCGGGATGATTAACCATTTCGTTAAACAGTTCTTCAATATAAATGATGCCTTTAAAATCTCCCACCTCATCCGTAACAGCAATCACATTTTTATGCGATTGCATAATTTCGTTCATCTTCACTGAAATCAGATCGTTCATCTGCAACTGAGGATAACTTTTCTCAATCAGGTATTTTAGCTTCATCTGGTTCAGAACAGTGGTATCCTTATCTTCATGAGACAGTAACTCTCCTTTATCAGCCAGTGCTTTGGTGTAAATGGAGTGTTTTTGCGAGCTACGGTTGATGGCATAAGAAATAGCAGTGGTAATCATCAATGGTACCATTAGCACGTATCCTCCTGTAATTTCTGCAATCAGAAAAATACCTGTCAAAGGAGCATGCATAATAGAACCCAGGGCGGCGGCCATACCAGCTACAATAAAGTTAGATACGTTTAGCTGTGCTATACCTGAAAGGTTAACCACGTAAGCAAATATAAAACCGATTAAACCACCCATAATTAAACTGGGCGCAAATGTACCACCATTACCACCAGCACCCAGGGTAACCAGCGTAGCGATTGATTTCATGAAAATGGTTACGATCGTGAACAGTACAACCACAGCCGAAATCGAACTATAATCGGCAAAAATACTATTATTAATAACGGTCTGATAGTCACCTTTTAACAATCCTTTTATGGTGATATATCCCTCACCATATAATGTTGGGAACAGAAATACCAAAGCGCCCAACATTAAACCGCCTACAATTACCTTCGTATAAGGATGTTTGATTTTGTAAAACAGGCCCTTTACGGCATAGTTTGCTTTTGTAAAATAAATAGAAAACAAACCAATAAAGCAAGCCAATATGACGTAGTAAAACAAGGCGTCAACCTTCCATCCTTCGGTAACCAAAAAGAAAAGTTGTTGAGTGTAAAATAACCTTGCCACTACGGCTGCAGTTGCGGCTGATAATAGCAGTGGTATAAATGCAGGAATAGTAAACTCCGGCAATAAAATCTCGATTGCAAAAACAATGCCCGCCACCGGGCTATTAAAGGCACCTGCAATACCCGCTGCAGCACCACAGGCTACCAGCATGGTAATTTCGCGGTAAGACAAGCCTAATATGCGACCAATATTAGAGCCAATTGCTGATCCACTGGTTACAATAGGGGCTTCCAGGCCTGTTGAACCGCCAAAACCAACCGTTACTGCTGCAGTAATAATCTGCGAATAAATATTGTGGGCCTCTACCTTACTTGACTTTTTGGAAATGGAATAAAGCAAAGGCGTTAAACCGGTTTCAAATTTCGATTTCCGGATAAAGTATTTGATGTATAAAACTGTAAAGAAAATACCGATCATCGGAAATATAAAATACAGGTAATATTTATATTTCCAGTGCCAATCCGATTGCAGAAATTCTTCGATATGGTGGGTTAAACTTTTTAGAACAGCGGCAGCCAATCCGGCTAAAATTCCAACAATTATGGCGAGAATAACTAAGAAATTACGGTTTGATATTTTAGATTTCCGGTACTGGTTTATCTTATCAAGGTAATTTACGAATCTGATGTACATTCTATTGTTTTTTAGATAGAGGGCGGATGCCCAAAAGTAAGAAAAACAAAGACAGAAGTCAATTTAAAGACTGCTTTTACGCATCAAATTTATCTAATAACTTAATTAAGGTTGCAAAATCTTTTGGATAAGGAGCATCTATAACAATGTCTTGGTCATCTAATCCTTTAAAAACCAAATGCCTGGCATGTAACGCGAAACGTTTCATAATGGGTTGTTCCTCTTCACCTTTGGTTAATTTATAACCTCTCTTAATAGATGAAAGAAAAACAGGTTTACCTTTGTACATCTCATCACCTACAATGGCTGCTCTCTGAGTGGCCAGGTGGATACGGATCTGGTGCATACGACCGGTAATGGGTTTACATTCTACCAACGTATAGTGTTTATAGTATTTTAACGAGTCGAAAATAGTTTCAGCTCGTTTACCTTCCGCCCTATCAATGGTCACATTTTTATTGCCATCGTTCAGGATTGGCAGATCAACCATTAACTGATCGAAAATAACGTGTCCGTCTACCACCGCATGGTAAGTTTTATTTACCTTTCTTCTTTCGAATTGCATAGAAACATGGCGGTAACCTTCCGGATTTTTGGCAATAATCAATGCACCAGACGTTTCTTTATCCAAACGGTGACAAACCTGTGCGTCATCGCTATATTGTTTGGCTAAACGCAACACATTGGTCTCTCCAGATCCACCGCGTTCATCAAGCGAGGCTAAAAAAGGAGGTTTATTGATCACGATAAAATCGTTGTCTTCAAAAAGAATAAGGTCTTTAAAATTTGGAAACTTCAAACTGTGCAGTAATTTAATGAAGCGCAAAAATACGATTTATTTTTTAAGGCGCTCGTCACCCTGAACTTATTTCAGGGTCTTTATGAACAAAGTTGTTAAAATGAAGTCAACATGACGATTTTTTTAACTTCATCCTAAACTTGTTTCATGATCTGATTGAAGCGTTCAAGCAGATAAAAAAAGCCGCCCTGAATGTTGATCAGAACGGCTTAATATCTTTAACTTTAATAATTTAAGAAAGCTCAAACTTATAACCTACACCTTTTACAGTTGAAACATAAGTTTCACCTAACTTTTCCCTCAACTTACGGATATGCACGTCAATTGTCCTGTTGGTTACCACGACAGAGTCTTCCCATATATTTTTTAAAATGGATTCACGGGTATACACCTTACCAGGTTTTGAAGCCAACAAGTATAAAAGTTCAAACTCTTTTTTGGCCAATATCACTTTGTTACCACCCTGAAAAACCAGATAAGCTTCGCGGTCGATTACTAAATCGCCAATTTCCAGTTTGTTTTCAGATACTTCTTCTGTGCCGGCATTTCTTCTTAAAATCGCGTTGATCCGGCTAACTAAAGCACGTGGTTTAATCGGTTTTGCGATGTAATCATCGGCACCCACATTAAAACCGGCAATTTCTGAATATTCCTCACTTCTGGCGGTTAAGAAAACCATAAATGTGTTTTTAAATTCAGGTATGGCGCGCATTAAACGGCAAGCCTCAATGCCATCCATTTTAGGCATCATGATATCCAGAATAATCAAATCCGGATGTACTTTCTTCGCAACAGTAATTCCTTCCTGGCCATTGGTAGCTGTGAAAACCTGATAACCTTCTTTTTTAAGATTATATTCAATAAGCTCCAGAATATCTGGTTCATCATCAACAATTAATATTTTCTGACCTGCGTTGTTCATAGTTAAATATTTGTTACGAAAGTAGTATCCATGATGCAATATTTAGTTAAGCCTAAGTTAAGAAATTGTTAATTACTTAAATTAGTTTAACATGGAATTAGTTTTAACGTAACGTTTTGGCTAAAAATGCATCCAGTTCCTCTCCACGCAGGTTTTTGGCCACTATTTTTCCTGCAGGATCAACCAGGTAGGAAGTTGGTATGGCCTGCACCTGGTATTTTTTTACCGTTTCGCCATTAAAATCTTTTAGTTCCGAAACGTGCGTCCAGGTTAATCCATCTGCTTTTACCGCACCTAACCATGCAGCTTTGTCGGTATCAAGTGAGATACCAATGATATCAAAGTTCTTATTTTTATACTTATTGTAAACCTTAACTACATTTGGGTTCTCCTGGCGGCAAGGCTGGCACCATGATGCCCAAAAATCGATCAATACGTATTTCCCTTTGTAATCTGATAAGCTTACCGCCTTATTATCTGCGGTATTGATGGTAAATGCAGGTGCAACCTGCCCTACCTGAACGGATTTTAAAAGTGCCATCTGTTTTACAAAAGCATCTACTGTAGCATTACCTTTAATCTCATCTTTTACCTCATCGGCAAATTGCACCAATTCAGCTTCAAACTCCTGCGGACTCAAGGTATTCATGGCATAAAAACTGGCTAGCGTACCTTTATTATCTTTTGCAAATTTTATGATCTGTGTATTCAATTGATTAATGTAAGATTCGTATTGTGGTTTCATCGATTCCAACACGGCTGCCCTATTTTGAGGTTGTGTTGCTACTTTTGCTTCGAAATCTGCCTGTAACTTTTCAACCTGTTTGGCAAAATTATTTCTAATGGCATTTAGTTCCGACAATTTTTCTACCTCATTTGCCCCTGAGATTTTATAAGCCATATTTTTATCAGCCAAATCAGCTTCTAACTTAATTTCATCGCCGTTTTTTGCAATTAACATGAACTCATGGTTACCTACAGACACTCTGAAGAAATCAACAGATGGTGTTTTGCGAATGAATTTAAATTCACCTTTCTCTGATAGATTGGTTGAATCGATTGCAACCATATTGCTATTTTGCATACCGTACAAAAATACCTTCTTCTCTGTGCCCGGATTCTGGAACTTCCCGTCAATTGTAAAGCTATCTTTAGATTTGCATGCCATGAAAGCAATCGCGATCAGCATGAGCAGGCTCAATTGTTTTATTCTCATTATTTCAGTTTTTCAAGTATTAATTCATTTAATTTTTTAGCATCAGCTTTTCCTTTGGCCAGTTTCATCACATCGCCCACGAATAAACCTAAAACGCCTTTTTTTCCTTTCTTGTACGCTTCCACCTGTTGTGGATATTTATTTAACACTTCATCAATAAATGTATTCAACTCATCTCCGTTTTCAGAAATCAACAGGTTTAGTGATTGTGCCAGATCAACCACTTTTGCATCATCAGCTAATTCAACAGCTGGCAATAATTGTTGTATCACAATTTGCTGCGTTATTTTTTTATCATCTACCAGGTTGATCGCTTCTGCCAGCTGAGCGGGATTCACCCTGAAATCAGCTATCGTAATCCCTTTTTCATTTAAAACCGCTCTAATTGGGCCGGTTAACCAGTTTATTAAACTTTTTTTGTTTTCAACGGTTGATTGAGCTTGGTTAAAGTAATTTAACAGATCTAAATCTTCTGCAAAAAGTGCCGCATCGGCTTTACTGATCCCAAAATCGGCAACCATCTGTTGTGAAATTTCATTGGGTGACGGCGGCATCAAAGATTTAATTTCGGCCAGCCAATCATCAGAAACATAAATGGGCTGGAGATCGGGATCTGAAAAATAACGGTAATCATTGGCTTCTTCTTTGGTCCGCATCGGGGCGGTGGTTCCTTTGTCGGCATCAAAATTTAAAGTGCTCTGGATAATTATTCCTCCGTTACTGATCACTTCTACCTGGCGGCCAAATTCAAAATCCATTGCTCTCCGCACGTTGCGCATGGAGTTTAAGTTCTTAACCTCACAGCGTGTTCCAAATTCAATGGTACCTTTTGGGCGTATCGAAATATTGGCATCGCAACGCAAACTACCTTCCTCCATATTGCCATCGCTTACATCTAAATGCCTGACCAGTTTCCTGATTTCACTCAACAAAACGGAAGCTTCTTCTGAACTCCGGATATCCGGCTCAGTCACAATCTCGATCAGCGGTACCCCTGCCCGGTTCAGATCAACCAAAGAATAGTTGTCATCCTGATCGTGAATGCTCTTGCCGGCGTCTTCTTCGAGGTGGATTCGATTGATCCCTACTTTTTTCCTGGTACCATTACTCAATTCAAGTTCTAAAAAGCCATTTACGCAGATCGGTTGATTATCTTGAGTAATCTGGTATCCTTTTGGCAAATCGGCATAGAAATAGTTTTTTCTGTCGAAATGGTTGATCTGGTTGATGGTACAATTTAAAGCTAAGCCAATACGGATCGCTTTTGCCACGACCTCTTTGTTCAACTTGGGTAAGGCCCCGGGTAATGCCAGCGAAACTGCAGATATGTTTTGATTAGGTGAAGCCCCGAAAGATGCACTGTCAGCAGAAAATATTTTGGTGTTTGTATTCAACTGAACGTGGATTTCTAATCCAGAAACGAGTTCGAAAGCAGTTTGGGGGCTTGTTTCTTGTAAAGGCATCTAAAGCTTCTTAATATGATAAGTTAAAACCAAAGTTTTACAGCTGACACCGTATTAGCGATGGTTAATATGTGCCAAATATAGTCATTATTTAGTTTTTCGTTAAAAAGGCTTGATGTAGAATTTTTCAGGAATTCTTTCCGCCGCAATTTGAGAAAACAAAATCAATCTGAACATTTAAGCCTTTTCTGTGTTCATTAATACAAATCAAACTGTATGAATATTGAATTACGCAAAATAACGCTCGAAGACTATGCCGACCTTAAGGAATCAATGGTACAGGCTTACGACAGTATGGGCGGCTCCATCTGGCCAAAATCAAGCATCGCAAAACTTTTAAATATTTTCCCTGAAGGTCAGCTCTGTATTGCTGTTGATGATAAAGTTGTAGCCTGTTCATTGGCCATTATTGTAAATTATGATGAATATGGAGACCGGCATACCTATAAACTGATTACCGGTGATTATTCTTTTACCACACACGATCCAAATGGTGATACACTTTATGGCATCGAAATTTTTGTACACCCGGAATACCGGGGATTGCGTTTAGGAAGAAGATTATATGAGGCAAGAAAAGAACTCTGCGAAAGCCTCAATCTTAAAAGTATTATTGCCGGCGGGCGGATCCCTGGTTACCATCAATATGCAGAAAAGTTAAGTCCGAGGCAATACATAGACAAGGTTAAGTCAAAAGAAATTTATGATCCAACACTTACGTTTCAGATTTCCAATGATTTTCACGTTAGAAAAGTATTAAAGAACTATTTGCCCGGTGACAAAGAATCGAAAGAATATGCCACACTGATTGAGTGGAATAATATTTATTATCAGGGTGTTGATGCTTCAGCCCGTTCGGCTATGACCATTCGTTTAGGTTTGGTACAATGGGAAATGCGTTTATTTCCTAATATGGAAGCGTTTTACGAACAGGTAGAGTTTTTCGTAGATGCTTTGAGCGGATATAAATCGGATTTTGTGATGTTCCCTGAGCTATTTAACACCCCCCTGCTCCAACCCTACAATCATTTACCTGAAATTGAGGCCATGCGCAAGCTTGCCGAAAAAACGGAAGAGATTGTACAGAAAATGCATGAATATTCATTGAGCTATAATACCAATATTATTACGGGCAGTATGCCCCTTATTGAAGATGGCAAACTATATAATGCCACTTACCTCTGCCATCGTACAGGTAAAATAGATGAATACAGAAAAATTCATATTACCCCGAATGAGCAAAAGTATTACGGCATGATTGGTGGCGATAAAGTGCAGGTTTTTGATACTGATTGCGGTAAAGTGGGTATTTTGATTTGTTATGATGTAGAATTTCCGGAATTAAGCCGAATTTATGCCGAACAGGGCATGCAGATTTTATTTGTGCCATTTTTAACTGATACTCAAAATGGTTATACGCGTGTTAGACATTGTGCGCAGGCCAGGGCAATAGAAAATGAGTGTTACGTGGCGATTGCGGGTTGCGTGGGCAATTTACCCAAAGTAAACAATATGGATATCCAGTTTGCCCAATCTGCAGTTTTCACCCCGTCTGATTTCGCTTTTCCAACCAACGCCATCAAAGCAGAAGCCACACAAAATACAGAGATGGTGCTCGTGGTAGACGTTGACTTGCATTTACTAGATGAACTGCACCATTATGGCACGGTGAAAGTACTGAAAGACAGGCGAAAAGACCTTTATCAGGTAAAACTTTTGAAGTAGATACTACACAATAACAACTATTATAAAAAATGCCGGTCAAATTAATGTACCGGCATTTCTGTTTTTAATCTAAAGCTAATTATTTTCTCATCACAAACCATATGATCAGGCCAATAATTACCGCTATTGGTATCACCCATTTTAATGCCTGGCCGGCACCATTTTCGTCTCTTTCGGTAACCGCGGGTTGTGCTGGTCCTGGATCTTCTTTGTGATTTTCGTAATCTTTTTCTATCGGTTTGGGAGCTGCTCCTGATTCCGTATGTTGTGGATCTATATTTTCCATAGTTAATTTCCTGAAAGCTCTCCTTTTCTGGTTTTTACCTGCCAAGGATGAACCATAATTAATTAATTTAGTTTCTGCATGTAGAACAAGCGATTATTGAAAATGTTTTAAATCCTAAGCCTTATCTTTGCAAATCGGTGTATAACAATGAAGCAAAATATAGCCAGCTGATTAAAGAAGAAGCCCTCCGTTTGGGCTTTCTATCTTGTGGTATTGCCAAAGCTGAATTTCTTGAAGAGGAAGCGCCGAGACTGGAAAAATGGCTTAATCAGAACCACCACGGCGAAATGAAATACATGGAAAATTATTTCGATAAACGCCTTGACCCCAGATTGCTGGTTGACGGCGCTAAGTCTGTAATTTCCTTATCATTAAACTATTATACGGAAGAAAAACAGTCTGACCCGGACGCACCAAAAATTTCTAAATATGCTTACGGTCAGGATTACCACACGGTTATCAAAGAAAAATTAAAGGAACTCACCCATTTTATTGAAGAAAATATCGGAGAAGTTTCAGGAAGGGCATTTGTAGATTCTGCTCCGGTTTTAGACCGTGCCTGGGCAAAAAAATCGGGCATTGGCTGGACCGGTAAAAATTCTAACCTCATAAGTAAAACAGATGGTTCTTTTTTCTTTCTGGCAGAATTGATAGTCGACCTCGAATTGGGTTATGATCATCCTTACCAGGCTGATTATTGTGGGAGCTGTACACGCTGTTTAGATGCCTGCCCTACTGATGCCATTATTGCTCCACAGGTGGTAGATGGATCTAAGTGCATTTCTTATCTTACCATTGAGCTTAAAAACGAAATTCCAAATGAGTTTAAAGATAAAATGAGCAACTGGATGTTTGGCTGTGATATTTGCCAGGATGTTTGCCCATGGAACCGTTTTTCTAAAGCGCACAATGAAGATGCCTTTAAGCCAGAGAATGGATTACTGGATTTGAATACCAAAGACCTGATGGAAATTACGGAGGATGTTTTTAAAAAGGTTTTTAAAGGCTCGCCAGTTAAGCGTACCAAGTTTACAGGTTTGAAAAGAAATATCGATTTTTTGAGGAGTAAATAGTTGTAAATCTTTTTTATATTTAATATTATGACTGGATCTTTTTGATCGATTGGTTACATCTCAGTCGATTATTGAAAATCTCCATCTGGTCAGTAATGATAATTATTTCCCGGCCTATAATAAACATAACTAATTAACTGACAAGTTGTTATATACAAAAATCTACCGGAATAAAAAACATATCGATTTTCTTACCAGAGAATTAGTTTAATATTAAAAGTTCTATCCGATCAATCCATACTGCCTTGCGATCGTAAGTTTTATAAAAATTATCTAACATAAAATTTCTATCATAAATAGCCATTTTTTCTGCTCGTTTAATTCCATTTATAAAAACGGAAACCTTTTTACTTACATCAATCATTTCGGGTGATAGAAAAATAGTCAACGATTTAACGCGTGATGTTTCTATATGAAATTCATTATTGCTAAAGGTAGCCCTAACCGCACCTGACTTTCTCGGGAAGTTGAATGCTTTGAATAAAGTATCTGTTGTGATTACTGTATCTTTCAATTGATCATATTCAACCAATTTATACACATCGAAATTTATTTTTTCGTGCCAGTCGGCGTTTTTACTGACTGTATCCAATGCCGTAATTTCGATCCAATCTGTTTTACCATATTTGACATCATCACATTCCCAATAGATGGATTTTTGAAATGGTTTTCTGGTTCTGTTTTTTAAATCCCTAAATAATAACTGGTAAGCAGGTTCAGATTCATCAAACTGGGGGAACCAATGCGGCCATCCGTTGAATCGGTGATCCTGATAATCCGCACCTATTTTTTTCATTATTACATTTAAAGAATCATTTGCATCTGGTGGAAAATAGTAATCTTCATCCGTAGAAACGTTAAAAAACGATCTGTTTAAAATATTTTTAACAAATGTACCTCCTGTTCTCACTTTTGGTTGTGTATTAAACCCGTAAAAGCCGGCAAAAGGACTTTGTTGCTTCATTAGATAAGAAAAAGAACCTGTCGCTCCGTTTGAATGGCCCGTGATAAAAACTTTATCATCATCCACATTAACAGATTTTTTAATTTCCCTTAACATTGCGGGTACCATAAAAAAGCCATTGTCAGGATACATCCAGTTATATTTCTTTGATCCTTTTGGATAAACCATTATCACCTCATCTACTGCAGCATATTTATTATAGTATCTGTTCCAGCCCCCCATAACCCAGGATGCCTTTTGAAACTTAGACAAGCCATTACTGCTTACCGCACCATGAAGAAAAAATAATAAAGGATACCTTTTTTTAGGATTATAGTGTGATGGTAAACTAATATAATATGAGGTATTTAAACTATCTGTCACTTTAAATTCAATGGAATAACCAGTGTACTTTTTTGGTTGATATCTATCGAACGATTTAATCTGTTGGTAGGCTTGTTTCCCATCCTTAGGTTTAATATATGTATTCTGTTTTAAATGGCCTGCCTGGAACTCAATCTGCCGATCGTGCAACTTTTTAAAAAAAACCGACTTCATCTTTTGAGCTTTAGCCAACACAATACGCCATCTGCTATCGTTAAAAAGATTTTTATATTCATTTTGGGGATGTTTAAAAGTTAAATAATCCCAAGTAGTTCTTTCATCGCTATTCAATGCCAGAAGATGATTTAGATATTTAAATGCATCATTATTATCTTTAAGTTCTGAAGCAAGAACTGATGCTTTGTAGAGTGATTGCCCATCTGACTCTTTTGGAAATAATGTAAATGCCTTTTTATATAAGTTTAGAGATTTTCTGGAATCGACAGTATTCTTTGCATTTGACCTCAGATATAATGCGCTATCGGTTAGCTCCTTAAAGGTTTGCGCATTTAGTTTTAAAACAATACTTAAAAATAAAAGCAACATCACATTTTTCTTCATAACTTTTGAATCAGATGCTCAAATTTAAGAGAGGATTGGATGCCGTAATTGTAAAATTGAGACATTTGGTTAATGGCTAAACTTCCAGAAGGTATCTTCTTTACCTATAACCTTTCCATCATTAAAAAACTTAGCCGGAGAAGCACCCGTAAGCAATTTGCAAACTTTAACAAAATGAGATTGATCGGTATAATTTGCCTGATGAGAAAGAGCCGAAAGGCTCTGATCACTGTTACTACTTAACTTGTTCGCCATTAGTTCTCTAAAACGCACAATAGATCTGTATTTCTGTGGACTGATGTCAAGATATTTATGAAATAACCTGTTTAAATGCTTTCGACTGATGCCCAGTTTATGCTCCGCTAAAGAATCGATTGAAATATCAGTAACGTTATCACGAAATAAGTCTAATGCTGCTTCAATGTAGATGTTCTCCACTTTAACATACCTCTTAATAAGCATTGAGTCAAACAAACCCACAAGTTTCTGAATTTCAGTCGTTTGAAATAAGAGCATTATTTCTTGCTCTTCAAAAAAAGAAAAATTTGCATTAAATGGCAATAGCGATGAAGCGCCTGAGAATTGATTGATTCCAAAGGGGTTAAAAACAATTGCAATTTTAAAAACAGCACCGGTTTGTGTAACCTTCAATGGACGTTCTCTGATTGGGGTATAAATCTGAACTGGTTTTGACTCCACATCGAACTGCACAATAGAATGGTCTTGTTGGTATTTAAAACGATGACTCTTATAAAGCGAAATGGTATTATTATAATGAGGATAGCAAATATACTCGTTTTTCTCACTTTGCTCATCGGAAACGTGTAGGTAATAATAGCTTACATATTTTCTTATCAGCTTACTCTCTGGCTTAAAGGTTTCAAATATGTGCATTAAAAAACTTATTAAATATAATTCACTCCATCAAACTAACGTACCGAAAAACTATTGTCACTTTTAACTTTATCCGGTGTGTGTGGATTTCCCATCACTACTTTCGATAATTTTTTGTTAGTTTTCACTTCAATTTTTACCAGTCGGTCGCCTTTTTCCCATACGGCAATCGTGCTGTGACTTTTTTCCGTAGTACCATCTTCAAAGGTCAGCGCTAAATCGACAGGCAATGGCTTAACACTTTTATTTTCAACAGTTACTGTATATCCGGCTGAAGTTTTATCTACCGCTTTAATGGCCATATCGGTTACTCCATCTTCAAAAAACCAGGCCTTCCAAAACCAGTTTAAATTTTTCCCGCTGCCTGTATTTATGCTGTTAAAGAAATCGTATGGCATTGGGTGTTTTCCGTTCCAGTTTTGAATATAAGTGTGCAAAGCTTTGGTAAACAGTTCATCACCCAGATAATCTTTGATATATAAATAAGCTAAACCCGGTTTTGGATACGAATTGGTGAAAGATCCCGATCCTTTTAAGTCGGGTGTTAAAGTCATAATTGGTGTATCATCTTTACCACCAGAAGATGAAGCGGTAGGCTGCACCCCGTATTCATCCACAATGGTAGAGTCAATCATTGGTGATATCAACCATTCACCAATAGTTGCCCAGCCCTCATCCATCCAACCATACTTCGTTTCGTTTATGCCCATATAAAACGGAAACATGGTATGGAAGATTTCATGATCAGTTAAAGTAATGGCATCAACCCTGTTATCTACCGGATTATCATTTACCATCATCGGATATTCCATCTGGTCCAAACCATCAAATATCGTTTCATGGTTGTAGGGAAAAGGCCATTTAGGAAAAGTATAACTCATGGCCTCTACCGTCTTACGCGCAAAATCTATCACCTCATAATAATCCTTATGTCTGGGGTTAAAAACCGCATCTACCCGTGTTCTCCTTTTTGTTTTAGGATCAACCACCAAACTGCTTGATTTCCATAAGTAATGGTCGCTCAAAGCAAATACAAAATCAGTTACATGTTTAGCTTCAAACTTAAAGGTATTAAATGCATTGGGTTTGGTCACTCTTTTATCTGCCAGATCCTTATCGGTAATCACATCAATTACAGCATCATTTTTTTCTGCAGTTAACATCCTCGAAACGATATCTTTCTGAAAAACTTCTGAAGGATTTTTCAGATCGCCGGTTGCCCATACCCCATAAGTTCCCGGAACAGTAATAGAAGCATTAAACTGATCAAAGTCGTTATAAAATTCCTCAGCACCCGTATACGGAAATTTATTCCAGCCATCAATATCATCGTAAACTGCAATACGGGGGAAAAAATAGGCAATAAAATACGAACCATCATCTACCTGACCTGTACGAACATGTGATCCTTTATTTAGGAAATAACTATAATCAATTGAGAAACTAACGGTTTTGCCTGGTAGAACAGCAGGAACATTAACGGTCATATTTGTTCCATCTATCGTAAAATCAGTAACGGTTTTTCCGTTTGCTACCATTTTTTCTATTGCCACACCCTCGCCAAGATCAGAGGCTGCCAGTTTAGATTTTCTTGGCGTTCCCTTTTTATATAAATTTGGATATAATTTAAACCAGATCTCTTTCAGCGTATCCGGACTATTGTTAGTGTACGTTACCTGAACCTTTCCTTTCAACAACCTGCTGGCTGGATTAAAATTTATATTTAAATCGTATCTGGCGGTATTTTGCCAGTAATTTTTGCCAGGCTTGCCATTTACATTTCTGGTTTCTTTCTGATAAGCCTTTTGAAAAACGGGCGCTATCGGTAAGGTAGTCTGCGCACTGACATAGATTGCAGTACAGAATAAAAGACCAAATATTTTTATAGATTTCATGACGTATTTTTTAACCACAGATGGACACAGATAAACACAGATTTAATACAGGTGTCTAATAACCATTTAACATTCTTTTTATTTCTACCCTTGGCTTACCAAAATTAATTAATAGCCCACACCTTTTATTGCACGCGACCAGATAATTCATCAGCTGCGCCTGATGAATTTCATTTAATTCTTTTATAGCTTTAATTTCAACTATAATCTCTCCCTCAACTATTAAATCAGCAAAATACTCGCCCACAATTTGATCATCATAAAAAACATGCAAAGGTTTTTGTTTTACCACAGATAAATTAGATTTAGAAACTTCTAGGAACATTGCATTCTCATAAACCTTTTCCAGGAAACCACAACCTAGCGTATTAGAAACCGTATAAGCGGCTCCAATAATTTTCTCTGTTATGGCATTAAGTTCTTCCAATTACTCAACTATCTGTGTTTATCCTATTTATCTGTGGTTAATTACTTGCCGAACTTCATTTTTAACTGCTCCAGCATATCCGAATTGATTGGTTGAGCAGGTTTTTCGGGTTTTGGCTGAGGTTTCTGTTGATATTGCGGTTTATTTGAGGGCGCGTTATGCTGGGGTTTTGCCGGCCTGTTCTCATTTTTCTTTGCATTGAATTTTGCCCACTCCTCGTCTAATTTCTTTTTTGTATATAAAGGGAAATCGCCATTTTTCATCCAGGCATAATAACTAGGTTCTACTGAAAATACCTGCGCAGTGGTTTTACCCTTGTGTTTACCAAAGTTAAAACAAACCTCATCCTTATCATTGTAAACCAAACGACCGGCAAAATCTACAGGTTTATTAATATTGGTAAAAATATGCAGTGCATCTACGTCGTTTACCACCGGAATACATTTTACACCTTGTTTATTCTCAAACTCAGTTTCTTTATACATTTCAAGCTGGCCGAGCAGAACTTTGTAGGTGGCAATCACATCAGCTTCAGCCGCATGTGCATTAATTAAATCTTCCTGGCAATAAAATTTATAGGCTGCTTTTAAAGTCCGTTGCTCCATCTGGTGGAAAATATTCTGTACATCAACAAATTTACGGTTGCTCATGTCGAAATCTATTTCCGCCCTTAAAAATTCCTCCAAAAGCATGGGGATATCAAATTTATTTGAATTGTATCCGGCCAGGTCACTATCACCAATAAATGCTGCAATTTCTGCGGCCAGGGTTTTAAAGGTAGGTTTGTCTGCAACGTCTTCATCGTAAATACCATGTATTAATGAAGTTTGCAAAGGAATGGGCATTTCTGGATTGACGCGCCAGGTTTTAACAATTTCAGAACCATCTGGCATGGCCTTTAAAACCGCTATTTCAACGATTCTGTCAGCTCCAACATTAACTCCAGTAGCTTCTAAATCAAAAAATGCTAAAGGGCGCTTTAAATTTAATTTCATTTCTTAAGATGTGAGATTAGCGACATTAGATTTGGATCGGAATGTCAAAATTCTTTTTTTTCAAAAGTGCTAAAAAGGTTTCATTAGTTCTGTAAAACACCTTTATTAATTTATAAATTTAATTGTCAAATTATTTTAGAATATTCGTTACTAACATTAACTTGCGGCAATTTACACACGCTCAAATGAATAAAATCTTCGCCCTGTTACCCCTTTTTTTTCTATCACTAACTACTCAGGCACAAAACTTTACCTTCGGTTCTATTACCTACGACGATTACGAATTCGACAAAAAGAAATTAGACAGTAATGCCAATGCCATCGTTTTAAAAGAATTCGGCACCGCCTCAATCCAGCAGGATGATGCTACAGGAAGTTTAGAACTGGTTTTTGAACACCATGTAAAAATCAAAATCTTTAACAAGGAAGGCTTTAAAGAGGCCAATATTGTTATTCCAACCTATAAAGATGAATCCCGCGAGGAAACGATCAGTGAAATAAAGGCATCTACTTTTAATCATATCGGTAATGATTTTACCGAAACAATTATGGATAAAAAAGCCATTTTCGTCGAGAACAGGTCTAAATATACCAGACTGACCAAGTTTACACTTCCAAATCTTAAAGAAGGATCGGTTATTGAATACAGTTATAAATTAAAATCGCCCAACTTATTTAATTTCAGAACATGGGAATTTCAGAGCGATATTCCGAAGGTCATAAGTGAGTATCTGGTTTATATTCCCGGCATTTATAATTACAATGTATCGTTACGTGGTTTTCAGAAGCTGACGGATCAAAAAGCTGAAATCAGCAGGGAATGTTTAAGGCTATCGGGCGTACCGATTGATTGTTCTAAAATCAATTACACGATGAAGAATATTCCGGCTTTTATCGAAGAAGATAATATGACCGCGCCCAGTAACTTCAAATCGGCGATTTATTTTGAACTTTCTGATGTTCAGAACTTAAACGGCAGTAAAACGTCCTATACCAAAACCTGGAAAGATATTGATTTCGAGCTGTCATCTTATAAAACACTGGGCAGCCAGATGAAAAGAAAAGATGTTTTTAAAGATCTTATCCCGGAAATCACAAAAGGAAGTTCATCGGATTTAGATAAAGCGAAGTCCGTTTATAATTATATCAAAAAGCAGATCAAGTGGAATAATTACTACGGAAAGTACTCAGAAGATAACATCAAAAAAGCACTGGATAGCAGATCGGGCAATGTAGCAGATGTTAACCTGAGCTTAATTGCAGCGCTTTCTGCTGCCGGTTTGGATGCTGAAGCCGTAATTCTATCCACCCGTGATAATGGAACGGTAAACAAGCTTTACCCGGTAATGAGCGATTTTAACTATTTGATTGCCAAAGTAAATATTGCCGATAAAAGTTATTTACTGGATGCTACAGAACCACTACTGCCTTTCGGTTTACTACCGCTACGCTGCATAAATGACCAGGGACGTGTGATCAACTTAAAAAAAACCATCTTATTGGATCGATTTAATTGCGAGTCAAAAATCGACAACCAGTTACATCATGACCGGAAAGATGACCGTTGATGGAAAAATTATTGGTACTTTATCCACCTACACAACGGGTTATGCGGCATATGGAAAGCGGAAAGAAATCCTTCAACACAGTTCTCCCGATGAATATGTAGAGAAACTTGATGAGCGATTAACGAGAATAAAAATATTGGATCATCAAATTTCAAATCTGGATAGTGTTGAGAATTCTCTGGAAGAGAAATATGAGGTAGAACTCACCATAAACGATGGCACAAATAAAAATCAGTTCTATTTTAGTCCTTTTTTTATCCATACCATCTCGAAAAATCCATTTAATTTGAACGAGCGTACCTACCCTGTTGATTTAGGTGCAGCGTCTGATGAGCGCATTACCATTAACGTTCTTTTACCCGAAAAATACCTGTTACTGGAAAAACCAAAAGATATGGCAATCGCTTTACCTAATGCGGGCGGAAAGTATTTGTTGCAAACCGCTCTGGATGATAATACCATTTCAATGAACCAGATTTTGCAGTTCAACAATGCTATTTATCAGCCCGAAGAATATCTTTTCCTAAAAGAATTTTACAGCAAAATTATTCAAAACCAAAAAACAGAGTGTTTATTAAAAAAGACAAATTAAAATGAGGTTATTATTTACCATTCTTGCCTTATTTTTGGTTTCTATTGCAAGTTTTGCACAAGATAACTACGATGTTGATTTAATCCCATCAAATCTACGTAACCGAGCCAACGCCTGTATCCGTAATGAGGAAACAACTGTCGACATGCGTTCGCCTGATAACGTTTTACTAAATGTGAAAAAGGCCATTACTGTTTTTAACCGAAATGGTGAGGCGCAGGCACGTTTAGTAATCTTCTACGATAAAAATATTTCGATTAAAAGCATCAAGGGAGAAGTTTACAACAGTGTTGGCAAACTGACGCATAAATTCTCTCAAAATGATTTTGCGGACATGAGCGCCGCAGATGGGTTTTCGCTTTTTGTTGATAGCCGTGTTAAACACTATCTACCATCGGTAACAGAATATCCTTATACGCTTGTATATAATTATGAGATTAGAAATAAGCAAAATCTAATCATCCCTGATTGGACACCTAAACCCGCAGATGACGTTTCGGTGGAAAAAAGTACTTACACCTTTATCTGCAAACCAACGGACGACATTAGAATAAAAACGCAAAATTATACCGGAAAACCAGAAGTTATAACAGATGAAAAACAGCGAAAATCTGTTTGGAAAGTGAATAACATTTTAGCTGTTAAACCCGAACCCTACAGTCCGGCAAGGGATACCTATTTTACCAACATACAGATTGCCCCGAAAGCGTTTTATTATTACAATCATAAAGGCATTTATACCGATTGGAAAGAACTGGGCAAATGGATTTATGACGATTTACTGGTAGCCCGTAAAGCTTTGCCCGCATCTACCATTGAGATGATCAAAGACCTGGTAAAAAACGAAAAAACAGACAAAGATAAAGCGCGTAAAATTTATCAGTATTTACAGGATAAAACCAGGTATATCAGCGTCCAGATTGGTATTGGTGGTTTTCAGCCCGTTGCAGCAAGCGAGGTAGACCGACTGGGTTATGGCGATTGTAAAGCCCTGGTCATTTACATGCAAAGTTTGCTCCAGGCTGTAAACATAACATCTTATTACTGTGTGGTATCAGCTGGTTCTGAAAAGAAGAGCATGGACCCATCATATGCCAGTATGGATCAGGGCAATCATATTATTCTCTGCATGCCGTTAGATGGTGATACCACCTGGCTGGAATGCACCAGCCAAAAAATTCCATTTGGTTATTTAAGTGATTTTACTGATGACAGACTGGTATTGGCCTGCACAGCAGATGGCGGAAAACTATTGCGTACCCCAAAACTGACTACAGATGAAAACCTGCAGATACGCAAGGCTGAGTTAACACTAAAAGCAGACGGAAGCATAGCCGGCAAAATGCATACCGCTTACACTGGCTCACAATATGAAAACCAGGAACGCCTGATCGATAAACCGATAACAGAACAGCATAAATTACTAAAAGAGACTTATAATATTGATAATATCGATTTTGAAACGGTTTCATTCGTTCAAAAAAAGGACATTAAGCCTAAACTGGTGGAAGATATAACCATCAGTATCAGGAATTATGCACCTGTAAACGGGAATAAGATGTTTTTACAGCTTAATGCCTTTAACGTAAAACGATCAGTCCCAGAAGTAAAAAAAAGGACATTACCTGTTTATATCAACCGTGGTTATACCGATGAGGACACTATAGTTTATACGCTGCCTGATAATGTAGATTCAGAATTAATAACCGGGCAAAATAAAACCTTTAAAAATGCATTTGGCGAGTACACCTGCAAAGCGAGTGTAGAAGGAAATAAATTAACCTATTACCGAAAATTTATTTTAAATGATGGGACATTCCCAGCGGAACGGTATGCTGAGTTTTCGAAATTTATAAACGACGTAAATGCTGCCGATTATCTAAAATTAGCCATTAGCTTAAAAAAATAATCCCGAGTCCAATACCGATGATCATGATCAGGTACATCAAAATCTCTGTCGTGGCAAATTTCTTATACTTCGTCCAGAAAGAATAATCATTTTCGTTGTTTGGCATGCTTATTTATTTTGTGCTGTAAAAATAGGCAAATAGATTTAGAACAAAAGATATATTTTAGTTTCTCGCTATCTCAAAAGCTCCTTTTAAAACCATAAAAAATTCAAAATATTCAAAAAAGCTATTGGGATATGGCCAGTATTTTTTAAAACATCATGTATATTAGCATTACAAACTAAATGCAGGCAATATTTATATAATATCATCGTATAAATAATGCTGAATTAAAATAAACCAAACTGAATGAAGAAGTATGTCATGCGCTTTGCTACGGCTTTTTTAATGGTCATGAGCATTATCGGAACAAGCTGGAAAGCAATAGATCGTCAACAAACACAACACGATGTAATTAAAAATATAGCGGCAGATAGTCTGTACAGCCAACTCGTTTCCAGTATATACCATGAAATTCATTTAGATGCTGTGGGATTAACACAGCAGGTTTTTGAAAAAGCATTAACCGGTTTTTACAACATGAAATATTCCGGCCTGGTAAATACCAAATCCATTTTAACCATTGCCGATTTTGATCAGGAAAGTACCAGAAAGCGGCTATACATCATTGATTTAGCTGATAGAAAGTTGATTCTAAATACCTGGGTAGCACACGGGCAAAACAGCGGTGGCGATAAACCTTCATCATTCTCAAATAAGATAAATTCAAATCAAAGCAGCCTGGGTTTCTATTTAACAGGTGAGATATATTATGGCAAACATGGCCGTTCGCTTAAATTAGACGGTATGGATCAAGATTTTAACAACAATGCCAGGGAAAGATCGATTGTGGTGCACGGTGCCAGTTATGTGAGTCAGAAAAGCATAGACGAATTGGGAAGACTGGGCAGAAGTCAGGGTTGTCCTGCTGTTCCGGCTAAACTGGCAGATGACATCATTAACACCATTTCAGACCATACGGTGCTTTATATCAATAATTCAAACCAATTGTATTATTCTTCTTTTTTAAACGAAACGCTTGCGGCAAGTGTGGCTTTAAACCAACCACAGGTTTTTGCCTCAAAGACAGATTAATGAGGTTTAATGTTTTTGGCGTTTAGTTTTTTTGGAAAAATTTTGATAAAAAGTGATTGGCTGCCTGCAAGCAAATCCCAAACCCAACGGTTCCCATCAACATCTTTTTCACCGCAATCTACAACCTCAGCGCGTTTGAGTAATTTTTTAACAATCGCCTGAATCCATTTTATCCCTACAATCCGGTTAAAGTGCAATCCCAAATAGTCGCAATATACATGTACAAGAATCTCTACAATAAGCGAGGCATTTGATATTGCGAGTTTCTTTCCAAAATGTTGTTCATAATCAGCCTTAATGGTATTGACCAGAACTTCAAACCGTTCTAGCCTGACCACTGCTGTTCCTTCAAGATAAGACCAGAGTTGTGCATTACTGGACACCCGGATTAGTTTGGGTTCAAGTCCCACTTTAATTTGTTTTTCTTTCAGTTGGTAAATTTTATCCATTCATTAAAATAATTGTGAAGGTTAGATAGACATATTACCGAATTGTTAATCAATCCGATATAAAAACCGCCGACCCAACTGATGGACAAACTTATCTGGTAATTGTTTACAAAAAGGTTTATTAAAAGGCATTGTGAGTAATTTTTTTAAGCTATTGCCAATATTTTAATCATCTTTGGGGTTTGAAAAGATAAGCCCATTCATGAAGATTGTAATTGCAGAAAAGCCTTCTGTTGGTCGTGAACTTGCTAAAGTTTTCGGAGCAACCACCAGAAAAGATGGATACATTGAAGGTAAAGGATATTCTTTTACCTGGGCATTCGGGCATTTATTGCAATTGGCTCCTCCTCAGGATTATGGTTTTATTGGCTGGCGAAAGCAACATTTGCCCATGCTTCCGCAGAAGTTTAAACTCGCTGTCAGAAAGATTAAAACAAAAGATGGTTTTGTGGAAGATCCTGCGGTACGCAAACAATTGGACACGATCAAAAAACTTTTTGATGAAGCAAGTGAAATTATCGTAGCAACGGATGCGGGGCGCGAGGGTGAATTGATTTTCAGGTACATTTATTACTACCTCAAATGCAAAAAACCATTTAAACGCCTCTGGATCTCTTCACAAACCGATGAAGCCATAAAAGATGGATTCAGGAATTTAAAACCCGGAACCGATTACGATACCTTATTTAATTCGGCCCATTGCCGTTCGGAGTCTGACTGGCTGGTGGGCATGAATGCCACGCAGGCACTCAGCATATCTGCAGGCAACAGAACAGTTCTTTCCTTAGGAAGGGTACAAACACCTACCCTGGCGATGATTTGTGCGCGTTTTTTAGAGATTAAAAATTTCGTTCCTCAAACCTATTATCAGATCAGTATTTTGCTGGCCAAAGATGAACAGGTTTTTAAAGCCATATCAACCGCTAACTACAAGGAAAAGGAAGAGGCTGAAAAATTATTTGCCCTGGTAGAAGATGTGGCTTCCGGCTTTCCAACTGGTGGAAATATTACGGCTGTAGAAGCGAAACCAAGGAAAGAACCTCCTCCGCTACTGCATGACTTAAGCAGTTTGCAGCAAGAAGCCAATAAGAAAAAAGGATATACCGCCGATCAGACCCTTAGTATTTTACAGAACCTGTATGAGAGTAAACTGGTTTCTTACCCCCGTACCGGATCGCGCTATATCGGTGATGATATTTTTTCCGGCGTTCCGGATCTGATTGCAAAATTTACCAGTCATCCTGATTTTGGAAAACAAGCCCAGTTTTTACAAACGGTAACCCTTAATAAGCGGAGTGTGAACGCAAAAAAAGTAACCGATCACCATGCAATTCTGCCGACCGGCGAACAGGCCTACGGATTGAGTTCGGATAAACAGGCGATATACGATATGGTTGTTGGCCGTATGATTGAATCATTTCATCAGGAATGCATGAAGGAATTAACCAAAATAACCATTCAATCAGGCGTTACTTTTGTGGCTAATGGAACGGTAATCCGTTCTGCAGGCTGGCGTGCCGTTTTTAACGACCCTGAAGATGATAAAAAGGATGAAGACAATGCCGCATTGCCAAAGGTGGCGGTTGGCGAACAATTGCCTATCACTGAAAAATCTCTTTTGGAAAAACAAACCAAACCTAAGCCCATGTATAATGAGGCTTCGTTATTAAAAGCACTGGAAACGTGCGGCAAAGAAATTGAAGATGAAGAATTGCGTTATGCCATGAAAGATAGTGGTTTAGGCACACCGGCAACACGTGCATCTATCATAGAAACTTTAATTACCAGAGAATACATTACCAGGGAAAAAAGGAATCTAGTACCCACCAATAAAGGCCTTGCGGTTTACGAAGTAGTAAAAGATAAACAAATTGCACAGGCAGAACTTACAGGACAATGGGAAAAGAGACTGGAAGAAATCCGTTCAGGTTCATCAGTAAAAGATTTTAAATCTGAAATTACTGAATACACCAAAACCATTACACATGAACTTTTAATTGCAGGCGCCAGCATATCAGGCAAGCTCGAGGAAGAAAAGAAGATGGAAAAAGTTTAACTTATAAGTCCATAAACTCCCAGGCACTATGATAAGCATCCAGTTGTTCCGCGTAGCGGATAAAATCAGCATAAAAAGCAGATTTCGATAAGGTAGCGCTATCACCAATTACAACTAGTTTTTTCCTCGCCCTGGTCATGGCCACATTCATTCTACGTGTATCCGATAGGAAGCCGATGTTTCCATCGCTATTACTTCTGGTCAGGCTTATATAAACTACGTCCCGCTCCTGTCCCTGAAAACTGTCAATGGTATTTACCGCAATTTTGTCGCGATAGGGAATCAATGCTTCACTTTCTTCAATCAGGACGTTCAATAGCTGAACCTGTTGTTTATAAGGTGATATAATGGCAATAGAAGGAAAGCTTTCATTTTTGCTACCTAAATCAGCAACAAGATGTGTGAGATGTTTAACCAAAAATCCAGCTTCATCAGGATTGGTCGTGCTGGTTCCGTCTGATTTTTCATCGTAGCTACAACCTGCCGTATCAATAAACTGGATCGGTTCATCGCCCGAAAATAATATGCGGTCTGCAACGGACTGATGAGCCTTTAGCGTATTTTTGTAAAACACCTGCGATGAATAACCCATTATAGCAGTATTCATTCTGTATTGTGTATTCAATAATACAACGGCTTCTGGATGGAGATTTACTACCTTTTCCAATAAGGTATTGCTTAAGCCGTTTCTGGCAGCTTCATTTGATTTAATCGTTGGCGAAAGCTGAAAATGATCTCCAGCCAAAATAATTTTTTGCGCCTTTAAAATCGGTATCCAGCAAGCCGGTTCCAAAGCCTGCCCGGCCTCATCAATTACGATGGTATTATACTTTAAATTCCGGACGGTATAATGGTTAGCACCTACTAAAGTAGCGGTAATAATCTGTGCTTTGCTAAACAGATTATCCATCATGTATTGCTCCGTTTTTTCTACTTCTCTTCCGATTTTATGTGCTTCATCAAACAAGGCTTTACGTTGATCGCGTTCTGCTTTACCAAAACTCCGCTTATATTTGTGCGCCATATTTTTGTACTCACTCGCCTGTTTTTTTAAGGCTTTAACGGTTTTCATCTCCGGATGATCGGCCATCTGATGATCAAGCGTAGCCGCCATTAACTTCTCTGAAACCCTTGCAGGATTTCCTACGCGGATTACTTTTAGTCCTTCGGCAGCCAACTTCTCTGTAAGTAAATCAACAGCGGTATTACTTGGTGCTACCACGAGCATTTTTTGATTGTGATGCTTCACCAATGATTTTATAGCATGCACCAGCGTAGTTGTTTTTCCCGTACCTGGCGGGCCATGAACTATAGCCAGATGATCAGCTGCAATAATTTTATTCACGGCCAATTGCTGCGAATCGTTTAGCGTATTTGGAATAACAAACTTCTCTTCTCCCTGAAAGGACGGTTTCTCTCCTGCTGTTAAAATACGGATCAGTTTATTTTCTGCATCATTTTCTGCTAAGTTTGAAGCTTGCTTAAGTGCACGCTGCATCTCATCATAGCTGTTGTTATCAAAAAGCAGATCTACACCCAATTTGCCATCTCTTGTCCAATCGGGCAGTTCATCAACACGGAAGCTGATTTTCATCCTGCTGCTACTTTGATGATTGATAATACCTTCCAGCCGATTTTCTTTGGCATCATGATTTGAAAATAATACCACAGCAGCACCGAAACGGAACTGATGAGAAAAATCCTGATGGGTAGTTCTTTCCAGCTCAACCGTTAAATAATCACCACGGCCTACTTCCGTATTTCTGATGGCAATCGGGTACCAGGTTAAGCCTAAAGCCCTTTTGTCGGCAGGCGAAGTGTTTTCAGTAAGTTTTAAATACGATTGTAAATCTTCTTTACGTTCGGTATCAAGCAGATCCTGAAGATTTTTAAAATATTCTTTCGGCAAGGAGAAAGTGGGTTAAAGGGTTAATTGTTGTATTATGCGATTGCTAAAATGATGGATTGTTTAAAGTAAATTTAACGCTATGTGCCAGGCGCCACGCGCATAACGCTATAAAACCAGCTCCTGGTGTAACCTTAACAACGTCTCTTCGGGATCATCGCAAAAACCAGGGTGTACTTTTGAGCACTGCACTACTGTACTTCTGGTTGCCGTAAGCCATCTAAAACGGGAAGCCTGATCATATTGACCAATCGGACCTGAACCCTCCGCGGCCAAACTTATTCTTTCGAATGCACACAAGTTTAAGCTAAGTTCGTTTAAATCTGTTTCTGCAGAAAAAACCTTTATTTTTTTCTCATCCAGAGAAAAAATACTTTTCAGAAACTTTTGCCTGGCACAAAACAAAATAATACCCACATTGATAAATTCCTCACGTTCTACCCTCGGCATTACGCGAATCACAGCGTACTCAAATAAAAATTTCTCTTGCATGCTGTGCTTCTTTTAAAAATATATCAGAATGTGCCAATCTGTTTGTAAGGAAATTTTTATAGGCCTCGCGATGAGCTATTTTGCTGTCAAAGCTGGTTTCACCTTCCAGCCAGTCATCAGGGATCAGATTAATCACTGATGCTATCTTTTCGGGATTAAGTAATTCGCTGAATTCTTTATTAACACTTTCCAGTTCAGATGCCCATGGCAACAATACATGATCTTTTACCAAAAAGAAAGGCTTAATTGCCTGTTCTTCCCAATTTTGCCATGAATGATGAAAATATAATGCGGCACCATGATCTATTAACCACAGTTCTTTGTGCCAAAGTAACATATTGGTATTTCGGCAGGTGCGGTCCATATTGGTTAAAAAACAATCGAGCCACACAATTTGCGAGGCAAGTTTGGCATCAACCGTAGTTACGGTTGGATCGAATGTTATCGCTCCCGATAAATAATGCAACGCCAGATTTAACCCTACACTGGCCTTAAGCAGATCCTGAATTTCCTCGTCGGGCTCAGTTCTCCCAAAAGCTTCGTCTAAATTGGCAAAAACCAACTCGGGTACGCGCAATCCTAAGTAGCGGGCGATTTCGCCACCAATCAATTCGGCAATTAAAGCCCGCGGGCCCTGTCCTGCCCCTCTAAATTTCAGTACATATAAAAAATGATCATCAGCCTCTGCAATGGCAGGCAGCGACCCACCTTCTCGCAATGGCGTAACGTATCTGGTTACATTTACCGTTCTAAGTTGTAAATCGTTCATATCTTCAGCTAGAAAAGCCGTTATGATTTATTGCGGCACAATCTAAACTTACCGCAAAACTACTAGAATTTCAACAATTAATCGTTTAAAGTTTAAGAGGCAAGATCTTGGTAGCAAGTCTGCAGATCAATTGTTAAAATAAAAAAATTTTGTTGAATGGCAATGCTATTGATCAACGTTAAGGACATTGGGCAATAGTAGCAATTACAATCAGCATGTTATTAAAATGAGATTAAACGGATTCCAGACGATTTTAAGTATATAATAACAAAAGGCTTAAAGACTTCATCTCTTTTATATGGTCAGGAATTTAGCTTAAAATGCCTTCGGCTATAATCAGGCTGACAAACGATTTTCGGTATTAAATAGCGCATCAATCATGACCTAAATAAGCGATGCCTGCTGGCGTTATAGCAGATGACCATTGTACCGATTCGCGATTAATCTTAATTAGCCCCATACTTTCCAATTCTTCATATTCTTCTTCCATCCCACCCAAAACCGAAGAACTAACCTGTTGATTGATTACCTCAAGTAGAGATATGATTTCTGATCTTTCCATAACATTGTCAATTAGTTATATTTCAATTAACATACGGGCAATTAAAATGTTTACTGCTTAATTAAACATTTTCGAGGGATTAAGGTTGTATCTATATCTTGATTTAATTACTATGGAAACACACCTGTATTATCTTTTTTTTATGGCTTTGCCCGTAGCCTGCATCGCCTGGACAGTTACAAAGGAAGAGATTTTCAGAGAAGCCCGTGAATTTTGTGTAGACCGTTCTAAAAACTGCAATAAACTGTTAAAAAGGAAGTTTTTTTATGTATTTACCTGTGAATACTGTTTTAGCCACTATGTAACTTTGATCTTGCTTTTCATTACCAGATTTACCTTAATTTATCCGGACTGGCGTGGTTATATCATCGCGTTTTTTTCCATCGTATGGATAGCAAATGTTTATATGAGCTTGTATAACATTATCCGCATTGATCTGAAGAAAGAAAAAATAAAAGTTCAGAAAGAGGAATCAACACTAAAAAATGACTGAAACCAATTCTAATTACTGATGTTTTGAAATCATAACCTATTGTTATGCCATCATCAGTAATTAAGTATTTCAGTTATGATGAAGTTACAAAAACCTTAAAAATCATTTTTGTGACCGACATGGTTTATCTATACAAAAATGTTCCTGAAAATATTTACAAGATGTTAAAGGCGTCAGGATCAAAAGGGCGATATTTTAATAGCAATATTAAAGATAAATTTAAATTTCAAAAAATAGAAGAAACGTAATATGCCCGAAGGTCCATCAATCGTAATTTTAAAAGATTTAATACAAGAGTTACATTTGGGCAAGCCCGAGGTGCTTGAAGTAACGGGTAATGTAAACAATTTTGATAAGGATAAATTACTCCGTCAAAAGGTTGAGGATTTTAAAAGCTGGGGAAAACACTTTTTGATCTGTTTCAAAGATTTTACCATCCGGATCCATTTCATGCTGTTTGGCAGCTATCTTATTAATGCCAGGAAAAAAACACCTTTAAAACTGGGCATCGTTTTCAAAAATGACGAATTAAACTTTTATACCTGCAAAGTTGACCTTTTGGAAGGAAACGTCAAAGAACATTACTCCTGGGAAAACGACGTAATGGCTGATGAATGGAACAGCAAGGCAGCGATCAAAAAACTGAAAGACAAACCTCAGGCAATGGTTTGCGACGTATTGCTCGACCAGCAAATTTTCAGCGGAGTGGGCAACATTATCAAAAATGAAGTTTTATACCGTACCCGCATACATCCATTAAATAAAGTTGAAGACTTGTCGCCTGTAAAATTAAAGGCATTGGTTACCGAGGCCAGGAATTATAGTTTTGATTTTTTAAAATGGAAAAAGGAAAATACGTTAAGTAAACATTGGGAGGTATATAACCAGAAAGTGTGTCCTCTTAAACATAAAATCGATAAAAAAGAGTTGGGCAAAACACACCGCCAGACTTACTTTTGCGAAAAATGTCAAAAAATTTATAGTTAATACAAAAACTATAAAATATTCTGTTTTTACGCAACAAAATTAAAACACTAAATATCAGCGAATTAAAGTCAGCCGGCGCCCACTCGTAACAATAATTATAATCTTAAAGTAAAAGAAATGTTTTATTTGAAATAATTTTTGGAGTTTTCCAAACTAGCCTTATATTTGTCCTCGAGAGCGTTAATTTAGATACGGGTATATGGCTTAGGCTGTATGCCCGTTTTTTATTTGTGCCGTTGATGCGTGTGCGATTACGTCGTTCAAACAGATCCTCAGCCAGGGGGTGTAAGCATCGGGATTAAGCGCAATATCCTGCGCTAAGGTATCCAGATCGACATACCTAAAGGCTTCTACTTCCTCACGATTGATCACCGGTAATTTGTCGCTCATACCAAAAAACACATGATCGATCTCATGTTCAGTTAAGCCGTTTTCGAATGTCGCTCTATAAGCAAATTTAAACAGGTAATTTAATTCGCAATCCATCCCCATTTCTTCCATTAACCTCCTTTTAGCGGCCTGCATATTACTTTCGCCAATTCTCGGATGGCTGCAACAGGTATTCGTCCACAAGCCCCTCGAATGATATTTACTCATAGCTCTTTGTTGCAGTAACAACTCGAGTTTGGAATTAAAAATGAAAACGGAAAAGGCACGGTGCAACAAACCTTTTTCGTGGGCTTCCATTTTATCCATCTGCCCTTTCGGCACATCCTCCTCATCTACGAGAATAACTTGTTCTTCCATTTAAATTACATTTAGCTTATTGCGGATCAGCGAATCAAACATCAACCCAACCTTACGGGTATTCGAAATCCTGATCCGTTCGGTCATAATCTTCTCTGCACTTAAGCGCTTTATCTTCGCGAATAACTTTTTATAGTAGATATAAGATAAATAGACCCCGTTTCTGGAAGAGGCAGGCAGCAGTTTGATACCAGTTAGCGCAATAGCAAATTCCTTTTCAATATCTTCTTCAATTTCCTGTTTTTGTTGATCGCAGAATACAGCTAAGTTCACATTGGGAAAATAATTTCGGCTAAGTGTTTGATGATCAGCCTTAACATCCCTCAAAAAATTAACTTTTTGAAATGCAGAACCCAGCTTCATGGCATACGGTTTAAGATATTCGTAATCGACATCACTTCCATGCGTAAAAACTTTTAAGCACATCAACCCAACTACCTCTGCTGAACCTAAAATGTAATCGTTGTAAAGTTCGGGCGTATATTTTTGTGTGGACAGGTCCATCTCCATACTTTTGAGAAAAAGGATAATCAGCTCTTCATCTATCTGATACTGATTGACAACCTTTTGAAATGAATTCAGGATAGGATTTAAGCTTATGCCGAGGTTAATGGCTTCAAAAGTATCCTCCTTAAATTTTTCCAGTAAAAATTTCTTGTCATATTGATGAAAGCTGTCTACAATTTCATCTGCCAAACGTACGAAGCCGTAGATAGCATGTATGGGTTGGCGAATTTCTTTGCCGAGAAAATAAATACCATAAGAAAAGCTTGTGCTGTATAACTTAGTGGTAAGCCGGCTGCAATTGCCAGATAATTGATCGAAGATTTCTTTCATGTATGTGAGGGTAATTCTATTGTTTTTTCAAATTCATCAAGCGTTTTAATCCAATTGATGTGATCGATATGTTCAAGCTTACCAATCACCTCACTATTCCCGGCGAGATGGATTTTTGTGTCCGAGCAAATTTCAGACAGTTGATCGATGTATTGTTGTGCCGCAGGCGCTAACCTCGATTTGATCATAAAAAGCATAACATGACCTACATTTAACGTAGAAAATATGCGCTCAATCGAATTCAGCGGAACTCTGCTACCTAAATAAATTACGTGATGATGTTGCATCCTCAGCATGTAGCTGGCAAAAAGCAGTCCGATATCATGGTCCTCATCTTCAGGTAAAAAAAGCAGCCAGCTTTGCCCGGAATTTTCCGTTAAAGGAAGATTGTTAATATGGGTAAATATTTTTTGGCGGATAATATTGGATAAAAAGTGTTCATGTGCCGGGCAGATATCATCTTTTCGCCACATCAACCCTAAGCGTAACAATAAAGGGTAGATTATTTTCCGGTAGCAGTTAGAAAGTCCAAATTGATTAATGCTTTGGTCCATTAGCTCATTAAAAGCGTGTTCATCAAAAGCCAGTCCATATTTAATCAATTGTGCAACATAATAATCGTCTTGTTTATCGCCAAGAGAATAATTGAACTGTTCATCAAGCAGTTTATCCATTTCGCTATCCGAAAGGCTGCATATTTTTGAAATTTTTAAACCGCTTTTATTTAAACTTACAATATTTAACAGTTTCCGAAGCTGCTGATCATCGTATAAACGCGTATTGCCTTGAGATCTCAACGGACTCAGTGCATGGTAACGTTGCTCCCAGATCCTGATGGTATGAGACTGGATGCCGGACAGCTGTTCAAGATCTGCTATAGAGTAGGTCATTTTTGTTTAAATATATACAATAAAAACTTAAACAAAAAGCAGGTAAAAAAGTTTTTGATTAAATGTACCGTAAATTAGCCTTAAACTTAAGGTTCCGCAGATGACCTATTTAAAAAATTACATTTGCAGCATCCTGAATTCTGGCATTTCATACGTTAATAAGTAAGCTTAATATCTGTTGTATACCTGGCGGTACATTTGTAACCTGAAGAAATAATAGCGAGAAGATCGAATTAAAAAGTTGATGAAATTCAAAAGTAAATATGAATGCTAGATAATGGCAAGTCATGAGTCCCTATAATAAGTATATACGATTGAAAAGAATATCAACTTTTCAAATACATAAAAAAATACTTCCGCAACGTGTTTTTCTTTTGTTTTATTTAATGAAATTGTAATTTGCACCAACTAACCTATAAAAAATGTCGATAAGTTGCATTGCGATTGATGATGATCCTCATTCCTTGGAGAGCTTGGTGACATATATGGAAAAACTTCCTGACTTAAAGCTCATCAAAACCTTTACCGAACCGCTTCAAGCCCTTTCAGAAATAACGGCGTCCAACCCGGTCGACATTATTTTTATGGATGTTGAAATGCCTTCGCTTTCCGGAATCGAACTGGCCGGCTTATTAAGGCAAAAAACAAATTATCTGGTTTTTACCACAGCACATACCAGGTATGCACTCGATGCCTTTAAGGTACAGGCAGATGCTTATTTGCTTAAGCCCTACTCTATTATACATTTGGCCAAAACGATAAACAACCTTTATCCCACCGGGACAAGAACCAGACATCCTTTTTCTATTTTAGATGAACATTTTTTCTATATACCCCTAAAGGGAGAAAATGGCGACCTGGTAAGGATAGATTTGAATGAGCTGATTGCTATTGAAGAAATAGGTGAAGACATTCAATTTAAAACCACAAAAAATACTTTCCTGAGTTCGAAATATAACTTCACGAAAACGCTTAAGATGCTAAAGGAGAATCCTGCTTTTATTCAGATCACCCCAACGGTAGTGATTGCAAAGCAATACATAAAAAGTGTTCTTGACGACAAAATACTCCTTTCGGGTGACACATCTTTCACTGTTTCACAAACTTATATAGAACTTTTTTCGAAATTTATCGAACAGAATTCTTTACAGAAAGGTGCTCATCCAAACACCCTGATGTAGCATTCAACCGTCTGATATCAACACCTGCAACACATTTTGATGCAGGATTGAAACATTACGTTCAAAACTTTGTATTAGGATAAACTATTTTATTATTTAATTGATTTTATCTGTTTTGAAAAGAGTGTTGGTTGTGGATGATGATCCAGATGTATTAGAAGTTTTCCAGGAGGTATTAGAAACTGAACATTATAAGGTTTACCCATTACTTTCACCAAGGTATATTTTTAAAACCATTAAAGATTTCAGACCCGATCTGATTATTCTGGACATCATGTTGAATGGAATGGATGGCCGGGCCGTGTTTAAAGAATTAAGGTTAAACCCTGAAACAGCTGGCATACCTATTATTATGGCATCGGCCAGGTATGATGAAAATTATATTGCATCACAAAAATACCATCCCGATGATTATTTGGAAAAACCCTTCAACATCACAGATTTACTTCGAAAAGTAGGTGCATTAATGGAAAATTAAAAAAATTAAAGTATGAGCTTAAAACTACTTCCAACCCTTCTACTACTACTGATCATGGCTTCACCCAGGATCATGGCACAAAGCAGGCCAGATAAACTGTATTCCATGAGCGGAATCGGATTTGCGTTTCCAGTAGGCGAAACCTCGAACTATTTTGAACCCAAATTTTCAACGTCCTTAGGATTAAATTTGGGATTGGGTAAAAGTGGTTTATTTCTTTATCCAAAGGTGAGTTTGCATGCCTTTGAATTTAACCAGATAAGTCCGGAAGAGGAATATGACTATACGCTTCAAGAGGGACGTGCAACCACCTACCTGTTAAATGTGGCAATGGGTTACCGTAAAATTGTAAACAAATGGGCTTTTTATGGTTTCGCTGGCTTAGGTGGCGGATTTATTCTTACCCCTCAGGCCGATGTTAATACATCAACGTTACAAGTTACGCAAAAAAACAAATCAAATGCCCTAGGTATTTTTGAAGGTGGTGCTGGTATTGAATATAACATTGGCGGTGCAAATTTATTTGTGGAGACCAGTTACATGTATGGTTTCAGTGACATCCAAAACAGAAATTTTAATACCATTCCAATATCTGTTGGCATTAAACCCAATCTGAGCAAATTATTGAATAAACTTAAATAATAGTGATATACAAATTTCAGCGCGGTTACGTTAAATAGGTAACTGCTTTTTTTGCGCTAAAGAAATAATCAAAATATTTTTTATACTAATTATTTTAGCATAAATTTGTAGATCAAATTATTTTAATGTTATACGCAGTAGTAGATATTGAAACCACTGGTGGTCATGCCTCGGCAAATGGCATTACCGAAGTTGCCATTAACATTCATGATGGTAACGAAATCGTTGAATCTTATACTACACTGATTAATCCCAGGCAGCCAATACCTGCGCACATTACGGCACTTACCGGAATTGATGATGACATGTTGATGGATGCCCCGACATTTGACGAAGTTGCACTACAGATTTATCAACTCTTAAGTAATAAGGTTTTTGTGGCGCACAATGTAAATTTCGACTATTCCTTTTTAAAGCATCATCTGGCAGCCTCAGGATATGATTTACAATGCAAAAAGCTGTGTACCGTAAGATTGAGCAGAAAATTAATTCCGGGGAAATCTTCTTATAGCCTTGGAAAGCTTTGTACAGCCTTACAGATCCCCATTCAAAACCGGCATCGCGCTGCAGGAGATGCAGATGCAACCAGTATCCTGTTCAATTTGTTGCTGGAGTACGATCAGGAGGGCGTCATCGCAGAAATGCTTAAAAAAACATCGAAAGAGCAGGTTTTACCTCCTCATTTAGATAAAGCGTCTATCCTGAAATTGCCCCAACAGCCTGGCGTTTATTATTTCAAGGATAATAAAGGCAAAATTATTTATGTTGGAAAGGCAAAAAATCTTAAGAAACGTGTAACCAGTCACTTTACCGGTAATACACCCAATCGGCAGCGTCAGGAATTCTTACGTAACATCCATCATGTAGATTATGTAACGTGTGGAACCGAACTGATGGCCCTGATTTTAGAAGCCAATGAAATTAAACGTCTCTGGCCTGAAAACAACCGGGCAATGAAACGTTATGAACATAAATATGACTTATACGTTTTCGAAGACCAAAATGGCTATTTGCGCTTAGCAATAGATAAACACAAAAAGAACAACAATGCCCTGCAAAGTTTTAACAGTTTACTGGAAGGTTATAACTTTTTAAATCATTTGATTGATAAATACCAGCTTTGTGCCAAACTCTGCTATCTGCAGAAAACAGCAACCAAATGTTACGCGCATGAGAATGGACAATGTTTTGGTGCATGCAGTGGAATAGAAACGGTTAGTGTTTACAACAAAAAACTAAATGCGGCCTTAATGGATGTTCAAAACCAGCAACCGAGCTTTGCATTGGTAGATGACGGAAGAAAGGAAGACGAATTCAGTTGTTTGGTAGTAGAAAACGGGAAATTTTATGGCATGGGTTACTTTACGGATCAAAATTATTTATCAGATGGATTAGCGCCAATTAAAAATGATTTAGCTACCTATCAATCCAACAGTTACATTTTAAACTTAATTCTAAATTACGCAGAGCAAAACCCTCAGAAATTATATAAACTATAAGAAAATCTCTAAACTCCCTGAAGGGAAGTCATCCCTTTCAAGTATAAGTTCATAAACATAATTATTCAACTGGTCCATCCTATTTAAATACCAGAGCCGCTGATTAAATACTATCAATCCTGGAGATTCAAAGACCAAAGAACAGGTACACAAGGCAACTCACCATAATAAATCTTTACATGGCAATTCCCATCCGATGCTTATCGGATTCAGTCAGGAATGACGATTCCTTTGCACCATAGCCTTTTAGAAAAATATTTATTTAGTAAATGTCTCAAATCCCCCTTTAACTTTTCGCTTTTGGCAACAGTAATTCTGCCACCAGCACCTATCTTTACCTGAAACAAAATATAAACGTTATGACAAAATCACTATGGATCAACCTTCCGGTAAAGGACATCAATAAATCTAAGGCGTTTTTTACAGCTTTAGGCTTCAGCCTTAACCTGCAATATGGCGCCCGAGCGGATTCGGCCTGCTTTTTAGTAGGAGAAAGCAACTTCGCAATCATGCTTTTCGAAGACAATCTGTATGAGAGTTTTATAGGTATGAACATTGCCGACAGACGTAATGGAGGCGAAGTGTTATTTTCATTCGATGCAGAAAGTCCGGAAGAGGTAGATAGCCTTGCTCAAAAAGTGGTGGATGCCGGTGGCACACTCTATGGAGAACCTGGTTACAAAGATGGCTGGATGTACGGTTGTGGTTTTGTTGATCTGGATGGTCAAAGATGGAATATTCTTTACATGGACATGAGCAAAATGCCTTTGGGTTAGTTTTCTTTTCGTAGAAAACTGACAAGTTGTTATAGTGTCTGATCACTGGTCGTAGCGTCTCGCTACGACCTAAAATATTTACACTTCTTCCAAGGCTGTTTTGATATTTGTATAGATATAATCAAGATCTTCATCGCTAATGATATAAGGGGCAAGAATATAAATAATATTCCCTAAAGGCCTCAATACAATTCCTCTTTCTAAAAAGTACGTATACAATAGGTTACGAAGATTACTTAAATAAGAAGTTTCATTTCCGGTTTCCCATTCAATGGCGATAATGGTTCCCGTTTGCCTCACCGCTTTAACTTTAGGATGCGCCTTTATATCTTGTAAGAACAGGGCATGTTTAGCCTCTACCCTTTTAATGTTAGCCATTGTTTCATCTTGCAGCAGAATATCTAAACTTGCTAAAGAAGCAACGCAAGCAATCGGGTTTGCAGTAAAAGAGTGTCCGTGGTAAAGCGTTTTTAATTTATCATCACTTAAAAAAGCTTCATATATTTCATTGGTACAGGTTGTGATCCCCAACGGCATAGTTCCACCGGTTAAACCTTTACTTAAACAAACAATATCGGGTTTATTACTCAGTTTATCGCAGGCAAAGTAGCTTCCAGTTCGGCCGAAACCAGTCATTACCTCGTCAGCAATGATCAAAATACCTGCTTGCTTACAGGCAGCAACTAGTTCATCAAGATATTTTGCTTCATACATCAGCATACCGCCAGAACCTAAAATTAAAGGTTCAAAAATGAAACATGCTGTATCGGTAAGATGTGAGATGTAAGCGGTTAGATATGAGATATTATCTTCAGCAGGCAGATCGATGAAATCTACATCAAACAACAAACTATTAAAAGCATCGGTAAAAATACTGCGCCCACTTACAGACATGGCGCCAAAAGTATCTCCGTGATAGGCATTTTTAAAAGCCAGAATCCGGGTTTTAGGCTTACCCTTATTGTCCCAATACTGCAAACACATTTTCAAAGCTACCTCAACCGCTGTTGAACCGTTATCAGTATAAAAAACTTTTTCCTGTTTACCTGGTAATATAGGCAATAGCCTTTCCGCGAGCAATACGGCAGGTTCGTGCGTAAAGCCTGCAAAAATTACATGCTCAAGTACCGAAAGCTGTTCGGCTACCTTTTTTGCAATATGAGGGTGTGCATGGCCATGTATATTCACCCACCATGATGAAACCGCATCAATATACCTTTTGCCGTTTTCATCAAAAACATAAACGCCCTCTCCCCGCACAATCGGAATATGCGGCAAGGCGTTTTTCATTTGGGTATAAGGGTGCCAGATAACCTTTTTATCGCGCTCAGTTAAATTAAGTTCAGAGTTTGGAGTTTGGGGTTTGGAGATATCGGACATCAGAATTTATGATTTATATTGATTTTTTAGAAGCTGAGCTACAGTTTTATCTGTTTTAAAGGTGATGTCATCGAGATTTAAATCATCAATTTTTACCCATCTGAAAGCCTGAAGGATCTCCCCCTCTCCATCGAAATCGTAAATGGTTTGTTTAAATGCTAACTGCAGGGGTGCTTTTTCCTTAACCAGATAGTATACACTGATCACCTGGCTGTCATTAAACGATGATTTTTCGTAAAAATCTGTCGTGTAAAAATGTGATAATACCTCTATTTCGGCCTGGCATTCTTCCATAAATTCGCGCTTTAATCCATCAATCAAACCTTCACCCAATTCTAAACCGCCACCTGGGAATTTACTGAAACGGATTCCATATTCCTCTTCGTCACTTACTAAAACCTCGTTATGGTGGTTAATCAAGAGCCCGTAAACACGGACATTAAAGTAGCTCATTATCGAAATGTTTTTTGTTTTTGATTACGATTTCAGGTGTCCAAACAATTTCTTTTTTGAAAGCCTCCGCCCTCACCGGGCATTCGCTCATGTGGCAGTAATGGCAACACTCAGGCAAACAAGGGTCGGCATGGATAAACAGTTCAGCTTTACGTACACCGTTAGAATTAATCAGTTCATCAATCTGAGAAATTTCCCGGTGAACCTGGTTTAAATCAAAATAATAAGGCAATGTTACGTGGCAATCGATATGGAATTCAGGTCCATATTGCTGTGTGCGCAAGTTGTGCACATCAATCCATGGATTATGCCTGTTTTTTTGCAGCACTTCCACTACTTCTTCAACCAGTTTAAAATCACTTTCATCCATTAAGCCTCCTACCGAACCTCGGGTAAGCGTATAACCCGAATAAATGATATAAAATCCTACCAAAACAGAAAGGAAGCTATCCAGCCAAATTATATTTGTCAGCTGAATTAAAATCAAGCCCAGTACAATCCCTACACTGGTATAAGTATCAGTTAATAAATGTCGTCCATCAGCCTGCAAAGTAATTGAATGCTGATCTTTACCTACATTGATCAGGTATAGACCTACAATCATATTAATTACTCCGGTAATTCCAATTATCAACGTTCCGGTTAACAGTTCCCCCACTACATGCGGATAAATAAGATTGTACGATGATTTAAAAATAATTACTACTCCCGCAATCAGAATGAGGATTCCTTCAACAAAAGCAGAAAAAAATTCCACTTTTCCATGTCCGTAAGGATGGTTTTCGTCGCGCGGCCGCGTACTTAGGTAAATGCTATAAAAGGCGAAACTACCGGCAATTACATTTACAATACTCTCTGCAGCATCGGTTAAAATCGCATTTGAACCTGTGATAAAATACGCAAGAAACTTAGCCAACATTAGCACCACGCTCACAACAAGGGAGATTATTATTGCTTTCTTTTTTACCGACACACGAATATTTTTTTCAAAAATACGCTTATCGGATAAATTAAATGAGAAAAACTGCGTCTTTTTTAGTGCAGAATAATATTTGGTTTATATATTTGCGGTCAAAGTAATTAACCATGAGCACCTTATCTAAAAGAATCAACAGTCTATCAGAATCTGCAACCCTTAAAATGACCAAACTTGGTCGCGAACTAGCGTCAAAGGGCATTAATATAATCAGTTTAAGTGTTGGTGAACCCGATTTTAACACGCCAGAGCACGTAAAAAATGCTGCTAAACAAGCATTGGACGAAAATTATACCCGTTATTCGCCAGTACCAGGTTATCCGGAACTACGCCAGGCCATTGTTAACAAGCTGAAAACAGAAAACAACCTGGATTATGATATTTCGCAGATCGTTGTTTCAACAGGTGCAAAACAATCTTTATCAAATGTTATTCTCACCTTGATTGATCCGGACGATGAAGTCATTATCCCAACGCCTTACTGGGTTTCTTATTCGGAAATGGTTACCCTGGCAGAAGGAAAATCTGTTTTCATAGATACAGATATAGAGAGTGATTTTAAAATTACGCCTGCACAACTGGAAGCGGCTATTACACCGAAATCGAAATTATTTATGTTTTCTTCGCCATGTAATCCAACAGGATCGGTTTACAGCAAAGAAGAATTAGCGGCATTGGTAGCTGTTTTCGAAAAACATCCCAACATCTACATCCTTTCCGATGAGATTTACGAGCATATCAACTTTATAGATAAACACGAGTCTATTGCGCAGTTCGATAGCATTAAAGACCGCGTAATTATTGTTAATGGTTTCTCTAAAGCTTTTGCCATGACGGGCTGGAGGTTAGGTTATATTGCAGCAAATAAGGAGATTGCTGCTGCGAACGATAAATTACAGGGACAAACTACTTCGGGTACATGTTCCATTGCACAAAGGGCCGGGATTGTAGCTTACGAGCAAGGCTTAGCGAGTGTGCTAGAAATGAAAGAAGCATTTTTGCGTCGCAGAGAATTGGTTTACAACCTGTTAAATGATATTCCAGGTGTAAAAACTAATCTTCCCGATGGGGCTTTTTACTTTTTTCCTGAAATCAGTTCTTTTTTTGGTAAAAAAGATGCTGACGGAAATGTCATCAAAGATTCTTCAGACTTAGCTTTATATTTATTAAACGTTGGTCACGTGGCAACCGTAGGCGGCGATTCTTTTGGCAACAATAATTACATCCGTTTATCTTATGCCGCTTCAGACGAAAGTTTGGTTGAAGCTTTGAGGAGAATTAAGGAAGCTTTAGGTAAATTAGCCTAATTCACCATAGATTTTAGTTAAAAACATAAAGGCCGTACGATAAAAACTGATTGTACGTCCTTTATTTATAAACATATTATACAATTTTTGGCCATCAAGTGAGTTTGAGATTATTCGAATAATGTGCCATCACCTTTCTAACAGCCCACTATTTTTTATCGTAGAATCATAATATCTGTTAAAAATTGTTGGATTTTGTTATTCAACCTATCGAAATCTGATAAAATATTTTCCACCTGCTTTAATTATAAACAGAAAACTGTAAATTGTTAACTGAAAACTGTTTATATGTTAAAAACGCTAGATCTGAGCCAGGTAATGGTGCTTGATATTGAAACCGTTCCGCAATATGCTTCTTTTCAGGAAGTACCACCCCATTTTCAAGAACTTTGGGAACAAAAAACGCATTATCAACGCAATGGCGATCAAAGTGCTGAAGACTTTTACGACCGTGCAGGTATCATGGCTGAATTTGGTAAAATTATCTGCATCAGCCTGGGCATTTTCTACCTTGAGGAAAACACGCACAAACTGCGCATCAAATCCTTTTCGGGACATGATGAACATCTAATACTTTCTGAATTTGCAGCGCTGCTTTATAAGCAAACACCTAACCTGATGTTCTGCGCCCATAACGGAAAGGAATTTGATTTTCCATACCTGTGCCGCAGGCTTTTAATTAACCAGATAGAAATTCCTGCACAGCTGGAATTATCGGGCAGAAAACCCTGGGAAGTTAATCATATTGATACCATGGAACTATGGAAATTTGGCGACTACAAACATTTCACCTCGCTTAACCTGCTTGCTGCCATTCTCGATATCCCAACGCCAAAAGATGACATTAACGGCAGTCAGGTGAAACAGGTATATTATGAAGAAAAAAACCTACCCCGAATTGTGACCTATTGCCAGAAAGATGTAATTACTACCGCACAAGTACTGTTAAAATTTAAAGGAATGGATATAATTCCGGAAGAAAATATTACCATTGTAACCTGATGGCAGAATTAAAAATAAACATTCCCGAATACGCTAAAGAACAGGGTGCTGTTTCAGTCTGGGAAGATGGATTTTTAATTAAAAGCGAAGTTCTGAATGATCAGATTATGATCTCAGCCAACCATGCCGGCTTAATTTCTTTAGCAAAACAGCTGCTTTTTCTGGCACATGCCGAAACTTCCCCCGGTTGCCATTATCATTTAGAACACAATAGTTTAGAGTCAGGTTCAAAAGAAATTGTAATCAGTAAGATTTAATGCTAAACGTTAAAAATTTAAATATCAATTTCTACAACCAGGAAGATAAAAGCTGGTTCAATGCCGTTAAAACCATAAGTTTTAATGTTAAAAAAGGTACTGTTTTGGGTATAGTAGGAGAATCGGGCTCCGGCAAATCGGTTACGTCATTTTCCATTATGCGTTTACATGATGAGGGCCTGGCAAAAATCACGGGTGATATCGAATTTGAAGACATCAGCCTGCTTAACTTAAATGCTAACGAGATCAGGCAAATCAGGGGGAATCAGATTTCGATGATTTTTCAGGAACCCATGACCTCACTTAATCCTGTTTTTACTTGCGGCGATCAGGTGGCCGAAGCCATTATCCTGCACCAAAAGGTAGATAAGGCCGAAGCAAAAAAACAGACCATTGCCCTGTTTAACGAAGTGCAGCTTCCGCGGCCGGAAAAAATATTTGACAGTTATCCGCACCAGATCTCAGGCGGACAGAAGCAGCGGGTGATGATTGCCATGGCTTTGAGCTGCAACCCGAAACTCCTCATTGCCGACGAGCCTACTACTGCCTTGGATGTAACCGTTCAGAAAACGATTTTACAATTGCTCCTTAAGCTCAAAACTGAGCGCAACATGGCCATGATCTTTATTTCGCACGATCTAGGTGTAGTAAATGAAATTGCCGACGAAGTGGCCGTGATGTACAAAGGCGAAATTGTGGAACAGGGACCAGCAAAATCGGTGTTCGAAAATCCGCAACACCCTTATACGAAAGGTTTATTGGCCTGCAGGCCCTCGCCGAATTTTCAATTAAAAAAATTACCGGTAGTAGCTGATTTTTTAAACAGCGAAACCAGAGACATACCTGCGTATCTGCTGGCTTCAAACCAGTTAACAGCAACAGAAATTGCAACAAGAAGGCAAACCTTGTATCAGCAAAAACCATTGCTGCAAATTAAGGATCTCTGCACCTGGTATCCTGTCAGCAATGGATTATTCGGTAAAATTAACGATTATGTTAAAGCGGTAGACGGTGTGAATTTTGATGTCTTTCCCGGAGAAACCTTGGGCCTTGTAGGCGAATCGGGTTGCGGGAAAACTACGCTTGGGCGCACTATCCTCAGGCTAATCCAGCCAACTTCGGGTTCCGTTATATTTAACGGAGAAGACATAACACACCTGGGCAAAAATGAATTGCGAAAACTCAGAAAGGATATCCAGATTGTTTTTCAGGATCCCTACGCATCGTTAAACCCTAAATTAAGCGTCGGACAATCTATAATGGAACCCTTGCAGGTACACGGGCTTTATCAAAATGATACTGAACGCAAACAAAAAGTAATAGAACTTTTAGATAAAGTTGGTTTAAAAGCCGGGCATTTTAACCGCTACCCACACGAGTTTAGCGGAGGCCAGCGGCAACGCGTGGTTATTGCCAGGGCTTTGGCATTACAGCCTAAATTTATCATTTGCGATGAATCTGTATCAGCGCTTGATGTATCAGTTCAGGCGCAGGTACTCAACCTCATCAGGTCCTTACAGGAAGAGTTTGGCCTAACTTACATTTTCATTTCACATGATCTGGCGGTAATCAAGCATATTTCTGACCGGATTTTAGTGATGAATAAAGGTAAAATTGAAGAAGAAGGCTTCCCTGAAGAATTGTTTAATGCCCCTAAGGCCGAATATACACGGAAACTTATCGCCGCTATTCCCGGCCAGCCATAAATTATGCAAAGAATTTTTTCTATTACTGTTATACTGCTGCTTTACATTGCAACCTACGCGCAAAAAGTAGAAATAATACAATCAGGCCCTATTTTTAAGCAGGTGCCTTTCGAAGCCTGCCATGCTTCAACACTGGTTGATCTCGGAAATGGAAAAATTATGGCTGCCTGGTTTGGAGGCAAACATGAAGGAAGCAAAGACGTGGTTATTTGGTCGGCAGTAAAAGACGGCACCGAATGGAGCCAGCCTATTGAAATTGCCAACGGGATACAAAACGATACCAGCCGTTTAGCCTGCTGGAATCCGGTTCTTTTTAAAGCAAAAAACGGCATCTTATTTTTACATTACAAAGTAGGCTTAAATCCCCGTACCTGGTGGGCCGAATATAAAACATCTGCCAACAATGGTAAAAGCTGGTCTGAAGCTAAAAAATTACCGGAAAATTTCCTGGGACCTATCAAAAACAAACCCATCCAACTGGCAAACGGAACCATCCTCTATCCGTCAAGCACCGAAAGTCAGGATGAAAAAACGTGGCATATCCATATCGAAAAATCGGATGCAAATGGCAAAAACTGGAAAAAAATTCAGATCAACTGCGATACCTTTGGCGTTATCCAGCCCTCTATTCTTACATACCCCAATGGAGAACTACAATTACTTTGCAGGAGTCGCCAAAATGTTATTGTAGAAAGCTGGTCTGCAGATCATGGGGAAACCTGGTCAAAATTAAAACCTACCCAACTGCCTAACCCAAATTCCGGCAGCGATGCGGTAACTTTGAAAGACGGCCATCAATTGCTGGTTTATAATCCATTAACCGCGGGTAAAAACTGGTGGGAAGGCCGCTCAGTATTAAAGCTGGCCATATCAACCGATGGTAAAAACTGGAAAGATATTTACACCCTCGAAAACCATTTGAAAGGCGAATATAGCTACCCTGCCATTATTCAGGATAAAAATGGAAACATCCATATCAGTTATACAGCTGAGCGTAAAAACGTTACCTATGTTGAACTTAAATTAACAAAATCATAGTTGGAATCTTCATCTCACATCTCGGATATCAGATCTAAAATCTCATGTCTCGGATCTCATATCTCCACTACATTTTACACGGCAAATCCTGCCACTTCCCTATCTTTTCTGTATCTTCGATAAATTCAGTTTAGCGTATGGCAAAGAAAAAATCGGCAAATATAAAATTGGTTCTGAATCAATTGGTTAGTGATATTTTTGAAAAAAACAATAATCAGTTGCTCAATTATAAACAGGTTTCGGCAAAATTGAACCTAAATGATCAGGAATCAAGAGAAACGATTTTAGAGATATTAAAAGAAGGAAAAAATGACGGCATTTTCCTGGAACCGCAAAAAGGTAAATTTAAACTTAAAGAACTGCAGAACTTTATTATTGGCACCGTAGATATGACGGCTGATGGTTCAGCTTATATCGTTCCTGAAGACGAGTTTGAAAAAGATATTTTTGTCGCTCCCCGCAAGCTTAAAAATGCGCTGCATGGCGATACGGTAAAAGCTTATGTTTTTGCCAAAAAGCGTGGCCGGAAAAACGATGGCGAGGTTGTCGAAATCATTAAAAGAGCAAAATCAGACTTTACAGGCGTGATTAAAATATCAGATCACTTTGCCTTCGTCGTTGCCGACGATAAAAAAATGATGCATGATATTTTTGTACCACTGGCTGATACCCATGGCGCAAAAAGCGGCCAACGGGTATTGGTAACATTATCCGACTGGCCAGAAAGCGCTAAAAATCCGGTGGGTATTGTAAAACATGTGCTGGGCAACCAAGGTGAAAACAACACCGAAATGAATGCCATTCTGGCTCAATATGGCTTTCCGCTCGAGTTTCCTGCACAGGTAGAAAAAGAAGCTAATGCCATTCCGGAAGAAATTTCTGCTGCTGAGATTGCTAAACGCAAAGATTTTAGAAAGGTGTTAACCTTCACTATTGACCCGGCTGACGCAAAGGATTTTGATGATGCCATTTCTTACCAGAAACTACCAAATGGAAACCATGAAATCGGGATCCACATTGCCGATGTTTCACATTATGTGCTCCAGGGAACTGAACTTGATAAAGAAGCTTACAGCCGCGCGACTTCGGTTTACCTGGTTGATCGTGTAATCCCAATGCTGCCTGAGCGTTTAAGTAACGGCGTATGCTCGCTTCGTCCGCATGAAGATAAATTATGTTTTGCTGCAGTTTTTGAACTCGATGAGCAGGCAAACATCCAAAACGAGTGGTATGGCCGCACCGTAATCCACTCCGATCGCAGATTTACCTACGAGGAAGCACAGGAAGTAATTGAAAATAAAACCGGCGATTACGCAACCGAAATACAAAAACTGAACGAGCTGGCTTACATCCTGCGCGACCGCAAGTTTAAAAATGGTGCCATCAGCTTTGAAAGCACCGAAGTTAAATTTAAACTCGACGAAGCGGGTAAACCTATAGGCGTTTACGTTAAAGAACGCAAAGATGCCCACAAATTGATCGAAGATTACATGCTTTTGGCCAACCGCAAAGTAGCTGAATTTATTGCCAAAAAAAGTAAGGGTAAGCAAAAATTAACTTTTGTTTACCGGGTACACGATTCGCCAAATATGGAAACCCTTGAAACTTTTGCCAACTTTGCTTCCCGTTTTGGTTACAGAATCAACACCAAATCTGATAAGGAAATTGCCAAATCACTCAACCATTTGATGGCCGACGTTGAAGGCAAAAAAGAGCAGAATATTTTAACCTCACTGGCCATCCGTTCTATGGCCAAAGCCATTTATACCACAAAAAAAACAAGTCATTATGGTTTGGCTTTTGATTATTATACACATTTTACCTCGCCAATCCGCCGTTATCCTGACGTAATGGCCCACCGTTTACTGCAAAACTATTTAGATGGGGGCAAATCGGCCGATATGGAATTTTATGAAGTTGCTTCTGTACATTCTTCTGCAATGGAAAAACGGGCGGCTGAAGCCGAAAGAGCATCAATTAAGTACAAGCAGGCCGAATTTTTAGAAAACAATATCGGTACCGAATACAAGGGTGTTATTTCCGGCGTTACCGAATGGGGCATGTATGTAGAAATTGAAGAGAATAAATGCGAAGGTATGATCCGTTTACGCGATATATCTGATGATTTTTATGTGCTGGACGAAAAAAACTATTGTATTGTTGGCCAAAGAAAAAAGAAAAAATATCAACTGGGTGATGAAGTAATGATCCGTGTAAAAAAAGTCGACCTTTCTAAACGTCAGATCGATTTCACCCTAATTCCTGATTAAAAAATTAAGACATTTGTGCCCGAAACACAATGTTGAACCAGAACATGCATACGACAGAACAATTACAGCAGATTTTAGATACCGCAATACAAAATTTAAATTTACCAGGTTACCCGAAGCAACTTTACGATCCAATCAGTTACATTATTAACCTCGGCGGCAAACGCGTAAGACCCCTGTTGGTACTTATGGCTACTGAATTGTTTGGTACAGATGCCAATGAATCTGTCCATGCTGCCATGGCCATCGAAATTTTCCATAATTTCACCCTGGTACATGATGATATCATGGATAATGCACCATTACGCAGAGGCCAGGCAACCGTACACGAAAAGTGGAGCACCAATGTGGCTATCTTAAGCGGTGACGTGATGATGGTAGAAGCCAATAAAAACCTGGCGAAAGTAAATCCAGTTTTTTTGAAAGATTCGCTTGATACTTTTAATAGTACTGCTCAAGGCGTTTGCGAGGGACAACAGCTGGATATGGAATTTGAAGGACGTGATGATGTAAGTATTGCGGAGTATATCAACATGATCAGACTTAAAACGGCCGTACTTCTGGGAGGCGCACTTAAATTAGGAGCAATAATTGCCGGTGCACCGGCAAAAGATGCCGACCTCATTGAACAATTTGGTGAAAACATAGGCATTTCCTTTCAACTGCAGGATGATATTTTAGATGTTTATGCTGATCCTGAAAAGTTTGGCAAACAGGTTGGTGGCGATATTATTGCCAATAAAAAAACTTTCTTATTGCTAAAAGCTCTTGAACTTGCTGAAGGCGACCACAAAGCTACATTGAATACCTGGACCAATGCTAAAGCATTTAATGCACAAGAAAAGGTAGAAACCGTTAGGGCAGTTTACGATACCCTGGATATACAGCAAATAGCCAAAGAACACATGAACCATTACCGGGATAAAGCCCTGGCCTTTTTTGCACAGATCAATGTGAGCGATGAAAGAAAGGCCAGCCTGTTAACCCTTACCCACCAATTAATGGCCAGGGAATATTAAAAAAGCGGGCTTAATTGGTTTGAAAAAGCATCATATAGACTGAAACACGCTACTGTCTTAAGGTCGGGAAAGATTTTTCCCGATCAGACTCCCGGCTTCGTTGCCCTGGATCGCATCGAAGCCGATGAAAGATCCAAATATAAAGCCATCTTAAAACGGCAACCATCACCAGGGTTCGCATTAAGATGGCTTTGTGTCTAAGCTTTAACCAACTTATACTTAATCCAAAAATCAGACTGTTTAGCAGTAATTCCAGCGCTTTCCTGCAGCCCTTGGCCACGGCTACGGTTCATCCCCCCTCCTGATCTTCCTCCACCCATACCACCGCGGCCACTGCCCATTCCACCCATGCCTTTTCCACCCGAAAAACCGCCTGCTCTGCCCCCATTTTCCTTCCTGCCTGATTGATGCATAGCAGTTCTATCGGGCTGGTTAATTTTAATGTGATAAACCAATGGCTTTTTCGCCTCTACATTTACGCCCAGTTGTGCCAGCGGAATACAGAGTTCGTAAATCAGGTCTTTATTGGGGGGTATACTCATACCAGTTTCAATCCCACTCTGGTTCTCTGCAGATAAATCACCATCGACAATGTTTTTGAACCCAGAAACACGGATGCTTTTATTCACTGTTGAAGGGTCGTGAGGCATTCCCATATCTCCGTTAGGTTGCGCTATATGATTTGGGGATATATTTACATCTTTAACCTCATGTGGTCTTTCCATCAGCGGAAAGGTCAATTGAATCCCATCCTTCTTTTTGCCTGCTGTATTAATGTTTAAGGTAATGCCTCCGCTCAATACACTGAACGTAGTTTGCGGATCCAGAGATTCGATAATGATGTAAAGATTCTGATCATCATTAGCGAGCGCAAAAGCCAGCCGTGTAGCATCGTTATACTGGTTAAGTGGTTCATTCCATTCGTTCGATATACCGTCGGCCTTAAAAGGTTTTACCATGCGCATATTTTCTTCTACATCTTGCGCATACAGGAAACTGCTTGAAATAAGTAATGGAATTAATAAGGATATCTGCTTCAGATTCATGGGTTTGGTTTTAAATCACTACCCAAATCTAAAAGTCTGAAATGTTAATTTTTGTTATTTAACAGGGTTTAACAATTCAGCGGAGTCGGCAGTCCGAGGTTTGACGTCAGGTAAACGAAGTATAAATCAGCAAAAGAAAATCCCGTCATTGCAAGGAGGAACGACAAAGCAATCTTGATCCAGTAATTTTAGGATAAGGTTAATCCATCAGCTGGCAGTTGCTGTGCTGACTGAGAAAGCCAGTTCGCAACTGTAGTTTCAGCTATAACAAAAAAGGGTCCTGATTTGCATCAGAACCCTTTTTTATATTCGTTTCGTACTAATTATTCTGCAGCTGCAGCTTCTTCAGTAGCTTCGTCTTTTTTAGCTGCTTTTTTCGCAGGTGCTTTTTTTGCCGGTGCAGCTTCAGCTACAACTTCATTTTCTGCAGTTGCTTTTTTAGCAGCTGGCTTAGCAATTGCTGCTTCGATCTCCGCATCAGTGATAGGAAGAATAGAAACATATGATTTGTTATCTTGTTTCTTTTTGAAAACAACAGTACCATCAACTAAAGCAAATAAAGTATGGTCTTTACCAATACCGACGCCTTTATCAGGATGGTGTTTTGTGCCGCGTTGACGTACCAAAATGTTTCCTGCAACAGCTAACTGACCACCGAAAACTTTAATACCTAAACGCTTACTGTGCGATTCACGTCCGTTTTTCGAACTACCGGCTCCTTTTTTGTGTGCCATGATTTTATATTTTGTAACCCGCTAAAAGCGGATTATTGGGTTAACAATTAATTATAACGTGATGTCAGAGATCTGAATCTTAGTGAAAAACTGGCGGTGACCATTTTTCTTTTTGTAACCTTTTCTACGTTTTTTGTGGAAAACGATTACTTTATCACCTTTTAAATGAGATACGATCTTAGCTGAAACTTTAGCACCTTTAACTGCAGGAGCACCTACAGTAATTGCACCACCGTTATCAACCAACAATACATTATCAAATTCAATACTAGCGCCTTCATCTCCTTGTAATCTGTGTACAAAAAGGTGCTGGTCTTTAGCAACTTTAAATTGCTGCCCTGCTATATTTACTATTGCGTACATTGTTTAAATATTAGTTTTTTAATTTTTATTTAACGAGGTGCAAATATAGAATAAATTCAATTAACACACAAACAGATATCGAAAATATTTTTCGTTAAAACATTCCCCTCATTTCAACCAAAACTTTCTGATCCGTTTAACCATCCGGTTATGTTTTTCTAAAGCGCCAATATACGCATTTTAGTTCCTTTCTTGCATCCTGCACACGCGCTGTCTACAAACACAATAGCAATGAAAGGCCTCCGCTTTTTCAGCGATGCTTATCATCTATAATGGAAATACTCTCGTTTGTAGAGTTCCAGGGCGCACAAGCTTTGTTTCTAAACCCGATAGAGCGGAATAGCCCGGAGCGCAGCGAGGACTATAAGCGAAAGCGGGGCCGCAAGCCGCCAAGAAACACCGAACGCTCATTTCCAAATATTATTTCTGTCGGTCCCACCTCCACTCAAATGACATATCAAAAATCTAGGTGTCTATGCATCTCTGCAAATAAACACGTCCCCTCTCCTTTTTAATTTTCCATCTTCTTTTCTTCCATCTTCCATTTTCCATCTTCCTTTTTTACATCTTCCATTTTCCATCATCCGTCTTCCATTTTACCCCTCCTCCCCGTTAAAAAATGTTAAAACATTTTTCTAATTACGAAAACTTCGTAGATTTACGAAAATTAAATAGACAACTAAATAACCATATCATGAAACGAATTTTTACTACTTGCCTGGCTACAGCCATTTTACTATCAGCAAAGGCCCAGGAACCAGACAAAGCTTTGGCCAGGGTGCGCTACACTTTTACACACGTAACCGATACGACACAAAAAGATAAACCCAAAGTAGAAAATATGCTGCTTGTAACCGGTAAAAACGCGTCTGTATTTACCAGTTACGATAAAATGAACCAGGCAAAGAACATGCAAATGCAGATCATGGAGCAAATGAAAAACCAGGCAGGTAATGGAAACGTAAAAATTGAAGTAAAAAGTGAAACGAAAGCACCACTTACCCAGGAAGACTATTTCTTTTTTGCAAATGAACATAAAATGATTACCAAAGAACGCGTATTTAACAATTACCTAATTGAAGAACCTGCTCCAGCCATTAGCTGGAAGATATTAAAAGATACGATGAGCTTTTCGGGAATTGCCTGTCAAAAAGCAACTACACATTTTAAAGGCCGTAACTGGATAGCCTGGTTTGCAACCGATATTCCGTTTCAAAGCGGTCCATGGAAATTAAATGGCCTGCCTGGTTTAATTATAGAAGCTTACGATGATAAAAAAGAAGTGAAATTTGAATTTGCCGGACTTGAAAATGTAAAGGAAACAAATGCTACAGACAATCCCGATGGAGAGGTTAAAATTGCAGCCCCAAGTGGCGGAGTGAGTTCGGTAAAAATTATGGGCATGGATATTAGCACCAGTTACCTTGGGGCTGAAATTAAATTACCAACAAATGCAATAAAAACCACAAGAAAAGAACTGGACAAACTTAAAACAGCACGCGATAAAGATCCGCAAGGTTTTATGCAGGCCCAAATGGCTGCAAATGGAATGCAAGGTTCATTCAAAACCAATCAGGCGCCACGTCCTGCAAGCAAGACCGCAAATAAAGCTGAAATCAATAATCCGATAGAAATTGAAGATAAAAAATGAGAAAGTTCATTTTCAGCTGCTGGCTCTTGCTGGCAGCGCTTTCTGTTGCTGCACAAAGGCCACTTAAAGGATTGGTAAAAGACGCAAGCGGCAAAGGTATTGAATCCGTTAACGTTACCTTAAAAGATGCCGGCGGTAACATCATCAATTTTACCAGAACGAATAAAAATGGCGCCTTTACCATTGAACTCAAAAACGAAGCCATTGCAGGTTACCACCTTGAAGCTTCGAGCATTGGTTTTAAAAAGCTGGTGACCACCGTAACCGAAGTTGCTAAAAATTATGAGGTGATTTTACAACCCAGCGAAACCACACTGGAAACAGTAACTGTTAAAAACAGACCATCATTGACATCCAGGGGCGATACTTTAAATTACCGCACGGCTGACTTTGCCGATAAGCAAGACAGAAGTATTGGCGATGTATTAAAAAAAATGCCCGGTGTTGAGGTGGCCGAGGATGGCAAGATCACCTACAATGGAAAATCGATATCTAACCTATATGTGGATGGGGATAATCTATTAGATGACAAGTACAATATAGGCACCAAAAGCATTCCGCATGGAGCAGTTGATAAGGTCCAGGTTATTCAGAACGATCAACCTATTAAAATGATGCGCAAAAATAATATGAGTGATGATGTTGCCTTAAACCTGGTGATCAAAGATGAAGCTAAGCTTAAAATGATGGGAGATGCCACTGTTGGTGCCGGGGTCCCCAATCGATTTGATGAAAACCTAACCGCCATGTTGTTTAATAAAAAGCTAAAATTTATCAACAACATAAAAGGAAACAATATCGGCATTGATCCGGGTAGCGACCTTATTGCACATAATTTTTCTGATTATGCAAAAAAACTGGATAACGATAAACCAAACGGACTGCTATCCACAGGTGCTGCCGGAGTACCATCCCTGCCACAAAGCAGATATCTGTTTAACAAAGCTGGCCTGATTAACCTTAACAATTTATACAAGTTCAATCCAGACCTCCAGCTAAGGGCCAATATCTCCTATCTATACGACCAGAGACATCAGGAATACAATAAATTTTCGGAGACTTACCTTCCCGGTCAAACCATACGTTATACCGAAACACAAAACAATGCCATTAATCCACAAAAACTCAGGGCGCAGTTTACCCTGAATGGCAATGCGGAAAAATACTATCTGAATAACAATTTGATATTGGAATATACCCCTTTCAAAACCACATCGGATTTAATAATTAATAACGTAGCAGCCAACCAGATCCTTAAACAGAAAACTTTCGATTTATCGAACGAATTTAATTACCGAAAAAAGTTAAAATCAGAGGATGTAATCAATCTCTACTCCTATTTAAACCACACTGCTCAACCCGAAACCTTAAATATTACACCCGGGCTAAACCCTGATATTTTAAATAATGGAAACGGTTATCTTGATTTAACACAACAGATCAAACTACCAACTTGGTACACCAATAACTATGTGTCATTCGCTTTTGTAAAAAACAACTTCGTACAAACCTACAAAGCAGGCTTTAATGTGCAGCAACAGCAGCTTAATTCAGCGCTATACCGCACGCAAAATAATCAGCAAACGGAACCCGTTACAGGAAATACGGTAAATGAACTTGACTGGTTTAAAACCAAACTCTACACTGAAGCCACTTACGAGTATACCAATGATAAATTAAAGGCTGGTTTAAGCTTACCATTAAGCTACAACGACATTGACTACAGCGATACCGCTAACCAATTGCATAATAGCCTGAATAAGCTATTCATAAACCCTTCGTTTAACCTAAAATACGAAACCAGTACCGAAAATTATGTAACGGCAAACTATAGCTTCAGAAACGACCTGGGAAATATTAGCGACGTATACCGTGGTACGATTTTAAAGAACTATCGTTCATTATTTTCAAACGATGCACCAATTACCGAATCCCAAACACATAACATAGGCGCCGGTTTCAACTTTAGAAAGGCCATGCAAATGTTGTTCGCGAATTTAACGGCCAATTATAGCGACACTGAGTTGAACACCATTTCGGCCTTCAACCTGAGCAACAACATTCAGCAGAAAATTGTACTGCCGTTAAATAACCATATCCGTAACTTCTACCTTGCAGCAAATGCCAGCAAATACCTGTTTACCCTAAAAAGCACCGTAAATGCCGGCGTCAGTTATTCGCAAAGCAGATACAGTCAGCTACAGAACAATGCACTTTTACCGTTTAATACGCAAACCATAGCTTACAAAGTTGGGATTGAAGCCAAGCTGAGCGACTTCATTAACTGGTCTTACGCAGCCAACTATGCCATTACCAATAATAAAGCGATAGTAGCTAACGGGATAAAAACGAATTTTAAACAATTGAGGCAACAGTCTGCTTTAGCGATTACCACAATTAAAAATCTGTACGTAAACCTATCTGCTGAACACCTTTTCACCAGGCAATCTTCACAACCTGATTTGAAATATATTTTTGCGGATGCAAACCTGCGCTACAAATGGTTAAAAATGAAGACTGATATTGAATTTGGGATCACCAACCTCACCAATATTAAAAGGTTTGACGCCATTTACCTTTCGGCCAACTCCTTAACTACCGGAACTTATATTATCCCCGGACGGGTAGCCATGCTCAAGGCGACGTTTAATTTTTAAGATTTAATTAGCGGGAAGTACTGCAGCGCATGATCTCCCGCTGAGTTGAGATGATTAACACGGACTGTTGTTATAAGAACACTCCTGATCTGCAAACTCCCTTTGATCTGCGGGAAAATAACTGTTACGAATGCTTTTTTACTGCAGCACCTAATCTCCCGCTGAGTTGAGATGATTAACGCATATCGCTGTTTACGAACTGTCTTTATCCGTACAATCTGTTTAATCTGCGGAAAGAAGACCTCGACTAATGCTTCGTATTAATCTGGATAAACTGCCCTTTCTGATCCATTTTCAGATCCATAATCATATCGGGATTTAATTGATCAATCGCCTCTTTGCCCACTTTATTTCCGTTCAGGTAATAACCCATACTGGTGACCGAAGATTCTTTTGCACCAGGTTTATCTTTTAATGCTTCGCTGTTCTCTTTGGTATTGACAGTAGATTTCATGATAAAAATGGCCGTAACTTTTTTTCCTTTGGTACCTGCAACATTTCCAAAGCCACCTTTTGCCTGTTCAGCGAGCATAATCTGTTCAATTCTTTCATTAACTGGAACTGAGTCTGTAAAGTTGAACTGTTTGACCAAAATTCGTTTGTTTGAGCTACCGTCTGTTTTAAAATGGAATTTAAAATTGTCAACCTTTTTTTGAATCGCGGCCACTACATCTTGCTGTAAGGAATCCACACCATTACTATTCTGTTTCAGAACAAAGGTAAATCTGGCAGCGGTATCTGTTTTAGGCACCACCCGCGACATAACCTGCCTTTTTTTATTAATTTTTGATGTTATTCCGGCTTCCACAACAGCTTCAGGCTGGTGATGCGGCATCACATTAACTACTGCTTTGGTTAAAGGGGATAAACTTTTCTCTACCGCTTTTTTATCAATGGTAAAGGCAAGTGAAATGCACAGCAAAACCGGTAAAGCAAGCATATAGCGTGTTAAATTTAATTTTGATGACCGTTTGGCATTCATCATCATGATCCTCTTTTTAAGATCAGACAAGCTGAAATTATTCACAATGGCAACTGAAGCCTGTAAGTTACCTACATCCAGCAAACTATACTGATAAGCTTTTTTATCAATTCCTTTTTTTAGAATGCGGGCATCGGTAATAAACTCAAGGTTTTCGCGCACGGCCTTTTTCATCAGCCAAACGCCGGGATTGAACCAGTAAAAAACCACGCAAATTTCGGCCAGAATAATATCAACTGTATGCCATTGCTCCACATGGACTTTCTCGTGGGCCAATATATTGGGAAGATCTTCCTGCTTATGAAGTCCCGGATTGATATAAATGGTTTGCCAGAAACTAAAAGGACTTACCTCATCCGATAAAATCCTTACCTGATACTGATTTAACTTATCGGGTGAAGAATTTTGATGCATGCGGTACAACGAAATAAACTGAACCATTAACCGCAATGCCATAAGCACCAGTCCAACATAAAAGCATATCGTAAGCACCTGCCACAATAGAGGAACAGCATCCTGTTTTACCAGCTGGCTTACCTGTTGGTTCAGCCCGGGAACAAAGGCAGGCACAGATTGATGTCCGGCCAAAAAATCAGTCAGGTTAATAAAAGGATAAGCAGAAGAAAAAATAATCCCAAACAAAAGAAATGTCCTGTTGAGAGAATAGAATGTTAACCTGCGCAACACCAGGTAATAAGTGGCCGAAAACAAAATCAGCACGAGGTTAATCTTAAACAAAATGAGAAAGAAATGTGGCATAGCCTCTACTTTTCAGGGTGCTCAATTAAATTGATAATCTCTTTAAGTTCTTCGGCACTGATCTTTTTATCCTTAGCAAAAAAAGCAACCAGCTCTTTGTACGAACTTTGAAAATAATTATTAACAAAACCGCTCATAAAACGCTTTTTATACTCTATTTCTTTAACCTTTGCACTGTAGCGGTTCGCATTTGCAAACCGTTCGCTTACCAGATATCCTTTACGTTCAAGATTTTTGATAGTCGATGCCAAAGTGGTATATGGTGGTTTAGGTTCGGGCAGCACATCCATAAAATCTTTAATAAAGCCTTTTCCAACCTGCCAAACAGCCAGCATCGCTTCTTCTTCCTGCAATGTTAATTTTTCCATACTTACGAATATATCGTAAATATACGAAAACATCTTAAATAATAAAGACCTTAATCTGCTTAGATCAAGGTCTTTATTTATGATAACGAGTGAATATTTTTTCTTCTTCGCCTTTCGACTTAGGACTTCCGACTCAGGAATTCTGACTCCCGACTAAAGATTACTTAGCGCTTCTTTTTTCGGCCTGCAACAATGTTTGATCTATAACTTTTCGCATTTGTACGGCAGCATCCAATAATTTAGGATTACCATCAAAATCGCCGTAAATCACTACATGTTTTGTTTTTTCCTTGTATTTGAACAAAATATCGTAACGTGGCACTGCCATGGATTTTTCACTTTTCCTACCTATGGTATCCGGAAAATTCCAAAGTCCGATTTCATTAGCTTTACTGTGCATGTAAAGAATATCGTCGTTTTTTAAAAAGATTTTTTTCCTAACTACCGAATCGGCCCCGGTTACATACTGATACTCGCCAGTGGCCGAGTTATAGTGATTTTCTAAGGTATCTTTAATGCCCCATTTGTATTCCATTGATACAAAATCCTTTTTCCGGAAGGGTGCATTCTGGATAATCGGTTTATAATAAATGTAACAGTAAATGATCATCGGAACGATAATCGTAATGGCTAAGAATATTTTTTTTCCTCTACTTGACACTTTTTATTGAATTTTGAATGATTGAATTTTGAATTAGCACATTATTAAATAATTGAAAGCTTAAAAAGACTCTGGACTCCAGACTACCTACTCCTTCAACTCCCCTTCCCATTTACTTACTACAGCCGTTGCAATACTGTTCCCCACCACATTGGTTGCCGAACGGCCCATATCCAATAGCGGATCAATACCGATTAACAATGCCAAACCTGCTTCAGGAATATTAAAACTGGCAATGGTTCCAGCGATTACAACCAGAGATGCTCTTGGTACGCCTGCAATTCCTTTACTGGTTAACATCAAAATCAACAGCATCGAAATTTGTTGCTCAAAACTTAAATGAATGCCATAAGCCTGGGCTATAAATAACGAAGCAAAGGTCATATACATCATCGATCCATCTAAATTGAATGAATAACCCAAAGGCAGTACGAAACTTACAATTTTATCCTTGCAGCCGAAACGCTCTAAAAGCATCATGGTTTTGGGATAGGCTGCTTCGCTGCTAGCCGTGCTAAAAGCTAAAAGTGCAGGCTCTTTCATATCGTTTACCAAACGGAAAATCCGTTTTTTCAATATCAGGAACCCCAGAAAGATCAATACTCCCCACAAGATGATTAAACCAAAGTAAAATTCCCCAATAAAAATGGCATAAGTATTCAGCACGCTTAAACCCTGTTTGGCAACAATAGCCGTCATGGCACCAAATACGGCAAGCGGGGCAAAGTTCATTACATAGCCTGTCATCTTCAGGATCACGTGCGCAATGGCATCAAACGCTTTGATTACAATCTGTCCCATATCACCAATAGCTGCTGTAGCCACCCCAAAAAACAAAGAGAATACTACAATCTGTAAAATCTCATTGGTAGCCATTGATTCGGCAATACTTTTCGGAAATACATGCGCTATAAAATCCTTAACACTCATGGCTGCCTTCTGGATCCCGGTATCAACCAGATGATCGGGCAATGATAACTTCATGTGCTTACCAGGTTCAAACAAATTTACCAGGATCATCCCTAACACAAGCGACATTAACGACATGGTTAAAAACCAACCCAATGTTTTACCTCCTATACGGCCAACAGCTTTGATATCGCCTACTTTTGCTACTCCAACAACCAGTGTAGTAAATACTAACGGGGCAACAATCATTTTAATGAGGCGTAGAAAAATGTCACTTAACAGGGTAAAAAACTCCAGTTTTTTCTCCCTGATGGTCTCGTTTTCTTTTTTGATTTTAGCGGCAGCCTTTTTATCTGCTTTAAGCTGGGTATAAACCGCGCTCGTGGTATCAGTTGATTTTGCAATATTAACTTCTATGCTTTTAACCCTGGCGTCAGCATTCAGGATGTTCTGGTTGTAAACATTAATAGCATTTACGTTTAAAAAATACCCCAATGCAATTCCTGCAATCAGCGCTATAAAAATAAAAAGCGTGAGTCTGTTTTTCTTCATGAATAAAAAAGTTTGTGGCAACTTAATTCGGTAAAACTACGATATTTACGGCTTGTAACCAATTTTGATATCTGGAGGCTTCAAAAATATATTATTTTGGAATTCCTGTGTAACAAAAAATGTGTATCAACATCTAAAACGCAACGACAGCCCCTAAATGGAACAAAAAGACAAGTTATTCAAGCAGATCTTCGATTCGAATTCCAAAAAAATATTCCATTTATGTTATGGTTATACCGGCGATACCGACGCCGCAAATGATCTTCTACAGGAAACTTTTTTAAAGGTCTGGCAAAATCTCGATAAATTCCGCAATAAATCTTTGATTTCAACGTGGATTTATCGTATCGCAGTAAATACCTGTTTAACTTACCTGAGATCGGAAAAAAGACAGGCAAAAGATGAGTTAACGGATAACATTATCGAAAATAAAGTGGAAGAATTTTCGGAGAAAAACGAACAGGTAGCCTTGCTTTATAAATGTATTTCTAAACTTGAAGAGAATGACCGTTTAATTATTACCATGGTACTGGATGAACTGCCATATCACGAAATTGCCGACATTTCAGGTATTAGTGAAGGCAACTTAAGGGTAAAAATTCATCGTATTAAACAAAAATTAACAGAATTATATAGCCAGTATGCAAGCGTTTGATCAAATACAGGAGTTGTGGCAAAAACACGAGGTAGAAGTTAAGGTTTCTGCTGACGAAATGTTGCAACAAGCGAAGAAAGAAGTAAATGGATTAAAGCTGAAATCGGCCTTAAATATTGGGGGTATGCTGCTGTCTTTCATCGCCATTGCTGCCCTATGGATATTTTTCCATTTCGAATCGTGGACCACGCACGTAGGGATCAGCATTACCATTATTGCCATTGGTGTGTATACCTTAATCCTTTACCGGGACTACCGTTTAATTGCAAAAAATGATTTCACCGCCCATCCGAATGAATTTTTAAACACCTTAAAAACCTATCAGTTAAATCGTTACAAACTATACAACTCACTTTACTGGTTTTATGCTATAGCCCTTTCCTTAGGTTTAATATTTTATTTTGTAGAAATACTGGCATACTTTAGCACCATACAGAAAGTGGTTGCCATCGGTTTAACAGCATTGTGGATTATTTTCTGCTCAACCATTTTACGCAAAGCTGTAATAAAAAGAGAAAAAGAGCGGATTGCCTTGCTAATCGAAAAATTCGAGCGGATTAGCGGCCAGATTTCTACTCCCGAATAATTTTAGGCACGGTTTTTTCGTAGTAAAATTTGACACACAAATCCTGATGATTTGACCGGCCTGAATGGCAATTAAAAATCAGGCTACGATACCGTTGAAAAAATTATGGCATTGAAAAAACTGATCATTCCGATATTATTATTGCTATTGCTGCCTTTCTCTTTTGCGTTTAGACAGGATTTTACCCAGCCCGTACAACTGAACTGGGAAACTTATTTTAAAGGCAAAGCTGATGAACGTTCGCCGTTTATTGCCTTAACAGCAATGACATGGGAATATAGTTACAACAGTACTATATATCGAAACCGTGTAGTGATTAAGCTTAAAAATGAAGTGCGGATTGATAAAAACCGTTCCTGGGTAAAGTGGGATAAGATTAAAGATCCTGAAGTAAGGGCGAGCTTATTGCACCACGAACAGGGACATGTAAATATTCAATACATTTTGCTTTCTGAAGCTGAAAGGGTGCTAAAAAACCGGAATTATTCCGTTAGCAACTATAAAGCCCAGATAGCCGAACTGGCCAACCAGATCAGCAGTTATTTCGACACCATGCAACGTAATTACGATGAGGAAACCGAACATGGCAGCAACCACAAAATGCAGGCCCGCTGGGACCGGATTATTGAGGATAAAATGGAGGAATCGAGAACGGCTACATTAGCGCTGCAGAAATAATAATTTCGGGATAAATATAATGGCCCCAACGACTAAAGCTAAACCTGCAGCAACCAAAACCGCAGCAGCGGCCAGGTCTTTTACGATTTTAATTTTAGGATGAAAACCCGGCGAAACCACATCAGCAAGCTTTTCAATGGCAGCATTTAAAATTTCGGCAACAATAACGGCCGAGATAACCCCCAAAATGGATATCCATTCTAAAGCAGAAAGTTTAAGGTAAAAAGAAAGGCCAATAGCAATAACTGATGCAAAAAAATGGACCCTCCCATTATGATCATTGAAAAAAAAGAGTCTTAAGCCCTGAAAAGCATATTTAAAACTTTTAAGTCGATTGATAATGGAAAATTTTTCGTTGTTCATTTTTTATTAAAATCCGTCATCCTGAATTCAGTTCAGGATCCGATGATATAATAGATGCTGAAACAAGTTCAGCATGACAATTATTATAGTGTTCGTCATTCGATAGCTATCCGATCTAGCGCATGCGGGAATCTTAAAAACACTTGCATTAAGATTCCCAATCAAGTTGGGAATGACGATCTCTAGAGGGACACTATCTACTTAAAATTTATCTGTCAATCACATTGATTTTATACAATAAATTATTCTTCAAGAGGATATAGTGCATGATGTGTCATCTCCTTAGCATAGCGGAGTGGAGAGATCTAAGTCAAGGAAGATTTCTCAACTACGTTGCACTTCGCTCGAAATGACGGATACATCGATACCCTTACTTCACCTCGCTTGTCGAAAAACTGTTACCGCTTAACCTGTACTGGTAAGTTTTGGTGATGGTTTTAGTACTATCTCCGCTATCCTTTATAGGAAACGAACGAAAAAGGTCGCCATTTTTGATAAAAAATTTATCATCACCTCTATAACCTTTCTTTTGACCGGCGTTTAACGAAGGAAAACTGATTTTATTAAAATCGCCGCCCGCATATTCAAATACATTGAGATCGGAAACTGTTTTTTTACTCAACAGCTGTATATATAATTCCGGATTTCCATCATTATCCAAATCCATATTCCAGGCGTCGGTAATAATACCTTTGCGATCAACAGCTGCCGACCGGTAATGATTATGGATCGAATCAGACATTAAAATCTGGTAACCGCCAATAGAATCGACACCTTTACCCCAGCTTAAGATTTCAAAATTTAATCCGGGTTTTACTTCAATATCCTTATAAAAACGAAAAGGATTTTGCACTTTTACGGTTTCAGTTCTAATTTCTTTTGGCTTCTCTTCGCTGCATGCTAAACAAAACAGCATCCCCGTAATGCACAGGAGATGCTGTAATGTATATTTCTGTAATTTCATTTTAGTTTGGGATATTTTGGTTGTCCCAAATTAAGGATTTTAGCCTATCAAAGCAATTTATTTTTATTTCTTCACCTCTGCTTTAACTTCAGGGGCACCGTTATTTAAAACTGTTTCGGTAGTTACACTTCTTCTACCGCTTGGGGCAATAACAATGGTTTTTAAAACCCTCTTCTCTCCTTTCGGAACCGTGATTTTTACAGGACCGTTGTATAAAAAAGCGTTTTCCGAAGGGCGCGATAGATCAATTGAATAATAAATCTTGCTTCCTAAAACCGGTGCTTTTAAATCAATGGTAAATTCACCGCCCGTTAAAGGTTGATCACTTAGGCCAATTGGAGTTGGTACCCAAAAGTTGATCCCCATTTTATCCAGGCGGGCCAAATGCACCGGTAAACGCTCTTCGCTAAAGTTTTTTAAATCTTTGCGCTCAACCGGCGACCACGCAATTTCTGCTAAAGCCAATAGGCGTGGGAAGGCATGATTTTCGGCTTTTGCAGTAGTTTTAATATACTCTGTCCACATATTGGCCTGTACGCCTCTAATATATTTTCGCTGATCGGCAGTAAGCACTTTTGGAATCGGATCATAAGCATATATTTTTTGGTACGGCGCAAAACCACCAATGGTAACCGGCTCATCAGGAGAATTAGATTGTTTGTGATCGATATACAAACCCATTGAACCAGGTGTCATGATTACATCATGATTTTGTTGTGCCGCAGCAATACCGCCATCTTCCCCCCTCCAGCTCATTACTGTAGCATTTGGTGCCAAACCACCTTCTAAAATCTCATCCCAGCCAATAATAGAACGGCCTCTGCCATTTACATGTTTCTCTATTGTCTGAATAAAATAGCTTTGTAATTCATGCTCGTCCTTTAAGCCTTTTTCTTTCATTAAAGCCTGGCAAAACGGCGATTCTTTCCAATAGGTTTTTGGCGCTTCATCGCCACCGATATGGATATATTTTGAAGGAAAAATATCGATTACTTCATCAAGGATGTTATTCAGCATGGTAAAAGTATTGGCCGATGGGACGAAAATATCATCAAAAACACCCCAGGTTTGCTGTACTTGCTTGCCTTTTCGACTACCTGCCCAAGGCGTTTTATCGCTGATAAAAGTATCGCGATCAGGGAAACAGCTCAATTCCGGGTATGAAGCAATAGCGGCAGATGCGTGACCGGGCAATTCAATTTCTGGGATTACGGTGATGTATTTAGCAGCAGCGTATTTAACAATTTCTTTGGCTTCTTCCTGTGTGTAGAAACCTTTAACCGGCGTCAGGTAATTTCCATTACCCGGATAATTGCCTATGATGGTACCATTACGCGATGAACCGATTTCGGTGAGTTTAGGGTATTTTTTTATTTCCAATCTCCAGCCCTGATCATCAGTTAAATGCCAGTGAAAAGTATTGATTTTATAATAAGCCAGCTGATCAATATATTTTTTGATAAAAGAAACCGGAAAAAAATGACGACTTACGTCCAGCATTGTTCCACGATAGGCAAAACGTGGATAGTCATTGATACTAACCGAGGGAATGGTAATTTTATCGGCAGCTTTATCTGGCATCATCTGCATAGCCGATTGAACGGCATAAAACAACCCCGCACCTTTTCCGGTTAAAACAATCTGTTTCGGGGTAACTTTAATGGTATACCCTTCAGCTGGCAATTGATCCGCACCTACAGATGTTAAAATAATGGCCTTTTGGTTAGGTTGGGTAATTTTAGTTTCGCGCAGGGCGAAGCCTGCCTTGTTCACCACAAAAGCATTTAATAAATCAGCCATCTTTGCTCCATCAATGCTTTGATTGACTAAAACTGTGGTTTTATCCAATTCAAAACTTCCACTTGCCCTCGTAATGGCTACCGGTGCAGGTATAATGCCCATATTAGGATCGCGCTGCGCAAATGCACCTGTACTGATTAATACTCCAATAAAAACCGATAATGCTTTGTTCATTTTTTGTATTGATTTATAGCTTAAACTAATTATTTGAACCAAGATAGAGATTATGGAGAAATTACAAATCCCACATTCTTGTTACAATACAGATCAACCGTTTGACTACACTGCAAAAGAACATAAATTCTTAGCATGAAGAAGTTGTTATATGGATTTTAAGAAAGCCGGGAACCTGGATTGCTTAGCAAAGCCAAATTTATGTAGTGATATTGCCAAGGGACAGATCTCTTCATTTCGCTGAATTTTCGTAGATAATGACTACTTTTTTGTCAAACGTAGGAGAACTAATTAAAAACCTCGCTATTAAAAATGAATAGCAGCAGGAACCTTAGTACTTAAACCTGATCCGATCGCTATCGGATGTAATGGAAGCATGCAAACGAGGTACGAGTGCGGACTTGTAATGAAAAGCAGGACGAACTTTAAAAAGCACTACTAAAATTGCTTTCCAAAAAACATTAACCAAAAAAAATAACTCTACCGATAGATCTCTCCATTTCACTGCGTTTCAGTCTAGATGACGATTCTATCTTAGGTTTAGGTAATATGGCCAGCTGAACTATTTTGAGGCAGCCGTTATAAAAAAAGAGAAACCATTGCTGATTTCTCTTTATTAAAATATTTTGAAATTACGCTTAAGCTTCTACGGGATGCTCTTTAGCAGCCAAATACCTTTCGGCATCAAGTGCAGCCATACAACCAGAACCTGCAGCGGTTACTGCTTGTCTGTAATACATGTCCTGCACATCACCACAAGCAAAAACACCTTCGATATTGGTTAAAGTAGAACCTGGTTTAGTGGTTAAATAACCCGTCTCATCCATATCCAACTGTCCTTTAAAAATATCTGTGTTCGGTTTATGGCCAATAGCCACAAAGAAACCTTCAACAGCAATATCAGATTCAACACCTGTTTTGTTATTGATTACTTTTACTGCTGTTACATTTTTACCGTTACCCAAAATTTCCTGCGTTTCGGTGTTGTAGTGTACAATAATGTTAGGAGTAGCTAACACGCGGCTAACCATTGCTTTTGATGCCCTGAATTCATCGCGGCGAACCAGCAAATGTACTGTTTTACAAAGTTTGGCTAAGTAAGTTGCTTCTTCCGCAGCGGTATCACCGGCACCTACAATGGCTACATCCTGACCTTTGAAGAAGAAACCATCGCAAACGGCACAGGCAGAAACACCGAAGCCATTGTATTGTTGTTCGCTCGGTAAACCCAACCATTTTGCGGTAGCACCTGTTGCAATAATTACAGTATCAGCAGTAATGGTTTTAATTTCGTCAACCACCACTTTATGAGGGGTTGAAGAGAAATCTACCGAGCTTACATAACCGAAACGGATATCGGTTCCGAAACGTTCGGCTTGCTTACGGAAATCTTCCATCATTTCGGGCCCCATAATTCCTTGCGGGTAGCCAGGGAAATTTTCTACATCTGTAGTTTGAGTAAGCTGTCCGCCAGCTTGCATACCAGTATACATGATTGGTTTTAAATCAGCTCTGGCAGCATAAATTGCAGCAGTATAACCCGCCGGACCTGAACCTATAATTAAACACTGGACGTGTTCGTTTTCTTGTGACATTATATAATATGTTTGAAATTCATTAATCGTAGCGCAAATTTAATGCTTTAAATAATTGTTAACAAGCACACATTGTCAACATAGTTTACTTATTAACATGTTGTTCGATAGGCAAAGTCAACGGCTTTAAACCAAATACTAAGTTGTTAAATAAGATCTAAACATTTAAATAATTCCACGTGCTGTTGTTAAACTAATTGCTTTCAGCAAAAAATTCTGGAGTTAAATAAAATATAGTATCAATAAAATATAAAATTCTATCTTTTGACAATACGTTTTCATCATGTAAATCTTCTAAAAGAATACCCAAACTGCGGTTTACATAGTCATGATTTCGGTTATTCTCGAATAAATTATAAGATAAAAACTGTTTAACTGCATTCAAATCAGCAACTTCTGTTGATTTAATAAATTCTTGCTTAATTACGGCATAGAGTATTTCGTTAATAACTTTAAAACCCAATAATTCGTAAGCGGAAGATTTAAAAAAATAATTATGAATAAGCAAACTATTAAAGTAATCAAACCAAGATTCATAAAATATTGAATCATTAATTTTAATTACATGAAAATCATCATAATAATAGACTCTTTGCTCTGCTCCGGCGCTAATAAATTTATCTTCAGAAATTTCGGCCGAATAAAATAGATCTTCTTTTAGGGCAAAGTTAATCAGATTGACTTTTTCTTCACTTTTGAAATGCTTTTGTTCTTTAGATCTGAGGCCTGTTTTCTCATTTCTTCTAAGGAAATTTTGCACTTTTTTGAGTTGGCTTGTTGAGCCAATTGATCCATCTCCAATAATGATATTTTGTAATTCTTTTTAATATTCTTCATTAAAATGGTGTGTACAAAGATACTAATAAAATTCTAATCATACTTCTAGCATTGATTCTTCTTACCGCTATCATCTTCAAAGAAGTTATCGCATTTTAAGTCTGAATTACTCCGACACTAAATTTTTTGGTAATCGGTGATTGATTGGCTGCCTCAATGCCCATCGAAATGACCTTTCTGGTTTCAAGTGGATCGATAATGCCGTCAACCCAAAGTCGCGATGCAGCATAGTAAGGCGTAGTCTGGCTATCATATTTATCGGTTATCTCTTTCAACAGCTCGGCTTGTTTTTCTGGCGTAATCAATTCACCTTTGGCTTTTAAAGATGCTTCCTGAATTTGCAAAAGGGTTTTAGCGGCCTGTGAGCCTCCCATCACGGCAATTTTTGCGGTAGGCCATGCGTAAATTAAACGCGGATCATAGGCTTTACCGCACATGGCATAGTTACCGGCACCATAAGAATTGCCCAACACGATTGTAAATTTAGGCACTACCGAATTGGCAACGGCATTAACCATTTTGGCCCCGTCTTTAATGATACCGCTATGTTCAGAGCGACTGCCTACCATAAAACCAGTCACATCCTGCAGAAAAACCAAAGGGATTTTTTTCTGGTTACAATTCATGATAAAACGGCTTGCCTTGTCGGCACTATCCGAATAGATTACCCCGCCGAACTGCATCTCCCCTTTTTTCGATTTCACCACTTTACGCTGATTGGCCACAATACCTACGGCCCAGCCATCAATACGGCCTAAACCACAAACAATACTTTGTCCGTAGCCTTTCTTATATTCTTCGAATTCGGATCCATCAACCAAGCGGTTAATAATATCCATCATTTCGTAAGGTTTATCTCGGTTTTCGGGGAAAATGCCGTACAATTCCTCTTCTTTTTCTTTTGGTTTAACTGGGGTAATACGATCGAAACCAGCAATTTGAGGAGCACCCAGCATACTCATGATGTTTTTAATGCTATCTAAACAGGCCTGATCGTTGGGATGTTTGTAATCGGTAACACCTGAAATTTCGCAATGTGTAGTTGCACCGCCTAACGTTTCGTTATCTACTTCCTCGCCTATGGCCGATTTAACGAGATAAGATCCCGCTAAAAATACCGAGCCAGTTTTATCTACAATCATGGCTTCATCGCTCATAATGGGTAAATAGGCACCTCCTGCAACACAAGCGCCCATAATGGCCGAAATCTGTACTATTCCCTCCGAAGACATGATGGCATTGTTGCGGAACATCCTGCCGAAATGCTCTTTATCGGGAAAAATTTCATCTTGCATGGGCAGGTAAACACCAGCACTGTCAACCAAATAAATTACCGGCAAGCGGTTTTCCATGGCAATTTCTTGTGCACGAAGGTTCTTCTTGGCTGTCATCGGGAACCAGGCACCTGCTTTTACGGTCGCATCATTAGCCACAATCATACATTGCCGGCCACTCACAAAACCAATGCCACACACCACGCCAGCCGAAGGACATCCCCCCTGCTCGGCGTACATGCCATCAGCAGTAAAGGCTCCGACTTCTAAAAAATCAGAATCTTTATCAATCAAATAGGCAATCCGCTCACGGGCCAGCAGCTTACCCTTTTCTTTTTGTTTTGCAGCATTTTTTTCGCCACCGCCCTGGTATACTTTTTTAAGTCTGGTTTTCAGTTCGTACACCAACTGCTTATTTACATCCTCATTTTTATTGAATTCGATATTCATGGAGGCAATTTAAATTTAATTTTAGAAAAATGGTATTGACCAAAATGGTTTCTGGTCTAGCACCTGGTTTAACTACAAAGGACGCCATTTTTTTAACTGCAAAGAATACGTGAAGTGTTTTAAATACAGAGATCAAAGAGAAAAAGTACAGAGGAAACAAAGCTGGGTTTAGTATTTTAGTATTTTCTGTGCTTTGGTCGCTTTTTAACCGCAAAATACATTAGTGATTTAACACAGAGATCACAAAGAAAAAGCACAGAGGTCACAAAGTTGAGTTTAGCATCTCCGTGTTTTCCGTACTTCCGTCGCTTTTTTAACCGCAAAGTGCGTTAAGTGTTTTAATACAGAGAGCACAAAGAGCAAAAGGGTATATATGTATATTTTGAAACGCTAAGTTTTAATCACAGAGATTACTAGAAAAGACCCTAAGAATAAAAAAGCTATTATGGCTCGGACCACTTTGTGTAAAACTCCGTGGGCTCTGTGGTAAATTGTCTTTTTATTCTTGATAAACCACGCCATTTATCTTTATTTTTTGATATTTCTCTGCCCAGCCTTTACCTTTTATATATTTTACCTGTGTGGGGTGGCCTTTTAAATTCGGATGATAAATCGGATCAAACGAGAAAGTGATTTCTTGATCTGATTTTTGAACTACAGTTACTTCGTTATCATTTTCATCTTTTTCACCTGTGGTGAAAAACTTATCGCCTTTCTTTGCAGAAAAATCTGCTCTGATGTATGTTTTCAAAGGACTATCGGGATAGCCCTCGATCAATCTGTTATGCTCATCTATCCTTAAGTAGACGGTGCTGACTGCATCGCCTCCTACCAAAGAATAGAACTTATAAAAAAGCTTGTTATTAATCCGAACGCTATCCTGAATTTCGGTATAGGATTGCGCATTCATGTACCATAAATTACCAATCTGCATCGGTAAATAGGAATCAGCTGCCAATTGCTGCTCTTTATTGGTTTGACAGGACAGGATAATCAGGCTAATAAAAATGTAGCCCAGGGATTTCTTGCTTTGGATCATAAGCGAATCTGTTTCTTATTTAACCATTAAATATAAACAATCCGCTCCGCAATCAATAATTAGCTTATAAAATGATACAAGAAAACGACCTCTCCGCTAAATGCAGGTTTTTTCTGGCCTTCAATTTCCATTTCGATAGCCATATTAACTTTGGTTACACCACGGAGATTGATAATTGAAGCCAGTTTAGCTTTTAATCTTACCTTACTGTTTACGGTTACGGCCTGTGCAAACCTTAAACTTTCTATCCCATAATTGATCTCCATTTTTAAGTTCTGGATATCAACAATTTCTTTCCATAGATACGGGATTAACGAAAGCGTTAAATAACCGTGCGCTATAGTTGCCTTAAAAGGGCCTTCATTTTGTGCTCTTTCCTCATCAACATGAATCCACTGATGATCTAATGTGGCATCGGCAAATTTGTTAATCTGTTCTTGTGTAATGGTATGCCACGAAGAAACTCCTAATTCTTTGCCCAGGTATTGTTCAAATTCTGCGTGCGAAGTGATAATTTGCATTTGGTATGTATGTTTGGCGCCAGGCGTTTTGCGTATGGCGGATTGATAATTTCTTAGTCTTAATTGATGCTCCCTAATTGATACTTCTCCTAACTCAAATTTCTTTCTCTGAACCAAACCTCATCTGGAATAGCTGAAAAATCATCCATTTTATGAATTAAAGTTTCGGCGTCAGCTTCATTAAATACTAAATCCCGATTGGCTGGCTTCAGAAATTTACTTTTCACCATCATATCCATTTGGGCAAACAAGGGATCGTAAAAACCATCCACATTCAATACACCGATCGGTTTATGGTGCAGACCGAGCTGTAACCAGGTTAATACTTCAAAAAATTCCTCCAATGTACCAAATCCGCCAGGTAATATTATAAAACCATCGCTCAAATCAGCCATTTTCTGTTTTCGCTGGTGCATATTTTCGGTCACCAGCATTTCTGTCAAACCCTGGTGTCCAACTTCCTTATCCATTAAAAATTGAGGAATTACCCCTGTAACCAGGCCGCCCAATTCCAGCACATCATTGGCTATTAGTCCCATTACACCAACACTTCCTCCTCCATAAACCAATCTGATCTGTTGTTTTACCAGTGTTTCTGCCAACTGCTTTATTGCATCACGCAAAGTTGCATCCCCATTAAAGTTTGAGCCGCAGTACACACAAACGGAATTAAGCTTATTCATTCATTAAAAAATTTACCGAAGTTAAGATTTTATCTGCTTTCCATAAATTTTTATTCTGCACAACTTTTAGCAGCATGTAAAATATTAAGTTGCTATCAGATTTTTTTTTTAAAGACCATTGGTTTTGCTAAATAAAGCTGTTTGGAGAGAAAACCCTTACAGCAGCGAGAACTCGAAACGGAAAGCAGGACCGACTTTAACATGAAATACTGCCATCGCTTTTCAAACCACATTGAGCACTCAAATAGTTAAGCAGTTATTTATTCCAATAAAAAAGGAGTGGGATTACACCACTCCCTGCTAACCAAATATAAGAGAGAAAAAATTAATTAGAATGCATAACGGATTGTTCCACCGTAAGTTCTCGGATCGCCCAATACACCGGCGTATAAACCGGAGTTTCCTGCTGCAGCCTGTAACTGCTCATAATAATTTTTATTGGCGATGTTTCTGCTCCAAACAAACAACGAAAACTTATCGGATTTGAAGCCCAGCCTGGCATTAAATAGAGCGTAACCTTTAACAACCAGTACGCTTGATGGGGTAGGATTTGAAGAATATTCTGAACGGTAACTCGCATCACCGGCGATGAAATAGCGTCCCGCTCTGGTGGACAGATTACCAGGTGTACTCAGCTCTGAACCGCCTGAAATATTCCATTTAGAGATACCAGGCAACCTACCGCCGGAAGCATCTTTAAAGGCAACCTGGGTAGCCAAGCCGTTGATCACCTCGGTATGTCCGGTTTCTTCTAATGGTAGCGGTGCATTGGTAAATCTTACGTATTTACCATCAAGATAGGCCAGGGCAGCATTTAAAGTTAAAAAACGTTCCAGTTGATAAGTACCGTCTATTTCCAGGCCCTTTACCCTCACCTTTTCGGCATTTGATAAATAACCTCTGTTTACGCCCAGCTGTGGCGATTGCACATTGGTCTGATAATCTTTAATGTCCGTATTAAATAAACTGATATTGACAATGGCACCTTTGAGCGGCTTCGTTTTCGCACCGAGCTCATAATGCTGAACGTATTCCGGTTTAACAACAGCTACAGATAAATCTGCTGCTCCTGTTGAGGTAGTTGGCAAACCGCCTACGTTAACACCCACCGGTTTGTAAGCGGTAGAAAAAGTTCCGTAAACATTTAAGTTATGGCTTGGGCGATAAGAAACGGTGAAGTTACCAGATAAATTGTTGTTATCTACCTTAGTAGAGAACTGCTGATTAGCATATACGGCTGCTTTGAGTGCTAATAGTGTCGCATCGGTAGTTTGTAAACCTCCATACGTTACCCGATCATAATCAACATCTTTTTTATCATAGGTATACCTTAAACCTGGCAATACATGCAGGTTTTTTAAAACTTCCCAGTCAACCTGCGCAAAAACTGCCGCACTTAACGATTTAATAACAGAGTTGGTTTTAATACCAAAACCGTCCAATAAACCCGGTGTGGAGTATAAAGCCTGACTACCGGTATTGCTGGTTTGTACAAAACGCCATTGATCTTTACCTACTTCTTCTGTTTGTGCCAAACCTTTTAAATTCTGACCCAGAAAATAAACGCCCACTACCCCACTTAATTTCTCGGTAATATTGCCTGCGTACCTGACTTCCTGAGAGTATTGATCGTGACGTGAATTGCCCTGAGATTTGGTCAATGCTGCCACCTCAGAAAAATCCCTGTCGTTGGTGGGATCCCAGTTCCAGAATCGCCAGGCCGTAGTTGATGTAAGTGTTCCATTCCCAATTTTATAATCAACATTTAACGAGATCCCGCCGATGGATTGGTTATGTCTCCAAGGCGTATTGGTATTGATTTCTCTTGAAAAAGGATCTATTTTAGGTTGTTGATAGCCTAAATCAGAAATAATTCTGGCATATTGGCGGTACGCACTTCTTTCGGTTGTAGTAACGCCGGCAATTACCAATGGGTAACCTGCCGGATGCTGAATGCTTACATCGCCACTTAACAACACCTGCAATTTTTCGGAAGGGGTATAATATAACTGACTTTTCAGTCCGAGGTTGTTCTGTCCGCTATACCTGCGTTCTTCCCTGGTATTCCAGATGGTACCATCACGTTGCGTACCCGAAATTGAGATTTTTGCAGCAAGGTCTTTTGCCAGTGCACCAGAAACTGATGTTTTGGCCTGAATAAAATTATAATTCCCGACACTCAATTCTATTTTTGCGCCCGGCGTTAAAGTGGGTTTGCTCGTGGTAATGTTAAAAGCACCAGCCGTGGTATTTTTGCCAAATAAGGTACCTTGAGGACCACGTAAAATTTCGATCTGATCAATATCAAGAAAATCGGTAGAAGTAGCGGCCGGGCGGGCATGATAAACGCCGTCTACATAAAAACCTACGCCAGGATCAATACCATCATTGGTTAAACCAAAGGTAGAACCTAACCCCCTGATGTTTAAGGTAGTGTTCCTCGCATTCGAGGCGTACAACTGTACCGAAGGGACCAATTCCTTTAAACGGTTCACGTTAAATGCACCTGCATTTTCGGCTGAACGTCCACCAATAACGGTAATTGGGATCGGTACATCCTGTAAAACCTCCGAACGCCTTCTGGAAGTTACCACAATTTCATCAAGCAATGCATTTTCCACCAAAACCAATTCTATTGGCGTATTGTCAACTTTTAGTATCTGAAAATCCTGTGGTTTATAACCTACAGCGCTGACCTGAAGGTAGAAAGGTGTTTCCTGTTTTACATTGATGCTAAAAGCGCCGTTTTCATCGGCTACCACAGCCTGGTTGGTTCCCCTTACCTTTATCGTTGCGTTGGCGATAGTAGTACCGTTGGTTGTTTTAATAATTCCTGTAACCGGACTTTGGGCAAAAGCAAATCCCGCCGAGATTAAAAATGAAAATAAAAAAAGTAAAGTTTTGTTCATAATGGTGTGAATGGTTGGTTTAAGCATTATTGATTAATGAGGTACTTGCGAATGTGTGACTACTAATTCCAGAAGGCTACAACAGCTATGAGAACACGTTTTTCGACTGATTTTCATATTATTATATAAAATCTATAGATTTAGTAGGCAAATATATTAAAAAATATCAACTGCCAAATTTTATTTCGTGATTTTATAAAATAGACCTATAGGTTTATCATAAAAGATCCTGAAATAAATCCGATAGCTATCGGATCAGGATGACGATTAGCCCCAAAAAAAACGGGGCGATCGTAAACCGATGCCCCGTTTTTTTATTCTTCAAATATTTGAGTATTTATTAACCTTATACCCTAATCCCCATACCCCAAACCTTATCTAGTATAATTTGGTGCTTCTTTGGTAATGGTGATATCATGCGGGTGACTTTCGCGCATACCTGCAGCAGTAATCTGTACAAACTGCGCTTCCTGTAAGGCTTCAATACTGGCTGCTCCACAATAGCCCATACTTGCACGTAAACCACCAATATATTGGTACATTACTTCAGCAAGGGTGCCTTTAAACGGCACGCGACCAACAATACCTTCAGGAACCAGTTTTTTAATGTCATCTTCCACATCCTGGAAATAACGGTCTTTAGAACCTTGCTCCATCGCTTCAATCGAACCCATTCCACGATATGATTTAAATTTACGTCCTTCGTAAATAATGGTTTCACCTGGCGATTCTTCTACTCCTGCAAATAAAGAACCTGCCATCACGGTGCTTGCACCTGAAGCAATCGCTTTTGCAATATCTCCTGTATGTTTAATTCCACCATCTGCAATAACAGGTACTCCTGTGCCTTTTAGTGCTTTGGCACATTCGTAAACAGCATATAATTGAGGAACACCAACTCCGGCAATGATCCTGGTGGTACAGATAGAACCGGGACCAATACCAACCTTAACGGCATCTGCACCGGCATCTGCTAAAAACTTGGCAGCTGCACCTGTAGCAATATTGCCGACGATCACCTGTAAGTCAGGATACTTTGCTTTAACTTCTTTTAATTTATCTACTACCCCTTTGGTATGGCCATGAGCTGTATCGATCGTAATGACATCAACACCAGCATGCACCAAAGCATCAACACGTTGTAAAGTATCAGCAGTTACCCCCACCGCAGCGCCTACTCTCAAACGGCCATGCTCATCTTTACAGGCTACCGGGTAATTTTTAACTTTTGAAATATCTTTAAAGGTAATTAACCCGCTTAAGTAACCATCTTTGCTCACAACTGGAAGTTTCTCAATTTTATGGTTCTGAAGAATTTCCTCTGCCTGAACCAAGGTAGTTCCTTCCGGAGCAATGATTAAATTTTCTTTGGTCATTACTTCAGAAATTGGCCGCTTCATATCCTTTTGGAAACGTAAGTCCCTGTTTGTGATAATGCCAACCAGTTTATTATCGCTACTTACCACCGGAATACCACCTATTTTATGCTCCTTCATGATCTTGAAGGCATCAGCAACCACAGCTGTTTCCAATAAAGTTACGGGATCTTTGATCATACCGCTTTCCGAACGCTTAACCTTGCGTACTTCGGCAGCCTGTCTATCGATCGTCATGTTTTTGTGTAACATGCCTATCCCGCCATTCTGCGCAATGGCAATCGCCAGTTCAGCTTCGGTTACGGTATCCATCGCAGCAGAAATCAATGGAACATTAAGTTTGATTTTTTTTGTTAGAAAAGTGGTTGTATTTACTTCACGGGGCAGAATTTCAGAGTATGCGGGTACCAATAGTACATCATCATACGTTAAACCTGTGGCAATAAACTTTGTGGAATCGAGTTGCATAGCAAATAAATTAGGATTTATTATTTGCCAGGCAAAGATACGAAAATCGAACGGAAATTAAAGCGTAAAGTTAAAAATGCTTAAATATTGAGTTCTTCTGACAATTACATCAATCAGATTAACGAGAATGATGCGGCTGATTTAGTCTGATTGGCACCGAAAAAATTTTAAATAATTCGGATAATTATGATATAATTGCACCAACCAAAAAACTAATTTTATACATGCAGAAAAATGCTCTCAGATTTCTGACTCTAATGCTATGCTTTGGAGTGAGTACCCTTTATGCCCAAAACAATCCACCCGTAAAAAGAGAATTCAAGTTTGGTAAAATTGCACCGGCAGAATTCGAAGTAAAAGCTTCGGGCCAAGACTCTTCAGCCTCCGCTATAAAGCTGTTTGATGTTGGCGATTGCTATTTCGAATATAGCAATAACGGCGGTTTTATTTATGTTTTTGAACGACACATCCGTTATAAAATTTTAAATAAAAACGGCTATGATCTGGCTAACTTCAATGTTGAACTTTATAAAAGCAGTAATTCTGCAAAAGAAGACCTCAGTTTTATGGATGCTGCGACCTATAATATGGTTGATGGCAAAATAATGACCAGCAAACTAAATAAAGATGCCAAGTTTACCGAGGCATTCAACAAAAACTATATAATCAAAAAATTTGCGTTGCCCAATGTTAAGGAAGGATCGATTATTGAGTTTAAGTACAAGATCAAATCAAATTTTATCTTTACGTTGCGCGGCTGGAGGTTTCAATCCAGTGTTCCAACACTTTGGTCGGAATATAATATAAGAATACCAGAATACTTTAATTACAAAATCAACAGGAGTGGCTACTATGAGGTTGATCATCCGGTTCACGAAAGTGTAAATGCGACTTATTTACCAGGTGTAAATTCAAATGCAATTTATGACAAATATTGTGTGGCAAATGTTCCTGCGTTAAGAGATGAACCTTACGTAACCACTATGGACGATTACAATCCAAAAATTGAATTTGAGTTAAGGGGTACAAAGTTTCCTAATGCCGTTTATATTGATTATAATGGGTCATGGCCAAAAATTATTAGCGAACTTGCGCAGGATGAAAATTTTGGTGGCTTTATTAACAAAAACGGTTATGCCAAATCAGTACTGCCAGGTATCCTGAAAGGTGAAAAAGATACCCTTACCGCAGTTAAACTCATTCTGAATTATGTTAAAAATAATTTAAAATGGGATAAGCAATACTCAAAGTATGCCAGCGAAACCAACCCAAAAAGTATTTTCGAAAAGAAAACAGGCTCATCTGCAGATATCAACCTTGCCCTGCTAAGTTTATTAAAAGAAGCCAGGATTGAGGCCTTCCCTGTCCTCCTCAGTACAAGAGAAAACGGCGAACATCCGGGTTATCCATTGGTATCGGCATTCAATAACGTAATAGCGGTTACGCAGATACAGAATACCCTGCATTTTCTCGATGCGACAGACAAGGATCTGCCGGCTGGTATGTTAGACTACGAAAATTTGAGTCACCAGGGATTTTATATGGATTTAAAAAATACATCAGGCAACTGGCTTTCCACCGAGCCAAGTGTTTCTAGCGAAAAAATATTTGTATACAGTATGGTTTTAGACAAAGACCATAAGTTAACCGGACAGATCAGCCAATATTCAAAAGGTTATGCAGCACTAAGTCTTCGAAATAGATATAGAAAAACAAATAACGAGGCTGAGTTTATTAAAGACTTCAAAAAAGATAAAACCGGGCTAGAAATATCGGCATATAAGATCGATAATCTGGATAATCCGGATGAATTATTAACCGAAAGCATGGACGTTGTGATTGAAGATAACGTTGAAGAAGCTGGCAATCTGGTGTATTTTACCCCCCTGCTATTTGAAAGAACAAAGGAGAATTTATTTAAGCTGGAGCAACGCAAATTTCCGGTTGATTTTGCCTATCCATTTAAAGAAAACTATCGCATTACGGTAAAATTCCCTGATGATTATGAAATAGATAAACTTCCTAAAGGAGGCATTTATAGACTTCAGGAAGATAAGGGTACCTTTGCCATTAACTATGTAATAGAAGGTAAAACCCTGATGGTAAAAAGCGCCATTAGCCTGAAAAAATCGCTTTACACATCAGAAGAATATTTCGATCTGCAAGCATTATTTAAAGCCGTGGTTGAAAAGCAGGCCGAACAAATCGTATTTAAAAAGAAAGTATAATGAAGTATTATTTAAGTTTGCTATTCGCTGTTGCATCTATTAATACCACATTTGCGCAGACGGATTACGATGTGGCGAAAATTTCTGAAAGCCTGAAACATGATGCTGTAGCCGTAGTAAGAAACGAAGAATCCTTTTTCGATGTTAAAGGACTGGGCGCGGCAAGAATGGATTATAAAGTAGCCATAACCATTTTGAATAAAGCCGGTGAACCATATGGTGAAATGGCTGAAGTTTACGATAAATTCAGCAACATATATAACATTAAGGCTGCGCTTTACGATGCTGCAGGAAAAAAAGTAAAAGACTATAGAAGTTCAGACATTAAAGACCAAAGCCTGATTTCGAACTTTTCGATTTTCGAAGACAACAGGCTTAAGCTTTTAAAATTTGTCAGTATAACCTATCCTTATACTATAGAATATAGCTTCAGTCAGGACTATAACGGATTGCTTTCTTTTCCGTCATGGCGCGACCTTAAAGGTTTTGGCGTATCGGTTGAAAAATCTGCCTACACAATTCAAAAGGCAAAAAATTACAAGATGAAGTACATTACCAGCTCAAATTTACCGACAGACTCGGTAATTAACGGCGAAAAATTACAGTACAGATGGAAAAGTGCCAATGTTGCTGCAGTTACTGAAGAGCCGCTGAGTACAGGCCTTGATAATGTTTCTTCATGGGTTAAAGCTTCTCCTAATGAGTTTGAATTCGATGGCTCAACGGGAAATTTTGATAACTGGAAAAATTTTGGTTCATGGATTTTCAATTTAAATCAGGGAGGAAATAAACTTCCCGAAGCAACAAGATTGATGGTGCAGAACCTGATCAAAGATGCCAAAACGCCAAAAGAAAAGATCAAAATTTTATACAACCACCTTCAGCAAAATACCCGTTATGTTAGTGTGCAATTAGGAATCGGTGGATTCAGACCAATTTTAGCCGAAAAGGTTGCGCAGGTAAATTACGGCGATTGTAAAGCGCTTTCCAATTATATGAAGGCTTTGTTAAACGAAGCAGGAATCGCCTCCAATTTAATTGTGATTGGAAACGATATGCCTAGTTTAAATCTGGATTACTCCAGCATGGGGCAGGCAAACCATATGATTTTATGCGTTCCACTTGAAAAAGACACGACATTTTTAGAATGCACCAGTCAATTTAAACCCATGGGATTTATCGGTTATGGCAACTCTGACAGGAATGTACTGATGGTGACCGAGGATGGAGGAAAGATTGTGCATACCCCGGCTACCATGCCAAAGAAAATTATCAGAACCGTAAAACCAAAATTACGCTGGCAGAAGACGGTACGGCTACCTCCGAAATTAAGGCTACCTATGGTAACGCACAGTTTGAAGAAAATTTTTCGATGACATTGATGGAACCTGTTGATCTCCGCAAAAGAATAATTGAAAACAGTTCTATTCCGGTAGCAGAACTTATTAGCTACAAATATATGCAGCCAGATAAAACGGTTCCGGTACTTACTGAAGAAATTAACTTTAAAACCAACCCCTTATTAACCAAAGGTGGAGATAAGCTGTTTTTGTTGGTTAACCAGATTAACCGCCGCGAAAGCGTTCCGCTTAAAGTAGAAGGGAGAAAAACATACTTCGCTGTTCCATTCAGTTATCATGATGATGACGAAATTAACTACATCTTACCAAAAGGATACCAGGTAGAATTTATTCCGAAAGACATCACAATCAACTCTGAATTTGGATCGTACACTGCGAAATTTAGTATTAAGGATAATATGATCGTTTACAGCCGCACGCAAACCATGAACAATAAGAAGTATCCGCCAGAAAAATATGGCGAATACGTAGATTTTTATAAAAAGATTTACCAGGCTGATAAACAAAAAGCTATCTTGACTAAAACTTTATAAATTGCAATGATTACTGAAAACCAATATTTTAATGGCAACGTTAAATCGTTAGTCTATGAAACTACCGAAGGAAAATCGACCATTGGTGTGATCAATCCGGGAGAATATACCTTCGGTACTGCCCGAAAAGAAGTGATGCATGTGATAGAGGGCCAGCTGCAGGCGCTATTACCAGATGCTACCGAATGGATAAATATTGCTGCAGGAAACCAATTCGAGGTTCCTGCAAATTCATCATTTAAAGTAAAAGCGGCTGTGCAAACCGCCTATCTTTGCCAGTATAGATAAATTTAAAAAAGCCGTCCTTTCGACCGAAACGCAGTGGATTTGAGAGATCTATATCGATAGATTTAGCTTCGCTGAGCACTTCGTAGTTCTCGACTTCGTTGCACTTCGCTCGAAATGACGGCCTCCATAGGCTTAATTTCCAATTACTTCTTCCCGATCACAACTTCTATAAAATTTTCTGTAGTAAGGTATTTATTAGCCATTACCAACAGCTCTTCAGCAGTGATTGTCTTCACTTTTTCGATGTATTTGGTATAATAATCATAATCCAGTCCTGCAAAATAAATATTTTTGAATTTGTCGGCATGTGAAAAAACGTTCTCCAGGCTGCCCAACATCGATCCCAGCATGTAGTTCCGAACCAGATCCAGTTCTGCTGCTCCAACGGGTTCATTTTTCAATAATTCGATCTCTTTGTAAATTTCTGTTAGTGCGGCTGAACATACATCTGCACCTACTTCGGTTGCAATAAACAGATAACCTGCCTGCTGTAATGAAGAAATACCAGAACCAATTCCGTAAGTATAACCTTTATCTTCGCGGATGTTGTTCATTAAACGCGAACCAAAATACCCGCCTAAAATTGTGTTTAACACCTGAAGCCCGCAAAAATCCTCATGTTTGCGGTTTATAGCCAACTGGCCTATTCGGATTGCCGATTGTAATGCATCTGGCTTTTCGGTATAAAGCACTTTTTTTTCAGTGGGCGTAAAACTAAAGTTATTTTTTATGGCATCACTTTTTTCCCAATCGCGGCCAAAAAAATCATTTAAAAGCTTAAATCCAGCATCATCGAACTTACCTGATATCACTATGGTGCAGTTGTTCGGAGCATAAGCAGCCTTAAAATAATCAAGCAGATCTTCACGTTGTAAGGCATCGTAATGGGCTGCTTTGATATTGACGCCATAAGCAGTATCGCCAAACAAAGCATTGGCAAATTCCTTTCTGGAAAGAATATCATTCTTTTTCAGGTTAACCTGTAACTTCTGCTTCTGGTTCTGGATATAAATATCAAGTTCATGCTGAGGAAACTGGCTTTCTGATAAAACATCTTTTACAACCGGTAATACCGAATGTAAATGTTTATTCAACGTGTACAATGTTACCGAAGATTGATCCTGTACATATTCTGTTTGAAAAAATGCACCGTAAAAATCAATTTTTTCGGCTATTTCCCTTGCGGATAATTGATTTGTTCCATTGTTGATTAATGCGCTTACCGCAATGGCCTGCAATGGTTTTTCCAGGTTCCAGTTTACATTATCAAAAATAAATTCAATCCGTACCAGATCCTGTTCTCCGGAATAAATGGTATAAACGGGTACACCATTATCCAATACCTGTTTTTGCGGATGGATAAATTTTATGGTAGATACCTGCTTAAAATCAGGTGCCTGTTGTCTGTTAAGCATTTTCTTCGGTTAAATAATATAAAGTAGATGATGATTTAGGATTAAAAGTTTCGTTAGATATCCGTTTGATATCTTCTGCGTTTACTTTTAGGAACTCTTCGGTTTCACTGTTCAATATGGCGGCATCGCCCAACAGCTCATAGTAAGCCAGATTCATTGCTTTATCCAGCAGGTTCATCTCAGAAAAAACAAGTACCGATTCTACCTTATTTTTCACTTTAGTTAACTCCGTTTCTGAAACAAGTTCGGTTTTTAACTTATTAAGTTCAGCCCAGATGGCTTTTTCTGCCGCTTCGACTGTTATACCTTTCACCAGTTTACCCTCTATAATGAAAAGCCCCGGATCTAAACTGCTCGAAATATAAGCATTGATATCGCTAAAAAGTTGCTGTTCCTTTAAAAGGCTATTGTATAAACGCGAAGACTGGCCACGCGATAAAATATCTGACAATAAATCAAAAGCGTAATAATCCCCGCTTAATCGTCCGGGCATTTTAAAAGCCATGTAAATCGCATTTAAAGGGACGTTAGCCTTAACTGTTTCTTTTCTGGCTTCGGTTTGCGGATCTTCCTGAACTAAATTCCGGTTATATTTCTCACCAGCAGGAATCGGTTCGAACCATTTTTCGGCCAGTTTTTTTACATCGGCTGTTTTCACATTTCCGCCAACAACTAAAATTGCATTTTGCGGCGTATAATGTTTCTTAAAAAATGATTTTACATCATCCATTGTGGCATTTTCAATGTGCGAAAGCTCCTTACCTATCGTTGCCCAACGGTAAGCATGCTTCTGATAAGCAAGCGGACGTAATTTTAACCAAACATCGCCATAAGGCTGGTTAAGATAACGCTGTTTAAATTCCTCACTTACCACATTTCGCTGGGTATCCAGGCTCTTTTCAGAGAAAGCCAGGCTCAGCATCCGATCGCTCTCTAGCCAAAAAGCAGTTTCGATATTTTCTGCTGGCAAAGTGATGTAATAATTGGTAATATCGTTACTCGTAAAAGCGTTGTTCTCTCCCCCTACCCGTTGTAAAGGTTCATCATAACTGGGAATGTTTATCGATCCACCAAACATGAGGTGCTCGAATAGATGAGCAAAACCCGTTTTTTCGGGGTCCTCATCCCGGGCACCAACATCATATAAAATATTTAAAACTGCCATTGGCGTTGTTGCATCTTCATGCACCAAAACTTTTAACCCATTGGCCAGTGTAAAACGATTAAAATCTACCATAGGTGACAAAGATAATCGAATTGTTGAATTGCTAAATTGTTTAATCAATTAATCTGGCAAACACGACATAATTTTTTTCTTAAAATTCTGCAAACAAATTTGTAATTTTTTTATTACCTGTAATTATATAATTTTACAAAAATAAAACCAAAAGAAATATGCTCACCTATGCTATAATCGCGCTCGTTTTAGTGGCAACTAGTCTTTTTTTACTCAACTTTAGGAGGGAAAGCAATTGGCGCAAAAACAATAATGATACGTTTAGTTTTGTTATCTCGCTAATATCCACCTTTACAGGATTGTTTATTGCCCTTGCGGTTAATACTTTTCTGGATAACATCGACAAAAAAAACAACTTAATTAAATTGTTGAACACCACTAATCTGGCAATAGAAAACTGCCAGATGAAAACGAAAGGAATGTATTTAAATACTTCCAATGCCGGACTGAATCTAACCGAAACCCTAAAGAAAACGCCTGTTGAACTACCTAAGTTATATCCCCAACTCGCAACAAATAGTTTGGTTAACGACTACTTTACACCAAATGCTTTTCAAGCTTATATTGTTTGTATCGACAATATGGAAACCTTTGTTAAAAACCTAAGCAATACCGAACAAAACAACAATGGAACGAAAATTGAGATTCTTAACCGGTATTTAAAATATTTAGAATTTGCTAAAAGTATTAACAATTTAGAAGTTGAAAGGCTCGGTGGGAACATTACTGAAGAACAGGAAACCACTTCTTTAAAGAAAATAGTTGACCAATTTACTACGTCGAAATAACATGAAAAATATCATTATAATCTGTTTGTTAACCTTGGGTTTAGCTGCCTGCAACACAGCTACAAAAAAGGAAGAAAAAATTGATTTTACTAAATCATATGAAACAGCGGCGCTCGCATTAACCGATGCACAATTGAATTATGATGCAGCAGTAGCAAGTAAGGATACCGCAAGAATAGCAGCTGCAAAAATACAGTTGGAAACCGCCAAAACAAATTATTTAAACAGTAAAACCTATTACACTGCAAATGGGGGCATTGTAAAAGCAGAAGATGATCAATTGCTTGCCAAAGCAAATACTTCTTTGGGTAAACCCGTTAATGACACAACCACTGTGGCCACTACGGCCGGAAAGTTTATAGATAGTACCAGAGTAAATGCTGATAAAAAGGTGAAACAGGTAATAGGCGCCATTGCAACTGGTGAAAGTAAGGTTAAACAAGTTTCAGATGCAGTTGCGGTTGGTCAAACTACAGTTAAAAATAACGTTATAAAAGCTAACGAAGGCCTAAAAAAGGTTAATGACAGTACTAAAAAGCGTTTAGAGGAAATAAAAAAACAAGGAAATGATTTGCTAAACCTGTTTAAACGTAAGGCTGATACCACTAAAAATAATTAACAATGCACTGTTTTTTTATAAAACTGTGATTATAGTGATGCTTATTTCGAGTATTTTTGCTTTATGAATACAGCCGATTTACTGCAGCGGGCGCTACATTTTGATTTTTTAACGCAAGAAGAAGGTGTATACCTATACCACCATGCCAATACTGCATCATTGATGTTTGTAGCTAATGAGCTAAGAAAAATTCAAGTCCCTAGCGGTAAAGTAACCTGGCAGATCGACCGTAATGTAAATACCACCAATGTTTGTATTGCAAACTGTAAATTTTGCAATTTCTTCCGCAGACCTGGCCACGAAGAAAGTTATATTACCGACATTGAGACCTATAAGGTTAAAATTGAAGAAACTTTCCGTTTAGGCGGAGATCAGTTATTATTGCAGGGTGGTCATCACCCTGATCTGGGCCTGGCTTTTTATGCCGATCTATTCAAAAAGTTAAAGGAGTTATACCCCGATTTGAAACTTCATGCTTTAGGTCCGCCAGAAATTGCCCACGTGGCCAAGCTGGAAGGCATCACGCATACTGAAGTATTAAAAACACTTAAAGAAGCGGGGATGGATTCACTACCGGGGGCCGGGGCCGAAATTTTAAACGATCGGGTAAGACGGTTAATTTCCAAAGGTAAATGCGGCGGGCAAGAATGGCTAGATGTAATGCGTGCCTGTCACCAGTTGGATATCACCACTTCAGCAACCATGATGTTCGGCCATGTAGAAACCATCGAAGAGCGTTTCGAACATTTGGTATGGATCCGTCAGGTACAAAGTGAAAAACCAGCCGATGCCAATGGATTTCTGGCCTTTATTCCATGGCCTTTTCAGGATGACGGCACTTTATTAAAACGACTGCGTGGTATCAGCAATACAGTAACTGCCGATGAATATATCCGGATGATTGCCCTGAGCCGTATTATGCTGCCAAATGTTAAAAACATCCAGGCCAGTTGGTTAACCGTTGGAAAAACGACTGCCCAATTATGCCTTCATGCAGGAGCAAATGATTTTGGATCGATCATGATTGAAGAAAACGTAGTATCAGCAGCTGGTGCACCACATCGTTTTACAGCAAATGGTATCCAGCAATCCATTAAGGCTGCAGGTTTTGAGCCACAATTACGTGGTCAAAAGTATAATTACAGGGATTTGCCAGAGCATTTGGAAGAGCAGGTGATTACGTACTAAAGCATGGAAATGTGATATGGGAAGATGTAAAATGACCGATTTTCAACTATCAATAATGCACTACGCCTAACAGCATAAATAAAGAACTTGATTTTAACTTATCGATACAGAAAATCTTAACTTCTTTAAATAGTAATCACAAAAGGAAGGTAAACCCAAAGTTCTACCTTCCTTATATATATCGCGATTAAGGAATATAAAATAATTCGTAATAGCTCAATATGCCATGTCCAAATCTGGGAATGTTACTGATGGATAGCTCAGAACTTGATCTCCAATAATCATAGCAGAAACTACCGATTGAGCCTGTATAATTGGGATCGATTTGTTCGATTCAATTGAATACCAATACCCTGCGGATGATTGAATGATATCATCATCAACACCCGCAGCGCCTACTGCCCACTCCACGCGGTTTAAATTACCTGGTAAAGCAGTATGATTTGTAATCAAAGTGTTAGAGGCAGCGACCACAAATTCTTTAATACCCTCATCAATACTATCTGAACCAGCAGCTATATTTATCTTAACGTCTGTATATGCTTGATGTGCTACATTATCTCCAAAAATATAAGTTGGGGGAACTGTCCGTACTAGAGCCAAATTAATTTGCCCACTAGTTCCGGTAATAAATTTCACATCTCTAAACGTTCCAAAAATATTTTTATGAGTTGCATAACATTCATAAGTAATAAATCCTCTGTTTCCAAAAGAGCTGTTATTTATATTATAAATTTTAGCTCTAGCAATCAATTTCGCTCGTCCTGAATTTCCCAATACTTCTTTAAAAGGAGAGATATTTACTACAAAAGAGTTTGATGGTGGTTGAGATCCATAAAGGTAAGAAACTTTGCCATTTATACCTCTTGGCAAGTTTGCAGAACTGATTGTATTTTTTAATTTGGGATTTATTGAATTTATTTCCTGTAAAACCTGAGAGTATGTCTTATGGTTAAATGTCATTATACCACTCGAATTAAAATACAAAAAGTCGGTTCCAACCCTAACAATTCCAGCAGAATTTGCTAAATATGATTCTGCTAAGCCAGAACATTTCAATCTGTAAGAATTATCTGTAAATTCGATCTGATTCTTATATTGATTCTTTAGATGATTAAAACCAGAAAAATAATCATCCTTGCTAAGCTTCTCAAGAGAATCCAATTTCCTATTAAACTCTTTATAAATGCTCGCAATAGAAACGAAACCTAGTGCTTTCAATTGACCTTCTCTTTCACTATCTTTAATTGAATAAATATTAGTAATTGTTGTTACAAAACTTTTATAATCTTTAAAAGAAAGATATCCTTCCTCAAGTTTGGCATTTCCATAAATAGAAGTTGACGGCAATTCAGAATTTTCCCGAACTTGATTAATATCTTTTTTGCATGAGAATGCAAACATAGAAATAATCAAAAAGTAATTGTAGACGTTTTTTTTCATAGTTTTTTATTATTAGTTTTTTTCGAAAGTAATATTTATTAGATCGTAACTACAATAAAAATAAATAATTAGCACAACCTAAAGTTTTACAATTAAATACAACTAATAATATAAATCGTATTCATAAATCTAATACATTTTATTGAACATTAAATTTTAAAGGTGATTAAGTTTAAAAAAAAGGGAAGCAAAACAAAGTTCTACTTCCCAACCTTAAACGAAACATTACCTAATCAATAATGTCAATATTTTAGTTCCCTATGATAACTTTTTACCTGGCTGTAAAAACAGGTTAGCAATTGTTATCACGTTAGCTTTACTCAAAGGTTCATCAAAACTTTCTACGGCAGCCGCCTTTGTCACACCTGAAAACCCACCGATCCCCACGACATTTGCTCCAGCCTGTACAGTTAAATCTTCACCTGCATAAACAGCATCAACAGCAGCTACACCTGAATCATTTGCCTGTCCGGAAGCACCTAGGCTAACCCATGGCTTATATACAGTAGAACCTGCAGCGGTACGCATCTGACGGATGTGAGAAGCATGACGTGCTTCAACAGAATGGATTTGAAGTGCAGTTTGTAATACACCTGGAGCAGCCATCAAGTTGGCAGCCTGGCCTTTATACGCCCTAACACCAGTATCTTCGAAACCCTGTGCTACTGCTAAAAATGTATTATAATCAGAATATACCGTGTTAAACGTTCCACCTGCCCTAAAATCGGTATCTGCATAGGCAATTGGTGTACGTGCTGAACTTCCCAAAACACCTACCAACAAATCTACGTGTGCTTTTTCATGATCGCGAATAGTTGTGATGGCAGCCTGGCTGGCTGCATTAGGAAATGCAAATGTAACATCGGTTACATTGTTGTTAGTAGTACCATCTTGATTTTTCTTTGTTATACCAACAATAGTGTGGTTGTAAAAATGATATTCTAAATACTCTAATGCCAGGGCGAAGTTTAATACATCAACAACGCCTGATGGTAAAGTCGATTGTCCGTATGCTTTTTGAAACATTGAACCTAAAGCCAGCGGCATAGCAGCCAATGAGATTTTTTTACCCATGTTGAAAAAGCTTTTCATGGCAGCTCTTCTAGGGTTTAAACGCTCATAAACCTCACCGTCAACTTTTTCAATTTCTTCTAATATATTTACGATATTCATGATTTCTAATTTAAAGTTTTAAAGATTGATTACATTAATTTTGGTTTTGATATAAGTCTTTGCTACATTCAAAACTTTATCAGGGGTTAAGGCCGCGTCTAAGCCAGCTGAATTGTTAGCACCTAATGAGGCAAGACTATTCAGGTCTGCAAATGATCCGTTTGAAATCATATCACGAACATAAGCAGCGTGACGGGCCTCAACAGAAACAATTTTACCTGCTAGCAATAAAAAATTACCATCTTTAAGTCTTGAGCCAGCACCATTGTAGGCCGCAACACCTAAATCTTCAAAAGCCATTGCGGTACTCAAAACGCTCCCTGCATTTGTAAAATCGATCGATGAAAAATCCACCTCTAAACTTCCGATTGCAGATGTAGTTAAGGCTGCTTTAAATAACTCTCTATGTGCAATTTCATGGAACTGAATATCCTGAAAATAAGCCTTTTGAGCAGCTGTAAAGCTTGAAGGAGGTGCTGAAGCAACTTTTACATAGAAGGCGGCCTCCAATTGCTCCAAAGCATAAGCATAATTTAATACACCAGTATCATCTTTAAAATCCAGTGTTGCACCATTCATTGTTGGGTTATCATAACCGCGATCTTTACTACAGCCAGCAGCTACTAAAGCAATACCGGCAGCACCTGCACCTGCATACTGCAGAAAAGATCTTCTGCCCACAGCTTTGTCAAACAAACTTTTCTCCTGAAGCTCGCTTTTTGTTTCTAGTTCATTGTTTTTCATAGTCATCTATGTTTTAGTGGTGTTGAATACGTTTGATGATACATACGTGACAATTTGGATACTGGTTTTTTCGATTTGCATTTTTTTTTATAAGACCATTTTAATACATTCACCAACCTATAGCTATGACTACACTAAAGGCCATTATTGTTGATGATGAGGAGTTTGCACGATCGTCATTATTTTTTTTACTGCAACAGAATTGTCAGCAGGTAGAAATTACCGGTATAGCAAGATCTGTAAACGAGGCAAAAGACATTTTGGACCATCACCCTATTGATCTTATCTTTTTGGATATTGCCATGCCTGGCGGAAATGGTTTTGAATTGGTGGCCGATGCACAAAAACACAATGCTGCCATAATATTTACTACCGCCTACGATCAATATGCATTAAAAGCGATAAAGGCAAATGCGCTCGATTACCTGTTAAAACCAATTGATATTGACGAGCTTAAAACAGCTGTAGACAAAGTTTCACAACACATCAGATTATTTAAAAGCCAGAATGAGAATGATGAACGAATAAACAATCTGGCTTCCAGTTTAAGTTCGAGATCAGAGATCAGGAAACTTACCCTTCCTTACGGACAGGGTTTTAAGATGATTGATATTGATGATATCATTTATATTGAAGCCGACAGTAATTATTCTATTGTACACCTAAACAACCACGAAAAAATCACTGTTTCTAAGGTTTTAAGGGAGTTCGAGGAATTATTGCCAACTGATCAGTTTGTCAGGATACACAAATCAAGCATTATCAACCTTAATCACTTAAAGGAATATAATTCTAAAAACGGACTGCAGGTTTTCCTAAAAAACGGTGAAAGAATTAACATTTCGAGGAGAAGAGCGAGCGATTTTTTTGAAAAAATAAAGTTATTTACCAAAGCAAATAGTGATCATTAGTCCGCATATAAAAAGAAAACAACTGGCTCAAAAAGCTATTCTGAAGTTTAGCTTCAGCAGTTTTTTTGTTGCTTTTTTATTTCTGATCCTGGGTTTTATCGTACCTAAAAAACTTTTTTCGCAAACTACTTATCTCCCCCATTATAACACTAAAAACGGTCTTGCCAGCAATAACTGTTATTACATTTTACAGGATAAAAAAGGTTTTATATGGATTGCCACCGATAATGGATTGAGCCGTTTTGACGGAACAAACTTTCAGAATTTCACGATAGAAGATGGTTTGCCAGATACGCAGATCCTGCAGATGAAAGAAGATAAAGAAGGCCGTTTATGGTTTTTTGCACTGAATGGTCAGCTCAGCTACTTAAAAGAAGGAAAGTTTTACAACCAGAGCAACGATGAACTCCTTAAAAAACTCAACTTTAATACCGTAATTGTTTCCTTTTTAATTGATCAATCAGGGCGGATCTGGCTCGGAACAAACGCCAACCTGATTGTGTGCTGGGATGGTAAAACCATTAGAAAATATATCTCTCCAAATCAAAAGGACAAATTTATCAATGCTTTTATCCATGAAGATGAACAAGGTAACATATTTGCATATAGCGATTTAAGTGTACAACAATTTAATGGAAGAACATTTACCCTGACCAAGTCAAAAGTACAACCCATTTCTTATATGACGGCTGCCAATAGCAGCAACAGATCTTTATTTTATCTTGATAATGGTGGATTAAAACAATACAGGCACGGAATCATCAACGAGCTTATTTCCATCCCGCAAAACCTGATCAAAAACATGTCGGGATATTTTTATTACGACGTTAGCAGCAAAGAGGTTTGGCTGTCAAACGCTAATGGCGCTTTTGCGCTTGATAAAAGCGGAAAAACGGTGCAGTACCTGCAGGATATTCCGGTTAACCAGGTGATTAAAGATAACAACCAGAACATGTGGTTTGCTACCAATCAGGGCATATATATGCTGCCGAACATGAATAACCGCTTATCGATTATTGATGCAGAATCTGGCCTGAGCAGCAATGTAATTAAAAGCATCACCAAAGACGGGAAAAACAGACTGTGGTTGGGTACTGATGATGCGGTAATCGACGTACTGAGCATCAACAATTATCAGGTTGATGAAATTGGGTTAGATGATTTTAAAAAATACAAAACCATTAAACAGCTAACTTTCGACCCTAAAGACCAAGCCATCTATTTCGCGTCTGATTATGGAATGGGTGTTTTCAAAAATATTTACAACAGCAGTAGCGATGTAAGTTATTTAAAGGAATCAAATAATTCGATGTTTGTGATCAAACACTTTAGCGTTGCTGAAAACAACAATCATCTTGCCCTGGCGCTATCATCAGGTGTTGTTTTCCTATCAGACAGAACAAGTAAACTTGAGTTTAATGCAGCAAAATATCGCGAAAAGGAGGATTTTTTTAAAGATAGGTCCTATCACGTTTTTTATGATCGTGAGGGAAATTTGTGGTTTTCAAATGTTAACGGACTTTCTCAATTTTCGAAAGGAAAACTGGTTAAACACTATGAGAACCATCCCCTGCTAACCAAAAGGATCAATGATATCCAGCAGCTTGCCGATGGGACATTGATTCTGGCTACCGATGGTTATGGCTTAATTTTTTATAAGAATAAACAGATTACCAGACAAATTACTCAAAAAGACGGTTTAACCAATAATATCTGCACAAAAATATTCATCAAAAACAATGAAATATGGGTATTAACCAACAAAGGCGTTAACAAAATAGCCAATTACCCGAATGAACTTAATGTAGCCAATTTCGACTATGGAAAAGACCTTTTAAGTGATGATATAAACAGTTTATATATTGATGACAGCACGGCTTATTTTGCTACAAACAAAGGGCTGATTCTGTTTAAATACAACAATAAAAACATTATTAAAAACCTCCCTAAGGTATATGTTACTTCTATCATTAAAGATAACGAACGTTTACCTGTTGATCAGGATAATTTTACTTTCGAAACGGGTAATAATACCATACTCTTTACCTTTAGTGCCGTTGATTTTACCACCAGTGATATTACCTACCGGTACCGTTTAAATGAAAATTCGGCCTGGATAGAAACCCGAACGAGGCGTTTGGATTTTTCATCACTGCAATCAGGCGATTATGTGTTTGAAGTAAGTGCAAAAAGCCAGAACGGTAGTTGGGGTGAATCTGCCAAAATTGCCTTTACCATTAAAAGTCACTTCTGGCAAAGCCTATGGTTTTTATCCATTTTAATATTGCTTGTGGCTTATATTTTTTATAAAGTGGCTGTTTATATCACCCGCAAGCAAAAGGATAAGGAACAAGCCCAATTGTTGTTGAAAAACAAAGTGCTGATGTTAGAACAACAGGCACTGCAGGCAATGATGAATCCCCATTTTGTATTTAATGTGATGAACTCCATCCAGCATTATATTAACACGCAGAACACAGCGTCTGCCAATAAGGTTTTAACGGGATTTGCCAGACTGATCAGAAAAAACCTGGAGATCTGTACCAAAAGTTATATCTCTCTGGAAGAAGAATTAGAATACTTAAACCTCTACCTGAAACTGGAGAAGAACCGGTTTGGTGACAAATTAGACTATATTTTTAATGTGGATGATGATATAGACAGAGAGGAAACGTTTATTCCGTCTATGTTGTTGCAACCGTATGTTGAAAATGCCATATGGCATGGCATTATGCCAAAAGAAACTGGTGGTAAAATCATGATCAATATTAAACTGATGGATGAATTCTATCTTAATATTGAAATTATAGACGATGGCATTGGGATTGAAAACTCCTTAAAAGACAAAAAAGAGACACATATTAGTAAAGGTATGCAGCTTACCAAAGAAAGGCTACATCTTTTAGGTCAGATTGGAGCAAAACCTATACACCTAAACGTACGACAAAATACCACAAATGGTACAACCGTCTCCATTTCTATACCGTTAAAATAGACAATTTACCGTTTACTCAATTATTAATACCACTTACTAAATAGAATCTTGATCGAACCTGGTTTAGCCTTAAACTTGTGTTAGAAATAAACGATAGTGTTTATCAAAGACGTTCTTATAGAATTGATATAGATATTTAATAACCTAACCTAAAACTATATCTTAATTCAGGTTTCATTTGTGTGTTGAAAGCGGTCTTGTTTTTAAAAGCGAGACCGCTTTTTTTATGTCGAAAATTTTATTTTTGTATATGCCCAATCATAATATCACCAGACACATTGAAGCGCTTATATTTTCTTCCAGCCAAAGCATCGGTACGCAAGAAATCATTCTTGCCTTAAATGCAGTTTTTAATGAAGAGTTTATTGAAGAACAGGTTTTCGAAAGCATAGAGCAGATTAAGGAAAAGTATAGCCAGGATGATTTGGCAATCGAATTGGCATTTTTAAACAATGGCTACCAGTTTTTAACCAAAAAAGATTATCATGAAACGGTAAATCAACTGCAGTTACATCGCTCCAAGAAAAAATTAAGTCAGGCTGCGATGGAAACACTAGCCATTATTGCCTACCGGCAGCCCATAACCAAGTTGGAAATTGAACAGATAAGAGGAGTAAACTCTGATTATTCGGTACAACGCCTGCTTGAGAAAGAACTGATCAGTATTGATGGAAAAGCGGAAACCCCTGGCCGACCTATCCTCTATCGTACCAGTATATTATTTATGGATTACTTTGGCTTAAACAGCCTAAACCAGCTTCCACAGTTAAAAGATATCGTTAAAGAGGAAAATTCTGTAGGAGAAAATGTAGAGCAAATAAATTAATTTATTTATTCACAGATTGTTATTAAAAAAAGTTTTTTTGTATTTTTAAACTATAAAAGCAATTTTTATTTTTGTGTTATGACAGCGCCAAAGAAACTCCCAACTAAACCGACTGCCAAAAAACAGGCAGACGAAGATGATGATTTTGAAGATGACGATATTCAAACAACAAAAAAGAAGCCTCAGGATGATGACGATGATGATTTCGACTTACCATTAGATGATCTGGACAACTTCGACAATTTTGACGATGACGACGACGATTATTAGTATTTAAAAAACATATATTTGAAAAAGCATCCGCCCGCTTGGTAGGATGCTTTTTAATTTTAAAATCTGCCCATGCAAGTTATATCCGTAAGCAATTCGTCATTAAAAAAAGACTTTCTAAACACACCTAAAATCTTATATAAAAACGATAAAAACTGGATTTGTCCCCTGGATAGCGAAGTTGAAAATGTTTTTAACCCTGAAAAAAACACCTTTTTTGCACATGGAAAATGTACGCGCTGGGTATTAAAGGATGATGCAGGAAAACTGATTGGACGTGTAGCAGCTTTTATAAATGAGAAAAAAGCATACCATTATGACCAGCCAACAGGTGGAATGGGTTTTTTCGAATGTATTGATGATGAAAAAGCTGCCTTTCTTTTATTCGATACCGCCAAAAACTGGTTAACCGAAAATGGAATGAAAGCGATGGACGGTCCGATTAATTTTGGTGAAAACGATAGTTTCTGGGGACTATTGGTTGAAGGCTTTACCCCCCCATCTTTCGGCATGAACTATAATTTCCCCTATTATCATAAATTTTTCGAGAAATATGGTTTTGTTACCGAGTATGAGCAATTGACCAATCATATTAATCTGACCATACCCTTTCCGGAACGTTTTACAAAAATTGCCAACTGGGTTAGAAATAAACCAGGTTATACCTTCGAATATTTCAGCAAATCCAATTCAAGCAAATACATCAATGATTTAATGGAAATTTACAATGATGGCTGGCAGAATTTTGAAAACTTTGTTCCCATTAAAAGAGAAACCCTCGAGGAGAGTTTTAAAAGTATGGAACCCATTATGGATGAACACCTGATTCAGTTTGCTTACTTCAACGGCGAACCGGCATCATTTGTCGTGTTAATTCCTGATGCAAACCAGATGATCAAAGGTTTTAACGGGAAACTGGGTTTAATTGAAAAATTAAAGTTTGCTTACCGCCGTTGGGTGGGCGTTACGCGCATGAGGGCAATTGTAATGGGCACTAAACCTAAATTCCAGAAACACGGCTTAGAATCGGTACTTTTTATCCGTTTAGGCGAATATGTATTACCTAAAAACCAGTACAAAGAGCTTGAATTGAGTTGGGTAGGCGATTTTAACGAACAGATGATTGCCATCCATAAAGCTACAGGCGCAACATTTGGCAAAAAGCACTTAACAATGCGGAAGATATTTTAACCTTACAGATTCGATACCTGACAAGGTTCGTGTCTCCACGAGCCTTTTTTATAATTGATACTCATTCATTTCATCGTCCGCGTTTGTAACGCGGATGATAGAGAATGGCGATTGTATCGCCGTTAGCATTAAGCCATTTTATTCGAATTATAAATGCATATTCTCTAATCCTCATTGCAAAAGAGGACTATATTTTATTGTGTCGAACATCATCATGGCAATTAAGCAATATTTAAATCCCAAGCTTATCGTATAAATCAATCACCTTTTTGCGGAGTTTATTAATTTCCTCTTCTTTTTCGATCAGTTCTTTTTTAAGTGCAATGAGTTCTTTTGAGGAGTCGGATTCTGATGATGCTGATTGCCCGGTAATCAATTGTATTACCGGAACTTTGAATATTTTCGAAATCTGGAGTAAACGTGAGATATTGAGATCGGTCTGGCCCGTTTCGATTTTACAAAAAGCAGGAGTGGAAATTTTCAATTTTTTAGCCGCATCGGCCTGGCTAAGCCCCAGTAACAATCTACTTTGTTTGATGTGATCTCCAATACTTTTCATAATTTAATTAGATATGAGATTTGAGAAGTGAGATTTGAAAAAATATACTCTCAAATCTCATGTCTGAAATCTCACTTCTTTAGAGCGGCCGCAAGTTCCGGCAAATCGAAACCTGCATAATTGCCAGAGCTCATCATTAATAAATTGGTGTCTTTGTAATTTAAGCTCAACAAATAATCTTTAAGCTTTGACGCTTCATTAAAAAATTTCAATTTTGGATTGGCGAAGGCCTTTTGCACATCGTCTTCAGAAAAAGGTTCCATTCGCTTCTGTTCGAAAGATTTAATGTCAATAAATACAATGGCCTTATCGGCTTTATCCATCGCACCTTTATATTCTTTCAGGAAATCTTTGTTTAAACTGCTAAAAGTATGCAATTCTATACAAGCTACTAATTTACGACTGTTAAATTGGGCTTTAACAGCATCAATAGTCGCTTTCAGTTTTGATGGTGAATGTGCAAAATCTTTATAAACATTGGTCGATTCATCTGCTGAAATAACCTCTAAACGTTTAGCAGCACCAGTAAATGAAGCAATAGCGGTATCAAAATCCTTTTCACTGATAGCTAATTGTTTACATACCAATTTGGCGGCATTCAGGTTCATGAGGTTGTGATCGCCAAAAATCTTCAATGCCGTTTCTTCCGGAAGCAGGTAAGTGACTCCGTTCCTGATTTCATGTTCAGGGATAGCATAACCGATCCAGGTCACATCAGCTTTTGATTTTGACACAATCTCATTCAAATCTGCATCTGCCTTACAGTAGATCAACGTACCCTTTGTTTCTATTGAATCAATAAACTTTTCAAATTGCAACGTATAATCGGAATAGGTTGGAAAAACATTGATGTGATCCCAGGCAATTCCGCTAATTACCGCAACATTTGCTTTATACAGGTGAAATTTTGGTCGTCTATCGATCGGCGAAGATAAGTATTCATCGCCTTCAATAATCATTACCGGAGCTTCTTCGGTTACTTTAACCATGGTTTCGAAACCGGCAAGCTGCGCGCCGACCAGATAATCAAAATCACGCTTATAGTAATTTAATACATGTAAAATCATACTGGTAATGGTTGTTTTACCATGACTGCCACCAATTACTACACGTAGTTTATTTTTACTCTGCTCGTAAATATATTCAGGATAAGAATAGATTTTAACACCCAATTCCTGTGCTTTCAATAATTCCGGATTATCAATACGGGCATGCATACCCAATATTACCGCATCCAGCTCGTTGGAAATGCGATTTTCATTCCATCCCATTTCAGCTGGCAGTAAACCATATTTATCCAAACGCGATTTTGCAGGTTCGAAAATCACATCGTCTGAACCTGAAATCTGATAACCTTTTTTATGTAGGGCAATGGCCAGGTTGTGCATGGCACTCCCACCAATCGCTATAAAATGTATACGCATATTTTTTGTTTTAGATCTGGGATGCTAAATGTGAGATTTGAGACGCTAGATATGAGATGTTAGACAAAAAATGAGATATGAGACAAAAGATGTAAGATACAAAATGAAGAACAAGCACTTAAATACCTTAACCGCTCGGACTTCCACCTTCCACCTTCCACCTTCTAACTTAAACCTTCTACCCTTCGACCTTCTTCTCAAACTGTGCCGCTACCCAATCACCGTTTTGTTTATGATCAACGTATTTAATACCATATTTAGCACATTCGGAAGTAATCATCGCCAAATCAGGATCCAGATAAAAGCCACTAAAGAAAATTTTGCCTTCAGGTTTTAAAACCTCAGCATAACGGTGGATTTGATCTAATAATATATTCCTATTAATGTTGGCAAAAATAACATCATATTCATCATCCGGAATGACTTCTTTACTACCACAAAGTGCCTGTAAATTATTTACATCATTAAGCGCAGCATTTTCTACCGTACTCTCATAACAGATATCATCGTAATCGATGGCCATTAAACTTTTAGCCCCTAATTTTGCAGCCAGAACAGCTAAAATTCCGGTTCCGCACCCCATATCCAGAATGTGTTTATCCTTCAAATCGGCAGCCAGGATATACTGCATCATCATGGTGGTAGTTTGATGATGGCCGGTGCCGAAAGCCATTTTAGGATCAATTACAATTTCGTAAGGGTATGAAGGTTGTGGCTCATGAAACGTCGCTCTCACGTAACACACATCATCAATAATCAGCGGGCTAAAATTCTTCTCCCATTCTGCATTCCAGTTTTCGTCGGCAACATCTTCTAAAGTGTATTCTGCTGCAAATTCCTCACTGTAATTGCCCAATAGATCTTTTAATTCCTGCTCGTTAAAATTATCTTTAATAACGAAAGCCGTAAAACCAGCCTCACTATCTTCAAAAGTATCGAAGCCCAGGTCAGCAAGATCACTGATAAGCAGATCCTGTTGATAATCTTCGATACTTTTGAAAGTAAATATTGCTTTTATGTATTGCATCTAGCTATTTAATGCTTTAATAATATCTGTAAAATCGCGTGATTTTAACGATGCGCCACCAATCAGGCCACCATCAATATCTTTTTGCGCAAATAAGCTCGCGGCATTACCCGGATTACAACTGCCACCATATAAGATAGTGGTATCATCGGCTATATTAAAACCATAATTCGCTTCAATCTCACTACGGATAAAAGCGTGGATATCCTGTGCCTGGTCTGGTGATGCAGTCAACCCCGTTCCGATAGCCCAAACAGGTTCGTAAGCAATCACGATTTTTTTGAAATCTTCTTCGGTTAAACTAAAAAGCCCCTCTACCAGTTGCTTTTTCAATACTTCATAATAACTACCATTGTTACGCTCATCCAAAGTTTCGCCAATGCAGAAAATCGGCGTTAAGCCGTTGGCTAAAGCAATTTTAGTTTTTTCTGCCAGTAAAGCATCGCTTTCAGCAAAATATTGTCTGCGTTCTGAGTGACCCAAAATCACATATTCTGCACCTACAGATTTCACCATTTTGGCCGAAGTTTCACCCGTATAGGCTCCACTTTCCTTATCGCTGATATTTTGAGCACCAATTTTAACATCGTTACCACCCAATTTTGCCAGGCTGTTTAAATGGATAAATGGCGAACAAATGATGGCCAGTTGATCGCCTTTGCGCTCATCTTTAACCATGTTTACGATTTCGCTGAACAACGAAACGCCTTCGTTATAATCCAGGTTCATTTTCCAGTTACCCGCAACAATCTTTTTTCTCATTTTGTATTATTTAATGGTTGGTTGACCTTTTTAAGATCAGGTTTTATATTAAAATCGCCTATACGATTCGGTTAATTCAAATATCCGGGTGAGCATGTTTTTTTCTACCTCATTAAAGGCCATATTTTTTCTTGCAAATACCTTTTCGGTAGTTTCGAACATTTTATGCAGCTTATAAATGTCGAAACCAGCCGCACCGCCCCAACTAAAATCGGGTATGTGATTTGGCGGAAAACCACCTCCAAAAACATTGGCTCCAACCCCTACCACACTACCGGTATTGAACATGGTATTAATACCTGCTTTAGCGTGGTCGGCCATGATCAGTCCACAAAATTGGAGGCTGGTGTTGCGCATTTTCCGAGTTTCGTAATCATAAAGTTTTACCTCTGCATAATTATTTTTTAAATTCGAATTATTGGTATCGGCACCAATATTACACCACTCGCCCATTACCGAATTACCCAGATATCCTTCGTGACCCTTTGCGGAGTTACCCCAGATTACGGCGTTGTTAATTTCGCCACCTGCACGGCTATTGGGACCAATTGTGGTACCCGAATAGATCTTCGCACCCATTTTTATCGATGAATTTTCACAAAGTGCAAAAGATCCCCTGATTAAAGAACCTTCCCAAACCTCGGCATTTTTACCGATGTAAATTGGTCCATAAGTAGTATTAAACACGCTGCACTCTGCTTTTGCACCGTCCTCCAGGAAAATATCATCGCCCAGTAACTGGTTGGTACCACTAAGTTTTGCAGAGCTGCGTCCTTCGGTTAACAGTTTAAAATCTTTTCTGATCTCTGAAGGGTTATTTCCAAAAATATGCTCCGGATAAACAATACGTGTAAAATCTCCGGAGTATTCAATTTGCTTGAGCGACTTAATCGTTTCAAGAGCGTGCTGATCGGCAATGTAGGCTATAACAACATCGTTTTGATAAAGTGCTTCTCCCGCTTTAAGACCGGAAATAGCATCAAGCAAGGCTTCGTCAGGACAAACAGAACCATTTATACATAAATCGGCATTAGGCTTTGGTGCAAATTTTACAGAAAGGTAATCCTGGGTGTGAAAGCCAAAATCAGCTTTTAAATGTTTTGCCCATTTCTCGGCAATGGTTAAAATGCCAATGCGTAAATCGGCCACAGGCCTGGTAAACGTAAGTGGACGCAAGAACATCCAGGAAGCATCATCAAATAGATTGATTGTCATAAGCAGCAAAAATAAAAAAAGTCCCGATGCTTTTGGCAAAGGGACTTCAAAAAATGCTTTTTGTTGCTAGAATTATTTCTTAGCGTAACGGTTTTTAAATTTATCGATACGTCCTGCTGTATCAACCAATTTCATTTTACCAGTATAAAAAGGGTGTGAAGTGTGAGAAATCTCTAATTTATAAAGCGGATACTCATTACCATCTTCCCATTTAATTGTTTCTTTAGTATCTACACAAGATTTTGTTAAGAAAGCATATTCGTTAGACATATCTTTAAAAACAACTGGTCTGTAGCTTGTTGGGTGCAAATCTTTTTTCATTTGAATATTATTTTTAGTTATTTGTGTGAAAGCATCAAGAACATTCTTGCAATTTGCTGGCAACAACGCTTATGACATTTCCTATTAGTCTTTCTACCTCTATTTTAGAGGATGCAAATATCCTAATTTTATTTTTGATTTACAAGCCTAAATAAAGAATTTTAAATTATATCTTTCTTCTGCTTGCGGAAGTGTGAAAACATACCGATGGCCCGGTCTGGCAAAATTAAACTTTTTAAGCTGAATATTGTTTTCCAGATATTTAAAATTTTATGTAAGTTTGATATATGAGAAAACACGGCGAATTAGATGGCATTATCCATGCCAACAGCAGCGGGAAGCTCTATATTAAAAGTCCTGATTTTTTTGCACAACCAAGGGTGATTGAAATGGTAAGCGCGTTGATGCAATCAAATATCTTTAAAAAAATAGAAAAGGATAAAAGCAAAAAATAACCTTGTAAATGCCATTTAACCTACTTTTATTCCCTCTGGTAGGCGGCTACTATATATTAATCCGGTTCAGATACCTGCGGTATGTACAATACCGGCTGGAAAGCCAACGAATATTACTGAATGCCGCCTTTGCAGGTATTTTACTGCTTGGTGCATGTTTTATATTAAGGGCAATCTTCATTGCCATCTGGCCGGAAATGATTGAATACCTCAGCAAATCACTTCCGATACACACTCCTTATTTCGGCACGACCAGCCTCTCGTTGCTTGTTGCGGTTGCGGCAACAGAAATTGCTAATCTCTTCATTAATCGCCTTAAAGCCATAAAAAAGGCGATAGCTACTTCAGGAAACGAATTTGAATTACTATTAAGTTCATCTTTTTTCGATGCCCATCTTTTACAGTTCACTATGGACAGCGGGAAATTCTACATCGGATGGGTAAAAGAATTACCAAAACCCTTTACCACCAGTTATATACGCATTACCCCTGCATTTAGTGGTTACCGCAGAACTGATGACAAGGAACTGGTTTTCACCACGCAGTATTTAACCGTTTATGCCAGCTATATTGAGGATGGCTCTGTAGCAAATACCGATGAGCTGAAAACCGATCTCGTGCTGAAAGCAGATAAGATCAACTCAGTTTCGTTTTTTGATATGGATATGTATAACCGCTTTAATCCTGTACAGGAAGAAGCCACCTAATCTTTCTTAGGACTATATTTTTTCCAGGTTTCTATTTTGGCCATCTGCCGGGCGATATAGGCATCAGCAATTACTTCAGCTGAACTTGAACCTTCCACCGTCTCCAACAGCTCCTTTAATTTATACTGGTCTACATCGGCTTTATATAAAATCTGGATCAGTTTAGGAAAATCGTTATCAATCAGATAGGCAAAAGCGTCAATAAGAAGCACGCGAACTTGATTTTCAGCAAGTTGATCCGGAATATCGAAATCTTTGCTGATGATGTTAATGAGTGACATGGAACAGGATTTTAAGATTGCAGGATTTCAAGATTAAAGTTTGTTAGCATAGAAGTTGTTCATATTGGGCTTAGGCAATTTACACTGCCCGAAGAAGCACAGTCGAAAATTAAATAAACCTGGTAAAAGCGGCAATTCTTGATTTAAGCACTATTGCCTTATACTTATGGTGTGCTTGCTTGTTTCACAGGTTTCGGCGCGACTATTGCGGTTAGCAGAACTTTAGATGCTACGGAATAAGAGACCGTTCGTTTTCAAAAGACCCTGAAATAAATTCAGGGTGACGCACGAATTAAATCCATTTAATTTCCTGGCAAATTTCAATCAAAACACCATTGGTATCTTTTGGATGAACAAAACACACCATTTTATTGTCTGCACCCTTTTTCGGAGAATCATTGAGCAACACAAAACCTTCTTTATGCAGTCTTTCCATTTCTGCCAGGATATCATCAACCAGGAAAGCGATATGATGAATCCCCTCCCCCTTTTTCTCGATAAATTTAGCGATAGCGCTATCTGGTACAGTAGCTTGAAGCAACTCTACCTTATTCTCGCCGGTTTTAAAGAAAGCGGTATTGACCAGTTCGGATGCCACCTGTTCGGTTTTATAACAATCGGTATTGAGCAGTTTCTCGTATATGGCTATGGAACGGTTAAGGTCTTTTACCGCGATACCGATGTGTTCTATCTTTTTCATAGGGTATAAGGTTATGTTAATGTAAAAATGCAGCTTTTCTCTATAAGCTCATAGCTATTATTTATAATTGTTAAATAAGTTTTTTCGTATCTTTGTATTATAATTAACAGAATAGAGATGAAACAGCCGATATATTTAGATAATAATGCTACAACACCGTTAGATCCACGTGTGCTGGAAGCCATGCTACCTTACTTTACTGAAAAATTTGGAAACGCCGCAAGCCGTAACCATGCTTTTGGATGGGTGGCTGAAGAGGGCGTAGATTATGCCCGCGAGGAGGTAGCCAAATTAATCGGCTGTACTGAAAAAGAAATTATTTTTACATCAGGTGCTACTGAAGCCGATAACCTGGCGATTAAAGGTGTATTTGAAATGTATAAAGAAAAAGGTAACCACATAATTACTGCGGTTACTGAACATAAAGCAGTTTTAGATACCTGTAAACACTTAGAAAAAAATGGCGCACGCGTTACTTATTTAGGTGTTAAAGAAGACGGTTTAATTGATCTGGCTGAACTGGAAGCGGCCATGACTCCTGAAACGATTTTAGTTTCAATTATGTATGGCAACAATGAAATTGGTGTAATTCAGCCTGTTAAAGAAATTGCAGCCATTGCACATAAACATGGTGCTTTATTTATGACTGATGCTACACAGGCAGTTGGTAAAATTCCGGTTGATGTAAATGCTGATGGCATTGATTTAATGGCTTTCTCTGCACACAAAATGTACGGTCCGAAAGGTGTTGGTGCACTTTATGTTCGCCGTAAAAACCCAAGGGTTAAAGTTACTGCACAAATGGATGGCGGTGGCCACGAGCGCGGTATGCGTTCAGGTACCTTAAACGTTCCGGGTATTGTAGGTTTAGGTAAAGCTTGTGAACTTTGCCGGTTAGAAATGGAAAGCGAGGCTATCCGTTTATCAGCTTTGCGCGATAAATTAGAATCTACTTTAAGCCAAATGGAAGAAAGCTATGTTAATGGTAACACACAACACCGTTTGCCACATGTAGCTAATATTTCTTTCAAATATGTTGAGGGTGAAGGTTTAATGATGGCGATGAGTGATTTGGCGGTATCTTCAGGATCAGCTTGTACTTCAGCATCTTTAGAACCATCATATGTATTGAAAAGCTTAGGTTTATCTGATGATCTGGCACACTCTTCTATCCGTTACGGTTTAGGAAGGTTTACTACTGAAGAAGAGATAGACCAGGCCATTGAAGTAACTCAAAAAGCGGTTAATCACCTGAGAGAGCTTTCTCCACTTTGGGAAATGTTCAAGGAAGGAATCGATTTGAGCAAAATTGAGTGGGCAGAACACTAAGTCAGTTTGGAGTTGGCAGTTAACAGTTTGGAGAACGCGAACTGGCAATTGAAAACTGATCATTGAAAACTAATTAAAAAATTGCTCCGTAAGGAGATTAAAAAAATAAAATCATGGCATATTCAGAAAAAGTAATTGATCATTACAATAACCCGCGTAATGTAGGTACTTTAAATAAAGACAGTAAATTTGTAGGCACCGGGTTAGTTGGTGCACCTGAGTGTGGCGACGTAATGCGCTTGCAAATTGAGGTTGGAGAAGACAACGTCATTACCGATGCTAAATTTAAAACATTTGGTTGCGGTTCGGCTATTGCTTCTTCATCTTTAGCAACAGAATGGTTAAAAGGAAAAACAATTGATGAGGCATTGGCTATTGATAACATGGACATTGTGGAAGAATTGGCTTTACCACCAGTAAAAATCCACTGCTCAGTATTGGCAGAAGATGCAATTAAATCTGCCATTAACGATTACCGTGTTAAAAATGGTTTAGAAGCGATTGCGCTGGAAAAATCACACCACTAGACTAGATGTGAGACAATAGATTTGAGACATGAGGCCACCTAACTTAGGCGCACAAATACTTCTCAAATCTCTTCTCTCAAATCACAAATCTTTTTTATTACTATGATTACGATAACAGATAAAGCAAAAGACAAAATTGAGCACTTAATGCAGGATTCGGAAATGGGTTCTGATTACTTTTTACGTGTTTCAGTAAAAGGTGGCGGTTGCTCTGGTTTATCATACAATTTAGATTTCGATAACGAGGAACAAAAAGGGGATCAGTTTTTTGAAGATAAAGGAATTAAAATTGCTTTAGATATGAAATCTTTCCTCTACCTGGCCGGAACTGAATTAGATTTTACCGATGGTTTGAACGGAAAGGGTTTCAATTTTGTAAATCCAAATGCAAGTCGTACCTGCGGTTGTGGAGAGAGTTTCTCTGTATAAAATTAAAATTAAAAAGAAAGCGGCTTTGGATATTTTCCGAGCCGCTTTTTCTGTTATTTGAGTTGGAATGTTCTACTGCTCATGATACCTCTTTCGGTAATCACGGCCATTTTGCTATTGAAATCTGTAGGTTCAGAAGTATAATCGCCATCAAATGCAACCCTGCCTTGTCCCTCTGCGATGGTACCAAATCCGGCGTGAGAATCGTCGATGTTTATGATCCCCGCAATTCCGTTTTTAATGTTATTGCCATCTTTTTCTCCTGACATTAAAAAAGCGTAAAAACTATATCCACCGTTTCTGTAAGCTTTTACCTTTCCGTAAACGGTAAATTTATTTCCACCTCCACTAATGGCGGTTACCACACTGGTATCTGCTGCACCAATAAAGTTTTTGCCCAACATTTTTATACTAAAATCACTATTACTTTGCTCATAAAGTTTAATCACACCGTCATTAATCACATAGCCCGGCTGATAGGGATCGTTGGGTATATTACTGCTTTTTATGGTAAAAGGCTTAAATAAATAAGCCCCAACGATATTTGGGGGCGTAGTACCCTTATTTATGGTAAAGCCTAATTTGGTCAAGCTATCCACATACTTTTGAGGGATAATATCCTCGATTTTTTTGCTTAAGATCTCTTCATCGCTCGGATTAATATCGTTATTTTTAGAGCAAGCCGTCAGTTGCAATACCAAACCTACTATTAAAGCAAATGCACATCCTTTAACTACCATAGTTAATCTTGTTATTGGTTTTTTCATCATACAATTTTTAATTTAAGTACTGAAATGCAGATTTGCAACTGTAATGCCATAACTAATAATTTGGCAACCCTAGATTAAAAATAACGGGAAACCACTATATCGATCTACCTAAAATCAGGTATTTACATCAGTTTTTCAACGAAGCCAGTGTCCGTTTTTCTGACGATATTTTACAGGCTATCAAATTTTATTTTTAAAAAAATTTTGGAACAGGTTGATGATACAGTTGCCATTATTAAACCAAAAAGCCTTATAATTGTTAATTATTATCAGCGAACCAATTACGAGCATGCCATTAATAAACGAATTTTCAACTGTTCCTACCTTATTACGGAATGTTGTTAAAAATATCCATAAACCTCAGGAAACCTTCTTAATCCACAAACAGGGAGCAGAATGGACAGAAATTTCTTATGAAGATACTTTAAAACGAGCGGATGCAGTTTCTGCATTTTTTCTGGAAAAAGGGATCGAAAAAGGCGATCGTTTGGGTTTAATGATTGAGAATTCTCCGGAATATGTATATTATGACCAGGGTATTCAGCAAATTGGTGTAATTAATGTCTCTATTTATCCTACACTTTCCGAACAGGAAGTAGCCTATATTATTAACGATTCAGGCATAAAAGCTATTCTGGTTGGGAATAATTTTCTTTACCGCAAGGTTTTAAAAGTTGCGGCAAATTGTAAAGAATTAAAATATATCATTCCTGCTTTCAAAGATTTTGAAAAGGTTACGATACCGGCAGATGTAAATGTAGAAGTAATTGCTTTTTCTGATATCTTAGCGCTTAAACATCAAATTACAGCAGCCGAAAGGGCCGAAATTGACCAATGCAGGAGCCTTGTACTTCCGCAGGATGTTTCCTCATTAATTTATACTTCAGGAACAACAGGAACTCCGAAGGGTGTAATGCTTACCCACTATAATTTTGTAAAAAATGTAGAGGTGTGTTTGCAGCAAATTCCGGTAATCGATCAAACTGAAACTTTCCTTTCTTTCTTACCGTTATCGCACGTTTTCGAACGTACCGCAACTTACCATGTTTGCTGCGCCCAGGGCTGTAAGATAGCTTTTGCACAAAGTTTAGAACTACTGGCCAAAAACATGGGCGAAGTTCGTCCTACCGTAATGAGTTGTGTACCGCGATTACTTGAACGCATACATGACAAAGCAATTAAAGGTGGTACTGCAGGCGGCGGCACAAAAGCGAAAATATTTACCTGGGCCCTGGAAATTGGCAATAAGTATAGGCTAGCAAAAGAGGCCGGTGAAAACCCAGGTTTGATCCTATCGGCAAAAAAAGGGATTGCAGAGAAACTGGTATTCAGCAAGATTAAGGAAAAAACCGGTGGAAGATTAAAATTCATGATTTCTGGCGGCGCTGCTCTACCTAAAAATGTAGGGGAATTTTTTGGCGATCTTGGCATTAAAATATTGGAAGGTTTTGGATTAACCGAAACTTCACCGGTAATGTCGGTTACCGAATACCACAGACAGGTTTATGGCACCGTTGGTCGGATTATTCCCGGCATTGAAGTAGCGATACAAGATGTGGAGAGTAAAGAAATGATCAGCATTCAAACACATAATACTTTTAGCGAAGATTTTGAATGTGCAGAAGGTGAAGTAATTGTACGTGGCCATTGCGTAATGAAAGGTTATTTCAACAAGCCTGCGGAAACTGCCGAGGCGATTGATAAAGATATGTGGTTCCACACGGGTGATATTGGCCGTTTTTACAAGGGTAATCTTCAGATCACCGATCGTTTAAAAAACATGATCGTAAATGCCTACGGTAAAAATGTGTATCCTACCCCTGTAGAAAACATTTACCTAAAAAGCCCAAAGATCGATCAATTGTTTTTGATCGGCGATAAACGTGAGTTTATTACGGCCATCATTATTCCAAACCGCGAAACGCTCGAAGAAACCTTTAAACTTAAACCTTCATTTTTTGAAGAGGCCGATCCTTTTATCAGCAATCCTGAAATTATCGATTGGATGGAGCAGGACATTAAGAAAATATCTAACGAACTGGCAAAATTTGAGCGCATTAAGAACTTTAAGATCAAGCGCAATCCTTTCAATATCGATGAAGGGGAAATCACTCCAACCCTAAAGGTTAAACGCCGCATTGTAGAAAAAAAATATGCCGAAGCAATTGATGAAATGTATGAAGAAGGTATAGAAGCGGAATCATAATTAAAGGGCCATCATTATAAATTTTAATTGTGGCCTTTATTTATAAAGCATCAGTTACAGGTCCATGCCATTTGCATCAGTTGTTAATATTTCGCTCATGTAGTCAAAAAAGGGACGCATATTTTTAAATCCCTGATTGCAGTAGCCGAGGAAGTCCGTACTCAAAACTTCCTCGTCGGTAAATTGATGAATCAACAAAAATTGTTTGTAGCGTAGCAAATCGATGCCCTGATGATCTGAATCAAAGCCTTTTGGAGCTGTTTTCAATTGTTCTCCTTTCAATGCCCCGAAAAAAGCGGCAAAAGATTCTACACTTAGTATTTCCCGCAAAGGCGCGGCATCAAAACTGATCTGCTCCCTTATTAGTTTTAGATCTTGCGGCGAAGGCCCGAAAAAGCCACCTGCCACAAAGCTATGGCCTGGTTCGATATGGAAATAATAGCCACCTCTCCTCTGTTTGCCAGCACGTTTAAAACTTCCGCTCCAATGTGTTTTGTAGGGCGTTTTATCATTTGAAAAACGCGTATCCCGATAAATCCGGTATAAACTTTTCTTTCCGGATGCTGTTTCAATTACATCATGAGTATTCATTAAATCCAACAACTGCTGCGCAAAAGATTCTATGTAGCCTAGCTCCTTCTGATAGGCCGTTTTATGATCATTAAACCAATTGCGTTCATTGTTATTTTTTAACAATCTTAAAAACTCAAAACTGGAAAGCGGTATTTGTTTTATATCGGGCATAGTTTTTTAAGGGCTAAATCATTCAGGCAAATATAACATCCATAAAACACTAAATTCATATCGCTTACCCATAAAATTGCACTGGTTTACCCTAAAAGCATTCTTGCTTCCACTCTATCATCGTAGAATAAATACCCTGTGTATCTTAAATTTCACATTTTTATCTCGTTGTTTTTTCACGTCCTAAAAGGCATTTTTATATGAAATTAAGCATTTATTAATTGCAATACCTTTCTTATCTTTGCCCAAAGGTGTCTTTTCAAAAAAATGATGTTGGAAATGATATCCATTACATTAATAAACACATTGCAAATTCTTAATTTTGCAAAAAATACCCGAAATGAGTATAGGATTATCAGAACAAGAGCAATTACGACGTGAGTCGCTAAAACAATTACGTGCATTAGGCATTGAACCTTATCCGGCAGAAGCTTATGAAGTAAATACTTATGCAGCAGATATATTAGCTAATTATGAATCAGATAAGACAGCATACAAGACAGTAGTATTAGCCGGTAGAATTATGAGCCGGAATATTATGGGTGCTGCATCTTTTACTGAATTACAGGATTCTACCGGCAGGATTCAGATCTACCTGAAGCGTGATGAACTTTGTCCTGGCGAAGATAAAACCCTATACAACACCGTATTTAAAAAACTTTTGGATATCGGCGATTTCATTGGCGTTAAAGGTTATGTTTTCACTACCCAGACAGGCGAGATTTCCGTACATGTAACTGAATTTAAGGTACTTTCAAAGTCGCTACGCCCATTGCCAATTGTAAAGCGTGATGATGAAGGAAACGTGTATGATGGATTTACCAATCCGGAATTGCGCTACCGCATGCGTTATGTGGATTTAACGGTAAACCCTGACTATAAGCAGATTTTTATTAAACGGAGCAAGGTAATTAATACCATGCGCAATTATTTTGATAACCAGGGCTGGATGGAAGTGGAAACCCCTATCCTGCAACCTATCCATGGTGGTGCGGCAGCGCGTCCGTTTGCTACGCATCATAATACTTTAGATATGCCGCTTTATCTGCGTATTGCAAATGAACTCTATCTAAAAAGATTAATCGTTGCCGGTTTCGATGGTGTGTATGAGTTTGGTAAAATGTTCCGTAATGAAGGAATGGACCGTACCCATAACCCTGAATTTACCTCAATGGAAATTTATGTGGCCTATAAAGATTATATCTGGATGATGGCGATGGTAGAGGAATGTTTAGAGCAAGTGGCAATTGCAACAACAGGATCTGCAGTGGTAAAAGTTGGTGCGAACGAAATTAATTTCGAAGGACCTTACGAAAAACTAACCATGTACGAATCCATCCAGAAATATACAGGAATTGATGTCTCTGCAATGACGGAGGATGAGATTGCACAAACTTGTAGAGATCTGGATATAGAAATTGATGATACCATGGGCAGAGGTAAATTAATCGATGAAATTTTCGGTGCCAAAGTGGAAGCAAATTTAATACAGCCTACCTACATTACCGATTACCCGATAGAAATGACACCTCTGGCTAAAAAACACCGTACTGCAGCAGGTTTGGTGGAACGTTTCGAGCTGTTTGTAAATGGTAAAGAGATTGCCAATGCTTACTCGGAATTAAACGATCCGATTGATCAGAAGGAACGTTTGGAAGACCAGTTAAAGTTGGCTGCACGAGGCGATGACGAAGCTATGGCCATGGATGATGATTTTGTACGTGCTTTAGAGTATGGTATGCCTCCTACTTCTGGTTTGGGTATTGGTATAGACCGTTTGGTGATGTTAATGACTAACCAAAGTACTATCCAGGAAGTTCTTTTCTTCCCACAGATGCGCCCGGAGAAAAAGAAAATTGAAATGAGCGCTGAAGAAAGTGAATTGTATGCACTAGTAAAAGAAAACGAGCAGCACCTGTTAACTGACGTGAAGGCAAAGTTGACTGAATGGAGCAATAAAAAATGGGATACTACGCTAAAAGCTTTAACCGGAAAAGGCATTTTGAAAGTTACCAAAACAGATGACGGCTTATTTCTATCCCATAAATAATGAATTTGTTAACTTTCAGGTAAAACATTAGCCTGATTTTTAACAAAAACATAACACAAACTTAAAAGGCTTGCTAACAATTGTTTAGCAAGCCTTTTCTATATTTACAGCAATTGATCATTAAAGTCATTGCGATATGAATACTTCAAGTTTAGAAATCAACGAAAGAGAATACTGCATTAAATTGAGTAAAGATGCTTTCGATTTAACCCTGGTCCGCCAATTGATAAAAAGAATCCAGGCCGAAGCATTGTTCTTCTCCAGAAAAGAGGTTGAAGAAGATGATATCCTAAGTAAAAGAGCCCAACGGGAAGACTTTGAAGGTTTTGACTATTTAGGAGACAAATAACAGTTTATACGTCACCCTGATCCGATAGCAATCAGACTTGTTTCAAGGTCTGCTAGCTAGATGCTGAAATGAATTCAGTATGACGATTAGGCTAACCGATTAACTATTTTAAACAGTTAACCGGTTAACCAGTTTGGACAATTAACCTTTCTAGTCAACATCCAAAGATCCTTCTACCGAGTCATCCATCGTTTTACCGGTGATTACGGATGCGGCCATTTTCAAAAATGCTACAGCTGTACCGTGCTTGGTATCCCAGTAATATCCTTCTGACGGAATCACTTTGATCAATGTGATATTCGGGTCGTCTTTCCCTCCCTGAAACCAGGTTTTAATAAACGGACTCCAAAGCTCATCGATTTTAGCCTGGTCCCTGCTGATTTCTGAAATGCCATAAATATTTACGAAACCGGAATGTGCTCCGGCCTGAAACAACAAGTGTGTAAAAGGATCAGCCGAAATTTCCTCATTTTTATGACTGTCTTTCATGCTCATGAACCAGATATTGCCTTCATCATCAACTTGCTGAATGGCCATTGGCCTGACTGATAGCGGCACGCCTGTTTTAATATTGGTACAGAAAAAGCAACTTTCAGCTTTTTCAGCCAATGTTCTCAGCTTTTCGATAGCTTCTTTACCGCCCAGATCCTGGATATTATTTTCTTCCTGAGTATTGTTGGTACTCCCTTCTTGTGATGTTGCCATAGTATTTTAATTTTATATAAACTACAATGGAAAGTAGAATTTAGTTTTGATTTTATGCGTAAGGATGATCCTTTGTAAAAAGGTACAGATGCTCATCTCCCGAGATATTAAACCATATAAGAAATATAAGCAGCATATAACTATATGCACTTCCGTGTCTTATATGGTAATCGATAATTGAACGTTCATTTCCTTAAAAAAAACATTGTTATCATAGCGTAGAAAACTTATGCAAAAAAACAAGTACATTAAGATTTAACCCAATAAAAAAGCCATCTCAATTTGAAATGGCTTTATAATAAATGTGATCAATACTATCTGTAACGAACTTGCTGCTGTTTGTCCATCATACCCATCTGGTCTTTCATTTGTTTAATCTGATCGGCAAGCAATTTATTCTTATCTGCTTTTTTAGCTTCTGCCAGGTACATCGTTGCTTCGCGTTTATTACGTTTGGCCATTGCAATACCTGCTAAACTTAATTTTGCCAAAGCAATATTATGATCCATCTGCATACCCAATGCAAGCGATTTCTTGAAATACTTCTCACTCTGCATAGGCGCTGTTCTACTTTCAATTAATCCGATCAACAAATTATAATAACCGTGCTGAACTTTAATCAACTGCGTTTCATAATTGGTAATACGGTCTAAAAACATTTTTGCTTTGGGCATGTTATCTTTTCTAAGAAACCATTGTGCTAAAAGCATGTTTTCATTAAAGAAATAAGTTATCAGTACAATTATCCCCAATAAAATGGCAATAATACCCCATGGCCAGAAACCGAAAATAAATAAAGCTACTGCGCCACCCAGTAAAGCAAACCCCGCAATTAATCTGATGATATTTGGCATAAAATTTATCCTAATTATTTTTTTTGCAAATATCGTGTTTAAATGGCACAAATTAGATTTTAAAACAATAATTTCAATAAAAATTTAAAAGCTCAAAAAAAACATCTACTAGCTATGAAAATCTTCTTCTCCATAACCCTAATTATACTTGCAATGAATGTTTCTGCACAAGACCTAAACAAGAAAATACACGACGAAGTACACAACAAGGATATATTAATCAATGCCTGTACGCGCGAGGGCGTTACCACTTTCCCTGAATTTAAGGAAATGTACGATCCGCTTTATGAGGCATATGTGCCAGATGCAGCAACAATGATCGAGCTGAAAAAGCTGATCAAGAATGAAAAAATCAAGATTGTTTTAGGAACATGGTGTGGCGACAGCAAGGCTAACGTACCAAACTTTCTTAAAATTTTAGACGCCCTGCAGTTTAAAGAAAAAAATGTAGAAATTATCGCAGTTGATGGAAACAAAAAGGCTGAAAATGGCATACTGAATGGATTGGATATTGTAAGGGTGCCAACTTTCATTGTTTTTGATAAAAAAGGTAAAGAATTGGGGCGGATTACCGAAGGACCTAAAACTACACTCGAAGGAGATTTGTTGGCGATATACCAGAAAAAGTCATAAACTTTTAAAGCATTTTTTAGTTCGAGGTTCATAGTCTGATATTCATGATTGCCCAAATGTTTGATAATCGATAACCTGTTGGCTTATGTTTATCTACACTGAGGATTGACGATAATCTATCAAACCATTGACTAAAATTCATTTACAGACATTACCCCAAATCCATTTTACATCATACATCTTACATTAATATATACATCAGCATTATGTCAGCAGCATTGGAACCAGGATGGTTAGCCGTTTTAGAAGAAGAATTTGAGAAAGACTATATGATAAAACTGAAAGCTTTTTTACAGGAGGAGAAGCAAAGAGGTGCAACTATTTATCCGAAGGGTGCAGACATATTTAATGCATTGAATACTACTCCATTTGATGAGGTTAAAGTGGTGATTTTAGGTCAGGATCCTTATCATGGGGTTGGCCAGGCGCATGGCCTTTCTTTTTCTGTGCAACGTGGTGTTGCAGTCCCGCCCTCATTAAAAAATATATACAAAGAACTGGAAACTGATATTGAAGGTTTTAAAACGCCAAATCACGGTTACTTAACGCACTGGGCAGAACAAGGTGTACTGCTATTAAATGCCACTTTAACCGTTCGTGCTTCAGAAGCCGGCTCACACCAAAACCAGGGATGGGAAATTTTTACGGATGAAATTATTAAGGCTTTATCTCAAAAGCGAGAACATATCGTATTTTTATTATGGGGTAAATATGCGCAGCAAAAGGCCGCTTTAATCGATCAGAAAAAACATTATGTTTTGACTGCAGCTCACCCATCACCATTTTCTGCATACAATGGCTTCTTCGGATCGAAACATTTTTCGAAGGCAAATCAGTTGTTGGTGCAAAACAACCTTAAACCAATTGACTGGAATTTACCAGCCTAATGAATACCTATTTCATTAGCGGCCTCGGCGCTGATCAACGGATTTTTTCCCGATTAAAGCTGAGTGAAAAGATTACGGTTATCCATATTGACTGGATAGATCCTCATAAAAATGAGTCACTCGAAGCTTATGCTGAACGCCTTAGCCAAATTATCGATACCAGCCGGCCATTTGCTTTGGTAGGCGTATCTTTTGGTGGAATGATTGCAGTGGAAATGGCCAAAAGATTAAAACCTGTAGCAACAATTATTATTTCAAGCACGATGTTAAGCAGCCATCTGCCCGGATTATACCGCTTTGCCGGAAAACTTAAACTACTAAAATTTATTCCAGCTAAATTTCTAAAAGCATCAAACAAACTTACGCAGCACTATTTTTTCGGTACGAAATCGTCAAATGAGAAAATATTACTGAACAGGATTATAAAAGATACTGATCCTCATTTTCTAAAATGGGCTATTGGAAGCATTTTAAGTTGGAGAAACAAAACTGTACCAGAAAGGATTTACCATATCCACGGTACACAAGATAAAATTCTGTATGCCAAAATAGCGAAACCAGATTTCGTGATCAACAATGGAACTCACTTCATGGTTTATCAAAATGCGAAGCAGATCTCAGGGATTATTGATCAACTGATATTGAATAATGGAACAGAAAATTTTACTCCATTGGCTAAAAACGATTAGCTTAATCTAAAGTAAACAATGGTGGCCATTAAAAAATGATCGTCAGCTTTGCAATCTTGTCAGGTAAAAATCCATTTTCGATTTTTAAACTACATATGCTCGATCAGCTGACGATCATTAATGGAATAAAAATTTAATCCTTAAATTTTTTCATAAAGTTACTGATGTTTTCTTCTAAATTTCCTTCGGATATGGCTTTAACGAAAGCTGTACCGATAATCGCACCGTTGGCATAAGAACAAGCCTTATCAAAAGTTTGTTTATCGCTGATCCCGAAGCCGATCATGGTTGGATTTTTAAGGTCCATTGCTTTGATACGGCTAAAATAAGCTTCAGTAGTATTACCCACTTCTAAGTTTTTACCTGTGGTAGCCGACGACGATAACAGATAAATAAATCCATTGGTTAAACCATCTATTTTACGAATACGCTCTTCAGCAGTTTGAGGGGTAATTAAAAATACATTGGCCAAGTTATGTTTTTCGAAGCAATCTTTATAAAACTCCTCATACTCCACCATCGGCAAATCTGGCACGATACAGCCATCTACGCCTACTTCAGCACAGGCCTCGCAAAATTTTTCTACGCCAAACTGCAAAACCGGATTTACGTAGCCCATTAATAAAACCGGGATGGTTACGTTTTTACGTAATTCTTTCAGCTGTTCGAAAAGCAGTTTAAGTGTCATACCCTGATCTAAAGATTGCTTGCTACTCGCCTGGATTACCGGCCCATCGGCAACAGGGTCCGAATAAGGAAAACCAATTTCCAGAATATCTGCGCCTGATTTTTGCAGTGCTTCCGCAATCTGAATGGTATCGCCAATATTAGGATAACCGGCAGTATAATAAATTGATAATATATTTTTCTTCTCCCGGAAGAGTTGTTTAATTCTGTTCATTTTCTTTTGAGATGTGAGATTGGAGATGTGAGATGTGAGATGATGACCGGGCAAGGAAATCTACTGTCTCATATCTCAGGTCTCAAATTTATCTATAAATTAAAATATTTAATATAAGTATCCAGATCCTTATCGCCGCGACCTGAAAGGCAAATCACTACATTTTCGCCACCTTTGAATTGCATTTTTTCTAAATAAGCCAGCGCATGCGCACTTTCTATCGCCGGAATAATGCCCTCCAGTTTGGTACACAATAAACCTGCTTCCAGACTTTCCTCGTCAGTAATGGAAACATATTGCCCCCGACCGGTTTTGAATAAATGTGCATGTTGTGGGCCAATGCCCGGATAATCCAATCCTGCTGAAACCGAATGAGGCTCTACCACCTGACCGTCTGGTGTTTGCATTAAAATACTTCTACTGCCGTGTAAAACGCCTTCGTTGCCTAAGTAGGTTGTGGCTGCCGAAAACCCGCTTGATACACCTTTACCTGCTGCTTCAACAGCGATCAGCTTTACATTTTCATCATCCATAAAATGGTAGAACATGCCCATGGCATTACTGCCTCCACCCACACAGGCTAAAACATAATCAGGCTGATCATTACCCGTTTGCTCCAACAGTTGTTTTTTGGTCTCTTCAGAGATGATCGATTGGAAAATCGCCACCATATCTGGATAGGGGTGCGGGCCAACAACTGAACCGATAATGTAATGTGTATCCACAGGATTATTGATCCAGTCGCGCATGGCTTCATTGGTCGCATCTTTCAAAGTTTTACTACCTGAACTTGCCGGAACTACCTTTGCACCCAACATTTTCATTCGGGCCACATTTGGCGCCTGGCGCTCAATATCCACTTCACCCATATAAATCACGCACTCCAGGTTACGCAGTGCACACACCGTTGCTGTAGCTACCCCATGCTGACCGGCACCAGTTTCGGCGATAATCCGTTTTTTACCTAATTTTTCAGCAAGTAAAATCTGCCCGATGGTATTGTTTATTTTATGGGCACCGGTATGGTTTAAGTCTTCCCTTTTTAAGAAGATATTGACTCCATACCTTTCCGAATACCTTTTAGCCAGATACATGGGCGAAGGACGGCCGACGTAGTCTTTCAACAGCTGATGAAATTCCTTCTGGAAATCAGGATCAGCAATGATCTTTAAATAATTCTGACGCAGTTCTTCTACATTCGGATAAAGCATTTCGGGAATGTACGCACCTCCAAAATCTCCGTAATATCCTTTTTCGTTTACTTTGTATTTCATAATATTTATCAACTGGATGTCATACTTATAGCCGTTAAGGTAGTCGTCATCTTGACTGAAGTGCAATCCCGAACGTTCGGGAGAGAGATCTATATTTTACATTGTAGATTTCTCGGCTGCGCTCGAAATGACGATCTATCTCCAGCTAAAATCGTAACATAATATTCTACTTATTCATTTCTTTTATAAATTCTTTAATCTTTTCTGCATCTTTCACACCTGGTTCTGTTTCGAAACGGCTGTTAATATCTAACGCATATAAACGATCATCGTTTAGTTTTTTAACGGCAGCGGCATGTTCCAAATCAATTCCACCGCTTAAAAAATAGGGTTTTGTATAAGTGTATCGGTCCAAAACAGACCAATTAAATGTTTTTCCGGATCCACCATGTAATTTTGTTTTGGTGTCGAACAAGAAATAATCAATCGTGCCTAAATAAGCTTCCAAAGCAGAAAAATCAAAATCTTCGTCTATCCCAAAAGCCTTAATTATTTCTACCATGGGAAAACTTAATTTTAATGCGCCACAATATTCAGAAGATTCGCTTCCATGTAACTGAACAGCTTTTAAGTTCAGTGTGTTTATTTTTTCTTTTACCGTTTCTAAATCCTCGTTCACAAAAACTCCAACAGTTTTAATTTGAGCAGGAATGTATCTGATCAGTTCTTCCGAAACCTCACTGATCAATCTTGGTGATTTTTCATAAAAGATAAAGCCCATGTAATCTGGCTGCAACTCAGCTACCACAGCAATATTTGCGGCCAAACGCATTCCACAGATTTTTAACCTTAGCATGCCAGTAATTGTTTAAAACTGTGCAAAGCTTTTTTGTTCATGAGCGATTCTTCTGCTTCATAAAAACAATCGGCGAAAGACATTTCTGGTTTGATGGTCCGGATGGCTAATGCGGCATTGCACAATACTACATTGGTCTGCACGTCAGTCGCCTCGCCATTAAGCACATCCATAAATATTTTAGCCGATGATGCTACGGTATCACCTCCTTTAATGGCATTGACGTCTACTTTTTCAAATCCCATATCGTTGAGTGTTAAAATATGCTCTCCCTTATTCGAAAAGGTTTTCACATCGCAGGTAAGCGAAACCTCATCATAGCCCTCCAGTGCATGCACAATGGTATAACTTTTATCGGTATCCTGGTATAAATAAGCATATAAACGGGCCAGTTCTAAACTAAAAACACCTACCATCTGGTATTTAGGCTGCCCGGGATTAACCATAGGCCCCAACATATTAAAAAATGTTTTTACCCCAAGCTCTTTACGGATCGGTGCTACAATTTTCATGGCCGGGTTAAACAGCGGTGCGTGCAAAAAGCAAATGCCCGCAGCATCAAGGTTGCGCTTTAAAGTAGCTTCATCATTGGTAAAGCTATAGCCCAGGTATTCCATTACATTTGATGATCCGCAGCCCGAAGAAACCCCATAGTTGCCATGCTTGGCTACATGATGCCCCGCCCCCGCTACTACAAATGATGATAAGGTGGAAATATTGAAAGTGTCTTTGCCATCACCTCCTGTACCACAAAGATCAATGAGGTTATAACCAGAAAGATCTACCTTTAGGCACATATCCAGCATGGCATCTCTAAAGCCCTGCAGTTCCTGCACGGTAATGTTCCGCATGGCATAAGCCGTAATAAAAGCAGCAATTTGCGAAGAATTAAATGCACCTTCTGAAATGGAAATTAAAATGTTCTTTGCCTCTTCCCTGCTAAAGCTCTTGTTCTCAAATAAATGGTTTAATATCTTTTTCATGTTTTGTATTCCGCTGGTTGTGTCTCCACAAACCATTTATGTTTATTCTGGTTCGTGGTGACACAAACCATGCGACGTTTAAAAAAAAATTGCATAAAAAAAGGATTGCTTTTCAGGCAATCCTCTTCGTTGTGTTTAAAATATTTTAAAATATATAACAATAGAATCTGCCTAACGAATTTCGTTATGCCACCACCAATTGTTATTTAAGTTTTTAATGATCATGTTTGTATAAAGCAAATATTGACATAGTTTTTTAATATTCCAAAATCTTTCTAAAATATATGGTTTTCTTTAAAAGAAAAGTACAGTTTAATGATGATCTGGGTTTCGGATCCAATCCGGTAACGAAAAATCAGCGTATGCTAAACCCGGATGGTTCTGCAAATATTGAGCGTACGGGCCTGCCCTGGTTTAAGTTCGATGATACCTACACCCGCCTGGTCACCATGAGCTGGCCAAGGTTTTTCTTCGTTATTCTGATTGCCTACCTTATTGTGAATACCATATTTGCGGTATTATATAATGTTGTTGGAATCGAGAATTTAGAAGGCGCTAAAGGTTTAACACTCCGCGATCAGTTTTTTGATGCCTTTTTCTTTTCTGCTCAAACCATTTCTACGGTGGGTTATGGCCATATTTCTCCACAGGGGTTTATTACGAGTATTCTGGCTGCTTTCGAGAGTATGCTGGGCCTGCTCGCTTTTGCATTGGCAACAGGCTTGTTGTATGGCCGTTTTAGCAGACCTACCTCAAAAGTGAACTTCAGTAAAAAAATGGTAATTGCACCTTATGAAAAAGGCCATGGTTTAATGTGCCGTTTGGTTAATTTACGCCGTAATCAGCTTATTGAGGTGGAGGTACAGATGGTGATGTCGTACAATGAAACCGTTGATGGCAAACAAATAAGAAGGTTTTACCCTTTGGCGCTGGAACGCGATAAGATCGGCATCCTGTCATTAAACTGGACTTTAGTACACCCTATTACAGAAGATAGTCCTTTATACGAAAAATCGTTAACGGAACTGCAACAGGCAGAGGTCGAAGTTTTCGTTATGCTTAAGGCATTTGATGATACATTTTCCCAAACCATTCATACGCGCACGAGCTATCAGGATGAAGATATAGAAATGGATGCAAAGTTCGAAAAAATGCATTACCATAATGAAGAAGGTAAAATAGTAATGGATTATAGTAAGCTGGATAAGATTACGCGAACGGTGTAAGAATTTTATTATTTGTCTAGCTTATTATATTTTATTTCCATATCGATACCGTCATTTCGAGCGGAGTGCAACGCAGTCGAGAAATCTGTCTTGATAGATCTCTCCATTCCGCTTTGCTACAGTCGAGATGACGACCATTCTATACTAGGTTTAGGTGGGTTGGGTTGGTACAATAAATAGACCACCCCGCCTTATAGGCACCCCTCCAAAGGAGGGGAATTAAAAAATGATCTGGAAGTGTCAGCTTTAACAGCAAAGCGGCAAGAAAATTTACAAATCTTACGAAGATGTCTTTTGTATAAAATCCAAAATATCCTTATACAATTGATTTCCACCAAAAATCATCTGACTGATCATCGGTACGTGGCTTTTGCCCTTAATTTCTTTTATCTCTACAGGCACATGGTTCGCGTTAAGCTTTTCATATAACCTCGGCGTTTGTAATTTAATTGCACCATATGTTTTACTACCATAAAAGAGTAAATGTGGATTTTTAATATTGTTTACATAAGCTAAGGGTGAGGCACTTTTCCAAACCGCAGGTAGTTCCGTAAAGGTCCGGATGAAATCGAAATAAAAATGGTCTTTTTCGGCTGTGGTTAAATATTCTTCCATATCGAGTCCGAAGGGATCATTCAGGATTACACCTTTAATTGGATTAGATATCCCAGCCTTATTAAAATATTTAGGATCTGCATTGATCAATTCAGCCAGATGCGCCCCTGCAGAATGTCCCATTACAAAAATCTGCTCTGCACTTCCGGTAAAATCGGCAATATGTTCTTTAACCCATTTTACAGCTAAAGCACAATCATTGCCCATCTCTCCATACTGAACATTCGGTGCCAAAGGATAATTAATAATGACCGTAACCACACCTTTGCGTGCAAAATTCCTGCCTAGCCACCAATACGTTTCTTTTTTACCACTGCTCCACGAGCCACCATGAATAAAAACTAAAACGGGTTTATTTTTGATACTATCGTTTTTATAAAAAATATTCAGCGTATTGGCTTCATCTGTGTTGCCGGCATAATTGATATTTTTTACCTTTTTAACTTGTGCAGCAGAAAGTAACGTTTGAAACAAGAGCATTAATAAAACAACGTATTTGTACATCATAAAGGTTTTCCAACTCAACAGTTAATAAACGAAATTGTTGCGGGTGTGGATTTATTGATAGTATCAGGTATTGAGTATCAGGTATCGAGTATCTAGTATCAAGACATAATCAACTTGCGCACTTAAACCTTACGCCTTAAACCGTCTACCTTAAGCCTTTATCAACGGATTCTTTTCTTTCGCAAACAAATCAAATACCTTTTTATCTACAAAAGCCGGAAACAGTTTGTTCATCCATACGGCCAGTTTGCCTTGTCTGGTCATCACCAAAGTGCGTTTGCGTTGTTCAATGCCATCGGCAATTATGCCGGCCACTTCTTCCGATGTCATCATTTTACCTTCATCCATACTGGTTTCGCCGTGTGCTGCGCCATCTTTAGCTAAGGCCGTTACCCGGATATTCGAAGCCGTAAACCCTGGACAAGCCACCATTACATTTACTCCGGTTTTGAGCAATTCGGTACGTAAAGACTCCATAAAACCATTCATGGCAAACTTAGAAGCCGAATAACCTGTACGGCCAGGCAAACCACGGTAACCCGCAATAGACGATACGCCCACCACTGTTCCCTTTGTTTTTAAAATTTCAGGAAGTGCGTATTTGGTACAATATACTGTTCCCCAAAAGTTTACATCCATCAGGTTTTTAAGCACTGATAAATCCAGATCGTTAAACAGGGCTCGCATCGATAATCCGGCATTATTTATCAAAATATCAATTCTCTGAAAAGAAACAAGGGTTTGTTTTATGATGAGTTCGCAATCGTCCTCTTTGCTCACATCGGCTTGTACCGCAACCGCTCTGATGCCATATTTTTTCTCTAAATCAGCAGTAATTTCGCAAAGGGTAACGTATTGACGGGCAGCTAAAACCAGATTGGCCCCACGCCTGGCAAATTCTTCCGCGCAGGCTTTTCCAATTCCGCTTGATGCTCCGGTAATGATAATTACTTTATTCTTCAGGTTCATTTGTAGTAGTGAGTATTAAGTAGTAAGTATTGAGTAGGAGTAGTTAGTATCGGGTATTAAGTATCGAGTATCAAGAAACAGGTAATGATAAGTCCCAATCTGTGATTTTATGCCTGATGCCTGCTACTTTATACCTAATGCTAATTATTTCATCATTGCAGTTTCGTAAGGTACGCGGGTAATGATCGATCGGCCCAGGGTAATTTCATCAGCATATTCTAGTTCGCCTCCGAAAGCAATTCCACGTGCAATGGTGGTTACCGGTACATTAAATTCTTTCAGCCTTTTATAGAGATAGAACAAGGTGGTATCTCCTTCCATATTCGGACTGAGCGCCAAAATCACTTCTTTAATCCCTCCTGCTGTCATCCTGGCTACCAAACCATCAATAAACAGATCAGAAGGCCCTACTCCGTCCATTGGCGAAATTAAACCGCCTAAAACATGGTAAACCCCAAAATATTGTCCCGTATTTTCAATAGCCATGACATCACGCGTATCTTCTACCACACAAATGGTTTCTTTATCCCGTTTATGCGATGTACAGATTTCACAAATAGAGTAATCGGAAATATTATGGCAGGTACTGCAGTGTTTAATCTGTTGTTTAAGTTTTATAAACGTATTACCAAACTGATTTACCTCCTCCTGCTCCTTATTTAAAAGATGTAACACCAAACGTAAAGCTGTCTTTTGCCCTACACCAGGAAGTTTTGAGAATTCGTTTACCGCATCTTCAAGCAGTTTGGATGAAAAATTCATAGTGCAAAAATAGATAAAAAGGTTCATTGGTTCAATAGTGAATGGTCATTGGTCAATAGTTTATTGATCAATAGTCCATAGTAAATGGTAACTGCAAATTGCCAACTTAAAACTGGATATTGGTTCATTTGTCAATAGTGAATAGTTCATTGGTCCATAGTAAATGGTAACTGCAAATTGCCAACTTAAAACTGGATATTGGTTCATTGGTCAATAGTCCATAGTAAATGGTAACTGCAAATTGCCAACTGAAAACTTGATATTGATTCATTGGTCAATAGTCCATAGCGAGTGGTAACTGCAAATTGCCAACTTAAAACTGCAAATGGCTATCATGCACTTTGACTTCGGACTTCTGACTTCCGACACCGGACTAATAACATATTGCTTGATTTGATAGTTTTCTTTACATTTATCAGCTTAAATCAAAAATATGTCACCAACCATTCTCTTGTGTTTTCTAATTGGCTACTTTCTGCTACTGATTATCATTTCGTTTGTAACTTCTCAAAAATCCTCAGACAACAGCACCTTCTTTGTTGCCAACAGAAATTCTAAATGGTACCTGGTGGCATTCGGCATGATTGGAACAGCACTATCTGGTGTTACCTTTATTTCGGTACCCGGAGAAGTTGGTGCACCTAGCGGAAACCAGTTTCAATATTTTCAGTTTGTGCTGGGTAACGCGGTTGGTTTTATCATTATAGCTACCGTTTTACTGCCGCTTTATTATCGGATGAACTTAACCTCTATTTATGGTTATATTGAGAAGAGATTAGGCCATTATAGCTACAAAACAGCGGCCTCAATATTTCTATTGAGCCGAACTTTAGGATCAGCAACCCGACTATACCTCGTCGTAATCGTATTGCAACGTTTTATTTTCGACAGCTATGGTGTTCCATTCTGGTTAACGGTACTCATTTCGTTGGCGTTGATATGGTCTTACACATTTAAAGGTGGATTAAAAACTATTATTATTACTGATACATTGCAGACCTTCTTTCTTGTGCTTTCGGTTTTTCTCACCATTTATTTTATTTGCAAAAGTCTTGATTTCAATATTCCACAGGCATTTGAAACTGTAAAAAACAGCAGCTATTCTAAAATATTCTTCTTCGATGATTTCCTCATTAACAAGTTCTATTTCAGCAAACAGTTTATCGGTGGTATTTTTGTAACCATTGCCATGACAGGCCTCGATCAGGACCTGATGCAGAAAAACCTAAGTATGGGCACCATCCAGGAAGCGAAAAAAAATATGTTCACCTTTACCGGCGTGTTTGTCATCTTAAATATTTTCTTCTTAAGTGTCGGTGCATTATTATACATCTATGCGAGTAAAAATGGTATTGATATTCCTTTAGATCACGTTACAGGTAAACCTCGTACGGATTTATTGTTCCCCGAAATCGCATTGAACAACTTAGGCTCCGTTCCGGCCATTATTTTTATGCTGGGCTTAACCGCAGCCACCTTTGCTACAACAGATTCGGCGCTAACGGCTTTAACCACTTCGTTCTGCGTAGACTTTCTGGGCATGGCTAAAGCAGAAAATGTAAATGCAGAAAATGCTGTAAAAAAACGCCATACCGTACACATTGTTTTTTCTGTTTTGATGTTCCTGGTGATTATCTTAATCAATGCTTTGAACAGTTCATCAGTTGTGAGCTTAATTTTCACCATTGCTTCTTATACCTACGGACCGCTTTTGGGCTTATATAGTTTTGGGCTTTTTGTAAAAAAACGCGGTCTGCATGATAAATTAGTGCCAATAGTTTGCTTATTATCACCTTTTTTATGTTACTTGCTTGCAAGCAATTCTGCTGAAATATTAGGAGGATATGTTTTTAGTGTTGAACTGATTTTAATCAACGGTTTAATCACATTTATAGGTTTGTTATTCATCAGCAAAAAAACTGATGCACAGACCAGATTTTAATATTAGAATAACAGTATATGACGAGTGAAGAAAAAATTAGAAGTGCTTTTGAGAACAAAGACTGGCAGGAAATCAAAGTAACCGATTCCTGGCAAATTTTTAAAATCATGGCCGAATTTGTAGACGGCTTTGAAAAACTAGCTAAAATTGGTCCATGCGTTACCATTTATGGCTCTGCGCGTACGGCTCAAACAAACCGATACTATCAACTGGCAGAACAGTGTGGTAAATTGTTAACTGATAGAGGTTATGGTGTAATTACGGGCGGTGGGCCTGGCATTATGGAGGCTGGTAACAAGGGTGCCCATACCAATGGCGGTAAGTCGGTAGGTTTGAACATTGAGTTACCATTTGAGCAATTCCATAACAAATATATTGATCATAATAAATTGCTGGAGTTTGATTATTTCTTTGTCCGCAAGGTAATGTTTATGAAATATAGCCAGGGTTTTGTGGTATTACCAGGTGGTTTTGGAACTATGGATGAGTTATTTGAAGCCCTAACCCTGATCCAGACCGGCAAGATTGCCCGTTTCCCGATTGTACTGGTAGGCGTTGATTATTGGGGTGGACTAATCGACTGGATTAAGGGAACCATGTTACAAAAAGAGCATAATATCCATGAAGAGGATTTAAACCTGTTCAGACTGGTTGATACTGCCGAAGAGGCTGCAGAACATATTTTCCGTTTTTACGATAAATATGTGCTTAAACCAAATTTCTAATTTATTTGTTAACTGTTACAATTGGTTAATTGCCAATTGAAAACTGAAAACTGCCAACTGAAAAAGTGCTTACCAACAATAGGCACTTTTTTTATGTAACAACTCTAAACCTCCTGCATCTAAAATAAAACACAATTAAAATGTCAAAATTGATCAACTGGAAGAGCGATTGGTTTAATGGAAATTTTAAACTCTTTGCAGATGGGCTTCAGAAAGGGGCCATAACTTTTGGGGTGTGGACGAGCAGTGCTGAAAGTGTGTTTGAAGATCAAAATTATCAGTTTGTAAGTGAGGGATTCTGGCAATCAAGCACTAAGGTAATCGACCGGAAAACGAGTGAAGTGATCGCTGTTATTACATACGATAGCTGGAAATCAAAAGCATTAATCAGCCTGACAAACGGAAAACAGTATGAATGGAAATCAACTGGCATCTGGAAATCACAATGGACCGTAAGTAATTATCAGGATGAACACATTATGTATACTTGTAGCAACAATAGTGGGGTAATATCTTCAGATACGGATAATAAATTACTGATGATTGCGGGGCTATTTGTTAAACAGGTTTACAACAGGCAGCTCTTTATTCTGATTGCCTGCATTGTTCCGATCATTACGACGTCAACACTTCGTCATCATTAGGATTTAATAAAATTCTTTGGGCTGAACAAGCACGCTAAATAAAGATTATATACTATTAATTATCAGAAAATTAACACCATATTAATAAAGTTTTTACTGAACCAATTTCCTTATTTTTGTTTCGAAAATGCTTTATACTGTACTGGATTTGATTAAGGTACATTTCAAAAATGTCAGTAGTTATATCGACTTTATTCTTTCAGGAATACCAGCCCCACATACCTGATTAATGGTTTAGCACCGAAGTATTGACAGACTTTTATCTTTCAGTTTTTAAAAAACCGTTCGTCGTTTAACTTTCAATATTGATCGTGAGGCGAACCTAAGGCCATTTACAGTAAAAATTCGATAACTTTCCAATCAAGGCTACGGCCGATTTAAAAATATCTTTTTATCGCTTCCAGCATTTCAGCAGTTAGTTTTCCATTGGTGGCTAAAATTTCCCTTTTCTCAAAGTATTCATTGCCTCCCGAGAAATCGTAAACTTCTCCGCCAGCTTGCTGAACAATGAAACACCCGGCTGCAAAATCCCATTGCTGCAGATTATATTCAAAAAATGCATCGAAACGTCCACAGGCAGTATATACCAGGTCTATAGCTGCCGCACCAATCCGACGCACCCCGTGGCTTTTCTGCATCATTTCAGCTAATAATTTTAAGTATTTTTCTTGTTTATCAAACTGATAATATGGAAAACCCGTAGCCAGCAGGCTTGACTTTAAATCTGGATTGCCGGAAACCCTAATTTCCTTTTTATTCATCAGAGCCGGTCCACCTTTATACGAATAAAACATCTCTCCCCGATTTAACTCGTAAACCACACCTATTGCAGGAAGCCCATCTTCATAAAGCGCTACACTAATGCCATAGGCCGGGATGCCATGAATAAAGTTCGTTGTACCATCTAAGGGATCAATGATCCAGGTATAGGTTTTCCCAATGCGGTTAATGGTTTTTTCTTCGGTGATAAAACCTGCATCAGGAATTAATTTTTCCAGATTTTGAACAAGTTTCTGCTCTGCTGTTTTATCAACATAAGAAACCATATCATTTAATCCTTTATATTCTATTTTCTGAACATCAAACTGCATGGCTTCTTTGCGGATGAAATTTCCGGTAAGCTTAACAATCGAGATCACTTTATTGCACAGTAATTCGTAATTCATAATTATTTAACAACAGAATAATGCTGTTGTTGGATTTTAATTGAATTTATCAGGTTCTTATTGGGCTAATTGGTTCTTGTTCCGCAAAGCATAAGCACTTAATGCAATGCCACCCACAACAAGAAAAGTTGAAATCATTTCTGCCTGTGTAAAAGATAAGCCAAAAACATGGTACTTGGAGTTTACACGAATCAACTCAATACAAAAACGTTCAACACCGTTCAAGATCATGTAAATACCAAACATTAAACCAGGCGCTTTTATTTTATCCCTTATACTCCACAGAAAGGCGAAAAGGATTAAACATATAATCACTTCGTAAAGTGGTGTCGGATACACGCCTTGTGCCAATTCGTTACAAAACTTACCGGTACAGCCTGGAATGGGAATACCCTCGCCTACCACATTGTTTGGATATTTGTAAGACCATAACCAATCCGGCAGCCAGGAGAACGGTTTTGGGTTAGGATTTACAATGCCCCAATCGCCATCACCTGCCATATGGCAGCCAATACGACCAACTGCATAAGCCAGCATCATGCCGGGTCCACCTACGTCCAACATATATAAGGGTTTAATGCCGTTTCGCTTTGCAATGATCAATACCGCTGCACCACCGCAGATTAAGCCACCATAAAAGGTTAAACCGCTAAACGATAATAAGCGTTCTATAGGATGTTGAACAAAATCATCCCAATATTCCAGATTATCAAAGAATTTCGCTCCTAAAAATCCCCAGATAGCCGCCCATACAATCAGGTTACTCATGATCTGATATGGGTGGATGATTACCTGTGTTTCTTTTGGTTTATCTAATTTATGCTTATTCTTTTCGGTATAATCCCAGTAAGCAAATAAGCCAGCAAAAAACAAACCACCAATTATATTTCCCTGGGTCGACATTAAAACCGACTGGGCATCATTTACAAAAAGTTTATAGTTCAGTAATGCGTAAACCAGCTTGTAACCGATAACAAAGCCAAAAAGGCCATTCATAATCAATTCTGACGTGGTTGCTGGCTTACCCACTATAATGGTCTTTTTAATTGGATGGAGTATGCCTAATGCTTCTTTACGTTTAAGCTCTTTGGTAAAAGCCCAGTAACCGGCAACAAACGCGAGCGCCACAAAAACACCGAATGTATTAAATGGAAGCGGTAAATTAATGCCGAAAAGGTATTCTAAAAAATGTGAAACGGTAGGAAACATAGAAATATTTTGTTGCGAAGATAGGAAAGAAAGAGTAAAGACCAAAGTGGAAAGACTGATGTTCAAAGACGAAGGCTAAAAGACTAATAATTAATGGAACACGGTATTTCTATCCCATCGTCCATTTTTTACATCGTCCATTTTACACCTTAACGTCAAAAGATTCTTCACTGCGTTCAGAATGACAGTAAAAGATATTTGACAGAAACTTCAGACTAAGGACTAAACTAATGATGTGCCAGCGTAGTTTCCAATTCGGCTACTTCCACTTCTCCGTCGGCAGTAATCCCTAAAAGCTTAACCGCTTTCAATTCGTTTACCATAACCGGATCGTATTTTGCCCGCACTTTTACGTAATTTTTGGTAAAACCGTGCATATAACCAGATTTCTGATCTGCTTCAAAAAGTACTTCTCCTTCATTACCAATTTGCGATTCGTAGAAAGCCCTACGTTTTTTATCAGATAAGATATGAAGCATTTTACTGCGTTCATTCCGTTCACTTCCGGCTACAACACCTTTCATTTCGGCCGCTGCTGTCAGCTCACGTTCAGAATAAGTGAATACATGCAGATAAGAAATATCCAGTTGATTTAAAAATTGATAGGTATCCAAAAAATCTTCTTTCGTTTCGCCGGGGAATCCTACAATTACATCCACACCAATACAACAGTTTGGCATTACCTCCTTAATTTTAGTAACACGTTCTACATACAGATCACTCCGATAACGGCGGCGCATTAATCCCAAAATTTTATCAGAGCCAGACTGTAAAGGAATATGAAAATGCGGAACAAACCTTTTTGAAGTGGCTACAAATTCGATAATTTCGTTGCTTAATAAATTTGGTTCAATAGAGGATATCCTAATTCTTTCAATTCCTTCCACTTCATCCAGGGCCTTAACCAGGTCGAAAAACTTGTCTTCGCGTTTCCCGTTTCTGATTCCGAAATCACCAAGATTTACACCCGTTAATACAATTTCTTTAACACCGCTTTCGGCAATCATTTTAGCACGGTTTACCACATTTTCAATGGTATCGCTACGGCTTGCACCGCGTGCTAAAGGAATGGTACAATAAGTACATGGATAATCGCAGCCATCCTGCACTTTTAAGAAGGTACGCGTTCTATCGCCAATTGAATAGGATGCAATAAAGTTGTGGTTAACTTTCTCTATATTCTGCTGATGAACAAGCGCTTTTGGCTGTTTTGTTAAATCAGTAATGTATTCAACAATTCTGAATTTTTCGGCCGCACCTAAAACCATGTCAACACCTTCTATTTCGGCAATTTCCTGAGGTTTTAACTGGGCATAACAACCTACAATGGTTACAAAGGCATTTGGCGAATACTTTAAAGCCTCTTTAACAACTTTACGGCATTTTTTATCCGCATGTTCAGTTACAGAACAGGTATTGATTACATAAACATCAGCCTGGTCCTGAAATTCTACCACAGCATAACCGGCATCGGTAAACAAGCGACCGATGGTTGAAGTCTCAGAGAAATTGAGTTTACAACCTAATGTATAAAATGCGACCTTTTTCATTGAAGCTGCAAAGATAGGAAATTAGATTTGAGTATGGAGATATGGAATTAGAGATTAAGGGTAAATTACAGTCTATTAACAAAGTAGTTGGCAATTTTAAGTTTTCAGTTGACTACAAACTGAGAATTGCAAACTGAAAACTATTTCTCCTGCCACCGGTAGCTTTCCTGCTCGAAACCCGCCAAATCCAATACCCTACTCACTACCGTTCCGGCAACCTCTTCTATCGTTTGGGGTAAACTGTAAAATGATGGATTAGCCGGACAAATAATGCCTCCAGCTTCAGTAACCATTTTCATATTGTTAATGTGAATCAGGCTAAATGGGGTATCTCTTACTACAGCTATTAATTTTCTGCGTTCTTTTAATACCACATCTGCCGCTCTGGAAATTAAGTCGTTAGATATTCCATGCGCTATCCTGCCCAAGGTACCCATAGAGCAAGGGACAATTATCATGGTATCATATTTAGCCGATCCTGAGGCAAAAGGTGCATTAAAATCATTTTTGTTATAAAAGTTAAACGCTGTAAACTGGTTATAATCCTGATTTCCCAGTTCGAATTGCCAAACTGCTTTTGCATTATCACTCATCACTATGCCTACTGCCTCTATCTGGTCTCTTAATTTCAGCAACTGATCAAACAAGACCTTTGCATATATCGAACCGCTGGCACCCGTAACGGCAACAATTACTTTCTTTTTCATCATAACCACAAAAGTAGTTTATCTAAATTGATTAAAACAAAAAAGGGCCAGAACAATGTTCTGACCCTACATCTACCTATGAAAAACATACCCTCGAAAGGGTAAGAACAAATATATATAATTTTTTAAAAAAATATAAACAAGAAACGCGAAATCGTTTAAATCAGCCGTTTAGCTTTAAATTTAATCACAAACATCTGATTTACAGGATAATAATTTTAGACAAATTTACTTAAAAACTTTTTAACAACTTAAAAAGACACTTTTTTTATTAAAATTGACAATAATCTTGTAGTACAAAATATACAATTATAATCATTAGTGTTTCAATAAATAATGAGTAAGAAGATTTTCTATTCTTAAATTTACATTTTTTTGATGTTGACCTAACCTGCTACCGATCAAAATCTCAATAAGCTGACGCTTTCAAAACTTAAAAGTTACTGGGATTTTCTTTAATCCGGTGTAAACTACCGTAGTATAATTCCCCCGTATAGGTTATATCGTATCAAATATGATAAAGATCTGTGAATCGATTGGAATTTAGTGTTTAACGGTTATATTTGAGAAAGTGTCATCTCAGATTTATGATAGATTTAGCTTCGCCATTTTTAAAGGCATTATTAAAACATGCTACAAACCCTGTAGTCATTTTTAAAATTAAGCCGGTATTAGTAGTGGTAGAACATAATGACGCTTACCAGGCTTTAATAACGTGTGTTGGCGGGAAGTCAGAATCCTATAATATCGATATTATCCCTGACCTTCTATCTGATGATGAAAGAACGACGCTGATTAAAACAGTTCAAAACGTAAGTGAGCTCAAAACCAGGCAAAGCCTGACCGTTCATCCTATCTATTCAAACTCCCCGCATGTAAAATGGGAGCTCGAATTCTCGCCGGTATTACAAAGCAACCGCCCTGTTGAATACCTCATTTGCTCATTAAAGGAAATCCCGGTGAACGAGAACGACCTGGAGCACATTTTACTTGAGCTTTCGGAAAGCGAAATGCGTTTTAGAGGTTTTTTTGAGCAAGCGCCCTTAGGCATGTGTGTTTTGAGGGGCCCCGAACTTATTACGGAGTATGCGAATGACAATATATTAAAACTCTGGGGCAAGAGTAGAAAAGAGGTTATCGGAATATCTTTGGAAGACGCAAGACCCGAATTTCAGACACAACAGGCGCTGGTAAAACGTGTAAAAGACATTTTCAAAAACAAGCAAACGCTAACAATCAATGAACTGAAACTCTCCACTCCGGTTTCAGATGGTTATTTTATTGCGCTTTATGAACCCTTAAAAAATGATAAAAACGAAGTAACCAGCATCCTGTTGATTATTAAAGATATTACCGAACAGGTGAATTTTAAAAAAGAACTTCTTAAAGCGAAAGACATTTTAAAAATCGCCATGGATGCCTCTGAAATGGGATCATGGAATATCGACCTATCAAACAAGCAGGTGCTATTATCTGAAAGGGCACAACAGATCTATGAAATTGAGCATAACAGGTTAGATATCGAGGAGGCCAAATCCATGATCTGCCAGGAAGATATGGGGCATCTAACCCGGGGTATCATACGCGCACTACACAACCGCGATGCCTTTAACATTGAATATCAGATTAACCTTAAAGGCGTTGATGAAAAGCGCAAATGGATACGAACTGCGGGGAAGGCTTATTACAACGAAGATGGAACGGCTATTTATATCGCGGGGGCAATTCTGGATATTACAGAACACAAACAGGATGAAATAAGAAAAAATGACTTTATCAGTATGGTTAGTCATGAGCTTAAAACACCCTTAACTTCTTTAAGCGCGTACGTACAGCTTTTACAATATAAATCTAAACAAACAGATAATGTTTTCTCTGCTCAAATACTTGATAAGATAAATATTCAAATGAAAAAAATGTCGATAATGATTGATGGTTTTCTGAATGTTTCCTTACTAGAATCCGGTAAAATATTATTGAACAAAACAAATTTTAACCTTACTTCGCTGGTTAAGACCATTGCTGAAGAAACCAGGATGGTTTCGCCTAGCCATTTTATCCAGGTACTTGGCCCCGAAGAATTGATTGTACATGCCGATATGGAAAAAATCGGAAGTGTTGTGAACAACCTGATTGGCAACGCGCTAAAATATTCCAGAAAAGAATCGCTGATTGCAATAAAATGTGAAATACAAGACGATTATGCAGTTGTAAGTGTAGAAGATGAGGGTCTGGGCATTAGAGAAAATGATCTACCGCGGCTTTTTGATCGTTTTTATCGCGTAGAAAGTCCTGATACCAAAACCATTGCAGGCTTTGGGGTAGGCTTATATATTTGTGCTGAAGTAATTGAAAGGCACAATGGAAAAATATGGGTAGAAAGTAAAGTAGGAAAAGGCTCTATATTTTATTTCAGTTTACCTTTTTCAACTGAGCAATGAACTCACACCTTTCTGAAGATATGATTGAATATGTTTATCTCTATTTCTTTAGTTGATCACTCCAAAACATGCTCTTGCCATTCAATATCAAAAACATTTTCAAAGGTATTATAAGTACTTAACACCTATTGTTGAACAAACTAGTAAATTCTGGCGCTTATAAGCGCAAACTAGCGTCTATGAAAAATTTTGAAATTAAAAAAGGGCTGAAAATTTAATTTCAACCCTCTGTAATTTCGATTAGTTATGCACTATTTTTGAGATTGCTCAGGCGCTTTCCCGATCAGATCCATAAACTGGTCCAGTTTAGGCGTGATGATGATCTGTGTACGTCTGTTTTTCGCTTTTCCACCAGCGGTTGCATTATCTGCAATTGGGTTAAACTCTCCACGTCCGCCCGCAGTTAAACGCTTAGGGTCTACTGCATATTTGTTCTGTAATACCTGCACTACAGATGAAGCACGTAAAGCACTCAAATCCCAGTTGTTTCGTATATTCGGCTGAGAAATAGGCACATTATCTGTATTACCTTCTATCAGTACATCATAAGTGTCGTAATCTTTAATGATCTTGGCAATTTTACTCAATGTTTCGCCGGCTTTATCTGATACTTCATAGCTACCAGATTTATATAACATATTGTCAGCCAAAGATATATATACCACACCTTTAAGCACCTGTACATCAACATCTCCCAATTCTTCACGACTCAGCGAACGCGTCAGGTTATTGGTTAATACCATATTAAGGGAATCGCTTTTATTTTTGGCATTTACCAGCTGTTTGATGTATTTGTTCGAACTATTAATTTCATCAACCAGTTTTGAAATATTTACATTCCCTTGGCTGCTGGAATTTAAACATTTGTTCAATGCCTCTTGTAATGCCGCTACGTTAGCCTTTTCTGATGCAATCTGCTCTTCCAAACTTCTAACCCTGCTTGTACTTCCGCTAAGTTCACGCTGACTATCCTGGTATTTATTGCTAAGTTCCTGATTTCTTTCTCTTAACTTCGAATAGGTATCCTGAAGCTCGGCATATTTTTTATTGCTCACACAACCTGCAGCAAGCGCCAGGGTACAGAGCATTATGGGAATTGATTTGTATAATTTCATAATATTACTTTATTTATTATTGCTGCATCAGCAAATTTCTTGCCGTAATGTTTTAAGTGATCATGAACTGACGTTAAATGATGTTAATTTTTACCGAATCAAAGCTTGCCAATGCCTTATATGTTCTTAATCCTATACTTCCAGACTGATATTGGCTATCTGATGCCGAAAGTACAGGCCTGGCAGATCCATCTACAAAAACATCGAATTTAGAACCCTTAGCCATTATCTTTAAGATATACACTTTATTCGTCTCAACAGGGTATTTTTTTGAACCTATTACCGTCCATTTTTGCCCGTCGGCTTTTCCGAACACTATGCTCCCATTAACCTGATCTAAACCTACGTAATAGCCCTGGTAAGCATCCGGACCAATGGCAGGTTTAGCCACCCTGAACATTAACCCGGCGTCGCCTTTGGTATCGATCTTAACCTCAGCCTGGTAAATAAAATTCCTGAAGTCTGTATCATTGGCTACGTATTTAGACCCGCTTATACCAAAACCACCAGAACCAGGATTGGAAGAAACGTTCATTTTACCATCTTTCCAAAACCAGCCACCGCCATAAAAAACCCAATTGCTGGCCATCCCCTGATCAAAATTCTCAACTAAGGTTCTATTTATCATTTTAGGTTGACCGATTACGGGAAAACAACTTAAACGGATATTTTCAGAACCGTAAGGCACCAATACAATTTCCTCAGGCTTTTCTACAGACGCAATCGGACTATAGGGCACATCAAAAGCAGCAACCTTATTGTAATCTAAGCCCCATGAGGGAATCTTTTTAGCCAAAACCTTTATTTTAAGCGGTGCATAGGCTGCTATAAAAGGATTTTCCGGCATTTTTGACCTGAACAAATTCGCCTGGTTTAGACTATATTTATCAATCATTAAGCCATAATTCCATGCCGATTGTGGATGGATTTCGTAATCGGTAAAGCCTGCAACTGCGTGCGTTTTTGTCACCCTGTTTTCGGCCTTAATTTCTAAGGCATAAACAATCGGGCCACGTTCCACACTCACAGAATTATTGACCTGTTTGCTGGTAATGATTTCCATTGGAAAGTTAAGTTCCAATTGATCTTTATTTTCCCATTTCCGTTTTATGGTAAACATTTCTCCGGCCTTTACTCCCCCTAAGATAACACCGTTCAACTTAACGCTTGGCTTAACACTCCAGGCCGGAATTCTCAAAATCAAGGGAAAAAATTCAGGATCGACAAGGCCTACTTTTAGTCTGATCTGCTCTTCAAATGGATAATTGGTTTCTTCTGTAATTTTTATCTTTTTGTTTCCGGCAACCATCGTTTCTATTTCCATAGGGCCATAAGTACTGAATGCCAAACCTTTCTCTGGTGTGGCCACAGCACTATTTTTCACGTAATATGGCCATCCCATGTGCATGTTATAGCGACAGCAACCAAAGCCCGAGTATGGGCTGGAAACAATTCCGGAGGCATAATCCTGATTAAAGCCGTGCTCACCATATATACTCTGTACCTGGTTGGGTAAGGTGTAATAAGAATGGTTTTTAAAATCACGGCTAAACTGAGCAGGTAAAGCATTAAAAGCAACTTTTTCCAGCTGATCGCCAACTTTCACCTCGTGAACAACCCTGGCAGCCGTTTCTAAACTCTGCATCCATTCTACTACCGTACAGGTTTCTACCCCTTCTATGCTACTGTTTCCCGCAAGAAATTCTGTTCCAGAACCTAAACCTTCTGGCTGGCCATGGTCGTGCATAATGTGGCTGATGCCCTTCGTAAATGCCTGAAGGTTACCCGGAGAATCTTGAAGCTGGGCGTAAACTACGGGAAATTTTAAAGCCTGCGCCACATTAACCATATGTTTTGGCTGAAAATCGTCACCAAAAAAGTAAAATCCGTTGTTGGTGTAAATATCGATCCACGGATAGGCCTGTTGTTTTAACTTTTCTACAAGCTTTAACAAATAATTTTCGCCGGTTTTATTGTAAAGCCAAATGGCAATTTCCATGTTATCACCTGCTCTTGCTTTAGCCCACTCACTTAAAGGGTTGGCATCGAGGTGATCCAGTTCATATCGAAAGTACTTTGAAAGGAAAGGAATAACCCTTTTATCATTGGTGGCCTCATAATAACTTTGCAATGCATACATCATTGGCATACGTGGCCACCAGTCTTTCATTTTAGGAGGACCAAATAATCCATTAGCCTGCTGGTTGTTCAATGTCCAATCGATATACTTTTGCGCTTTCGCTTTTAGCATGGGATCATCTAAAGTATAGGCCAGCGCAACCAGGCCTTTAACGTAATAAGGTACGCGCTCCCAGCTGCTACCCTCCCCGCCTAACCAATCGGTATTTTTGCCCAGATTGTCTTTTTCCGGATACAGCTCTTCGGCCATACCTGTTGCCCCGTCTCTTTGTTGCTCCAGCTGCTTTAACAACCAACCCTTCGCCTTGATACTGCCTAAGGGCAATTGCACATAAACCTGCTGTTTTAATGGTGCCTTATTAAATTCAGTTAAGCTTTGTGCCTTTGTGTATTTAATTGATAAACCGGCCAGCAGTACACATAACGGGAATATTATTTTAGTCATAAAAGGTATATTGGGTTAGAAATTTATAAGGTAAAACTAACAAATCTGCATAACTAATAAAACGATTTAGTATAAAAGATCAGGAACCGCATATCGCAGGTAATCCGATAAATTAACCCCGACAACTTATATAAGATAAATTGTTGGGGTTATTTAAAAACGCTTTTTTAATCTATTTTTTGCCAAAGGTAATCCCAGGCCAGGTATCTGTTCTAAATGGCGATGCGGGTAAACCATCATTACTCACCAGGTTACATACGGGATTGTTTCCCCATGCATAACGAACGGCAACGGGATTCGCTACCTCATCGCTACTGACGATAATCTGGTTCCCTTTAATACTTGCTTTGGCCCAGTAAAATTTCTGATCTGCGCCAGCAATTGCAAAACCAGTTGGCGCTGCTCCATCTGCTGTTTTTAATCCATTTTGGCTATTGCCAAACGATAATATGATCTGTTTTCCTTCAATTTTATTTGACTGGTAAATAGGCCCAGAATAATTTATTTTTTGTCCATATGTTTTAGCCAAGGCAATTAAAGCCAGCCTCCTGCCTACCTCCTGTTTATTTTTAGGGTGGATATCTTTTGCATCGCCGATATCAATAATCGTGGCCATGCCTGTATTTTGCAAAGCCAGTGTTTTTTGCTGCGCCTCCCTTAACTCGGCCCATGCAGAAGCTGTTGGCTTTTGATCAATCTGCATATAATTGGCCAGCTGGACAAAATAGAAAGGAAAATCGCCCTGTCCCCATTTCTGTCTCCAATCTTTAATCATCGTCGGAAATAACGTGCGGTATTGGTAAGCTCTATCGGCGTTTGATTCGCCCTGATACCAGATTGCTCCTTTGATGGAAAATTGCAGGTAAGGATGGATCATGGCGTTATACAAAACAGTTGGTCGGTTAGGACCATTCTCTTCATATGGCTTCGGTTCAATATTTTTAAAGTTCAAACCTATTTTATATTTCCATTCGCCGGCCAACGAAATCTTCTCCGTTCCATTTGTTAAATTTAAATCTTTGGCATTACCATATAATCCGCCACCGCCACCACTATCAAAAACCCTCACTGTAATGATGTTTTCACCAGCTTTGAGCAAATCAGCAGGTATAACATAAGTTCTTTCAACGTTATATCCTGCAGTTTCGCCAATTTTCACACCGTTAATAAAGGTAACATCGTTATCATCAACAGTGCCCAAATTAAGTTTTGCTCCTTTTGTTTTCCAGTTTTCGGGGATGGTAACCTTTTTCGTAAACCATACTACTCCATCGAAATCTTTAAGTGCGGCGTCTTCCCATAAGGTTGGCAACGTCATATTTTTCCAGCTATCACTCGCTGGTAATGCCCATTTCATCGTTCCATTTTGATTACCTGAATCTTTATCAGTAGTAATTTTCACCCATTTCAACAATTTATCTTCGTAAGAAATTGACGATGTGTTTTTAGCCATTTCCTGTATCTGATCAACTGCTGCAGAAAAATCTGACATCTTTTTTAGCGATTCAGCACTTGTCCAGGCCTCTGCCACTGTTCCTCCCCATGAAGTATGGATCAGGCCGATAGGAATTTTAGTTTTTTGATACACTTCGCGGGCGAAAAAGTATGCGGTAGAAGAAAATCCGGCAATATATTTGGGGCTACATTCCTGCCAGCCGCCGAAAGCCACTTTAGCATCGTTAAGCGGAAAATTACTGGTAACATGTTCTGCCTGCAGTAAACGGATATTGGGATAGTTTGCTGCTGCAATTTCTTTTTCGCTATTGAGGATTTTGCCCCAACCTGCCAGCGGCATTTCCATGTTCGATTGCCCGGAGCAGATCCACACGTCGCCAATTAATACATTATTGAGTACCAATAACTCTCCATCTGATATGGTGATGGTATATGGGCCACCATAACCTGGTGTTGCTACTTTAAGTTTCCAATTTCCATTGGAATCGGCAATAGCGCCATAATTAATTTTGTTCCATGAAACCATTACTTTAACGGCTTTACCTGCATCTGCTTTGCCCCAAATTGCTGCATTTGTTTTCTGCTGTAAAACCATATTATCACTAAAAACCGAAGGCAATGATATTTTTGCTTGTGCAAACGGTGATATGAAAAGTAGTGATGAAATGAGAATTAGGATGCTTAGCTTGCGGGTGCTCATATTTTGAACTGTTTTTTGGTCATTAGAAAGCTAATGTACGTTTTATCTAAGTTAACATCAATATTTTTAGTCACTCTTCACCAAAAAGTTATCATAAAATTGGGCAATTTTGGTAAAATTTAGTTTGGGTAAGCGCATCATTTTACCTATTTTGCAAGCCTAAAAGAACAATGTAGCTTTTAATAGTAAAACCTTAAGTGTTCCCTAAAATAAGAGATTAATGGTTAAGATTTTCATAGGTGGCCTTCCTGACAATATCCAAGAAATGGATTTGGCAATTTGGGTTAGCCTTCATGGTAGGGTTGAAACAATTAAAGTAGTTCGTGACAGGGCTACGGGAAAATGTAAGGGCTATGCATTTCTGGAAATTTACAGTCTTCCTGACGCCAAAAATATCGTATCTACCTTAAATGGAGAAACTTTTAAAGGTAATGTAATTACTGTTAAAATATCTGAGGATGAAAGTGGTGCTAAAACACCAAAGCCAAAAACAAATTCAAACCCAAACCCAAATTCAAATTTTAAGAGTAAAAGACCCAGGTTACAACGTTAATGATCTCGTTCTCTATTTTATATCTATTCCAATAAAACTTCAAAAGCTTTTTAAACATAAAGCGAAAAATATAACGATCAAATCATTAGCTTCAACCGGGCGGACTTAGAGCAAAGATCCTGATCTATTTAGCAGGAGATTTACCAGAACAAGTTGTCCTGATAAGTGGATAACCTTGACAATCTTAAGGCATTGCGCACATTAAAATTGTCAAGGTCAATAACTAATTGCTACCAGTATACGCTATACAGCGCAACCAATAGCCCGATAATGATTAAAGCACCAACCGCAAAACCTCGGCTTGTTTTAAACATTTTAGCATCAATGGCCAATCCTTTAGCTTCGGCCTTAGCTTTATTGCTTACCAAACTAATGATCACCATACCGATGATACAGAATACAAACACAAAGCCCATCCGGTCTAAAAACGGAATTTCGTATACACCATCTGCGTTTTTGACAGAAAAACCCATTCCAGCTAACCAGGACAGATCGGTTACTATTGGTAAGAATTTAAGTAAAACTGATAAGCCGAAACCGCCGATTGTAGCAAATAATGCGGCTGCTGATGTAGTCCTTTTCCAAAAGAAGCCTAAAATAAACATGGCAAAAATACCCGGAGATACAAACCCGGTATATTCCTGAATATATTCAAAACCACCTTTCTTATCTATTCCCAAATGAGGCGCAATCAATACACCGAGAATCATGGCTACAATAATAGAAATCTTGCCTGTTGTAACTAAATTTTTCTCAGAGGCATCTGTTTTTAATACTTTTTTGTAGATATCTAAAGTAAAAATGGTGGCAATACTATTTGCTTTTCCTGCCAATGAGGCTACAACCGCAGCGGTTAGCGCAGCAAAAGAAAGTCCTTTTAATCCCGCAGGTAACAAGTTCAGCAATACCGGATAAGCACGATCAGGAACAACGGAACCACCTTGAATCATTTCAGATTGGAACACGCCGTCTTTATACAGCACATAGGCGGCTATACCAGGCAATACCACAATGATAGGCATAAGCAATTTTAAGAAAGCAGCAAAAAGAAGGCCGCCGCGGGCAGTTTCTAAATTGGCACCCAATGCACGCTGTGTAATGTACTGGTTGCAGCCCCAGTAATTCAGGTTTACGATCCACATACCCCCAATCAATACACTTAACCCTGGCAAGTTGATGTAATTTTCGTTATCTGGCTTAAAAATCATGTGAAAATGCTCAGAAGCCTTAGTCGTCATTAAGCTATAACCTTCAAATACGCCGCTTGTACCATAATGTGTGGAAACCAGGTTCAATGCCAGATATGTTGTCGCCAAACCACCTAAAATCAGGAAAAATACCTGAATTACATCAGTGTAACCGATTACTTTCATCCCGCCGAGGGTAATGATGATAGCAAAAACGGCAATGGCATACATACAGAACCTCAGGTCGAAACCAGAAATACTGCTTACGGCCAGGGCGCCCAAGTAGAGAATAGAGGTTAAGTTTACCACCACATACAGCAATAACCAGAAAACAGCCATAATCATCGCAACGGTACCGTTATAGCGTTGGTGCAAAAACTGCGGCATGGTGGCTATTTTATTTTTCAAATAAACCGGTATAAAAAATACAGCCACAACCACCAAGGTTAGCGCACCCATCCATTCATAGGTGGCAATGGCCAATCCCATTTTAAAACCTGAGCCACTCATCCCGATAAACTGCTCTGCAGAAATGTTCGATGCAATTAAGGAAGCGCCAATTGCCCACCAGGTTAAAGAACCTTCAGCAAGAAAATAATCTTTAGAACCGGTAGATTCTGACTTTTTCTTGTTGTAGATATAAAGCCCGTAAGCAGCCACAATAACGAAGTAAATTGCAAAGACAATGTAATCCTTCGTATCTAATAAATTGTTTTTCATTGATTTATTGGGTTAATATCCCAGTTAGGTTATTTAGTTTTTAATTGAATAAACTAGTTCCATTATCGGTTTGAACGATATAAGCATCCAGCTTGAGGCCGAATTGTAATAAATATTTAGAAGACAGTTCTTCGATCAAATCTGCTATTTTCTCTTCTTCAACGATATTAATGGTACAACCACCAAAGCCACCGCCCATCATTCTGGCACCTAACACTTCATCCAGCGGTTTAACCTCCTCCACTAAAAAATCCAATTCCTTGCAGCTTACTTCATAATCTTTGCTTAAACCTTCGTGAGTTTCGAACATAAGATTTCCCAAACCGTGCAGATTGCCATTTACAAGTTGCTCAGCCGCGGTAAGTAAACGCCCGATTTCTTTAACTACAAAACTGCATTTTGTAAACACTTCCTCATCTTTTGGCTTGACATGTGCTTCCAGCATTTCAAGCGTTACGTCCCGCAAGGTATTTACGTTAGGGTAATGCTCTTTTATCCAGGCTACACCTTGCTCGCATTGTGCCCTTCTTTTGTTGTAGGCTGAATCGGCAAGCGCATGTTTTACATTAGTATTTAAAAGTAAAAGTTTATAACCATCTAACTTCAGCGGAATGTAGCTGTGCTGCATTGACCGGCAATCGAGCATGATGGCCTGATCTTTCTGGCCAAAGACAGAGGCAAATTGATCCATAATACCACAGTTAACACCAGCAAAAGTCTGTTCGGCTTTTTGTGCAACCAAAGCGATATCCAGTTTTGGAACCTCAAGCGAAAAAAGCTGATCGAGCGCAAAACCTGTTGCACACTCCACAGCTGCTGATGACGATAAGCCTGCACCCAACGGTACATCACCATCAATATAAAAATTAAAACCTCCTAAAGCATACCCTCTTTCTTTTAGCTGATCGGCTACACCTAAAATATAGTTTGCCCAGCTATTTTCTGACTTCTGTAAATTCTTTATGGATGATATATCAAACTGCTGGTAACTTTCTGAAAATAAATGAATTTCGTCATCCTCTCGTTTCGATATGGCAACATAGATAGCCTTATCAATAGCAGCAGGCATTACAAAACCGCCATTATAATCGGTATGTTCGCCAATAATGTTAATTCTTCCCGGCGAGCGAACCAAAATGGGTTCGGCATTGAAAAGTCTTTTAAATGTACTTCTTAAATCTTGTGCATTCATTTATTAAAATTTTAATCTTCAGCCTTGCTGGTTTTATAGTGTATAGTAGACATTTCTTTAAGCCGGTTTGCTGCAAACTCTGGCGTAATATCGCGCTGAGGGTTGGCAAGCATCTCATAACCTACCATAAATTTTTTAACCGATGCTGAGCGCAACAAAGGTGGATAAAAATGCATATGCCAATGCCATTCCGGATAATCTCCAAGATTTACAGGCGCCTGGTGCATACCTGCCGAGTAAGGGAAAGAAGTTTCGAAAAGGTTATCGTATTTCGTTGTAAGGATTTTGATGGCCTCGGCTAACGATTTCTTTTCTGCAGCAGAGAAAAGTTTAATGCTTCCTACATGCCTTTTGCTGATGATCATGGTTTCATAAGGCCATACTGCCCAGAAAGGCACCAATACTGCAAAATGATCATTCTCAAATATGATACGTTCGTTTTTCTTTTGCTCCAGTTTTAAATAATCAGCCAGTAAACTTCTTCTATGGATGGCATAATAAGTTTTCTGACGATCGGTTTCCTTAGCAATTTCCATTGGCACATCACCCAGCGACCAGATCTGACCATGGGGATGTGGATTACTACAGCCCATTATTTCACCCTTATTCTCAAAAATCTGAATGTATTTAATCCACTCGTTGCCAGCCAGGCTGTTAAACTCCTGCTGCCAAACATTAACTACAGCGGTTATGGCTTCTACACTCATCTCGGGAAGAGTTAGATTATGCTTAGGGCTAAAGCTGATTACCCTGCACAGCCCGCGTTGGTTGTTGGCTACCAACAAATCGTCTTCGTTCATTTCTCCGGCTGGTGTATCTTCCAGCAGAGCGGCAAAATCATTGTTAAAAACAAAGCTATCTGTATAGGATGGGTTGCTATCTCCGTCTGCCCTTCCGTTTCCAGGGCATAAATAACATTTTGGATCATATTCCGGGCGGTTATCTGGGGTAATGTCTTCAACTTTACCTTGCCATGGCCTCTTAGTGCGATGCGGTGATACCAGAACCCACTCACCGGTTAATATGTTGAGCCGGGTATGCGGATTATTGTCAAGTTCGAATGTTTGGTTCATTTTATATTTTCAACTGGTTAGAAAAAAGAAGGCCACATGGCCTTCTTATCCAAGGCGCCAAATTATAAAATTATTATTAATTGTCAAAACGACAATTAATAATAATTTTTATTTTCGTAAAAATTTGAACATATTAAGCCCTTTAAACCTTAATAAAAAATGATTGAATATTCCAGGCAGCCACATTATCTTGTAGCTGTTGATTGCATCGTGTTTGGATTTGATGGCGAACACCTTAAGATTTTGTTGGTAAAACGTGGCCTAGAACCCGAGATCAACAAGTGGAGTTTGATGGGTGGTTTCGTGGGGCCTAGTGAAAGTCCGGATGACGCAGCAAACCGGGTACTTAAAAAAATGACAGGTTTAGAAGGTGTTTACCTGGAGCAGATGCAGATTTACGGGGAACCTCATCGTGACCCGATTGAAAGAACACTTTCTGTCGGCTATTTTGCCCTTATTGACATCCACAAATATGAGGCGCAATTAAACGACGATTATGAGGCCGAATGGTTTTTGATCAACGATAGGCCCAAACTTATTTTCGACCATGACAAAATGGTTGCTGATGCCCGTAAAAAATTAAGGTACAAAGCGGCCCTACACCCTATACTGTTCGAAATGCTGCCTAAAAAATTTACCATTCCACAGCTGCACATCCTTTTTGAAGAAGTAAATGATACTAAAATAGATACGAGGAATTTCAGCCGGAAAATTACTTCTACGGGGTTATTGATCAAGCTGGCAGAAAAAGATAGAACGGGTTCCAAAAAAGGCGCATTCTATTTCAAGTTAGATAAGAAAAAGTATGCCGCCAATGCACAGGCCTTTTTAAGCCTGGTACCAAACTTAAAGGTGTAGCTTATTTTTGCATTTTGTAATGCCTATTATCAGGGCGATAAAACAAAAACCAACCCTTATTCCTTTGCTTAGGTAAATTATACCTTAAATATGGCAAAGCACAGAAAACGACCTTTCCAGCCAATAGAAAACTATGGCGTTATCGGCAACCTTAAAACTATAGCGCTGGTTTCGTTAAATGGCTCAATAGATTTTTTGTGCGTACCAAAATTCGATTCTCCCACCGTCTTTGCCTCGATGCTCGATTCGGAAAAAGGAGGTTATTTCTCGGTTGAACCACAGCTTGAAAACTTTACCAGCAAACAACTTTATTTACCGGGAACAGCGGTGCTGCTTACCCGTTTTTTCGCTGAACAAGGCATCGCAGAGCTTAGCGATTACATGCCAGTATCGAAGGAAACTGATTTTCCCAGCGCTATTGTACGGCAGATCAAATCCATCAGGGGCAATATAACTTTTAAGGTTTTCTGTGTACCGGCTTTTGGCTATATGAAAAGTGAACATACGGTTCGGCATGAAAATGATGAACTGGTATTTTTTTCCGAAACTGAAAAAATAACCTTAAAACTAAAAGCGGATGTGCCGTTACACATCAAAAAAGGTACTGGCTATGCTGAATTTACCCTAAAGGAATCGGAAACGGCGCACATCATTATGGAAATTATTCAGGATGATAAAGTTGCCGCTAATTTAGCCCATTATAAAGCACATGGTTATCGCAAAACTGTAGATTACTGGCGTGAATGGATCAGTCAAACCACCTATCAAGGACGTTATGATGAAATTATAAAAAGATCGGCAATTACACTAAAGTTGCTTACATCGGCAGAATTTGGTTCGGTAGTGGCCGCGCCTACTTTTGGACTGCCCGAAACGATTGGCGGAAACCGTAACTGGGATTACCGTTTTACCTGGATCAGGGATGCCGCTTTTACCATGTATGCATTTTTAAGGCTGGGCTTTTTTGATGAAGCTACTGCATTTATAGACTGGATATTTAACCTTTGTCAGAAGATAGACCTGCAACTGGTATATCAGATTGATGGCAATACGAAAATAAAAGAAATAGAAGCCGATCAGTTTGAAGGTTACCGCTCGTCGAAGCCCGTACGCATTGGCAATGAAGCAGCCAGTCAGTTACAGATTGATATTTATGGAGAACTGATTGATACGGTTTACATTTACAATAAATCACATAAACCAATTACCTACGAATTCTGGAAATTGATCGAAAAACAGGTTCAGTGTGTAATCAAGCAATGGAAAAAACCTGATCACGGCATCTGGGAAATCAGAAATGAAAAAAAGGAGTTCCTTCACACACGTTTAATGTGCTGGGTAGCAATGGATAGGGCAATTAAAATTGCCGAAAACCGATCTTTTCCTTACCCGGAGCAGGAATGGCACGGTATCCGCAGCGAAATTTACAAAGATATTTATCATAATTTCTGGAATGAAAAGTTAGGGGCATGGGTTCAGTATAAAGGTGCTACCCACGTAGATGCCAGTGCCTTATTGATGCCGTTAACACATTTCATTTCACCGTTGGAACCCCGCTGGCTTTCGACCATGAAAGCGATTGATAAAGAATTACTGCTGGATGTGTTGGTTTACCGATATAAAAATGGCATGACTAAAATAGACGGACTACAGGGCGAAGAAGGCACTTTTAACATGTGTTCTTTCTGGTTTATTGAAGCATTGGCCAAAAGTGGAGAACTGGAACGTGCGGTTGAAAATTTTGAAAAGATGATCGGTTATTCCAACCATCTTTTCCTCTTTAGCGAAGAATTGGGGCAAAAAGGCGAACACCTGGGTAATTTTCCACAGGCCTTTACGCACCTGGCTTTAATCAGCGCAGCTGTAGAGCTTAATAAACAACTGAGCCGCAAAACGGATTAGCCTATTGCTCTTCGTAATGATAGGTCAATCCACCATCGACATAATAAGTTGAGCCGGTTACGTAAGCGGCATCATCAGAAGCAAGGAAAGCAACCACGGCTGCCACCTCCTCTGGTTTACCCATTCGTTTTAATGGAATATTTTGAAGCACTTTTTCCAGTTGTTCTTTATTGTCTAATAAATCCCGGTTAATTGGTGTTGCAACTGCGCCAGGCGCCACATTATTAATCCTGATGTTAAACTGTGCTAATTCTGAAGCGAGATTTCTGGTGAGCATCATTAAACCACCTTTACTGGCACAATAGGCAGCAAAATTTGGAAATGCGATTTCTTCATGTACAGAACTCATGTTGATTACCGTTCCTGGTAATTTGTTTTTTCTACAGTAGTTTACAAATGACTGGATGCCAAAAAAAACACCTTTTAAATTTGTATTCATGATCAGATCATAATCCTCTTCTGTAACCTCCCAAAAACAGGCATTTTTTTCTACGCCCGCGTTATTGACCAAAATATCTAAATGGCCAAATACCTCTACAGCATCGTTGATCAACTTGATGGCTGCATTTGCTTTACTTAAATCAGCTTCTAAAAAAGTTACCCTTCTGCCTAAATCCTTTATATCTGCAATAAGCTTCTCACCCCTTTCATCAAACTTATGTCCGTTCAATATAATATCACAGCCATCTTTGGCCAATCTTAAGGCACATGCAGCGCCAATTCCCTGGCTGCTTCCGGTAATCAAAGCGATTTTGTTTTTAAAACGGTCCATAATAACAGGTTATAATAAATAAAGGAATTTGCGATAAATATGTTTGCGTAAAATGGAAGTAAATTAATATGATTAACAGATGAAATGTAAGCTCTTTGGAAAAACATCGTTATAGCTATAATCATTTATTAGTATGTTTGGACAACAAACACACAATAAACATAAATTAATCTTAAAACATGAACATTACCAAAAACCTTTTATTTACCACGCTTTTGGCGTTGTTTACGCTTACTATGTATTCTTGTAAAACAAAGAAACTGGCTGCAAAGCCTGCTCCGAAACCCGTTGAAAAAGCAGCGCCACCAGTGGAAGCGGAAAAACCAGCGCCTGCTCCAGAGAAAGAAGAAACTCCGGAACCGGTTGAAAAACCAAATTTTAATTTAGATAACATTCAATTCGAGTTTAACTCATTCGTACTAAAAACATCGTCATTCCCTATTTTAGATAAAGCGGTTACAGAGATGAAAAAATCGCCGGATACGAAATTTATCCTCAATGGCTATTCATCTGCTGAAGGTACACCCGAACATAATATGCAACTTTCTGTAGACCGTGCAAATGCCGTAAAATCGTATTTTATAAATGCTGGTTTAAATGGAAATAACTTTACTGTTGTTGGCCATGGCGAAAAAAATCCCATCAGCAGCAATAACAGCGAAGAAGGCAGGATTCTGAACAGAAGAACTGAAATAAAGGTTCAGAAATAGTTATTAAACATCAAATAGAAAAGGGCCGTGGTTAAGTTTCCATGGCCCTTTTCTATTTACAGGCAGTCATTTCATGAACTTTTTTCTGATTACTGCCCGGAGAGTTAAGCATAAAATCTCTATGGATTTCCTAACTTATAAGTTATATTAATTAGATAATCAAAGCGGGTAAGAGACTCTTTTCCATTCTTTAATCCGTAGTGCCCTTCGGAACACTACGGACATGAAGGGTTAGAACAGCGACTAAATAAGTCCATACCAAAGCATTAAGATGCCAGTCAAGCTGAGCATGACGACATCGTCAAATTTAATTCTTTTGCTATTACTGAATCTGTTACTGTGAGACAGGCTTTTTTTTTTCATGCATTCGTTAGGTTAATTTGTTTCCGTCCTTTGAATTGCTTCAAATAACAGAATTCAATAAACTAATCATCGTTTCCGAAGCAGCGAGAAATGTAGAGATTTATACAAATTGATTAACTTCGCTAGGTCTCCGGAGCCCTTACTTCATCTTCTTATCCCAATACCTTCATCTTTAATATATTGAAAAAAACACGATAGCACTCTAAATATACAAAGGCAAATAATACAGATGATTGCGTTCGGTTAATTGTTAAACAGGTTAAGCTTGTTACAATTGGTTAGTCGTTTAAATTGGTTAATTACTAGTGCAAAATTGAAAACTAAACAAAAACTCCCCAGATCAATTAAGACCTGGGGAGTGCTATATTACCGAAATACCTCAATAACCGGGGTTTTGAGTCAATACTGCATCTTTATTTAGCTGTATTTCTGTTAATGGGATAGGTAATAGTAAGTTTTTTGTGGTTAAACCTGTGATTGGTTTAGATGCATCATTCGAATTTAACCGAAGCGCACGTTCTACTAAAGTTCCTGTCCTCATTAGCGTCATTCTTCTATTTTCTTCGCCAATCAACTCTCTAGCTCTTTCGTCAAGAATAAAATCTTTGGTCATTTGAGCAGCCGTAACCTGATCTGCACCAGCCCTGGTTCTCAATACATTAATGGATGTAGCGGCATCTGCTGTTTTACCTTGTGCCACCTGTGCTTCGGCCAATAACAAATATGTTTCTCCTAATCGCATTAGTATAAAGTCTTTGATCATGGCATACCCAAATGTATCATTAGGATCAAAAGCTCCCCATTTGGTTGTGCTTGGACAAATATTAATCAATGTATCAGGGCCGGTAAAAGGGACCTGTTTGCCATAAATACTTGCATATTGAGCAGCAGGATTATTATAATAATATCTTCTGCGAATATTGTATTTTGAATTTCTGATGTCGTTACCTTTATACAAGCCATAAAGTACCCAGTTACTTAGACGCAACCTACCAATTGAACGCCCGCCTAAAGAATCGGCCAAAACCATGCCTGCAATGTTATAATAAGCTGCACCCCATACCCGGCGCTGTTGCGGGTTATCTGTTATTCCACCAACTACACTGGTCGGATTCTCCTGCTCCAATACCCAAATCGCTTCGGTATTTCCCTGCGACCTTCTCTGGTTACCATATTGGAACATGTCTGAATAGTAATCACCAGCCTGACTGGTTTTAACACCATACCGCGCTTTTATCAAGCTAAATTTACCACTTGAAATAATGGCTTGTGCCTGTTGTTCGGCCAAATCTGGTTTTCCGATTCGAAGATAAACTTCAGCAAGAAGTTGCATGGCCATAAATTTGTTCGCTCTTCCGTACATTTTTCCCTTGGTATTGGTTTTCACCGCTTCAATATCAGGCAAATTGCTTGAAGCATAGATCAGATCGTTCACGATCTGGTTGTTTACATCGGTTAGCGGAGCACGAACAAAATCGGTTTTCGGACCTGATAACGCATGTAAAATTAAAGGAACTCCACCATAGCATGTTGCAAGGTTATTATAAGCATATGCTCTGAAAAATTTTGCTTCTGCACTAACTAAACTCTTACCTTTTGTACTTATACTGGTTACTCTTGGATTTTCGATCCCGTCAATGATGATGTTGGTAAGGTTAACCATAATATAATTTCTGTTCCAGGTACGGGCAGAGCCTATATCAGTAGGTGTTAAAGTTGCATAATTATAATAGGGAATTTCAACACCTTGCTGGTTGTTAGTGGCATTTGCCACATCTGTACCCACCTGCCAAACGCTTGGCCAACCTTGCTGATCGGACCAGGAAAATATAGTACTGGTATGGTTGTACAAACCGATCAGTGATGCTTCAAACCCAAGGGAGTCAGTAAGCGTTAATGGTGTGTAAGAAGAAAATGGTTTCTCATCCAGAAATGCTTTTTTACATGATGAAATTGTAAAAAACAATACGATTGATGATGCTATGATGATGCTGTATTTTTTCATGATAATTAAGATTAACGTAATGAAACATTTAAACCTAGTACAAACGTTTTGGTTAAAGGATAGTTATTTGTCCAATCTCCCGAACCTCTGGTAGAATAGTTATTCTCAGGATCCCAGCCCACCCAATTGGTAAATGTATGCAGGTTACGACCGCTAGCATAAACGGTTAAACCGCCCAAATGAAGTTTATCCAACAGGTTTTGTGCAAAAACATAACTTAGCGTAACATCCTTAATACGAGTATAACTGGCATCCGATGCATATCCATAGCCTAAGGTATTATTGTAAGAAAGTGCAGGTCTGGTCTGGCTTTGGTTTTCAGGGGTCCAGTAACCAATCTCCGCCGGTGTATTTCTTCTACCTGTCTCATCTCCATATGTTAAATCAGGGTTGTTTTTCGTCATGCCTTGAGCTGTTTGAACGAAAATACTCAGGTTAAAGTTTTTATAATGGAAAGTGTTAGTTAAACCACCTGTCCATTTTGGTGCTGTTTGTCCAAGAATTGTTCTATCATCTGCTGTAATTTTACCATCACCGTTTAGATCGGCAAATTTTAAACTACCTGGCTTAGCTGTTGGATCTTGTTTAGATACATCTTCACCCGTTTGCCAAACTCCTGTCATTCGGTAGTCGTAAACCACACCAATCGGGCTACCAATAAACCACCTGTTTCCAAGATCTGATTTACCATCGCCATACAAATCAACAATTTTATTTTTGTTAGTGGCAAAAACAACGCTGGTTTCCCAACGGAATCCTTCTCCTTTAATATTTTGAGTATTTAAAGTAATTTCCAAACCTTTATTTGATGTTTTACCAATGTTTTCAAGTACGTTTGCATAACCCGTTATTATAGGTAAACTCCTATTTAACAATAAACCACTGGTTTTATTCTGATAAGCTTCTACACTACCAGAAATCCGGTTGTTCAATATGCCAAAATCTAAACCTATATTTGCTGTTTTAGTCGTTTCCCACTGCAGCGAGGTATTACCCAGGTTAGCTGCAATAACTCCTATTGTACTGATTCCATTAAATGGCGACCGCGAAGAACTTTCAGTAGTAATGGTTCGGTAAACAGTAACCGCTTCGTTACCAGTTTTACCATAGGATAGTCTTAATTTCAGATTGTTAATTAGTTCAACATTTTTCATGAAATTTTCGTTTATAATATTCCAACCGATAGCTGCTGATGGGAAAACACCATATTTTGTTGTGCTTGCACCAAATACCGAGGAACCGTCTCTACGGGCAGTTAGGGTTAATAAATAACGGCTATCATACGAATAAAAAACACGTGCCATCTGAGAGTTAAGACCGTATCTGTCGCGATAAGAGGCGCTGGTTTGTGTTGCGCCTGCGCCGAGATTGTCTAAACCAAGTTCGTCATTAACAAAACCGGTAGCACCAGCGGTAGTCTCATTGTATTTACGTTCCTGAGCACTATACAACGCAGTAACGTCGAAATGATGTTTTTTAATGTCCTTTGTGTAAGTTAAAATATTCTCTAACGTATAGCTATTTGTTGATGAATTGAAACTTCTGGCAGTGCCAAGCATATCATTGGCTAAACGACCAGTATAGCTACCTTCGCGTTTCGGAAAATAAGTATAGCCTGCATTTAGCCTATATTTTAATCCGGTTAGTAACCCAGGAAATTTAATCTCGGCGTACCCATTACCATTGATATTGGTGGTTCTACTTATCTGAGTTGTGGTTAAGCCCAACAGCGGGTTTACATAGAGTTGCTCAGGATCCATTGGATAAATATTGTAGGTTCCGTTGGCATTATACTCTTTCCCATATGGACTCATGGCTGTTGCAAGCAAAAGATTAGCCCTTCCTCCGTCATAATTGTTACTGGATAAGAATAGCGATGTTCCGACAGTTAAAAAGCTGGTTACATTTACGTCTAGGTTTGAGCGTAAACCAATTCGCTTGAATTGATAACCTTTAACTACCCCTTTCTGGTCAAGGTAATCACCTGAAATAAAATATTTCACATCAGGGCTTCCGCCAGAAATGCTTACGTTATGATCCTGAATTTTTCCTGTTTGAGTAGCTTCAGCTACCCAATCGGTAGTTGTACCAGCATTATAAGCGGCTAGTTCACCATTGTTTGGCACCGGTTTGGTTTGTGTTTGCCCCGTTTGCTTCATGTAATCTGCGTATTTCTGTACATATTCAGCACCATTGCGCGGCTCCAGAATATTTGTAAGATTTTCGACGCCATAATATCCGCCGTAACGGATAACCGGCTTGCCAGAAGTACCTCTCTTTGTGGTGATTAAAATAACACCGTTTGAACCGTTTGTACCATAAATAGCTGTAGCGCTGGCATCTTTTAACACCTCAACCGATGCAATATCATTCGGGTTAAGGTCATTTAAAGATCCGCCTGTTTTACTTAAAGGCACTCCATCTACCACTACGTAAGGCCCAGCTGCAGCTGTAATAGAATTCTGTCCCCTGATTAAAGCACTAGGTTCTTTACCGGGAACAGATGATGTAGTGGTGATATTTACCCCAGCCACTGCACCTTCAATTGATTGAAGAACATTAGTTACGGGAAGTTGCGATAGCCTTGCTTTAGGTACAGAAACAATTGAACCGGTAACATCTGATCTTTTCTGAGTACCGTAACCAATTACTACAACATCATTTAAACTTTTACCTGCATCTTCTGCCAGGGTAACATTAAACTGTGTTTGATTATTAATCAAAATAGTTTGGGTAACATAACCGATAAAAGTAACCACTAAACTTTCTCCGTTATGAGCTGATATTTTGAAATTCCCATTGGCATCGCTGGCCACCACTTGAGCAGTTCCCTTAATACTAATGGAAGCACCTGGAATGGGGTTACCTTTATTATCTTTTACTTTTCCAGAAATTGAGATTTGCGTGTTTGTCTGTGCAACTAAATCGTTTGATTTACCTAGGAATAGGATTAAAGCAAACAAAAACATTACCGCACACTTAGTTGTGGCCAGTAGTTTTTTTTTCATTTTTTAAGATTATTTGGTTAATTAATAATTGAACCACGAAGGAATTCAAAAGGGTAGCTTATCGTAAATATTTCTATCAAATATTTAATCAGACGACATGTATGAGTTATGCATGAAAAAGGATGAATTGATTACAACAAAGTAATCATAAAATTACGGCACAGCGCGGGGGTAATACGGTAATAAATAGGGGTTAAATCGTTATTTCTCGCTTTAATTTAACGCTTCAACCCCTATTTTACAATTTTAAATGTTTAATCAACATTTAATTTTTTAAGCGTGTTTAAAATCGGATGATCAATCGCCTTTAAAGTATTTTGATCTGGTTTAAGCAGTTCGAGAACAGAGATCTCATTTTTGCCTTTTTTCAACCATTCCTGTGGGACATAAAGTGTTTGTTGCGGACCAATTGCCCAGTACTTTCCTAAGTTGTGACCGTTAACCCAAACCACTCCTTTGCCCCAATCGGTCATATCTAAATAAGTATCGGCTACCGTTGAAATCTGAAAAGATCCTTTTTGTAATGTTGGACCATATCCGTTTGCTTTTGATTGACGGTTTGCAGCTACCCGATCGTTGCTAAAAGGAAAACCATACATAGCCCAACCTTTAATCTCAGTACCATCGAAAGTTACCTGCTCTGTAATTCCTTTTTTATTTTCAAGCAGATATTTCCCGAAATTTATACGCCCCATATTCTCCACAAAAATATCAAGTTGTACCTCTCCCGCTGGAAGATCTAACGATAAGGTATTCTGATTTAGCCTGCGGTCTAAAATACCCACTCTTTTTTGATTAATAAAAACGAGTGCATAATCTCGCAACTGTTTAAGCTGCAACTCACCTTTTCTACCTCCTTTAATGGTAGTACGATACAATACATAACCATAATCCTGACTCAGATCTTCGAAAGTTAAAGGGGTGTTATTTTTAACAGCTTTAGGCAGCGCATTAAATAACGCTACTTTAGTCTCCAATTTAAAAGGTGCAATGGCCATGCTAGGTTTTGCAGTTGGAACCGGAGGTAAACTTTGTCCTGCGGGAAGGTGTTTCTCGATCACACTTCTAAATGCCTTAAATTTTTCGGTTACATTTCCCGCTTCATTTAAAGGTGCATCGTAATCATAACTGCTGATTTGTGGCTCATAAGGTGAGGTATCTTTATAATTGGCACCATTCATAAAATCCCGGGTGGTACCTCCGTGAAACATATACATATTGATCGAAATACCTGCTGCTAAAACAGAATCTAACTTTTGGGTATATTGTTCAGCCGGAACGGTATGATGAGGAGTTCCCCACCAATCGAACCATGCAGGATACCATTCAGCAATAAAATACGGACCTTTGCCACCGTGATTTTCATTTACCAGCTGCCTGATTTTCGACGGATTATCAATTCCGTTCAGTGCAGGCAGTAATCCATCTAAATGTCCATCCTTTACGTCTGCAGCAGGATCGCAGGTATAAAGTAAGCCATCAAAGCCTGCTTCTATAAACATTTTCCGGTTGATATCTAAATAGTTTTTATCAGCAGCATAAGAACCATATTCATTCTCTACCTGTACCATGATGATGTTACCGCCGTGGTTAATTTGCAATGGTGCCAATTGTTTACCTACTTCAATAATATACTTTTTATATTCATCAAGATATTGTTTTTCAGTACTTCTTACCACAAGGCCTTTTTCAGTTTGCAACCAATATGGATAACCACCAAACTCCCATTCTGCACATACGTAAGGACTTGGTCTTAAAATAACCCACAAACCTTCCTGTTGCGCAATTTTCACAAACTCTGCAATATTGTTATTGCCTGAAAAATCGAACTTGCCTTTTTGTGGTTCGTGCAAATTCCAGAACACATAGGTTCCAATGGTATTTAAGCCCATGGCTTTGGCCATTTTCATACGTGCCCGCCAGGCTTCTTTCGGCACACGAGGGTAGTGCATCTCACCAGATATAATCTGAAAAGGTTTTCCATCCAATAAAAACTCTTTTTCCCCCAGCTTAAACGTATGTTTAGCTTGCTGCGCAAAAGCCGATAAGGAGCAACATAGCGCCACCAGCCATAGTAATTTTGCTTTCATTTTTTTGTTAAAGTTTGTTTAGAGATGACCGGAATTTTAGGCAAAAAAGTTCTATTTTACACATTTCTGTGCAATCCGGTCATCTGGTTTATATAATAAATTTGTTTTTTTACTTTTTAAACACGCTCAGATCCCACTCATCCGCCCAATTTATCGAAATCTTATCATTTTCAAATTTAACCGGCAACCATAAATAACGCCCGTCAATTGCATTTTTGGGTGCCCATTTATCTGCCATGAAAATAAATTCTCCCTTTTTTCCCGGTACCGGTAATACGTGCGTACTCTGTCCGCCAAAGGTTATATTAGCGCCTTCTCCCTGGCAAGGGTTTCCCATATAATTCCATGGTCCCCAGATACTACTTGCTTTGAACCATCTCGCTGCATTTGGTGCCCAACCTGTACAGCCTGAACCAATCATATAATAAGTTCCGTTTTTCTTGAATAAAGCTGGTGCTTCAGTTTGATGGCCAACATAAATTCTGATAAATTTTCCGGTATGCCCCAAATAATCAGGCGTTAATTCAGCCAGATGCAGCGTTAAGTTCTCTTCAGAAGAAAATACATGATAAGCCTTTCCATCATCGTCCACGAAAACAGTCATATCCCTTGCCATCTGTCCGCCAGGAAAATCCCTGCAGAAAAAGCCATCGCTTTCATTGGCTGGTTGCTGGCAGTTTACCATATCTTTTACATCTGCGCCTGCTGCATAAAAAGGCATTTTTTCAGGATTTGGCCGGTAACTCTTGATAAACGTATATGGTCCGGTCGGACGATCGGCTACAGCTACGCCAGATCTGGCTGCTGCATAACCTTTACCCAAAAGCTCTAAGTGAAACCACATCACAAACTTTTTGGTTTTCTTGTTGTACACCACTTTCGGTCGTTCGAGAATACAGCCTTTGGCAATATCACTCGTTAAATCGTTAGAAACCGGCAGTGCTATACCTTCATCTTTCCAGTTGTACAAATCTTTCGATGAATAGCAATGTACGCCTACCTGTGCCGTATTTCCAATTTCTCCCTCGATTTTATGCTCCCCAAACCAGTAGTAAACACCTTTATACGCTACAATTCCACCGCCATGGGCATTGATATGTACGCCTTTGTCATCTTTCCAAATTTTACCAGGAGTAAAAGAGGTATAGGTTTGCTGCGCAGAAACATAACCGCTTAATCCCAAACTTAGGGCGATAAATCCTATAACAAAACTGATTTTCTTATTCATTACTTTATAAACTAATTTTTAACATTCTAAAAAAGGTGTTTCCCCTTATCAATTTCAATTGTGTATCAAATTTTTATCTATTTTAAACTTACACTATGATCATTCTCGAAATTCTCGCCGCTCCAGATCTTTTGCGCGCTCCATTTCTCTGCCGGATTCGCCCAAAAGGGATCTGATGCCGGTAAACCTAAAGGCAAAAAGATATTTGATGCGATATACGGACTGCCCTGATTGTTATAAAAATCACCGAGATTGGGTTGATCGCCGTACAAACCTATGGTTAACCAGCCATTTTTATAGGTTGAAGGGCTTTCCAGAGTTTTTCTGATTACAGCTGTTAGCGCACAACGTACCTGCGCCGGACTTAACTGTTTAGGCAAGGCTTTACGCCAGGCCATGTCGGCCAGGTGGTGAAATGCAGCTCCCCTGTAAATGATGGAGCGACCAGTAGCCGGATAAGTACCGTCGACATTAATTAATCTTTCCTGAATGATGGCATAGCGCTCATTGCGCTTTTTAACTTTTTCGAACATGTCTTTATAACCGTTCGTTTTGGTCCCGATGATATTGGCCAACATAGCCAGATACGGATGGATAACATAACTATTGTAATAATCGAAGGCGAATGAGGTCCCGTCGGTATACATGCCATCGCCAGTATACCATTGTTCCATTTGCTGCAGCGCGTAATCGACACGCATAGGATCCCAATTGTATCCAAATCTGGCTAAAAAAGCCTCATTCATCGCTGAAAACAGCAGCCAGTTTGAAAAAACAGGTTTAAATCTTCTGGTGGTTACAATAGATTGCATCATCAGTTCCTGATTTTTCTTATCCAGGTTTTCCCATAACCAAGGCGCACGAACCAAAGCAAGCGCTATGTAAGAAGCATCTACCAACTGCTGCCCGCCGATATCAAAGTTCATGAAATCTCTGGCATTAGAATCCAATGCATTTTTTAAGCCTTTAATGGCCCACTCCCGGTATTGCTTTCTTAAAGCCACCTCTTCTACTGAACCTCCCTCTAACTGCAACCATGGTGCTATACCGCTTAAAACCCTACCTAAAACCTCCACATATTGTACTTTAATGCGGTGGTCTCTATTATCAATATGGACAGATGTAACTTTAGGCATGGAGATCCTCAAACTATCTTCAGCCAGATTATATAAAACGGGTCTCACCATCTTATCCATCTGTTGCAACCAAAATTGTCTATCCGTTAATGCCGTGCCCTTATTATTTTTGGTTTTTTTCTGGGCAAAAACAGCGCCACCAGCCCAAATCAACATTAAAGCAATAATTAAAATATTCTTAATTCTCATTTTTAGCAATAAAATTTATTGTTTGTTTGATAAATAGCGGTACATTTCACTACCGGCTAACAAAAATGCCCCTACGCCAAAATTTGCCGTAGAATTTAAATCAACCACCTGACCGGGGATAGCCTTTTCACCTATTGGCTGCACATAACCCACTTTCCCATCAGGTTGCACTGCGGTTTTTGTTAAATATGACCAGGCTTTCTGCGCGACAGGTAAATAGGTTTTCTCTTTTAAATAACCATTATTTATGCCCCATAATAAACCATAGGTAAAAAATGCGGTGCCACTGGTTTCTGGTCCTGGCGCATGTAACGGATCGAGGATACTTCTTGTCCAATAGCCACTTGTTTGCTGGCTTTTGGCAATTGCCTTTGCCATACTCCGGTATTTGGTTAGGTATTCATTCCGATGCAGATCTGTAAGTGGCAAATCTTTCAGCACTTTTGCCAAACCTGCAAATACCCAACCATCTCCTCTTGCCCAAAAGTCTTTTTTACCGTTGACAGTTTTATGTTTAGGATAAACATATTTGGCATCGCGATAATAAAGCTTTTCCTTTTTATCATACATAATGCTGTTGGCATACATAAAATATTCATACAGTTTATCCAGGTATTTTTGATCACCGGTTACCTTGTAAAGTTTAGTCATCACCGGCATTACCATGTACAAACCATCTGCCCACCACCAATAATCTTTGTTGGGCGTACCCATTTCATATTCCATCACCTCTTTTGCCCTTGCAATTTTATATTCCTCGGGTTTTAAGCGGTATAAATCAATATAAGTTTGAAAGCAGATCTGCCAGTCGCCAAATAATACATACTCATCTGTTTCGCCATATTTATATTTCCAATTGGATTTATCTGTCGATTTTGCGCCCATCCATTTGTTGTACTCAGCCCAATCTTCCGAATATTTTTGATAGGCTTCATTTTTCGTCACCTCATAGGCCGCCATGTTACCGGTATGATAAGCCGCATGATCCCAAAAGGCCCTCACTTCTGGTTTATTGTGATGTTGCCAATAAGTATTTGCGCGGTTAATCACTTCCAGCACTTCTTCTTTTGACAGTTGATTTTGAGCATTTACCGTCAGACTGATCAAGAAAAAGGTAAAGAAAAAAACTTGATGTAATTTCATAACGTTAACGTATTGGTTTAATGCCGCCTACTGTTGGTTTAACAGGTATGATGGTTCCGTCAGCATTGAATTCCATTTTATCGATGCAAACTTCACGGTTATAACCGGCAGCGTCACCCATTGAGATCCCCTTTGGACGGGTAAAACGGTGGTAAACCATATACCATTCGTCTTTGCCGTTTACCTTGATTACACTATTGTGCCCGGTGCCATAAATCTGCTGAGCAGCATCTTTTACCAAAATCAGATTGTTTTCAGGGATAGTTATTTTTCCTGTAGGCGAATCAGAAAAGCCATATCTTACTCTGTAATTCTCACTTCGGGTATCATCTTCAGACCATAAAAAGTAATATTTCCCGTTTCGATAAAACACTTCAGTACCCTCTCTGAAACTATTATCTGGCGTGATAACTTTAATGACACTGGTGTCAATCGAGATCATATCATCATTTAAAGGAGCAACAGCCATATAACCGTTTCCCCAATATAAATAACTTTTGTTGGTTTTAGGATCGTTAAATACATCCGGATCAATCTCCTGACCACCTTTAACCTCTTTTGGCCTGCTGGCAATTAGCGCTTTTCCACTATCCTTAAACGGACCAGCGGGATTATCGGCCACCGCAACGCCAATCTTCTGTGCGGCAGAAAAGTAATAGAAATACTTGTATTCTCCATTTACTTTCTTTTCAATAATGGTTGGTGCCCAGGCGTTCCTTTTCGCCCATGATACATCTTTTTCAAGGTCTAATATCTTGCCTTCATCTTTCCAATTAACCAGATCGGCTGAAGAGAAACATTTAAAATAAGTGCCGCTCCAGTTATTAAAGCCATCACTGGTTGGATAGAGGTAATACTTAGCCGTTTTATTGGAATATAAAATTTCCGGATCGGCATAATATCCTTTTAACACAGGGTTATTTGCTATGGCAACCCTTACCGAATAGGTTTTAGGTTGCTGACCTGGAATGCTTACCTTAACGTTTACAGGGCCTTTAGAAAAATCGAGTTTGCCTTTTGGCATGATATTGATCTGGTTGAAGATATCAAACTGCGGATCAAAAGCCTTTAAATCTGTATTATAATTTACAGGTAGGTAAAGTGTTTGGTTTACACGATCAAGAACAATGTTGTTTTGATTGATTGCCTGATTTCTTGCGGTTTGTAGAACAGACTCAACGGTATACCACTGTTTAAGCAGACGGTTTAACTCTTGTTTAGTAATTGGTAAAACCGTTCCATGCCTAGGGTGAAAATCCATTTTTACATCCAGGTCTATTACAGTAAAATGGGTTAAATCTTTACTCCTGGTAAATTGATAATGGCCTTTCATATAAACATCATACATCAGGATATATTCATCACTGTGGTTTAGCTTAAAAACACCGGCACCTTCTACGGCTTCTTTAGTTTGCTGCAAGTATTTGTCCTGTAATACGTAACCTTCTGTCAGTTTATCAGATACTGCCTTTTTGATGCCATTGCCATTGCCTTCGGTTTTAAAGAACAGGTTATATTTCCCTTTATCGTAAATAATATCACCATCGATACAAGAGCCATTGATTGGACTAAAAAACAACTGCTTCGGAGCAGTTTCCAGGTCGGTAAAGTCAGCATTGGCATAAGCGTAATAAATTTTATCAGGTTCGTTGCCATGTTTCATTGACCAATATACCATGTATTTTTTAGCCGTTTTATCGTAAATAGTTTGCGGTGCCCAAACGCGTAGCAAATTTTCATTGTTTGGAAAACGCTTTTGAATATTAACAACTGCGGATGTCCAATGGATCAAATCGTTTGATTTCAATAAAACCATTGCCCTGTTCGAATCCCAGCCATTGGCAGAAACCATATCAGTGGCTACCATATAAAAGGTTTTGCCATCCTCACCACGCAAAATATGCGGATCGCGCACGCCACCGCTGCTGCTGATCTTTTCTGAAGAAATGACTGGATTATTGTTATTTAACGCCTTATAGTGATAACCATCTGAGCTTACTGCGAAACGAATGGCTTCCTCTCCTTTCGCGTTACCAGTGAAATAAGTGAATAAGTAAGCTATATTTTCTTTTTCTCCGGCATTTTTTTTTGGTTGTGCGATGATTTTGCCTGATAAAAAAATCAGAAATAAAAAAATACGATATTTTGTTGAATACTTCATGTCTTGTAATTAACTTATTTTCCAGGTTTCCAATCCAATACCTGCACCGGGGTTGGCAACTGATCTGCCTTTCCTTCTCCATCTATCTGGACAACATTTTGTAAAAATAGGCTCAATATCTTTTTGTTTTTCCAAAGTTCGGTGTCATAAGTAGGCTCCCAATCGCCCAAAGAAGTTTGAGTAAGGTCTTTGATTATCCAGTCATCTGCTCCAAGGTTATTATTTAACGCGATAGATGCCACATTTTGGCGTTCGGCATCTCTAAACAGTAAACCCGCAGCATAATGTTTTCCCTTGCGCCACACCACAATCTGCGGTCTCGAAATTGGAATCTGCTTGGTACCGGTACCACTAAGGCTAAAAGTTGTTTTTCTGAAATTCAGGTTGCTCACTTTCCAGTTGGCATCTGTTTTAAAAACAAGGTGATATTGGGGGCCGGTTTCGTTCGGTCCGCGCCAGTAACCAGCAATAAACACTTTACCTTTTGCATCAGCAAACATCGATGTTTGGTTAATCAGCTCGCTTTTCTGTGGAATCTTGACCGTATACTCTGCATTTGTTGCTGTAATGGGAAGCGTGTATTTCTCGCCTGTGGATTTTAACCAGGTGGTGCCGCCATCTGTTGATTTAGCATAACATAAATCGTGGTTACTGGCCACATCCGGGCTTTCGCGCCATACCCATGATAAATGGATGGTTCCAGCCTGATCCACCGCAACCTGCCAATAGGCATTTCGCTGTCCTTCGCCATCAATCATTCCGTCCTGTACGCGTGTCCATTTTTTGGTCTTTAAGTGATAACGATTAATCATCAAATTTCCGTTTCCGGAACCTCCATCGCGGTAAAAAAATAACAGATCGCCATTAGCCAGTTTATAGAACTCCGGATAACTGACTTTATTTTCCTTTACGGAAAGCATTTGTTCTATATTACCTAGCGTTAGCGAACCTGCTGAAGTAGATTTTGCGTAGTTTAAGTTATTGTTATGCTGCCCCCAGGCCATGTGGAGAAAACCGTCACCATCTACCATAATACTAATCGACTTATGCGCGTCGGTGGCATCGCCTTTATAAGGTGTGGTAACTACCGTCCACTGGAGTGAGCCTATTTTGCGTTTAGCCAATACCACGTTTTGTTCATGATCATAATAAGCAGCATACTGGTTGCCCTTAAAGCTGACCAAAGCATTTTTACGAAAAATAACCGTATTTACCGAATTATTTGCCCAGCCGTTACCAGCAATAGTACTCCATTCTGTTTCCTGCGCAGCGCCCACCATTCCGATGCTGATGAACGCATAAATTAGAAACATGCTTTTAATTAGGGACTGATACATTATTAGGTTAAAACTGCTCGGTTTTTTATCGTTTGGCAAACCCGAAGTACCGAAATTTTTAGGCTTTACATAGGGGGCTAAATCACACTTTGCAGGGGGCGTTTTAAGCTAAATACCCTTTAAAGCACAAAAAAGCGTAACTTTTATGTTGTTCCATTAATATTATAATATTTATGAAAACTTTTACGGTGTTTCTTTATAAACTCAGATGGCGTTAGTTTAAACAGTTTCTGAAACTGTTCCCTGAAATATTTGCTATCATTTATACCCACTCTAAAGGCCGCTTCGTTAATATTTAGATTGGTATTGATTAATAATTCAGCAGCCTTTCTTAGCCTTATAAAGCGGATAAAACCATTTATTGATTGACCTGAAGTAGCTTTGATCTTTTTATAGAGATTTGAATGGCTCATTCCAAGATCAGATGCCAGCGTTTTTACATTGAAGCTGTCTTCCATTAAATTTTCCTCTATGATCATGATGCACTTTTGAAGAAAACCTTTATCTTCCTGAGATACTTTATGGGCATCACTTTTTAAGGTTATTTCATTATAGAAATAAGACTGAAGATTGGTCCTGTTTTTAATGATGCTTTTAATTTTAGCGGTAAAAAGCTCTTTATCGAACGGCTTACCGATAAAATCGTAGGCACCCACTTCAATTCCTTTAAGTTTTACTTCAGGACTCGGATCGCCGGTGAGCAGAATCACCGGAATGTGGCTAAGTGCTGAATCTTCTTTGATCGCTTTACAAAGTTCAATCCCGTTGAGGCCACTCATGTTTACATCAGATATCACGATGTCTGGCAGAAACTCTTTACAAATTTTTAAACCTTCGGTACCGTTTTCGGCTTTGTAAATTTTAAAAGTATCCTGAAAAATCTGTTTGATGTAATCGATAATTTCAGGATTGTCATCAACAACCAAAATGGAGTGCAGATCTGAAATGAGCAATTCGAGGTTACCAACGCTCTCGGCATCGTTTATTTCTGCCTCTTCTTCTTGTGCAATCAGTTCATTTACATAAGTTAATTCGTTTTGCAAAACGCCACCATGCTGCGCGTCTGGTTCTCCAAACGGGATATCGATCAAAAATATGGTGCCAAAACCCTGGTTGGAACGGAACGAAATTTTACCTTTATGCAGTTCCACAAAGTTTTTGGCGAGGTAAAGCCCGATGCCAAAACCCATTTTCAATGATTCGTTCGACATTACCTTATAAAATTTGTCGAACAGTTTTTCACCCACATGTTTAGGTATCCCAGGGCCGCTATCGCTCACTTCGATATGCACACGCATGCCAACAGTTTTAACACTGAATTTCACAAATCCACCTTTAGGCGTAAATTTTAATGCATTAGAGAGTAAGTTAAAAAAAACAATTTCGAGCTTGTCTTTATCCCCATAAATATCCAGTTCCTCTTCTTCGCAATCAAAACTATATTCAATTTGGTTCTGCTTGGCCAGATAATTGAAACAAAGAAAAATCTCCTTTGTAAATTTGGCCAGGTTAATCTTCACAATTTTTAAAGCATCATTTTCACTTTCCGTCTTTCTAAAAAGTAATAACTGATCTACCAGGCTTAGTAAACGCCTCGAATTTCGATAAACTACGCTTAAGTCGTTACGCTCCTGTCCCGGTTCTTTTTTATTAATAATATCTTTAATCGGATTAACAATTAAAGTTAAAGGTGTTCGCAGCTCGTGTGAAATATTGGTAAAGAAATTTAACTTTTTCTCATTCAGATCCTTTTCACGCTCCATTTTAAAGTTGGTGAGTTCTACTTCATGTTTTAACCTCCTTTGCCGGTTGCGATAGGTTTGAAAAAGATAAAATAACGAGGAACCTATAATGAGGTAAATGGTATAAGCCCACCAGGTACGGTACCAGGGCGGTAAAATTTTAATTAACACAACTTTTTCATTGTTGCTCCAGGCCCCTTCTGTATCAGTGCTTTTAATATGCAGTTTATATTCACCCTCGTTTAACCTTGAATAATAAGCTGTGCTCAATTTATTTACATAATTCCAGTCTCTATCCCAGCCCTCCAGGTAATAGGCATAAGAAATCTGATCCTGAAAAGAGAATTCTATGGCTGCATAATCAACAGAAATGACAGCAGCACTAAATGGGATTTCTATACTTTCTAAATTAACGATAGAGATATCGTTATAGACAGAATCCTGATCAAGGGAAATATTATTGATCCTAAAATCTGTCAGCACCATTTTAGGTATCCTTCTTCTTTTCTTGATTTTATCGGGAGAAAAAAGATTGAAACCACCAATCCCACCAAATAACAAATCACCATTGGTGAGCTTTAATGCTGCATTGTAGTTGAACTGATTGCTCTGCAAACCATCAGTGGCATAGTAATTTTTAAAATTATGGCGTTTAATCTCAAATTTGGATAGACCATTGTAAGTACTGCACCATAAGTTGCCTTGATTATCCTGAAGGATATTAAGCACTGAATTACCTGGCAATCCATCACGCTGAAGATATCGCTTTATATTTTTCGTTTCCGGATCAAAAAGCAATAACCCTCCACCTTCTGTGCCGATCCATAGCTGATTGTTCAATCCTTCCTGAATAGCCCTGATTGCATAGTTGATCTTGGTATAACGGTGTTTTTTGTGGATCGGGTCAATTTCGATCAGTTCTGTGTAGTTTCCTGCCCAAAGCCTGCCTTTCGAATCCTGGAACAAGGTATGGATATCCTTTAATTTGTGATCAAAAAGCTCAAATTTATCGCTGTTTTTGTTGTAACGATACAATGCTCCGCCCTTCGTTGTACCTGCCCAGATATTGTGTTGCTTGTCCTGATAAAGCTTCCAGATGTTGATGTCATCAACGCATGTATAGGTATTAAAACAATTATAATGAACAAATTTCTGCGTTGCTTTATTAAAACGGTCTATTCCTCCGCTAAAACTGGCTACCCATACATTATGGTCTGCGTCGTTTAAAATACTGGTAATAAAATTACTGGTTAAGGAATTTGGATCGCTCGTTTTAGTATAATTGATAAATCTATTTTGCTTTTGGTCCCAAATGCTCAGTCCACCTCCATCGGTACCGATCCATATGTTTTTATGCTCATCTTCACTAAAAGAAAGTACAAAGTTGTTAATTAATGAATTTCTATTTAACGGATCATTTTTAATGGTGGTAAACTGTTCATTTTCAGGATCGATAACATTAACACCACCGCGTAAGGTTGCAATCCATTTTCTGGATTCCCCGTCTTCGTAAACCTGGGCGACCGAATTACTGCTGAGCAAACCTTTTTCTTTTCCTGCGGTCAGGTAATCCGTTTTATGGGTTTTTGTATCGTAAATAGTAATTCCTCCGCCATCAGTTGAAATCCAGAGCTTTTGTTTTTCATCCAACAATAAACTCATGATATTTTCGTCACTTAAATGCCCGCTAAACCTGGTAAGGCTACCTTTGGCTTTATCTAACTGAAAGAGGCCACGTTCTGTACCGACCCAGAGCATCTGGTCGGTTCCTTTTGTAATACAAGTTACGGAACGTATGGCATTGGTTACTAAACGGATGGTGTTTTGACCATGATCATATCTACAAAGGCCAACATCCTTTATAAAAAGCCAAAGGGTTTGATTTTTATCGAGATACAACGCTTTTACCGTAAAATCAAAATTTTTAGCAAACGGGATCCTCTCCGCTGCACCACTGTTCTTTTCAAGCATAAACAGCCCCTTTTCCTCGGTGGCTACATAAACTGTTGAAGCCTCACTTATGGCAATGGAATTGACGGCATAAGTTACCTCGTTTTTTCTGCCCCTATCCAGATAAACGAGGTGATGAAATTTGGAATCGGCATAATCATAATATGAGACGCCCTTTTGCGTACCCACCCATACCCTGTTTTTCCTATCTCCTGTTAATACCGTAATATGGTTATTGATCAGCGAATGTTCATCTTCCCATCCATTTCTGAAAACTTTAAAGTGATAGCCATCATAACGGTTCAATCCATCATAGGTACCCATCCACATAAAACCATAATGATCTAAATACAAAGAATTTACCACATTGTTAGACAAGCCGTTTTCTACCCCCAGGTAAGTTAAAGGAATAGCTGAAGACTGGGCAAAACAAATACCTGCAGCCATCCACAAAATAAGTATATAGCAGGCAGTTTTTTTTTTTAGAAGGAACATAGAGAAAACAGTACTGTGGTATTATTTGGTATGGAACGAATATACGTATTTTCTTCACACACTGTCAGCAGCTATGATTTAGTATTAAATAGCTTAAAACGCAAGATTTTTAATACATTAATACAGGAGTACTTAGGCTAACCCTGTGTTTTCAATGTTCGATGAACAATCAGGCATCTGGGGCTTTTAAAGATTACGCCGTAAATTACCTCACATCAGAATGACCAAGGCTTTTCGTGGGATTAACCTCATCACGAATGAGTTGTTTTAATTCTTTTATTTCAGGGAAACGTTGTTTTTGTTTTCTATCAAAAATCAACTTTCCGCCAACTTGAACGGTAAAAACGCCTGATATTTCACTCGGAATTAAGGTTACACCCTTTACATCATCTACAAAAGTGGTTAAAATTTCTTGTGCCATGTATGCCGAACGTAACATCCAGCCACATTTAGGGCAATAGGTGATATCAACTAGCGGTTTTTCCATTTTTGCAAGGTTACAAAAAATAGACCAACCGCCAACTAATTGTGTTGCTATTTTATTTGTGGAAAACTTAAATTATGCCTGCGTGGCTTAATATTTATACCTGTTTCAGTATTTTTTTGTTTTTCTTCTATATCGTGGGTGATATTACTCATTCCCTCAGCTGATCTGAATTCATCTGCTTATCTACTTGTTCCGAATCCAAAAAGTAAGGTTAAAGCTGCCACAAGGTTTCCGTTCTTTGTTATTGTACCATCAAAGTTGCGGCCAAATGAAAAAATAATTTTCTGGTTATCGTTCAGTGCATAGTCGGCATTGGCAACCAGCCGCCACGAAGGTTTTATGGTTCCCGACGAAAGTATGCTACGATAAATTGCCTCCGCACCGCCGCCAAATTTGCCCTTTGAATAAATAAATCGCAAACCGGTATCGAAGGTAGATAGGTTGGCCACGTCGTTTTTAACATTATCCAGCGCAAATATTTCATCCGGGTTATAGAGGTATCGTGCAAGACCTAAAACAGAACTTCCATTGGCCCAATTATAACCAAAGGTACTCCATACGCCTGAGTTGAATATTTTCGAATTATTGAATCTTTTATCCCTGAATTCGGCACTTAAACCACCGGCAATATCCACAGACAGACCCTGGCGACTACCGGTAAAAGTCTTAGCTTCAGCCTGTAAATCGGCTTCTAATTTCGACTGTTGGGCGAGTTCGGCCTGTATATCCTCCTTAAAACTTTTATTCAGTTTACTTTTTTCGACTTCGTTTTTAGAAAATTCACTTGTGGAGTCATCCATCATCACTACCGCATGAGATTTTTTTTCTTCTTCAGTCAGATATGGCAGGTGAGAAATGGAATCCAGCAAATAAATATTCCTGATACCCAGGTATTGGTAACGGGCAGATTTCCTTTTCTCTTCCAAGCCAATTTTATAGCTCATCAGCAACGCCCGCTGTTTCTCGTGGATGGAGTTTAATTTCTCTTTGGTTTCGGCATTGTACTGTGGGCGCACAATAGAGAATTTTAAACCCAGGGCGCCATAGGTACTGGTTGGTTTAAAATTGTTGAAAGCCGAATCGGGATTACGCAATGCCAGTGAAACCACAAAGCTTTGCCTAAAATAATCTTTAAAGCGTGTTGATTGTAATCCTTTTTTCCCAGTGGTACTAAAGTCTGTGCCTTTATTGCGGAACAGGAAAAAAGGCGCAATATCTACTGCATAATTAGATGGAAGTTTGGTATATGATGAACTAGCCGATTGTAATGAAAGCATAAAATCGCTTAAATCCGTTGGCTTTTCGATATCGGTAACGGCAAAGCCCAGTAATACCGAGGCTGGCGAGCTCGGTGCCTTGAGCAAATCGAGTTTCACTTCTTTAATTTCTTTTTGATCTGTTTCTTGGGCAAAAGCGGTTGCTGTTAAGGTTGCGAGGACAATTAATATCAGATATTTCATAGCGTTTAAAATTGATAAAAAGTAATTTCTACAGTGTAAACAGCTGAAGCGCCAGGTTGTACCTCCTCCTGCATTTTATAACCTTTGGTTACAAAGCCGCCTTCTAATAAAACATATAAATCGGTATCGTTATGGTTTGGCGCTGTATCAGTAATTACAGTAACGATATTCAGCACCTTTTTGTGGAGGTTATTATTTTGTCCGATTATCTTTTGATGGAGGTCGCCAGGATAATCTTTCAAAATCAGCTCTTCGCCTAGCGTAATTAAACTGGCGGCAGTTTGTTCTATACCGCCAATAATCAGGCTTAATTTAATGTCTTCCGAACTTCTGTTCAGGATGTAGGTTTTAACCAGATCTGTACTCATGTTGTAAAGCGTTTGGGTTTAGTATTACATTAAGTGGTTAACTTAAACAATACAAGCAAGTTACAGAATAATTACTGCGATATAAATACCTAATATTAGGGATTTAAAAAATTAGACGACAGCTTTCCCCAGATGAGATTTAGCAATTGATCAACTATCTTACAAATGTCAGCGTTTCAATCAGCCTCATTGCCTGAATTGTCACGTTATTAAACCAATAGATTAATAAAGCTTCTCCACCTTCCCTGCCTCAACGGTATGTTCATGCAAGCAAGTAGCTGGTTAACCCAAATGAACTGAAAGCATGAGGCAACATCAGAAAGCTCAGCCCCTTTAAAGGTAGCTAGTGCAGCTGCCATTCTTATAAATGGAACAAAAATCGGTTTCCGGTAAAATCTTTTTTAGAGATTATGATCGCCTTTATTTTTGAGGCTTAGACTCATTTAACACCTAATTAAGTTTTTTCGACAAAATGATTAAATCATTTTTCAGCGAATTATTAAGCAAATCAACCAGTATCTGCCTACAGGATTATACTTCGTTTAGCAACAAGCTTTTGTTATTTTCTTTTACGCTTTTTCTGTTTTTGCCACCAGATCATAAATCCTGTTATTGGTAAACTGGCTGCAACCAAGGCCGCTAAAAGCGAAAGAATTTTATTTGGAAGACCAAAAAGCCTTCCCGTATGCAGATCGTAATTGGTGGCCTCTATTAAATCAGCCCCATTATAATCTTTGAACAGTTTGGCCCTGATCATTCTACCGGTAGCCTCCTCATAAAAAAAGGTGTTCTGTTTACGTGCCCAACGATAAGGATAAATCATCCTCAACCGCAGTTCGCCTTTACCCCGAAGCGAAAGACTGGTAGATATCGCACCGGGATATTTAATTTTGGCCTCGGTATATATTTTATTGTAGCGCACAGGTATAGGATCTATAGTTACGGGTTTGGGCGAAACGATAGCTTTCCCCTGCCCCAGTTTACTGCCGGTAAAAAAACTTGCTGCATTTTTTACTTCTTTAAAGGCAAAGTACAAGCCTGTTAAGGCAGTAATCAACAGCACAAACGATGCATAAAAACCCAATACATTATGCAAATCATAATTGAGCCGTTTAAATGAAGCTTTTCTTTTAATCGTTAACGATTGTTTTAACAAACGCATTTGGCCAGGAAACCAAAGGATCAGTCCGGTAATGAGCATCACTACAAAAATAACTACCGACCATTGGATGATAAACTTGCCTGTTTTACCCAATAACAACGAAATATGGATATGCTCTACTACCTGTAGCCAGTCTTCACCTCCTTTTTTTATTAGAGTAGCATCATAAGGGTTGAAATAGTAAACCTTACCCTTTTTACTGGTCATTTCCACTGTCGCATTTGGCTGTGCATCTTCTACCCTTACCAGCCTGAGTTCATCTTTAGGTGAAAGTTTTTCAAATGCTGAAATCACTTTATCCAGCCCGACGAAAGGCTTATCCTGAATCCTTACGTACCGAAAATCTTTTTGCGTGAAATTCCTGATCTCTTCTTCAAAAATATACAGCGCACCGGTAACACTAATAATAAATACCACCAGGCCAGTTGCCAGACCGAGCCAGAGGTGAATGTTCCTGATGGCATTTTTAAATGTTCTGTTCTTCATTGCTTAAAAAGCGTAACCCAGTGATAAGTTAAACCTACGCCCGTTACCACGCACATAATTAACATTGCTGCCATAAAACTGAGAAATAGCAGGATAATAAACTTTATTCAACAGGTTTTCTATGCCTAAAGATAGTTTCAACGGTTGTGTAACCTGGTATACTGCTGCAACGTTAAATAAGTTGAAAGCTTTTACCGGTCCCTCACCAATTAAATACTTTCCTGCAGCGTTCGTTTTAAAACGGTCGCGGTTTCCTACACGCATCCAGTTCACATCCAAACTTAAGTTTTTGATACCCGAATATTTCAAATAAACAGTAGTTTTTGATGGCGGGATGCGCGTTGTATTTAAATACACATCTTTCTCCCCATTAAAGTTACCGTCATTATCTACATCTCCTTTTCCTTCTACCTGCGCATAGTTACCGCCTATACTCAACTCCCGTAATAACTGATAATCAGCCTGGACTTCAAATCCATATACCCGCTCGGGAATGCGTTGAGAAATATAAGTACCGTTTACCTCTAAGAGATTGGCACCCAGTTTAGAAGTGCTGTAATAGTAAGCAGCACTGAAATTAAGTTTATCTATGCTGCTGCTAAAACCTGCTTCATAATTGTTTACAATGATAGGTTTGGTTTCCAGTTGTGCTAACGTATTGCTTTTTGCAGCCCTTAATACCCTGCCCAACTCAAATACTGAAAACGACTGTGCATAACTGATAAAAGGGTTAAAAAACTTAAATTTAGAGTAACGTGCGCCGGCATTAAATACCAAAGCATTGTAATTTAACTTACCACCCTGTACCGCTATACTTCCGGCACCGTTTGCACCGGTAGCAAGGGTATTAAAGTCGTCTACATCAATGTTGATATTTTCTACCCTTAAGCCTCCTTTTATGGTTAAATCATTAATTAATGTTGCTGAAGCCTGCAGATAAGGCGCAAAATTTACCATATTCATATCAGGCACCCATAACCGACCATCAGTTAAGCTTTGCGCGGTTTTATCGTTCATTAAATCCAAACCATAGTTTAACTGCATTGGTACCTGAGCTGTTAAATTAAATGGTGTATTCAGGTTTACCCTTGCCCCTTTTTTGGTAGAAGTAATAGCCGATTGGCCGCCACCGAAAAATGATGCCGAATTAGAATAAATGGTATAGAAATCCTGGTAATATAGGTTGGCTGTCAAATCCGTTTTACCAAAAATCTGTTGATTGGTGTATTGTAAATTGGCATTATGGTTAAATCTTGTACCTTCATCTTCACCTAACCTTGTGCCATAGATCCCAATAGCGGGCGACTGTCCGTAAATGCCTTCCTTGGTGATGTATTTAGAACGTTGTCTGGAACTGAAATAATTATACATGAGCTGCAAACGCTGCTTTGGTGCGAAGTTATAACCTAATTTTACAAAACCATTGTAAGATCTGGTTTCGCCTAAACCATATTCCGGCGAAATAACCAAACCATCAGCATCACGGAAAACACCGGTTTTTTCGAACATGCCACTTACTATGTAATCAAATTTACCTGTTTTACCATATAGCTGTTGCGAAAAACGGTAACCAATAGTACTATCACCTTTTAGGTTTCCTGTGATTCCGGCCTGAGAATAACCTCCGAATGATTTTCCCTGATCGGCCTTTTTAGTGATATAATTGATCAAACCACCTTCTGCACCATTGCCGTAAATCGCGGTAGCACCTTTAATCACTTCAACGCGCTCAATAACAGATGGATCTATGCTGCGGATATCCCTTCCACCTGCCCTTAGAGGCGTTGATTGTGGGATACCATCAATTAAAACCAACACATTTCTACCACGCAAAGTCTGACCAGAGTTACCGGTTTGATTGGTTGAAAAACCCAATCCGGGTACGCTGTAAGAGAGTATATTGGCTAAGTTTGGGCTAATTGTTGATTGTGTATTCAGTTCTTTTGCTGTAAGCACCGTTACCGATGATGGCGTTTGTGATAATGACTCTGGCCTTCTGCTTGCCGAAACAATTACATCATTTAGCCCTTCAGCTTGTTCTTTTAAAACAAATGTGACAGAAACCGTATCATTCGCAGTAACCGACACTTCCTGTTCGAACAGATCGTAACCTGTAATTGATACTTTAACCTGCTGATTACCTGTAGAAACAGCATTCAGTTTAAATACGCCCCTTTTATCAGAAGTAGTTTTAAGGTTTTGTTTCTTAACCTGTACATTGGCGAAAGGGATACCGTTCCCTAACGAATCTACAATTTTTCCTTTGATGGTCCCTTGCTGTGCTTGCGCAAACAAGGTAACCGTAGAAAGTAAAATAAATGCTGTGACAAAAAATTTAAGATATAGTGGCCTCATGGAATTATAGAAATTTCGGCAAATCTAACATTATTTAGACTTGTTAAAAATAATAATTCAAAAAAGAGTTTTAATCTGATTTAATCTTTCCCCACTTAGAATCAACGAGGCATAAACATTAATTATTTGAGATCATCCAAAAATGGTATCGATTGATAAAGATGATTTAAATTACGCGCTAAAAAAACACTTGTAAAACAAATAGTTAAGCATATAACACCAATAAAAATGAGCATTTATTTAAGTGTTTCTTGTCAAAATGACCACGTGACGATTTAATCTATTTTTTAAAATGATCGCCAGTATTCTTCAGGGGAGCTATTTGTCTTTATTTCTTTGCTGGTCCCCGCTCGTGCCTTGCTCCGGTCAATCCAACGAAGTAAGATTTATGAACAGTAAGGCACTTCAACTGCAAACCGGCAAATGATAACTGTTCTAGCTTCTGATTGCCTCCACGGGATCCAGCCTTGACGCTGAATAGGCTGGCCAAAAACCGGATATAGTGCCGATAATAATGGATATACCAATGCCTAAAGCGATATTATTCAGTCCTAATATAATATGAAAATCTGTCGCGGCACCGATGGCCAGAGCGAGCAGAAAGACGAGTAACAACCCCAGTAAACCACCTAAAATACAAAGCGAAATAGACTCAAAAATAAATTGAAGCAATATAAAATAGTTTTTTGCACCTAACGATTTCTGGATACCAATAATATTAGTACGTTCTTTAACCGACACAAACATAATATTGGCAATACTAAAACCACCAACCAAAATCGAAAATCCGCCAATTACCCAACCTGCAATATTAACCATCTTAAACATCGAGTCCAACTGATTAGAAATAATAGTGGTTTTATTTAGCGCAAAATCTTCTTCCTTGCCGGGCTTGATTCTATGGATGGAGCGCATTAACCCCCTCAATTCGCTCTCTACCTCTTCAAGGCTTACATTATCATTACCGCGAACAGTAATTTGCGGGCCATAACGTTCATTTTGGATGTCTAAAACACCCTTTGCAAAAGTAATGGGAATATTTACATTTTTATCGAGCGAAGTACCTAACATATCCTCCCCTTCTTTTTTAAAAACACCAATAACCGTTAACCTTCTCCCTAAAATCTGTACCTGCTTACCCACTGCTGCATCTCCATTAAAAAGTCCATCGGCTATGTCAGAACCTAAAATACAGACAGGAGATCCATTTTTACTTTCATTTTCAGTAAAATAACGTCCATCCTGAAGCTCGAAATTCCAGGTTTTATTAAAATCGTGCGATGCCGCCCAAACCGAAATTCCTTCAACCGAGCTACTTCTATATTTGATAACCCTATCGCTAGCCGATATTTCGAATGTAACGCCTTGAGCATTTTCAATCCGCTCGCGGAGCGCTTCGAAATCACGCAATGAAGGCTGAGGGCGGTTCATATATTTCCACCAAGGATAATTATCACCAAAACTCCATGGCCATTTTTGAATATAAATGGTATTAGAGCCTAATTTATCTACACTGGCCTGCAATTTTCCACGAAAGGTATCTACCGCAGAAAATACAGCTATAATGGTAAAAATACCGATCGTTATAGCCAAAAGCGATAACATGGTACGTAATTTATTCTGGCGCAATGCATCAAATGCAAAACGGAAACTCTCGCCTATTAGCCTAAAGATTATCATAATTACAGGTTAGATGCAAAGCCTTTGAAAAGGTTACAGATTATGGTCAAAACTAATTAATTTTATGTCTATTAATACGCGGATAGCATTGTATATTTTGATTTAAAATGATCAAAACATAATATACATAAATTGCGTTTGATAAAATACGAAAAAGAAAAATTAAATTCGTATTTTTGCACCTCAAAAAATTCATCAAGAATGAAATTATCACAATTCAAATTCAACTTACCTGAATCTTTAGTAGCCAATAATCCGGCAGAACAACGCGATGAAGCCCGCTTAATGGTTTTACATAAAGACAGCGGTAAAATTGAGCATAAAATTTTCAAAGACGTTTTAGGTTATTTCGATGACAAAGACGTCATGATATTAAACAATACCAAGGTTTTTCCTGCCCGTTTATATGGAAATAAAGAAAAAACCGGTGCTACTATCGAGGTTTTCTTGCTACGTGAATTAAATAAGGAATTACGTTTATGGGATGTTCTGGTAGATCCGGCACGTAAAATCCGTGTAGGCAATAAATTATATTTTGGAGACGATGATCTGTTGGTTGCCGAGGTTGTAGACAATACTACATCACGTGGGCGTACCATCCGTTTCTTATTTGAAGGAACAGATGAAGAATTCAGAAAAAATGTTGAAATTTTAGGTGAAACCCCACTTCCTAAATATATTAAACGTAAAGCTACTGCAGAAGATAAAGAGCGTTACCAAACTATCTTCGCTAAACACGAAGGCGCAGTAGCAGCTCCAACTGCAGGTTTACACTTCAGCCGTGAACTGATGAAACGTCTTGAACTTAAAGGAGTGGAATTTGCAGAAGTAACGCTACACGTAGGTTTAGGAACTTTCAGAACGGTTGAGGTTGAGGATTTGACTAAACACAAAATGGATTCGGAGCAGTTTATCATCGAACAAAAAGATGCAAACATTGTAAACAAAGCGATCGAAGACAGAAAAAAAATCTGTGCAGTTGGAACAACTTCCATGCGTGCAATCGAATCTGCTGTTTCTGCCAACAGAACATTAAAGGCGGCAAACGATTGGACCAGTAAGTTTATCTTCCCTCCTTACGATTTCAGCATTGCAAACGCTATGATCACCAATTTCCATACGCCAGAATCTACTTTATTGATGATGGTTAGCGCATTTGGCGGGTATGAAAATGTAATGAATGCATACGAAGTTGCAGTAAAAGAAAAATATAAATTTTACAGCTATGGCGATGCCATGCTAATTATATAGATTTGAGCAGTGAGATATGAGATTTGAGTTAAACCAAGTCTCATATCTCATATCTATCATCTCATATCGCTTCAAATGAAATACTACGCTATAATTGTAGCAGGCGGTTCTGGCAATCGGATGCAAACAGAAACCCCAAAACAATTTCTACTGCTTAAAAACCTGCCGGTTTTGATGCATACCATAAAAGCTTTCGCAGCCAGCAATACTCAACCCAAAATCTTATTGGTTTTAAATAAAGATCAGCAGGCTTACTGGGGCAGACTCTGCAACGAATTTAATTTCCATATACCACACCAGATTGTTGACGGCGGCACAGAGCGCTTTTATTCGGTTAAAAATGCCATTCATAGCATTGAAGAAGAGGCCTACGTTGCCATTCATGATGCTGTTCGTCCGCTGGTTTCAAAAAGACTGATTGATAGCTGCTATGCAGAAGCTGCAAAACAAGGCAATGTTATTGCGGCAGTACAATCAAGCGATAGCGTACGTTTGGTTAAAAACAAAAAAACATCAGCTTTAAAACGTGATGAGATCTTTTTAGTGCAAACGCCGCAAACTTTCAGCCTTGACATCCTTAAAGAGGCTTACAATCAGGAATTCAACCCTCATTTTACCGATGATGCAAGTGTAGTAGAAGGTATTGGGCACGAAATCAATATTATTGAAGGAGAGAGAGCTAATATTAAAATCACCTACCCCATTGATCTCGAACTTGCCGAATTGTTGCTAAAAAACTAAAGGCTGGATTCTGATTCGAAAATAAGCCTTACCTCATCAAATTCCTTTAATTGAGTTAAGTTTTAGCGAAAGCTTATATTAAAAAAAGGAATTCCAAAAATGAAACTCCTTTTTTTAATCCATCTATTTCAAAGTGTTTTCTTACTTCTTGAATGAATGAATTTGGTGACAACTTTATTTTACGCTGCCCTACCAATTACCTTTAATAAGATAGCAATAACTGCGATTACCAGTAAAACGTGGATTATACCACCAACGTCGCCGAAGCCGTGAAATACAAATCCGATCACCCATAGTATAACTAATACTACTGCGACTAAGTACAATAAATTTCCCATAGTGTTAATTTTTTAGCAATGTTTATATTTTTGCTTTATTAACACCCCTATTTAAGCTTTTGTTTAGAAAATGTAAAATATTTGGCTATTGTATTGATTTACAATATCAAAAACAACCTGTATAAAAAAACCTTTCAGTATTTCTGAAAGGTTTTTTTATGTTTTATTAAGCTTTAGTACTCATCCTCATTAAAGAAAAAATCTTCTTTAGTTGGGTAATCCGGCCAAATTTCCTCAATGGTTTCGTAAGGTTCTCCATCGTCTTCTAATGCCTGTAAATTTTCTATCACTTCTACCGGGGCACCAGAGCGGATACCATAATCAATTAATTCATCTTTAGTTGCAGGCCATGGTGCGTCTTCCAAGTGCGATGCTAGTTCTAATGTCCAATACATATCGTCAATTCAATTAAATTCCTATTCTTATTATTGCGCAAATTATATCAAAATTTTTGAGCAAAACAAACTTATTTTTCCACTATTAAACCCTCGGAATCCAAATATTTTCTTCGGCGTTAAAATATACGGTCAGTTTTCGTGCCAAAACGAATAAATAGTCACTTAAACGGTTTAAATAAATGGTTATACGCTCATCTACAAAGCTATTTTCTGCAAGTGCTACTGCCAAACGTTCAGCTCGTCTGCAAACACAACGTGCAATATGGCAGTAAGAAACTACCGTGTTTCCACCCGGCAAAACAAAGTGTTTTAAGTCAGGCAGATTTTCGTTCATCAGATCCATCTCCTTTTCCAATAAGGCAATATCAGCATCATGCAGATCTGGAATCTTCATTTTAGATTTGTCAGGGTCTGCCGCCAATGAAGCTCCAATGGTAAATAGCCTGTCCTGAATTTCCTTTAGTAATTGCTGATCATAGTTGTCAATACCCTGACACATAATTAAACCGATATATGAATTTAATTCATCAACAGTTCCGTAAACTTCTATGCGCAAGTGATATTTGGGAACACGGGTACCACCAATTAGTGAGGTTTGGCCCTTATCGCCTGTTTTAGTGTAGATTTTCATATCCCCTAACCCCTTAAGGGGTAATAATATGGTTAATCCTAAAAGCCCCTTTAGGGGAACTAGGGGTTAATTAATTTTTTCCCAATCGCTGCCCGCTTCTTTCAGTGCCTGCAAACGCGGGGATACATTTTTTATGTCTGTATTTAAATAATCATTTTCGATCAAACCATCACGCATACGCACGATACGGTGGGCATGCTGCGCAATATCTTCCTCATGGGTAACCAAAATAATGGTATTGCCTTTACTATGGATTTCTTCTAAAAGCCCCATAATTTCAATGGAAGTTTTGGTATCTAAGTTACCAGTGGGCTCATCGGCCAAGATGATTGAAGGGTTATTGATTAAAGCCCTGGCTACAGCTACACGCTGACGTTGACCGCCCGAAAGTTCATTGGGTTTATGGTCCATACGGTTACCCAGTCCCACATTTTCTAATGCTTTGGCAGCCCTTGAATCGCGGTCCTTTTTACTGGTTCCGGCATAAATCAAAGGTAAAGCAACGTTGTCTAAAGATGTAGAACGCGGCAATAAATTAAAAGTCTGGAAAACGAAACCGATTTCCTTATTGCGCACTTCCGCTAAGGCATCATCACTCATCTGGCTTACATTAGTTCCGTTTAAAACATATGTTCCGCTTGATGGCGTGTCCAAACAACCTAAAATATTCATCAGGGTTGATTTTCCAGAACCAGATGGTCCCATCAAAGCAACAAATTCACCTTTGTAAATATCTAAAGAAACTGATTTTAAAGCGTGAATCACTTCAGATCCAATCACATATTTACGGCCAATTTCTTTTATCGTGATGAGTGGTTTCTCCATGTTTTTTCTTTTTTAGACAAGCATAGCAGGCAAGATGTTACAAGAGGTTAAAAATTAAGCATAATCTTAACCTTTAGGGATACCTAATAATCATACTGGTTATTATAACAGCATGATGAAAATTATTATTTTTCAATAATTTTTGGCACCATAAAAAACTGATCGGTATGCTTAGCGGCATTTTTCAAACCATCGGCAGTAGTAATTTCCTGCTTGACTATATCCTCTCTCCAAACATTTACAGATTCGTTCATATAAACCAAAGGTTTTACGTTAGCAGTATCTAATTCATTTAACTTTTCCATGAACGATAAAATTTTATTCATTTCAGGAATCAATGTATCCACCTGCTTTTCATCAATATGAATTCGGGCCAGATCGGCTATTTTATGAATGGTTTTTGCGTCTAAATTCATATTTATTTCAACTTACTATCTATCAATCTGTAAACCTTTTCTTTCAATACATCTGCATCAACATCAGCCAGGGTTGAAGTATTGATGGGTTTGTGGACGTAAATATCGCAAATTCCTGGCTTACTTCCATATTTTGAACCGTCATCCCAGTTTATTTTCCACACATCGATAATGCTTACAGGTACCAAGGGGATATTTTTATCGATTGCTAAACGGAAAGGACCATTTTTAAACTCGGCTAACTTTGGTGGATAATGGTCATCAATTTTTCCTTCCGGAAAAATAACCAGGCTCATCCCTTTCTCCAGGTTTTCACCAGCTTTTTTAAAAGCCCTAAAAGCAGAAATCTTACTCTCCCGGTTAACCGATATATCAATGGTTTTAAAGAAAATGCTTAAAACAGGATTGTTCAGTAGTTCATCTTTACCCATAAAGTGGAATTTACCATGTCCCATGATACAAAAAATCATGATATCCAGATTAGAAGTATGGTTGGCACAATATATATATGTTTTTGTGCGGTCGAGTTTTTCCTGATATTGATAACGGAAAAAAACACCTGAAAACAGACTGCATAAAAAGCTGTTGGCTTTTCTAAAAGAATTCAGAATGCCATAATATTTCTCATTACGGGAGGTAACGTAATATAAGGGATAAAAAAGCGCGAAGAAAAACAGTATCCAGAATAGAAACCATACCCGGTGTACTTGCCTTAGAAAGTTGATCATAGATATACCAAAAATATAAAATTGTTTGAAATTCCAAACTAAAGGTTAAGATTGTGGTAACGAACAAAAAAGACACTCCTTTGCTTTGACTAGGCAATCAGAGGCTGATTCAATTGGTAATTGCTATTTGCCGCTATTATTGGCAATTTGTAGTCGCCCCCTTTTGGATCATTTAACATAGGATTTTTAAATAAATTAATCAACCAACGCCGCCCATCGGGCTCCCCTTACTAAGGAGGGGAGTAAATCGCTTCTGGAATGAAGCCACCCAGGTAGCACCAGCCTTTGTTGTTAAACCTGATGGCAGCGGCAGCCCCGAAGTATGAGGGCTACAGCGCACAGCAGGACTACAGCAAGCGAAACGCACTAAACGTTCATTTCCAAAAACCTTAATTGATGAACCGACATCACGACATTTAACTATTAAGTCAACTTCTTTATAACAAACTAATCAACCACCCGCCCTACGGGCACCCCTCCTTACTAAGGAGGGGAGTAAATCACTTCTGGAATGAAGATCTCCAAAAAAACCTGATTGATGAACCAACATTATGACATTTAAGTATTAAGCTAACTTATTTAGAGTAAACCCATCAACCACCCCACCCTACGGGCACCCCTCCTTATTAAGGAGGGGAGTAAACCGCTTCCGGAATGAAGCCCCCCAAGTAGCACCAACCTTTGTTATTAAACCTGATGGAAGCGGCAGCCCCGAAGTATGAGGGCTACAGCGAACAGCAGGACTACAGCAAGCGAAACGTACTAAACGTTCATTTCCAAAAACCTTAATTGATGAACCAAATCACAACATTTAAGTATTAAGCCAAATTCTTTATAATAAACAAATCAACCACCCCGCCCATCGGGCACCCCTCCTTATTAAGGAGTGGAGTAAACCGACACCGGAATGAAGCCCCCAATTAGCACCAGCCTTTGTTGTTAAACCTCCTATGGAAGCGGCAGCCCCGAAGTATGAGGGCTACAGCGCACAGCAGGACTACAGCAAGCGAAACGCACTAAACGTTCATTTCCAAAAACCTTAATTGATGAACCGACATCACGACATTTAACTATTAAGTCAACTTCTTTATAACAAACTAATCAACCACCCGCCCTACGGGCTCCCATACTGAATCAGGAGCGGAGTGAACCGACGCCAGAAAGGCAGAACTTAATTATCCAAAATCATAATGGCACCAAATCTTACAGTAACCCACATGCTAAAACCACCTATCAAACGTTATTTTAAAATATACAGGTTTTGGAAACCTGTAAGGTTTGACTAACTTAGCGGCCTAACCAAAAATTCATAAAATTTACTATACATGAAAGAAGTTGTAATTGTATCAGCTGTACGTACACCTATTGGCAGTTTTGGAGGCTCATTGGCTCAATTCTCTGCTACCCAGCTCGGAGGCTTCGCTATTAAAGCTGCTATTGAAAAAGCCGGCTTAAAACCCGAACAGATTCAGGAAATATACTTGGGCAACGTTTTGTCGGCCAATTTAGGACAGGCACCAGCTACACAAGCCGCAAAATTTGCCGGCTTGCCAGATTTACCTTCCACCACTATCAATAAAGTATGTGCTTCCGGCACCAAAGCCATTATGCTGGCCGCACAAAGTATTGCAAACGGCGACAATGAAATTATTGTAGCAGGTGGCATGGAAAGCATGAGTAATGTTCCATATTATCTGGACAAGGCAAGAAATGGCTATCGCCTGGGCCACGGACAGATTACAGATGGTTTGGTAAAAGACGGCCTTTGGGATGTATACAATGACTACCACATGGGCGCTGCGGCCGAACTTTGTGCTACTGAATGCCAAATCAGTCGCGAAGCGCAGGATAATTTTGCCATCGAATCGTACAAAAGGGCGCAAGCCGCACAGCGTTCAGGTAAATTTACAGATGAAATTGTGGCCATTGAGGTTAGAGACCGCAAAGGAGAAATTACCCTGGTGGATACTGACGATGAACCTACAGCGGTTAAATTTGATAAAATACCTTCACTGAAACCTGTTTTCAAAAAAGATGGAACGGTAACTGCTGCAAATGCCTCTACTTTAAACGATGGTGCAGCAGCATTGGTTTTGATGAGCGCTGACAAAGCAAAGGAACTGGGCTTAAATCCGTTAGCTAAAATTTTAGGTTATGCTGATGCACAACAAGCACCAGAATGGTTTACAACGGCGCCTTCAAAAGCAATTCCCTTGGCTTTACACAAAGCCAAAGTAAATGTAAAAGATGTAGATTATTTTGAAATCAATGAAGCTTTCTCTGTCGTTTCCATCGCCAATAACCAACTATTAGAATTGAACGATAACCAGGTTAATGTTAATGGAGGTGCGGTTTCATTGGGTCATCCGCTGGGTGCATCGGGCGCCCGGATTGTAGTTACCTTACTTTCGGTACTGGCACAAAATAACGGCAAAATCGGTGTGGCAGGAATCTGTAACGGTGGTGGGGGCGCAAGCGCAATCGTTATTGAGAAATTATAATTTTGCAGCGTTTTTGTGCATTTAATGATATGAAAGTGATCAGGTTTTGTATTCTTTTCATCTGCGGAACGCTAAGCCTGGGCTTAAATGCGCAGCAAACCCCGGGCGCATTAAATGTGTTTCAGGATAGCCTGGTTAAAATATCGGCAAGGGTTACTGCTGCGGAAAGCGATGCCCAAAAACTAGAGACAAATGGCCGTTTTGTAAAAATACTGGTGGAGGCTTTAAAAATGCCTCATTCTTTCTCTTACCCTTTCGACTCACTTAAAAATGTATCGGTAATTCAATCACCCGATCAGGCTTTTAGGATTTTAAGTTGGTATGTGCTGCTCGAAAACGGTACGTACCGCTATTATGGTGCTGTGCAGATGAACACTAAGAGCGGACCGTTGAAACTTTATCCTTTGATTGATCAAACCGATAATATTAACGACCCTAATGGCATTACCAACAACCAGAAATGGTTCGGCGCCAGGTATTATGAAATTATTCCGGTAACCAGCGGGAGCCGTTTGCCTTATTATGTGCTTTTGGGATGGAAAGGCAATACGCAGATGACCACAAAGAAAGTAATCGAAATTCTTGCTTTTGACAAAGACAAGCTCAGCTTTGGGGCGCCTGTTTTCGATGGCAAAGCACTCAAAGGAAAAAACAGGATCATATTTGAGTATGCCAAATCCAACGCCATGACCTTAAAAACAGATATGAAAGCCGGCCTGATTGTATTTGATCATCTGGCTTCATTTGATCCGGAAATTAAGGGAAAATTTGAGTATTATGGGTCGGATGGTACTTTTGATGGCTTCAAAATTATAGGCGGAAGATTAAAGCTGCAGGAAGATATCTTGCTCAATAATGATCCGGACGAGAATGATGCACTTTATGCAGACCCAAAGAAAAATATTAAACCGATCAGGAAGTTTTGATTTTTAACAAATCATTTACCTTACTCCTCGCTCAAAAACTTGTGAGTTTGCCAATCGCTCACTATATTGCGCCCTGCTAAACTAACTTAAACAACACACAAATTCTGAATTCATAAACTAAAACCAACAAATGTTTTATGCAAGCATCTAATGAAACCATTAGTATAGACCATGATAAGGAACTAGACCTTCATTTAGAAAGTCAGGGCGTATCCAAAGAAAAATTATTTAGCCACCCTGTTGGCCTTTTTGTGCTCTTTTTCACCGAGATGTGGGAAAGATTTAGCTATTACGGTATGCGGGCCATATTGGTTCTTTTCCTGATTAGCGACCTGAGTAAAAACGGTTGGGGCTGGCCACGGCCAGAAGCTTTACAGCTTTATGCCATTTACACAGGTTTAGTATATTTTACACCAATATTGGGTGGTTTAATTGCCGATAGATTTACAGGTTATAGAAAAGCTGTTATCATCGGCGCTTTTGTTATGACGCTCGGCCACGCAGCCATGGCACTTGAAGGTTTCAGCAATAACTTTTTCTATGCCGGCTTGCTATTATTGATTATAGGAAACGGATTTTTTAAACCAAATATCTCTTCCATTGTAGGTAAGCTTTATCCCCCTATCAGCGATAAAAAAGACAGCGCCTATGCCATTTTCTACATGGGTATTAACTCTGGTGCCTTCATCGGGATGTTAATGTGTGGCTACATTGGCGAAAAAGTTGGCTGGCACTACGGTTTCGGTCTCGCCGGTATTTTTATGCTCTTCGGTATGTTGCAATTTTACTTTGGACAAAAAATTTTCGGCGTAATAGGCGCTTCGGTAGATAGAGCAAAAGAAGTTGAAAAAGCAGACCCAACAGTAGAAGAAATTCCGAAAAAAGTAAGGAGCCAGCGTTTATGGGTTATTGCCATCTTATCTGTCTTTACCATTTTCTTCTGGATGGTATTCGAACAGGCTGGCGGCTCGATGACTATTTTCGCTAAAGACTATACGCTTAGAAATTTAACCGGCGGTGCAGCAACTACTTTTAAATGGGTAGACAGCGTTCTTACGATATTCCCATTGGTAGCCGTAACTTTTGTATTATTCTCATTAGCCAGAAAAATATTTAAAAAATATCCGGCAACCATTTTATTTACCTTATTAAGCTTTGCCATTATCTGGGTATTAGCCATCTGGAAAGTAAGTCGGGAACTGGGTTCGGTAAGCACCGAAGTACCTGCGTCATGGTTCAGCGTCCTTAACTCATTCTTTATTGTTTCTTTAGCGCCAATTGTTTCTAAAATCTGGGAAACTAAATTTAACCCGAGCGGTCCTGTAAAATTTGGTTTTGGTCTTATATTCGTAGGTATTGGTTTCGCAGGATTGGCTTACGGAGGTTCTGCTATTCCACAGGGCGCTACATCGGCTCAAGTAAGTCTGTTCTGGCTTGTATTCGCTTATTTCTTTCATACTGTTGGCGAACTTTGCATTTCTCCGGTTGGTTTATCTTATGTAAGTAAGCTTGCACCATCTAATTTAGTAGGCTTAATGTTTGGTGTATTTTTCACCTGTACCGCCATCGGTAATTACCTTGCAGGTGCCACCGGATCGCTGATTGATAAAATCAGTTCGGCTTATTCCATCTCAACCTTCTTTTTAATCTTCACCATCATTCCTATTGTAGCAGGCTTTATTATGTTCGCCATAAGTCCATTGTTGCGCAAATGGATGCATGGAGTTCACTAATTTAAAAAATACTTTTACTCAAAAGCCCGATATTTGTCGGGCTTTTCATTTTTAAACCTATTTAATGGAAAAAATAGTTTCAATAGAAGAAATTCAAAATTTTAAAGGCAAATACCCAAAACAGCTCTGGCACTTGTCATTAGTTGAAATGTGGGAGCGTTTCTGCTTTTATGGAATGCGTGGCGTATTGGCTTTCTTCATGGTAGAGCAACTGGGCTTAAGCGATCAGAAATCTAACCTGCAGTACGGCGCTATACAGGCTTTTGTTTATGCATTTACCTTTATTGGTGGCATTTTCGCCGATAAGATTTTAGGCTTTAAAAAATCGTTGTTTTGGGGCGGTACTTTAATGATTATCGGGAACCTGATCCTGGCTTTCTCTCCACACGACCTGTTTTATGCAGGCATTACCTTATCTATTATAGGAACCGGTTTTTTCAAGCCCAACGTTTCATCAATGGTTGGCGAATTGTACCATGAGACAGACAATCGAAGAGACGCGGGCTACGGGCTTTTTTATGCCGGTATTAATGTTGGTGGCTTACTGGGCGGCGCCATGTGTATCTACCTTGGTAAATATTACAACTGGCATTTGTGTTTCTTATCGGCAGCATTGGTGATGATGTTTGGTTTAGGCACATTCATTTTTACTAAAAAACACCTCGGACCAATCGGTAGCTCTCCATTGCTGCACCTTAAAAAATCAAAACAGCAGCTGTATGAAACAGCCGTTTATGTAGGATCAGTACTGTGTATTCCATTGATTTACATCATGGTGAAAAATACCGATTTTACTGATTATTTTATGTACACGATCGGCATTATCGCCATGGTATATTTCTTATACGAAACCTTTAAAATAAAAGATAAAAAAGCCCAGTATAAATTGTTGGCCGCTTTTGTATTCATCTTCTGTTACTTCATTTTTATGGCCATATCTGAGCAGAGCGGTGGTTCACTATCGTTATTTGCAAAGGATAACCTGGATCATAAAATCCTCTTCTTTAATATTGATCCTAATGTGGTAAACAATAGCGTTAACTCATTTTTTGTGATCGTTTTCAGTCCGGTTGTAGGTATTTTATGGCTCGGTCTGTATAAGCGTAAAATTGAACCCAATACGGTAGTGAAATTTGGATTGGGCTTCCTCCTGTTGGCTTTAAGTTTTTATGTCTTTTACGCCACCAGATTCTTCGCTAATGCCCAGGGAATTAGCTCCCTAAACGTATTTACCTTCGCTTATTTGTTATTGACACTAGGCGAACTCTGTTTGGGACCGATAGGAATGTCGATCATTACCAAATTATCGCCAAAGAAGATGTTCGGCATGATGATGGGACTTTGGTTTTTATCAAGTGCTTTCGGGCAGTTGGCTGCCGGTAAACTCGGTGCAGAAATGTCGAGTATTGAGAATGCAACATTAACCACTAAATTGATGGCTTATACTGAAGGTTATAAAACGCTGGCATTATATTCTTTAATTGCGGGTTTGGCATTGATTATTTTTTCGCAACTGGTTAAAAAGTTAATGCAGGAGGTGAGGTAAGAAAGACATCGTTTCGAGCAGAGTGGAGAAATTTATTTGATAAATGATTGTCTATTGAGATATGTGGAGATTTGAAAATGAAGGGACAGTATTTCCTGGAGGCCTGATGCCCCGCTCTTTGTTTAAAGTCCTCGTCCTCATACTTCGGCCTCCGGGCTTTACACGCCGATCGGGTTTAGAAACAATGGTTTAGCAAATAAAATCTAATCTGTGCCAGACCGCTGAAATTAGCGGGAAACCATAGAGGCTAAAATATACGAGAAATAATGGTATTAAAATAAATCCTGAGACAAGTTCAGAATAACGATCGAGCGGGACAAATCACCTGAATTCATGAAAATTCATGATGATTTCATATTAAATATTTACTTTCGCACGTTAAAAGCTAAAAAACGGTAAGCCAAACAAAGGCCAAAGCTTATTTTATTTAAAAACCACAACACACGTGTCAGATAGTTTAGTCATCATTCCCACCTACAACGAAAAGGAAAACATCGAAAAAATCATTAGAAAGGTTTTTTCTTTAACACAGCCTTTTCATGTTTTAATTATTGATGACGGTTCTCCTGATGGAACTGCTGAAATTGTAAAATCATTACAGAGGGAATACGAGGGGCACTTATTTATTGAAGAACGTGCAGGCAAACAAGGTTTAGGCACCGCATATATTTATGGCTTCAATTGGGCATTGCAACATGATTATGCCTATATTTTTGAAATGGACGCCGATTTTTCTCATAACCCTGAAGATTTACTGCGTTTACGCGAAGCCTGTGTAAACGGCGCAGATGTAGCCATTGGCTCAAGGTATGTTAAAGGTGTGAATGTGGTAAACTGGCCTATGGGCAGGGTTTTAATGTCGTATTTTGCTTCCATGTATGTACGTATCATTACCCGGATCAACATTCAGGATGCTACTGCCGGTTTTAAATGTTACCGCAGGATTGTGCTCGAAACTATCCCGCTAAACAAGATTAAGTTTGTAGGTTACGCCTTCCAGATTGAAATGAAATTCACCGCCATTAAATTTGGCTTTAAGGTAGTTGAAGTTCCGATCATCTTTACCGATCGTACTGAAGGAACATCAAAAATGAGTACCCGCATTTTTAGGGAGGCTTTTTTAGGTGTAATCCAGATGAAAGTTTCGAGTTGGTTCAGGAACTATAGCAGGAAAGCTTAAGTTTGAAGCTGGAAGTTTGGAGTTTAGCACTAAATTCAGGACTTTCCTTTAGACTCCCGTATCATTGTCCCAAAATCCTGTCCTTTATCCATTGCCTTAACAGTCATTACTATTCTTTTGGTACGCGTAGCTTCTGTTTTAGCCTGGTTAATCCAATTGATATAATAGTTTTGGTGCGATTTAGGCTGTTTTAAAAAGTTTTGAATTAAATGTGCTTCTTCTGAAAGGCAGATTTCAAGATCTTCAGGCATTTCAATTTTAAAATCTTTATCTTCTTCCAAAGATAATTCTACAACTGCCCCGGCTTCTTTTTTAAGTTTTTTTCGTACATCGCTTTTTAAAGCTATAATAAAATCGCCCTCTCCCATTGGCAGAACTGCCATACCGTTAATCTCCAACTGATCTATTTTTCCCTTCACCCTGAAGCTCTTTTTACAGTTGGGTTTAATTCCGTTGGCTAAAGCAGCGGGGATAAATACATAACTCCAGCCCGTTTTTTCGCCCATGGTTTCGAAACGCTCTATTTCTGCTTTGAAATGGATCATGAGTCTAAATATAGAAATTCTATTGAAGAAAAACCATTAACGATACAATCGTTTACTATTACGCACGCGTTTGGAAACGCGCGCAAATAAAAAGATTCTTTAGACTCCGCTTATCAGAATGAAAAGAAAATAAACAACCCAGTGAAATTGCTTTACTAAAAAGTCGGGACAAGCTTTCGTTCCTGCCCCGACAATGATCTCAATTAATAGTTTCCTGTAACACCAATCTCTAATCCCCTGAGTTCAGCCAGACCTCTTAATCGCCCTATGGCAGAATAACCCGGATTGCTTACTTTGGCCAGGTCATCCAACATCTGGTGCCCATGGTCTGGGCGGAAAGGGATGGCCTGATCGCGTATTGCGTTTTCTGCGGTGAGCGCTTTCATGATCTCGTACATATTTACATCGCCACCTAAATGATCGGCTTCGTAAAAACTGCCGTCTTCATCTTTTTTAACGTTACGCAAATGTGCAAAATATACCCTTTCTTTAACCGCATTGAAAATTTCCAAGGTATTATTCCCCATACCGGCACCTAAGGAACCTGTACAAAAACAAACACCATTAAAAGCCTGGTCCACTTCTTTAATAATGTAATTAAAATCTTCGAGTGTACTTGCTATTCTTGGTAAGCCTAAAATGGCATAAGGTGGATCATCCGGATGGATGGTCATTTTGATGCCTTCTTCGGTACAAACCCCGGCAATAGATGATAAGAAAAACTTCAGATTTTCTTTCAAACCCTGTGTTCCAATCGCTTTATACTCATTAATGCTGTTGCGCAGGGTTTCCAGTTCAATTTCTTTTTCGTTCGGGATGCCCATTAGCACATTGATGCGGAGATCAACCAGATCCTGTTCAGTCAAACTGGCAAATTTAGCGGCAGCCCGATCTAAAACAGATTTTGAATAATCTGCCTCCGCCCCTTCGCGCTTTAAGATATAGAGATCAAAAATGGCCAGATCGATCCAGTTAAAATAAAGTGCCTTTGATCCATCGGTCATTTCGAGATCCAGCTGTGTACGTGTCCAATCTAATACCGGCATAAAATTATAACAAACGATCTTAATACCGCAAGCCGACAGGTTGCGCAAAGAACTTTTATAATTTTCGATATACTGCCCGGCATCGGCCCTTCGGGTTTTAATGGCTTCGTGTACGGGAACGCTTTCTACTACCGACCAGGTTAACCCTGCAGCCTCAATAATGGCTTTTCTTTCCCGGATATCTTCCAAAGGCCAAACTTCGCCATGCGGAATATGATGTAATGCTGTTACAATTCCTGTAGCGCCTGCCTGTTTAACATCTTGCAGGCTAACCGGATCATTAGGGCCATACCAACGCCAGGTTTGTTCTAATTTTTTCATGATATATGATTACACTGATTTATATAATTGCACTGATGAGCTGATTTTAAAAATTTTTATGGTTAAATCCATTCTTAAACGCCGGAGAATGCGGTAAATCCACCATCCACTTTAATATTTTCACCGTTTACAAATTTAGCGGCGTCACTCAGCAGGTATACCAATGCTCCGATTAACTCTTCGGGTGCACCAAAGCGTTTAAATGGGGTTTTTGCAATAATGGCCTGCCCCCTTGCGGTTAAAGAACCATCGTTATTGGTTAATAATGCCCTGTTCTGGTTGGTGATAAAAAAGCCAGGCACAATGGAATTTATCCTGATTTTATCCTGGTAACGGTTGGCCAGCTCAACAGCCATCCATTTGGTAAAACAATCTATTGAAGTTTTGGCCAGTGAGTAACCCAATACGCGTGTAACGGCCTGATTAGCAGAAACCGATGAAATATTGACAATACTTCCTCCATTTTTTGCGATTTCTCTTCCGAAAATCTGCGTTGGCAAAATGGTTCCGAATAAATTGAGGTCAAATGCCTGTTTCAGGGCTGAAATATTAAGGTCAAAAATATCGCTTCCGGGCTGGATTACTGCCTCGGCAATATTACCACCTGCTGCATTCACCAATGCATCTATCCGCCCGTATGTTTTGATGATTGTTGTATTCGCATCTATAAGTTGCTGTTCATCCAGCACATCGGCAATAATATAAATCGCTTTACCGCCTGTGGCAATTACCTCTGCTACCCTTTGTTTAGCCACCTCTTCGTTTCTCCCGATCACCACGATGGTGGCTCCGGCTGCGCACAAACCATTAACAAATGCTTCGCCCAAAACACCTGTAGCCCCGGTAACAACTACTACCTTATTTTCCAGTGAGAACAGGCCTCCAATTTCTTTTATCATCTTTAATGTCTTATAATATTATATTCAATTATGATCTATCTCTTCAATACTGCACAAGCATATATCATTCTTTCAAACAACCACCGCCGGGACTGGATTTTATTTTTTACTTCTAAGCAAAGCTTCCAGATAATAATAATCGGCATAATTGATCGGTACATCTATTTCGGATTTGGCCGGACGATGCCCCGTACTATGGGTTAAAATGAAACCATAGTTTGAACCAATTTTACCCGTATATTTTGTTGTGAGTGAGTTTAAGATCTTATCGGCTGCCGCTTTATATCTCTTAGCATGGGCACTGTACTTTGCCAGCTCATAAAGTGCAGAAGCGGTAATGGAAGCAGCAGATGCATCTCTTGATGTTTCAGGGATTTTCGGATCATTGTAATCCCAATAAGGAATTCCGTCAACAGGGGTAATTTTATTGTTCAGGATAAAATCTGCAATCCCATCGGCCTGAGTTAAATAAACCCTATTTTTAGTTTCGCGATAACACATGGTATAACCATATAACGCCCATGCCTGTCCCCTGGCCCAGGCGGATTCGTTTGCATAACCCTGTGCCGTTACTTTCTGAAGCACTTTACCTGTCAGGGTATCGTAATCAATAACATGGTAAGAACTAAAATCAGGTCTGAAATGGTTTTTTAAAGTGGTATTGGCATGCGTTACCGCAATTTTGTAAAAAGATGAATCGCCCGTTAACCTGGTGGCTTCGAACAAGAGTTCAAGGTTCATCATATTATCGATAATTACCGGATATTTCCATTTATCGCCATTATGATCCCAGGATTTGATCACGCCTGCGGTAGCATTATACCTGGTTGATAAGGATTTTGCGGCCTGGATAATTACCGCCCTGTAAGCCGGATCTCCTGTTAAGCGGTAGCCATTACCAAACGGGCAATAGATCATGAAACCCAGATCGTGTGTTCCTTTGTTAAACTGCTCCGGCTTGATGTCTTCAGTATACTTTTTGGCCAATTGCAGCCATCTTTTATCCTTTGTATATTGATAGAAATACCAGAGTTCAGCCGGGAAAAATCCGCTGGTCCAGTCTCCTGATCCAACCATTTTAAACTGTCCGTTTTCTACCGTACGTGGCGAAACCAGGTTAGGCTTCACTTTCCGTGCTGAATCTACATTTTTGATCAATACATTGGTTTGTTCGGCTGCCGATGCAAAGGCCTTGGCTACATTTAATTGCTGAGCCTTTACTGTACTGAAAGACAGCATACTTAATGCGATTGTTATTAATTTCATCTTCATGTTACAACCAGATTAATAACCTACGGATAGTAAAGGGCTGCCTACTAATTCCATCGGTATACTTTGATCTCATTTTACCCTCCATAACTTTTTAAAACGGCCTGACACAATTTATTTATGTTACTATTTGTATTTAACCTGCATCTGATTATAAAAATCCTTCAGCACAAAAAATGCTTTCTTTTTCTGACCTGTTTCACTGATCAACCCTTTACGGTTCCAAAAATTCTGATAGATCGGGTGCTGTCTCCGTGGCGACCTGAAATCGGTTAAGATCCATGGCGTCATGCCGCGCAAGGCACCGATTTTGCTCAACATCGTTATCTGGTTTTTATATAAGGCCTCCTGGTATTCTTCACTCCAACGGGTATTTTCATCGGCATGGAAACCAGCCAAAGCGCCACCACCGAATTCTGAAATCACAACTGGCTTTTTATATTTGATATCGAAATTGTATTTGACAATTTCGGACGGGTTACCGCCAGAGTACCAGCCAGCATATTCATTAAAACTAACCAGATCTATTTTTTCGCCCAGAGGATCATTTAATACCATATTATTTCCTTCGCGGTGTACCTCTAAAGCAGCGGCAATCAAACGGGTATCATCCAATGCCCGGGCAGCTTCAGCTAAATTGCTCATAAAACTCAAACGGGCATCGCTTAGCGGCGTTTCATTCCCGATCGACCAGACAATTACACTTGCCCTGTTTTTATCGCGTACAATTAAATCAGTCAGTTGCTTTTTGGCGTTAGCATAGGTTGCGGGATTGGTCCAGCTGATGGTCCAGTAAACAGGCACTTCGGCCCAAACCAGCAAGCCCATTTCATCAGCAAGGCGGATCATCTCTTCATTATGCGGATAATGCGCCAATCGCACATAATTACAATTCAGGTCTTTAGCCCATTGTAACATCATACGCATATCTCCTTCTGAGCGTAAACGCCCGGCTAAAAGCGGATTCTCATCATGGAGTGATATCCCTCTTAAAAAAACAGATTTACCGTTCAGCAGAATGCTATCGCCGTTGACCTGGATGGTTCTGAAACCAATTTTATCATTGATATTTTCTTTATCACTTTTGATATTTACCTCATATAATTTCGGTGTTTCCGGCGACCATAAACTTAAATTGTTCCAGATAAATTCGTCAGCTATTTTACCTTCGCTATCTGTTTTATATTTCCTTTCAAGCTTAAGTTCGGGGATGGACAGCGTAATTTCCTGACCGGCGGTTGCATCAGCCAGTTTTGCCGAGAAATTTAACAGGTTATTATTTCCCTTTACCAACTGCAGTTTGTAATCACTGATAAAATGCTCCGGAAATTCAGCTAAAAAAACATCACGGGTAATGCCACCATAATTCCACCAATCGGTATTTACGGTTGGGATTTCATCCTGCCTGCGGATATTATCGACCTTAAGTACAATGGAGTTTTCGCCAGTTTTTAAAGTATTGGTCACATCAAACTGGAACGGGGTAAAACCGCCTTTGTGCACGCCAAGTTTTTTGCCGTTAAGGTAAACATGTGCTTCGTAGTTTACCGCTCCAAAGTAGACGAAATATTTTTTTCCTTTTTCGGGTTTTGCCTCAAACTTTCTGCGCAGCCAGATATTACCTTCGTAAAGTTCTAATTTTTCTGACTGCGAATTCCAATCGCCGGGAACATTCATTTGTGGCGAATGGTCAAAATCATATTCAATCAGTTCTGATTTGTCTTTTTGCACTTTATCATCATAAAAACCTCCGGATCCACTTTTAGACTGATCAAAAGGATCATGACGATAATCGTAATAACCATTTTCGTATGGATCTATAATATAATTCCATTTCCCATTAAGACTCTGTATTTTACGGCCCTTAATGTTCTGTATAGCCGTAACCTGACCGTAACTGAATGATGAAAGAAGCGAAAAGCAGATTAAAAATACGCTATAGGTTGTTTTTAGCATAACTTAAATTTTAATATGATTAATTGATCGTTTCAAAACTAACAATTAATTGCGGACGGTTTCGCTTCCGCTGGCCTAAATTTGAGCATTATTATGTTTTTGCCTGGTTGTATTGCACTAACGAATTTAGAAAAGCTAAAGAGATTAATTGACTTCAAGTGAACCAAAACAGGCTAAAAACAGATTGAAACCCTATTTCAAACGTTTGAAATAATGGCATTTTTTCTTAATTATGCATAGCGATCGGAAAAGATGATGAACAATACACCCATAACCCTGAAATTCTTGGCTGAAAAGTTAAAGATGTCAGTTTCTACGGTATCAAAAGCCCTTAATAATTACCCCACCATAAATGCATACACGAAGCAGCGTGTTCAGGAAATGGCCCGCGAGCTAAATTTTACGCCCAATAAATCTGCCATCAACTTAAAGGAAAAGAAATCACGTATTATTGGAGTAGTCCTGCCCAACCTTTTAGACCACTTTTTCACCAGAAGTATTGATGGCATAGAGCAAGTAGCAACACAAAATGGATACAATGTGATCATCAGTCAATCGCATGATGAGCTGTCAAAGGAGATACAATCGGCAAATATGCTGTTAAGGAGTCGTGTTGACGGTTTGATTGTAGCCATTTCGAAACAAACACAGGATTTTGCACACCTAAATCAGTTTGAACATATGGGCATTCCGGTAGTTTATTACACACGCAACCCGAGTTTTAATTTAAGCTGCCACAAGGTTTTGGGCAACACTTTTCAGGGTTGCTATGAGGCCACCAAATTTTTGATCGACAGGGGGCATACCAAAATTGCTTACCTGGGCGGTCCAAAAATGACCAATTTTACACACGACCGTTTTAATGGCTATATTCATGCCTTAAAAGATAATGATGTCCCTTTTTCAGCAAAATTTGTTGCTTATACTGATTTTGACAAGCAAAATACCATCGCGGCAATTAAAAATTTATTTGCCGATCCAGACCATATGCCCACTGCACTTGTGGCTTTTAAAGAGCCTATTCTTTTTGATGCCATAAAATACCTGAAATCATCAAACCATCCTAACTTTGATAAAATTGAAAGCATAGGTTTTGGAAACAATGCATTTATCAATTACCTCGATTCGCCCCCTATCGCCTCGATTGAAGAGAACCCCGAATCGGTAGGTGAAAATGCCATTAAACTCCTGCTCCGGTTAATCAATAAAGAAATCGATATGAAAAACCATCAGAAGGTGATGGTGGACTGTAAGTTAGTGGTGCACGGGTAAGCGTTTGGTAAAAGGCGTTTGACGTTTTGTTCGCAGCTTCTGTGCTTTCTGTACTGTCAGGTGTTACCATCTGACTGATTTTTGCTTTCCTTTACACCTGATCTATTTATACAGTGTAAGATGGAAACATCTTACACCACTTAAATCTTTACACCACTTAACAATACTAATTCAACGAAACTGCACTGCTATTCATTTGACTTCTGTGCCGCTCGTTATACACAAATGCCGCAACAATTAATAGCCCTGCAATTCCTTCAAAAGCAACCACCACCTGCGTACCGAAAAGATGAGCCAGATAACCCATCAACAAACTGCCAATTGGCAACACGCCCTGATATGCCATAATATAGTAACTCATTGTCCTTCCCCTCATTGCATCATCGGCATGGGTTTGCAAATAAGTGTTAATAGATGAATTTTGAGCCATCAAACCCAGAGCAGCTAAACTTGTACAAACTAATGCGAGAATAAGTGATGGCGATATGGCGAGTGCCACAACGGAAACAGCCAGCAAAACACCCGACAACATGACAATTTTCTGCAGATTCTGACCTGCTTTTAAAGTAGCCATATAAATGGCCCCGAAGAACGCCCCAAATCCGGCGGCACTTTCGAACCAGCCAAATGTTGTAGCATTCCCGCTGAAAATATCTTTTGCAAAAATGGGTAACAAAGTAGTAAAAGGGATAACCAGTAAACTTGATGCAGCCATTGTTAATACCATGGCAGCCAGGTCTGGCGATGATTTAAGGTAATCATATCCTTTTTTAAGGTCAACCCAGATATTTTCCGTTGACTTTTGATGCTCGGTAAGTTTAAGCTTCATCATCACCATGCAAGCTAATACCGCTATAAAACTGATAAAATTGATGATAAAACAGATATCCTCTCCTAAGGTACTTAAAATCACTCCTGCCAGCGCCGGACCAATTAGCCTGGCCGCATTAAACATAGAAGAGTTGAGCGCAATGGCATTAGGCAAATCTTCTTTATCATCAATTAAATTTACCATTAACGATTGGCGTGCCGTCACATCAAAAGCATTTACCAGGCCCTGAACCAGCGAAAGTGCTGCAATCCAGAACATATCGTACACTTTAAACCAGATCATTAACGCCAGGGCGCCAGCCTGCAACATCAGAATTACCTGGGTAATCACCAATATTTTATATTTATTGTGCCTGTCTACATAACTTCCTGCATAGGGCGCCAACACCAGAGAAGGAATTAAACTTAAAAAAGTAATCAATCCCAATAAAAAAGCTGACCCTGTTAAACGGTAAACCAGCCAGCTAATGGCAACACGCTGCATCCATGTACCAATTAATGAAATCGCCTGACCTGTAAAAAACAGCCTGTAATTATAATGCCTTAACGAACGAAAAATACCCATGATTAAAATAGTAAAGTAACTTTACAAAAATACAAAACATGAAAACAATACTGAAGCCAAAAAATACAATTTTTATCATTTTAAAATCAAAAATTGAGTATTACAAAAAGCCACCACCATTTATGATTAAAAATAAAGCGCTATCTTTGTAAAGTATATTTACCAATAGAATGCCAACTCAAACACAAGAAATTGCTGCAAAGTTAAGAAGCACGGTTACCCGCTTAACCAGGGCGTTGCGCAAACAGAACGTAAGTTCAGAATTTAGCAATGCAGAAATATTAACCATGTCACTATTGGAGCAACATGGCAAATTGCTGTCTACGGAGCTGGCTGACATGGAAAGGGTATCTAAACAGGCCGTTTCTCAGATCATCAACCGACTTTTCGATGCCAAATGTGTAGCACGATTCCCCAGCGAGGAAGATAAGCGAAAAGTTTTTATCGGATTAACCGAACTTGGAGAAAAACATCTTATTGCCACCCGAAAGATAAAAGAAGAGTGGCTGGTTCAGACCATGGAAAAAATCTTTTCTTCAGAAGAAATCAATTTGATACAGGCTTTCCTGCCATTACTTTCGCGACTGGTAGAACACAATGATGCAAAGACATAGTTTTTCTTTTCCCGTTCGCTAAATAAGCCTTATCTTGCAACCTTAAATGGCACTGTATTTCACCTCAATTAATTCGGGCAGCAATGGCAATTGTTACTATATCGGTAATGATCATGAGGCTGTTTTGGTTGATATTGGCCTGACCTGCAAAGAGGTTGAAATCCGCATGAACCGTTTGGGGCTGTCTATAAGTAAAGTAAAAGCAATCTTTATCTCGCACGAGCATAGCGATCATATCAGGGGCTTAGCCGTTTTTGCTAAAAAATACAAACTCCCCGTTTACATTAGTACACCAACTTTAAGAAACAGCAGGCTTCTGCTCGACGCGAACAACACCTTTTCCCTTAGTCACCAGCAACATATTCAGATCGGCAGTTTAAAAGTTGCTGCTTTTTCTAAATTCCACGATGCAGCCGATCCCTACAGCTTTACGGTTGAATGTAACGAAGTACGTGTTGGTGTTTTTACAGATATAGGCTCAGTATGCGATCGCCTGATTGCACATTTTAAAAATTGCCATGCCGCTTTTTTAGAGGCTAATTATGATGCACAAATGCTGGAAAACGGCAGCTATCCTTATTTTTTGAAGAGAAGGATTACAAACGGCCACGGCCACCTCAGCAATACGCAGGCTTTAGAACTGTTCATCAATCATAAAGCGCCGTACATGAGCCACTTATTATTGAGCCATTTATCAAAAGACAATAATGATGCAGCCCTTGTGGAAAAACTTTTCAAAAATGTAGCAGGCGATACTTTTATTAAGGTAGCTTCAAGACATGAAGAAACGGAGCTTTATTACGTTAGCAATAGCCAAAACACGCCGGAACCTTATTCTTTCGATCCAAGTCTGTACCAGCCGGCACAGCTCAACCTGTTTTAACATCTCGAATCAACAACAACTGCAATTTTTATAAATGATTAGAGGGTTTCGACTATCTGCGATAGTTAATCACTATTCAATAATAAAACACCAATAAACCGTCAATAAATTTATTTTTTCAAAAACTTTTTATCCGGATAGGCGTTATGTATATACTTCATAAATAGTTTGTTTGGTTTATTTGGGGCTTATGGATTTAAGCCCCTTTCTTTTTTTTAACCCGTCACATTCCAGGCTAGCCATGGTTTCATGCTGGGTTTATTTTACAAGTATAAATAGTGTTTTCAATCGCGTTGTAGCTACCTCGCGGTCAGCATTTTGATCGTAGCTAAGACCCTGAAATAAATCTGACAGTTATCGAATCAGGGTGACCACCAGCTTAAGCAAATATTCACCTAGAAGCTGCAAATACTAATTGAACTTAGGTTAATAAACAAAAAAAGGCAAAATGGCTATTTACCACTTTACCTTTTAATTATTTGTTGAGCGAAAGATCAAATCAATCTTTCCCTTTTACATCATCCATTTTTCATCCTTTACAGGTATTTGGTAATGGCTTCATCAGTAGGTTTTGTTTTTGAACGGAAACGGTGTACCAACTCACCTTTTTCGTTGATTAAGAACTTCTCAAAATTCCATTTGATATCACCCTGCTCTTCAGTATTGGTCTGAGATGTTAAATATTTAAATAATGGACTGATATCATTGCCTTTAACGCTGCTTTTTTCGGCCAGCAAAAAGGAAACATTGTACTTTCCTGTACAAAATTCTTTAATCTCTGCATTGGTAGAAAATTCCTGACCGCCAAAGTTACCTGCAGGGAAACCGATTAATACTACTTTTTTACCATATTGTTTCTGAAGTTTTTCTAAATCTTCATACTGCGGTGTGAAACCACATTTAGATGCAGTATTAACAATCAAGATTTTTTTGCCTTTAAATTTAGAAAGTTTAATTTCCTTGCCATCAATGGTTTTGAAGCTGAAATCGTAAACGTTTTTTGGTGGCGACACCAATAAGTTTAATAGGATTAGAATAGTGCTGATCATCGTTTTTTTTAATTTAATATACGAATATAGCCACAAATAGTTTTTACAAGTGTGATTTGCATGTAAATTAAATGTATCCGCTACCAATTATGTCAAATTCCTGCCATCATCGAGCTATTTTATTATCTAACATTATTCCTTATGCAGAAATGAAAGTGCGGGTGTCCTGTGTGGTAATTGGTCTTGCTGCCGATTATTTCCCCGCTGCGCTTAGGGCTATTCCGCTATTGTCAGACTAGCTAATAACAGGCTATCGATCTTTGTAACCCCAGTTCGGCATAAAGCTGATAAAACCGCAATATTAGTAAAAGCCAGTCCACCTAAACCTCAATGAGGCGGAAACCCGGAGACCAAGGAATGGCGGTTGCGGATTTGAAGCAACAGGCGGGAGCAGACCTTAGCTACCCACCACCGAAACTACTTTTCAAAAAGAATTAAAACCAGATTAAAACCAACTGATAATCCTATATATTTTACCAACATTTAAGATTTTTTTTGTATTAAATTCTCATCGGGTTTGGATTTGTGCCCTAATTATAGCTTTATTTGCACAAAAACGTATTTCATGGCCAAAAATTTATTAATCGTCGAGTCACCCGCAAAAGCTAAAACTATTGAAGGCTATCTAGGTAAAGATTTCCTGGTGAAATCTAGCTATGGCCATATCCGTGATTTAGTTAAAGGTGATATGGCGATTGATATCAAGAATAATTTTGCCCAAACCTACGAGGTGCCTGCCGATAAGAAAAACGTGGTTTCTGAATTAAAAAAGCTAGCTAAAGAAGCCGAAATGGTATGGCTAGCATCCGATGAGGACCGCGAGGGAGAGGCCATTTCGTGGCACTTATTCGAAACTTTAGGTCTGAAAGTGGAGAAAACAAAACGCATCGTTTTTCATGAAATTACCAAACCGGCCATTTTAAAAGCAATTGATAGTCCGAGGGGAATTGATTATAACCTGGTAAACGCTCAACAGGCACGCCGTGTTTTAGATCGTTTAGTGGGTTTCGAACTTTCTCCTGTTCTATGGAAAAAAGTAAAACCATCACTTTCTGCAGGTCGTGTACAATCGGTAGCGGTACGTTTAATAGTAGATAGAGAGCGTGAAGTTTTAAACTTTAATGCTACGGCTGCCTATAAAATTACCGCTCAGTTCTCAACCGGAAAAGGAAAAGAAATGGTAAAGGCAGAACTTCCACAGCGTTTTGAAAATGAGGCTGAGGCAGAAAAGTTTCTTCAGGACTGTGTAAATGCTAAATTCGATATCACCAGTTTGGAGACAAGGCCTGCCAAACGCAATCCTGCAGCTCCATTTACCACTTCTACCCTACAGCAGGAAGCCTCCAGAAAATTAGGTTTTTCGGTAGCACGAACCATGCAGGTAGCGCAAAGATTATATGAGGCCGGTAAGATTACCTACATGAGAACAGATTCGGTCAACTTATCAGAAACTGCTGTTAATGCCGCTGCCGCCGAAATTAAATCAGCTTATGGCGAAAAATATCATCAGCCAAGGGTATATAAAACCAAATCGGCAGGTGCACAGGAAGCACACGAAGCCATCCGCCCTACTTATTTCGACAGACATACAGTAGATGGTGATATTTCAGAAAAGCGTTTGTACGATCTGATCTGGAAACGTTCTATTGCATCGCAGATGAGCGAAGCATTATTCGAAAAAACCACAGCCCAGATTACTGCATCAACCAGAAAAGAACACCTGGTAGCTGAGGGTGAAGTATTAAAGTTCGACGGCTTTTTAAAAGTTTACCTGGAATCTACGGACGATGATGAAAACGAAGAAAAAGAAGGTGGTGCCATTTTACCTCCTTTAGCAAAAGGGCAGGAATTATTTTTAAAAGAAATGCAGGCCACCGAGCGTTATTCCCGCCCGCCAGCCAGATATACTGAGGCCAGCTTGGTTAAAAAACTGGAAGAACTGGGCATTGGCCGTCCATCTACCTACGCTCCAACTATTTCTACGGTACAAAACCGTGGTTATGTGGTAAAAGAAGATAGAGATGGCAAAAAGCGCAATTTTACGGCTATTATTTTAGCAGATGGTAAAGTAAAAAAAGAAATTAAATCAGAAATTACCGGCGCTGAGAAATCAAAACTCTTCCCAACTGATATTGGTGAAGTAGTAAACGATTTTTTAGTGGAACATTTTAAAGGAATCGTCGACTTCAACTTCACCGCAAAGGTGGAGAAAGAATTTGATGAGATTGCACAGGGGTTACAGGAATGGACCAAAATGTTGCACTCATTTTACAACCCATTTCATACTGAGGTAGAAACAACACTCGAAACTGCAGAACGTGCCACCGGCGAGCGATTGCTGGGGGTAGATCCGGCAACTGGTAAAAATGTATATACCAAGGTTGGAAAATTTGGTCCTTTGGTTCAGATCGGAGAATTGGATGATGAGGAAAAGCCTCGATATGCCAGCTTAATGCGCACACAGTCTGTCGCAACCATTACTTTAGAGGAAGCCCTGGAACTGTTTAAGCTTCCTTTCCAGCTCCCTGATTTCGAAGGCAAAGAGGTAATGGTTGGGGTTGGCCGTTTTGGTCCATACGTTAAATGGGGCGAAAGCTTTATTTCTCTTCCTAAAAACGAAGAACCCTTATCGGTAACTTATGAACGCGCAGTCGAAATTATCAAAGAAAAAATGGATGCCGATGCACCTATTGCTTTTTACGAAGGTTTAGGCGTAACAAAAGGAAAAGGCCGCTTTGGTCCCTTTATTAAATGGAACGATCTCTTTATCAATATCCCTGCAAAAGGATATGATTTCGATAATTTAAGCCAGGAGGATATCAATACCTTGATTAGCAAAAAAGTAGAAAAAGAGGCCAATAGGTACATCAAAACCTGGGATGCCGAAAAAATTTCTATTGAAAATGGCCGTTGGGGACCATTTATCCGTTTTGGTAAACAGATGCTTAAATTACGGAATAATGAGGCCACCAAGCAAAAATATACGCCGGAAGAACTGGCCGACATCGATTTGGAAACCGTTAAGAAAATGATTGTGGAGCAGGTGCCAAACGCTTTCGAAACGAAGAAAAAAGCACCGGCAAAGAAAAAAGCGGCACCGGCAAAAAAGGCAGTTGCAAAGAAAAAATAGTCCAGAATTAAATGATTTTAGGATGGTAGGATTCTCTCATCCAAAATAAATTATACAATTAAACAGTTAACCCAGTTGAAAGCAGATTTACCTGAAAATATAGTTGAAGATATTGCCATGGCCGTTGTTTTGATGGGTGAAACACCCGAAGTAAAAAACTGGACGGTTTATCTTGTTAATCTTAAAAACGAGCCCTTAACCAATGTATTGATCAGCTCTAAAGGTTATGGTGAAAAAGATGGCAAGCAGGTAAAAACCTCCGTGTTAAGACACTTTATTGGCGATATGGAAGCCAATTCTTTTGCAGGAGTAGAAGCCATTGATCCGGAAGTTTTTGGCTTAACCAACGAATATTGGTTAAGTTATTACATCGGCAGTACCATTTACGATAAAAAATTTATATTTCTGCCTGAAAGCATTATTGATTCTAATCTGATCAAAATACCTTTAGTGAATAAACCTGGAGTGATGATTAAATAGTTTGGGGTTTGGAGTTTCGACTCCCCAGTCAAATTCAGTTTAAAAAATTAGTCTTATACACGCGTAAGTCGCTCGTAAATGACTTAGGTCTTAAGACTATTGACTAAATACTTCCAAACTATCCTAGGGCACCTTAACCGCCTGCCTTCCAAGCAGCTTCCATCCAGCCTTTTCCTTGCTCCAGACAAGGAGGATGTACAAATTTACGCTCCCTCTAATGCCTTTATCATTGGTTTGAGCCATTAATTTATGTCTTACCAATGCTGTATTTCCCTGAATAATTGTTTTAGGATCGCCCAGAACAATATCATCTAAAAAATCAGATTCACCGGAAAGCAGCGAATGCATAAACTCTTGCTTAGTTTGTACTTTCCCGCTTGAATGACCATAACTTAAATTATTAAGTAATAACTTATCTAAGCCTAAGCTATCCGGATGGATCATTAAGTCTATAAGTTGATCTACCGCTTTATTAACTTCCTTTTCTGCATTTGTCTTCTGCGCAAAACAAAAAGTTGTAGAAATTAGTAAACACGAAAAAATAAAGAGTTTTTTGATCATACCTGGTCATTTAAAGTTGAAGTTGTAAACATATCCAAAAGCCTTTACACGAGCAACATATTCGTTATAATTTTCCACATTATTCTGTTTAACGTTGAATTTAGTTAATTTTCTGATGAAATATGGTTTTAACGGTCAAAATAGATTAATTACGGCATAGCAATTGCTCCAACCGCAAGATTATATCTCATGTATCTTAACGAATTTCATTTATGGAACAACCATCTACCTACCAATCGTCCTCAAAAAAGAAATTTATTTTTATTGGCTTGCTTGCTGTTTCGATAGCGTCAATTGTATTTATTTATTTCAATAAAAAAAAGAAAAGCAACGAAGAAAACCAGGCTTACGCAAAATACATCGAAGCCTACACTTCCGGTACCATCTCTAAAAAGAGTTTCATCCGCGTACACCTGGCAAATGCTGCAACGGGTATGCAGGATCTGGGAAAAGCAGACACAAGGGAGCTTTTCGACTTCTCCCCGTCCATCTCTGGAAAGACCTATTGGATAGACCCTCAAACCGTTGAGTTCAGACCTGATGAAAACCTAAAACCAGGCAAAAACTATGAAGCCACCTTTAAACTTTCAGAAGTTTCTGATACAGAAAAAGGTCTGGAAGATTTCGATTTCGAATTCAAAGTCATTACTCCAGGGCTAATCCTTTCTCAAAACGGATTGGTTTCTCAGAATAATACTTCTCTGGATTACATGAAACTCACCGGTGAAGTGGCCACTGCTGATGTGGAAGAAACCAGTAAAATAGAAAAAACACTCTCACTGGATTTTGATCAGAAATTAAAAATTAAATGGCAACATGATCCAGCTAAAAATAGTTCGAAATTCACCATTGATAGCATTAAAAAAATAGGTAACGACCAAACATTGAAAATAGAATGGGATGGTGATGCCATTGATGCAGATCAAAAAGGTGAAGTAGAAGTTCGCGTTCCGGCAATCAACAAATTTGAAATCCTGGACATGAAGGCTATCCAGGGTGAAGAGGATTATGCCCTGGTTCAGTTTTCTGAACCGATTGGGGTTGGTCAGGATTTAACCGGTATGATTACCCTGGGCAATTTGGGTGATTTGAGGTATACCATTGATGCCAGTCAGGTTAAAGTCTATGCTGCAGAAGAGCTGAAAGGCAATTATGCACTTAACGTAAACGCCGGGATTGAAAACATCAACGGGAAAAAATTGTCTGATGGCAAAATGGCGAATCTTGTTTTTGAAGATAAATTACCAGCGGTGACCATTGCGGGTGCCGGTACCATTTTGCCGAACTCCGGAAAGCTGGTTTTACCTTTTGAAGCGATTAATCTAAAAGCCGTTGATGTTACGGTGATTAAGATTTATGAAAATAATATCCCCCAGTTTTTCCAGACCAATAGTTATAAGGATGGTAACGAGTTGCGACGGGTGGCTAAACCCATCTTGCAGAAAACGGTACGTTTAGACGAAGACAAGGCACTTAATCTTCATAAAAAGAACCGCTTTACACTTGATCTGGATAAGATGATCCGTACGGAGCCCGGAGCTATGTACAGGGTTACCATTGCGTTCAGACAGGAGTATAATGCCTACAATTGTAAAGCCGGGGAAGATAAATCCGATGGTAGTGATGAAGATAGCGAATACGGTGATTATGAAGGCTACGGTGAAAAAATTGATGAGGATGATGATTTCTGGCAGCGTTACAACAATTATTACCCGTCTGATTACAGATGGAATGATAAAGATAATCCATGTACACCATCATTTTATACCAGCCAGCGCTGGGCCAGCAGAAACTTAATTGCTTCAAATATAGGTTTGGTGGCCAAACGTGGTAATGATAACAGCATGCTGATTGTAGCAACCGATTTATTAACAGCCAAACCATTAAGCGGTGTAAACCTGGAATTAATGGACTACCAGAAACAGATTATTTTCACCACCAAAACTGATGGCGATGGTTTTGCCAGGTTTGACCTGAAACGCCAGCCTTTTTTATTGATTGCCAAAAATGGTTCGGAACGTGGCTACCTTAAATTAGACGATGGCAGTTCGCTGCCTCTAAGCAGATTCGATGTGGGTGGTGATGTTGTTCAAAGCGGATTAAAGGGTTTCATTTATGGAGAACGAGGAGTCTGGCGACCAGGGGATAGTTTATTTGTTTCCTTTGTTCTGGAAGATAAACTCAAAAAACTTCCCGCTAATTATCCGGTAACCATGGAATTTTACAACCCTAAAGGTCAGCTTTACAAAAGATTGATTAATGGCAAGCCATTAAATGGGTTTTATACCTTTAAAACTGCTACAGAAAGTACTGCACCAACAGGAAACTGGATGGCCAAGGTAAAAGCCGGCGGTGCTACATTCACCAAAACTTTAAAAATTGAAACCGTAATGCCAAACCGTTTGAAAATTGATTTCAATATTGGCAACAGAACATATTTAAGTGCCGGAACGTCAGCCGCTACCCTATCGGCCAGGTGGCTTTTTGGTGCTGTTGCACAAAACTTAAAAGCAAAGGTGGATGTAAACTTAAATACTACCGAAACCAAATTTAAAGGTTTTGATGGTTTTAGCTTTGATAATCCAACGGTTAACTTCGAATCGCAGGTAAAAACCATTTTTGAAGGCACTTTAAACCAAAACGGCACTGCTCAGGTCAACACCAACCTGAATGAGAATAATACCGCGCCTGGTGTGTTAAGGGCGAATTTTACCACAAAGGTTTTCGAACCCGGCGGTAATTTCAGCATCGATAATTTTAGCATTCCTTATCATGTGTACAACAGTTACTTAGGTATCCGTACCGAAAAAGGCGACCGCCTAAGTGGTATGTTGGTTACAGGTAAAGATCATAAAGTGGAAATTGTTAATGTAAATACCGATGGAAAATTATTGACCGGAACCAAAACAGTTACCGTAGAATTATATAAAACCCAATGGCGCTGGTGGTGGGAACAGGATGACCAGTATACTTACGCCAACTTTACCCAAAATCAATACAATAAATTAGTTGAAAGTCACCAGGTAAACCTGTTTAACGGCAGAGGAAGCTGGAATTTACGCGTTGATGAACCGGAATGGGGCCGTTATCTGATTCTGGTACGCGATGTAAACGGCGGACATGTTACCGGAAAATCAGTTTATATTGATTGGCCGGGTTGGGCACAGCGAGAACAAGGCAGTAATCCAACAGAAGCCTCCATGTTATCGTTCACCGCTGATAAAGAAAAATTCACCGTTGGAGAGGATATTACTTTAACCATACCAACAGGTAAAAATGGAAGAGCGCTCATTTCAATTGAAAATGGCAGCCATGTGGTAAAAACGTTCTGGGTAGATACCAAAGCCGGCCAAACACAATTTAAATTTAAGGCAGAAAAAGAAATGGCGCCTAACGTTTTTGCCAACATTACTTTATTGCAACCGCACGCGCAAACGGTTAACGATTTACCGATCAGAATGTATGGCGCTATTCCACTTGCTATAGAAGATCCGCAAACGATTTTAAAACCGACCATTAAAATGGCCGATAAGATTAAACCGGAAACCGAAAATACCATTACTGTGGGCGAACAGAATGGCAAAGCCATGACCTATACCATTGCACTGGTTGATGAAGGTTTACTTGACTTAACCCGGTTCAAAACGCCTGATCCACATGGTGTGTTTTATGCCCGCGATGGTTTAGGCGTTAAAACATGGGATTTATTCGACTATGTGCTTGGCGCCTGGGGTGGGAATTTAGAACGAATTTTAAGTATCGGCGGTGATGGAAGCATCAACAAAAATTTAAACCCGGCAAAAGCCAACCGTTTTAAAGCGGTGGTTAAATTTATGGGGCCATTTGCTATTGGTAAAGGCGAAAGTAAAACGCACAAGTTTAAATTGCCACAATATATTGGCGCCGTTAGGGCTATGGTAGTTGCCGGACAGGATGCGGCATATGGTTTTGCAGAAAAATCAGTTCAGGTTAAAAAACCTTTAATGGTTTTGGCCACCCTGCCAAGGGTTATTGGACCTGGAGAAAGTTTCACTTTACCGGTAACCGTATTTGCCACAGAGAAAAACCTCAAAACTGTATCGGTACAACTGCAGGCCAATAATTTAATTGTTCAGGGCAGTAACAAGCAACAACTTTACTACAAACAAACAGGTGAACAAATGGCCTATTTTGAGGTAAAAGCACCAAATACCGTGGGTATTGCCAAAGTGAAAGTAATTGCACAAAGCGGAGCCGAAAAAACAGTTTATGATGTGGAAATGGATATCAGAAATCCAAACCCATATGTAACCAATGTGGTTTCTGCAACCGTTCAGCCACATACCAAATGGACTGTAAATTATTTACCAATCGGAATGACGGGTACCAATTCAGGTTCGCTGGAAGTATCCTCTATCCCGGCAATTAACCTGGGCAAAAGATTGAGTTACCTCATTCAATACCCACATGGCTGTATCGAGCAGACAACTTCGGGCATATTCCCTCAGTTATTCTTAGATCGGTTAAGCCAATTGAACCAACAGCAGAAAGCTAAAACGGAAAAAAACATCAAAGCTGGAATAAATAGGCTTAAAGGTTTCCAAACGACTGACGGCGGTTTATCTTACTGGCCTGGCGAAGGTACATCGGATGAATGGGGAAGTAATTATGCCGGTCATTTTTTAATTGAAGCACAAAATGCCGGTTATACCCTACCTGTTGGTCTTTTAGATGAGTTATTGCGCTTTCAAAAATCAAAGGCTACAAACTGGGCGCCAAACAGCAATAATTTTTATGGCGGCGATTTATCGCAAGCATATCGTTTATATGTGCTGGCACTGGCTAAAAGACCAGAGATGGCAGCTATGAACCGTTTGAAAGCTTTCCAATATTTATCTGTAGCTGCGAAGTGGCGTTTGGCAGCGGCCTATAAACTAGCCGGACAAAATGAGGTGGCTCAAAATATGATCAAAGGCCTGGATACATCCATTCAGCCCTATAAACAATTGGGAGGGACTTATGGCTCTGATGTGCGTGACGAAGCTATGATTTTAGAAACGTTGACGTTACTTGGTCAGAAAGCAAAAGCAGCAGGTTTATTGCAACCTTTAGCAGCGAAACTGGGTGAAAACACCTGGTATAGCACACAAACAACTGCCTATAGTTTATTGGCTATCGCTAAATTCTGCGGATCCAACCAGTCGGCTAATAAGCTGCAATATCAATATGTATTGGATGGTAAGTCTGCACCTGTAAACTCTACGCAATATATCAATAGTACACCGGTAACCTTTAAAGGAAATACGGCTTCGGTTACCAATAATGGAAATAATGTACTTTTTGTACGTTTGGTTTTAGAAGGACAACCAGTTGCTGGTCAGAATAACTTTTTACCTAACCGTCCTGATGTTTTAGACATGAGCGTGAACTACAAACGTTTAAACGGAAAAGTTTTAGACCCTACGACCCTGAAACAAGGAACAGATTTTTATGCCGAAGTAACCATCAAAAATCCTGGCAGAATGGGTTATTACGAACAGATGGCATTAACACAGATTTTCCCTTCTGGATGGGAAATCATCAATACCCGTGTAAATGATAACCAAAGTATCCTGGCATCATCTCCTTTCACCTATCAGGACATTAGGGATGATCGTGTTTTCACTTATTTCAATGTAAGGGAAGGCGAAAGTTTGGTTTATAAGGTACTGCTTAATGCTTCTTACCTGGGTAAATACTATCTATCAGCCGTTCAATGTGAAGCGATGTATAACAATGATATTTCAGCTACTGAACCTGGCAAATGGGTACAGGTGGTGAAATAAGAGCATGTAAATGCTGATGGTTCGTGGAGACACGAACCATGGAATTTTGAAATATGCAAGCCTCGGTTCGTGTCTCCACGAACCGAAATTTCATCTATTTTGTACCTTACATGTTCATAAATAGAAATCTAAGATCAATGGATAAATTATTTGAAGCAAGAAGGAAGAATTATATTGAAATTGGAAAAATTTATTTTTGGACGGCAACCATAAACAATTGGCAAAAACTATTAGAGAAAGATATCTTTAAACAGATTATATTAAGTTCATTTGACCATCTTAGCAAATTGAATAAACTCGATATTTTTGCCTTTGTTATTATGCCAAATCATATACATGTAATTTTGCGCACTAACGAGCTGAATGGGAAAGAAACCGTTCAAGGCTCTTTTTTAAAATATACAGCTCATGAGTTTAAAAAATTATTAAGTCCTAGTGAACTTGTTCATTATTACAGAAATGCGATTAATAAGAATTATGAATTTTGGCAGAGAGATTCTTTAGCAATACATTTATACACTCCAAAAGTTGCGTATCAAAAGCTAGACTATTTGCACAATAACCCTTGCACAACACATTGGCAGTTGGCAACGGAGCCTGAAGAATATTTATATTCCTCGGCATCTTTTTACGAAAAGAATGAATTAAGATATGCTTTTTTGAAGGATTTAAGATTAGAATTTTAGAATTTAAAAATGGTTCGTGATGACACGAACCATGGCATGGGTTAATAGTAGTGCCGGCGATTATCATCAAATTAGAAAAGGGCAAGTTGAGGCTATAATTATCGATTAAAAAATATTAACAAACGAAACAATGTCGTAGCGAGACGCTACAACTAGAATAGAAACAAGTTGTAAACTAAATTAACAAATAAATTTCAAACCTGTCAGGTTTTTAAAACCTGACAGGTTTTTTACACAAAATGAACAAAATCCCGAAAGCTTTCCTCATTTCCGATCTCATCTGCTTTACACTGCTTTTGGCTTTCCTTTTTTCATTGCCTTCAAAACTTTTCAAAACGCCTACCTCCTATGTTATCGAGGCCAGCAATGGGCATTTATTAAGTGCTGCAATCGCCAGCGACGGGCAGTGGCGTTTCCCTGTAGCAAATCGTGTTCCTGTAAAATTTAAGGATTGCATTATTGCTTTTGAAGATAAACGATTTTATAGCCATTTTGGGGTAGATGTATTGGCCATGAGCAGGGCCATGCGGCAAAACCTGCGGGCAAAAAGTGTGGTAAGTGGCGGCAGTACGCTAACCATGCAGGTTATCCGGTTATCGCGTAAACAAGACCGGACCATTTGGCAAAAATTATTGGAGGTCATTTTAGCTTTCCGTTTGGAAATGAGATATTCAAAAGAAGAAATTATAGGCCTGTATGCCGCTAACGCCCCTTTCGGGAGTAATGTTGTAGGTTTAGAAGCTGCCAGCTGGCGGTATTACGGCCGCGATGCCAAAACACTTTCATGGGGTGAGATGGCCACCTTGGCCGTTCTTCCCAACAGTCCCTCATTGGTTCATCCCGGTAAAAACTCAACCAGACTTGTCAAAAAAAGGAATGATCTGCTGGATAAGCTTGCCCGGTTAAAATATATCGATCAGGCTACCGCTAATTTATCTAAATTAGAGCCAGTGCCGGGCAAACCTATGCCCCTGCCCCAAAATGCGCCGCACCTATTAAACCGCTTTAAAGCAGAACGTGTTAACCTTAACATCCCAAATACCAGAATTACTTCTACCCTGGATGAAAACATACAGCTAAAAGTTAATGCCATATTAAAACGATATAACAACCGCTATAGGGCAAACGATATCAATAATATTTCTGCCTTGGTACTTGACGCCAAAACCGGCCAGGTGGTGAGTTATGTAGGTAATATATATCAACCAGAAAATACCGAGTTACAAAGCCATGTAGACATGATTAAGGCTCCTCGGAGCCCGGGTAGTACTTTAAAACCATTGCTATATGCCAGTATGCTTAATGATGGCTTTATACTACCGCATACCATAATTCCCGATATTCCTACTCAAATAGCCGGTTATTCGCCACAAAATTACGATCTGGGTTATGATGGCGCTATTGCTGCTGATAAAGCGCTGAGCCGCTCGTTAAATATTCCGGCTGTTAAAATGTTGCAGCAGTACAAGTATGAGCGTTTTTACGATAAATTAAAAAAACTGGGAATAGGCACCTTGAACCAGCCGGCAGATCATTATGGATTGTCGCTAATTTTAGGTGGCAGCGAAGTTACCATGTGGGATCTGGCCAACACCTATATGGGCATGGTACGTACACTAAACCATTTTAACACCTATAAAGGCCTTTACAATCCCGAAGATTATAAACAGGCTACTTACTTTAGCCATCAAACTAAAGAGGAAAAAGACTATCAGCGCAACTCGTTTTTAGATCACGGCGCCATATGGGCTACCTTTAATGCCATGGAAGAAGTAATGCGCCCTGGTGATGAAGGCTTATGGGAACAGTTTTCATCTTCGCAACGGGTAGCCTGGAAAACCGGTACAAGTTTTGGTTTCCGCGATGCCTGGGCCGTAGGCTTGACTCCAAATTACGTCGTATGCGTTTGGGTAGGTAACGCAGATGGTGAAGGCCGGCCAGGATTGGTGGGCATAGAAGCAGCTGCACCAGTGCTCTTTGATATTTTTAGATTGTTGCCTAATGGTAAATGGTTCGAAACACCGGTAACCAAACTCAAAAAACTTAACATATGTAGACAAAGCGGTTACAAAGCCGGAGAATATTGCACTGATGTAATTCAAGAACTTGTTCCGGTTGCCGGAGAAAAGACAGCCGTTTGTCCTTTTCACAAATTGGTTCATTTAGATCAAACAGGTACTTTCAGGGTTACCGACAATTGTGAAAGTACCACTCAGATGCAACACAAAAGCTGGTTCATTTTACCACCGGCTATGGAATACTATTACAAAATAAAAAATAGCGGTTATAAATCCCTCCCTCCTTTTAAAGCTGGTTGTGATCTTTCAGGTGGAAACAGTGTGATGGAAGTCATTTATCCTAAAAACAATGCAATTGTTTACATCCCATTGGAACTAGATGGAACCAGAGGTAAAATCGTAATTAATGCAGCGCACAGAAATCCAGGTGCTAAAATATACTGGCACATTGATGATGAATATATAAGTACCACCACTAATTTTCATCAATTGGCCATTAGTCCGCCGCCCGGTAAACATACCTTGACATTGGTTGATGAGAATGGCGAGCGACTGGTGCAGGCTTTTACGGTATTGGATAAGGAAAAGAAGTAAACGAAATTCGTTTGCATTTATGCCAGTGTATACAAGCAGATTGAAAATAAGAGATCCGCTGGCTACTCGGGAAGTAATCCAATCAATAATTTTTTGCGCACACCTCTCGCTCTAAACAACAAATTTAATGTACTAATGATTTAGGCTTTTAGGAAATGAACGTGATTGGTTCGTGGCAGCTTGCAGTCCCGCTATCGCTTATAGTCCTCGCTGCGCTCCGGGCTATTCCGCTTTATCGGGTTTAGCAACAAAGGTTTCTGCACCCTGCAACCCTACAAATAAAATACGCTTTAGCCATTTAGCCCCGGTTGCAGCGGCACCCTGCAGCAACGAGGTACGAGGCAGCGAAGCGTACAAGCAGAAAACGGGAACAAACATGGTGTTGAGTACAGGTTTTGCGCTTCAAATGCATAAATCATCTCTGAGATAACCAAAACAGATCCAAAAAAACGGAAAACAGCATATGAGTTGCCTTAAAAAATACCAAATCCCTGCTTACTATACTTCCGTTCTGGTAACTACCAACTGACGCGAAATTGTACCATACACCATTAAATACTGCGCAATCATATAAGTTGCCATAATTAATGCTCCGCTTTGTGGAATGGGCTGACTAAACTTGTTAACCGCCAAAATGCTATCAGAAAGCAAGAAAAACAATGCCGCATAAAAAATGAGCTTAAAGCTGAAAATGTTTACTTTACCATATCGATTGAAGGCCATAATGGCCATAACAGTGGCAATGATAGCATACATTAAAACGGGGAATTGCATGGGCCCCAGTTTAGGCTGCAGGTAGAAGAACAACCCTGAACAAAAGATGGCAAAAGCGCCTACAACCCATAAAAAATATGGCGTTTTGTGATTAGGGTTAGATTTATGATCAAGTGTAAATGCCCTGATGTAAAAAATGTGGCAAAATACAAAAGCGATTAATCCATATATAAAGAAACTCGGTTTATCTTTTTGAAAAATCAGCAGCACATCGCCAAGCCAGGCAAAAATCAATCCTGCAAAAATCCGCTTGTGGAAACGTCCTTTTAAATTCGAGCCAACATAAAGCCACACTAAGAGCACCACTACTATTAACGGCTTGGTAAAATTGCGCAGCAGCATATCATTGGTATATTCTGCATATAACTGAATTATGAATACGAGAAAAAATATAAAAGAAAATAACTTAGTCTTCATCAATGCCGGGATTTGCCTTTTGCAAATTTAAAAACCAAATTACGGATATTAAGTGGATCGTCATAAAAATTACCAGATAACCAACCGGCAATTTCAAAACAGGACCAACAAAGCACCAGAAAGCAGCCTGAAATACACGAATCTAATTTGCCATGCTTTCTGTTCTAATAAAACTCCACACGAAATTAACGCAGCAGGATCCAAACCTATATTCTCTTGGGCAATTTGGAAAACGGGATAGATCATTTAGCGTAATCTATACTCATATAAAATGCTTCGTCAGGCATATTTGCTTAGCGATTTTCTTCATCAGCGTAAAAATATATTACTGTAATATTTATGCTTGTTTGGCATTAATTATTGATATTTAGCAAACGCAACCTTACCTTTGGGTGGTCAATTTAATGTCTTATTACATTTGATTGTCCATTAAATCATCCCACCTATGAAAAAATTGTCTCTCCTTCTTTCGCTAACTGCGGTAGCATTTTATGCAAAAAGCCAAACGATGATACTAGCCAAAGATGTAGCTCAATATGTCGGAAAAAACGTTTCCATCTGCGATTCGGTGTACAGCGCAAAAGCTTTAGATAAATTAACCTTAATTAATTTGGGAGGCGCCTATCCAAAAGAGCTGATCACTATAGTGATCAATAAAGAAGATGAGCGTAAATTCCCTTCAGAACCTGCAAGCATGTTTATTGGAAATAATGTTTGTGTCACCGGAGTGGTTTCAGATTTTAAAGGCAAAAAACAGATTGTAGTTACCGATCCGAAACAGATTGTCGTAAAATAATCAATCGTCAGCTTGTGGTATGACTGCCACTTTAGCAGCCTCGATATAAAGCATAACCTGGTTAACACAAGCATTTAAATGTTCGTTAACCTCATGTTCCCAAAACCGCATTACGGTATAACCTCTGGCGTTGAGCTGCTGATTTACATTTCGGTCGCGTTGTATATTTCGTTCAATCTTCGGAATCCAAAAACGCGAATTTGTTTTTATGGAGGCTTTCCTTTCATCCCATTTGTAACCATGCCAAAAATCACCATCAACGAATATGGCCAGTCTATATTTATTAATCACGATATCTGGTTTGCCGGGAATTTTCTTCGGATGAATCCTAAACCTCACATTTCTTACCCAAAGCGCTTTCCGAAGTTTTAACTCCGGCAAACTATTTTTGCCTTAATTTTAGACATGTTCTGGCTTCGCTGTGTGGTTGTGTAAAAACCAGCACTTTCTTCAAAGCGTGGAACTTTAATATCTTCTTCTTTATATGGTTTGGACTCCATAATTAAGTTAACCCAAAGTACGTTGAATTGTTTAAAAACGGCGGTAAATGGAATAAACGGAAACAACCTAAGCACCTCCTATTTTAAAGGAGGTGCACTTGGGCTGAAGCGTTAATACAAAAAGTATAATTTGAGTAAATTGTCGAAAAGTGAGCTTTTTCAGTTGGCAGAAAATAATCCTGCCAACCTCATAAGCATAGATATCCTTATTATCTGACCCGAAGATTGGAAATCATTTCAACACCTCCCAACTTGTTATACAGATAGGTGTATTTCCTTGATGAATAGTCTGATTTTCTTGATGAATATTTTAAGGTTTTTATTTTATTAAGTACAGAAACCGAATTTCCACAACCCTTACTTTTAAATTATTGCATTTTAAGAGCCGTAAATTTTGCAGCTATCAGCATAAAATCCATAGTTTTGGCCCTGATCAATTTATACCTATGCCATTAAAACGAAATACGCTAATTTTTATACTTGCCCTGTTAATTGCTGCTTTTGCCTGTTTAAGCTTCTTTATTGCAAAACATCCCATACTTGATTTTGATATTAAAACCTCCTTGTTTATTCAACAGTACCATGCCGACTGGTTAGATCAATTAATGCTGGCCATCAGTTTTTTTGGCGAACTCCCCTATTCATTACTATCTGTAGTTATCGTGGCAATTGTATTTTATCAACAGCAGTATAAACGTGAAGGAATATTCATTTCGACTGTTTTACTATCGGGACTAATTATTCTAGGTATAAAAAATATAATTAACCGGCCACGTCCAACTGCATTTTACGTGCGACTGGTTGAAGTGAACCGATTTCAAAGTTATCCCAGCGGCCATGTACTTTCTTACACACTCTTTTTTGGGTTTTTAATCATTTTGATGAATACGCTGAACGATGTGCCGAAGCTAACCCGGAATATCGTAACCTACATTTCAGCCTTTTTAATGATCGGCATTGCACCATCCAGAATTTACCTGGGGGCACATTGGCTTACAGATACGGTAGGTGGTTTTCTGTTAGGCTTAATCTGCCTTTTCCCGCTTTGCTACTTCTATTTTAAAAAAGGATAGCGATTAAGCTTTTGCCTGCAGTTTTTCTTTCTTCCTTACCCTGCTTAAAGTTTCAATCCGCATGCCTAAATAGCTCGCCAGAAATTTTAGCGGAACTCTGGATTTTATCGCAGGAAAACCTGTTTGAAATTGTTTATACCTGATTTCAGCCGAAGGAATTCGTGATAAAACAGACCGTTCCTGCGAAGTATGATAATGTATAGCCAATAATTTTCTGGCCAAAATATTGGTTTCAGGAAATTTAACATACAGATCATCGATAAAACGGTAAGGAAGTATAAGCAGCTCAGAATCTTCCAATGCCTGATATTGTTCCAGGTAGGTTGGCACGAGTGTCCCGGGATTCCTAATCTTCCCAATCATTTGATTTTCAGCTGTTAACCATGCGGTAATATCCTTTCCTTCATCTAATATAAAAGCGCGTACCAATCCTTTAAGGATAAAGAACAAACAATCTCCGTTAATGTGGTTTAACTCAGGTAAAATCTCATTTTTTCGCACCACTATTTTAAATGTCTCTTTCTTTACCCGATCAATTATTTCTTTTCTTAATGGCTGCAGCTCATTTAAATACTGGATAAAAGCATCGCCCTCATCATAGGCATCGGTCATCATATCGATCATGGTTTTATAACATGTGCAAGTTATTATTTGAACACAGGATTTCCAAAGGATAAAAACGCGCCTGACTATTAAAAATTATATTTAGGAATATATGGTCTTATCGGTTGATTGTGACACAGCTTCAGGCATTTATATTCTGGTTATTTGTTTTGACAAAGTATCTTTTAGCTTAATGATAAAAATTATAATAATTTTGCCGCTATGATGAACGATAAACCCAAAGCTTTCCTTTTTGACCTCAACGGTACCATGATTAATGATATGGCTTTCCACAACAAAGCCTGGCACGATATTCTTACACACGATTTAGGTGCCAATATCAGTTTTGACGCTGTTAAGAAACAGATGTATGGCAAAAACCAGGATTTGCTGGAACGTGTTTTTGGTGTGGGTCATTTCACCCAGGAACAAATTGATCAGATTTCCATCGAAAAAGAACGCAGGTATCAGGCCGCGTATAGAGCGCATTTGGCATTAATAACCGGTTTGGGCGATTTTTTGGAAAAAGCAAAACAATCAGGTATCCAGATGGCCATCGGTTCGGCAGCCATTCCTTTCAACATCAACTTTGTGCTCGATAACTTAAATATCCGTTCTTATTTTAAAGCAATAGTAAGTGCCGAAGATGTGGCGAACAGTAAACCAGATCCTGAAACCTTTACCAAAGGTGCTGAAATTTTGGGTGTGGCCGCTAACCAATGTATTGTTTTTGAAGATGCACCAAAAGGTGTTGAGGCGGCCCAAAATGCCGGGATGAAATGTGTTGTACTTACAACCATGCACACCAGAGCAGAGTTTTCCGCCTATCATAACGTTATTGCATTTATAGAAGATTATACTGACCCCGTGTTAGAGGAACTTTTCTAAAACGATACGGCCCGAATTAGTCAGGCCGCACGTTTCATCATCATTTTCATTAAATCAGTCACCAGACAGATTATTTACTGAATTTGTATATAGAGCTTGTTTTATAAATCTGGCCTGGTTTTAAAACCGTTGACGGAAAAGCATGTTGGTTGGGCGAATCTGGAAAGTGTTGTGTTTCCATGGCAATTGCCGTTCTAAAATCATCTTTAGCACCACTTTTAAAGGTATTTTTGCTTTGCATAAAATTTCCGCTATAGAATTGCAGACCTGGCTCCTGTGTATAAATGTCCATAATGATGCCCGACTGGTCTCCTTTTACCGTAGCCGCATGAAACATGCCCATGGCTTTGGTTTTATTAAGCACATAATTGTGATCATAACCTTTACCGAAAGTTAATTGCTCGTTTTTATCATTTATGCGTGCACCAATAGTTGTTGTAGTGGTAAAATCAAACGGTGTGCCTTTAACCTTTTCTATTTTCCCGGTCGGGATCAGGGTAGAATCAACAGGTGTATATTCATCCGCATAAATCTTCACCTCATGGTTTAAAATTTCTCCACTTCCATCCCCATTTAAATTAAAAAACGCGTGATTGGTTAAATTTACCACGGTAGTTTGATCGGTTTTAGCTTCATAATCCATCTTCAATTCATTTTCGTCTGTTAAGGTATAGGTCACTTTAACATCTAAATTACCTGGAAAATTTTCTTCTCCATCTTTCGAAAGATAATGCAGGACCAACCTATTGGCAACAGGTTGATTTGCATGCCAAACAATATATTGAAAGCCTTTTTTGCCGCCGTGGAGGGTATTCTTTCCGTTATTGGTAAAAAGCGAATAGCTTTTGCCCTCAAGTGTAAATTTTCCTTTGGCTATACGGTTACCGTAACGGCCAATGGTTGCACCAAAATAAGGTTCGGTTGATTTCTCGTAATCGCCAATGCTTTTAAAACCCACCACTACATCTACCAGCTTCCCATCTTTATCTGGCACTGTTAAACTAACCAGGCGACCACCGTAATTGGTAAAAACGGCCTCTGCACCGTTTTTATTTTTTAGAATGTACAAGGCAGTCTGTTTACCATCAATTTCTTTTTTAAAAGAATCGGCAACTAATTTTACAACTGCTAAAGGGGTACCTTTCAAAGTATCTGCTGAAGAAGATTTTTTGGTTCCGGATTGGCAGGAAGCTAATCCGATTGCGGCCGTTACGCACAGGCCTGCTAATGATTTTAATTTCATAAATTGGAATACTTGGTTTAGATTTTTATGATAAATATATCGCTTAATTTTACAAATAAAACGATTTAGATGAATTAAAAAACAAATATTAGCACCATTAAAACGTAACGATACGATTTGTAGAATACCCATTACGAAATGTAGAAGAACAATCGGAAGATCAGAATTTCAATAAAGGATTCTGTTCATAATGATTTTACGCCTTGTAATTAAAGCGATCATCGTTTTGGATTTCGGTAAAACAAGCTCCAAATTATCTGTTTCGCTTATGATTACGTATGAAACTGAGAATATATTAACCATCAGCAGCGAAAATCCGTCAAAACTAATTATTATTGCAACAATCAAATGATAAGCATGAATCAAATTATTTCGACCGATCGCTACCACAAAATGCAATATCGCCGTTGCGGAAAGAGTGGACTAAAATTACCGCTCATATCATTAGGCTTATGGCATAATTTCGGACATGTAAACGTTTTTGAAAACAGCAAAAACCTTATCTATACTGCTTTTAACAACGGAATTACGCATTTCGATTTAGCTAATAATTATGGCCCGCCGCCTGGGTCGGCTGAGGAAGTTTTCGGAAAAATACTGCACGAAAATTTTAAAGGCTATCGTGATGAAATGATTATTTCAAGTAAAGCCGGATATACCATGTGGGATGGTCCGTATGGCGACTGGGGTTCAAAAAAATACCTGGTTTCCAGTTTAGATCAAAGCTTAAAACGAATGAAGCTGGACTATGTGGATATTTTTTACCACCACCGTCCAGATCCCGAAACACCATTAGAAGAAACGATGGGTGCTTTGAGTCTATTGGTGCAGCAGGGAAAAGCATTGTATGTGGGTATTTCAAATTATCAGGCTGAAGAAGCGGAAAAAGCAATCAGGATTTTAAAAGATAACGGTACGCCTTGTTTAATCCACCAACCCAAATATTCGATGTTTGAACGTTGGGTTGAAAATGGTTTACTTGATGTTTTATCGCAAAATGGTGTGGGTTGTATTCCATTTTCGCCATTGTCGCAAGGTTTACTTACCGATAAATATTTGCACGGGATCCCATCTGACTCAAGGGTAGCTACAAGCGGCATTTTCCTGAAAGAAAGCAACATTACGCCAGATAAATTGGCCGTAATTTCCAGATTAAATGATCTGGCTCAATCGCGTGGACAAAAGCTGGCGCATATGGCTTTATCGTGGATATTGAAAGATAATCGAATCACGACGGTACTCATTGGTGCAAGTAAACCGGAACAGATTACGGATTCAATTAAAGCATTGGATAATATCGTCTTTAGCGAAGCCGAACTCAAATTAATTGACGAGATTTTAGCTTAAAAATTCGTAAACAGCCATGATGCTTCATTCTATAGCGATCGGATGGAGCATCATGGAATCTATAAGTCTTAAAACTGTTGACGTTAAAAATCATTACGCTCGCAGGCAAAAACCACATAGCGGATCAGCCAAGCTGATCTTAAACGTATTGTATTGAGATGAGCATTCAATGATTGAAATAAAGATTAACCCAATTTCATCATTTGTTCTAAAACCAAATGAGATTAAATGGGTTTAAGAAATGAATCTATTACATTTCTTAATTTATGGCAAGAGCCAATAATTCTATTTATAGTGCCTTAGCAGCCAATTTATTAATCGCCGTAACCAAATTTATAGCTGGAGCGTTTACCAACAGCTCTTCAATGATTGCAGAAGGCATTCACTCTACGGTTGATACCAGTAACCAGCTTTTATTGCTTTATGGGCTAAAAAGAAGTGTAAAACCGCCAGATAAATCCCGCCCGTTTGGTTATGGGAAAGAGCTGTATTTCTGGTCGTTCATTGTATCCATTATGATTTTTGGTTTAGGCGGTGTCGTTTCAATTTCGCAAGGCATTGCACACATCCGCCGTCCGGAGGTTTTGGGCAATCCAACATGGAATTACGTGGTATTGGGTTTATCCTTTATTTTCGAAGGCACCTCACTAATAATTGCGATAAAAGAATTTAATAAAACGCGTAAAGGTTTACCCTGGTGGAAAGCGATCATTAAAAGTAAAGATCCATCTGGCTTTTTAGTGCTATTTGAGGATGGTGCCGCAGTTTTAGGATTGGTAATTGTTTTTATTTTCATGGTACTCAGCCATAATTTAAATTTACCATTTTTAGATGGACTGGCTTCGGTTTTAGTGGGCACACTTCTAATTTTTGTATCGTTTATACTCGCGAGAGAGAGCCGCAGTCTACTCATGGGCGAAGGTTTAACATCAGAAACGCAGCAGAAAATTAAAAAAATGGTTGAAAATGATCCGGATGTAATTACCGTAACCAGTGTTTTATCACAATATCAATCTCCAAAGGAAGTATTACTGGTACTCATTCTTACTTTCCATGCAGAATTAAACACCACCGATTTAACCAATGCTATCGACAGGTTGAGAGCTAAAATTAAAGCAGAATTAAATGTGGTTAAGTTTGTGATTATCCAGCCGCAGTCTGCTGATGTAACAGAAAATGATTTCAGTACTGATATTCATCTCGAATAACACAGTTAAATTGGCTAAGCAAATGAACTGGTGATTTTTAGCAGGCCAGGGAGAGATCTTTTAAGTATCTCCCCCCTCTTTATTCAGCGCTGCTTTATAATTGATGCTAAATCACCTGCAAAACAATTTTTCCTCTCGTATGCCCTTGTTCACTTTCCATTTGCGCCTGTTTTGCACTCGTAAAAGGCAAAACTTTATCAATAATGGGTTTAACTTTTCCTGAATCTATCAAACCGGCTATTTCAGTCAGTTGTGCAGGAATGGACTGCGCCATAAAACCAATCAGGTGAACTTTTTTAACCTTGGCTTCGGCCACAAATTCCGGCATTAAAGTCGTAATTACGCGTCCGCCTTCTTTTAATATATTTAATGATTTGAGCTGCGTTTCTTTTCCAACTGTATCCAAAACAAGATCCACATCTTTTACCACAGACTCAAAATCCTCCATTTTGTAATCTATCACTTCATCAACGCCCAAACGATTCAAAAAGTCGGTATTGGTATCTGATGCGGTACCGATTACATAAGCACCTTTCCATTTTGCAAATTGTACAGCATAGGTACCTACGCCACCAGCTGCAGCATGGATCAATACCTTTTGTCCGGCTTTCAGCAAACCATGATCGAATAAACCCTGCCACGCGGTTAAGCCTGCCAAAGGCACAGCAGCTGCTTCGGTATGTCCTATAGTCGTCGGTTTCAAACTGATGATATTGGCTTTTACTATGATGTATTCGGCATAGGCCCCATTTTTGGTTGGATCAGGTCTGCCATATACTTCATCACCTTTTTTAAAGGCACTTACTTTTTCTCCAACTTCCTCCACGGTACCGGAAACGTCCCAGCCCAATGTTAAAGGTAATTTTGCGGGAAATTTATCTTTACGTTGTCCTTCCCTGATTTTCCAATCAACCGGATTAACGCTGGTTGAATGCACTTTGATCAATACTTCGTCGGGAGCTGGTTGGGGGATTGGAATTTCGTCAATTGATAACACTTCCGGACCGCCATACTCATGGATTCTAACTGCTTTCATATTAGGATATTATTATTATTTAATATATACTGTTTTAATATTCACAAACTCATGGATACCAAACACGCTTAACTCTCGGCCGTAGCCAGACTGATTGATACCACCGAAAGGCAAAGCAACATCTGATTTTACGCCCTGGTTTACAAAACAGGAGCCTGCCGCCAGTTTATTACGCGCAATATCTTCTGCCAGTGCGTTGTTTTTAGTAAAAACAGCCGCCCCTAGTCCAAAATTGGTATCATTAGCAATATGGATGGCGTCATCGGCATCTTTTGCTGTAATGATGGCAGCTACCGGACCAAATAACTCCTCATCATATGCCAGTACGCCTTTTTTTACCTGGGTTAAAATAGTGGGCGGGTAATAGGCATGATGACCAGCAATAGACGGAATCTCGCCTCCCAGGATACATTCTGCCCCTTGTTCTATGCTTTTTAATACTTGTTGATGCAGCTCATCGCGAAGTTCGGCCCTGGCCATTGGCCCAAGATCTGTTTCAGCCAATAGTGGATCGCCCGTTCTTTTGCTTTCCATTTCGCCTTTAAAAAGTTGCGTAAATTTTTCTGCTACTGATGCTTGTACAATGAAGCGTTTAGCGGCAATACAGCTTTGTCCGTTGTTGATCAACCTGGCTTCGGCACATATTTTTGCTGCCTCTTCCAAATCTGCATCTTCCAAAATAATATACGGATCGCTACCTCCAAGTTCCAGAACTGTTTTTTTAATCAGTTTGCCTGCCTGTTCCGCTACTTTTTTGCCTGCTTCAGTACTGCCCGTTAATGTTACCGCCTTGATATATGGATTTTCAATTACTTTCGGAATGGCCTTACTGCTGCAGATCAGCGTTTTAAAAACGTGCTCCGGAAATCCTGCATCTTCAATTATCCTTTCTATTTCTAGCGCGCAGCCGGTAACACCCGATGAGTGTTTCAATACACCCGCATTGCCGGCCATTAAGGCGGGAGCAAGAAAGCGAAATACCTGCCAGAATGGGAAATTCCAGGGCATAATAGCCAGTACCACACCGATAGGTTGAAAGCTCACATAACTTTTGGACGCATCTGTTTCGATGAGCTGATCTGCTAAAAATCCGGCTCCATTTTTAGCATAATATTCGCAAACGGCGGCACATTTGAGTATTTCGGACACACCAGCCTTTAATGGTTTTCCCATTTCTAAGGCCATCAGTTCGGCCAACTCATCCTTGCGCCCGGTTAAAAGTTTTGAAACCTGCAACAGTAATCCGGAACGGGTTTCGAAATCAGTTTCCTTATAGTTTAACCATGCCTGATGCGCCTGACCTATCTTCTGACCGATCAAATGATCAGTATCTTCCCGGTATTTTTTTATGATTGCCCCATTTATAGGGTTTATAGACGAAATGCTCATTTAATGATAACAAATGAGCATTTTAATTGTGTTGTTTATTTTAGATTAGTGGATTAAGAAGCAAGTGGAATACGGAAATGAAAGGTAGAACCTTTGCCATATTCACTTTCTGCCCAGATTTTAGCTTTATGCGAATTAATGATCTCAGCGCTCAGGTACAACCCTATCCCGAATCCCGAAATGGTTCTGGTCTGCTGGCTTGAAACACGATAAAACCGGTCAAAAAGTTTTTCCAGATCATGGGCCTGAATACCAATACCAAAGTCAGTTACCGATACATGAACATCATTGTCGCTGATCACCGATTTAACTAAAACCGTGCTGTTTAAATCTGAATATTTTACGGCATTGCTGATCAGATTTGAAATAACAGAACCAATTTTATCTTTATCGGCGTAAATTAATTTAGATGCCCCTGCTTCAAAATCGATTTGATTACCGGGATAAATTAACCTTAAGTCTTCTACCACATCCAGGGCTACCTTATCCAGGTCAAAATGCGATAAATTCAATTGGATTTCTCCCGATTCCAAACGCGATACATTTAAAAAAGAACTGATCAGGGTGCTCATTTTGCGAATCTGCTTCTGAACCTTCGCCAATGTGTTTGTCACAAAAACATCTGCCAGGTTTTTACTCTGCATCAGTTGTACGTAAGCACTGATGGATGTTAAAGGTGTTTTCAGTTCATGGCTTACCATGCTGATAAAATCATTTTTTTGTTGTTCTTCCTTTATACTGATTAAAATCTGTTCCTGATCTAGTGCTTCACGCTGTAGTTCAGTTTCTTTAATGGCGTTTTCGGCTTTTACCATGTCGGTAACATCACTTGCCGTATGAAGAATACAATAGGGAATTCCAGACTCATCCTTTATTGCCCGGTATTCGTAGCTATAATAAGCAGTTTGAAGCCTCCCATCCCTCATCGTTTCAGCCGGTATTGCACTACCTTGATCGGTAACTCCTGTTAACATTACATTTTTGAGCATATGGATAAAAGGCTGCCCCTTTAATTCGGGCACGGCATGTTCCAGTGGTTTACCGATAATAGAACGGTCTTTGCCCCAAAAATCAATCATGGCATCATTAGCCATTTCAATTACAATATCCGCTGATGTGTAGATGGCTGTTGCATCTTTTGATAAAGAAAGAACCTCTAAAAGCTGATCATTGCTTAAAACTTTTGAATATCTTTCCATTTTATACTTTAAATTAAAACCGGCTACGACAATATGTTGAATAAACAATTGAACTAGTTATGATACAAGCCTAACTTCACAAATGTTTGGCTATTCTTCCAAATTGTTGATTTTAATAATTTTTCATTGCTTTTAATTGATATAAATGAATTCACCATTTCAATTAAGCTTATTTAGAATAAATAAAAATAATTTGATTTTGAACCGCAAAATTGTTTTCTTTGCGCCAAATAAGAATCAATCTAAATAAAATGAATAAAAATTTTACGTTTCTTTTAAATTTTATTGTCCTTTTTCTGGTTTTGACAGGAAATATCATGGCACAAGATAAAACAGGGTCAATTGCAGGTCTTATCAAAACCAGCGATGGCATCCCGGCAGGTTACATCAATGTTGGTTTGAAAAATACAGGTAAAACCACCCAAACTGACGAAAAAGGTAATTTCACGATCAAGAATGTTCCGTCTGGCACTTATATCATCAAGATATCTTCTGTAGGCATTTCTGCACAGGAAAAGTCAGTTGTGGTAACTAACGGTCAAACCGTAAATGCCGATTTTACCATAGCAGAATCATCTTCGCAATTAGATGAAGTAGCGGTTAATGGTTATAAAACTCCCAATAGAAAGCCGGTTAATTTAGGTAAAATTGCCATTGCGCCTATTGATCTTCCACAGGCTGTGCAAATTATAGGTAATCAGGTTATTACGGATCAGCAAGCAAATACCCTTGGTGATGTCATGAAAAATGTAAATGGCGTTGCTTTAGGTGCCAATCGCGGGGCCGTTGGCGAAAACTTCTATGCCAGGGGTTATAGCCTGGGCAGCAATAACATTTTTAAAAATGGCGCAAGAACAACTATCGGCGGCAGCCCGGAGGCGAGTACACTTGAATCAGTAGAAGTGTTAAAAGGCAGTGCTGCTTTACTTTATGGTGGTGTAACCGGTGGAGCCGTTGTAAATATGGTGACTAAAAAGCCTAAATTTGAAACTGGTGGTGAAATCAGTATGCGGACAGGTAGTTATGATCAATACAAGCCAATGATTGATTTTTACGGTCCGATATCCAAGAAACTAGCCTTTAGGGCAATCAGCACTTATGAAAATGCAGGAAGTTTTCGGGATAACGTAAAATCAAAACGTTTTTATGTTAATCCATCAGTGTTATATCAGATAAGTGAGCAAACGGAAATTTTGATCCAGGGTGATTATTTGAAAAGTGATTTCACGCCCGATTTTGGTGTGGGATCGGTGAATAACCAGATTGTAGATTTTGGACGGAGTGCATTCATCAACACACCATGGGCTTACAATAAAACAAATACGGCTACTGCACAGGCCAATATCACACATAAATTTAACAGCAACTGGAAGTTAAATGCCATTGGTTCCTTCCAATCTTATAATCGTAATTATTATGGATCTGACCGCATCCAAGCCAATACATCCGGTATTGCAGCGAGAAATCTTTCGAGAGCACTCAGTAAAGAATTTACTTATAACCAACAAATTAATGTTAACGGAAGTTTCCATACAGGAAAGATTAAACATACCGTTTTATTTGGTGTAGATGCCGATCAATCCAGAGTAACCAGTAATGCCTTCGCTTATGGTAAAGATGCGAAGGGTGCCAATATCACAACCTTAAATTATGGCAATGTAAATGTATTTGATCCGGCCACCTATTATGGTTCAGGGGTAATGCCTGAAGCTTTTGCCATAACCAGTACACTTGCACCGATATACAGATATGGTGCTTTTGTTCAGGACTTGATCGAAGTAACTGAGCAATTTAAGGTTTTGGCAGGTCTACGTTATACAGACCAGAAAAATGCCAGTTCAAGGGCCTTGAGTTTAGAAACCGGAATAACTACACCGGGGGCGACAAAGTTTGATGATGCTTTTTCTCCCAAATTAGGATTAATATACCAGCCTCTTAAAACTACATCGCTGTACATCAGCTATGCGGGCAACTTTATTACCAATACCGGTACCGACATTTATTTTGAGGCGCTTCCGCCATCACTGGTAGATCAATATGAGGCTGGTATAAAAAATGATCTATTCGGAGGTAGGTTATCGGCCAATTTAACTTATTACAAAATCAGGAACAACAACACTGCGCAAACCGCTATGTATGATCAAAATGGTAACCTTAACTCCAATACCAACCTCAAACAATTAAACGGAACTACCGTAAGTGACGGCCTTGAAATCGATTTAACGGGCGCCATTTTAACCGGTTTAAATTTCACGGCAGGATTTAGCTACAACTTTATGCGCTTCACCAACACACCTGATGTTACCGGTATGATTGAAAATGTTCGCCTGGTGGGTACAACAAAAAACACGGCGAACGCCACCTTATTCTATACTTTCCAGGATGGAGCAATAAAAGGTTTAAAATTGGGTGCCTCTGCATTTTATACCGGCAAACGCAACGGCGGCTGGAACGATGCTAAAAATGCGACAACACTAAGGCTAATCCCGTTAAGCGCCTTTACCACATTCGATCTTTCTGCGGGGTACAGCTGGAAAAAGTTCTCGCTGCTTGCAAAAGTTTCTAACCTTACCAATGCACTGAATTATTTTGTGCACGAAAACTATAGTGTAAATCCCATTGCTCCGCGCCAATTTGCCACTACCTTATCTTATAAATTTTAACGAAAAAGGGTTAAAGAAAGTCTAATCCAGATCCATCACTTCAAGCTCAGCGCAGGTGAGCTTGAAGTGATATTAAATGTTTTTAATAACACAACAGGAATATCAATAGGTTGACGTTGAAAGCATTCAACTTATTCTCTACAATAATCATCCTCGGCACAAACGATCAATGGTTCTCTTTGCGCTTCCGCACAGCAGACACGAAGTATCCAGCAAAAACTGATCACGTAATGCCAATAAAAATTAAAGGATAATTAATATCGTGCCCGTTTTAGATAGTTTGAAATAATAGTGGTATTCACCATAGCGCTCTACTTTTTCAATTTCGCACACTTTGCCGGATTTGCCGTATTCATCTGATAAAAAATCCCCAATTCTAATGCTATCCAACTGGTTGATATCAAGTGATGCTCTTTTAATGAATTTTCCCTTATGTTCCATAATGATTGCGTATTTGCATACTTACGCAATCACAACCACTTTGGTTTTTTATCCGGTAAAGTAAACGTAAATCGAAACTCCATCAAATTTATATTGATTTTACACTTTCTGATTCTGTGCTTAAGGACACCGGATTTGACGATCGTAATTACTTTGAAAAGAGCGATCTAGAGTCCGCTTACTCCACCACTAACCACCAGTTTCATGGCATCAGCTGCTGTCATTTTTAAATCAGTAACCTTATCACGCTGCACAATACACAGCTGACCAGCAAAGGAATAAGAGAGCGGAAAATAAACCGCCACTTCATTGGGTAAATCCAGTTTATGCAAATCGTTTTGTGTTAAAAAACCAATTTTTTTTAAACCGCCTTCTACCTCAACCAATACCGGGTGGTTAAATTTCTTCTCGTCGCCTACAAAGGCTTCGGTTAAATCTTTTATGGAAGAGTAGATGAAATTAAACAGCGGCAGGCGCTGCATCATTCGCTGAAACCAGTTGTACATGGGCTCGGTAACCAAATTGGTTACAAAAATACCGGCCAGCAAAATAATCGTCAAAACGGTAAGCAAACCCAGGCCCGGAATATTCCTGCTTTCGCCGGTAAGTGGATTTACACCAAGCACATTTTTTACATTTAACCAGCTATCAACTGTGGTAACCGCCCAAACAACAATAAAAATACTCACCGCAATGGGTACCACAATTAATAAACCTTTAATCAGATAGTTTAATATGGCTTTCCCAACTCTATTCATGGTGTAAAATTAGTGTTTTTTTAGTTCATTTGTTCACTAGTCATTAGTTCATTGATGCAGGTGTAAATTTGCGATCTATTATTAAACTATTACTTAGCATAGTCAACAGAGATTAATGTGTAAATCTCCATTAGGCAATCTGCCATACTCATGACCAGGGAACATCCGGACCAATTGTCGATTTGCCGTACTAATGACTGACGAGCAACTAAACCAATGTGTTATTCATAGAAATATACACGTTTAACCCGCTGCGAAATATTGGTCAGGATTTCGTAAGGAATGGTACCGATATCTTTAGCCAGCTGCATAATGGTATGCTCCTTATTGAAAACGATGGCTTCATCTCCCGGTTTCACCTCGATGTCTGTCACATCCAGCATGGTCATATCCATACAAATTGAGCCAATTGTAGGCACTAAATGGCCGTTGATGAGCATTTTGCCAACACCATTGCCAAAATACCTGGTGTAGCCATCTGCGTAACCAATTTTTACGGTTGCAATTTTTCCGCCGTTTGCCATAACTCCCCTCCTTCCATAACCTACAGTTTCGCCCGGCGCCAACTGCTTCACTTGGGTAACGGTTGTTTTAAGCACCATTACCGTTTGCAAACCTCGGTTATTGGCTACTGCAGAATCAAAACCATACAAACCTATACCCAAACGTACCATATCCATTTGCGCATCAGGCCAGCGTGAGATGCCAGAAGTATTCGAGATATGTAATAATGGCTTATAACCTAAAATATTAACCAATTGAGTAGCTACGATTTTAAATACATCAATCTGGTGCTGGGTAAATCCATCATGTTCTGCAGCATCGCTAGCCACCAGGTGAGAGAAAATACTCTGTACTTTTAGCCTGGCCGAATCTTTTAGCAGGACGGCTACGGCATCTATTTCAGCCTGATCGAAACCCAGGCGGTGCATGCCACTATCTATTTTAAGGTGAATGGGATAATCAAAATCGTAATCAGATAAGGCATTCAAAAAACTATTCAGGATCTCTACGCTATAAATTTCAGGCTCCAGCCGGTGTTTAATAATGGCTTCAAAGGCAGATTCTTCCGGGCTCATCACCATAATAGGCAAAGTAATTCCGGCTTTACGCAAAGCAATGCCCTCATCGGCATAAGCTACCGCCAAATAATCTACTTTGTGGAACTGCAATAAATTGGCAATTTCAAAACTTCCGCTGCCATAAGAAAAGGCCTTAACCATTGCCATTATTTTAACGCCAGGCTTAATTTTAGACCGGTAAAACTGCAGGTTTCCCACCATGGCATTCAGATCGATCTCTAAAACGGTATCGTGTATTTTTTGGGTAAGTAATTTACTGATGCGCCCAAAATCAAAGCGCCTGGCCCCTTTTACCAGTATCGTTTCGTGGTTAAAATGTAAACCCGGAAAAGCTTCAACAAAAGCACTGGTATCCTCGAAAAACTGCGTTTCGAATGTAAACAGATTGGCATAACGGGCTATGTTCGCACCGATGCCGATTAGACGGTTTATCTTTTTTTGCGATAGCAACCCGGCTATTTCAGTATACAAATCAAGATCATCTCGGCCGGTTTCGAATAATTCGGAAAGAATAACGGTTTTCTTAGGATGCTGGTTTTGCTGGTTTAAAAAATCGAGTGCGATGGCTAAAGAAGAAATATCAGCACTATACGAATCGTCTATAACGGAACATTGGTTGATGCCGTTTTTTAATTCCAGACGCATGCTTACGGGGCTCAGTTTCTCCAACCGCAGATCGGCCTGCTCCGGGCTATAACCCAAAGCCAATAATGTTGCCCAGCAGATCATGCCATTTTCTATCGAAGCTTTATCTTTAAAGGGAAGAATACATTCAATCTCCCTGTTTTGATAAATGGCCCTTAAATAACATCTTCCCTCAATAGGTTCAACAGTAGTGATCTGCAGATCTGCCGCCTGTTTACTGCTCCAGCTAAACTGTTTTTTACCAGGCAGGTTTTTTATACCTATTTCACTAACATATTCCGGTGCGTAAATCAATAGTTCGGATGTTGAAAAAAGTTTCAGTTTTTCGGTAAGTTTTTCTTTTTTAGAACTGAATCCTTCAGCATGGGCCTCACCGATATTGGTTAAAATTCCAATTTCAGGACGGATTATTTCAGCTAAATGTTCCATCTCATTCACCGCGGAAATGCCGGCCTCAAAAATACCGAGGGTATGCTCAGCCTCAATCTGCCATACAGAAAGCGGTACTCCGATCTGCGAATTATAACTTTTAGGGCTCTTAACAATATTAAAGTCGGCTGCTAAAAGCTGATATAACCATTCTTTAACGATGGTTTTCCCGTTACTGCCCGTAATACCGATTGTTTTTAAATCAAATTGATTCCGGTGATATGCGCTTAATTTTTGTAGCGCCGCCAAGGCATCATTTACCAGTAAAAAATTACCATCCGGATATTCATGAATATATTTTGCTTCGGTAACTACAAAATTCCTGATTCCCTTTGCATAGGCATCTTTAATAAATTCGTGTCCGTTACGGTGTGAAGAAAGCGCAAAAAACATTGAACTTTCTGGCAGCAAAACCGAGCGGCTGTCAATGACCAGGTAATGGATAATAAGCTCTCCATCAAACAATTTGGTATTGGCATTTAAAATTTCGGCTATTTTGGAAACCGTATATATGGGATTTTGCATGCTATTATATTCAGAAAAATAAGGTAATCGCTTTTATTTTTACGAATTTCAGTAATTAATTATGAAAAGCAGTAAAGGAGAAGCAGTAATATTAGATAAAAAGCAAGCTTTGGCCAAAGCCGAAAGCTTTTGTGTTTACCAGGAGCGCTCGCAAAAAGAGGTGCGCTATAAATTGGTTGAATGGGGCATGCGCGGCGATGAACTGGAAGAAATTATTACCGAGCTGATCATCAACAATTTTTTAAATGAAGAAAGGTTTGCCAAACATTATGCATCGGGTAAATTTAACATCAAACATTGGGGCCGGATTAAAATAAAGCAGGGTTTGAAATTGAAAGGCGTTCCCGATAAAATTTTACAAAAAGCAATTTACAGTATCAATGAAGATGATTATTTACAGACGATAGAAAAATTAGCAGTAAAAAAAGCACAAAGTTTGAGTGAAAGTGATCCGTTTAAGCGGAAAAATAAGCTGATGAGCTACCTTCAGGCAAAAGGATTTGAAACTGATTTAATTTTACTTGTACTGAAAGCCAGCAATTTAAATTAAATATTAAATTTTTAATAAAAAATCCCTTGACAGATATATAAATCTGCCTATATTTGCATCACCAAAACGAAACAACAACATCAGTTTTGTAAATGCGAAAGTAGCTCAGTTGGTAGAGCACGACCTTGCCAAGGTCGGGGTCGCGAGTTCGAATCTCGTCTTTCGCTCCAAAATGCCTTCCTACCAGAAGGCATTTATTTTAAAGTTAACCAAGCCGATGGAGATCGGCAGCGGCTAATGCTCGGGTGGTGGAACTGGTAGACACGCAGGACTTAAAATCCTGTGCTTTCAAAGGCGTGCGGGTTCGATTCCCGCCCCGAGTACATCAAAAAAAATCGAATAAAAACCTTTCAGAAATGAGAGGTTTTTTATTTTTAATCACTTTTGTAGTTGAATCCTAACGCTCAGCTAAAGCGCATTACCGGAAATGCTATTGAGTTTCTGTATTGCTTTCTAAACCGGATCAAGCGGAATTCTTGGGGGAAAGCTTTTAAGCGTATATTTTTGATAATCTGAAAAGAAAGAAATTGATGTCTCTGACGCCTCTGGATGTTGCTCTGAACGCTTTGACTTTGGCATTGAAGGATTCGGCCGATGCATTTGTACCTCTGTTAATGAAGAAGTTTAAAATCGAAAGGTAATGTGATTGTATTGACCTGGCCACCGTACGGAAAGATTCAATCCCGCAATCCTCAACCTGATTGTACCATAATGCCAGCTTTTTAAAGGCTTGTTCTTTACTCTTGCAGACTTTAAAGATATCCCCGAGCCTTAGTGATAGTTCATAAGCATGTTTCAATTGC